>Ga0308160_10000015_pt1 | contig 651534 bp, 534 predicted proteins | sample PhyFR1_FD_201036 | JGI IMG/M metagenome (GOLD analysis project Ga0308160, IMG submission 201036) | Phyllosphere microbial communities from UC Gill Tract Community Farm, Albany, California, United States - DLSLF.R1 | ecosystem: Host-associated > Plants > Phyllosphere > Unclassified | place... | reverse complement strand
ATGCCGTGGTCCATATCGGTCGCCCCATCGCCAACACCCGTATCTACCTGCTCGATCGCCATGGCCAGCCGGTTCCCCAGGGTGCACCGGGCGAAATTTACATCGGCGGCGCGCAGGTCGCCCGCGGTTATCTCAACCGGCCTGACCTGACCCGGACACGTTTCCTGCCCGATCCGTTCGTTACCGAGCCGAGTGCACGCATGTACAAGACCGGCGATCTCGGTCGCTGGTTATCGGACGGCACGATCGAATACCTTGGCCGCAACGACCAGCAGGTGAAGATCCGCGGCTTGCGCATCGAGCCGGGCGAGATCGAAACGCAGTTGCGGTCGCAGCCGTCGGTACGCGAGGTGGCAGTCCTGGCGCGTGAAGACGTGCCGGGCGAACGTCGGCTAGTGGCCTATGTGGTGGCGGTGGAGGGCCGCGTTCTCGAGGCACAGGCATTGCGTGACGCACTGGCCCAGGCGCTGCCGGGCTACATGGTCCCGGCCGCCTACGTGCTCATGGACGCACTGCCGTTCACACCCAACGGCAAGCTGGATCGTCGGGCCTTGCCGCCACCCGACGACTCAGCCTTCGCGCAACGCGCCTACGAGGCACCGCAAGGCGAAGTGGAGATCGCGCTCGCGCAGGTATGGGGCGAGCTATTGCATGTCGAGCGGGTAGGGCGCCAGGACAACTTCTTCGAGCTCGGCGGCCACTCCCTGCTCCTTACCCGCATGCTGGACGTCGCGCGTCGGCGCGGCCTGGTGATGACGCTGCGACAGGTCTTCGATGCGCCGACCCTGGCCGCTCTTGCCGCCGTCGCCCTTCGGGACCGATGTGCCGGTGTCGCGCACACACTGGTGCCGCTTCGTACCACCGGCTCGCAACCGCCGCTTTTCTGTTTCCACGAAGGGTTCGGCAGTGTGCTGGTCTACGAACGCCTGGCCCGTTTCATCGACGATGACGTGCCGGTATATAGCGTGGAAGCCCGAGCGCTGTACGAGTACCCGCCGGTCTATCGGCCGCTGGGGGATATGGCTCGCGATTACCTGGACCGCCTGGTTGCCGTACAGCCGGTCGGGCCGTATCGCCTTACCGGATGGTCGGGCGGCGGCCTGGTGGCCTATGAGGTTGCCCGTCAGTTGCTGGAGCGAGGAGAATCGGTGGCATTCCTGGGGATGATCGACACCTACAATGTCGATGCCGAGGACCTGGAAGGCGACATCGCCCTGGCCAAGCATTACCTGATCCGTATCCTCGAATACACGCGTCCCGACCTGACCCCGGACGTGCTGAGGTCACTGCTCGGGCTCGATGAGCTCGAGGCCATGGTGGACGAATGCCATCGCAACCGCTGGCTGAGGACGGACGTAACCGCCGAGGAAATGCGCCGACGCTTCCAGGTTGCCAACGACATTGGCCGTGCCTGCGCGGAATACCAGGCGACGGCGTTGCCGTTGTCTATCGACCTTTTCAGCGCGGAGAAACCCGCGCGGGCGGACAGGAGCAACGGGTGGTCCGCGTTGCTTGCCGGCGCCCTGAACATCATCGAGCTGGAGGGTACCCATATGTCGATCATGCAGGACGAGTCTTCGCTTACCCGCGTCGCCAGCGTGATGAACAAGGCGCTGATGGGTATCCATGATGCCGAAAGCTGCCAGGCGCAAGCGTCGCTTGGGGGAGGGTGGACATGAGCTCGGTTTCCGCATCCAGGGGAACGCTGTGGCGGTTGTTGCGGTTGGCCCGGCCTTCCCGTGTGCTGCTGGCGGTGTCAGTCGGCATGACGCTCGTGTCCGTCGCCGGCACGCTCGGGTTCCCGGTACTCACCCGGAAACTGGTCGATGAGCTCGCCAAGGGTGCCCCGGATACCGCCAGCATTGTGCTGCTGGCGGCGGTGATGGTCGGTGCCGCCATCGCCTCCGCCGTTTCGGCCTACCTGCTCAGTCGCGTCGGTCACGACATGATCGCTTCGTTGCGCAACCTCCTGGTCGGCAAGCTGCTACGCTTGCCGGTGGCCTCTTTCGATCGTGAAAGCACCGGTGAGCGTGTCAGTCGCGTGTTGAACGACTGCCAGTCGATCTCCGAACTGGCAACACGACAGATCGTCAACCTGCTAAGCGGCGTACTGGTGCTGACAGGATCGATCGTCGTCCTGCTGTACCTGGACGTTCGACTCACCGTGACGGTGCTCGCCTGCATCGTGCTCGCCTTCGCTGTGGTGATTCCCCTAGCCTCGTTGCTTGAAGGACTGGCGCTGAAGACGCAGGATCGCACGGCGAAGCTGGGCGGTATCCTCACTCACGTATTGTCCGAGATCCGCCTGGTCAAATCGTTCACAGCCGAGGCACGTGAGCGCGATCGAAGCCGGCACGAAATTCAGGACATCCGCCGACTCGGCATCCAGGTGGCGAAAATCAGCGCCGTACTCGGGCCGACGATCAGCCTGTCGCTCACCGCGGCGGTGCTGGTGATCCTCATCTACGGCAGCGCTCGCGTGAGCAGCGGCAGCATCAGCATCGGTACGCTGACGGCCTTCATCCTCTATATCTTCAATGTGGCGCTGCCTCTCGTACAGCTGACCAACTTCCTTGAGGAATTGCAGAAGGCGAGGGGAGCGTCCCGGCGTATCGCAACGCTCCTTCACGAGGACGAAGAATCGACCGCAGGCAGTCCTGTCGAGCGCATCGACGGCGTGCTCGAGTTCCGCGATGTGTCGTTCGGCTATCCAGGCCGGGAGTCCACGGTGCTGCACGGCGTGAACCTGGTCTTCCGGCCGGGAACCACCACGGCGCTGGTAGGTGCCAGCGGCAATGGCAAGACGACCGTGCTGTCGCTGATCGAGCGTTTCTACGCGCCGACCTTCGGCGCCATCCTCTGTGACGGGACCCCGATAGCCGACATGTCGTTGACCGCGTGGCGGGAACGGATCGGCTACGTGGCCCAGAGTGCGCCGATCATGCCCGGAACGGTGCGCGACAACATCGTCTACGGCCTTTCAGGCGATCACGGTGACTACATGGTCCGTCAGGCTGCCGAACAGGCGGGTGCCCTGGAGTTCATCGAACAGATGCCCATGGGCCTGGATACGGTGCTGAGCGAGCAGGGCGCCAACCTGTCCGGCGGCCAGCGACAGCGCATCGCGATCGCCCGCATGTTCCTGCGTAATCCGGATGTCCTGATCCTCGACGAAGCGACATCCAGCCTCGACAGCGAAACCGAGCACCGAGTCAAGACGGCGCTGGAATCGCTCATGCAGGGACGCACCAACATCGTCGTCGCACATCGGCTCGGTACGGTCATGCACGCCGATCGCATCTATTTCCTGGAGGATGGCCGGATATCGGGGGCAGGTAGCCACGACGAACTGCTCGCCTCGCATGGTCCCTACGCACGCCTGGTTGCGCGGCAATTCCATACCCCCGTGCGGAAGAGTGCATGAACGCGACTCTCGACGTCACTTGCCCCGGCGAGCTTCATCAACTTTCAACGAGTACCCATACCGTGAACACGGCAACTCTCACCAGGGACGACCTCGCGCCGGTCGACGGCTTCCCGCTCCTGTTGAACGTCGGCTCGTCCGGCACCAGCGCGCTTGCCTGGGCGAACGATCACCAGTCCGACATACAGTCACTGCTCGCGACGCATGGTGCCGTGCTCATCCGCGGCCTGACCGTGCCCGGGAGTAGCCAGTTCGGCAAGGTCCTATCGACATTGTTCGGCAGCGAACTGATCGAGTACGTCTACCGCTCGACGCCTCGCACCGGCCTGCGTGGCAATGTCTACACCGCAACGGAATATCCTGCCAGCGAAGTCATCCCGCAACACAACGAAAACGCGTATGCAAGGGACTGGCCCATGCGTATCGGCTTCTTGTGCATGCTTCCCGCCGAAACAGGGGGCGAAACCCCCATCGGCGACAGCCGGAAGATCTACGACATGGTGCCGCCGTCGATCCGTGCCCGGTTCGAGGAGAAGGGCATCATGTACGTTCGCAACTATTCCGACCTCGACCTGCCTTGGTCGGTCGTTTTCCAGACCGACGACCGGAACGACGTGGAAGACTACTGCAAGGGCCACGGTCTGACCTGCGAATGGCTTGCCAACGGTACTCTGCGCACACGTCAGGTCAATCCTGCCACGGCCATTCATCCGGACACGGGCGAGAACCTGTGGTTCAACCAGGCCCATCTGTTTCATGTTTCGAGCCTTGGCCCGGAGGTGGCGAACGCACTGACGGCCTCGCTTGGCGAGGAGAACCTTCCACGGAATGCTTATTACGGCGACGGCACGCCGATCGAACCGGAGACGCTGGCCTTGATTCGTGCTGCGTACGAACAGACCCGAATCAGGTTTGCCTGGGAACGGAATGACTTGCTGCTCTTGGACAACATGCGTTTTACTCATGGCAGGGAGCCGTTCACGGGGGCGCGCAAGGTGCTGACGGGGATGGCTTTGCCGAATCGAGTGACCTGAGCGTGGGGCTTCAACCTGATCTACATATATTCGCATAATGTATATTATGTCAAATTGGAAACGTCGCCTTCGCAAGGCCTTGAAGGCCACCTTGAGCATTGTCGTGCTGCCCTTAAATACGCCGCAGATCCCTTAAACAGGCTGCATCCCCTAAAGGCGCCGCCGTGGCTCAAGGCTCTAGGGCGCCGATCCTGCCACGGATGGGTCCCGTGTGCTATACATATATCTGACAGTCGATCGCCTGTTGCGTCGTTCCGGCATCCTTAATTGCAACGTCACCGCCGAACTCCGCTACCAAACGCGCATGACGCGTCTATAGTTGCGACCAATGCGGCGGCCGAACTCAAAGTTGTCACCCTTCGTCGCGACGATGAGGTCACGGGAATTAACGGGCATACGCCCACAAGCTTTAGGCTCTCTGCCAGACCGCGCTCGGAACGGATGGGCGTTGATCTCGCCTTGACGCGCGACGTAATCGTTGCGCTCGTCTGTTCGAGCTACGACGCCATCGAGGGCTGGTGCAGCCGTGCGTTGGGTTGCGTCGACTTATTTCCCATGCTGAGGAGTCTGCTCGGTAATCGCCCCTCCCCGAAGGAAGACGAGAACGAAGAAGACCGAATGGGCCGTTCCTAGCAGCGATTCAAACGTCGCGAGCGCGCGCCCGGCTCCTGCACTGGGAACGAAATCACCGTAGCCGAGGGTCGTGAAGGTGACCGAAGAAAAGTAGATGGCGTCATAGGGGGTGACCTTGCCAGCATTCGGCGCGGTTGGAACGAAAAGGTCGTAGGCGGCCCAGCCGAACCCGGCGCATTGAAGGATTATCAGCAAAGCGATGGCGACATATAGAAGCACGCTGCCATAGAGCTCCTTCTCACGAATCACCAGGGCCTGCGGAATCAATCGAGCGATCCAAAGATACGCAACGGACGTGACGAGAATCAGTACGGCGACGCCCCACTGTTCCCGAGCCGCAGTCGATGAAAACGGCCAGCCATAACTTGCTACGGCGTTCGCCGCCGTACAGGCGCCAACCGCCAAGAGCATGGGCCGATAGAACGTTACATATTCCGACGCGCGAGATTTGAATTGTTGATAGTTCATTGATGGGCCGAGACCATGGCAGCGTGCGTGCGCCCCGTTACTGTAAGGATGCGAGAAAGCGGGATGGCCCGTTATTTTTCAGCGAGCTATCCACGTAGAGATGGAGCATCCGTTTCGCCCTCGTCATGGCGACGTAGAGCACGCGCCGGCCTTCTTCGATGGCTGCCGCGGAGGTGGCCGTGAAATGCGGAAAACGCGACTCGTTGGCCCTGACGATGGCTACTCCATTGAACTCGCGGCCTTTGGCGGCGTGCACGGTCATTAACCGCAGCGCCTGATCCGGCCTGGCGAAAAGCCCCAGGCTATCCACCGTCAGCTCTGGCGCAGGATGCCCCGATTGTCGCGCTTGGATATCGGCAATGACCTCTTCTGCGGAGTTGCTGAACACGTCGCCCACCGGGTACCCCGCGTCATGGAAGAGCCGGTCCGCAACTTGCGCAACCGACCGGATCCATGTGATCCCGTCGCCGGCAGCGGCCGCGTGCGCTTTCGCCGCGGCCTGGAGGCGCAAGCCCAGGACCCTGCCCTCCCAGCCGTCGAGTCCAGGCGCCCGCGAAAAGCCAAGATCATCCAGACTGCGGCGCATCGCGCGCACGGTGAGTTCCAGGGCCATTGCGTCGGTCGCCGCCGCAGCGAGGTTCTCCATCAGGCTTACGATGAGTCGCCCGCGCTTGTACGGGCGCGCACCCGGTCCGACCACGGGGATACCTCGCTGCCAGCACAGCTTCGCGATTGGTAGAAGGTCCGTCCACCATGCGGCCAACACGGCGCAGCCACCTAACCGTAGATGCGCTGCCTCGACCGCGGGCACAAAGTGGTCCACGATCGCGGAGGCGCAATCCTCGGTTGTATACACTTGGGCAGACACCCCCTGCGTCGCAGCCGGTGGCCGCGCGCGCATCCTTGGCTGCCTCGGCAACATGCGCTCCGCCATGCCTACAATCTCGTTCGACGATCTGAAGTTGCCGGTCAGCGACAAGCGGTTTTCGCCACACACTTGAGCGACGAAGCCCTCCGAGCGCTCTGCCTCGGCGCCGGTGAATTGATAGATCGACTGGTAGGAGTCACCAACCAGAAAGAACTGACTGTTGGCCTGCTGGAAAAGCCGGGTCAGAATCGTGAGCTGGGTATGGGTGGTGTCTTGGAATTCGTCGATGAGCACCGTGTGAAATTTCGCCGAGAGGCTTTGGACCGCTTCGGGAATCCGGGCGAGGATCTGCGCTGACTCCTGAAGGAGTAAGTTGTAGTCCAACCATCCGCGTGCCCTGCACGCGTTCCAGTACAGCGGCATGACTTGCGCGAGAGGTCCCGCTCGGCCGGACAATACAGGCTCGCCGGCGGCAGTCATGGATGCGGTGGCGAAGGCATCGAGTTCGCTCGGTGACAGTGCCTTGCCCGCGAGTCGTTGGGTGATCTCTTGCACCAGCTGGATGGCCCGCTCGTCGTCGGGCGTGATGAAGGTGTACCCGTGCTGATAGCCCTCCAGCCGCTGATGGAACGGGCGGAAGATGTAAGCAAGGCAGAATGAATGGATCGTGCAGACCGCCGCGCTGTCGCCGCGCTGCTCTGGCAAGGCGGCAGCCAGCCTTTGCTGAATCTCATCCACAGCCGTGTTGGTGAACGTGATGCACGCCACCCGCCTCGGCAGCCACCGGTTCGACTGGCACGCCTCAATCAGTCGGGCGGTCAGGACGCGAGTCTTTCCGCTGCCCGGGCACGCCTCGACGTATACGTTCCCGGTTCGGACGACCGCGTCGCGTTGTTCCCCGGTCAGTTTCATGGTCGGGTCAGCCAGCTAACCGCCTCGTCGATGTAGTCGGGCAGGACGCGGCCAAGGCGGATCCGCGCCGCGCATAGCTGGGCGTAACGCGCCTTTCCGATGCGCTTGGCCACGTTCAGGACCGCCGTTCGGTAGTCTTCCTGTAGCCGGTAGCGAGCCGGAGCGCCTTCGCGCAGGGCGTTGATCTCGTCCGCCATGCGGCGAAGCCGCGCCGCGGCGGCAGTGAGGCCGCCGTCTGCGGCAGCCGTCTGCAGCATCGCGGCGTTTTCGATATCGGCCAATTCCCGTTCGAACGTCGTCCGTCCCAGGAATACGTTGACCGTCCCGCCGGCCCACTGCCGCAGATCCGCCCGCACCTCGACCACGTCGGCGTCCTCGCCGTCTTCGTCGACCGGCAGGTCCGCGTCGGCAATAACCACGCAGCGCTTGCCCAAAGCCCCTCGTTCGAGCAGCTTTAGGAACGGCGTGAAATGCGTGCCGTTGATTGAGATGATGGAGATGCCGTGATCTTCCACATCGATTTCCATCATTTCCTTGAGCAACGCCGGAAGGAGGATCAGCTCGGCCGCCCCCTCGACCAGGATGATTTTCCGGGCGAACAGCAAGGTGGACTTGGTCGCGTCCAGATACCGCTCTAGGTCCGCACGCTCTCGGTCGTCGAGCAAGCCGTTCTGGGCCCCCGCACGGCAATGCGCGGCATTACCTACCCGGGTCAGAACAACGTGCGCATTGAGCGGTAGCCGTGCGGTCACGTGCGTGCTGTGCGTAGTAACCACGGTCTGCATGCCCAATGCGCGCAACGCTCCCATGAGCGTCAGTTGCAATTGGGGGTGCAGGTGCGCCTCGGGTTCTTCGATAAGGATGAGCTGACCGGCGCAGCCCGGTCGGCGCGTTCGTTCTCGCAGGTACTCTAGCCATATGGCTATGTACAGCGCGTTATTGAGGCCTAGTCCGTTCTTTGACGGGTCCACCCCCTGCAAGCCCCGCCCGTCGCTGAGCAGGATGCGCAGCGACCGAAGGAGTGATTCGTAGGTGGCATCCGCTACGCCGATCGTCGTGTCGATCGCATAGGACGGCCCAGTCGTGCCTTGCAGGGACCGTGCGATCGCTTGGGCGGTCGACGCGATGGAGGCGGCGCCGGCCACGTCATGGTTGGCTTGTCCCAATGTTGTCAGCAGCGCCGCGAGCTCCTCGGCCGGGATCGTCTTGGACTCCAGGAGCTTTACCAGCGGCGAGGTGCGCGGGTTACGCAGGTCCTGCTCGACGTCACGCAACGCGTGCAGACTGACGACCTGGAAGTACTGCAGATCCGCGAAACGAAGCGGCTCTCCGACGTTATCGTCCCAGACGAGTGCCGCCAGGTCCACGCGGGGGTTGCCGCCACCGACGATTTCCCAGCCGTAGTCGTCCACGTGCAGCGCGTCGGCAACCTGGTCGCCCCGGGCAATGGCGTCGCGCACGGCGCGACGCGGCCGGTACCGGTACATCACGCGCGCGCGGTCGACGGCGATCTGGCAGCCATGCAGCAGGGCCGCCTCATTGAGATCCTCGGCAAAACCGGAAAACTCCACCCCCACCAGCACGTGGAAGGGGTGATCCTGCGGCACGTCAACGTGGATATCGGAGGGCGCCAATGCCCGCAGCCGGGCAGGCATTTCCACGTCCAAACAGAGCCGTAAGGCGGTGATCAGATTGGACTTGCCCGCGTTGTTCTCGCCCAGAATGCCCGTGACGGAGCCTGTGAGGGGCACGTCCACCTGCTTCAGGTTGCGGAAGTTCTGGACGACCAGCCGAGTGATACGCATGAGGGTCCTTCCAAGCGCGTGATGGGTGACAGCTTACCGCCTCCCCGCACCCGCGGTCAGCCGGCACGATCGGCGGCCCGTGGGGGCGCTCATGCCGCTTTGCGGCGCTGTAAGCGCTTATACGCCCATTGGCATGCCACCATCGCGAGCCCGGCCAGCAGGCCGGCCAGCAGTGAAGGAATGACAAGCGACTTCGGGACCGAGTATCGAAGCAATTGGATCACGGAAATGCTCAACGAGCCCGCGACCAAGGCGCTCACCGTGTCCAAGAGGAGCTTCTGGTGCCGCTCCCGGCGCGCCAGTGTCTCGTACGAGTCCTGAAACTCGCTCGCCACGGCGGCGTGACATCCTTCGATCAGGCCCCATTCCCGCTGGATTTCGCTGCCCACGGCCGTCAGCGTGTGGTGCTGGTTGCGAATAAGCAGATCCATCAGGTTGGCGAGTCCCCCGACTACCGCTTCGTGAGTCACGAGACCATGGCTAGGGTCCGCGCCTGGCAAGCCGCTTCCGGCATTGCCGATGGGCCGCTCTTCCGACCCGTAGGCGGTCGCCCCAAGCTCGCCGAGAACACCTCCCCTGCCCTCCTGCCTCAGGAAGTTGCCCGCATCTTCCGACGGCGCGCGCAGGCGGCGGGGCTGGAAGGGGCCGCGGGGATCAGTGGGCATTCGCCACGGATAGGTGGCCAGGAGCGCCCTCCAACGGAATACCCAGCTTCCCAACTTAAGCTGCTGCGACACTGAGCGTGGGACTCGGTGCACTCAACAAACCAGCGAGCTGTCGCCCGCATTTTCCCCGTTCTTCACGACCACACTGGTTTGTTTCCAGTCGCCTTCGCGCCATGTAAGTTCGGCATATTCCACGCCGGACTCCGTATGCATCACCGGGCTCAAAAAGTAGGCGCGGGGCTTGTCATCTTTGGAGCTTGGATCACGCGGCCCCAAGGCCATGAGGCAAGTCGCCGTCGTTGCTGGATCGAGTTTGCGCGCAAGAGACATACTGGAGCCGACCAGAAAACGCGCCTCCGACTTCCCGGCTAGGCCGGCTGCTTCAATGTGTGTCCACCTCTGCGCGCACACGCCTCGGTCAAAGATAGGAACGAAGATCCAATCGGGCTGGAGCTCCGCGATGAACGCGGCAGCAGTCGGAAGCTTAAGGTCTTGGCAAATCAGCACCACAACGCGGCCAAATGCGGCGATGTCTGCAACGACGATGCAGTCATCCGCGGCCGTCGCCTCTTCAAACGATTGATTTTCATCCACGTCGGCGCCGAGCTTTTCGGCCAAGTCACGCCGCATGATGGCGGGCCAGATTTTGCGCTGACGCCAAAGGCAATGACCGACGGTATTTAGAAGACGGGCCTCGTTCCAATGCTGACCAGCCCTTGCGTCGCTCGAGAGGCCGGTTCCAGCCGCAATGATACGAGCATCAACATCACGGCTACTGCTCAGTCGCGACGCAATTGAGTCGGCAACGTCGGAATCAACCATAAACTCGGGCGCCATGAGAACATCCACTTGCCCAAGCCCCTGCCCGGCCAGATGAAACCGTGTGGCAATGTCAACGGAATCATCGACCGTGCTCACGAGCTTAGTGACGGAGCCGTCCTTAAGTAGCGACAACGTTACATCGGAGGGCGCCTGACCAAGCGGTACGTGTGCGATTCGTTCGCGGCCTACACGGTGACCAAGGCGCACGCCCTTTTCTGGATCGGTATCGATCACGCGATAGGAAAGATTTACCGCCGGAGTCGGTCGTACGTATCGCCCAAGCACCACGGCCAACGCGTTAAACCGCTCGGCAACGTTTCGCCCGCCATCGCAGCCATCCTCCCTTGGAGGTCTCGCCAGAGGACCTCGAGGTATGAGTGAGTAGCCATCGATCGTCCAGTACGTACCATGCTCATTACGCTGCTCCTCCGCTCGGGACAGCCACGAGGGAATCGCCGACGCACCTACCGAAGGCTTCGCCATCAGCGATCTGGGGTGAATAGGCTCAAAAGCTTGGTCAATAGCCCGCAAGACGAGGAGTAGCTGAGCACGTTCCGTGTCATCCTGAGGGTTGAGCATGGCCAAGCGAGCTAATTTCGCGACGATGACCTGCTCGTCGTCAAGTTTTAGGTATGCGCGAACAGCCTTCAGTACTTCTGGATCAGATGGAAGATCAAGTCGTCCTGCGTCGCCAGGCCATCGCTCCACCTCAAGCCAGCCGCGAGTAAATAGCTCCGCGATAGTAGAAACCATTACGGCTCCGAACGTTGGACTGACGCCAGCGGTTCCTGGGTTGCCAGGAATTGATCGGCCATATTGGCAAGGACTGCCTCGCTTCCGGCTCCCTTGGCGATCAAATCACGCAATTGGTCAATCACCCGTCTTAGACGGGCGGAATCGAGTCCGATAACCTTCTTGCGCCTCGTCGTCGCCGCCTCGAGGCAATCGATGGCCGCAGTCGTCAGCACCAAGGTGGCCGCTGGCGAATCGACGACCAGCTTGTTGGCAAGCAATGCAAGACTTTCCAGCAGGTCGAGAAAGAAATCGCTGCGAATTGGCGCGAACCCCACCCTCAGCGTGCGAAGCGCACGCGGGAGCATATTATCGAAATGATCCACAAACGCAGTGGAGAGGTTAACGCTCACCTCGCGCGACGCGAAAAGGCGGGAGAGTTCCGCCAGTCGTCGATACGATCCAACAGTAGAACCCGACGAGATATTCAGGGACGTCATCGCGTGAACGGCGGCGTCGGAGGCAGCAATGACGTCATCACCTAAAAGCGCTAGGCGCATGTGCGCCTGAGCAATGTGCGAGCGCAGCTCTTCTGCATACAACCGATCTGTTCCCTCAGGCGGCAGCTCGATTTCACATACAGCGCTGTACCAATTCGCCGCATCCTGAAGGCGCGCGCTTCGCATCGCCACATCGGCAATCAATAGGTTGAGCTCGGCTTGACCTGAAAGAACTTCCAGATATTGATCGCTCCCCTCATCAACGAGGGGGCGAATGTGGTCCGCCAACTGCAAACCCTCGCCTGCCGCCTGAAGGGGCACCTCATCATCTGACGACGTCATATAGCGAAGGAATGCGGCACGACGTTTGTAGAAGAGGCGGAGCACAAGCGTTGCAAGCCGATCATCGCCAATCAACAGCTCGTCAATCTCATCGTAAATGGCTAAATGATCGGACGCCGAGCCGAGCAGGTCCATTCCCGTTTCATTGACAGTGCGAGTCAGCACTGAAAGATACGTGGCCATCCAAAGGCTGGAATCTTGATGATAAAGGCTACGCGCAAATTCGACCAACCGCTGAACCGCAGTCTGCGCTTCGGTGTCGACCGTCGACTTGTCGATTGAAAATGCCGCGTTAATCAGTGCATCCACATATTCGACTGATAGTGACGCCTGGTCATTGTTAGAGGCAATCGCTGAATCAATCAGGCCATCCAGCTCGATGAACGCGCGCGCCGGCTCGAGCTGGCTCAGCTTGCCCAGATACTCAAGCGTAGCTGTTCGAGGATCTTGGCGACGCCTGACACGTTCACGGAAAGCATCTTTAATGGCGGGCGGCTTAATATCCACACCGGTCAATTCACTAGCCATACGACAGTAAGCCAGCGTCAAAACGTCAAATGTCGACGAGGCCGAGGCGAAGGGGGCCAGTGACTCGTAAAACGGCACGCCGTCAGCGGAAGGGATGCTCAACTGATCAAAATCCCGTACGACCGCGGCATCGGTCATCCCTCCCACGCGTGTGAGCATGCTTCGCGCGCGAGCCGTCGCATTGTCGAATTCAGCGCCGCCAACCCTCGCAACTCGCATGGGAGCCACATGAAGATTCACGTCGTTCTGACGGGTCCGTCGAATCTCGGCGGCAACGCGTGCCGTTCCGTCGATATTTTGCCGATTCATGACCATGCAGAGAACCACATCGTCGGGAAAAGCCATGGTGCATAGTCCGGCGACGTCTGCGAAGCCGGTTCTGCTATCGATAAGAATTAGGTCGTAATTTCGTTTCGCCCATTGGCGCCACATCTCGATTAGCGAGTTTCCAGCCATCCCATCATTGAATTGGGACCACGGAAACGACGAGAGGGCATCACCGTAGAGCATTGGCTCTTCGGCAAGGACGGTTTCCGATCCCGCCGCAATGTAGTCAATTCGCCCGGAGGCTGGAGCTTCGAGATTGAGGATGGGAAGCACACATTTCTCGAACGGCTCGCCGCTTTCAAAGTCATCCCGAAGCGCACGCGATTCTCGAACATCTTCAATTCTGGAGACGCGACGCTGCCAGTCCCAAAGGACGTTAAGCACCCCAGGGGCGTCGCGGTAAAGGTTTATTTGCTCAACTTCAACCAATCCGCGGAAGTAGTACCACAGGCCCGGCGCCTCAAGGTCCCAGTCCATGACCAAGACACGATCACCCTGGTTTGCCGCAAGGTAAGCCACGTTGGCCAGCGCCATGGTGCGCCCTACGCCGCCCTTGAACGAATAGAAGGTTGTAACTTGCCCGCGGGGACTCTTCATCAGCCTAACTTCTTAAGTTTGGGGATGCCGAACGCATCAATGGTGGGATGACCCTTGAAACCTAGTTTCAATTTTCGGCTCTCGGGTACTACGTCCCTGATGGGCGCCATGTTCTGCCGCCAAATGGCGCGATCGGCAGCGGCCAACTCTGGTGCGCTAGCGGATGAATGCAGCACGGAATGAGGTCCGCCGGCAAAAATAAGGGCGGCTGGCGTGAGGTGATTGAGGACGGTGCGTCCCTCTTTTCGGAAACCGGTGATGCTCGCTTCGCGGAGCAGCTTGAGCTTCCTGCTGACCGTTTCATCGGCCTCGCCGGTCAGCTGCGACAGCTCGGCGTTGCTCTTCTCGCCCGATCGCATCGCCGCTATATAGGGCGCGAAGGCTGTCCTCTTCATTTGAACCGCGAAGCGTTCGGGCGCGCGGCGACTACAAGCCAGGCTAATCATCAGCGAGGCAAAGCTTAACTTTCCCGCCTCAAAGCTCCGCGCGATCGGCGTATCCGGTTCAGCCAGCGCATGTTTGCTTTCCGGCGTCAGTTGCTGCCATCGGCTGTCGAGAAGGCGGAGCAGCGCCTTGTCCGCCTCACGGAGCTCGTCGACCGACCCGCTTCCAAGCAACCGCTGCAAGCGTGTCGCGAGATTTGAAAACGAGGCAATCGTTAGCGGCTCAGACACCGCGGCTGGGTCGCGTAAGGCTCGCTCGAGCTGCGATAGGTTGGTCATAGGCTTTAGCGGCAGTGGCATGGCGGGCAAATCAATGATGCATCAATGATTATCAATCGGCCAGTAAAACTTATACTTTAATGACTCGCCAATAACTTCTTTGTAAATCATGCACATGGATCACGCTTGAGGATGCCGGCCGCCGCTGGGCGGCCGGACCATGTGCCGGGTCAAAGGCTCGGTGTGTCCATCGGCGTGGCGCCAGCGCGTGGATCCGTTCGTTTTCCTGCTGGAGCGCCACGATGATGGCGGGCGGCGGCGGCGACCGTGCCCGTCGACTGCGTGGGCGGATATCACGATGCGTCCGGCATGGGCGGGCACGCTACCTGCCCGCGTGGTCGGCTTGATCATGGCGCGCTCTCCTTGCGTTTGGTCACTTTAGTCGATTTGCGCTGTGGCTTGCGCTTGGCATCGGCGACCGCGGGGCGCTGGCGGAGGGCGTCCCGCCACTGACCCGTCTCCTCTCGCAGCTCCTGCAAGCGCTCGGTTCTCTCCGCCAGGGTTGCCGACCAAGTGGCCCGATCGCGTTCGGCGCGGTGCTCCGCGTCTCCAGCCCGAGACTGCGCAGCAGTTTCCGCGGCGACCAATCGCTCGATCTCGCCACGCAAGCCCGCGTTCGCCGAACGCGCGTAGGCGAGCTCGGCCTCCAGCCGGATACGCGCCGAACGGCCGGCGTGCGCCAGCAAGCGGGAGGCGTCCCGCTGGGCCTGGCTGGCCACGCGGCTCGCGGTGGCGTCGTCGGCACGCGTCAGCAGGACATCGAGGGTGAGCTGGATAGTCTCCAGACGCGTCGCAAGGGTGTCGGCGTGCCGCTGGGCCTCGGCTTCGGCGCGCTGGCGGTCGTCCAGCCGTTCGCGGAGCCCCTGCGCGACCGCCTCGGCCGTGCGGTGCTGGGCCGTCCACTGGTCGACGGCGCGGCGGCTGGTCGCCAGTTCCGCGCTGAGCCGGTCGATGTCGGTCTGCTGCTGATCCCGCTGGGCCACGGCGTCAGCGGCTTGCTGCCGGGCTAGGTCGCGCTCGGCGCGCAGGGCGGTGAGCGCGGCGGCCGCTTCCTGCTGGGCGTGGGCAATGCGTTCGTCCGCGGCCGACTCGATGTCCTGGGCCAGCCGGGCCACCGCCGTCTGCAGGGTGCTGGCGACGGCGGCCGGCGGTCGGTCGTCGACCGCCTCCTCCGCCTCGATCTCGCGCAGCAGGCGGTGAATGGTGGTTTTCGAGCCGGTATTGCCCAGCGCGACGCGCACGGCGTCGATGGACGGGTGGCGGCCCTGGGCGAGCAACGCGGTGCGGGCCTGCTCGACTTCGGTGCGGTAGATCCGGCCACGGGCCATGCTCTGCTCCTATTTCATACTGTGGTACGTACCACGTATATACATACCACAAATGGTACGAATATGAGCTCATAACGGCTTCCGACAATGGCAGTTGTCAGAACGGCATGTCAGCGATAAGGTGATCCTCGTCGGCGAATCGGCGGCGTCCGTAGCCCCTTTGCCCTGCCCCGTCCGTCACCTTGGTACGCCGATGGCCCGCCGCGAGTCCCTTCCCCCACTTCCCTTTCAGGCGACGCGTGACCGCCTTGCCGCCCAGGTGCGCAGCGCGGCGTCTGCGCACGCATACGGCGCGGCCGAAAGCGCGGTCAGCGGCTTGGCCGCCGTGGCCCAGGGCGGACTGGTGGCGATGCGGCAGGCCATCGTCGGGCCGCTGGGTGTGCCGTTCCGCTTTGCCTTGTCGGACGCGCAACTGCTCGCGGCCACCGCGTATATCGAGCAGCAGCGCCGCCATGGCACCCACGGCCTGGCCCCGAACAGCCGCCGCACCCGGGCCGCCGACTGGCTGACATGGCTCGCGTTCTGTGCGCACTACGACCGCGTGGTTTTGCCGGCGGCATTTGACGACGTGCGCGAGTTCCTCGACCTTCTCGTGGACGCGGGCCGCCGGAAAGCCACGCTCGAGCACATCCTCTGGTCGCTGACCGACATTCACCGCCGCCACGGCTGCCCCACGCCGATGGACAGTGCGATCGCGCACGACTACTGGAAGGACCTGCTGCGTGAGCGCGTCGATGCCGAACAGGCCCAGGCAGCGCCCATGACGCTCGACGTGCTGGAGGCGATGGCCCACGCCCTGCGGACCGAGCCGCTGGCGATCCGGCGCGTTGCGCCACGCTTGCGCGTGCTGGCGGACCAGGCCCAGCGTCGGCGCCGGCGGCGCGACATCGCCCTCCTCCACGTCGCCTACGACCTGTTGATGCGCGCGTCCGAATTGGTGGCGATGCGCTGGGACCGGATCGAGCCGCTGGCCCGTGGTGGCGGCACCTACCGCTTTGGCCGGACCAAAACCGATCAGGCCGGCGCCGGCCGCACGCTGTACCTGCGGCCGGAATCCATCGCGGCGTTGCAAGCGTGGCAGGAGGACGACCCCAGTGGCGAGCACGTCTTCCACGCGGTCGCCGACGATACGTACCTGGACCCCGGGTCAGCGGTGGATGCGGGCGAAGCGCAGCGCTGGGGCACCCGCGCGGCAGCCGCCCGACGCCGGGAGGCCAAACCACTTAGTACGCGCGAGGTCGGCAACGTGTTTCGTCGCGCGGCCGCGTTGGCCGGGCTCGATCCCGATCTGCAATGGCTCTCCGGCCATTCCGCACGGGTGGGTGCCGCCCAGGACATGGTCCGCGCCGGTTCCACAACGGCCCAGGTCCAGATCGCCGGTCGCTGGGGAAGCGAGCGTATGCCAATCCGCTACGCCGAGCGCGTCCATGCCGAGGATGCCGGTGAAGATCGGTTTGCCCGCATTGCGGCCATGCGCCGTCAGGGGCGGCTTTGACCCTCCCCGCGAGCCCGCGCCGTGCAGCTGGCTCAGTCGATCACCCCGTGCACCGACGGTAATGGCACACTGGCCGTTGCCATCCGCCCGTCCACGGGCGCAGATTCACCGTTTGCATTTCGCCACACGGACGCCAATGACACGGAAGGACATCGAACGGATAGAAACGGTAAGGCCGAGTCGTGACGGTGATCAATTTCATTACCTGCGCGGCGCGCGGCTAATCCTCGAATTATTGCCACCGTCCTCGGCCTTGATCGCCGTGACGGTCGAGGGAGTGACGGCCGACGACGACAGCGACGAGGGACTGGACGTCATTGACCTTGCGCTTTACTACGGTAGCGAAGACCCTGCATTGGCGACGGGCGTGCATTACCGTCAGTTCAAGCACTCCACGCGCAGCCCGGAGGAGGCGTGGACGGCAAGCGGACTGAAGCGCACCCTCGCAGGATTTGGCCGCCGATTCAGGGACCAGGTGACCAAGCACGGCCTCGCGGTGGTCGAAAACAACCACCGGTTCGAATTCGAGACCAACCGGCCGATTGATGTGGCCGTCCACGCCGTGTTCGCGTCGGGGCCGGCCGACCTGACAACGCGGGCCGCGCGTTACCTGCGCGAGGCATCCGGGCTGACCGATGCTGAGTTCGCGCATTTCCGCCCGCTCGTCACGCTCATACCGAATGCGAGTGATTTCTTGGGCCAGCGTCGCCTCCTCGAGCGCGATACCGCCGGTTTCCTTCCCGAGCGCGACCGTGACGCGTCGCTGCGGCTGAAGGACTTGGTCACCCGCAAGGCAACCACCGAGCACGAACGCAATCCCGCCATCCGCCGCACGGACGTGCTCGACGAACTCGAGGTCGAGGCCGACAGGCTGTACCCTGCCCCAATGGCGATCGAGACGCCAAGCCCCTACGTGAAGCGTGAACAGGCCGACGCCCTCGCCCGTGACATCCTGCGCCAGTCCTGCCCGGCGATCATCAAGGCCGACGGCGGGGTCGGCAAGTCCATCATCGTCACGACCCTCGGCACGCGCTTCCCGGTCGGCAGCCGGACGTATGTGTACGACTGCTTCGGTAACGGCGCCTATCGCAGTGCCACGGGCTACCGTCATCGCCCGCAGGACGGATTGGTGCAGCTTGCCAATGAAATGGCGACACAAGGCTTGTGCGACCTGTTGCTACCAAACGCCCGGGCGGATGCGGCAGCCTATGTTCGCGCGTTCATGGCACGCGTCCGCCAGGCAAGCGCCTTGCTGGCTCAGCAACACCCCGCGGCGATGCTCACAATCGTCGTCGACGCCGCTGACAACGCCGAGATGCAGGCGGCAGAGCTCAAAGACGGACCCAGCTTCCCGCGCTTGCTGCTGCAGGAGACGTACCCGGACAACGTTCGACTCGTGCTGACCGCCCGCCCCCACCGTGTCAGCGAACTCGACCCACCCAGCACGACACGGCGACTGCCGCTGGAGCCGTTTAGCCTGGCCGAGACGCACGCTCACCTGCGCGGACGCTACCCGGCGGCCAGCAACGAGCAAGCCCAGGAGTTTCATCGCCTGACGTCGCACAATCCGCGCGTGCAAGCGCTGTATCTCGACGCCGGGCGTGACCTGACCGACACGCTGGCCATGCTGGGAACCACGCCTCGCACCGTCGATCAGACCATCCACGACGGTCTGCGGCAGACGGTCGACTGCCTGGCCGATACCGTGACCCGCCCGGAGCGCGCGCAGTTCGAACGGCTATTCCAGGCACTCGCCACGCTCCGTCCTTTCGTGCCGGTGACGGTCATTGCGGCGGTCGCCGACGTACCGCCCGAACTGGTACGCAGCGTCGCATCCGATCTCGGGCGCGGCCTCCTTGTCCGCGATGACGCCTTGCAGTTTCGCGACGAGCCGACGGAGGACTGGTTTCGGACGACCTATCGGCCAAACGCCGCCGCGCTGAAAGGGTTTGTCGACGTCCTCAAGCCACTGGCCGCTACCAGCTTGTACGTCGCCGCCGCCCTTCCGCAGCTCATGCTCGAAGCGGGTGAGTTTGCGCAACTCGTCGAGTTAGCGCTTCATGGGCGCGGCCTGCCCGAGGGCGACGCCATCGGTAGCCGTGATGTTGAACTGCAGCGTTTGCAATTCGCCCTGAAGGCGGCCTTACGTCAGCGCCGGCCACTGGAGAGCATCCAACTGGCCTGCAAAGCAGCGCAACTGGAAGCGGCTGACTCCCGGCAACAAGAGTTGTTGTCGCGCAATACCGACCTCGCCGCGCGGTTCCTGGACGCCAGCCAGCTCTCCGAGCAGGTCTCGCGGCGGCTGATCAGTGGGGGCAGCTGGAGCGGATCTGCGCACGCCTACGAGGCCGCGTTGCTTTCGGGCAATCCGGCCCTTCACGGTGATGCGATGAACCGCTTCCGCATGGCCGAGGAATGGTTACGGCACTTTTTTCGTAACCGCGACCCGGACGACCACTCCAAGATGGCTACAGTGGAAGACGCCGATATCGCGGCAATGGCCACGACGCTACTGAACGTTTCTGGGCCAGCGCGCTGTGCCCGATTCCTGCGCGGCTGGCAGCCACAGGAGGTCTCCTACCGGGTCGGCCGGCTCGTAGTTGCGCATCTGATTGATGCGGCCCGGTACGACGACATCGACCAGCTGTGTCACGCGGCTCGGTATGACTTCGGCCTTATCGTCGCTGCGACCATCGAGCTGGCCCGCGTCGGTCGCCATCCGGCCCGTGCACCACTACACCGGCTGATTCGCTTCCTGCAGCGGCGCGCCATCATGCTACCCGAGCCAGGCGGCCATTCCGGCGAAGAAACGCGGATGAGTGGCATCTGCGATGTGGTCGCGGCGGCTTACGTGCAGCGACTCGCATCCAAGCGTCAGCTAGCCCACTTGCTCGGCCGCTACCTACCGGCCACTCCACCCACCTCCCTGGGCTTGGAACACCACCCCGAGCGCCTGCAGGCGATGCGCGCGTACGCGCTGCATGCCGCCCTTGCCGGGCGCCCCTTGCGGGTTGAAGCGGTGATGCCACGCTTCCTTCGCGACAAGGCCGATCGCTCAGGCGAACGCAGCGCGTCGGTTCAGCGCTTCACTGAGGAAGTCGGCAGTTTGCTGCCGCTACACGCACTTGCGGCCGAGATCAAGCTGGCCCGTCGCCCGACGCCCGATCTCACGGCCCGGGTCACGCAGGCGCTGTCCAGCACGCGGCCGAGCGCGCCGCACCGATACAACGACACACGCTCCGCAATCGCGGACGAAGTGGTCGACTTATGGGCCGAGACCATCACGACGCCCTCTTGCGTGACAAATTCCGCGGCCCTGTGGGACGCGCTCGTTGCGTGGCTGGATGCGCAAGAGACGCCGCTCTTTCTCCCCACCTTGGTCCGGCTTGCCCGGCGGGCCGCATCCGATGCGCGAAGTCACGAGCATGCGCACCAATTCGCTGAACGGGCGTTTCGGATGGCCCGCGAGCTGCAAGAATCCGCCGAAGACACGGTTCGCACCTACGTCGATATCACCCGCGCCATCCTGGCGGCCAACCCGCTGGAAGCCGCTCAGTACTTCGATGAGGCCGTGCAGGTCGCGAGCAAGCTTGGCGAGGAGAACTTGTCCCGGTGGCAGGCCCTGTTGCACTTGGCCATGCGGTCCAGTGTCGACCATAAGGATCATCCCGACGTTGCCGCGCGATTGGCGCAAGGCGCCGAGTTCACGCATGCCTTCGTCTACGACGACAAGCATTTTGATTGGGGCGCCACGGTTCGCGCCATGGCACGGCTTTCGCCGACGACGGTACTTGCACACGCCAGCCGATGGGCCGATCGCGAATTTGGCGCGCGTGGACGCGTGCTGGCGTATGCGGTCGAGGACCTTATGTCGAATCAGGTGCTTGATCCGCGGGACGTCTTTGCGCTGACCGCGATGGACGCTCCTTGGAGGCGGGGCGAGCTACTAATCGCCGCGCTGGACAAGGCCTCGACCCCCGCGGAGCGACAACCCTTGGTAGACTGCATGGCGCGTTACTCGGCCCTTGAGCCACTGGGATTCGGCGAACGCGTAAGCCTCGTCCAGGCCCTGGAGCGACATGCGATGGACGCGACGGGTATCCGCTTCTCACTGCCTTCGGACGCATCTGCGGCTCGCTATGGCCGTGCCGCAGCCGGCGCACTCTGTTGGAATGACGTTTTTTCTGGCCTGGACGTCACACAGCGGCCAGGTATCGTCGCAGCCAAGGATCGCTACGCACGAATGGGTGGATACCATTCCAGCGAGTTCTGGGAGACGCTCTTCAAGCGCGTGGCGCTGACCGCCGCCCCGGCCGTCCTGGAAATTTTCGCGGCAACGGAACTTGAAGACCCTATGGACCTTCGCCGGTATGCCAGTTGCATTCCCCCGGCGTGGGCGCACTCGAAGGCCGTCCGCGCAGTTGCGACGAAGCTAGTGAAAACACTCTTCGCCGACGGCGCCGGGGTCGTCAGTGCGGATCAATGGTTTGCCGGTGCGATCGCGCCCTTCATTGAAACATTCACCGATCTCACCTACGCCCAACTGGCCGGCATCGCCGTCAATGCGTATGCGACCACGGAACTATCCACGGATGCGGAGGGCTTCTATCGGCTGGTAGGGCTTCTGGCCGTCCAGGCCACACCCGACGAGGCCCTGACTGCGCTGGCCTTTGGCCTGGATCTTCTGGAAGCGGACCAGCACGACGCCGCGCGTGGTCCGACGGTTCCGACCCGGCAACAACCCAGCATGACGCCGATTGATGCGTTGGCGGGTTACCTGTGGACGGCGCTTGGGTCGTACGAAGCGACGGTCCGCTGGGAGGCCGCGCACGCCGTGGGCATCTTATGCACTTGCGATCGGACAGCGGTGCTCTCCAGCGTGCTGCGCTTTGCGCAAGGCGCCGATGCATCGCCCTTTACCGATCCACAGTTGCACTTCTACCGCCTGCACGCGGTGCAGTGGTTACTTTTTGCGCTGCGCCGCGCGGCTAAGGCATGCCCGCGCCAGGTGGCCATATTTCGCCCACTGCTGGACGCCCTGACGACCCCGTCCAGCGAACACGTGCTGTTTCGCCGCATTGCTGGCGACGCGCTGTTGTCCTTGGACGCCACGGGTGTCATATCGATGGATTGCGGAGAGCTGACGCGTTTGGGCGCACTGAACGAAAGCCAGCTTCCGCCAGCTGACCTGTCCAGCGGAGATGCCTGGCGAATCGACGAGCGCCACGCGGATGACCCCGGCCGCTTTTCGATCCATTACGACATCCGCAGCCACGCGATCGATCCGCTCGCTCGTTGTTTCCGCATCGCGCCGGGTGACGTTGAGCGGCTTGCACAGGGCATCATCAAAGACGACTGGCGCGAGCCTTCCGATGGCAGTTGGAAGGCCGACGAGCGAGGCCAGCGCGGCTATTTCCGCCACCACCACTACGAGCGCTACGATGGGGACTCAGCGCGCGACACCCTGTCGCTTTACCTCTCCTACCATGCCGTTCTGACCGCGGCGGGCCGGTTGCTGGCGACGATGCCCCTGGCCAATGACCCTGAGATGTATTGGACAACATTTGGCGAGTGGCTACGTCGGCATGACCTGACGTTCGGGCACGCACTGTGGCTTGCCGATCGGCGCGATCCAGCGCCCGAACCGACGTTCGCCGGCGAGACGTCGCTTGCGGGGACCGACGTGGATGCCGTCGTGGTTGAGCGGCTCCTTCGCGCCGTGTTGAATGCCGATAACGAGCTCGTCGTCTCCGGCCATTGGCGAGAAACCCAAGGCAAGTTCCGATACAGCTTGCGCGTCAGTTCGGCGTTTGTGAACAGCGAGCGCGCCGACGCCCTCGCCAGAGCGCTGGTGAGTGTCGAAGACGACTACGCGATGTGCCTGCCACTGGCCGGGGACCACAGCGAAGTCGATGCGTACGGGTACCGCCTGAAAGGCTGGCTGTACGAGCTCGAGGCGGAAGGCGGCGCTGATGCGCGCGATCCCTGGGCCGCTCGCGTGAGCCCACAACTGCACGTCCCCGCCACCTGGTTTGTGAATGCGGCAAGGCTTGGCTCGGCCCTGCGGCAGGATATCTGGCACACCCCGGCGGGGTGCCCTGCCCTGGTCGCCCAGGCGTGGAGTCGTGGTCAGGCAGACCAGCGCGGCGAAGCGGACCGGGGCGTCCGCTTGGTAGTGGCCAACTCCTTCGTCAACGATGGATTGCTGCCATCCGGTAGGACGTTGCTTTTGTGTGTGAAAGTTGATCAGCGAGCGACACATCAGTATGGACAGCAGGACGAGGATGATGGGCAAACGATCAGTGGCATCTTCAAGCTCACCCCACAAGGGCAGCTCAGCTACTTTCCGCGATGTCGCCCGGCTCGGCGAAAGGCTGGCAAAAAAACTAGGCGACGATCGCCGTGAGGACCTCCTCGCCGTCTGGATGAGCCAATATATCGCCGAACTTCTCGTCGCTGCCGAACGCGCCTTGCCGGCAGAACGCGAGGGCGCGCGGGCTGAGTGTGCTGCCGCGATTCTCGATCTTTGGGCGCATCGTTCGAACCTTCCTCACGGAGCTCGGCCATTTGAAGAACTCGAGGGCGTCGTTCTGACCCTGCGCGCATTACATCAGGACGACGTACCGTTCTATTTTCGCCAGGTCCGCTGGCTCGCCGATGTGGCCTTGACGCACGAAAAGGCAGGCTCGTTCTTGGCGACGGCGCGCGTGGTCGACGCGTCCGCGCGCTCGGCGATGCAGTTTTGCATCACCGAGGCGACATCTCTTTTGCGCGAGAATTCTGACGACTGGCTTGCGGCGGCGCAATCACCAGCGATACCGACATTGCCCGACATGGATGCCGTCGCCGAGATTTTGATTCACGTCACAGGCGAACACGAGAGCATGGCTCGCCGTCGGCACCTGACGCAGCAGATCCAGAACCTTACTGAACTGCAGGGGGCGCTTCAGACGGCAAAGGATCGTCTCGCGGCCGAGCTGGCCACGTTACCCGACGGCACCTCCTGATGCGCCAGGCAATCAGGGGGCGTCATCGTCCGGGCGCACGACCAGTCGAACGCGCCGACAGCGGCCCCGTGGATGCGCCATGGCCATTCGGTCTCATGGCGTCGGAGCCGGTGTCGCGGTGCGCTCAATGGAGCGCACCGCGATGCTCATGCAGGCTCGACTACGAGACCCTGGTTACTGACGACGTAGCAAGCATGCCAGCCAACCGAATCGCGTTATGGCGAGATCTACCGCGACAAGTGGCGCGGGCGCTTTGATGTCAGCCCTTGCGAATCCAGCCATGTCAGCGCCCTAACGGATGCAACTCGCGAATGAGCTCGATCAGCAACTTCAGGCCCTTCGGCACCTGCCGGCGACTGGAATAGTAGATGTGATACCCCAGACTATGGCTGGCCCACTCCTCGAGGACCAGCTCGAGCTCGCCACGCTGTACGAGCTGCTGGAACATTGCATCGTTGCTGTACATCAGTCCGCCGCCAGCGACCGAGATAGCAAGCATGGCCGGGCCACCGATGATCGTGACTTTGCTCGGTACCACGACGGTCACGTCACCGGGTATAACCCTTTTCACGGCTCATACTAAGAGGATTAGATGCTGAGCATCGCTCATTGCCACGATAGAACGCGAGCCGGCAAGGCCCGCTTTCGCAAGCTCGCCAGCTTGCTTGATCCACCGCACAACCCATCGTGCGACTAGCTATGCCGCAGGCGGGAAGACGCGACTCGCTCGCCGTGAGTAGGACGTGGGCGGAATGGTCAACCTGATGGGACTGAGCGGCGTGCGCTGAGCGGGCCGGATCATTCGTCGTCAAACTCGACGTCGCGCGATGCGGCGGCCACACGTTGTCGCTGCGCCTTGAAGACCTCGACGTAGCGGGCGATGAACTCGCTCATCGCCGCGCGATGGCGCAAGGCCTCGTACGGCAGTGCCACGGCCAGCTCGCGGCTGATCGTGATCGCGTAGGCCAGTTGCGATTCGGTGGGCGGTTTCAGGTCAGCGTCCAGGCAGTACACCAGGCTGGCCACGAAATGCACCTCGACCGCTTCCTGCAGCGACACCCCGGCCGCCAGCACGTGGCCGCGATCCAGCTGCATCCGCCACGCCGCGGACACCGCGTCGTTGAGGACGAACGAGAACGTGTCGTCGCCCAACACTCTGACCACCAGCGCCATGCTCGACTCCCATCGTGGACCCGCCTGTGAAAAGCCGCCCGCAAACCGCGACAATTCCGGTGCTACGTTATTCGTAGTATCGCACAAGCGCCAAAATGTCGAGTCTCGTAGGCCCTCGCCAACGAGTCGACGATGCCCCGGCCGCACGATCCCCGACAAACCTTCCGTGCCCGCCTTAAACAGGCACGCACGCGGGTGGGGATCTCGCAGCGTGAACTGGGCATTCAGGCGGGCCTGGATCCCTTCGTCGCCAGCGCGCGCATGAACCGCTACGAGCGCGGTGCCCACGAGCCGGACCTGGCGATGATCGGCCGCCTCGCCGAAGTGCTGGACGTGCCGGTGGCCTATTTCTTCGCCGCCGACGAGCTGATCGCTCAGCTGCTGCTGGCCGCTCACGTGCTGCCCCTCGCGCAGCGCGACGCGCTGCTGTCGTCGGTGCGTGGTGACGCGCCCCACAGCGTGGTCCGCACCGAACGGACATAGTCCGGCCAGAACGTGCCGACGAGCGTGCGCATGGCGCGATCGGAGAGGTCCAGCGGGTCGGGACGATCGCTCACCCCACGGCGCCGGGCGTTCTCCACCACCGGATCGTTCGACCCCAGCAGGGTCGCCACTAACTGCGCCACGCTCGTGTAGTTCGACGGATCCTCGCGCTGCGCCCCCACTGGCCCAAAGCCCCGGGCGCCGCGCGGCCACGTCGGCCACAGCACCGGATCCACCGGGCAGGTGTGGTACCACGCCGCGACCCACAGCATCATGCGCCGCGTCGGCGCATCACCCAGCATGCGCACCGCGTCCCACGGATTGCGCGGCTGTCGGCACGGCGTCGCGCGCGTTCGGAAGGCATCGGCCGCTCCCTCGTAATAGGCCATGCTGATGAGCGGTGCACTGGCGTATGGCGCGAGGTTCCCCGCGAGCAACATCAGCAGTAGACGCGCCTCGGCCAGCGTGCCACGCCAGGCGGCAGGCCACGGCGCGAGGCCCAGCACGCACCGCTCCATGCGCTTCGCGAAAGGCCCGAGCCAAGCCAGTCGCCGGTGCGCGATCCGGTCGAGCCGGGCCGGTGATCCCACCGGGATCTGACGCAGGCGCATGCCCCGGCTCGGCGGCGGCGCCGTCGCCAGCGGCTCGTCCGGATGCCGGTCGCAGGTGAGCGCGAACAAAGACTGCAGCGGCGCGCGGAACGTGCGGGCGTGGCCCAGGGAGTCGGCCTGCATCCAGCACACCCGGCAGAAGTTGCGTCGCTGCGCGGCGAGGCAAAGCACCTCGGTCTCCCGCAGGCGGTGGCGGTGCATCTGTGCCACGGACACGCCCATGCGCTCGGACAGCAACACGGTCAACTTCGCCCCGGGATCATCGATTGAGCGGGCATGCGTCCGATGCACGGCGTGCTGCCCCATGCCCCACCACGGCTCGATCGTGCCGTAGCGCTCCAGCACGCGCTCGAGCATCGAGGCAAAGGTCTCCTGCGGCCCAGGACCATGCACGAGCCAGCGCGCAGCGCGCAGCCGCTCGCACCTCATACCGGCACCCGCAGCGCGTACTGCAGCGGTTCGTACTCGGCGCGCCGGATCAGCTCCTCGGTGACCTGCTCGATGCCGCACTCGATCGCCAGGGCGGCCGCCTGCTGGACCCGCCTCGTGATCTCGCCGGTGGTCGGGCCACACTCGCGCAGGATCAGCCGCATCATGCGCAGGCTCGACATCTGCGAGGGCTTTGCCAGCGGCAGCGAGCTGACGAACGCGTCCAGGAAGTTGGCCAGGTACTCGTCGGCGGACCAGCTGGGCAGCACGCGCTTGGTGAATCGCGCGACCATATGCGAATCGCGGCTGAGCACGGACTCGGCGCCCGGCGTGCCAAGGAACACCGCCGGCAGCGACTGGCTGTTCATGATCTCTTTGAGCGTGGTCAGCGCGCGCTGCCCCTGGCGCACGGTGAACATCAACAGGTCCTGAACCTCGTCCACGACCAGCAACTGCACGCCGGCCACCCTGATGAGGTCCAGCGCCATTTCGCGCCGGGCGTCGGCCCGGATATGGCCGGTGTAGCCCGCGCCCAGGGCCTTGAGGATGCGCAGGTAGATCTGCTGAGCGTCCTCGGCATTGACCAGGCTGATGTACAGCGCCGGTACCGTCGGCACCGCACCCGCGCACGCCTCCGGCGACGGGAAAAGACGGCGCAGGCGATCGGCGATGGTGGTCTTTCCCGACCCGCAGTCGCCACTGAGCATGAGCCCGCGTGGGCGCAGGTTGCGGGGCGCGCGCATCAGCCCTTCGGCTTCGCGCATGATCAGGCTCAGCCGTTCATGGTAGACGAAGCGATCGCTCAACACCGCGGTGAGGCGGTCGTGCAGGGGCAGCGACAGCTGGGCTTGCGCCAGTTCGGTGAGGTGGCTCAGTTGCAGCCCGTTCACAGGTCGACCTCGACGGTGATGGCGGCGCGGTCCGGCGGTGCCAGCACGGCGATGCCCGGGGAGGCCGTCGGGACGCTCACGGCCGGCGTGCGCGCGCGACTGCGCTTCGCCTTGCGGGCCTCGGCGACGATAGCGTCCGCCCGGTGGTGGCCCAAGGTGAGGGTGTCGTCCAGCCGCTCGCGCGTGATCGCATCAATGCGATACGGCGCGCCGGTGATTAGCCGTCCGGCGACCGGGCGCGCCTCGACCAAGCGGCCATCGGGAAGACGCGGCCAGATCACGCCGAGGTCCTGCGGGTTGAAGTGCACGCGGAGGATCTCGTCCGGCCCCACGTGGCTACCCAGTTCCTTGGCCCAGTAGCGACTACCCTTGAACTGGATGCCCGTGCGCTGCACGCGGCGCGTTTCGCTGGGGTAGAAATCGCGATGCAGCGCATCGGCATCCATCGGGATCGCCGGCAGCACGAACGCGCCACCTTCGTCACGGTGCGCCTCTTCCCACGCGAGCAGCGGGGGCTTGCCGTTGAGGCCGGCATGCGGGCGGACGTGGTAACCGCGGCAGATCCGCTCGATCAGCCATGCGCGCAGCTGGGCGAGGGTCATGCACGCCTTCGCTTGGCTGTCGTAGTCGCCCTTCATGTGGGGCCGGGAAAACGTGGTGCCGGGCAAGGTATGGACCTCACCCATGATCGTGCCCATCAGCCGCTCGATGTGCGCGCCGTAGTACGCCTTGCCGACCGGCCGCCATCGCAGCTCGATGCCGTGCTGCTCGCAGCCGCGCTGAAAGGCCAGGCTGCGCAGATCGCGTCCGTTGTCGACCAGGATCACTTGCGGCCGGCCATACATCGGCCACAGGTCGGGCTCGTCTTCATTTTCCGGCTTGGGCCGCATCATGTGCGCCATGCACATCGCCACCGACACCGCCGAAGGCTCGTGCATCGCCATGTACCAGCCGACAATGGCGCGTGTGGCCACGTCGATGGCCAGGGTCAGCCATGCCCTGCCCAGTTCGCGGCCTTCCTCGTCCACCAGGATCACGTCGATCAGGGTGTGGTCGATCTGGACCAGCGCCATGGCCTCGGTGCGCACCAGCTGGCCGGGCCGGGGCTCCCAGCGCTGCTTGGCCGCCTTGCGGCCCTTCTGCCGGGATTCGACGTATTCGCCGCTCAGGCGCTTCACCCGCGCGCGGATGGTCCGTTCTGTCGGGGGTTGAAGGCCTCGCTCGCGCGCGGCCAGGCGGATCCGTTCGACGAGCCGGCGGATGCTGGTGGGTTCGGCACAGGCGAAGTGCTGCTGGATCGCCTCGGAGATCAGGCCTTCCCGTGCCTCGCACAGCATGCGCGTGCCGGCGGCACGCCCGCGCGTGTGCTCAACCAGGTCCGAGGTGCGCTGGCCCGCCGCGTAGCGGGCGCGCAGGCGCTGCACCTGCGTGCGGCTGACGCCCATGGCGTGCGTGAGTTCGTCGAGCGCACCGTCGGGCAAGCGTTCGGCGTCGAGGTACGGCTCGAGCACGATCGCCCGCGCTTTGGCCTTGTCCCATTTTGCCTTCGCGATGCTGACGGCGTCGACGCCGGGGGGTGCCGGCATCGGTGCAAGGTCCGCGATCGGGACCTCCTTGCGAATCATCGAGCTCAGGATGAGCACGTCCAGCCGGGCTAGCGAGGTGCCGGCCCCGTTGACTTCCACGACCTGGTCGCCGAGCAGCCACTGGCTCCCCGGAGTAAATTGCTTTTTCATCACCACTCCTCATCGCCGGGCACCACAGGTGAGCCCAGGGCAGCGGCCGAGCCATAAGGCCGGCACAAAAGGCGCCCGTAACGCACCGTAAAGGCGCGTCAGTGGCGTTTGACAGGGGGAATGGGTTCTTCGAAGATGGGGTCGCGGTCACTCGAAAATCCGCTTGTCCCGAAGGTCTCGCAACGGCAAATTGCGAGGCCTTCTTCTTTTTCCGTTCCCGCTTCCGCGATAGGACGTTAGGGCGTCATGCGGTCATGCGGCACCTCCGGTCTGGACCGCCATGTCGGCGGACGCTGTCGATACCAGCCAGGCGCGCACTTCCTCGGTGTAAGCGAAGTAGCCACTGCGCCCGGCCACCTTGACCATGCGGAATGCCAGCCGCCCGGCGACCCGCGCCTTGTTCAGCGCCGAGGCCGTAGTGAATCCCAGGATCGGCGCAAGCTCCTTCGTGCTGATCAGCACAGTGGCAGGCAACATCCGGTCGATGGTCGGGTGGCGCACGAGGGGGCTCCAGGTAGGTGCCGGCCGCGGCAATCCACACGCGGTCAGCCAAGGGCAGTTGCTTCGGAGGGTCGCACAGGGCTACGTCTAGGCGCAATCAGAAAATCATGTAAGTAGCTGTTTATAGTGCGATATATGTATATCGCACATGCACTATGACCCATCTTGCACAGCCCCAGCACGGCGGAGTGCTACAACTGCCCCACCACATAAACGAGGACGCGAGTCGATGAATGCCCCGATCATTCCGCCACGGCTATGGTTGATCCAGCTGCCCGACTTCAACCGCAATCTCGCCTTGGTCGAAGCTCAGACGCCAACGGCGGCGTGCGATCGTGCCGCGCGCCTGCTGGGCATGGCCGTGGGTGCCTTCCGGCCGCTGGCCTCCCCATCGGGGGAGCGCCTGAGAAAGGAAGGCCAGGGGGAAACGCTGTTCGCGATCGACGTCACGGACGTGCTCACGCCGGCCGACGCGGACGATCTGGAAAGCGACGTGGTACTTGCGAAGATCGAGGCGATCGATGATTTCGATGCGTATATTGCGCCGTATGAGGACTGACCTTTCGCCGTTCCCACGATCGACAGGATGAACGCACATGGAGGGATGGAGTGCGCTGGCCATGATCGTCGCTGGCTTGGGACCGAGCGGCATGAGCTTCGCAGGTGACACCGAGCAGCCGGTGACCCACCGCGAGTTCATTCGTGCGTGTCGGGCGGCGCTTTACCTCGACCAGAGTGGCGATGCCGGGGATAACCATTGAGCAGTACAAGCGTGAAAGGTGTTGTGTTCGACGCGTTCGGAACGTTGGTATCCATCACGGATCCGAGGCGCCCCTATCGTGCACTGCGCGAGTTGGCGGCGATCACAAGCGATGACTTCGCGCTCCGGGTTCTATGCTCGGACATGTCGCTAGCTGAGGTTGCCAGGTACTACCACGCTTCGATCAACCCTGCGGTGATGCGTCGCCTTGAGGAAGACCTGCACGCAGAAGTTGCCAGCGTGGAACCTTTCCCCGACGCGGTGCGCGCGGTGAGGGCCCTGCGTGATGCAGGGATACCCATCGCCATCTGCTCAAACCTTGCCTCACCCTACGCCGCCCCGGTGCTTCGCCACTTCCCCGACGGATGGGACCATCTTGAGTGGAGTTTTGCGGCGGGCATTGCAAAGCCGTCGCCAGCCGTCTACGCACAGGTCTCGGCGGGCTTGAGTCTGGCACCAGCGCAAATCCTGATGGTCGGTGACACGTGGTCAGCTGACGTCGAAGGCCCCAGGGCGGCGGGTATGCAGGCGCGCTTGATCGACCGTAGTGGACGCTCGGGTAAAGGCGCCCTAGATGCCGTGGTCTCTCTTGAGGCCTTGGCACAGGAAATTGTTCGACATCACGCAGCCGATCGCTGAGCCGTATTGGTGCACTTAAAGGTGCCGCCGTGACGAGATGCACCCCTTAAATACGCGGTCACGCGCGGGCTAGTCATGAGGACCTTGGCGACATGGCTGGCGTAAAGGCTGCGGAATCAGCGTATTGCGCGTAGCTCTAGGGATGCTGCACGTTTAAGGGATACGCGACAGCTACCATAGGAATCCCCTTTGCGGGGTACGTTGACATCACGATCGGGCACCCTGCCCCGAGCGCAACAGCGGCCGCCTGGCACGAGGCGATGGCATTGGAGTCGGTTGATGCCGAATTTTCGGCAGCGCTTGAGTCCTGCTACGGCTATCGAGCGAATTCATGTTCAATGTAAGCGCTCAAGCCATACTGGGATCGTCCAAGGTATTGGGGCAACTTCCCCGCTCTGTTCATCGGTTTTTGGGCGTCGGTGAGCTATCGCCGTCGCCTAGATACATCGTGGTTGCCGGACCGACGGCGCCTTCAGCCGTGCTCTTGGTTGAGAACCCCACCAGTTTTGAAACTGCGGTCCAATTGCGACTTGATAAGGAGCTCACGCTCGTCGCCGCGTATGGATACGGCCTGAACACTCGGTCGGACAGCAGTGCAGGTCTGGCTCTTCTGGACAGTGTGGCGCACGGCCGTTGCCAAGTATTGAGCCGGTCCGGTAACGGCCATGACCTGTCAAGCCTCTTCGGTCATCGCAATCTTTTCTTCTGGGGGGATCTCGATAGAGAGGGGTTACGCATCGCCCTTGCGATCAGGAAGCGACTCCCAGCGCTGACATTGAGCGCCTTGTATGCGCCCATGCGCGAAATGGTTGCGGTCCGCGAATCATCTCATCCGTATTCGGATATGAGCGGCAAGACCTTGCAGGCTCCTTGGTCTGGAACGGGCGATGAACTTTTCGACGGACTTGCTGCGGCCTGTCAGGATCGAGCGGTCGACCAGGAAGCCTTAGATCTCGGCGCATTTGGCGCGCTGGCGGCTGTAAAACTTGATCATCCCTCTTAACCAGGGGGTGATTTGCCCGATGCGAATCACGAGGATGTTTAGACTTACGCACGTCGCCGCGTTCAGTAAAACCGAGCTGAAGCGGCCTTATTACTCATCCGCCCTCTGTTAACGTTAGCCAAGCAAGAGGTAGAGCGGCTTATAGCGAGTAGGGCCGAAAAGCCAGTGTTCGCCACTTGCCTCCTCATCGTCCATCAGCCGTCGAGCCTCCCGAATGGCAGCGACCCAGTCGCTATAGGTCCGAGCCGCCTGCGCATCGACAAGTTGCAGAACATCGTTTTCACTCAAGATAGCCGGTGGGTCATCACCCGCGATGAGCTCGGCTTCGGTGCCTACGGTCAGGACAAATTCTTGATCCGCCCCCACAGGCGGAATATGAAAGTACGTCGCCGGAGTATTTGGGAGGATGTCGGACAGGTGGGAAGCACTCACCGTGGCAGCAATAGTCGGGATGCCCACCTGCCAATGTGCGCGTGCTTGGTCCTGTACATCCCGATTTATTTTTACATGCACGCCGCTCGCATACCCCGGAAATTTCGGGCGCCGAGCAAAAACCGTGAGTAGACGAAAAAGCTGCGTGTTGCTGCTATTGAGGGCTGATCGACTACCCTCCCGTGACGCCCAGAACCGGAACGGGATAACATGGGCGTATTGCCCCATCAGCGCTTTCGTTAATCGCGGAACAAGGGCATATTCGATAGTCTGCTCATTACAAAAACTGCCCACCTGGTCCTCCATGGATTAACTAGCAATTCCGATCCGAACATCCAACTAAGATGTACGACGCCCCTGGCCGGTGTCCCCGCTTAGGGCGCTAAAGATGTACCTGCACTTCCTGTTCCAGCACTGCACTTTCGACATACGCTCCAAGCTTCGCCATCATGCTGCTGTAGATGTCGCTGCCCGGATCGGGAGCGGTCAACGTCAGTACAAAGGCCACCGACAGGGGTTGGTCGAGATCCTCTTGCTCGAACTGATAGTCGTCGCGGGTGAAAACACGGGCGTAGACACGCATCGTATCGGCATGCAGTGTCGTCCCACGTGGAAATGACTTGGCGTGGCGTCGCACGGGATGCCATTTCGCGTACTCCTTGCGCGCCGTTTTCTCCGGCGCGGTGCTCTCTTTCATCGTCCCTAGGAGGTTGACCTGACCGCTGCCGGCTCCCGGTGTCTGCAGGGCAACCTGGACACGCGAGGCGAAGTAGTTGGCGCCGCCCAGTTCCGACACTCGCGGGGCTAGCACCGCGGTGAGGCTGGCACGGCCATGCAGCTTTCCGTCGCGGATCATTTCCGGCGGAATGGGAATGTCGTTCCAGTAATAGGCCTGACCGGTCGACAGCGTGGCGGTCCAGACCAGCGTGACCGTGCCCACCGGGCATGTCCACGGCGCCGTATCCCGCCACGGCGTGCCCCAGCCGATCTTCGGATCGAAGGTCATGCCTTCAGCGCTGCTGATGAGTAAGGCACGAACCAGGTCCGGCGTCGGGTTCTTCAAGTGGTGAAACGCGTGCGCCGCGAGAGAGGCTACCAAAGGGGTGGGATAGCTGCTGCCGGTCTGGGGCTGCCCACCGAGCGCGCGCAGGGTCGAGAACCACGACACGTCCGGCTTGTGCATGCCCTCAGGACCAGGCCCCGTCACGCAGGTCGGGCAATGGGCATCAGGGTGTTCGCCATTGGCGATGCGACCGCCGACGGTCAGCGACGCCTCGCAGTCCCCCGGGGGACTGACTCGCCCGTGCCCCTGCGAGTAGACGTTACCCACGGAAATGACCGGAAGGATGTCGAACTCGCGCGCGATCGCGCGGATCCCATGGCCCAGCTCACTGATCGCTTCTTCGCCGCCACTGAACGTGGCTTCGTTGAACGACATGTTCGAGACCTTGCATTCGGCCGAATGCGTCCGAACGATTTCTCGTAGGTAACTCAGGAAGCGGCCGCGCGATTCATGCGCACGGTCGTCCTTGGCAATGGCCTGCACCGTGCCGATGCGGCACGTCAGTGGCGGCAGGTTGAGATGGCCGTTCCAGGCATGCCCGTGGACGGCAAGCGACGAGACGCGGTTTCCATGGGCGGTGTTTGCGTCGACGTCGGCGACCAGCGAGGGCGCACGCCACGCCTCCATCGGGGTGTAGCTCCGCGCGGTCAGGCCGCCATCCACCACAGCGACGACGGGATGCCAGTCCTCGTTGGGCAAGGGACGTTCCGGATCGGGTGCAGCAGGAAACGTCTGGGCATGCAGTGGTAACACGGGGTCGATACGAAACGAGGCACCGGAGGCGGCCAGGCGCGCGAGGGCGTCGGGGCTGGTGGCCACCAGGGAGACGCGGGCCACGCGCCGGGTGCGGTATTCCCTAGCTACCTGCGCAATGCTGGCCGACTCCGGCTGCCGGGATACTCGCAGCGTTCCGGCTTCCTGTGCCGAAGGCCGCACCATGGTGACGGTGGCGAACACCGACCGAATGTCACCCTCGCGCTCGAGTCCAAGCAACTGGGTGATGACGGCATCGCGTGCGCCCGGATCGGCGAACGGAGGCAGCCAGACGGAAAACAGCCCGCCGTCGTCATCGCGAAGCGTGCGGTCCCAGAGCTGCTGCAGCTCGCGGCCTTGCAGGACGGCCGATGCGTCCTGGCGCTTGATCGAATGGATACGCGAGATGGCCACGCGGGCGTCGACGGCGTCGCCGTGTTCGATTTCCTCGACGAGCCGATCCAGGTGCGCCCATGACGCCTCGACGAGATAGCCCTTGGCAATGGGCGCGACGATCTGCGTTCGCGTCTTCGCGCCGAACACCCCTCGCGGTTGGTACGTGGGAGCGAGCGAGTCGTCGTACATCTGGGCCCGCAGGTGCAGGCGCCCGGCGTGTAGCGGCGGCGCGTTGAGGCGAATCGCCATCAGCGCAGTCGACAGCGCCATGCGCTGCGCACCCAGCCGTTCAACATGCACCTGCGCCTCCGACGGCGACCGACCCGTGACCGGCTTGGGCACGGGCTCGCGCATTAGCCGAAGGGCCGGGTTAAGTACTGGTCTTCCGTCGCTTCGCTCTTGCGCCATGACGATCGCTTCCCCTCAACGATGCTGAAATTGCCTGCCGTGTCACGCCGAGCATTTTTGCGATGTCGGCCTGACTTGCCCCCTCATCGACGGCGGCCTGAATAGTGCTTGCTCGCACGGCCCCGGCGTCGTCATCGACCAACTTTCCGCCGGCGCGCAGCACTTCGGCGGCGACGTCGGCCAAGTCCACCTCGCGACCAGCTAGCAACGCCTTGCGCCGTGCGGCAAAGGCCACGCTTTGAATGTCTGCGCCGCTCAATCCGGTGGAGATCGCTGCCAGGATGCGTACGGTTGTCGGTGTCGCGGCGGGATCGGCCAGGAAGTGCACCCACAGGTCCGACCGGACATCCTCGTCGGGCAGCCCTAATGTGATGAGGTAGGGGAAGCGTCGCCATACCGCCGGGTCAAGCAGTTGCGCATGGTTGGTGGCGCCGATGACGACCGCGCGATCGTCGAGGGAATCCAGCCCCTGCAGAAGTGTGTTGACCACGCGCTTGAGCTCCCCCATCTCCTGGCGGTCATCGCGCAGCTTGGCGACCGCGTCGATCTCGTCCAAGAAGAGCACGCCCCGGGAGGGCACGAAGTCAAAAATGCTTCGAATGTTCTTCGCCGTATCGCCCAGCAGCGAGGAAATCACCGAATCCAGACGCACGACATAGAGCGGACGACCAAGGTGCGCCGCCACGTGCCCGGCCAAGAGGCTCTTGCCGGTGCCCGGTGGCCCGGACAACAACAGGGACAAGCGTGACGACAGGCCCGCCTTGGTAAGCACGTCGTGGTGTGCCACGTCCGCCAGGAAACTGGTGAAGATCGCCCCAGCTCGCTGGTCGATGAACAACGGGGTGGTTGGCGGGGCCACTTCTTCAATAAGCGGAAACCGTGATTTGGCATCCACCGGCAGTGCTTCGGTGAAGCCAGAGGCGCGCAACGCGACACCCTTGCGGTTAAGCAACGAGCGCAGTTCACGGGCGGTCTCGGGTGAACTTTCCTGCAGCGCGTCGGCCAGGACAGCGCCTGCGCGCCTGACGGCGGTGTAGTCCGCCGCCATCGCGCCAGCCACCAGGCGGATCAGCGCGTCATTTGACATGGTCATGGAGTGCCCGCTTCGCATCATTCTTAAATCATCCATGACAAGCTTATGTACTCGAAAGTAAACGCAGGAATACTTCGTGTCAACGAAAAAATGCATTTTGGCAAGCGGAACTGGCGTTTTGTAAATCATCCGCGCCGCCGCATGGTAAACAAGATAGGCCGCGTCGGTCGCAGGACGCGCGACGCAGAGCACCGTGGAATGTCCTTTCTTGCAACAGCACGTCGTGCTCCGCGGGTGGCGGCGCCCCAGCCGCCATGTAGGCTCCACGGCCTCCTTGCATGACGTGAGCCCGAATGACGCCGTACCGGCGATAATGGATAATTATCGCCGGTACAACCTCTCATCTGTGGTTTTTCTTATGTGGAACATATGAAAAAAGATGTTCTTGCGATAATCCCAGTCGCCTACCCCATGCTCGATCCGGCGCAGCTGGCCGGCAGCGCGGCCGAGGCGATCCGCGACATCCTCGCCGCCGGCGCCTCGGCGAACACCGCCCGCAGCTACCGCACCGCCCTGGGCTACTGGGCCGCCTGGTACCGCGGCCGGTACGCCCGCGAGCTCACCCTGCCCGTCGCCGAGCCGGTGATCCTGCAGTTCATCGTCGACCACCTGCCCCGCGTCGATGCGGAGGGCACGTTCCGATCGGAGTTGCCCGCCGCATTGGACGCCGCGCTGGTCGCCGCCGGCGCCAAGGCGACGCTGGGCGCGTGGAAGCGCAGCACGGTCGAGCACCGCCTGTCCGTGCTGGCCAGCGTGCACCGGCTGAAAGACCAGCCCAGTCCGAGCGACTCGCCACAGGTGCGGCAGCTACTACGCAGTGCCCGGCGCGCCGCCGCGCAGCGGGGCGAGACCCCGGCAAAGAAAGCCGCCCTCACCCGGGATCCGTTGGAGGCCATGTTGGCCACCTGCGGGGAGGATCTGGAAGGTGTCCGCGATCGCGCGCTACTGTTGTTTGGCTTCGCCAGTGGCGGCCGCCGACGCAGCGAGATTGCCGGTGCACGCCTCGAACAGCTCCAACGGCTGGGCCCGGAGGCATGGGCGTACCAATTGGGGCGTAGCAAGATCGAACAGGCAGGGCCGATAGCCGCCAGTGCCGGCGGCAAACCGCTGGTGGGTCGGGCCGCCGCTGCCCTTGAGGCGTGGATAGCGGCGAGCGGCCTCACGGCCGGTCCGTTGTTTCGTCGCCTATGGGGCACGACAGTCGGGCCGGGGCTATCGCCCGCGGCCGTCGGCGCGCTCATTCAACGCCGCGCGGTGCGTGCCGGACTGAGCGACGACATCGGTGGGCACAGCCTGCGCGCCGGTTTCGTCACCGAGGCGGGACGTCGCGGCGTGCCTTTGGCCGAGGTCATGGCGCTGACCGGTCACCGCAGCGTTGGCAGTGTGCTGGGCTACCATCGTACCGGCGCGGTGAACGAGGGTGCAGCCGCGCGTCTGCTCGAGGACGGCGCTGCCGGCCCGAGTGCTAACGTGCCCCCTGACGGCGGCCTATGACGCGTGGTCAGGCGACACCCACCGAGAGCCTGTCGCCAACCGATGCCCTCACTCGGCGTCATCGCACTCGTCCAGCCAGGCGCTAAAGGCGTCGTCCGCCGTGTCGAAGCTTCGCGGCTCGGTGGGCGCGCCGTGGTGGGTCTGCGCAAAATCCTGGACCACTGCGACGCACAGGTACGTAAAGTAGTCGCGCGACGCCTCGTCAAAAGCCAACTTTTCCAGCATGGCCTGAATTCGGTGGTGCATGTGCGGATGACGCGTCTGCCGCAACGCCCGGGGGCCACGCAAAAGATACAACGAAGAGAGGACGGGCGTCAGCACGGACCAGCCCAGCATGCGCCGAAGCGAATCGGTCGCGCCGGACGGCACGACGGTGTGAAACGCGACGTCATCGGCCTCGCATTCCAACTGCACCGCCGTGGCCAGGCCCTCGGCGCTGCGGTCGCGTGGGTCGACCGCCTCATGGTGGCGATAGCGCGCGTGGGCAAACTCATGATACGCCATGAACGCCATGGCATCCTGGAAAATACTGTTCGCCTTATCGACGTAACACTGCTCTTCCACAGAGGCCCCATTCGTGGGCGTCGGCAGGCCGTCCGGCCACGGGGTAGCCGCCATGCGCAAACTTCGCGCCCAGCCCAGCAGCTGCGCTGCACGCTGGGTCAGGTCGGTGTGGAACCAAATCCGCCCATAAAACGTTTGTTCAAGGAGAGGTTTCTGCACGGCTTCTTCGAAGATGACCAGCCAGCTGTAGGCAAAGGCCCGCACGAGCTCGAGGTGAGCGACGTGAAACTGGATTTTTGGCACGTCGTCCAAAAGCAGCCGCGGTCCGCACGCCGGATGGGTATTGACCAAAACCTCAAGGGTTGGGGCAACCAAGCCGCTGGCCACAGCCTCGCCAAGCGCCGACCGATTTCCCCCTCGGGCGTTCTCGAAAGCGTGGACGATGTTGTGTCTGAGCGAAAAAATGGGCGAGGCGGTCGCCGTGTAGCTGCCGCTGGCGGGATCGGCGGAGCTCATGCGGCGTCCCCTGCGAACAAGGCGGCGAGCTCACGCTCCAGGAACACTTCCATTGCCTGGACGTGACGCCGACGTTCGTCGGGGTCGACGGCGAAGTTAAGATTTACGAAGCGGACCATCCAGGGTGATACCCCGGGCCTGATGGCCCCATCCTCACCTTGGATCTCGCGGTGAACCGCGGCCATCATTTCAATGGGTGAACGATCACTGAGGTAGCTCTCGTCGGTATGGGCCATCATCGCTTCCATGGCTGGATTGTCGTACAGACGCAGCATGACCCACAGTGACCGCTTGGGCACTCTGCTTTTGAGCTCGATGTCCAGAAAGGACGTGACGCCCGTCACGCACATCCCCACGCGGGTCGGTGCATCCGGATGGTGCGGTGAACCCGTGTCGAAGTAGCTCTCGCCAAGGCGACCAATCGCTCGCCCGATCGCCTCCAAACGTTGCTTAAGGGACACCTCGACCAAGAACGGCGCGGCCGCGGCACCCGTGGACGCGCCGTATGTCACCAAGGTAAGGGCCAGTTTGGTCCCGAATGAATCGGCCCACATCTCGAGACTACGCTTCTCCGCGAGCGATTCCTCCTCGGGGACGCGTCGATCGTTATGCCTTAGCAGAAAATGCGCCGCCTCATGACCGACAACGATCAAGATCAGCGAGATCGCCTCGAAGCCCTCAACCGGCGCCTCCAGCATGAAGTTATCGAAGATGAGGTGGGCGTGCTGACCGCGAACAGCGGCCTTGCGCGTCCCTAACGCTGTTCCCGCCCTGTCACTTGATCATCACTTGACTGACCTAGGCCCCGGCGTTAACGTTTTGGGGCGGCCACACGAGGTGGCAGGAGCGGGGTCCTATAGCGCGCGAGCGTTCCCGAAGAAGGCTTGCCATTAGGGCGAACGACGTTCGCCTCCCTTTTTCGCGAGGATCATTCCATGACCAACCCAGACGCTTGCCCCGTTTCCGAGCTGCCCATGGGGCACGACGATGTGTTCGGCTTGCGGCTCGCCGCCGCCACGCTGACTATTTTCCCGCCTCACGTCCGTCGTCACTCTACCTTCCCTTCCTCCTGGATCGCCTTGCCAATGTTCCCGCTGATGCCGCCTAAGATGGTCTTGGCGGCGGGTTACTTTGGCTATTTTCCTATCTCGAAATCCTTTTCTGCATGGTGTGGTGATGTCGATCGCGTTCACCGGATCCATGGACCCCATCACGACACCGGCGGCTTGGATGCTCCTGCCGGGCCCAGCAGCGTACCGAACTTTGATCGCAAGGCTGATCGTGGGCGTCTTCAGGATGCAGCGGCAAAGGAATGGGGCTTCCGGAGTCGGCGCGCGGTAAAGCGCTACTACGGCCAGTTGGATGATCTCGCCGCGACGGGTAAGCTCGGCTCGTACGAAAATTTGTGCGACACGGCAAGCTACATTGCTACCGAAAACGACCGCAACTCGCCGCCCAATCCCGCCTGGTACAAGCCCAGCGACGAAGAGGTCCGCACGTATGCATCGGGGCCGGCGTACCTTTACGATTTTGCGGTAGCGTCCAAGTCTCGGCACTACGATGACGTAGCCTTCGAGGTGTGCGACGGCTGGGTCTTGTACGTCCATCAGGTAGGCACTGTAGCGAAGGCGTTCCCGATCTTTCCGCCTGACCTGCGTTTGGGCGGATTCAGTCGCCCGGACAAGCTCGCCCCTGCCCACGTGCCTGAACGCATCCAGGCGGCCCTGCTTAAACTTTGCAGTGACCGCTTCCCCGAGGCAGTCGCCGAGCTGGAAGTGCGCGAACAGCTGTCCATGGACGCGGAGACGGAAGCATGATTAATACGTGCTACGTGCCCTGCCCGGACTGCAAGCGACAGGAAGACCGGCATCTGGTGGCTTGCTGGGTCGATAGCAGCACCTTGACCGAGTTGAACGTCGAGGCGGCAGAAGACGTTGAACTGGACGAAATTTACGAGCGACACCACCGCGATGATGGAGTCGAAATCGATGGAGTCTGCGCCGAATGCGGCTCGGACTACGTCCGTGACGCCGATGGAAGAATCATCGATTAACGAATAGGGAGGCGTTGCGCCTGGCGGAATCGTCGGGCGCAACCCGCGCCGGCGCTGCGTTGCGTACGGCGTGCAGGGCGCGGTCCGAGTCGTGTTGACCGTGCCGGCACAGGCGACGCACTACCCCTGCGGGGCACCGTCCCGCGCACTGTGAATTTCGAAAGCGTCGCGTATCTATCCGGGCCGTCTCAGCCGGGGACGATAGTCGACTACAGAATCGGACTGATCGACGAGTGACCAAATCCCACCCATTCCATGTGCTTCGCGGCGGATACTTTAGCCGACCTAATGCCAAGCTGCGGATCTGTCGACAAGATTGATCCTTCCTTGGAATAGTGCCTAGAACGGATCCTCGCAATGATCCTCATCCCGACGTCCCCCCGCCTTCAGTAAGAACGCCCGCGTACCAATGTGACTGCGGGAACGTCCTCGACGTCAGTGGCATGTTTTCAAGCGAGACATTCCCTGAGTCGCCAGTGCTGCGAATAGGACAGTTGCACTGATACTCGCAACCAAGAGCGAGCGGAGAGAGTATTGCCCTACCAACAGACATCCAGGCATCTAGCCGTTCGCGGTGGTAATGGTGTCGCGAACCGACGTTCGAACACTTAATCACGTCGCAAACAGACAGATCTTCAGTACTGTTCGCGCCGCGATTAGCTGAAATCGCTCGGAATTTCATGTATTTAGAACGACGGAACCGTCCGCGACATCATTAAGGGTATCCCGACATACTTATTGATGTTGTGGAAACAGTGCGCAGGAAGGCCGGTGGCATCTCGGTATCAATCGCGAAGCCCGAGAGCGCCGGGTCTCATGCAACCTTTGCTTTAGCACTGGTAAGAACCAGGCGTATCTACGATTATGTCTAGGACAAATTGATCTTGTTGGTGATCGCCCCATCCACATCCTTCATGACCAGCGTTCCGCGGGTCGTGTCGGCAAAGTAGGCCGCGTAAGGTTCGTTTTCAGTCACGGGCGCATGAAACGGCATCCGTCCGGGCTGTTGTGCGTTGATCACTTCCACCAACGTGTCGGCCGACCAGCACTTGCCGAGCGCGACTTCGGCCATGCGCGTCGTGCCCACCACGCCCGAATAGACGCCAAAGAAGTTGAATGACTTAACAGTGGCGTCCCTTGTCGTCTCGCGGTCCAGCTCGGTATATGCCCTGAGGTCGCCCTGTTCGATCCGGCGGAAGATCGCCTGGGTCTTCGATGAGTCCGATACCATGTGGCTCTGCTCCTGCGCAATAACCACCGGCGATCCCGACATGCCTGGGCGACTGAGTGAATCGATGAGAACAACGCGTCCGCCGTACGGAGAACCGGGCTCGGACGCGATGCTTCCTCGCTTCCAGATTGGAAGGTAATAAGGTGCGTCCTGGCCAAAGCTCTCCTCTAACTCAGTCTTGCAGAAGGGGTAACCGAGGATGAATACTTCCTTGGCCACTTCGATGTCGATGTCGTCGTCGTCCATCATCGACATCACGTCGACGAATTCAAAGTGGTTAGCCAGCTCAACACGAAGCGGATAAATGGCGATGTCCACGGCATGACCGTCCTCATGTTCGTACCACATGGGCGCAAGGTCTCTGGCGTACAGGGGAAGCGAGAGCTCCAAGATACCGCCCTCCCTCCCCCTCACCGTCACCTTCATGAGTTCGGGAATGGGCTTATCGCAATGGGAGGGCTCCGCGGGGTTAAGGCCTGTCACAACATGCCAGTTGGTGACCAGGAGGATTGCGTTGGGTACGCGAACGAAGAAACCGGTGGCGTAAGAACGGCGCACGAGTTGACCGTTGTCGCGGCGGACCGCAAAGGTTTCGATGTAAGTGGTCGCCAAGGACAAGGCATGGACTGCAATCTTTTTGTTCGTGGTCATGTGGAGATCCAGTAGCCGCAATTCCGTTAGATTTTATGGGTGGAGGAACGTCGGGGTTCTATCATAAATATATAATAGAATTAATTACTTATTGACTTTTTCGAGTTCATTGATAGCATGTCTCCACCGATTGCACCTACGCGATCGTTAAACGAGGAAACATGAAATTAGTTAATAAAAAAGCAAGTGATTTAGAAAAATACAAGGCTCAAATTGCGCTGAAAACAGCCCGTGAAAGCCTGCTCGGATACGGAAACGAGTTGCTTGTTTGGATGGGCAACATCGGTGAAGTCGTCCTTTACCAAGAACTGCAGCACCACGGCTCATGCATGAAAACAGACGCTCAGATGCATCGTGCCGGCAAGCCTAACGTACTCAGAGCCGCCGGCGGAAAGAGAGCGGATTTCTACGTTGATCTCGGGCGCTGGTTCATCGCCGTGGATGCGAAATTCCATACCACGGGACCGGCGAACGTTTTCTGGATGGCTCAGGATGAAATCGACGAATACCAGTCGTCCCTGCCCTACTACGCCGAGTTAGGGGGTAATAAGCTCACGCACCTAGTGTTCTATATAATCCCCGTTGAGCATCCGTTGCGAGGCTACTACGTCACGCTCGACTATCTTCTGGACAACGGAAGAGAGCAGAAGAAGGATGGCGTGCCAGGTCTTGCGCTCACGCTCGACGATCTCGGCAGTGCATTACGCTCAAACCATCCGCCCCAGTTTCTGGGCAACGCGCTGGCTTGTTTTCCAGCGAACGGCGCGCGGGCTTCGTAGCGGGCCGACGACTGTGGTCACGACACGTCTGACGTCGTGACCGCTGTTATGGGAGCGTACGCGGCTCCGGTTCCCCTGGGCCATCGACTTCGCGCGCGGGGCTAGCTGCTATCTTCCCTCTTCGAAGGATAGGCATGCGTTTCGCCTCGAACAGGCCAACTCTCAATAGCGCGCGTCAAATGGCTAGCCTCACCATGGTAGGGCACCGGTCAACGGCCTGGTGCCAGGATTCTCGGCGAAGTAAGGCCTGATGTACCTGTCGTACATGCACTCGGCGAAGTTAACCGCAACACCTTCGTCAAGAGTGGCAACGGTTGGGTAATCACCCGACGGTGGAATAACAGGACTCAGCAAGTGAATGGCTTCATAGGCAAGCTCGTAGAACGCGCCTTCCCAAGAGTTCATGTCGTCATTGATGCCAAACCGGAGGCGCTCCGAACCAGGTTCGTAGGGTAGGACTTGCGATGGAGCACCTTTCGTTCTTCGGTATGTTGGAAACGGATCTAGGGTGAAGGGATGCTCGCCCTCGCCGAAGCGATCTACAGCCGTTTCGTGAAGCGCGGTCAAGGTCACGTCGAGAAGCCGTGCGGTCTCAAACTTTATAAGCGCGGGCTTCTCGGTGACCACCCGGGCTGAATTGTCGATCACCGTAAACCAGTCGGTCCTGACGTTATCCGTGACGGAGGTATCAACCACGAGCAGCCTGATCGCGGCCAGGTAAGGATATTCGTCCATTCGAAAGCGGCTCACGATGCTCGCATTCATGACGACGAAGTCTGAAGCATGCACAGGACAAGAGTAAGGCCTCCTGTCGCCGCTCTCGTGTAAACGGTTACGGCATCGGCTAAAGACTCCCTTCCACCCTACCCCCGATAACCAACCGTAATCGCACTGGAGCGGATTTTCAGCTGCGCGCCGTTTGAAGGCTGGCGCCCGCGTTACACCGACTCCGGACCAGCTAGAACCCGAGCCAGATCGCTCCCGCGCGGCGCGGTCAGCGCCCGAGCCCCGGTGCCGCCTGCTGCTGGCTCTGGTTCTGCGCTAGCGCCCTTTCGGTGGCCTGTTGCTGTTGGATCGCCTCAAAGCGCTCCATCGCCTGCGGCCACTGGCCGCCGCTCTGCTCCATACTCGTATTCGCCGAGGCCGTCGGGACGCTCGTGCGCAGGTCGGCGAGGTGATCGCGCCGACCCGGCGGCGTCTGCACCGCCCACATGCGGCTACCGTCTTCCGACAGGGCAACTTGGTCGATACGTTGTAGCCCATCCGAGCGTGCCTGTACCACGAGCGCGGAAGTGATCTGGTCGCTTTGTAGGTCGGGGGTGCGCCCGAGCTGGCGATCGATGACATGGACCTGGTCGCGAGCCTGCTGGAACATGGCGTGATCGGGATGATCCGGGTCGTCGAGGCGTCCTGGTACCTGCGCCGCGGTGGCCGTCTCCGTCTTCGCTCGGACCTGGTCCGCCAGGACCCTCAACGTATCGTTGCCGGCCACGCCATCGACGTCGAGCTTGCGGTCCTGCTGGAATGCTTCCACCGCCGCTTTGGTCGTCGAGCCGAACTTACCGTCCGGCGTGACGGTGTTGTCTAGGTAACCGAGGGCGGCCAGCTTCGTCTGCAATTGCTCCACGTCGGAGCCGTGCGCACCCTGCCTGAGGGCAGCATGGTCACCCTGCTTCGGCGCATCCTGTTTCGGCTCTCCCTGCTTCTGTGCGCCCTGCCCGACGACATGCAGCAGATCGCGGGTGTGCCCGTCTTGGGTGATCTTCAGGTCGCGGGAGTGGTCCTTGTTGCGCTGGAGGCTCAGGTCGGATCGCGACAGCTCAGACCATTTCCCGTCGATGTACGACCGTCCGTGACCGTCCATGTCCCACTGGACAAGGTCCTTACCCTGCGCGTAGTAACCGCGCGAACGCTTGCTCGCCGGGTCGCCATGGCTATGGGATGCGCCCTTGTCCATGTCCTGCACCAGTCCACGGCCCTGAACCGGATCGATAAAGATGCCTTTCACCGTGCCGTATTGCGCAGCGAGATCCGGATGCGCCGCGTCCTTCGCGAGGGTCGTGGGATTGACCAGCGGATTGGCCAAGACGGCGTCCCATGCGCCCTTCAGTGGACCGTCCGCGCTGGCGTTCGTCATCGCGTTGAACGTGTCCGCGCCCTTGAGCGCCTCGTCACGGCCGGAGTGGAAATAATTCGGGAACTCGCCAACCTTCGATTTCAGGCCGTCGAGACTCGTGATCTTGCCGTCCTGGATACCCGTGATCAGCTTGTCGCCGTAGGCATCACCCTGATTATAGGCTTTGGCGACTACCGCGAAGATCCGTGCCTTGTCCTCGGTCGAAGCCTTCTGGTACAAATCCGTGTCTTTCAATGGCTCGGCGACACGGTCCATCAACTTGTTTACTTGCGTGACATCGCGTTCGTGGATGAACGTCTTGCCGGCATCGGTCGCCAGGTATTCGTTGAGATGGGATTTGAACGTCTGGTCGATATCTGGACCGCCGGCCGGCATTAACGATGCCGGGATGTCCTTCTTCTTCTGGTACTGCTTCAGGTGCGCGTCGAAATTCGCATCGCGGACGTGGTTGCCGTCGCGCCCGAGGTCGGCGGACATCTTCGCCTGCTGCTCGTCCGTGAGTACCCAGTCGGGATGGTTTTCCTTCGCCCAGCCCTGGTAGGCCGCCACCAGCTGGCGTGCATCCGCCGGATGGGCGCCGAAATCGGTCTGCAACGTGCCGATGGTGTAGCCACTGTTGCCCACCGGCTGAAGGTTGACGTTGCCGGCGGCGTCGCGCACCGTATTGCCCGCGAATGCTAATCGGTAAGACGCGTCCTTACCTTCCGAGCTGACGCCGATGCTGAAGTACGCGACCGCTCGAAGTTCGTTATCGGTCAGATCCGCCATGCCTTATTCCGCCTTGCAAGAGAGCTGCGGTGATGACGGCAGGCCGAGCACTTGTGCCACGTATTCCATCGTATCGCTCGCGCCTTTGGCCTTCGCTTCGTCGATCGCCGCCTGGAGTCTGGCCTTATCCACCACGCGCACGGCCGGCGCGTCACCGGCGGGACTGAGGTCCGCCTTTTTCAGCCTGAACACGAAGCACCCTTCGACGGCCAGGAAAGTGCCATCGTCGAGGTCCAGCGCCGAGGTGATGTTCGACCAGTATTTCCCCTTCGGACAGGCTGACGCGGACATTTCCTGGTGATAGATCGGAAACTTGTGCCAGGCGTCCGCGCCGCCGGGCGACGGCGTCGCGGCGATAAAGCGGGAGCCGCAGTAGGCGGCCGATTTCTTCACGTAGATGCTGTCCGCCCCCAGGTCCAGCCCTGGCAGCGACGCTGACGACGCACCACCGGAAAAGGCGAAGCCCTTGCCGACGGCCACATGCGAAATGCCCTTGGCATCGGTGAACGAGGCGGACTGGTGGCCGTCGGCTTCGAGCGCGACGTCGACCTTCATACGTTCGCCGGTGAAAAAATCCATCGCTTCCACGTGCGCGCCACCCTTGGATTCCGACAGCACCCACGCGCGCAGCTTGCCGTGATCGTCCTCGACGAACATAGCGGCGCCGTTGGGGAAGGCGCGCTGGGCCACTGTGCTGGCGGGCCAGCGGGCTTCGCCTGACGCCAGGGCGGCCGAACAAAACGGGATGGCGAGCATCCCCAGCGACATGGCGATCCTCAAGGGGATCGCGGACTCTCCTGAAGAGCGGATTGCAGACATCGCGATGGATTCCTGGCTATGGACGAATGGCCAGGTGTGGTGGTGCCCTGCCCGGACTTTATCATAGCGATCCCAGGGTTCATCGCAATGCGGCTCCCATGGCGTTTGATACGTAGCTTCGACAGCCAGATGCTGCTGACCCGCCTGTGCGGCCCGGATGCGAGAGTCGATCGCATCGCCAGCCACGCGGAGGTGGCAGTGATCCTGGTATTCGCTATCCCGAGGGGAGCTGAGCATTCTGCAGAATATTCAGACGAAGCAACTATAGTCATCAAGCGACTGAGTAATGGCGGATGGCATGGTTCTGCGACGATGGGAGGCTTTATCGCCTTGGTTGATTGACCAAGTTCGATGGCAAAGAAGACGTTTCCACTATCCCCTGCCCCTGTGAGCCTGTTGGCGGGTCGCTGATACCGTGGCTGCTGGCACTGTTCCCCGTTTTCCGAATCGCTCGGCTGTGGATGACGCCAGCCGATAACCCGCCGCTATTCGCCCCAACGCCAGTCACGCTCCAGCGACTCGGCGCAAAAAGTTACAAGCGCACGCACCTTCGGAGCCAGATGCTGGCGCATTGGCGTAGACCGCGTGCAGCGGCGCCGCCGGAATGAGCCCGGCATTATTCTCAATCAGACCTGCAAACTGAGCCCGGCGTCGCCCCCACTGCCTCACTTCATCTTCCCAGAAAAATTAGAAGCAGCCTGTTCATAACTTTGTCCCGACCGGGGGGGGCCACTGCACCCCGACCGAGCAGGAAATTGCTCGGTGCCATCGCCTTGGCCGACCGGCCGCTGACCGCACCTCAGTTGGCGACGAACATGGGCGTCGGCCGGCAAGCCGCCCTTAACAACTGAACCTTCTGGCGGCGCGCGGCTTGCTCGCAACCGCGTTGGAGGGGCTTGCGTTGTCACGAAACCCGGTCGGGGCCCGGATGCTTCATGAAAAAGACAATCTGGACAATAATCTGTAACAGTGAGTGATTAAAGTAGCCATACTTCCTCCGGCAGTCCTTCATGAAACGGCAACCTCTTTTCCACGCCCTAGGCCTCGCGCTCCTCGCTCAGGGCGCGCCCTTCTCCTCAGCATTCGCGCAGAATGCTGCACCGACGGAGGAGACAAAGCCCGCCAAGCCCGCCGCAGCGACGAATCTGGGTGCCATGGTCGTCACCGGTGTCAGTGCCGCGACGCAACGTGCAGCCGCCATCAAGCGCGACTCAGATGTGCTCATAGATACGACCTCCGCCTCAGACATCGGTGAGCTCCCCGACTTCAACGCCGGCGATGCCCTAAAGCGCGTCGCGGGCGTCAATGCGCTCACCTACCAGGGCGAGCCACGCTTCGTGATCGTTCGCGGCTTCAACCCGAACTACAACGATCTGCTGATCGACGGCTTCAGTCTGGCGTCTACCGACATCAACCTTGGTCAAACGAATACTGGCGGCCGACAGGTATCGATGGAAGTGCTCCCGTCGAACATCGCGTCGCACATCGATGTCGTCAAGATGGCCACTCCTGCGCAGGATGCCAACTTCATCGGTGGCCTGACCAATTTTGTTACGCCGAGCGCCTTCGACTACCCGGTGCATGCGTTCTCCGCAACCGCCACAGGCGGCATCGCCGAAGATAGTTCCAAAAACGGCGGTAATCACGGGGTCGGACAAGCCCAGGTATCCGGATCACGCCAGTTCGGCGACCACCACCAGTACGGCATTTATCTGTCCGCTACCTATTGGAAGCGCGACATCAACGTGCCCCAGGTCGAGATGGGTGGAACGCGGAACTGGTATAACGCAGCCGGAGTGCAGACCACAGCATACAGCGGGAACGGTTATGCCGTGCCTTCCTCGCGAGTGAATTACAACTATCAGAACAAGCGCGACCGCACCGGCTTGCAGGGCCGTTTCGACTGGGCGATCTCGGATCGCTTCACCGCTTTCCTCAATGCGTACTATTTCCGCCAAAACGAAGATTCGGATCGCAACGACCTCAACGCCGCCGTACAGACCGGCTCGCTGAACCTGGGGCAGACCGCCACCAGCGGCAACCTGACGAAGGTGAACCAGACCATCCAGCTTGGACGTTATCGATGGAAGCGCGAACTTGGCGGTCTGTACGGCCGGTTCAGCGGAGAACTGGATGGCGGCTGGATGGTCGATGGTGGATCGAGCTGGTCGAGTTCGCGCGTCGACAACCCGCAGACGGTCGATAACTTCGCGCAAAATGGGCTGGGCTTCGGCTACGACACGTCCGGTCAGACACCGAGCTTCGCTCCATCCAATCCTGCCCTGGCCAACGACGCGTCACGGTACGCGCTCGGTTATCACCGTGAAGAGCGTTATCGCCTTCGCGAAAACCGCTTCGACGAGCAGCTTAACTTCAGCCGTAACACGCAGACGACCGACCGCGGATGGGGCGTAGGTTTTGGCGCGCGCATCAGCGCGATCTACCAGGATGTCTCGTTCGACCGGACCAGCTGGTCGGGCGCGCCTTATACACTGGCCGATGTCCTTTCCGGACAGAGTCTATGCGCCTTCCAGTGCGATTCGCCGATCCCGCTGATCAGTGCTTCCGCGGCCGACGCAGCATTCCAGCATTATGCCTCGAGCGAAAAGGTGACGGAAGACACCGCCTCCGAAGCCGGCGGCACCTACCGCACTCGCGAGGTGGTCTATGCGGGATACGGCCAGGCACAATATCGCAGCGGCCGCTGGCTGTTGCTCGGCGGCGTACGGGTCGAGGCCACACGGGCCGGGTCGAGCAGCACACAGGCAACGAACGGGACGTATGCGCCCGTCTCCGCCTCCCAGCATTACACCAATGTCCTGCCGTCCCTTATGGCCGTCTACGATACGACCGAAAGCAGCAAACTGCGTTTAGGTTTGAGCAAGACCGTGAGCCGACCCACCTTCGGCTCATCCTCGCTGCACGGCGGCGTGCTCAACACGCTGTCCAGTCCGGCGACGCTGGCCGTCGGCAATCCCGACCTCAAGCCCCGGCAGTCGACCAACCTGGACATCGCCCACGACTGGTACGTCGATGGTGGGCGCGGCATCGTGTCCGTCGCCGGATTCTACAAGTGGATTCACGACGACATCTTCAACTACGGCGAACTGGAGCAGGTCGGCGGCGTGGACGTTCCCATCCTGGTGACGAAGTCGCGAAACACGGATAAAACCGTGCGGGCCTGGGGCGGCGAGTTTGGTTTCTCCGACACGTTCCATTTCCTGCCGCATCCGTTCGATGGCCTCGGCTTCAGCGCAAACGCGACGCTGATGCGCGCCAGCTTCCCCGTGACCTTGTCGGACGGCAGCACGCGGCGTATGAGCAGCCTCCCCGAGCAGCCGAACGAGATCTACAACGCGTCGATTTTCTACGACAAGGGCCCTGTCCACGGGCGTATCGCATGGAACCACCTGGGATGGCTCTGGGACGACCGCTATCCCAACTTCACCACGGCGGGCTTCTATGCGAACCGTTACCAAAAGCCGACAAACAACATCGACCTGCAAGCGTCTTACGACGTGGACAAGCACTTCGCCATATCGCTGGATGTGCTCAACCTTACGCGCCAGGGCGTCACCGACACCTACGGGAAGACGCAGGAGCTGCTCCAGTCCGAATGGCGGCTTCCGCGTCAGGTGATGCTTAGCGTAACCTTCAAAGACCTGTGAGTCTCAACCTTGGTATGGATCGCCGCATGGCCCCTCCCGACACCCGAACCCGACGCATCGGGCAAGCATTTCGTCGCAAGAACCCGCTGGTCACGTTCACCGAGAACGAGCGCGCACTGCTCACGCTGGTGCGCGACCTCGGACCTGTGGCCCGCTCTGTGCTTGCCCGCTCGATGGGACTGGCGATGCAATCGGTCGTCCGCATCGTCGAGAGCCTCACCGAACGCGGATTCCTGCGCATTGGTGACGAGGCCATCCGCAGCAGCGGTCCGGGACAGCCGAGCCTGCCTGTCACGATCGTGCCCGACGCCGCGTATGCGGCGGGCGCCTCGGTGACGGCGGCCCGTACCCATCTGGTTATCCTCGACTTGCTGGGCCGTCCGGTCGCCGAACGTCACTGCCGCGCCGACGGTGCGCATGTCGACGACGTCGTCCAACTGCTTAGAGGGGAATTGACGGGCATGCTCGGCGAAAGCGGTATCCCTGCCGAGCGCCTGTTCGGACTCGGTGTCGCCACGACCGGCTACTTTGTCGGTGAGGGACGCCTGAACACACCTGCCGCCATGGAGGATTGGGCACTCCGCGATGTGGAGGAGACCCTGTCACGTCACCTGAGCCTGCCGGTATGGATCGAAAACGACGGTAACGCCGCCACGGTCGGTGAAAAACTCTTCGGCGTCGGACGGCGCTACGACAGCTTCGCGTACGTCTACGTCGCGGCGGGCCTCGGCGGAGGCGTCGTCACGCAGGGCACGCTTTTCCGAGGCGTCCACGGCAATGCGGGAGAGTTCACCGGTACGCTTCCGCTTGAGCAACGCGAGTGCCGGCCGAGCCTGGCCCGCCTGCTTCGCCTGGTCAACGATGCCGGTGGCAACCTCAACGACATCGACGAACTGCTGGCCAGCTTCGACATCGAGTGGCCGGGGGTGGACGAGTGGCTTGCGACGTCGGCGCCCGTCATGACCGCCATCGCCTCCGCTATAGGCGGCGTCCTCGATCCCGAAGCCATTGTCATCGGTGGGCGCATTCCACCAGTGCTTGCCCGGCACCTCATCGAGCGAACCACGTTCTACGCTGCGCCCATTCGTGATCTGGAGCGTCCTTTCCCCATCCTGGTGTGTGCAGAAGCACCAGGTGACGCCGCCGCGCTGGGCGCAGCCTCCCTCCCCTTCAGCGAGCATTTTTTCCTATGACCCCTCCACGCGACCCTTCCGTGCCCTTCGACGGGACTCGCCGCCAGGCCCTGCAGCGCCTCGGAAAAGTCGCCCTGGCAACGTCCATGATCGGCAGCGCCGGCCGCGTCTGGGCCGAAACAACGGCCAGCCGCGCTAAATTGCACGACGTCGGCCGCAAGTTCGAAAGCAATGGCAAGATACGCGGCTTCAGCGGCAACACCATCATCTGCCATGTCCCCCAGCAGGAGGCGGGCTACGAGACGTTCGACAGCCTTCTCGACGTTTACCGCGACCTCCAGCCCATGGGCTTTGCAAAGAAACTGTCCATCCTGCCGCCGTCGAGCTATCACATGACGATCTTTGGCTGCGCCAACGATCAGGATCGTGTGGCGGGAAAGTGGCCCGGTATCGTTCCGCTAGACGCACCGTTGGAAACATGTCACGCCACGCTCATCGCAAGACTGAGCGCGCTGAAGCTGGACAGCGAACTGCCGTTCCGCATGCGCGTCGACGCCGGGCGAACGCCTCCTCCGGAGGGACTCCGGGTCGAGTTGGTGCCCGTCGACGCCGCCGAGGAAGCCAAGCTTCGCCGCCTGCGCGACCGCATTGCCGAGGCGGTAGATATTCATACTACGGACCATGACAGCTACACATACCACCTGTCGCTGGGCTACCAGACGGCGCCATTCGACAAGGACGAAGCCGATGCTTTCGAACGCTCACGGCGGGGCTGGCACCAGATGCTGGCGAAAAAGATCGACGTGCTTCATCTTGGCGCACCGGAGTTCTGCACCTTCCGCGACATGTATGCGTTTCGCCGACGCCTGCTGATTACCTGAAGCTCAGCTCCTCGAAGTTGCACCTGGTTCATTTCGGGCGATCGAATCCTGTTACTGCATTTACAGGGTCGTTATTCCGCCTTGCAAGAGAGCTGCGGTGATGACGGCAGGCCGAGCGCTTGTGCCACGTATTCCCCTTCAGACAGGCCCTGGTGCCCGTCGGCTTCAAGCGCGACGTCGGCCTTCATAATGGCGATTACGAAGGGGCTCGCGCACTCTCTCGAAGACCGGGTTGCAGACATCACGATGGGTTCCTGGCTAAGGAAGAATGGCCCCGCGTGGCGGTGCCCCGCCCCAGGCCGCTATTCTACCTGCCCAGTGGCCGGTGATAATGCCGGAACGCCCGTCCCTACCCAGAGTCCCCCATGCCCATCATTCGTCGTAAGTTCTCGCGCCTTTGCATGGCGATGGTCGCTCTCGGTACTGGCAACATCCACGCTCAGCAGGCCGCTACGGACCAGGTGCCCGCACTGCAAGACGTGCCGTATGTCGGCACGGTAACGCTCAACGTCGATGTCAGCGACACGGCGCAGGGCATCTACCGGGTCCACGAGTCCCTACCGGTACAGGCAGGCGCGCTGACCCTGCTGTACCCGCAGTGGATTCCCGGCGATCACTCGCCGACGGGCCCTGTCGCGATGCTCGCCGGTCTCAGGCTCAGTGCCGACGGCAAGCCGCTTCCTTGGGTGCGCGACAAGTACAACGTCTACGCCTTCCATGTCGACATTCCCGCTGGCGTGTCGACGCTCGATGCCGATTTCCAGTACCTGTCAGAACGCGCGGACGACGCGGACTTTGAGATCACCGACCGCATGATGTACATGGAGTGGAGCAAGGTGGCGCTCTATCCGGCGGGTTATTACACGCGCGGCATCACTTTCGCGCCCAGCGTGACCCTACCGCATGGCTGGCAGGCGGGCACGGCGCTGGAGACAGCCGCGACATCGGGAGACACCACCACCTTCAAGTCGGTGACCTTCGATAACCTCGTCGACTCGCCGGTATACGCCGGCCAGTACGTGAAGCGCGTGGCCCTGAACCCCGGCGATAAAGCGCCGGTGTATATGGACGTCTTCGCCGATGAGCCCAAATATCTGGAGATGTCAGCCGAACAAGTGGCAGTGCACCGCAACTTGGTGACACAGGCCACGAAGCTGTTCGGGTCGCACCACTACGACCACTACGACTTCCTGTTCTCGCTGTCGGACCAGTTGGCCGGCAATGGCACCGAGCACCATCAGTCCAGCGAAGATGGTCTGGGGGCGGATTATTTCACCGCCTGGAGCGACAACGCCTCCGAGCGCGACCTGCTCGCCCACGAATATGTTCATTCGTGGAACGGCAAGTTCCGCCGCCCCGCCGACCTGTGGACGCCAAACTTCAACGTTCCCATGGGCAACTCGCTGCTCTGGGTCTACGAGGGCCAGACGCAATACTGGGGCTTCGTCCTGACCGCCCGCGCAGGCATGTGGACGCCGCAGGAGTTCCGGGACGGCCTGGCGATGGTCGCCGCCAACTACGATCGCAACCGCGAGGGTTTCCAGTGGCGCTCGCTGGAGGACACCACCAACGATCCCATCGTCGCGCACCGGGCTCCCCTGCCCTACCGCAGCTGGCAGATGAGCGAGGACTATTACAGCGGTGGGCAGATGATGTGGCTTGCCGTCGATGCGAAGTTGCGCAGCCTGACGGGCGACAAGCGCTCGCTGGATGATTTCGCACGCGCGTTCTTCGGCGTCGACAATGGCAGCCACGTACCGAAGACCTACACCTTCGACGACGTGGTCGCTGCGTTGAACGAAACGGCAAAGTACGACTGGGCCAGCTTCCTGAAGGCTCGCGCATACAGCCTCAATCCGCCGCTACAGGATGGCCTTGCAGGCACCGGCTGGAAGCTGGTGTACGACGACAAGGAAAGCGAGTTCGAGAAGGCCTATGACGGCCGCCCGGAAATTTCGCGTCACCTGTTGAACTTCACGTGGTCGATCGGCCTGACGATAACAGGCAGCGGCAAGATCAACGACGTGCGCTGGGACGGCCCGGCTTTCAAGGCAGGGGTCAGTACGGGCGCGACCATCGTCGCGGTGAACGGCGTGGCATATTCGAAAGATGCCCTCAAAGACGCGATCACATCCGCGAAAGACAGCAAGAGCGAGATCGCGCTGACACTGAAATACCAGGGGCGTTTCCGCACGGTGTCCGTGGGTTACCACGGCGGTCTGCAGTATCCGCACCTCGTGCGGGTGCCGGGCACGCCGGATTACCTCAGTGAGATCATTGCGGCGAAGAAGTAGACGGATGTATGGCAGCGGCCCGTGCAGGCCGCTGCCTGCGATGAGGCGAGGTCTAGCGGCGGCCGCGAAGAAAGCATGCAGAAAACCTGGGTACCTAGGATGCACGCATGTTTTCGCGCATTCGCCCCTGGTATGGAACTGTCGGACGTTGTCTGGGCCTGCTGGCCCTGCTCGTCCTGCGTGTGCTTTGGCTCAGGGCGTACCCCCTCAATTCGGACGAGCCACAGCACGCGCACGTGGCCTGGAGCATTGGCCAGGGCGACCTGCCCTATCGCGACGTCTTCGATAACCACGGGCCGCTCTTCAGCGCGATCTACGCCCCGCTGATGCATGCCATGGGTCCGCGGTCGGACATCCTCGAGTGGTTGCGACTCGCGGTGGTGCCCTGGTACCTCCTGGCGCTGGTGGCTACCTGGTGTCTGGCCCGTCGGCTTTATTCCCGTGGCATCGCCGATGCCTCCGTGGTACTGGTTGGCCTGACACACGCCTTTTTCATCAAGATGGGCGAGTTCCGCACGGACGATCTTTGGACGGCGCTCTGGCTTTGCGCACTGGCCACTGCGGTACACGCGGGGGGGCGGGCCTCCCGATGGGCACTGGCCGGCTTGCTGCTGGGTGCGGCGTTGTCGGTATCGCAGAAGACGCTGCCTCTTTCGTGTGTCGCCCTGCTCGCCGCGGCCTGCGTCTGGGCCATCCCGTGGCATAAGGACAGGCGAGCCCTGCTGAAGGGCGGCAGCGCCCTGCTGGCGGGTTGCCTCGTCGTGCCTGGTGCGTTCGCTCTCTATCTCGCTATACAGCATGACCTCGGGCCGGCGTGGTACGACCTCGTGGCGTACAACCTGTCTGCTACCGGGCGCGCGGCACACGCCGATCACCGTCTGGTCTATGGGATGCTGGCCGTCGCAGTCGCCATGGCGACCACGACGTGGTTGCGGCGCGTCGGTCCGGGTGATGCGCGGACACACTGGCGCCTCTTCCTCGGCATCCATGGGCTTTTGTTCGCTTCCTTTATCTGGTTGGTATGGCCGCTGCCTACGGCACAGGACTTTCTGCCGGTGATACCTACGATTTTCGTATCCCTGATCGGTCTGGTCGGCCTGTTTGGACGATCGGCCGCATGGCCTCGATCGCGCGCGGCAGCCCTCGTGGCCATGCTGGCCGCGGTGGAGCTCGTCTTGCTGATCGAGCAGGCGCCGCCCTGGCGCGACACCCTCGCTTACAAGGAAGGGCAACTGCGCACCGTGCTTGCCTGCACATCGCCCGACGACACCGTCATGGATGCCAAAAGCGGTGCCATCTTCCGCCCGCGGCCGTACCACACGGTGTTGGAAAGCATCGCCCTGCAGCGCTTCGAACGCGGGCTCAAGGCGGAGGACATCGTACCCGCGCTGGTCGCGCACCGCACCATGACGGTGATCGTCGACCGGCTGCCGCCAGCGACCCGCGCCTTCATTGCGCAAAACTACCTGTCCGGCACGGCGAATGTCTTCATGGCCGGGAAACAGCTGGTCGGCCGGGATTTCGATGTGACGTTGGCGGGTACCTACACCGTGACCGACGGCGCGTCTGAGGTAGCTGTCGTCATCGACGGCCGGCCGGCCGCGTCGCGCTGGCAGCTATCCGAGGGACATCACTCACTGGATACACTGTCGCATGGCGCCCTGGACCTGGTGTGGAGCCCGGCATGGAGGGGAGGATGGCGGCCCGTCGTTACCCCAGGCTCGTTTCCACCCCACTTAAATGCATCGCTCGGCGCCCCTTAATGCGAAAATAGCCGACCGCCCCCTGCCCCCTCGCCCCCATGATTCGACTCACCGACATAAAGCTCCCGCTCGACCACGCCGAAGGCGCCCTCGAGGCGGCCATCCGCGCCAGGCTGGCGCTCGGCCAGGCGGGGCTGCTCGGCTTCACGGTCTTCCGCCGGGGCCATGACGCGCGCAAGCGCGGCAACATCCAGCTGATCTATACGCTGGACGTCGAGGTGGCTGACGAGGCTGCCCTGCTCGCGCGGTTTGCCGAGGACAAGCACGTGCAGCCCTCCCCCGACACCAGCTATAAGTTTGTGGCGCAGGCGCCGGCCGGTCTCGAGCAGCGCCCTGTCGTGATCGGGCTTGGGCCGTGCGGCCTGTTCGCGGGGCTGTTGCTGGCCCAGATGGGCTACCGGCCGATCATCCTCGACCGGGGCAAGGCGGTGCGGGAGCGTACGGTCGACACCTGGGCCCTGTGGCGCAAGCGCAAGCTGGAACCGGAATCGAACGTGCAGTTCGGCGAAGGTGGCGCTGGCACGTTCTCCGACGGCAAGCTGTACAGCCAGATTTCCGACCCGCTCCACCACGGCCGCAAGGTGCTCACGGAGTTCGTGAAAGCCGGCGCGCCGGAAGAAATCATGTACGTCAGCAAGCCGCATATCGGCACCTTCCGGCTGGTGACGATGGTGGAAGCCATGCGCGGGACCATCGAGGCGCTGGGCGGCGAGATTCGCTTCAACCAGCGTGTCGACGACCTGCTGGTTGATAGCGCCGCCGATGGATCCCGGCAGATCCGGGGTGTGGTTCTGGCCGACGGCGAACAGTTGCTGAGCGATCATGTCGTACTCGCGGTGGGGCACAGTGCGCGGGATACGTTCTTCATGCTGCACGACCGCGGCGTGTACATGGAAGCCAAGCCGTTCTCTGTCGGCTTTCGCGTGGAGCATCCGCAATCGATCATCGACAAGGCGCGCTTCGGGCCGCAGGCGGGTCACGACCTTCTCGGCGCCGCAGACTATAAGCTGGTGCACCACTGCAAGAACGGTCGCTCGGTCTACAGCTTCTGTATGTGCCCGGGCGGCACGGTGGTGGCTGCCGCGTCCGAGCCGGAACGCGTGGTGACCAACGGCATGAGCCAGTATTCGCGCAACGAACGTAACGCGAACGCTGCCATCGTCGTGGGTATCGACCCCAAGGACTTCGCCGCCTTCGACGACAGTGGCAGTCCGTTGGCCGGTATCGCCTTGCAGCGTGCGCTCGAATCGCGCGCGTATGAGCTGGGTGGTCGCGATTACAGCGCGCCGGCGCAGTTGGTCGGCGACTTCATCAAGGGCACGCCTTCGATCGACTTCGGCACGGTGCAGCCTTCCTACAAGCCCGGGGTGCACCTGACCGATCTCGCGTCTGCCTTGCCCTCGTACGCCATTGAAGCCATCCGCGAGGCGCTCCCGGCGTTCGATCGCCAGATCAGGGGCTTCGCCATGAACGACGCACTGCTCACGGGGGTAGAGACACGAACCTCGTCACCGGTACGTATCCGTCGCGGCGAGGACTACCAGAGCCTCAACACGCGCGGACTGTTTCCCGCCGGCGAAGGCGCGGGTTATGCAGGCGGCATTCTCTCCGCGGGGGTCGATGGGATTCGCGTGGCGGAAGCGGTGGCCAGGAGTATCAACGGGGCTGCCTGATACCGTCACATGGGGTGCCCTTGAAGATGCTCACGACACAGCTGCTCAACCAGCGCACGATGGTCCGGTAGATCGTCCAGTGCGCGTGTGGCCGCCTGCTGGATCATCGCGAATTCCCGTCGCGCTGCGTCCATGTGCGGATAGGCGCTGAGCATGGGCTCCAGGTCGGTCTGGAACTCCATGCCGTACAGGATGTACTGCCAGCTGGACGGCATGAACATTTCCAGGTCGCTGACAAAATCCAGCCGGTGCGGCGGTCGGTGCTTCCACATCGCGAGCTTTTCCTGCAGGATCCGCGGGATGCTGGCGGCGTCGCCGTTGTCGATCCAGAACGAAGAGTCACGCCGCTGGCTCAGGCAGTAGTGCATCTTGATGAAGTCGATGATGCGATCGTAGCGGGCCACCATCATTTCGTTGAAATGCCTTGCGGCGCCTTCCATGTCGTCCGTGTCGACCGGCAACAGGTGCGTGAGCAGGTAGGTCGCCAGTTCGACCAGTGCGATGCCGGTGGATTCCAGCGGCTCGACGAACCCGCCGGCCAGACCCACGCCCACGCAGTTCTTGCGCCAGTGCTCGGGACGGTATCCCGTCTCGAATCGGATGTGCAGCGCCTTCAGTCCCTCCCCCGCCGTGCCCACGTAGCGCCGGAAGACATCTTCGGCACGGTCGTCGGTGGTGTGCCGCGACGAATAGACATAGCCGGTGCCACGCCGCTTCTGCAACCCGATATCCCAGATCCAGCCGGCCTCCTGCGCCGTGGAGATGGTGTACGAAGGGATCGGGGCATCGGGCGTCTCGTAAGGCACCTGCATGGCGACAGCGCGATCGGCGAACAGGACATCCGCGCGGCTGCGAAACGGTGACTTCATCGTGTCGCCGATCAGCATGCCACGCAGTCCGGTGCAGTCCACGTAGAGATCGGCGGTGAGATCGCCCTCCTCCTTCGTCACCACCCGGGCGATGGCGCCATGATCGTCCAGCTCCGCGCGCTGCACCGTGGCCATGTGCCGAACTACGCCGAGGGTCTGCTGGCCATGCTCGGCAAGCACACGCGCAAAGCAGGCGGCGTCGAAGTGGAAGGCGTGATTCATCGGCCCCTGGTAGTCCGGGTCCCTCGCCCGCCTGGGCGCACGCGAGTGGTCGACCAGTGTGGTTTGCATGGAGACAGCTTCGGCAAACGACATGCCGTCCGGCGCAGCACCGAGCAACCAGTAAGGCAACAACTCAGGCCCGCCCGGACGCTGGCTGGGTGCGTTGAACGGATGAAAGAAATGGTCTGGTCCGGGCGCGCCCGGGGGCCGTACCCAGTGGCGATAATGGATACCCTGCTTGTACGTCGCCGTGGCACCGACCAGGAAGCGGCGCTCGTCCAGACCGATCGCCGACAACGTCCCGCGAATCGAGGGAAAGGTGGCCTCGCCTACCCCGAGCAGGCCGATGTCGGGCGACTCCACCAGATGCACCTGCACGCTCCGCGGATCGACCGCGTTGACCGCCTTGGCCAGGTAGCAGGCCGTCAGCCAGCCGGCGGTGCCTCCGCCGACGATCAGCACTTTCTTCAGGCGCGCCATGGGGTTTCCCTGCCGATACGGCCGGATGCAGATAAAGAAAGGCCGGGCCACCACAGGCGGGCCCGGCAAAAAAGCCACTCAGGGGAGACTGAGAACGGCAAAGCCAGCTAACTCAGAACCAGACGCCCAGCTGCACACCGTAGGTCCGCGGCGCGAGGTACTGCGATACGTACTGCAGCGAGCCGTCGGCCATCTGGAAGCGGCCGGCGCTGGTGCGGGTCTTCTTGTCGGATACGTTCTGCACGTACCCGTTGACCCACCACTTGTCGCCCGGTTCGCTGTAACGCAGTGACAGGTCGCCGCGCACGTAGGCCTTCTGCTGGTCCCCGGAACCCAGGTTGAAATAGCTCAGCCACTGCGCGCTCTGGTACTGCGCGCTGACCCGGGGCGTGAGCTTGCCACCGTTGGCAAGGTGGAAGGTGTGCTCATAGATGCCGGTGAGCGACACGTTCGGTGCGTGCGGCAGGTCGTTGCCGGTGACGTCCAGGCAGCTGGCCAGGTTGGATGCCGGCGGGCATGCCGGCAGGCCCTGGTAGTCGTTGGAACCGGCGTACACCAGCTTGCCCAGCTCCTTCTTCGGGATGGCCGAGAAGATCAGGTTGAAACGGTCGTCCTTTTGCTGATAGGCCAACTCCGATTCGATGCCGAACACCTTGGTGCTGCCGCCCACGTTGGAGAAGCCCAGGCCGTGGTTGCCATCGGGGTAGATGATGGGCGCGGACAACTGGAAGTTCTTGAAGTCTTCGTAGTAGATCGCCGAGTTCCACGTCATGTGGCCCTCGAGGAAGGTGAACTTGGTGCCGACTTCGTAGTTGGTCAGCGATTCGGGCTTGTACAGCGTGCCCGCGTCCTGCGTGCCGCCCGATTTATAGCCGGTGGAGACGCTGGCGTAGAGCAGGCCGTTCTCGCTGACGTCGGTATCCAGGCGCACCAGCCAGGTCGGCTTGCTCTTGCTGTACTTGGCCGTGTTCCGCTGCGAGACGCTGAAGCCGTTCGACGGGTCCGGATACACGTCCGGCGAGATCGGCACCTGCGGCACGGTCGGGTCAGCGGCCCAACCCCAGTTGATACCGCCCTTGTTCTCCTTCTCATCGTGCGACCAGCGCGCACCACCGGTGAGGCGCCAGTGGTCACTCAAGTGCCAGGTGGCCTGACCGAACAGCGCATACGACTCCACCGTTTCCTTCGGCTGGATGAAGGAGCCCTGCCAGCTGACCGTACCGTAGCGCGTACCGTTCATGATGGGGATGTCGAAGCGGATGTCGTTGTCTTCGTAGCCGTAGTAAGCACCGAGGATCCAGTCCACCGTCTGCGGCCCGACGGACTTCAGGTTGATCTCCTGGCTCCAGCTCTTGTACTTCGAGTCGTTGGTCCGGTCGTCCTGGTACACGCCGTTGGTGGTGAAGCTGGTGGGCACGCTCACGCCGACGTCCTGGTCGAAGTCGCTCTTGCCGGAGTAGCGGTTATAGCCGGCGATATAGCTCAGCTGCATGCCGTCGCTGATATTCCAGTCCATGCGGCTGCGCAGTGTCTTGGACGTACGGTCCAGGTAGGGCGCGGTGTCGATCAGCGCCGACCAGAAGTCCTGCCCCTGACGCGGCGTCTGCATGAGGCTCATTCTGGGCGTGCCGCGATCGGCGAAGTACTCGTACGACAGGTTCCATTTGAACGCGTCGCTGGGCTGCCACAAGGCACTGACGCGGGCGGCGGACTGGTCCTGCGAGCTGTACTTGTCGCCGCCCTGCACGTACTGGCCCGGGTCGATCGGCCGGAAGTTGGCCAGCGTGCCGCCGGAGATCGGCGACGCCAGGTACGCCTGTTGCTGCTGCGCCACGCTGGGCAGCTGGCCCGACGGTTTCTGGTAATCGACGTAACCGTCGTGCTGCTCGTGCACCACGGCCACGCGCATGGCGAAGGTGTCGCTGATGGGCAGGTTGAACGCGGCGCGCGCGCCGGCCTGGTTGTAATTGCCTGCGCCGACCTGCGCATTGCCGTAGAAGCCCGCGCCGATGTCCGGCTTGGCCGTCTGGAAACTGATGGCACCGGCGGTGGAGTTGCGGCCCCAGAGGGTGCCCTGGGGCCCGCGCAGCGTTTCGACGCCTTCCATATCCAGCAGCAGGCCCGATGCCGCTTCGGCGCGTGGCGCGTAAATACCGTCGACGAAGGTGGCGACTTCCGGATCGGCGTACTCGGTCTTGGCGCTGTCGTTGCCGATACCGCGCAGGGTCAGCGTCACGACGCCGTGGTCGCCCTGGGATGTGCCCTGCAGGCCCGGTACCAGCTTGGTGAGGTCCTGCACCGTCATGACGCGCTCCCGATCGAGCGTGTCGACGGTGATCGCGGTGACGGCCACCGGTGTTTTCTGCAGCGGCGTCTCGCGCTTGGTCGCCGTGACCGAGACAGCGTCGAGGTTCTGTACTTTCTTTTCGGCGGCGCCGGGCGCGTTGGACGGCGGCGGCGTTTGCGCGGTCGTATCCTGGCCCGCGGCAAATGCCGTGCCAGGCGCAATGACGAGCGATATGGCGACGTACAACAAAGTGCGGTGCAGATTCATCTGGCTCTCCCCATCAATCGTTCGGATAAGTCACGAAGGTCCCCTACTCCCTCCGGCACGCCATCGATCCAGAATGACAGCGCTGTCATCGAGAGATAATAGAGTGCCGTGGCGATAAATGCTTGCCGCAAGGCAGCACGTCATCCAGGCAACGACAAACTCAGGCTACGCAGACTCGCGCGATGCTCGCGGAGCCTTTCCATCGGCGGATATTGGTGCAAAGCGGATGGAACATCAGGGTGTGCCGCTCCCGTGGGCGGGGCACGACAAGGTCCGGTCCGCCACCGTGCCGAGCGACACGTCGGTGATGGCGACCTTTCCGCCCGAGTGGCTGGACCACTCGAACGGACGATCTATCCTCCCCATGTTGGCGCCGGCATCGCGGAAGCATTTCAACGGGATGCCGACGCGTAGCCACTGCCCCTTGGGCAACGCGGCAAGCTGGCTACCGACGGCTACCCCGCCACCACAGCCGGCGCCACAGCCGATGCCGATGGTCGAGTTGTCCCCGGGTGAGAGGGCGTCGACGCGCAACGTGGTCACCAGCAGGACATCGCCGTTGGTCTCGCGCTCCACGTCCATGGGCGCGGGTGCCACCAGTGCGATGCTTGCGGCACCGGTGCCGCTGCCGGACCAGCTGAGGCTGCGCGCGTCTTCCTGTGCCTTGTAGTCGAGCGCACCGATACGCAGGCTGCCGTCTGCCGTGGCGGCCGGCGTGGCGGCGACATCCATGGCCACGCCGTTCGCTCCGGTCAGGCGCACGACGACATCCTGTGACGGCTTGCCGCGGGTGAAGTAAACGCCGGCCTGTTGGCTGCTCAGGGTGATCCCCGGCTCTTCGGACAACGTGCCCGTCTTCCCGGGGGCGGCATAAGTCAGGCCAAATCCATAGGGAAACTGAGGCTGCTCGCCTCGCGCCCCGGCTGCCGACGGGCCCTGTATCGCGCGGCGTGGCCACGTATAGGACAGCTTGCCGTGGAAGTCGTGCGCGATACGGCCATCACGACTACGCAGCAGCACATCGGCGATACCTTCCCCTTCACTGCCCGGCAGCCATGCCACCACGAAAGCGTCGGCGGCGTTGATCTCGCGATTCATCCACAGGGGGCGTCCGGTCAGGAACACCGCGACGACCGGCACGCCCTGTCCGCGCAGCTTGCGCAGCAGATCGAGGTCGCGATCGTTGCCCGGGCGGTAGGCCAGGTTCGGCCGGTCCCCCTGGAACTCGGCGTAGGGGTCTTCGCCGAACACCACGATGGCCACGTCCGGCTGTTGCGTGAAGTCGCCATCCACCGACAGCTCGGCGCTGCCACCCGCGGCGCTTACCTGGGCCTTGATGCCTGCCCAGATGGACGTGGCTCCCGGGAAATTCGCGTTGGTCTGGCCCGTTCCCTGCCAGGTCAACGTCCAGCCGCCATTCTGTTTGGAGATATTATCGGCGCCGTCGCCGGCGACCAGGACATGCTTGCGCGGGTCGATCGGCAGCACCGCACGGTCGTTCTTCAGCAGCACCAGCGATTCGCGAACGGCCCGCCGCGCCAACGCCCGATGCGCAGGGTTCCCGATCACCTCAGCGGACCTGACGGCCAACGGGTTGGTCGATGGCGCACCGGCCTCGAACAGGCCCAGGCGCATCTTGACCCGAAGGATGCGCGTCACCGCGTCATCGACGCGGCGCATCGGGATCACCCCGGATTTCACCTCGGCCAGCGTGTTTTTGTAGAGCCCCTTCCACGAGTCGGGCGCCTCCAGCATGTCCAGCCCGGCGTTGTACGCCACGGGGCAATCTTCGTTGGTGCAACCGGGCACCTGACCGTGCGCGTTCCAGTCGCCCAGCACGATGCCGTCAAATCCCATGCGCCCCTTCAGCACGTCGGTGATCAGCGGCTTGTTGCCGGCCATCTTGACGCCGTTCCAGCTGGAGAACGAGACCATGACCACCTGCACACCGGCGTCGATCGCAGGTGCATAGCCTGCCGCGTGGATGTCGCGCAGCGTCGACTCGCTGATCCGTGCGTCGCCCTGGTCCTTGCCATCCTGGGTGCCCCCATCGCCGAGGAAATGCTTGGCGGTGGCGATCACGTGTCCCGAGTCGAGGAATTCAGTCGTACCCACCTTGCCTTCCAGGCCGCCGACCATCGCCGAGGCGTATTGCGCCACCAGTGCCGGATTCTGGGAATAACCCTCGTACGAGCGGCCCCAGCGCACATCCTGCGGCACGGTCAGCGTCGGGGCGAATGTCCAGCTGATGCCGCTGGCACGCAGTTCCTGCGCGGTGACCGCGCCGATGTCGTGGATCAGCTGCGGGTCGCGCGTGGCACCCAGCGCCGAGTTTTGCGGAAACAGCGTGCTGCCGACCAGATTGTTGTGGCCATGCACCGCGTCGATACCGAACAGCACCGGGATCGCCGGCCTTCCGCTCGATGTGTCCATGGACGCGTGGTAGAACGCATCGGCCAGCGCCTGCCACTGCTTGCCATCGGGATACGGCTGTCCTTCGGGCTTGGAGTTGCCACCGGCCAGCACCGAGCCCAGGCGGTACGTGCGTACGTCGTCCGGCGTCACGTATTTGATGTCGGCCTGGATCATCTGGCCGACTTTGTCTTCCACCGACATGGTGGCCAGTAACGCCTTCACCCGGGCTTCGATCGCGGGGTCGGACGGGAGCGGCGACTGCGCTTTTGGCCATTGTTCCGGGTGTACGGACGCGGCATCGCCAGCGACGGCCGGAACGGTGGTCAGCAAGGCGCCTGCAAACGGCAGCGCGGAGGAAAGACGTCGCAAAAACAGGCTCGATCGCTGCAGCAATGGCACGTCAAGGCTCCAGGCTGGCGTACCGGCGGCACGCTTGTCGAAGCGCATCCTGGCATAAATGACAGCGCTGTCAATTTGCTATGCAGCATGACTTTCCTGGCCGGGCGGCCGGGTGACTGCTTCAGGGCGCGGCGGCGGTGGAGCCGCGGATCTGCAGCGAGAAGGGAATCTGCACCAGCTTGCCCGTGCCTTGACTGCGCAAGGAGTTCAGCAGTTGCTCGGCCGCGATCTTCCCCATCTCGCGACTGGGTTGCTGGACGGTGGTGAGCGCGGGCCACAACTGCCGCGACAGCGGCGTGTCGTCGAAGCCGCAGACCGACAGGTCGTGCGGCACCTTCAGACCGTACTCGCCCGCCGCCCACATGACGCCGGTGGCCATGTCGTCATTGGCCGCGAATACCGCCGTCGGCCGGTCGGACAGCGAGAACAGTTGCCGCGCCGCCTCAACGCCGGAGCCGAACGTAAAGGCGCCCTGCACCACCAGCGCCGGATCCTCCGGCAAGCCCGCGGCGGCCATCGCGTCGCGATAGCCGGCCAGTCGCCAACGGCTGGCGCCATGGTCGGCGATGCCCACCACATGAGCGATCCGTCGGTGTCCCAGCTCCAGCAGATGCTCGACGATCGCGCGCGCGGCCTGCTGCTCGTCCATCGTGACGCCCAGGGCCTTGCCGCGCTTCTGCGGCGACACGCTCGCATAGGGCACGTCGCGTTCGCGCAGGCGTTTCAGCAGGGGCGCATGGTCGGTGATCGGAGGCGTCAGCACGACGCCGTCGGGATGGTGGTCCGAAATCAGCGCATCGAAGCGACGGATGAAATCGCCATCGCGCATGCGCAGTGGCCGCACCATCATGCTGTAGCGATGCGCGTCACAGGCCTCGAGCACGCCGTCCTGGATTTCGGCCAGATAGGTCGATGACGGGTTGTCGTTGTTGTCGTAGAGCATCGCCACCAGGAACGAGCGGTTGCCCGCCAGGCTGCGCGCCGACGGGTGCGGGCGATAATCCATTGCTTCCATGGCCGCGCGCACGCGCTCGCGCGTGGCATCGGTCACGTTGGCCTCGTCGTTGAGAACACGCGACACGGTCTTGGGCGATACGCCCGCCGCGCGCGCCACGTCTTCGAGGCGTACCCGCATGGAATCTCCGCTGTCACCGCACTGGCGGCTGACTATGCCGCCAGCCCTTCGCCTTTACAAGGGCGACAAGCGGCCATGATGCTGCGTCCGCAACATGCGGTAAGCCCGGTGCCATGACATAACGGTGGCTGGAGGAGATACCCATGACCGTTTCAACCACAGCGCGGACCGGTGGCGCGCACGCCGAGCCGGCCGCCGACGGGCGCGGCCGCGCGGGACGTGGCCGGTTGCGCAAGGGCGAGGCGCCGAGGACGGAGCGATCCGCCCTGTCGTTCTGGCAGATATGGAACATGTGCTTCGGTTTCCTCGGCCTCCAGTTCGGTCTCGCGCTGCAGAACGCCAATGTCAGCCGGATATTCCAGACGCTGGGCGCGAACGTGAACGACATCCCTGCCCTATGGATCGCCGCGCCACTGACGGGGCTGATCGTGCAACCCATCGTCGGTCACTATTCCGACCGCACCTGGAACCGCCTGGGTCGACGCCGGCCCTACTTCCTGGTCGGGGCCGTGTTCGCCTCGCTGGCCCTCCTGTGGTTGCCGAACGCGCCGGCGCTATGGATGGCGGCCGGTCTGCTGTGGATCCTGGATGCGTCGATCAACGTGTCGATGGAGCCGTTCCGCGCGTTGGTCGGTGACCAGTTGCCAGCGCGCCAAGCACCCACGGGTTTTGCGATGCAGAGCTTCTTCATCGGCGCCGGTGCCGTGGTCGCCTCCCTGTTGCCCTGGGTCCTGGCACGGTTCGGCATCGCCAACGTAGCGACGGACGGAGCCATCCCCGACACGGTCAAGTACGCGTTCTACGCCGGGGGCGCGGTGCTGCTAGGTGCGGTGCTCTGGACCATGCTGACCACGCGCGAATACTCGCCGGCACAGTTGCGTTCGTTCACCGACAACGTACCCGAAGGTCCCTCGGTGGACGTATCGCCGGCTCGCCGCCCCGGTCTGCTTCTGCTATCGGCCGGTGCCGTGGTCCTGATCGCGATCAGGTACTTCGCGCTTGAAAAGGAGGTTTACCTGCTGGCCGGTGGCCTGATCGCCTTCGGCGCGCTATTCACCTGGCTGAGCCGTACGCGCAGTCACGGCATGCTGCGTGAGGTGATGGGCGACCTCTATGGCATGCCCGTGACGATGCGGCGACTGGCCGGGGTGCAGTTGTTCTCGTGGTTCGCGTTGTTTGCGATGTGGATCTACACCACGGCGGGCGTGACCCAGACGCTCTACACCACCAGCGATACCACCTCGGCCGCGTACAACGAGGGGGCCAACTGGGTCGGCGTACTGTTCGCGGCCTATAACGGATTCGGCGCCCTGGCCGCGGTGGTCATCCCGTTGATGGTGCGCCGTTGGGGCCTGCGCATCAGCCACGTAGTGAACCTGTGCCTCGGTGGCGCGGGCTTGCTGTCGTTCCTCTACATCCACGATCCACGCTGGCTGCTCGCCTCGATGGTGGGAGTCGGCTTTGCGTGGGCTTCCATTCTGTCGCTGCCCTATGCCCTGCTGTCGGACCATCTGCCGACCGCGAAGATGGGCGTCTACATGGGCATCTTCAACTTCTTCATCGTGATTCCCCAGGTGCTTGCGGCGAGCATCCTGGGATTGCTGCTGCGCCTGTGCTTCCACAACCAACCCATCTGGGCGCTTGGCCTGGGCGGCGTCAGCCTTCTCATTGCCGGCCTTTGCACCCTGCGTGTTCCCGAGCCGGGGCGCTGGCCTGTCGCATAAGTCCGCACCCGCCCGCTTTTGTTGCACTGCGGTTTGCAATCGATTGCATAGATAGGCACGCTGCGACCCCGGAAGTGGGGACGTTGCACGAATGAGCGGATGCAGACCGATCGATGGAGACACGATGACGACCGACCATCGCATAACGCGAGAGGTGCCCAAGCGTACTTTGCGCCTCGGGCAGATCCTCAACATGAATGTCGGTTTCTTCGGCATCCAGTTCGGATTTGGATTGCAGCAGGGCAACATGAGCCCGATCTACAAATACCTGGGTGCCGACGATGCGGCGCTCCCCGTACTGTGGTTGGCCGGCCCCGTAACCGGCCTGCTTATCCAGCCGTTGATCGGTGCGCTGAGCGATCGCACCACCTCGCGTTTCGGCCGACGTACACCGTACTTCGTCGTCGGAGCCCTGCTCTGCAGCGTATGCCTTTTCGTCATGCCGAACAGCGGCACGCTGTGGATGGCTGCGGGTCTGCTGTGGATGCTGGACGCCGCGGCAAACGTCGCCATGGAGCCCTACCGGGCCTTTGTCAACGACATGCTCGATCCCGCCCAGCGCGCAGTGGGATATATGGTGCAAAGTGCCTTTACGGGCTTGTCCCAGACCGCGGCTTACCTGATACCGTCGTTCCTGATCCTGATGGGCATGCGCGCCGACCGGATGAATGCGCACGGCTTGCCGTCTATCGTGGAAATCGCCTTCACCGTGGGCGGCGTGGTGTCTGTCGCATCTGTCGCGTGGTCGGTCTACACGACACGCGAGGCGCCCGCAGCAACCGTTGCGGACGCCCCCATCTCCATACGTGCCGCGTTCGTGGACGTCTACGATGCCGTGCGGGACATGCCCGCTGCCATGCGGCAACTCGGTGCGATGATGCTGTTCCAGTGGTACGCCATGTTTTGCTACTGGCAGTACGTCGCCCTGTCACTCTCGCGAACGCTTTATGGGACGACCGACGCGCACGATCCGCACTTCCTCGATGCCGTGTTGCTGAGCGGACGCATCGGCGGTTTCTACAACTTCATCGCGTTTGTGGCGGGGTTCGCCCTGCTTCCCTTGTTGCCGAAGTTTGGCCCCGCACGGCTGCACACGGGGGCGCTTCTGCTGGGCGGACTGGGTATCGCGGTGGTTCCCATGATCTCCAACCCCTGGCTGCTGCTGGTGCCGATGGTCGGCCTCGGCCTCGCGTGGGCGAGCATGATGGGCAACCCCTACGCCATGCTGTCCGCGGCGATACCCCAGGCGCGTGCGGGAGTGTACATGGGCATATTCAATACGTTCATCGTGATACCCATGCTGGTCGAAGTGTTCAGCGTGCGCGCGCTTTACCGCGTGTTGGGTAACGACCCGCGGCATATCCTCGTGCTGGCCGGTGTTGCCCTTTGTGTCGCCGGGCTGCTCGCCCTCCGGGTACGCGTTCCACCCGTGCCTGCCTGACGGCGCGGCGCGTCGGGTCTTCGCTAAAGCCGCTCTTACGCGTTTCTGTCACATATCTTCACTATCGTTATATGCAATCGATTGCATGACCTATCGAGTTGTCATCATCCTCAGGGGGAATTCGTGACCATCCGCACCGCTCGTTCTGTTGCCGCTCCACTCAAGACACTGACCGTGGCCCTGCTCATCGCACTTGCCGCGCCTGCCGTGGCTCAGGATGCCCAACCGGTACCCCCACCGAAGGATGCCGCGACGAAAGACACCACCGCCCAGGACAAGGCAGTCGGCTTGTCCAACGTCGTCGTCACTGGTGCGGCTACCAAGGTCAGCCAGCTGGACGCGCCGTTCGCCATCACCACCATCGATCGCCAGCAGTACGATCGCGCCGCGCCGACCAGTCTGGTCCAGGCCATCCGGGCGGTACCGGGGTACTGGACGGAGTCGTCTGGCGGTCAGGGCGGTGGCCAGAACATCTACGTGCGCGGCCTGCCTGATGGTGGCTGGTACAACGTCCAGCTACAGCAAGATGGCCTGCCTATCGTCGACGAGCCCCAAGAGTCGTTTCTCAACATCGATACGCTCAACCGCACGGACCTGACGACCGCAGGTCTGGAGGTCGTCACCGGCGGTACCTCGCCCATCTACGCGAACAATGCCGCGGGTGGCACGGTGAACCTGATCTCGCGCTGGGGCACCACCCAGCCCACCGGGGCGCTACGTGTGACTGGAGGTTCGGACGACCTTCGCCGTCTCGAGGGTTATGCCTCCGGCCCCATCACCGACAAGATCCTGTATAGCGTGGGTGGCTTTGCCCGCGACGACAGCGGTTTTCGCAACGCCGGCTACAAGGGCGACAGCGGCAGCCAGTTGCGTACAGCGCTTTCTTTCCTGTTCGACAGCGGTCGACTGGACTGGGACGCCAGATACCTGAATGACCGTACGGCCTTTTATACCGCGACGCCGCTGCGCGATCCGCGGCATGTATCGCAGTCCCTATCCCCGGCTCTCGACCCGGGCGATGGAACCATCCTGTCGAACAGCTATAGGCAACGCACGCTCGAAAGCTTCGACGGCAACGGCCGTATGGGACGTGACAGCGACCTGGCCAACGGCATCCACACCAAGATGTTCCAGACCGGCACCTATCTGGACCTGGATCTGGGCGACAGCGGATGGACCCTCAGTAACAAGCTGCGCTACACCAACGCGGAAGTCGATTACGACACGATCTTCTCCGGTGCCAACCCCTCGGACAGCCAGGGCTACCTCGACTCGCGGCTCGCAGCAGCGTCCCGGGCGTTCCCGGGCACGACCCGTCTCGGCTATGTGGACGACGCCAGCGGCACGGACGTGGCACCGGTCAACGGACTTGTCATGGAAAGCCCCTGGTGGGCCGTGCGGACACGCGTGCGCACCGTGATCGACGACCTGCGCCTTAGCCGCACCCTCACCACGGGCTGGGGCGATCACGATGTGGCCGTCGGCCTGTACGGGGATGACTTCAGCTTCCGCCAGAGCCGCCTTTCCAGCACCCTGCTCACAACGGTACAGAACCAGGCCAGCGCACTGGACGTGCTGGCCTACAATGCGAACGGCGCTCCGACCGGTTCGGTGACCTCTCACGGATTCTCCCGCTACGGCAGCAGTGCTGTCGCCGGCGATGTCACCGGTCGCTACCTCACCGCCTACGCCGCCGATACGTGGCACATCACGCCGGCTTTCTCGCTGGACGTGGGCGTGCGCAAGACGCGTTTGCTCGACAGCGGCAGCAACGACACCACGGCCACGCGCAACCTGGGCGACTCCACCACGCTGGCCGATGACGCCGTGATGGGCTTCACCGGTGCCAGGACGACCAAGGCCGAAACACGCGATGCATTGACCTGGACCCTGGGCGCGTCCTACAAGGTTCTGGACGATACCGAACTGTTCGCCCGCTTCACGCGCTCGCAACGCCTGCCGCGACTGCAGAACATCTACCTGCTGCAAAACCTGCCCGTGACGAACATCAAGCAGGGCGAAGCCGGCATCCGCTTCGGTGAGGACACGCTCTCGTTCTCGTCCATCGCCTACTGGAGTTCCTACAACCGGGTGTCCTTCAGCGGCCTCGTGCTCGACCCGAGCACGCAGACGATCGTCTCGCTGCCCCTGGTCGGCAAGACCCGCACGTACGGCCTGGAGAACTCGGTCAACTGGCGGCCTTCCCACGTGTTCGGCCTGGCTGCCAGCCTGACCGCGCAGGACCCGGAAACACTGAGCCTTTCCGCGCCAGGCGGAGTCGATGCCGCCGCTTACCAGGGCAAGCAGCTGCCGCGCATTCCGAAGTGGATGGGCAGTCTCACCCCCACCGCCTACTTCTCGCTCGGCGGCGTACCGATGGAGTGGTCGGTCACCGTCTTCCACACCGCATCGCGATATGTTGACTTCGCCAACCAGACGTCACTCCCCGGCTATACCACCTACGACTCCAGTCTCCTGGCAAAGCTACAGCCGAATCTCACCTTGCAGCTCTCGGGCAGCAACCTGACAAACTCCCACGGCCTCACCGAAGGCAATCCCCGCACCGACACGCTTGCCGGTCAGGGCACGGTAGAGCCGATCTATGCGCGGGCTATCTTCGGACGCTTGTGGCAAGCCTCCGTCACGTACAACTGGTGATTCGATGACCTTCCGGCGCACCACCCGGTATGCCTGTACAGCAGGCCTATTCCTGCTGACAGGGTTCGCGCTGGATGCCAACGCATCCAGCGCATCGTTCGCAGCCAACGAAGCCCGACTGGCTCATCCCGACGGAAAGGTGATGGTGGTCTCGCATCGCGATTGCTGGAAATACACGGCCGAGAACTCCCTGTCGGGCATCGATAAGTGCGTGGCATTGGGCGTCGACATGGTGGAGATCGACGTCCGTCGTACGCGCGACGGTGACATGGTGCTGATGCACGATGACACCGTCGACCGCACGACCAATGGCCACGGCAAGGTGCGCGATCTCACCGCCAGAGAGGTCCGCTCCCTTCGCCAGCGTGCCCATGGCGGCGGCAACGAGCCGCTTACCGACCGGCACGTGCCGACCCTCGATGAAGCACTCGACCGGGTCAAGGGCCGCATCCTGGTCAATCTGGACATCAAGGACGATGACATCTACGACGCGGTCATTGCCCGTGTAGTGGCCAGAAAGATGGGCCCCCAGGTACTGGTCAAGCGATCACTCGACACCGATCGGGACGACGTGCGGCGCTGGGGCAGGCAGCTGCCCTTCTCGGTCGTCCTCCCGATCACCGCGCATGGCCCGGGTGCCGGTGAGCTGATACGACGCTGCAACGACCTGCCCGTGGTCGCCGTGGAATTGTTGCTTGGACCGGGTACCGGACTCGACGGCGTGGCCAGCGCCGCGCGCTCCCTTTCGATCCACGTCTGGGTGAACACCCTGGCCACCGATGTCGCCAGTCATCGCCCCATGAACATGTCCGCCGGCCATGACGATGTAGCAGCACAGAAGAATCCGGATGCCGCGTGGGGCTGGCTGTTCGATCATGGCGTCGACATCATTCAGACCGACGAACCTGCCCTTGCGCTCGACTACGCCAGGAAGCGTGGTCTCCACGACGATGTGGCTTCGCGTCCGACAGGACAGTGACTTTATTTAACGTTGCACGTTAGCAGTACCTCTTGCTGATCGACGGTTTTCCGCAACAGGGTCAGGAAGGCATAAAGGCGCTTCCGCGGATCGGCCGGGACCAAGACGAACGCTGGTCCAGGCCGATGCATGGGCGCCCCATCCCCCCTCCTCAGAACTCGCGCCACATACCCTGATCGCCGCCGGCGACGGCAAGGCTGCGCGGCGCCATGGCAGACATGACGACCGACATGGATCGGCGTACGGGCGCTTCAGGTGCTTGCGGTTCCGTCCTGGCCTGCACTGATGGAGCAGCGCCAGTCACGGAGAAGAACGAGACCTTACGAAGCAATTCCTGCGAAAGGTCCGAGGCATTCTTGCTTGCTGCGCTGGCCTCTTCGACCAGAGCTGCGTTCTGCTGGGTGACATCATCCAGGGTGACCACCGCATTGTTGACCTGGCTGATACCGGCGGCCTGCTCCTGACACGCCGCTGCGATCTCCTCGACAATGGCGTTGACCGAGCGCACGCCGGCGGATATCTCGCTCAACACGGCCCCCGTACGGCCCACCAGGGTAGCGCCCACATGCACGCTGGCCACGGTGGAGACGACAAGTGATTTGATGTCCTTGGCGGCCGCCGCACTTCGCTGGGCCAGATTCCGGACCTCGGCGGCTACCACGGCGAATCCCCTGCCCTGGTCTCCCGCGCGTGCCGCTTCCACCGCAGCGTTCAAGGCCAGCAGATTGGTCTGGAAGGCAATCTCGTCGATCAGCGTAACGATCTCGCCGATCTGTTTGCTCGCCTGCGTGATGGAGGCCATCGCTTCGGTGGCCTCTGCCGATACCTGACTGCCCAACTCGGAATCACCTCGCACGCGAAGGGTCAGCTGCTTTGCCTGTTCGGCACCGTCGGCATTCTGTTTCACGGCAGACGCCAGTTCCTCCATCGAGGCGGCGGTTTCTTCCAGCGAACTGGCTTGCTCCTGGGTTCGCTGCGACAGATCGTCGTTGCCCTGGGCGATGTCTCCTGCCGACGACGATACTTCCTGAGAGATATGCCGTACGTCGGTGACGATACTGGCCAGCCGTTTGTCCATGTTGTCCAGGGCCAACAAGGTGTCGGTAAACTCGTCGTTACCCGATACCACCGTGACGTTGTTGAGGCGCCCTCCTTCAATAGCCTGGGCCAGCGCACGCGCCTTGCCCAGGGGAACCAACACGCTACGGGCCAGCATCATGGCGATGGCGAGAAGTGCCATCACGCTGACCATAAGCGCAGCGATGGACAGGTTGCGCGTTTGAACATAGCTGCCGTTGGCGAAGGTGGCAGCTTCTCCGGCCTGACGGGCGTTGATGCCTGCCAGGGCATCCATCTTTTCCGCCAGACGTCCCAGCGCCGGCCCGGCGACCTGAATCTGCAGCTGCCGCACTTCGTCGAGCTTGCCCGCTTCGAGAAGCGAAATTTCCTTTTCGACCACAGGTAACGATGTGGTGCGCTCGGCAAGATACGCATCCGCGGCCTGTCGTTCCTCCGTCGAGCTGACATGGGCCGGATAGTACCGGGCCCATGCCTTGGCTTCCTTGTCGGACTCCGCGTGAATACGCTGACCGATGCCGCCAAGGGTCGGGTCGACGATGGCTCGCAGGAACGCGACGCGTTCATTGAGGATCGCTTGCTTTACTTCGGCGATCTGCATCATGGAGGTGACGTTGGACGTGTACATCTCATCGGCGAGAACATGAACCTTCTTGACACCTTCCAGCCCTGTCCCGCCGAGAGCGAGCATTAGCCCCAAGGCGATACCCATGGCTGAAAAGATTTTTGCGCGAACGGAAAAACGCATGATGGGTCCCCTGAACGTCGGGCTTAAGCCCGGTGATGAAGCAAAAAAAAGCGAAGACGGATTACTCGACCCCGTCGGTCGGCCAACACGCGATGCGCGCCGGGGCCGACGTACCCTCGTGCGGAGACGCGCATACCCACCCCTGCCCCTTCGTCGCATGGGCGAGGGTAAGTCGGATGCCCGAGGGCGCCATCGAAAGCGTGCCGACCTGGGTCGCGGATCGAATGGAGGCTGTACAGCCCGGCGAGCCGCCCCGCACGGAGACGATGTCCCAATGGTCGACGGCATGGGTATCCCTGCGATCGACAACCAGCGACGCGCCTGATGTGACAAACGCCAGGCAGGTCGTCTCGGCGGTCATCGCTGTCGCTACCTGGATTTCGCCCAGGCAGAGCCCTAACGCCAGGACGATGCGCAGCGCACGCATGACCGCGTCACCGCCCATCGATCGTCGTCACGGCATCGGCGGCGGTAGCGATGACACGTTCGACAAGGGCTCGCGAGAGGGTCCTGTCCCCTCCCATGCGTCGGGCACTGACGGGGGCATCCTGCAGTGCCTGGGACGCCTCGCAAAGTGACATGCAGCGGATTTGTTCGGCGAGGTTCGAAAGGAGCCCCGCACGGAACAGGACTTCATCGACATCACGATCGGCGAACGCATCCAGCAGGGCAAGCGCATCCTCGGCGATCGCCTGCTGGCAGGTTCGGTGAATCACGTTGTTCAAGGTAACGGCGGAAAGCCGCGCCTTGTCGGGCCGGACGCCCGATACCCCCTTGAATGACCACAGCGACATGACGTTCCATCCATCGAGTTTTCACTCGATAAGCACATGCCATGCCAAGTTTAAGTCATTGTTTCTATTAAGTCCTAGCGAATAAAGCGTGCATTGAAATGACCATATTCGGCACTTCTACCATTTTTCAGCAAGATCCCCCTACCCTGCACTCCATCAGCAGCGGCGAGGGGATATCGCACGCCGGATGCATGCGATTCAACTGGTGGATCGACCCGGATATGCCGCTCATCAGGCCCGGCGTGAACGCGTCACGCGCCAAGCCGCCGACGATGCCGTGTTCCTCGATGCTCGACAGGATGATCGCGATACCCGGCAGTTCCTCCGGCGGTACCAGGCCGGGATCGATCCGGCGGGCTCGCATCAACAGTTCCCATGTACTCAGGTCGCCATGGCACAGCGTGTGGCTGTAGCCCCATCCGCCCTGGACGGCGGCGCGCACCGCACGCTCCAGCGTGCTCAGGTGACGGGCCTGCCCGGTACGCGCGTAAAGGTCACACGCGGCCAAGCCGATCCCGACGCTGCCATGGCACCAGGTGTTGGCGAAGTCGCGGCTGTCGGGTTTGCGGATGTCGATCCAGTTGCGGCCTTCGGCGTCGTAGAGCGATTCCTCGAAATCGAAAGCCCGCTCTGCGAGGGCGAGCCAACGCTGTCGATCGCCCGCCGTGCCCGACGGGCTGAGGCCCAGGCGAACCAGGGCCCAGCCGGTGCCGGTCGCACCGTGGGCGAACCCGCCGATGGGTTCGCTGAAGATCGAGGCGGGCCAGCGTGCGCCGCGCGCGTCGACGATGGCCGTGGCTTCCAGTCGATGGCCTGCGCGTGCCGCCAGGGCCAGCCAGCGCGCATCACCCGTGGTGTCGGCCAGGTGCAACAGGGGGACGATGGCGCCGCTCACGCCTTCGAGCATGTCGAGCACCCGCTCGTTCGCGATGTCCCAGCGTTCCATCACGGACGCCTGCTTGATGGCGTTGGCGAGCAAGCCGGCATCCGGACAAAGGCCGTCGAGGGTAAGCCAGGTAAGCACCTGGGAGCCGAGGCCCATGAAGCCGCCAATGGCTTCCGGTTCGTCGGTGTCCTCGGCCTTGCGCAGCACACGCAGCACACCGTCGAGCGCCGCCGTCACGCCTTCGACAGTGTCGGCTCGCCCTAGCGTCATCTCTCTCGCATACCCGGCCAGGGCCAGCGCAATACCCGACAGGCCCACGTAGAGGCTCGGTTGCAGGGTGCGCATCGTCCAACCGCTGCGCCCGAGGATCGGGCTGATCCAGGTCATCGTGCCGTCCCGACCGCGTACCGACAGTCGGAGCATCTGCTCGACGGTTTCCTTCGCCATCGCGCGTCGCCGGCGGTCGATGTCGTCGGCATGGGGATGGCGAGCGGAGAGGTCGTAGGGTGAGCGCTTGTCGTCGTTGAGGCGCACGTTGAGGTGCGCGGTCACCAGCGCACCGCGAATGGTCAGTTCTTCCATCTCCGGGCGCATGTCGAGCCACGCCTGGAAGACGTCGTCGACCTGCGGTTGTTCCAGCACGTTGGCGAACACGGGAATATCGCCATGGCGCATGTCGTCGATCTCGGCCGCGATGGCCGCGGCGTCGGCGGGCGCGACGGGAGAAACGGCCGCGTTACGTTCGAGCAGGTCGGTCGCACGCGCGATGGCTGCGGGCTCGTCGTGCAGCGACGCCGGGTGCCAGAGCATGCGCATCACTTCGACATACGACTGGGTCGGACGACGAATGCGGCGGATACGGCTGCCTTTGAACGCGGCGACTCGCCCGGCGAGCGTGCCCGCGTGATGCAGGTCGACCAGGCGCGTCGTGAGGTCCTGGAATCCGGCGACGATATCCTCCCAGAACCGCGAGATGTCCGGATGGATGCACGGATGGTTCTTGGCCTCGTCGATCTGCACGTCGACGAGCCCGACGCGCGCATCACTGGTGCCCGCGTTGACGATCTCCGGGCCGCGTATGGTGGGTTGCTCGCCCTGCAACGCGCCGATGGCGGAAATGTCCACGCCATCCAGGCCGAGCGCGGGGGCGCGGAAGGGCACCAGTCCGGTGCGAAGGACCGATGAGCGAATGAGGGCCTGTGCCAGATCGACAGCTTCGCCCTTCCCGGACGGCGCCACCGTCTCCTCCGTGACGAACAGGCTCTCGACATCGACCACGTAAGGCACCGGACCGCAGGCGATCAGGTTCTCGTGATGGATATCGGTGCCGCCGAGCAGGCGCATGACCGCCAGCCAGTGACCGATGTTCCGGTAGAACGCGACGAGTTCCGCATCGTCCGCGCAGAAGATGTGTTCGACGTAGCCTGTCCAGCCGTAGGTGTCGCGATCCAGCACGGCTGGTACGCGGATCCGTGGCGAAACGTCAGGGAGCAGGCTTTCGAGGAAGGCTTCCAGCGCGGCATCCACGCGCAGCGAGCGCGGCTTGTACATCACGGTGCCGGCGGTGAAGACCACGCGTGCCACCGTTTGGCCGCCGTCATGGACATCGCCCTGGCCAAGGTCGAGCGAGCGCAGTTCGCCCATGGGCTGACCGAGGAACGACGCCAGCCGGCCGCGGTCGGCCGCGAGGCGGGAAGCGAGGGTGACGATGCCCCGGCCCTGCTGCCGCAGCGCGCGTTCCAGGCGGGGCGCCAGGACGGGATAGCGTTGTCGCAGCGCGAGGGGAAAGTCGGCCCCCGTGGCCTTGGCGACGAACTGCGCGAACTTCGCCGCTTCATCGCTGGCGGTCAGTTCGCCGGACAATTTCGCCGCGTGCAGTTCGAGCAGGAGGACGCGATTGAGTTTTCGTGCCGCATTATCCAGCAGCGCGCGATCGGCGCTGCCGATGAAGATGTCTTTCTCGTCCGCGCTCAGGCCCGGCTGCGCGGCGAGTTCGTCGGCGAGTTGTCGCCTGACGTCGGCCGTCAGGAACGCGATGATCGTGGTGAACGTGTCGTTCGGCTGCGGGTCGGCCATGGGAGGATTCCGCGCGTTGGCAAAAAAATAGCCGTGGGGGTTGGCCACGGCTATCGTTACCGCCCTCTGTCAGCAGCAGAAACCCGGCCGGGAGGCCGTACAGGAGCTGCAGTTCGAAGCCAGTGCGATATCGGTACTGGTGAACGCAGCGATGGTGGTTGCATGTCCTTCGGTATAAAGCGAGCCCGCCGGATTGTCATACCCATCGACGCTATCGGCACCACTCAACCAGCCAGCCAGGATCTTGTCGGTCTGCATATTGAGATACTCCACGATGTGTTACAGGCAGGCGCCCGAATGTGGAGCGACCCCACCGCCACGGGCGCTTCAGCGGTGACGTCTCCCGCGTTGCCAGGACAAGCCGACGCAAGGTCGTTTCGACAGGCCCATGAGGCGCGTCGTCAAGCGGCATCTTGTATGAAAACCACACCATGCCTGATTGACCATGCCGAATTTGCGCCCAACGCGACGGACACGCGGGCATCCCAGGTGTGACAGTGCGCGGGTGAGCCGGGCTTCGCGGTCTCCCTCAACCGGACGAGTCGATGATTCTCAAGCGTTTCCTCCGCCGGCATCGCCCTGCATTAGTCGCCGCGGTCGTCCTCTCCGCGATGAGCGCGATATCGACCATGGCCTTGCTGTCACACATCAATCGGATGGCCTCTGGAGGGCTTCTCGCACTGGGTGCGAGGCCACTGGCCACGGGTATCGGCTGGCTCCTCGCGCTACTGGCGTCCAGTGGTGCGTCGCAGTTCATCCTGGCGCGCCTGGGCGCATCGCTTGTGGCGCAGTTGCGCGTGGACCTTTCGAACCGGTTCATCGACCTCGAATACGAGGCACTAGCAACCACGAAGCATTCCATCGTGGGCTCCCTGATCGAGGACGTGGCGAGCATCGCCCCGCTGGTACTGGTTGCGCCCCTGCTCGCCTACAACGTCTTGCTGGCTGCCCTGTACGCCGGCTATCTCGCGAGCGTGTCGTTACCGCTGCTAGGCACCCTGCTCGCTTTCCTCTGCTCGACGCTGCTGGTCTCGCTCACGCTGGAGCGTTTCCTTCGCAAGCGCTTCGATCGCCTGCGTGACGCCAGCGACACGGTGTTCGAGTACTTTCGCTACCTCAGCGACGGCAAGAAGGAAATGACGCTGAACGTGTCCCGGGCGACCTATGTCGCCGACGAGCTGCTGGGGCCAGCGATCCAGCGAGCCCGTGTCCTGTCGGTGCAGGTAAACACCGGGCTGGGCTTCAACGAGGCGTGGTCGTCGGCGGTGGTCTACGGTTCGGTCTTCGTGATCGTCTACCTGGGTTACGCGGCGTTGGCGCTGCCGCAGGCGACGGTTGTCTCGTTCGTCATCGGTGCACTGTTCTTCAGCGGCCCTGTTGCGTTCATCGTGAGCGCGGCACGGCAGGTGGGCGTGGGCACGGCCAGCCTTCGTCACCTGCAGCGCGTGGGGCTGGATCTCGCCCGCGAAACCACGGCGCGGACGCCGGACACCGCGGCTGCGCCACTCGACACCTGGGAGTGCATCCGGCTGGAAGATGTCTCTTACCGCTATGCAGGCGACGCCGAGTCGCGCATCGCGCTGGGGCCGGTGAACCTGGAGGTAAAGCGTGGCGAGATGGTGTTCATCGTCGGTGGCAACGGAAGTGGCAAGTCGACACTGCTGCTCGTTCTGAGCTCATTGCTGGCACCCCACTCGGGGCGGGTCACGGTGGATGGCATACCCCTGGATGGCGACGTTCATCGTTATCGTGAGCGTTTCACGGGCGTCTTCGGCGACTTCTTCCTCTTTCCCCATGTCATCGATGCGACGGGGCGACGCCTCTCGGACCAACGTATCGGACAATTGCTGACGGCACTCGGGCTCGGTGCCCATGTGCAGGTTGACCAGGGCGAGTTGTCGAAGCTTACGTTGTCCACAGGGCAGCGCAAGCGCCTGGCCTTGCTGCAATGCTATGCGGAGGATCGCGAAATCTTCTTCTTCGACGAATGGGCGGCGGACCAGGACGCCCACTTCCGTGACTACTTCTATCGCACATTGCTGCCCGAGCTGAAGGCACGTGGCAAGACGGTCATCGCGATCAGCCACGATGACCGCTATTTCCACGTGGCCGACCGTGTCGTCAAGCTCGAGGGCGGAAAGATCGTCGAGCGTCTTGCGGACGTCGGTACGGCGCCGCCCATGTGACGCGCGTCCTGTTTTCCCCGCCTTCCCGTCGCCGACCGTGGGGGGATGTGGTCGTGGCTGCGTTGTAGTCAAGGAGTGGCCATCGGTGCGTCCCGCTGATCCTTCCGCAGACGATGCTCGTCGCCCCTCTGAATTTCCTTCCACTCCAAGGGGTAGACAACAATGACGATCAAGAACATCCAGCGCGCCATTCCGTCGGCCATCGCCACCGTGATCCTGGGCAGCGTCCCGTTCGCGGCGGCGACCGCCGCGCAGACGGACATCGCGGCCCTCGCAAAGACCCAGGCGGTCCAGGCCTGGCATGAACAGGTCAAGGAGGACGGCCCGCCGGCCGAAGGTTGCTGGAGCGTGTCCTATCCGAGCCGCATCTGGACCGCGGAGCGATGCGATGCAGCGCCCAACTACCGCTCGATCCCGCCGTCGCCGACTTCCGCCGGCCAGTCGCGGGTCACCCGCTCGACCAGCCTTTCCGGTTCGCCGGTCTCCGCCAAGGCAGGCGCCGGTGTCGACTATTCGGCGGTAACGGCGAGCCTCACGCGTTCGGCCACGGGCAGCTTTCCCACGGTGACGGGCGTGACTTCCGAGTCGGGTGCCCTGGGTGCCAACAAGTACACGCTGCAGCTCAACACCAACACCAGCGATGACGTCGTCAACCTCGGCAATACGTCGCCCTACTGCGCCGCCAACGGTTATGCCGCCTGTTCCACCTGGCAGCAATTCATCTACTCGACCGATAACGGCAGCAACAATCCGCAGGTCTTCATCCAGAACTGGCTGTTCGTTGGCCCGGGGGACTCGTGCCCGCGGGGTTGGCAATCCTTCAACACCAGCGAGTACCAGGGCTGCTTCACCAATAGCCAGGCCGTCGCGGTGCCCAACGTTCCGGCAAGCAGCCTGGCCAACGTCAAGCTCGCCGGTTCGGCAACCGCCAACGGCAACGATACCGTGACCTTCACGAACGGGACCAAGGTCTACGCCATCAGCCAGCGCGACAGCACGCTGCAGATCGCCTCGACGTGGAACACGTCGGAGTTCAACGTCGTCGGCGACGGGTCGAATTCGCCCGCGGCCAACTTCAACCGCGGCTCGTCCATCACCGTAAAACTGGCCGTGAACGACGGCTCGACCCGGGCGCCGAGCTGCCTGGGTCCGAATGGTGGTGGCACGACGGGTGAGTACAACAATCTCACTCTGGGTCGTTGCACCACGTCGGGCGGCGCCACGCCGTTCATTCAGTTCACCGAATCGAATTGATCGATTGGTCGTAGAAAAAGAAGCGCCGGAGGATGATCCTTCGGCGCTTTTCCGGCTCTGGAAACCTGCCGCCTAGTTCGACTGGGTGAACTGGACCGACGGTGACGCGCCACCGCTCGCCGTGCAGCTACCGAGATTCAGATTGTTGGTCTCACCGGTCGTGCCGGCGTTCGACAAACAGCTCGGTCGTGCGGTGGTGCCATCGACGGCGGCGATCTTTACCGTGATCGACGATCCGGCGTTGAAGTCCGCTTCCGCTCCACCCGCATCGCCGCTCACGTTGAAATCCGCTTGGCTCCATACGGTGGCAATACCCAACACGCTGTCACTCGCACTGAGCGAGTACGCCTTGGTACCGTTGGTGAAGACCAGGGTGTCGTTGCCACCGATGGTGGCGGTTCCGGTCAGCTTGAGCTTGGCTAGCTGCGTCGCTGGAACGTTCGGTGCGGTCACGCCGGCGCTGTTCTTGTAGCAGGAGCCACTGCCGCCGCCGAACCACCCGCTCGGACAGGTGTTGCCGTAGCCGATCAGCCAGTACTGGATGAAGGCCTGGGCCTGGCCCGGGGTGCTGTAGTCGGTGCCATAGACGAATTGCTGCCAGTTCCTGCAGCCAGAATGATTCTGGCAGGCGGAGGTTGCCTGATCGGCATTCGTGTTGACCTGGAGCGTGTACTCGTTGGGCCCGAGGATGCCGCCATTGCCGAACGCCGCCACCCCGACGCTGCTCTCGGAGGTCACCCCGGTGACCGACGGAAAGGTTCCGGTGGCGCTCCTGATCAGGTTGGATGTGGCGATGGCGTAGTCGTTGCCGTTACCGGTGGTTGCCGCACCCGAGGCCGGCGCAAACGCCCCTACAGCCTGGGCACGGCGCGGCATCGGGTGAACGGATGGACTCACCTGCGAACAGGACGTCTTTTCCCAGGTCATGCTGGGGAAAGTGGCCTGGAAGCAACCGTTGGAGGGCGTCGACATGCGTGTGATGTCTTCGTGCCAGCTCTGAACGGCTTGCGGAAGCACCATCGACGGCGCTTGCGCCGTGTCATCGCCGAGAGGTGCCGCGAAGGCGGCGGGTACGCAGGCTGCACAGGCAAGGCTGGCGGCAATGGCGAGCTTGATGCGTCGAACAGCAACGGAAAGGTTGTTCACTGGCACGTTGTTCTCCCGTGGAAACGAGTTCGTATAGCGGTGAAAGCCGGATGATCCGGGCCCCCCGTTGTTTCCGAAATAACATGCGGCCCTGAAGTGCCACCTCCCTGTGTGCCGGGATGTAACCACGAAATATCGACGTCGCGCCATGCGTCAGGAAACGAAAAAAGTTTCGTTTTACGCGTAAAAAGATGATGTCGCGAACATATTCAGCACTTTTGAAAGTGCTGCCGGCCGAGTTGGCGATCCAAGCTGCGGAATAATGCCTAGCCGTCGCAACCTGGCGTTCCGCGTCTGTTTTTTGGAAACGTGTGCCTGCCGAAAAAGCTTCGAACTTGTTGCTCTCAGCCGATCACTGGCCCCTGCTCATCAGGTATCGCCGCAACGGAAGATCGACGTACCTCATGACCAGGTAAGCGAAAGCGATCAGGCCAGCCACGCTTCCACCGATCACCAGCGTCAATGCCCAGGTGTCCGGCTTGGTCGACCGATAGTAATCGCCGAAGATATACATGACCGAATAGTGCGTCATGTACAGGGGATACGAGATCTCCCCGGCAATTTTGCAGAACCTCACCGCCGGCCTGCCGAGCAACGATCCCGCGCCCAACATCACGATGAGCGGAAAATAGAGGACGATCACAACGACCTCGCGAATCCACCCGCGGTCGGCATACGGCATCACGAGCGGCAGGATCAGAAGCAACGCCAGTACCGGAAAGCCAAGACGCGTCCGCAGCAGCCATTTCCGGCGGTATACCAGCAGACCGGCGAGAAAGGAGAACGTCACCCTAGCAGCGCCGACCCAGAACGTGTCGCCATTGAAGCCGCCCCACAGGTTACCTTCGCGATAGCCCACAACGCACAGAACAATCGCTGCGGCTGCCGTGGCCATGCTCAGCGAACGGCGACCCAACCGGCACAGCACGAGAGCGTACGCGACGTTCGCCATGTATTCCGAGAACAGCGACCACGCGGGCGAATTCAGTCCGAAGAGACTGAACCCGGCCTCCGGCATCGTCGGATAAGGAATCAGGAAGATCGACGTCAGTAGCAGAAGCGCGAGCGAACCGGGATCGTAGGGCAGCTGATCGACGCGAAGAGGGTTGGCGCACAGCGTGACGAGGCCCAGCAGCGAGCCGAACACGACCATCGGATGCAGGCGTATCAACCGGATCTTGAAGAAGCCCCAGACCCCCATCGATCCGATGCGGTCGTCGTAGGCGTAGCCAATGACGAATCCGGAAAGGCAGAAAAAGAAATCGACGGCCAGCCACCCGTGGCCGATGAAGATTTGGCTGTAATCGCCGTTCACCATTTCCATGAAGTGAAAGACCACCACCGCGATGGCCGCAACGCCACGCAGGCCGTCGAGTGCCGGGAAATGCTGTTTGGTGGAAGGCCCTGCCTGGGTGCGCGAAGCATCCGGGATCGTCATCGGTGATCGTCCTGTGCGTCGTCATCTGGAATAGATGCATTGTAGATCGGTGGATGGCAGACTGAACCTTGCAATCACCCAGGCAGGGCGCGAACGCCGGCCGCGAGGAAACATGCCCATGAAGAACCTGAAGAACGCGCTCCTGCTCGGCGCCTTGCTCACCGGCGCCGCCGCCCATGCACAGACCAACGCAGGCGAACAGAAGCCCGATTCCGACCTCCCTTTCACCGTTACGAAGGTAGCCAGCTTCGACCTGCCCTGGCGCATCGCCTTCCTGCCCGATGGCCGGATGCTGGTCACCGAAAAAGTCGGCCGGGTCGATCTGGTGACTCCGCAGGGTGCCAAGACCGAACTCAAGGGCGTTCCGACCAGCTACGTCGAAGGCCAGAACGGCATGCTTGGCGTGTTCCTGTCGCCGCATTACGCCAGCGACCACTACGTCTACCTCACCTACGTCGCCCCCGGTGATTACGGCGGCGGCCTGGCGATGGGGCGAGGCCGCCTGGTCCTGGATAACGACCAGCCGCGACTGGAAGGCTTCCAGGTGCTGTGGCAGCAGATGCCCACCGGCAAGGGTGGGCAGCCCGGCGCCCAGATCGCGTTTTCACCGGACGGCAAGTACCTGTTCCTCACCGTGGGCGACCGGCAGCGTTTCACCCCGGCACAGGATCCCGACCAGCCCGAAGGCAAGATCCTCCGCCTTACGCTGGACGGCAAACCCGCCCCGGGCAATCCGTGGGCAGGCAAGGTCGGCGCCCGGACCATTCCCCTGATCGATCCGCCGGCCGACACCGAAGCCGCCAAGACGGCGCCGGTCGTCAGTACCTATACGTTCCCGGGTGCCAACCTCACGCCGGCCGAGACCTGGAGCACCGGCCATCGCACACCCTACGGCCTCGCCTTCGCTCCCGATGGCAGGCTCTGGGAACTCGAGCACGGCCCCTTCGGCGGCGATGAGCTGAACCTGATCCAGCGTGGCAAGAATTACGGCTGGCCGCTGGTGTCCTACGGCGCCAACTACAACGGCGTGCCTATTCCCAGCCCGGATACGCGCCCGGATCTCGTCAAGCCGGTCATCTACTGGAAGCCGGTGATCGCGCCGGGCAACATCATGTTCTACAAGGGCGACCTGTTTCCGGACTGGAAGGGCAGCGCGCTGATCAGCGGCCTGGTCAGCAGCGGACTCATTCGCGTCACCGTCGACGACAAGGGCGGCGCCACCGCGGTACAGCGCTGGAGCGTCGGCAAGCGCATCCGCGATGTCGAGGAAGCGCCAGACGGCTCGCTCTGGCTGCTGGAAGACGCGCAGCCCGGCGGCCTGTACCGGCTTGCCCCGAAATAAGCTTCGGGGATTCGTGAGGGCGCCGGTCAGTCCCTGAAGATGGCCGGCGTTCCTACCCAGATCATCCGAACCTCGTCCTTGCCTGCATTGCGCATGCTGTAAGGATGCCGCTGGTCGAAGTGGGCGCTGTCCCCCGCGTGCAGCACGAACGTCTTCCTGCCCACCGTCATTTCGAGCGAACCACTGAGGAGGTACCAGAACCCCTCCCCTTCCCTGTGGATCGTCGGCGCCACGAGCCCTGCCGGCACGGTGAGGCGTAACGCTTCCATCTTGCGCTCGGCATGTCGCCCGCTCAGGCGTTCGTAGACCACGGGCGACTCGAGGTCGATCCGGTCGTGCTCATCGGCGCGACAGACGATCTGCCCTGGTGTGGGTACCCCGATGAAGTAATCGACGTCCACCTCCAGTGCGTGCGCGATGGCTTCAAGCGAGAGTAGCGAGGGATGGGCGAGGTTCCGCTCCACTTGCGACAGGAAAGGAACGGATAGCCCGGAGCGGTTGGCCAGGGCTTGCAGGGTCAGGCCCAGGCCACGTCGTCGATCCCGGATCGCGGAGCCTATGCTCAGACCATCGGCTTTGTCCGGCGTCCCCTGCGCGCCCGCCATGATTAGGAGCTGTGGTCGCTGCTGATCAGCCAGCGCGTGCCGACCTTGTGGAACAGCAACGAAGTGAAGCCCGAGACCTCGGCACCGGTATCCGGCTTGAGGTGGTAACGGCCGATGACGAAGGCGTATTGGGTGCCCAGGGGCTTGACGTCGACGATGTCCACGGTCAACTTGCCCAGGCCGGCACCGGGTGTCCGGAAGCGTGACGCGTACATCGCCTCGATCGCCTCGTATCCTTCGACGATACCGCTCGAACCCACGTAGCGCGTGCCTGGCGCGCGTTCGTAGCACTCCATGAAGGTCTTCAGGTCGCCGGCGGACCATGAGGCGGCGCTGGCATCGAGTGTCTGCTTGATGGCCTGGGCGACCGGCTCGGCTGGGGCTTCAGCCGCCATGGAGGCAGTCGTCACCACGGCGCCCAGGGCGCAGAAAAGAACGGACAAGGTTTTCATCGCACCCCTGGAACATGTGGGAAGTTGCCCTTCCGCCGACACCGGCAAGCATGGCCGGATGGCAGCGGTCGGTCCGTTGGCAGACTAACGTAAAAGCTTGACTCCATCAAAACTTTTTGATCTGATCGAAACAGGGCTCGCTGCACTGCCGCAAAAAAGCGGTTCAGACGGCTATACGTCCGGCGCCAGGGGGCGCAACGCACACTTGCTCGAGAACACGCTCGCCATGGCGGCGCGCGTGCGCGAAGGGTATGCCTGTTTCTCAAGACCGTTTTCCATCCAGCCGATCGGCAGGGGCTTCCATGAACCAAGATCTCAAGCGCACGCTGCTCTACACCGCCCTGCTCTCCGTGGCGCTGGCCACGGGCGCGGCCGCCGCGCAGGACGCCACCGATCCGGCCAACGGCAAGAAGAAGACCCAGGCGTCCGACACCCCGCAGAGCCTCGAGGGCATCACGGTTACCGCCGCCAAGCGCGAGCAGGACATCCAGAAGGTGCCGATCAGCATGACCGCGCTGACCGGCGAGCAGCTCGAACGCCAGGGCGTGACCAGCCTCGTCGACCTGGCGCGTATCGCGCCGTCGCTCACGGTCGCCTCCTCGGGCCCGGGTTCCAACAACCTGATCATCCGCGGTATCTCGTCGAGTGCGGGCTCCGCCGCCACGGTCGGCTATTACCTGGACGACGTGCCCATCGCCGCGTCGAGCAATGCCGCGCTGCTGTCCACGCGTGGCGTCATCGATCCCTCGGTGTTCGATATCGAGCGGGTGGAGGTGCTGCGAGGGCCCCAGGGCACGATCTACGGTTCCAGTTCGATGGGTGGCACGGTCAAGTACGTGACCAACCAACCCGACCTGGACTTCGTCGAGGCGCGCATCCGGACGGACGTTTCGGGCACGTACCATGGCGGCCCCAATGCCAACGTCAATGGCGTGCTCAACGTGCCGCTGATCAAGGACACCGTCGCGCTGCGCGTGTCCGCCTACTACCGCGACGACGACGGTTATATCGATCGCTACCCGATCTCGCCCGTCAACTACCTGGCGGCGGACCCGGATGCTGCGAAGAAGGACAACGTCAACACCTACAAGACGTACGGCGCCCGTGTGGCCATGCTGATCAAGCCGGACGATTCGCTGACGATCACGCCCAGCGTCATCTACCAGTATTCCCGGCTGGGCTCGCCGTTCACCTACGACAAGATTCCCGCGTCGCTCGACAACCCGTACCAGGTGCGTGACGTCAACGAGACCAACATCCAGAAGTCGACGATCTCCAACATCGCCATCCACAAGCAGTTCGACGCTTTCGAACTGATGTCGTCCAGCTCGTACTTCACCCGCGACATCAGCATCCGTGACGACAGTTCCAAGGTGATCAACTACTTCTTCGGGCTGCCCAGCGTCTACCCCACGACAATGTACGGCAGCTACAAGAACAAGGAATTTACCCAGGAACTCCGCGCCACCAGTAAGTTCGATGGCCCGGTGCAGGCCATCCTGGGTGCGTTCTACCACGACGTGCGCGCGCCGCTGAACTCGTCCATTCCCTACCCGGGTGGCTTCAACCAGACCTTCGGCACCCCGTTCCCCGCCTACTCCACCATCTACCAGGGCGGGCGCAACGCCACCCTCGACGAGTATGCGGTGTTCGGGGAGTTGTCCTGGAACATTACCGACAAGCTGAAGGCCAGCGCGGGCATCCGTGCTTTCGAGGTCAAGCAGGGCTTCTCGCAGACCGGCGACGGCCTGCTCAACGGTGGCCCGAGCGCGGTACAGAGCAAATCGAAGGATTACGGCAGCACGCCCAAGTTCACGCTGCAGTACCAGGTCACGCCCGACGACATGGTCTACGCCACGGCCTCCGAAGGGTATCGGCCCGGCGGCCCGAACAACCCTGCCCCGGCCACGTTGTGCGGTTCGGAGGTCTCGGGGCTGGGCCTCAGCCAGTCGCAGCTGAACAAGTACAACCCGGACACCCTCTGGAACTACGAACTGGGCTTCAAGAGCGCCTTGCTCGACCGCAAGTTGATGGTCGACGCGTCCGTGTATCACATCGACTGGAAGCACGTGCAGCAGCAGATCGTGCTCGGCTGTGGCTACAACATCACCGCCAATTTCGGTAGCGCGGTCAGCCAGGGCGCGGAACTGGAACTGAAATTCCTGCCCGTCAATGCCGTGACCCTGAGCGCCGGCTTCAGCTACAACGATGCCTACCTGAAGAACGATGTGCCCGGCACCTCGGCGAAGGACGGCGACCGCCTGGTCAATGTACCCCGCTTCACCGGCTCGCTGGCCGGCGAGTATCGCCACCGGGTCAACGCGCAGTACGACGGCTTCATGCGTGCTGACATCAGCTACGTGGGCGACTCCAACTTCCTGTACGACCGCGAAAGCCCGTTCTACCGTCGCAAGGGCTTTGCCACCACCAACATCCGCGTGGGCATGGAAGGCCGCAACGGTTTCGACATCTCGCTGTACGCCACCAACCTGTTCGACAAGCGCGGCGAGACCGACCTGCCGGTGGCCATCTCGGCCGACCTGCCGACGACGCGCCGCGTGGCGTTGAACCAGCCGCGCACCATCGGCGTGACGATGCAGTACCAGTATTGAGCGATCAGGCTTTCTTCAAGAAGCACACCTTGAGCACCAGCCCCTTGATCTTGTCCGAGCTCCCTTCGATGTGCTCCGCATCGCCGTCCACCAGATGGATGTTGCGTATCACGGTACCCTGCTTCAACGGGATGGAGGATCCCTTGACTTTCAGGTCCTTGATGACGACGACGGAGTCGCCTTCGTTGAGGACGTTGCCGTGGACGTCGCGCACGACAGCTACGCCTTCATCGGCAGCAGCCGACTGCTGCGGCCACTCATGGGCGCAGTCCGGGCAGATGTACATCTCGCCATCGGGGTACGTGTTTTCCATGCCGCAGATCGGGCATGCGGGGATATCGGAGTTTGGCACGAGGCGGCTCGCTTACAAAAAAGGTCCAGCCCGCCATTATACGGGTCAGCGCTGCCAACCTACTCCACCGTAAACAACACCCGCTCCGGCGGCGCCTCATCGACCGCCTCGCGCAACCGGTCGAACCGGTCCGACGCCCAGAAGCCCTTCATCGAAACATCGCCGACGTCATCCAGCGCATAATCCACCCGCCCGGTGACCAGCATCGCCGTCATGGCCCGCAGGATCGGGCAGCCGGGCAGCATGTCCTCGACGAAGAGGAACTGCCCCGCCTGGTTCACTTCCAGGAAATGGAAGCCACCCTCGGCGTCCATCACCAGGTCGATGCAACCGAAAACGAGCCCCAGCTCCCGCATGAACGCCCGCAGTCGCGCCTCCAGCGCCTCGGGCAACACGATACCCTCCGCGCGCAGCTCGGGATCGCCCGCATGCGTGCGCCAGTCCACGAAGCCGCCGCCCTGGTCCTTGCGGATGGCCAGCGCGAACATACGGTCGCCGATCACGGTGACGCGCACGTCGCAGGTCTTCTCGATATAGCGCTGGTAGATACCCGGGCACACGGCGATCGCCTCCGCCGGCAGGTCGCTGTCGCCGTCCAGCAAGGTGACGCCGACCGCGTGCATCTTCCCGCTGTCGCGCTCTTCCCACTGGTGGACCAGGAAACTCTTGAAGACGATCCGGCCCCAACGCGCGCGCATGGCGTGTACCTCGGCCGCGTCGGTGGTCACCACGGTGTCGGGGAAGGGAATGCCCAGGCGCCGGCACACGCTGAGCTGCACCAGCTTGTTCTCCGCGTGCCGTGCCGCGTCCATCGGGTTCACCCAGAGCGGGCGCGCAAACGTGCTTTCCAGGCTGAACACGCTGCGCTGGAACATCTTCCATTCCCAGGCGGCGAAGGTGCGGTCCGCCTCGGCGCAATGCGGCTTCGGTTCCTGGAACCGTCGGTTCCACACGGCCGTGATGCCACCGGCTAGGTCGAACGGCGCATCCATCGACTCGCCGTCCGCGTCGATGTGGAAGCGGTAATGCGCACCGGGCGCGGTCGGCAGGGCCGCGAACCACAGCGGCTCCACACCCTGCTGCTCGATCGCCCATGCCAGCGCGCTGGCATGCGGATCGCTGTGCGGCGCGAGGATGAGCGGACGTGTCCCGGTCATGCTGTCTCTCCCTGAACGAATGCGCCCCGCGAAAGGCGGGGCGCAAGGTGTTGACAGGTGAATCAGCCGCCGATGATGCCGACTTCCGGCTCGGGTCGATCCGGATCGGTATAGACGGTGAGGAATACGTTGCCGCGGTTCTCTTCCTTCAGCGTGGGGGTGACTTCCGTGGCACGAAGGCGGGCGAAGGCGCGGGGAGCGGAAAGATCGTGGGACGACGAAGCATGGCATGTCATGGCAAAACGTCTCCTGGGAGCGGCGGAAGGGCCGCCATTCACCCTAAGCGATCCCCGGAAGCCATGCGTGAAAGCCTGCCGAAAACGCATGGTGGTCCCAGGCGACGGCCCCTGTGCTTACCAGTCCGTCGGCCGATAGTCCTTGAGGAATTGCCCCCACACATGCTCGCCCGTGTTGATCCCGCTGATGATCGGATCGACGATCCGCGCCGCACCGTCGACGATATCCAGCGGCGGGTGGAACCTTTCTTCCCTCACCTTCTTCGCCGCCAGGTCGGCCGGATCTTCATCGGTCACCCAGCCCGTGTCGACGCTGTTCATATGGATCCCGTCGTTCCGGTAATCCGTGGCCGAGGTGCGCGTCATCATGTTGAGCGCCGCCTTGGCCATGTTGGTGTGCGGATGGCGGGTGGTCTTGAAGTTGCGGTAGAACTGCCCCTCCATCGCCGAGACGTTGACGATGTGCTTGTCGCGCTCGGGCGTGCGCAGCATCAGCGGCTTCAGCCGCGCGTTGATGATGAACGGTGCGATAGCGTTGACCAGCTGCACCTCCAGCAGTTCCACCGACGGCACCTCGGCCATCAGCAAGCGCCATGAGTTGCGCTCGCGCAGGTCCACCTGCTGCAGGTCCTGGTCCAGCCGGCCCTCCGGGAACAGGTGGCTCTGCGCCAGCAGTTCCTCGGGCAGCAGCGGTAGCTGCGAGAGCTCGGCGGCCCGGGTCAGTCCCGGCAACGGTGCCCGCTGGCCGGCGAGCCCGCCGGACGAGGCGGCGGCATCGGGCAGGATGTGTGAGCCGCGCAGGCCCTCGTAATGGCCGACAAGCTTGCGCACGTGCTCGGGCATGTCGTGCAGGGCGGCCGTCTCACCCTCCATCATGTGCGCATAGAAGTCCGGTGGACGACGCACGGTCTGGCACGCATTGTTGATGATGAAATCCAGGCGTGGCCGCGTGGCGACCAGTTCCTGGCAGAATGCTTCCACACTGGGCGTGTGCCGCAGGTCCAGCCCGTAGACCTGGAGGCGGTGGCCCCACTCGCCGAAGTCGGGCTCCTCGGCATAACGCGCCGCAGAATCCCTCGGGAAGCGCGTGGTGACGATCAATTCGGCGCCGGCACGCAGCAACTTCAGGCCGGCCTGGTAGCCGATCTTCACGCGACCGCCGGTCAGCAGCGCCACGCGACCGCGAAGGTCCACCAGCTCGGTGCGCTTGGCGTAGTTGAATGCCGCGCACGTGGGGCACAACTGGTCGTAGAAGAAATGGATGGCCGAGTATTTCTGCTTGCACACATAGCAATGCTTCGGTTCGATCGACTCGCGCGGTTGCGCGGCATCGGCGTCGGGCCCGATATCGTTGGCTTCGAACCCTTCGGGTGCGAAGACGTTAGGCGTGGTGAAGACCGGCTTGCGCCGCAGCGCGCGGATGCCGGTCTGGTTGAGCACATCGTCCTCGGCCTTGATCTTTTCCGCATGACGCGCTTTTTGGGCAACTTTCAGCTTGATGCGGCGCTCACCCGGGTCGGGGTGATAGACCTGCGCCACCGCCTGGTACAGGCGTTGACGATCGTCGGCCGGCAAACCGTCAAGCAGCAGCCTGTCGGCCGCGACGGACTCGAGCAGCTGCGTCGCCGCACGCAGACGCTCCAGCAGCGCGGTATCGGCGGTGACGTCGGCCAGGGGGGCGGTAGTATCCAAAAGCATGATCCGTAAAGAGAAAGAGGAAAACCGGAGCGATACGCCACACAGCCGTGGAGCGCGTCCAACCCGCTATTTTGCCTGTAATGCCACCCAGGGTGGTAACCGCGCGATCAAGCCGTTTCGGCAGCCCGCCGGAAAATGCTTATGCGCCACGAACGCCCGAATTCGCCGCCTGCATTGCGGCATGCCGTGACTGTGATGCGCGACACAGCGTCCGACCACGCAGTGTCATATTCACTCTCAACACTACTTAAGAAATCTTTTTTCTTTCAGACGGCCAAACAAGATCGGCGGATATCGTCCTGCCTGTCGTTAACGCGGGGAACACCATGCATACCGAACGACAAGGCAAGCTGCCGCTGACCACGGCGCAACGGGGACTGTGGGTGGGACACAAGGTCGGCGCACCCGGCACCACCATGAATATCGCGGAGTTCGTGGAGATCGAGGGCGCGCTGCACCTGGAGCATTTCAGGCGAGCTCTGCTCCAGGTGACCGACGAAGCACAGACGCTGCGCGTGGGTATCGACGAAGACAACGGACGTCCGTTCCAGTTCGTTCGCGATATCTATAACGGTACGTTTCCATGCATCGATCTTCGCGGCGTGACCGACCCGCGCACGGCGGCCGAGGCGTGGATGCTCGACGAGCTGAGCCAGCCCGTCGACCTTGCACGCGATCCGTTGTGGGTCAGCGCGATTTTCCTGCTCGACGGCAACCGCTTCTACTGGTACCAGCGTGCCCACCATGCCGTATACGACGGCTACAGCGGCGGCAAGGTGGCGCAGCGCGTGGCGGAACTCTACACGGCGTTCGTGCGGCAGGAGGCCCCGGGCCCCTGCGACTTCGGTGCGCTGGCGGAACTGGTCGATGCGGAGGCCGCATACCGGTCGTCGTCCCGCTTCGGACGCGACCGCGACTACTGGACGGCGCAACTGGCAGGACTGCCCGATGCCGTGACCCTCGCCCGCAGGCGACCGCAAGGCAGTGCGGGCGGCTTGCTCCGGAGTGTGGGCCATCTGTCCAGCGCCACGGTGGATCGCCTGCGCCTGCTGGGTCAGCAGCATGCGACCAGCCTGCCCCAGGTGCTGATCGCCCTGGTCGCCGCCTACTACTACCGACTGACGGGTGCCGAAGACCTGGTGTTCGGCATGCCGGTGTCCAGCCGGATGGGCGATGTGTGGCGGCGCACGCCCGGCATGGTGGCCAACGCGGTCACCATCCGCCTGGCGCTGTCGCCCGAGATGACGGCGGGCCAGCTCTTCGCCCAGGTGGCCACCACGGTGCGCAGCGCGCTGCGGCACCAGCAGTACCGCTACGAGGACGTGCGGCGCGACCTGGGGCTGGTCGGCCAGGGCCAACACCTGGCCCGGCTGGGCATCAATATCGAGCCCTTCGATTACGCACTGGATTTCGCCGGTGGATCGGCCAAGGCACACAACGCATCGAACGGGTCCGCCGAGGATCTGACCGTGTTCGTTTATGACCGGGGCAACGGCGCCGACCTTCGTTTCGATTTCGACGCCAGTCCCGCGCTGTACGACATGGCCGAGCTGGACGAGCACCGGCATCGACTGGTCCGGATGATCGATGCGGTGCTCGACACACCTTCGCAGCCGCTCGCCGCGATCGACCTGCTCGAGCCCACCGAGCGTCGGCGACTGATGCACGACTGGAATGCGACGACCTGCCCTGTCGATGCGCGTCCCCTGCCGCAGTTGCTGGCGGCGTGGGCGGCGCGCACACCGGATGCCGTGGCCATACGCTCGGAACGAAGACAACTGACCTATCGCCAGTGGCACGACCGCAGCGCCGCCTATGCCCAGCAGTTCATCGACGACGGCATAGAACCGGGCGACATCGTGGCACTGGCGCTACCAAGGGACGAACGCCTGCTGGTGCTGCTGCTGGCCGTCATGCGTGCGGGAGCGACTTACCTGTTGCTCGATCCGGAGGGACCGGTCGAGCGCGTGAACGACATGCTCAACGATGCGAAGCCGCTGGCCCTGGTGACCACGCGGGACATCGGCGAGCGGCTGCCGCATGGCGGCATGCTGCTCGTCCACGTCGAGGACGAACCCCTGCCGGTGTCGCGGCATCCCGACCGGTGCCAGGCCAGCGGCATCGCCTACGTGCTTTACACCTCCGGCTCGACCGGCAAGCCGAAGGGCGTGCAGGTGACCCACGCGAACCTGTCGCATTTCCTGCAGGCGATGGTCCATGCGCTGGCGCCGGAACAGCGTGAGTGCTTCGTCGCCCTCACGGGGGTGACCTTCGATATCGCCGGATTGGAGTTCTACCTGCCGCTGGTGGTGGGTGCGCAGGTGGTGGTGGCCGATACGGCCACGCTCCGGCAGCCGGCCGCCGTGGCACGGCTGATCGACGAGGAAGGCGTCACCGTGGTGCAGGCCACCCCGTCGTTGTGGCGGATCCTGCTGGCCCACGCGGCGTTGCGGCTCGACACCGTGCACGCACTGGTCGGCGGCGAGGCCCTGACCGAGGACCTTGCCGCCCGACTCTTGCAGCGCGCGCGCAGGGTCACCCAGCTCTACGGCCCCACGGAAACCACGATCTGGTCCACGGTGGCCGACCTGGATGCCGGCGACATCTCGCCGCCGCCGATCGGGCGTCCCATCAGCAACACCCAGGTGTATGTCCTCGACCGCCAGCGCCAGCCGGTGGTACCCGGTGCCACCGGCGAGCTGTACATCGCCGGTGCCGGCGTGGCGGCGGGTTACCTGCGCCGCGCCCCGCTCACCGCCGAGCGGTTCGTCGCCGATCCCTTCGCGACAACGGAACGACCGATGTACCGCACCGGCGACCTGGTGCGCTGGCGTGACGACGGCCAGCTCGAATTCGTCGGTCGTGTCGACCAGCAGGTCAAGATCAACGGCTACCGGATCGAGCCGGGCGAGATCGAGCACCGCCTGCTGGCCCTGCCCGGCGTGCATATGGCCGCGGTGGTCGCGCGTCCGGACGAGTCGGGCAAGACCGTGCTGGTGGCCTATGTCGTGCCATCCGCGGATCGCCCCTTCGACGAGGCCCGGTTGCGCATGGGACTGGCGCGCCACCTGCCCGAACCGGTCCTGCCCGCCTATATCCTCCGCCTGGACAGCATGCCGTTGACGGCCAGCGGCAAACTCGACCGCGCGGCACTGCCGGCGCCGACGCTGCTGCGCCAGGCCACCTACGAGGCGCCGCGCACCCCCATGGAAGAGCAGTTGGCCGGCCTGTGGCGAGACATCCTCGGCGTGGAGCGGATCGGTATCCACGACAACTTCTTCGCCCTGGGCGGCGACTCGCTCGCCGCGGCGGAGATGGTCGCGCGATGCTCGTGCCAGTTGGGATCCGAACTGTCGCTGGCCAGTCTCTTCGACGCATCCACGATCGCCGGGCTCGCCCGTGTCCTGGAGCGCGCCGAACATCACGACGCCAGCCCGCTGGCGCCCCTGCTCCGGTTGCGTGCCGGCGGTGACGTCCGGCCCCTGTTCTGCATCCATCCCGCCGTGGGAATCAGCTGGAGCTACGGTGGGCTACTACGCCACCTGGATGCCCACCAGCCGGTGTTCGGCCTGCAGTCCCGCGCACTGCTCGCTGCCGCCACGCACGACACGATCGAGGACGTGGCCGACGATTACGTCGCGCAGATCCGGCAGGTCCAGCCGCAGGGTCCGTATCGGCTGCTGGGCTGGTCCATGGGCGGACTGATCGGGCATGCCATGACGGCGCGCCTGCAGGCGGAAGGCGAGTCCGTCGAGTTCCTGGCGATGCTGGATGCCTATCCTTTCGCGGCTTCCGACCTGCCCGTGGACGACGCCGACGAGGTACGCGCCGTGCTGCATTTCCTCGGTCTGCACGAGTTCGCGGGCGAGGATGCACCGGTGTCGATGGATGCGCTGGCCACGCTGCTATGCGACTCCTACGACGTCTTCAACCTGCCGGTGGTGCGAGCCCTGAGCCAGCGGGATCCTGGCCTCATCGCGCGTGTCATCGCCCTCACCCGCCAGCACCTGGCCATGGCCCGCCGCTATCGACCGGCCCGTGTGGATACCGACGTCATCTTCTTCCATGCGACGCGCAAGACCGCGATCGCGTCGTCCGAGGTGTTTCATCAGCATCCGGACGCCTGGCAGCCGTGGGTCGGCGGCAGCTTCCATGTCCATGACGTCGACTGCCACCACCAGGCGATGCTGGAGCCCGCCCCCGCCATGGAGATCGCGCGGCACCTGCGCCATCGGCTGGGCGAAGCGCGCTTTTCCCCGGCGCGCGTCGCCGCCACCACCTGAGGAGGCGGTCCGGTGATCGTTCTGTTCACCCTGGGAACGCGGGGCGACATCCAGCCGTACGTGGGGCTCGGTGTCGGCCTGCAGCGCGCGGGCCACGCCGTGCGCATCGTGACCAGCGAGTCTTTTGCGCCGATGATCCTCGCGGCCGGGCTGGCGTTCGCGCCGCTCACCGGCGACTTCAAGGCGACACTGGCGAGCGACCCCATCCTGTCCGCGCGTCCCGATCGGCTTGTCACGGTGGCCAGGATCTTTCGCGCCCGTTACGCCCAGTGGGCCCGTGACTGGATCGCGCAGGGCCGGGAGGCCTGTCGCTCGGCCACGCTGCTGATCGGCTCGGGCAGTGCCACCCTGCTCGCCCGATCCCTGGCAGAGGCGCATGACCTGCCTTTCGTGGCGGTGCAGTTGCAACCGCTTGCACCCTCGCGGCGGCTGCCGCCGCTGACGTTGGGGGGGAACGGGTTATCCCTGCCTGGCGGCGTCAACCTGGCCCTTTACCGCCTACTGCGCCTGCTGGTGTGGCGGGTCATGTGCCCCGCGGTGAACGGCGTGGTGCGCCCGGCGCTCGGTCTGCCCCGCTTTCCCTGGCGTGGGCCGCCGCAGGACGGCGTGTATGGGCACGACAAGGTGCTCTACGGCTTCAGCGAGCAGGTGCTGCCCCGTCCGGACGACTGGGAAGATCGCAGCCAGGTGGTCGGCTACTGGTTTCATGACGATCCGTCCTGGGCACCGCCGTCCGCGTTGCAGGCGTTCCTCGATGCGGGGCCGCGTCCGGTCTACATCGGTTTCGGCAGCATGGTCGGTGCGCGATCCCGCGAATTCACCGACACGCTGCTGGACGGCCTGTGCAAGAGTGGGCAACGCGCCGTCCTCGTGACCGGCTGGGGCGGCCTGTCGCCACCGGAGGACATCGACCGCGAACGGGTCTTCGTACTGGACCATGCGCCGCACGACCGACTGCTGCCGCTGATGTCCGCGGCGGTTCACCATGGCGGGGCGGGCACGTCGGCGGCGGCCACGCGCGCGGGCATTCCGTCGGTGGTGATTCCCTTCTTCGGCGACCAGCCGTTCTGGGCCAGGCGATTGCACGGCCTGGGCGTGGCGCCGCCCCCGCTAGACCGGCGTCGGTTCACCGGCGACGACCTTGCGCATGCCCTCCGCGCGACGCAACAGCCCACCATGCAAACGGCGGCCACGACGCTCGGGCAGGCCATCCGGGCGGAAGACAGCGTAGCGCGAACCATCGACCAGCTTCGCCGATGGCAGCTGCTGCCGGCCCACGCGGTCGGTTAGTCAGGGCGACTCCTGCGCGATCTTGCGCAGCTGTCGCTCGAATTCCTCCGGCGGCTGCCCGCCGGAGATGAGGTAACGGTCATTCACCACCACGGCCGGCACACCGGTGATGCCACGGCTTTGCCACAACGCTTCGTCGCGACGCACGTCCTCGGCGTAGCGCCCCGTGTCGAGCACTTCCCGCGCCGCCGCGGCATCCAGCCCGACCTCCGCCGCTGCCGCGACCAGCACGTCGCGGTTGCCCGGATCGGCCTGTTCGGTGAAGTTCACTGCGAGCAGCCGCCGCTTCAACGCGTGCTGCATGCCCTGTTCCGCGGCCCAGGCGAGCAGGCGATGCGCATCGAAGGTGTTGTAGATGCGGCTGTCGTCGGAGGTGTTCATGGCGAACCCAACGTCGGCGGCGCGCGCCGTGATGCGTTCGCGGTTCATCCGAACCTCGTCAACCGACATGCCGTACTTGGCGACGATGTGTTCCAGCGTGTTTTCCCCGCCAGGCGGCATCTGCGGGTTGAGCTCGAAGGGATGGAAGGTGATCTGTGCGTCGACCTCGCCGGCCAGCCGCTCCAGCGCGCGCTCCAGCCCACCCAGGCCGATGGCGCACCAGGGGCACGCGATATCCGATACGAAGTCGATCTTCATGGGTTTTGACATGTCGTCACCTGTTCGTCGATGACACGATCGTACACGCCGCGCCGTTATCTTCGATATCATGCCGGCCACGTCACGCAGCCGTCGGCAGGCCATGTCCGCAGGGATTCCACCACTCGACCTGTCGCGTCTGGCTCCCAGCCTCTACGCGCAGGGCACCGAGGAAGCCATCCTCACACGCATCCTGGACCGTGTCGCGCCAGCCAGTCGTTACTGCGTCGATATCGGCGCGAGCGACGGCCTGCGCAACAGCAACACGGCGCTGTTGCTGCGCGAGCAGGGCTGGCTAGGCACCCTCGTGGAAGGCTCGGCATACCGCTTCGGGCGCCTGAAGGAGACCTACGGCGACGCGGGCAACGTGCGCCTGGTCGGCGAGCGCGTCCAGCCCGATACGGTGGACGACCTGCTCGAAGCCGCCGGCGTGCCGGCGGTGTTCGACCTGCTCTCGCTGGATATCGACGGCAACGATTACTGGGTATGGCAAGGCATGCAGCGCCATCGCGCACGCCTGGTGGTCATCGAGTACAACCCGTATTACCCACCGCCGGAGCGCTGGGTGATGGCCTACGACCCCGAACACCACTGGGACGGATCGACTCACTACGGCGCCAGCCTGGCATCGCTGGTGGCCCTGGGCGCCACGCGGGGTTACGAGCTGGTGTGTTGCGACGACATGGGCAACAACGCGTTCTTCGTCGATCGCGCGCTCTACCCCCTGCTGGGCATCGCGAACAACGAGCCGCGCATGCTGTTCCGCCCCGCGATGTACAACCTGCGCTACGTGGGCCACAACCGCTTCCTCACCGGCCATCCCTACCGTTACGGCCCGGGTGAGGCGATCTGAGTGACGTCGTTGCCCACCCTTCCCGCCGCCTACGACCTGCGCCTGCGCGGCGACGGCCAGCCGGTCACCACACGCGTGGCGCGCTGGCGGAGCGACATCGGCGAGGTCGCGGTGAAGACGTTCGCGGCCGCCGATCGGGCACGCGGCGAATGGGAAGCCTGCGTCCTGGCCTTTCTCGGCGAGGGCCCGGCGAGCCCGGACATCCGTGTCCAGACCCTTGTACCCACCCGTGACGGTGCAGCATGGGCCGGGCAGCCGGACGGTGGCTGCGTTCTGGTCACGCGGTGGGAGACGGGCCGTTACCGTGCCTACGACACCTACGCCACGCACGAGTGGGCCGCGCTGGGCCGTGGCCTGGGCGCCCTGCACGCGCGCCTGGACGCGATGCCGGGGCAGGCTCCGCAGACGCTCTCCGCGCGATTGGCCCATATCGATCCCGCGGTGGAGCGCGCGAAGCTGGAGCTGGCGGAGCGCCCGCTTCCTTCCCATCCCCGGATCCACGCCGCCTGGGTGGCGCGCTATCTGGCCCTGTGCCGCGAGATGCTGGCGGCGTGTTACCCCGGCGCCATCGAAGGCTTCCCCACCGACGATACCCAGCGGCCCATCCACAACGACTACAACCAGTTCAATTACCTGTTCGGCGACGCGCTGCCGCCGCTCGTCATCGACTGGGAGGCATCCATCGGCGCACCGCGCGAATTCGAGGTGGTGCGCTGTCTCAACCACCTTCCGCTGCAGGCTCCTGCGCTGGCGCGGGCCTTCGTCCATGCCTATCGGGAACGCCGTCCGCTGCGCGCCGGGCACATGCGCTGGGCGGTGGACGTGGCCTGCCTGATGCACGCCACCAAGCACTGGGTGTTGCAGGGCTGGCTGGACGGCCTGCCGGGCTTCGACCAGCGGCTGCTGGGTGCGATGGAGATGGTGACGCTGCTGGCGCGCGGGCGCGAGCGCCTCGGCGCGTTCTTCGTCGACACCATAGAGGGATCGCACTGATGTCCAGCGAACGGCAACACGTGTTTCCGCCTCCCATGGAGCGGCATTACCCCATCGTGGACGGACGCATCCGCACACGGTCGCTCGAGGCGCACATCGTCGACCACTGCAACCTGGCCTGCGTGGAGTGCTGTTCGCTGTCGCCCTTGCTGCCGGCGTGGACAGCCGATCCGGAGACGCTCTGCGCCGACCTGCGCCGCGCCGCGCGCGTGCTGCAACCCCGTGTGTTCAAGCTGGTGGGCGGCGAGCCGACCCTGCATCCCGCGCTCGTCGATATCCTGCAAGCGGTGCGCGGCACCGGTATCGCGCCGACGATCTCGGTCACCACCAACGGGTTGCTGCTGGACAGGATGCCGGACGCGTTCTGGGCCGGCGTGGACGCCCTGACCATCTCGCTGTATCCGCGACCCCGCCTGTCCGACGAACGCATACGGCACGTGGAAGCCATGGCCGCGCGCTTCGACGTGCGCCTCAATTGGAAGCCGCAGGCGCAGTTCGTCCGGATGACGCGCGACCCCGCCTCCACGGATGTCGCGGAAACGCAGGCGATCTACCACGACTGCTGGCTGCGGGAACGGTGCCACCTGCTGCGCGACGGCATCTTCTACACCTGTACCCGCCCCGCGCATTTCCACACCCTTCACCGCGGGCGCGACGACTTCACGCAGGATGGCCTGCCGCTGCACGACGGCCCCTCGCTCGCCGACGAGATCCACGCGTACCTGTCGCGCGAGGCGCCGCTGCGCGCATGCTTCCACTGCCACGGCGGCAGTGCCGTCATGGAGCCGCACCGCATGATGGGGCGGGCCGAACTCGAGGCCGCAAGGGCGCGCCTCGCATGATCCTTCGCGAGCGCGATCCTTTCGGGATCAGGCAGGTCGTCTACCATCCTCGCAGCGCGACGTTCGGCGGCGGCATCCGCGAGCTGTTGCGCCAAGCGCAGCTGCCAACGGGGCCGCTGGACAGCCAGGCGATCGGCGGTTATCTCACCGGTGCACGGTATGCCGATCGCACGATCCTGGCCGACGTCCGGGCCGTGCCTCCCGGCCACGCCCTCGTCGAGGCGAGCGAGGGGCTGGCAGTGATCGAGCGCCCGCTGCGCCGCACCGCGGGCGACCTGGAAACGCTGCTGCTCGACGCCCTGCGCGACGTCCTGGCCGATGGGCGCCCTACCGCCGTCGCACTCAGTGGCGGCCTGGACTCCGCCCTGATCCTGGGCCTGCTGCATGCCCACGGCATCCGTCACCTGCCGGTCTACGTCCTCGCCACCGGCCTGCCCGGCTACGACGAGCGCGAGGCGGCCTGCGACACCGCACGCCGCCGGGGCGTCGAGGTGATCGTGGTCGAGGCCGGTGCGCAGGCCTTCGTCGACGCCCTGCCCGAGGCCATGCGTTATCTGGACGAACCGCTGTACAACCTGCATCCGGTGGGGAAGCTGCTACTGGCCCGGGCCATGGCGCACGACGGCATCGTGCGGGCCATCACCGGCGACGGCGTGGACCAGGTGCTGAGGCGCGATCGCTCCGCCGACTACCTGCCTTTGTGCCGGACCCTGTTCGAGGCGGCCGGCGTGCAACTGTCCGCGCCGTTCCTCGCTATGCCCGTGGTGGCGCACCTGTGCTCGTCGCCCGCCGATCCGGACAAGCGCTGCATCCGGCGTCTCGCCCGGCATCACGGTGTGTCGCGCGCCCTCACCGAAGGCCCCAAGCGTGCACGGCTGGCACCGCCGATGGACCTCGGGCACCTGCTGCCAGCGGCGCCCATCCTCGCGCTGGCCTCCGTGCTCGGCCTGCCGTTACCGACACTGGCGACGGATGCGGAACGGGTGCAGTGGGCCACGCTGCTCCTGCTGCTGCGCGACCTGGGCGTTACCGCCTGATGTGCGGCCTGGCGGGGCTGATCCGTTTCGATGGCGGCGCGCGGGGGCAGATCGCGCGCGTGCTGGCCGTGCGCGACCGCCAGCGTCACCGCGGACCGGATGGCGAAGGCCTCTGGCACGACGAGCATGCCGTGCTTGGCCACACCCGGCTCGCCCTGCTGGATGCGCCACATGGCGCCCAGCCCATGGCGAGCCCGGACGGTCGCTACGTGCTCGTCTACAACGGCGAGGTCTACAACCATGACGCCCTGCGCCGCGAGCTGGCGGCGCACTGGTCGTTCCGCTCGTCCAGCGACAGCGAATTGGTGCTGGCTGCCTACGCCACCTGGGGCGAAGCGTGCGTGCTGCGCTTCAACGGCATGTTCGCCTTCCTGGTCTGGGACACGTGGCAACGGCGGGCATTCGCCGCGCGCGATCGCCTGGGCATCAAGCCGTTCGTCTTCATGCAGGACCACGACGAGTTCGTCTTCGCATCGGAAGCCAAGGCGCTCCTGCCCGCCATGCGTACCCGTCCGCGAGCCCACCGGGAAGCAGTGACCGAATACCTGGTGGCGCCGTTCTTCAGCGGCGTGGCGCGACCGATGTTCGACGGCATGGCCTACCTCGCGCCGGGCCACGTACTGCACCTGACCGCAGACGGCATGCGCACCCGGCCCTGGTGCGTCGAACGCGACCCGCCGCGCACGGCGGCCTCGTGGGCCGACACCGCGCACACGCTGCGCCACCACCTCGACCAGGCCGTGCGGCGCACCCTCATCGCCGATGCGCCGGTGGGCCTGTTCCTCAGCGGTGGGCTGGATTCCACGCTCATCGGTGCGTTGGCCAGGCGGGCGGGTGCGACACCGCCCAGCTTCACCCTGGCCTTCGAGGGGCATGCCGCGTACGACTATGCGGCCTCGCTGATCGTCGATTCGGACGACCAGCCCTACGCGGAACTGGCGTCGACGCAACTGGGCCTGCCACGCACGGACGTCGTGCCGCTGCGCGCCACCTTCGCCGACAGCGTGCGTGACGTGGCCATCCAGAACGACGCCCTGCCCGCCTGGGAGCAGGAGGTGGCACAGCACCACCTGGCCCGCGCCGCCAGCCGCCGGGTGAAGGCGGTAATGGTCGGGGATGCGGCCGACGAAACGCACTTCGGCTACCACTTCCTGCTCGATCCGCACGCGGTTGCCGATCCGCTGCACGTGTTACAGCGGCTCACCGGCGATCCGTACCTGCGCCCGGGCTTGCTGGACGCACCGCTGGTCCACTTCGCCGGGCTGTATCGGCAGCTGGCCGTCGACGCCGGCCATGCGTGGTCGACGCCGGCGGATGGCCTGCGCGCCACGCAATGGCTGGTCCGGCACCGCTGGCTGCAGCGGCTGCTGCACAACGGTGACATCCACGGCATGGCTCATGGCCTGGAGGCCCGCGTCCCATTCGGCGACACGGACCTGCTGGACATCGCCGCATCGATCTCGCCCGAGGACGCGCTGCGCGATGGGGTGGAAAAGGCCCTGCTGCGCGAAACCGCGCGTGGCCTGGTGCCCGAGGCTATCCGTTGCCGACGCAAGTCGGCGCTGCCGAAAGACCAGGGCACGGGCGAGGCGATCCGGCGGCACGCGCGCGACACGCTGGCCACCCACGGCGAGCCGGTCGCCGCCGTCATGGACGTGCCGCGCCTGTTGCGCCGCTGTGCGGATGCCCGGCCGCTGGACGAACACGAGCGCGCCGTGATGTTCCGCGCCGCCTCGCTGTCGCACTGGGCGACCCTGCACGATGTGGACATCGCATGAGTCGCATCCTCTTCTGCGTGGTGCCCGAGCGCGGCCACGTCAATCCCTGCATCGGGCCCGCGCTGGCGCTGAAACACGGCGGTCACGCCGTGGCGTTCCACGCACCGGGCGACATCCGTCCACAGCTGGCGCGTGCGGGCGGCTTCGCCTGTTTCGGACCCACCGAATCGCCCCGCCCGGCCGATTGGCGACGTGGCGCCGGCTTCGCCCGGCAGGTACGCGATCCGGCCTGGCTGAGGACGTGGGTCACCTCGTTGTTGCTCGACGACGTGGAGCCCGAGGTGGCGCGCATCCGCGACAGCATCCAGGCATGGCGCCCGGATGTCGTCGTCATCGATCCGTTGCTCTACGCCGCGGCGATCGCCGCGGATGCAGCAGGCCTGCCATGGGTCGCGATGTCCAACTCGCTCAACCCCGTGCTTCCGGCGTCACTGGATTCCGAACTGCTGCGTACCGTGGCGTCGCTGGCTCCACGGCGCGCGGCGTTGTTCGCCGCGCACGGCATGGCGCCCCGGTTCCGCGGCTGCGACGTGCTCTCGCCGTGGCTGACGCTGGCCTTCGCGACGGAGCACTTCGTCGGCGATGCGCCGGCGGGTGTCACGCTGGTGGGCCCGTCGCTTCCGCCGGGCGCACGCGGCGACGAGCCCGCGTTCGACGGCGATAGCCTCGATAGCAGCCTGCCGCTGGTCTATATGTCGCTGGGCAGCCAGATCTACTACCAGCCAGGGATGTTCGCGACGGTGATCGACGCCGTGCGCGACCGGCCGCTGCAACTGCTGCTTTCCGTGGGCGACCTGATCGACACGGATGCCTTGCCACCGTTACCCGGCAACGTGCGGGCCGTGCGCTACGCGCCCCAGCTGGCGATGCTGGAACGTGCCTCCCTTTTCATCACCCACGGGGGCGCCAATTCGGTCATGGAAGCGTTGTCCTTCGGCGTGCCGATGATCGTCTCGCCGCTGTGCAACGACCAGTTCCACCAGGTGCACTTCATCGAACAGGCGGCGGTGGGACGGCATCTCGACCTGCGCCATGCCTCGGTCGGACAGACCGCACAGACCATCGAGGCGATGCTCGGCTCGCCCGGGCTACGGGGGAAGGCCGCACGGGTCGCGCACGGCTATCGCCGGTCCGGCGCCGACGAAGCGGCGCGCCTGGTCAGTCGGCTCGCCGAAGAAACCCGTCGGGTGACAGGGTCATGATCACCCGGTCCTCGATCTCGTGATCCACGACGAAGCGCGGGTCTTCCGCCAGGAACGCCCGCGTGGCCGTCGCCGGGTTGTTGCCCCGGCCGTACGGCTTGCCGGCGAAGGTCTCCGGCGGCAGGTGTTCCATGATCGTATCCATCACCACGACATAACTGCCCGGCGTGACCCAGGGCGCATAGGTGCGCAATTCGCCCAGCACGTGCTCGTGGGTGTGCGTGAGGTCCAGCACGAGCATGACCGGCGACCGCTCACCGACCAACGTCTTCACCGCGGCCACCGTGGCATCCTCCAGCGGGTGGCCTTCCACCAGGTGTATCCGCTCGGCCAGGCGATGCGCCGCGAGACGCTCGCGTACGTCGGGGCGAAGCCGCGGCTCGATCGCCACGACGATCCCGTCCTCGCCCACCAGCTCCAGCATCGACGCGGTGAACACCGCACCGCCACCGGCCGCGACGCCGGTCTGCACGATGCAGCGTGGCCTGATGCGCCAGACCAGTTCCTGGATGGCCAGCATGTCGCCGGGAAGGTGGAAGAACCGCTCGCCCAGCCAGCGGGTCTGGAACAGGTGATCGGTTTCGCCCGCGCGGCTCAGCCAGGCGAGGGTGAGATCGCGCATGCGCGCGGCGATGCGTTCGGACATGGCAAGGGACTTCCATGGACGGCGTGACGGAGGGCGCATTGCGCCAGATGCTGCAACGCGCCTGGGGATGGGGCGAGGTGCGCCTGGTCCCCTTGACGGGCGGTCATACTAACAGGTCGTTCCTCGTGCACGGCGACGCCCCGCCCTGTGTCGCGCGCCTGTCGTGGGCGGGGAAAGCGGCGGCCCAGGTGGATCGGGAAGCGCGGATGCTCGCGCTGGTCGCCCAGGGCCTGCACGCGATCGCCGTGCCCACCACCGTTCCCACGCTGCACGGCGCCGGCCATGTCACGACGGCGGCAGGTCAGTGGCTGCACGTCTTCGAACGCATCGAAGGAACCAGCGGCTTGCCGTCCGGCGTGCCGGACGCCTGCGTGCAGGCCATGCGTGCCCTGGCGTCGTTGCATGAGGTGCTGGCACGCGCCGACATCGATACCGGCAACCCTGTTGCATGGCTGCTCACCCGCTACCGACGGGTGCGCTCGCGCGGCATGCCGCCCTGCATGGACGGCCTTGTGCCGGGGCGCGAGTACGACGATGTGCTGACGCACGCAGGTGACTGCCTGGCCCGGGCATCCACATCGGCATGGGCCGCGCAGCGGATACAGTGGCTGCATGGCGACGTCCATGCGGGAAACCTGCTCTTCGACGGAGGTCGGCTACGCGGGATCGTCGATTTCGACGAGGTGGGGCAAGGTTCCGCGTGGCTGGAAGCGGCCTTCGCGGCGTTTGCACTCAGCCGCGACGCGACCTGCGAGGACGCCTTCCGCTTCGATGCGATCGCCTGGGAACGATCGATGGGCAGCTACGCGTGGTCCCGAAGCATGGGCGATGTGGCGACGTGGACCGCCCGCCGTGATGTCCTGGCTACGCTGTTCTGTATCGACCAGGTGCTGATCCACCTGGAAGCCGCGCAACGCGGCCTGTGGAGACCCGGCGCCGGCATGGGCTTCCTCGGCGGCTGGCAAACGCTGCTGGCTCAGGCCTCGCCGGCCAGTGCCGCCGGCGACGCCAGCCAGCGTCGCACCGCTTCGACCGTGGCATCCCTCGTCTCGGCGACGGGCGACCCATCGTGCAGGCAAACGACCGCATCCTCGCCGGCCGCCGACTGATCCGCCACATGCGCACGTAGCCGGCCGGCAAGCTGCGCCGGGCAAGGCGCGGGCTGCAGCCAGTCTTCGAACAGGGCCGTCCACCCGACGTGCTCTCGACCCAGCCGTGCCAGCACACACAACCGTGTATCGCCGTCCTGCGCCCCATACGGCAACCGCAGGGGAACGACGGCCGGCGGCTTCCTGCCTGTCGCGGCGTAGACACCGCGAATCAATGCATCGGTGGCCACGATCTCCTCGGCCAGTGACGCGTCGGTCAGTTCGCCATCGCGTGCATGCGACCAGGTGTGATTGCCTATCGCATGGCCCTCGTCGAGCATGCGCACGAGCACGTCGCACCGCTCGGCCGCATGCCGACCGAGGACGAAGAAGGTCGCCTGCCGACCGGCGTCGCGAAGCACATCCAGCAAGGCAGTGGTCGACGGGCCGGGGCCGTCGTCGAAGGTCAGGCGGATCGCTGTCATGCGCTGATGGTAGCGCGCCTCCCGTGCCGTCATCAGGGGATGATCCCGCGCTCCCGGAACCGCGAGAACAGGCGGAAGAACATCGCGGCGGTGTCCTCGTAGGCGTGGAAGCCCGCACGCCGCGCCTTCGAACCGTCGCCGAACATGTCCCATGTCCACGAGAACACGAAGTCCGCGAAGGGCCAGGCCGCCATGTGATCCATGGGCAGCGGCGGCAGGCCATGCCGCTCCCGCAGCGCATCCCAGGTGCCGGCCCTGTCCGGCATCACCTCGGCCAGCGACATCGCCATCGGCGGCGCGGCCTCCATGCCGAACCATGCGGCCAGGCGGGGCCACAGATCGCACCAGCGCACCACATCGCCGTTCCCGATGTTCCATGCCTGGTTACCCGGCGCGTCGGTGGCGGCCCAGCATGCCGCATTCGCCAGCAGGCCGGCGTCGGTGAATTCGATCAGGCGGGTATAGGCCTGGGCATTGCCGGGGAAACGCAACGGCACGTCCAATGCCTTCGACACGGACGCGTAGACGGCGATGGCCAGCGCGAGGTTGAGCGGGCTGCCCACCGCATCGCCGCCGACCACGGCCGGACGCAACGCCGACCAAGTCCATGCGCCGGCGGCGCCGACGCGTTCCAGCAGGCGTTGCTGCGCGGTCATGAACTCCGTCGGCAGGATGGGCGGATCGTCCTCGCGCGCCGGGGTGCGGAACGGCCCCAGGTGGGCACCGTAGACCTTGTAGCCCTGCATGATCGACACATGCCGCAGACCGTGCGCCACCGGCAGCAACCCGTCGAGCAGGTTTTCCAGCATCGTCATGTTCGGCCCGAGCAGGCCCGGCCAGGTCGGACTGTCCTGGTAGGCCGCGTAGAAGACGTGGGTCACCTCGCGCGCCTCGCGCAGTGCAAGGCGGCTGGACGAACGGTCCAGCAGGTCGACGGCCAGGGCATGGTGGAGGCGGTTGGCCTCGCCGCCGCGCCGTGACGCGGTGACGATCGCCCAGTCGGATTGCCCGGCGAGATGGCGTGTCAACTGGCTGCCGATGACGCCATGGGCGCCGACGATGAGGGCGGTGTGGGAAGGCATGCGCTCGGGTTCCATGGGAAAGAAGGAGCCGCCAGCGTATTCACTGCCTTACGCAAGGATTAGTCCGACCATCAGGCTTACACTTATAAGAAATCGCAATGGAACTCGGATGGATCGCCTCCTCGCCATGCAGGTCTTCGTGCGCGTCGCCGAGCGCGGCAGCTTCTCCGCTGCCGCGCGGGCCATGGGTATCAGCCAGCCGTCGGCAAGCCAGCAGGTCGCCGCCCTGGAGGCCGAACTGGGGGTGCGCCTGATTCATCGCACCACCCGGCGCCTGACCCTTACCGATGCGGGAGCGCGCTACCTCGAACAGGCGACCGTGGTGCTCGATGCCCTGGCCGCCGCGGACGCCGCCGTGAAGGACAACCCGAGTCAACTGCACGGTCGCCTGCGCGTCCAGGCGCCCAGCGGTATCGGGCAGCAGGTGGTGGCGCCGTTACTGGTGGCCTTCCAGGCGGAGCATCCCGATGTGCGGGTGGAACTGGCCCTGGACGACCGCATCGCCGATGTCGTGGCGGAGGGGGTGGACCTGGCGATCAGGCTGGGCCCCTTGCCACCGAACGGGCTGGTCGCACGACACATCGGCCGGGTCGAACGCGCGCTCGTGGCCGCGCCCGACTACCTTGCGCGGCACGGCACCCCGTGTACGCCGGAGCAGCTCAGCCTTCACCCGCACGTCCGCTTCAGCGGCAGCGTCGACCACCCGCTCAGGCTGACCGGACCGGACGGACCGGTCATCCTCACCGTGTCGCCGGGCTTCGTGGCCAACAACAGTTTCGTGCTGATTGCCGCGCTGGTCGCCGGCCGCGGTATCGGTGGCGTCCAGTTGCCGCTCGTGCGTGACGAACTGTCGTGCGGCACGCTGGTGCGCGTGCTCGAAGCGTTCGCCTACCCGCCGCTGGACATGCACCTGGTGCTGCCGACGCGCCGCCACGTGCCATCCATCGTGAGGGCCTTCATGACGCGCGTCGAAACGGCCGCCGCGGACGCGTGTCGTTCCGACGCGTGAATCGACCGACCCGTTTCACGCGGTTTGCCGTGCGAAACGTTCCAGCCAGAGGAAATTCGCCAGGGCGGAGGTCGCCCCATGGGACTGCGTGCGCACCACGGTGTCCAGCAAAGCGAGCACCGCACGCGGTTCGACCAGCCCGATGTCGGCCAGCGCGCACTGCGTCAGCTGCGCGGTCAGCGAAAGCGCATGCCGCGCGATCAAAGGGGGCAGCACGTGGGCGAAGGTTTCCTTGCTGTACCCCAGTGGAAACACGTCGGCGCCCAGTTGCGAGGCGAGGTAGCGTCGCATCACCTCCCTGCCCCGTCGGCTGGCCCGTGGCAACCGGTGGCAGAACGCCACCAGCTGCGGATCCCCAAGCGGCGCGACGGGCCATTGGCCATGGCGCAACATGTCCGGCGCACGACAGGCGTTGGCGAGCAGCGATGTCATCGGTACGGGGCCCGCTGGCGCGTCGAACGTGCGCAGGCTGCGTGCCGATTCGAACGCCCGTGGCGTAAGCAACCCTGCGGCACAGGTCGCGGCCTCGCCGACCCAGCCCGGGTCTGTCGCCGTGCCGGATGACGCTTCGCCCGCGTACGCGGGAAACAGTTCGTCGCCGCCGACGCCCGTGAAAAGGGTATCGCGCCCTTCCGATCGCGCCGACGACCACAACGCCATGCAGGCTTCGAGATAGAACTCGCGATAGAACCCTTGCGCGCCCACGGGCGCCATGTCCAGATCGGGCGGCCAGTCGGCAATGTCGACGGTCGCATCCGCCAGGCCCAGGCGATCGATAATGAGCGAGCGACGCGGCACCTGCGTGTCGCGCACCTCGCCGTCCAGGAGAATGCCCCGGCTGGCGAGAGTCGTGCCCAGCGAACGCAGCACCGTCGCCACGGTCGCGGAATCCATGCCGCCGCTGAGCTCCACCGTCGCATGCTCCCCGACGGGTCGAGCGGCGGCGCTTCGCCGCAAGGCGGCCTCGAAGGCGGGCAGGTCGTCCTCTCCCTCCCGATCCTCGCGCGGGGCGCTGGGCGCCACCGGGTCGGGATATCGCAGGTGGGCCTTACCCGGTTCGACGTAAAGCGACGCGCGCTCGGTGAGCATCGTGACGCCGCTGTACGGCTGCCGCGCGGCATACATCGTGTGCATCGCCAGACGATGACTGACAACTTCCGTATCCAGGGCCATGGGGTACGCGGCGAAATCGGCGGAATCCCACGACAACGTGATCCGGTCGTTCGTCGCCCGTGCATACACGGGAGCCGATCCGAGCATGCCCGCCCGTATCCGCAGGCGGCAGCCGACGCGTGCCACCTCCACCATCACGTAATCGAGCGGCCAGAGCACGCACGCCTGGTAAAGGTGATGAAACGCGTCCTCGTCCACGTGCCTCGTCGCGCAGGGCTCGCCGGCGAACGCAGCAAGGCCATCGGTGCCCGCCTGTCGTTCCCGCACGACGAGGAACCAGCGATCCGTCGTGACGACCAGGCAGGATTCCAGCATGCGATGCGCGTAAGGCGTAATCCGGCCGGGTCCGACGACCACCGATCCGTCGTGCCAGGATGGCGACAGCGAGAGGTCGTGCAGTGCGATGTCCGCCTTGATCAAACCATGGCCCCCTTCATGAGAAAGCCGCTCCCCATGAGGGAGCGGCCCGATGGTCACGATACCGCGCTGTCGCGCGGATCATCGACTGGCGATCAGCCCCAGTCGCCACCACCGCGCGAGCCGATGCGACCGATATCGCCGGTGTCGTCGATCTTCGGCTCGTGCTTGAACGCCGCCATCGTACGTTGCAGCGGGCCGTCCATCGGTATCCCGAACGGATTCATCATTCCTGTGTCTTGCATGGCGAGATCACGCTGGTCCATGAAAATGCTCCACTGGGTGAGGCCGCGGTAGCGCGGCTCGACGAAGCTAGCACGGGGTATCGCCGACGAACCGCCCCCTGCATACGGGTTGCTGAAAACCGGCATCCATTGCCGAAAACGTGCTTTTCCGGCCAGACAAGGCGCGCGTGGAAAAGCCGTCGTCGCCCGGAGCGTTCGTCACATCCGACGACGATCCGTGCATGACCGCAAACGATGGCTTTCCCACGGCTTTCCACGGCACGAAAACGCATACGGATCACTGCGTATCCTCGCGCCACGCGAGATCCCGGTCACACTTTCCCACCGGATGGCGGCACTAAGCTCGGCGCGCCTTACACGGCGAAGCCGACGTGCGGGGCATCACCCAGGGTACCCACGATCACCACGAACTCCCACCCGGCCTGCCGACATGCGCCACTACCTGCGCAACCGCTACGACGGTGTGACCGTGTTCCGTTCGTTCGCCGAGCAGGGCACCACGTACGACTGCATTCCCACCGGGCAGCAGCCGGCCTTGCGCGACGGCAGCCTTATCGCCTCACCGCCGGCGTCGGGGCCGATCGCCACGCATGCATCGAGCGCGTCTTCGACGGTTCCTTCGACCTGCCCGGCGGGTAGCATCCCGCTGGAACGCGTGGGCCTGGACCAGCTCACCCGCTTCCCCAGCCTGAAAGCGTTCTTCGCCAGGAGCCCCGCTCCGGAAGCACACCGGCAGGCATCGGGGTTCGCCACCGCGGATGCATCGTCGACGCATCACTACGCCTCGATGTTCGCCAGCATGGGTGGTGCGGAAATCGCCGGCGCCGGTGCCGACCTGAATATCTGGAACCCGGCCTTCGTCACCTCGAACGACTACATGTCGATCAGCCAGATATGGCTTGACGGCGCCAGCAGCAGCAACCAGACGCAGACCCTGGAAGTGGGCTGGCAACGTCGGCCGAGCTACGGCACCTGGGGTAACCAATCCATCCTGTTCGTCTACTCGACGCAGGACGGCTACGTGAGCACCGGCTGCCACAACCTGGAATGCGGCGAGTTCGTGCAGGTGGCATCGGGGAATGTCTTCGGCGTGGCCTTCGCCGCCAGCCGTTACAGCAGCACCAACGGTGCGCAGGGCGTGGTGAAGGTGGCCTACCAGCGCAATGCCGACGGCAACTGGTGGCTCAACGTCGATGGCACCTGGGTGGGGTATTACAAGGCAGCGCTATACTCGGGCGACCTTGCCACGACAAGCACCAACACTGCATTCACCGCCGGCGGCGAGACGTACGCCAATGGTGGCGGCGCAAGCACTCCCATGGGCAGCGGCGTCTTCGCGGCCAATGGCTATCGCAAGGCAGCCTTCCAGGCCAACCACTTCTATATCGACAGTGCCCTTGCTTCGCACGCCGTCACGCAATTGTCGAGCGTGGTCGTCAGCGATCCCGCGTGTTACACGATCGCGTTTGCCGGACAGCGTTATGGCGGAGTCGTGCCCGGGGCCAGCACGATCGCGCCGTCACCGGAAATGACGACCGGTGAAGGTTTCTACTTCGGTGGGCCGGGTTGCCACTGAGCGAAGAGACTCAGTCGGGCTCGCCCCGGTGGTCGGCGTCAAGCCAGCCCCGGGGCCGGTTCATCGCCCACTCCACCTCGCGCGCTTCCTCCTCGGCCAGGCCACCGCCACCGATCGCGCGCTGCAACGCTTCGCGCGACAGGCCGAGCAGCTTAGATTTCCGTATACGGGGCTCCAGGCCTTCGGGACCCAGTTCTTCCATCAAACCCATGAGGTTCGCCCGACGGATGCGCTGGAGGCGGAGCATCGCATCGATATCAGCCGTTACCTGTGCGGACGGAAAAACGTCCGAACCGGAAGATGCCTCTGCCAGGGGAGTATGCGATCGGGAAAGGTTCATAACGGTCTTGCCTGCTGCATAAACGGGACTTCGCGTGGCTAAGCTAGCGGCATTCGGCACCGATTGCTCGCCGGAAATAGGCGTTCCTGCTGCGGACTTCCGCATAGTCGGATAGCTGCTGCGACACGTATTGCAATCGATTGCTCGTTAGTGGAGCCTTCGCGCGGCACGACGGCCCCGCTCAGCCGCACCCTGTCATCGACAGAGAGCGCTTGCTGGACCGTCACTGGCGCAACCCTGTCCTCTCGGCGTCTCCACCATGCTTGCGCGTTCCGCCATCCCGCTTCGATCCGTACTCGCCAGCCCCAGGTCGATGCGGCTATGGCAGATATTCAATATGAATGTCGGCTTCTTCGGTATCCAGTTCGGGTTCGGCCTGCAACAGGGCTTCATGAGCCCGATCTACAAATACCTGGGAGCCGAGGATGCCTCGCTGCCACTCCTGTGGCTGGCCGGCCCCGTCACGGGCCTGCTGATCCAGCCACTCATCGGTGCGCTCAGCGATCGCACCACGTCGCGTTTCGGTCGTCGTACGCCTTATTTCGTCGTCGGAGCGATCCTGTGCAGCGCCTGCCTGTTCGCCCTGCCCGGCAGCGGCACCCTGTGGATGGCCGCGGGCCTGCTCTGGGTACTGGATGCGGCCGCGAACGTGACGATGGAGCCCTACCGCGCCTTCGTCAACGATATGCTGCCGCCCGCGCAGCACGCCGCCGGGTTCATGGTGCAGAGCGCCTTTACCGGCCTGTCGCAGACACTGGCCTACCTCATGCCGTCCATGCTGGTGATGCTCGGGATGCATGCGGACCGGACCAACGCGCACGGCGTGCCGGCCGCGGTTGAAGTCGCCTTCATCATCGGTGGTGTGGTGTCGGTGGGCTCCATCGCCTGGTCGGTCTACACCACACGCGAGTCACCCGTGGTGCCCGACGAGGCAACGCCGCTATCGCTGCGCACGGCCGTTCTCGACGTATGGACCGCCGTGCGCGATATGCCCGCCACCATGCGCCAGCTCGCGGCGATGATGCTGTTCCAGTGGTATGCGATGTTCTGCTATTGGCAGTACGTCGCTCTTTCCCTTGCACGCGCCCTGTACGGCACCACGAACGCACACGATCCGCATTTCACCGATGCCGCGCTGCTGAGCGGACGAATCGGCGGCGCCTATAACTTCGTCGCCTTCGTCATGGCGTTCGCCATGCTGCCGCTGCTGCGCAGGGTGGGACCGGCCCGGCTGCATGCCGCGTCGCTCCTGCTGGGCGGGCTGGGTATCGTGGCGGTGCCGGCCATCACTACGCCATGGCTGCTGATCGTACCCATGATCGGCCTGGGCATCGCCTGGGCCAGCATGATGGGCAACCCCTATGCGATGCTGGCCTCGTCAATTCCCCGCGAGCGCGCAGGCGTCTACATGGGGATATTCAACACCTTCATCGTCGTACCGATGCTCATCCAGGTGCTCACCGTGCGGGTTTTCTATCGCCTTCTCGGTAACGATCCCCGGCACATCCTGCTATTGGCGGGTGTGGCGCTGTGCATCGCCGCCGCGCTGGCGTGGCGCATCCGTGCACCGGCGGCCCTGACGGTTTGAAGAAACGAGTTCGCGCGGCCCTGCTCGTCGCCTGCATGCCGCTTGCCTTCGACTCGACGTCCGCCTTGGCCGATGCATGGCGCGGGACGGTCGGCGTCAGTTCCCAACTGGTCGGGCTCGGCGTGGCCATGGCCGGACGAGGCCCTGTCATCCAGGCCAACGAAACGCGCGTGGGCACCTCTGGCTGGTCGGTGGGCGCTTCCGGCAGCTACCAGGCCGGGCGACCCCGCCACGCGCTCGAAGCCATCCTCCAGGCCGGCAAGGCGTGGCCGTTGTCGGATCGTTGGGACCTGCAGGCCTCGGTGGCGCATTACCGGTATCCGAGCCACGATCGCATGGCACGCACGCTTGACCAGACACAGGTCGGTGCGACGGCGATCTATCGCGACGTGTTCAGCCTGAGTCTGTGGAGCGTGTCGCTGGCACATGGCTCGCCGCGTCCGCACGCGGAAGTCGATGCGGCGTTCCACTGGCCGCTGACGGCCTATCTTTCGCTCGATACCGCAGTGGGCGAGGCGCAATATCTTGCTCCTCGCCACTGGTATGCGAACGACCAGAGGCCGCATTGGTTCGCCTACGGCCATCTCGGTCTCGACTGGAACCGGATGGCCTGGCATGTAGCGGTGCAACGCATCGCCAGCACCTTTCATCGACCACTCCACGACTACCGTGTGGCACCGTGGGTAGCGACGATCAGCCGGGATTTCTGACATGCATGGCCGACATACACGGCCGTATGGATGTCCATTGTCACAGCACATTCGTGGCGGAGTAACAATGTGCCGATAACGTGCAGGGCTGATCGCTGCGAATCGTCGATCCCCATCGACAGGTTCCGCCGGCGATTCTCCTTGGCACTGGGGCTGCATCGTCATGAACCTTTCGTATCACCAGCCCGTGCGGATGCTTTCGCTCGTCGGCGTAGTGCTGGCGCTGTTCCCTTGCGGGGCGAGCGCGGAAGCGCCGACCCGCATCAACGACGTGCAGTACATCGGCAGCCATAACAGCTACCACGCAGGCCTCGCACCAGGCGAGGCTGCCGTCTGGAAGCAAATCGATCCTTCGCTGTTCGCGAAACTCGACTACGCCCACCCCGCCTTGTCGAAGCAGCTGGACGACGGCGTACGCCAGGTGGAACTGGATGTCTATGGCGACCGCCTCGGCGGACGCTACGCCCACCCGGCGATCGTCGGCCGCGTGGCCGCGGCGGGGCTTCCCGCCGATGCGCCGTTCGCCGATCCGCAGGTCATGGCGACGCCCGGGTTCAAGGTCATGCATGTGCAGGACCTCGATCAACGCAGCACCTGCGAGCCCTTGCAGGCATGCCTTCATGAACTGCGCGCCTGGTCGCTCGCGCACCCCGGCCATCTTCCGCTGTTCATCCTGCTTGAAACGGAAGAAGAGGCGCTGCCGCTTTCCGTACCCTTCGTACCCGTGGTGCCCGAACCGTTCGACGCCGATGCGATGAACCGGCTCGACGCCGAAGTTCGCCGCGTCTTTCCGCGTTCCTCCTACATCGCCCCGGACGACGTCCGTGGCCATTACGCCACACTGGACGAAGCGGTGCGTCACGATGGATGGCCCACGCTGGCCGCGGCGCGTGGCCACGTCATCTTCCTCCTCGACCAGCATTCGGTCGGCAAGGCGTACATGCAAGGCCACCCCGCGCTGCGCGGTCGCGCCATGTTCACCAACGCCACACCCGGGGAAGACGATGCCGCCTTCCTCGAACTGAACGACGGACCGGCGGACGAGATCGCAAAGCGCGTACGCCAGGGCTACCTCGTGCGTACACGCACCGATGCCGACCTGGTCGAGGCGACCCACGACGACGTGCGTCGCCGCGACGCGATGCTCGCCAGCGGCGCACAGCTTTTGAGCACGGATTTCCCGGCGCACGAGCCGGCGTCCACCGGCTACGTCGTTGCCTTCCCTGGCAACGCGGTGGCCCGCTGCAATCCGCTGCGCCTCCACGAAAGCTGCGCGCGTATGGACCTGACACACCGCTAGCGCTTTCTGCCGCCGCTTTCCTGCCTTCCCCTCCGTTTGCCCCCTTACCTTCCCTGCTCGAGGTCTCCATGCGCGTGTCCCTTTCTCCCTGCCTGCTCACGCTGGCCATCGTCACCGCCCTCCTCCATGTGGCGCCGGTACACGCGAACGACGTGGACAGCACCACGGACACCAGCGACAAGAAGGTCACGGCCTTGAAGGGCATGAACGTGGATGCCCAGGTGGCCGCTGCCGGCACTGTCGACGAACAGCGCCTGGGCACCGGTGTGACCACCGTGATGAGCAAGCAGCAGATCGAGGCCGTGCCGTCGGCCAACATCGCCGATGTGCTGGCGCACCTGCCGGGCCTGTCGTCCTACAGCGATATGCACCTGGGCCAGGCGGCCACCGGCGAAAGCGAGTACGTGACGATCCGCGGCCTGGATTCCAGTTACAACGCCTATACGCTCAACGGCTTCGCGCTGCCGGAGACCGACGCCTCCACGCGTGCCATCTCGCTGGACATGCTGGCCCCGTTCGGCATCCAGTCGGTGAAGGTGTCCAAGACCCCTACCAGCGACATGCCCGGCGATGCCATCGGCGGAACGATCGACATGCGCACGCCGACGGCGTTCGACTTCGCCCGCGACACCTACGCGAAGACGACGGTGCAGGGGCGGCTCAACGACCTGGCCGACCACCGCGGGCTGCCGGACAAGGGCGGCGTGTTCCAGCAGGAGTTCGCGCACAGGTTCGGGCCGTCGAAACAGCTGGGCCTGTATGCGGCCGGTTATTACGGCAAGTACGACAACGCCGCGGAAGCCGTGGCGCCCAATGCGCAGTACCAGCCGCTGAACGCGGCCAACGCCTCGGCCACCGATCTGTCGCAGGCCGGCCCGCTAGCGAGCTCGCAGTACAAGTACAGCGTCTACACGAACCAGATCAAGCGGTATGGCGGCAACGTGTCGCTGGACTGGAACGGCGAAACGACCTCGTTGTTCGCCCGTGCCATCTATGGCGTCTACGACGTGCAGGGCGAACAGAACCAGATGTCCGCCCGTAACGAAACCGCAACCATGGCGCTGCGTGGCGGCTATTTCAACACGCGCGACATCAAACAGAAGACCGCGACCCTGCAACTGGGCGGGAGCAGCACGATCGACGCGCTCACACTCGGCTATGGCACGTCCTACGGCGTCGGCTCACGCAACGTGCCCGATTACGTCGAGGCCAGCCTGTACGGTCCGTTCACGACGGGGCAGTTCGCCTTCAACCTGAGCAACCCCACGTTCCCCAACCTCGCCGGCACCCCGGCCGCCGTGCGTAACTACGGTTATAGCCTGTCGACCGACAGCTTCTGGAAGACCCAGGGCAGCGATGCGGGTAGCCGGGATAACCGCATCAACGCGCACATCGACGGCATCTATGCGTTCGCCGACCAGTCCCTCCAGAACATCGCCTTCGGGCTTTCCGGCGATACGTCAAAACGCAACGCCTACGATCATCCGTTCTCGCACGACAACAACAACTTCGTCTACGGCGGACCGTTCTTCGGTGGCCCTGACTATTCGTTCGACGCCGCGGGCGGGCCGTCGCTCGCCAACCTCCCGGGACGCCTGGTGACCCACCCGTTCGATGGTCGCTATGCCGGCCCGTTCAAGCTCATCGACCGCCGCTGGGTGCTCGACCAGGCAGTACCGTACAAGTACCTCGACGATCCTAACGGCAGCGGTATATACACGGCCAACGACTACAACGCCAACACCACGTCGAGCCGGGAAAACATCGTCGCTGGCTACCTCATGGCCACGTTCCGCGTTCAGGACCTGACCATCACGCCGGGCGTTCGCTACGAGCTGACCGACTATTCGGCGACGTCGTGGCGCTCCAACGGCGATGACGCGACGGGCGTCTTCGTCAACCAGGGCAAGCGCTACGGCGAGATCCTTCCCGGTATCGCGCTGAACTACCGCCCTGACGAGCTGACCGTCTACCGTGCGTCGCTGCGGCGCAGCTTCAGCCGGCCGGCGTTCGGCCTGATCTCCGGGCAGACCAACTATTCGATCGACGACGTCACCGGCCAGGTGGTCGGCATTTCCAAGCCTAACCCCGATCTGCGGCCGACCACCGCCGACAATCTCGACCTCTCGGCGGAGTTCTACGACACCACGGGCGGCATGGTCACCGCCTCGGCGTACTACAAACGCCTGAACGACTTCATCTTCACCTCGCAATCGTCCACCGGCAACGACAGCACGCTGGGCGGCAACGTGCCCACCGGTACGGTGCTGACGGGTGGCGTGCCGGTCAGCATGCCGGAGAACGGCGGCGCGGCGAAGATCTACGGCATCGAGATGGCGCTGCGCAAGCAGTTCGTCACCCTGCCCGGCCTGTGGAGCCACTTCGGCGTGGGCGGCAACCTCACGGTGCAGCACAGCTCGGCGCACAGCGGTCGCGAGGATCATCCGTCCACCACCTGGCTGCCGCGCGCACCCGAGCGCATGTACAACGCCGACCTGTTCTACCGCGATGACCGATTCCACGCCGACCTGATCTACAACTACACCGGCGTGCAATTGATCGGCCTCAACGGCAATGGCCTGGATTACTACCTGCAGCCGGTGAAGACGCTGGACCTCTCGGCCAACTACGATCTGCCCTACGGGCTGGGCGTGGGTATCTCGGTCAAGAACCTGCTCGACCATGCCACGTTCTACGAAACCTCCGGCAAGTCGCGCCGCTACCTGGCGTACGATCCGGGTGCCGATGGTGCCTACGTCCAGACCGGGCGCATCTACATGGTCAACCTCAGCTACACGTTCTGAGCAGGGATACCGCATGCGACCACTCACGTACCGTCGATCCGTCCGTGTCATCGCGGCCGCCGCCGCGCTCCTGCTGGCCGGACCGGGCCAGGCGCACGACGATCTTCGCCTGGAACAGGTGGTGATGGTCTACCGGCACGGCGTCCGTTCGCCGCTGCCGGGCGAGATCCAGGTCGACGAGCTTCACGGCAAGCCGTGGCCGTCGTGGCCCGTGGCGCCCTCTATCCTGACCCGCCACGGGCGGGACGGGGTCATGGCCATGGCGCGCTACGACCGGGAGCGGCTGGCCGTTGCGGGACTAGTGCCCGCGACGGGATGCCCGGCGGCGGCCCGTATCCGCCTCTGGGCCAACACCGACCAGCGAACCATCGCCAGCGCGCAGGCCTTTGCCGACGGCTTCGCACCCGGCTGTGCACTGGTAGTCGATCACCTGCCGGAAGGCCAGGTCGACCCGATCTTCAACCCGGTCGCGGCGGATGCCGTGGACTGGGATGGGAAGCTCGCGGTCGACGCCATACAACGCGAGACCCATGGCCCGGACGCGCTCACGGCCACGCATCGCGGCGCCATGGAGGTGTTCTCCCGCGTCATGGGTTGCAAGGAGGGCGACACCCAGGACGTCTGCCACCCCGCGACTTGGAAGGGCTCGCTGTCGTTGGCGAAGGACGGACGTGGTATCGCGCTGGATGGCCCCATCGCGAAAACCTCGGGCACGGCCGAGGCGATCATCATGGCCTACCTCGAAGGCATGCCGTTGGCCGACGTCGGCTGGGGGCGCGTGGACGCTGCGGGCTTCCTTGCCCTCTCGCAACTCCACGCGCTGCTGTTCGCGGTCCACGCGCGTCCCTCCTACGTGGCCGACCGGGTGGCATCGGTGCTGGCGGGCCACGTGGTGACCTTGCTGCAGCAGCCGGACGCGCCCCGGCTCAGCCTCTTCGTGGGTAGCGACAACAACATCCTCGCGCTTGCCGGCGTGCTGGGCGTGCATGTGCAGATGCCGGGCTATGCCGAGGATGACCCGCCGGTGGGCGGCGCACTGGAGCTGGCCGTATGGCGTTCGGCCACGACGCGCCACCGCTACGTGACCGTGACTTACCAGGCGCAGACGCCGACGCAGTTGCGCGAGAGCGTAGCGCTGTCCCTCGCGCGGCCACCGGCCCGACAGCCGCTGCTGCCCGCCGCCTGCCCGGCCGCACCCACGCCCTGCGATGCCGATGTCGTACTTGACACGCTCCGCAAGGCCGCCGCCCTTCAGCGCACCAGGCGATCCTGAAGCATGCCGGCCCGTTCCAGCGGCAGGTAGGCGAAGGCGACCACATGCGAGTGGATCCGCTTGAGGTCGCGCAGGATGCGCAGGTAGACATCCCCGCCGGCCGTCGCATCGCGACGCTCGCGCAGCGCACGCAGGTGACGGTCGGCGGCATCGTTCTCCAGCCGCCAGAGCGTTTCCTTGCGTGCCAGCAGACCCTGCGCCGCACGCAGGTCGCCATGCATGAACACGGCGAAACCCAGGCGCAGGCTTTCCATCAGCTGGCCGTGCATGAGGGCCAGGTCCTGGATGTCGTCCGCGCTGAAGTCCTGACCGCGCTCCGCTTTTTTTGCGGCGAACTCCATCAGGTTGTTGGCGGTGATGTCGCCGATGTGCTCCACGTTGATGACAAAGGCCAGGATGTCCTGGCTGCGCCGCGCATCCTCCTCGTTGAGCGCCTCGCTGCCCAGGTCGGTCAGGTAATCGCGGATGGCCACGCCCAGGCGATCCAGCCAGGGATCCATCTGCCCGATCGAACGGGCACGCACGCGATCGTCCTTGCCGAACACCTCGACCACCCACTTCAGCATGCCCTCGACCATGTCGGCCATGCGCATCGCTTCGCGCGTGGCATTGGCCAGCGCCACGTTGGCGGAGTCCAGCGCGCCGGTGTCGAGGTACTGTGGCACCCCCGGGTCGTCCGGACGCGGCGGGTCCGGCAGGAGGCGCACAAGCAGCCCCGCCATGCGTTCGACCGGCAGCAGGAACACGATGGCCAGCGCGAGGTTGAACGCCGTGTGGAAGTTGACCGCCATGCGCGCTGGCGACGCGTCCAACGGGGCCAGTGCCACGGCGATCGGGTGCAGCAACGGCAGGCAGACGACGCAGCCGATGCCACGCACGATGAGATTACCCAGCGGCAGGCGACGCGCCACCGGCGTGTCCGCTTCGAACAGCGCCGGCAGCGTGCCACCGAGGTTGGCGCCGAGCACGAGCGCCATGGCCCCGGTGGCATCCACCACGCCCGTCGTGGCGAGCGAGGCGACCAGCAGCACCATGGCCACGCTGGAGTGGAACAGCCAGGTGAGCAAAGCGGCGACCAGCACGGCCAGCACGGGCTCGGAGGCCAGGCTCGATGCAATGGCGCGCAGGAACGCGGCATTCTCCACCGGGGCGAGCGTCCCTACCAGCAGATGCAGCGACAGCAGCATCAGGCCCAGCCCGATAGCCACGCGGCCCAGGTTTTCGTAGCGCGCATCGTCCGTGCGTCGGTGGATGGCGAACCCGAGCAGGATCAGCACGGGCGCGACCACCGAGATATCGAACGACATCACTTGCACGATCAGCGTCGTGCCGACGTTGGCGCCGAGCATCACGGCCAGGCCAGGGGCCAGGCCGAGGAAACCGCTGGCGGCGAAGGAGGTGGCCATGAGGCCGGTGGCCGTGCTGCTCTGGAGCAACGCGGTGACGACGACACCGAAGGCGAACGCCGCCGGGCGATGGGCCAGGTAACGGCCGAGCCAGCGCCGCAAGGCGCTGCCATAACCACGCAGGACGCCGCTGGTCACCATGTGCGTGCCCCACAGGAGCAGCGCCACGTAGCCGAAAAGATCGAGGAGGCCGAGCATGCCGTTCATGGCGTACCCCGGCCGGAAACACGGGTAAAGAGCTTCACAGCCCATCTCCTGGTAACGGCGCCCGCGGCGGCCGCAAGGAGTGGGCCGGGTTTCCTAGTAGCGGAAAACGCCAGCCGACCGGGCGCGATCGCCGGGAGCGGTCTGATTGTGGTGAGCCGCCGATGCCCGCAAGACGCGGAAACCGACGACGCTACTGGGATGAACGTCCATAGGCCTTGGTGTAAGTGGACAACATGCGCCGCGCGTGTCGAAGCGAGGCGCGGGCATTGTCTTGACTCGCGCCGACAAGGTCAACCGCCGCGTCAGCACGCCCCGTACAGCGACGTCGTCACGCGATCACGCCCGCGGGGCATACAGACCACGCCGCCTGCGAAACCCTGACTGCCCTTCGCAGCGCGCCCGGAGACACCTGCCATGCCACCACAGGGCCCTTTCCCCCGCCTTGCGGGCATCCTGTTCGGACTCGGCCTGGGCGGATTCTTCGACGGCATCGTCCTGCACCAGCTGTTGCAGTGGCATCACATGGTCAGCAGCTGGTATCCGATCGACAGCCTGCGTAACCTGCAGATCAATACGCGCTGGGACGGCGCGTTCCACAGTCTCACCTACCTGCTCGTGCTCGGCGGCATGGTGGCGCTATGGCGTGCGGGCTACCACCCGAGCGGACGCAACGACCGCCGGTTGTGGATCGGCCATCTGCTGTTGGGATGGGGGTTGTTCAACGTGGTGGAAGGTCTTATCGACCATCAGTGGCTGGGCATGCACCACGTCAACGAAACGGTTTCGCCCGATATGCGCCCGATCTGGGACGGGGCCTTTCTCGCCTGGGGCGCGGCCATGATCGTGCTGGGGTGGGTGCTCACGCGCCGTCCGGTGCGCGATGACCACTGAGCGTCGTCGTCCTGCCGGCGGGCGGCGCTGGCTGCCTGCGCTGGCGATCGCGCTGGGTGTGATCATGGCGACCGCGCCGGTGTGGCGCCCGCTCCTCTTTCCCGTTCGCCTCACCGTCGAGGAGATCCTCAGCTTCCGCTGCGGCCCATTTTAAGTGGGCCTGGCATCAGCGAAGCCGATCGAGCAGTCGCGGGATGCTCGGCAGCAGTTCGCGGGCCAGATAACCGACCGTGCCGATGCGCCGGCCCGCGATGACCCCGGCCCGGGCATGCAACGCGACCGCCCATACGGCCGCCTGCACGGGATCCGCGCCTCGGGCCAGCAGTCCCGCCAGCACGCCGGCCATCACATCGCCCGAGCCCGAGGTGCCCAATCCCGGCGCATCCACGTGGTGCACCCACCGCGTACGGCCCGGCGCCGCTATCCACGTGGTCGGACCCTTCAGCACCACGACCGCATCGAAGCGATCCGCCGCGACCTGGGCCAGCGCCTCGGCGTGACGCGCGACTTCCGCCGGCGTGACGCCCATGAGATCCGCCATTTCGCCCACATGCGGTGTGAGTACCGCACGTCCACGCGCAGCCTGGACGGCATCGGTATGCAGGCTTCCGGCATCCAGGACCACCGCGCGCGCGGCGCGTGCGACCTGAACGGACACGGGCGATGCCGCCGTGGCCATGCCCGGCCCTACGACCACCGCGCTCGCCGCGCGCACATGGCCGACATACGAGGTGCTCAGCGCGTCCAGCTCGCCCGCGTCCGTGGCAGCGACGCCGACCACTGCCGCTTCGGGCATGGCGACGCCGAGTCCGGCGACATGATCGGCCAGCGTCAGCATCATCAGCTTGCCGGCGCCAGCGCGGAGTGCCGCCTCCCCGGTAAGCGCGATGGCACCCGGGACCTGGCGCGAGCCGCCGACCACCAGCACGCGACCTCGGTCCTCCTTGCTGGCCGCGGCTTCCGGTGACGGCAGCGGCCAGCGACGCAGGACGGCCCCGGTGATCCGTTGCGCGGCCATCAGCGTGCCCCCGCCGGTGCGTCCTTCGCGGTCGTCACCTCGTCGCTGTCCAGCGTGGGAGGCACGAAGCGTCCATGCCGAAGCACGAAGCCGACCGGCGGCCCGGGTGTGATGTCGTATTCCGCGTAGCCACCGTTGGGAAAATCGCCTTCCCGATCGATCGCCAGGATTTCGTCCTCACGCAGGCCTTCCAGCAGGTAGCGGCAGCAGTTGACGATCACCTGGTGCCCGACGACGAGGATCCGGTGATCGGGGCCACGCAGGCGAATGCCGTCCACCACGCTTCGCAGCCGCAGGATCACGTCGCACCAGCTTTCGCCGCCGGGCGGACGAAAGTAGAACTTGCCGACCAGGTTGCGCTGTTCGGCCAGTGCCCGGTGCTGCGCCTCGATGCCCTTGCGCGTGAAACGATCCAGGATGCCGAACTCCTTCTCCCGCAGGCGCTCGTCGACCTCGATCGCGCGCTCGGGAATACCGAGGGCGGACGCGACGATCGCCGCCGTCTGGTGGGCGCGTACGAATGGCGAGGACAGAATGACATCGGGGCGTTCGTGCGCGGCACGCGAGGCGAACCACGTACCCGCGGCCTCCGCCTGGCGCGTGCCCAGTGCCGACAGCGGCACATCGGCGTCACGGTGCTTCAGCGTGATCATCTCGTCGCCGGCGGCCTCCGCCTCGTCGCGGGCGACATTGCCCGCACTTTGCCCGTGGCGGAGGATATAGAGCTTGCCCGCGTTCGCGGAAGGATCGGCGGCCATGAAAGATCTCGTTCGACGTTGATGGCCGAGGATTCCGCCGTCGGTGTGAAGGCGGCGTCCGTCGTGGCGTCACCTCGCCACCAGCGCATAGACGGCGACGCCGACCGCGCCGAGCGTAACGATGGCGCCCGCGACGACGGCCACGAGCTTGAGCAAGACGTCGCGTCCGATGGCACTGACCGTGGGACGGGAGGGAGGCGTTGGATCGTTCGTACCCATGCGAGTGTCACTCCTGCTTCATTGAACTGATGCGGGACCATGACGCGTCGACACGCATCGTGGCGTCATCACCCACCGAGGAAACGTCATGTCGCAACTCACCGCCCATTTCGCCGATCAACAGTCCGCCATGGCGGCCATGGACAAGCTCATGGGTCGAGGCCTGGGCCATGCGCGCGTACAGCCGCTGGTGGACCGGCCCGCCGAGGCCGATGGCCACGATGAAAACCCGGCGGAGGTGGGTCGGTCCCGGCTCGAGATCACCCTGGACGACGGGGCGAGCGAGAACGAAGTGCGTGACGTGCTCAGTGCCCTCGGCGCCACCGCGATCACCGGCCGTGGATCGCCGGGAGCGGGCTCGCATGCCTCCACCGATCCCGCTGACGATGATGTAACCCGGGCCATTGCTGCCAGCGAGCGCGGCGCCACCGGTGCGGGTGGACCCCCGCACGATACGCGCACGGAGCGCAGCGTCGACGACAAGCGCACGCGCCACGACCCGCGCCGTTGATCCCCGGGGCGGGCCGCGGCACGCCGATCGATCAGCGGCGTGCCGCGCGCGCCAGTAGAAGACCGGCCAAGGCGACCCCGCCGACCAGCGCGGCGTTGCGTGCACGCGGAGATCGACGCGCGTCGGCGACAAAGCCCTCCACCGCGTCGACCCGATCCGCCGCCAGCAACATCAGCCAGTGGCGAAGATTGTTCTCGCTGTGGCGAAAGGCCCTGCGGCGGATCCAGCCACTAACCCCGCGGGGCGGCACGCTGGTGCCGAACACCGGCGGCCGACGGAAGTACTCGATGGACTGCAGGATTTCCACGCTGGGTGGCTGAGGGGACGGCTCGGACCAGTGAACGCCCTCGAGTCGCGGGGGCTTACGCTCCATCGGTACCGCGGGACGATCGGCCCGGTCGAGGTCGGCACCCCAGCCGGGGATGGTGGATCGATCAAACGGCTGCGACATGGGGCGTCTCCCGGGTGGATGCGGTATCGGCTCCGGGTGGGAGCAGGACAGCCTTGATGCAGCCGTCGCGCTTGCCGGAGAACATCTCGTAGGCATCGCTGACTTCTTCCAGCGGGACGCGATGCGTGATCAGTGCCTTGGGATCGAGCCGGCCCGCGCGAATGTGCTCGATCAGCCGCGGCAGGTGGCGCTTGACGCTGGCCTGGTTCATGCGCAGCGTCAGGCCCTTGTTGAGCGCGTTGCCGATCGGCACGGCATTGAACGTGGGACCGTAGACACCCACGATGGACACGTTGCCGCCCTTGCGCACCGAGTTGATTGCCCAGTGCAGTACCGTGGCCGCGCCTGCCTGAAGCATCATGGTCACGCCGGTCAGGCGCTGCAGTGCGTTGCCTGCGGCTTCGCAGCCCACCGCATCGATGCAGACGTCGGCACCGAGCCCGTCGGTCATCTTCTTGATATGGATGGCCATGTCACCCACTTCGCGGAAATCGACCGTTTCCGCCGGGCCGTAGCGGCGCACGAAATCCAGTCGATAGTCCACGTGGTCGACGACGATGACGCGGCCCGCGCCCATCAACCAGGCGCAACGCGCCGCCATGATGCCCACCGGGCCGGCACCGAACACCACCACCGTATCGTTTTCCCGTATATCGCCCATCTCGGCCGCCTGGTAGCCGGTCGGCACCACATCGGTGAGCAGCACGGCATCCTCGATGTCGATGTCGTCGGGGATCACGGTCGGACCGATATCGGCGAAGGGCACGCGTACATACTCCGCCTGTCCGCCGGCGTAGCCGCCCGTGGTGTGCGAGTAACCGTAGATACCGCCCACCGCGGTGGCCGAGGGGTTGACGTTGTGGCAGTTGCTGTACAACTCACGCTGGCAGAAGTAGCAGGTGCCGCAGAAGATGTTGAATGGCACCAGCACGCGGTCCCCCACCTTCAGGCGCTGCACGTCGCCGCCCACCTCCACCACTTCCCCGGTGAACTCGTGTCCGAAGACCGAACCCACGCGCGTGTCGGGAACGAGACCGTGATACAGGTGCAGGTCGGACCCGCAGATGCAGGTGCGGGTGACCCGTACGATCGCATCCTGCGGATGCTCGATCACGGGATCGGGTATCTGGCGCGCGCTGACCCGATATGGGCGGCGATAGGTGGTGGCAAGCATGGCTACTCCGGTCGGTGGAGAAAAGACGGCGGTGCCATCAGGCACCGCCGGGCAAGGCCTTGGCCTCGGCAAGTCGTTTTTTGACCCACGTCGCCGCGTCGCGGCTCAGCGGCTTGAGATCGGGATCGCGGCCTTTTTCCGCTTCTGCCTGGAACACGGCGTCCAGGCGCTGAAGCAAAGCGACAAACTGAGGCTTGAGGGCATCATCCAGTTCACGACCCGACAGGCGCTCCAGGGCATCGAGCGTCTTCTCGTCCGCCGGTTGCGGCTCATGGGCCCACTGATAACCCTTTTCACCGCTCGCCGCAGGCTTCATGCGCTCGCCCAGTTCGATGAAATCCTTCACGAGCGTCTCGCCGAAGCGTTTGCCCGCAGCACCTTCGCCGCGCGTGGCCGCGAGCATGGCCAGGCGGCTACCGAACTGGTAGGCCCCGCTGGCATTGCGCACGAAGCCCTCGTCCGTGGGTGTGACCGTGGCCTTGCGCTCATCGGCGGCGGTGACCTTCATCGTTTCACCGCGCCGCTGGGCGTGTACCTGTTCACCACCGCCGGCGCACGCCACTGCGAGCAGGACGGCCAGGCTTCCTTTAGCGCGACGTGTCATCAGCGCCCCCGTGCCTGCCCGGAGGTCGACGTTCCGACGCAGGCAGCCCACCCGCGTTGTCCGTGCCCTGTCCCGCGGGTGGCGTCACCTTCGGCGCGCCGTGCTCGTCACGCTTGGCCGGCTGCGGCGAGCGTGTCGTGTTCATTCCGTCCATCAGGCTCTCCTGGCCCAGCCGCTCGCGCGTGCGCGGCGTCGGCGCGACGTTCTGCGGTCTGCCACCGTTGACGCTTGTCTCGCCGGCGTCATCATGGGGTTTCTCTTGCGCCGAAACGCCCCAAGCCTGTGCGGTCGCGGCGATCAGGACCATCGCCAACCGATAGCTGTGCTTCATCGTGGTACCTCCACCGACAGGATGCGCAGGGTGGCGTGCACCCCCTGTCAGGTGATGTGTCGCCGCGTCTTCACCTTCCTGTATTCACGTCGCGCGCACGAACCGGCGACTAGTTTTTTTGCCGTTTCACCGGATCGCCGAGGGGAGATGGCACAGATATTCCACGCGCGCTCCGGCCTTTACGCGAAGCTGGTGTTGGTCGCGCTTTGCGTCGCCCTCGTCATCGGCATCGCCGTATGGCGTACGGTGACCGGTGAGCCGAACAATGAAGGGGAGGCCGTGGAACAACCGGTACCGTTCAGTCACAAGCACCATGTCGCCGAGGTAGGCCTGGACTGCCGCTACTGCCATGCCAGCGTGGAGACGGATGCCTTCGCCGGCATGCCGCCGATCTCCACCTGCTTGACCTGTCATTCCCAGTTGTTCACCGACCAGCCGCTGCTGGCATCCATCGTCGACAGCTGGCGCACGGGGATCCCGTTGCGCTGGAACCGTGTCCACGACCTGCCCGATTTCGTTTATTTCGATCATTCGATCCACGTCGCCAAGGGCGTCGGCTGTGTGTCGTGCCACGGCCCCGTGGACCGCATGCCGCTCACCCGACGCGTGGCGCCGCTGTCGATGGACTGGTGCCTGGATTGCCATCGGCATCCGGAGCGGGCGGTCCGGCCACGCGACCGCGTGTTCACCCTGCAACCGCCTCGTCCCGAGGACGATCGGCTGGGCATGACCCTGGTGGATGCGTACCGCATCGACCGTCGCCGTCTCACCGACTGCTCGGTATGCCACCGATGACCATGACCACAGGCCGCCCCACCGATAACCCGCTGGCGTTCTGGCGCTCGCCGTCGGAACACGACGGTCCGGACGAGCTGATGCGACAGGCGAACGCATGGCCTGCGCTTGCGCAGATGGAGCCCCTGCTCGGCCGCCGCGAGTTCCTTCGCCTGCTCGGCGCGTCGCTGGCGATGGCCGGCATGACGGCCTGCTCCGGGCCGCCGCCCGAGCGCATCGTGCCGGAGGTGGGCCGCGGTGGTGGTCGCGCCGCGACGTCCGCCCGGTACGCGACGGCGCTGTCGCTGCGCGGCGATGTGGTGGGCATCGTGGTGCAACTGCGCGACGGCCGCCCGATACGCGTGGACGGCAATCCGCGGCATCCCGCCAGCCTGGGCGGCAGCGACGCGCCGATGCAGGCCGCCATTCTCGACCTGTGGGACCCCGCACGCTCGCGTGCGCCTCGGCAGCGCGGCGTGCCGTCGAGTTGGGCGGAGTTCGAAGGCGCCGCGGCGACGTTGCGTGAGGACGTCGGTCCGCGCGGCGGCGGCATGCATATCGTGTCCGGTCCCCTCGATTCGCCGACCCTGCGCCGTCAGCGCGATGCCTGGCAATCACGCTACCCGGACGCACGCTGGTACGTGCTGGATCCCGCCGGTGGTCGGCGCGGCGATACGATCCCCGACCTATCCCGTGCCGAGGTGATCGTTACGCTCGATGCCGACCTGCTGGGCACCCTGCCCGGGCATCTCGTGCATGCCCGGCGTTTCGCGGCGCGCCGCGTGGAGGCGGACGCGACCTGCCGCCTGTACGCGATCGAGCCGACGCCGTCGCTCACCGGCCGCAACGCCGAGCACCCCTGGCCGGTCGCCGCCAAGGACATGCCACGCATCGCCGAAGCCCTGGCCGCCGCCCTGGGCGTGCTGCCGACGATGCCCGCGGGCCTGGACGAAGCCAGCGAACGACGCGTCGCCGCGATCGCCCGCGATTTGCGCGCCCACGCTTCGGCGGCCATGGTGGTGGCGGGACCTTACCTGCCGGAGGCGGTTCATGCGCTCGCCGCCGCGATGAACCGGATGCTGGGCAGCGCCCTCTTGTCCGCCGCGCCGGCCGAGTCGACGGAACGGCCAGAGGACGACATCGGGGGCCTCGTCCATGCCATGCGGCAGGGCCGTGTGGACACGCTGGTGGCGCTCGACGCCAACCCCGCGTACGCCCTGCCCGGCTTCACCGATGCGCTGCGCGGGGTACGCCGCAGCATCCATCTCGGACGCTACCGGGACGAGACCGCCGAAGCCTCTCAGTGGCATCTGCCCCTGCTGCATCCGCTCGAGACATGGTCGGACCTGCGCGCACGCGACGGGACGGTTTCGATCGTGCAGCCGGTGCTGGCACCGCTGGTCGACGGCCGTTCCGTTCACGACGTGCTGGACCTGTTGCTCGGCACCTCGCTGTCCGACGCCCGCGAGCGCGTACGCCAGACCTGGCCGCACCTTGCCGATGAGGCCGCGTGGACGACCGCCGTGCGCGAGGGGGCGTTTCGCGCGCCGGGCGAGCCTGCCCCGGCCGTTCCGCCATCGTCGCCGCCGGATGCATCATCGGCCCGAACGACGGCGACGCACGACGGCGCGGGCGCTACCGACCGGGCTGACTCGGAAGCGCTGGAAATCGTTTTTCGTCCGGACGAATGGCTATGGGACGGGCGCCACGCCGACAACGCCTGGCTACACGAACTGCCGCGCCCGGTTACCTCGCTTACCTGGGGCAACGCGGCGCTGCTGTCGCCCGCACTGGCCGCCGACCGTGGTCTGGCCGACGGAGATGTGATCCGGCTGGAAGCGTCCGGCCGCCGTGTGGAGCTGCCCGTCTTGATCGTGCCGGGCCAGGCAGTACGCACCGTCACCCTCGTGCTGGGGCATGGGCGGCGCACGGGCCTCGGCCGGGGTATCGGTGTCGACGTGGGCGCGTTGCGTCCGGATACACGGACATGGCAACTGCAAGGGGTGACGCTGACCCGGCTCAGGCGACATGAGGCGCTCGCTTCCACCCAATCCCAGCAGGACATGCAACGTCGCGACGTGATCCGGGTCGGAACGCCGGCGCATCCCGCACGCTTCGATCCGCCCTCCCCGCCGCCCAGCCTGTACCCGGAACCGCCCGCAGGCGAATACCGCTGGGGCATGACGATCGACCTTGCCGCCTGCATCGGCTGCAACGCCTGTACGGCGGCCTGCCAGGCCGAGAACAACATCCCGGTGGTCGGCAAGGACGAAGTGATACGCGGACGGCGCATGCACTGGATCCGCGTGGATCGCTACCACCAGGGCGCGACCGCTGCGCCGCTCACGTACCACCAGCCTGTGCCGTGCATGCACTGCGAACACGCGCCCTGCGAAGTGGTCTGCCCTGTCGAAGCCACCGTGCACGACAGCGAGGGACTCAACCTGCAGGTCTACAACCGCTGCATCGGCACGCGGTTTTGCTCGAACAACTGCCCGTACAAGGTGCGTCGTTTCAACTTCCTGCAATACGCGGACTTCGCCAGCGAAAGCCTCAAAGCGATGCGCAACCCCGAGGTCACGGTGCGCAGCAAGGGCGTGATGGAAAAATGCACCTACTGCGTGCAGCGCATCGAACGCGCCCACATCGACGCGGACCGAGAAGGCCGCCGCATCGTCGACGGCGAGGCACGCACCGCCTGCCAGGTCGCCTGTCCCACGCAGGCCATCGCGTTCGGCGACCTGGGCGATCCGCACAGCGCGGTGTCCCTACGCAACGCATCGGCGCGTCGCTATCACCTGCTGGAGGAGCTGAACACGCGCCCGCGCACCAGCTATCTGGCGGCGCTTCGGCAGCCCGACGATGGCTGGGAGGCGCCGTGACCCGCACGTCGCCCGCTGACCGGATCGTCGAAGGGGTGCTGCATCCCCGCAGCAGCCGGGCGTGGCGCGCGGGCTTCACGCTGGCCTGCCTGCTGACGATGTGGCTGGTGGCCGGCATCGTCGTGCTGCTGGCGCGCGGTGTCGGCATCTGGGGTATCGCCATGCCGGTGGCCTGGGGCTTCGCGATCACCAACTACGTGTGGTGGATCGGGATCGGCATGGCCGGTACCTTCATCTCCTCGGCGCTGTATCTCACGCGCCAGGGCTGGCGCACCGCATTGAACCGCCACGCCGAGGCCATGACGGTGATCGCGCTGGCGGTGTCGGGCCTCTTCCCCGTGCTGCACCTGGGCCGCCCCTGGTTCGCCTACTGGCTGGCCCCCTATCCCGACCGCATGGGACTGTGGCCGCAGTGGCGTAGCGCGCTGGTCTGGGATTTCTTCGCGATCGCCACCTACGTCGTGGTCTCGGTGCTCTACTTCTACGTCGGGCTGCTGCCCGACCTCGCCGCCGTACGCGACCGTGCCCGCACCCGGGGGCGCCAGGTCGTCTACGGGATGCTTGCACTGGGCTGGCGCGGCGATGCGCAGCACTGGCAACGGCATACGCGGCTGACACGCATGCTGGCGGCGCTCGCCCTGCCGCTGGTGTTCTCCGTCCACAGCATGGTCGCGCTGGATTTCTCCGAGGGCCTGCTGCCCGGCTGGCATTCGACGATCTTTCCGCCGTTCTTCGTCGCCGGCGCGCTGTTTTCCGGCACGGCCATGGTCATCGTGCTGAGCGTCCCGCTACGCCGCGGTTTCGCGCTGGAAGGTGTCCTGACGGAGGCCCATTTCGACCGGCTGGCCAAGCTGCTACTGGCGGCGGGATGGATCGTCACCTACGGATATGTCGCCGAGGTCTTCACGGCGTACTACGGCGGCGACCCCTACGACATCGCGATGGTGCGCCACCGGCTCTCCGGGGCGTATGCATGGGTGTTCTGGGCGACCATCGCCTGCAACAGCGTGGCTATCCAGGCCCTGTGGTGGCCGCGCGTGCGCGTGAACCGTACCGCGCTGGTGGCCATCTCCGTGCTGGTACTGGCCGGCATGTGGCTGGAGCGCTTCATGCTCATCGTCACCAGCCTCTACCGCGATTACCTGCCCTCCAGCTGGGGCATGTTCCATCCGACGGTCTGGGATATCGCGTTCCTGCTTGGCTCGATGGGGATGTTCCTGCTGCTGTTCCTGCTTTTCGTCCGCTATGTACCGGTCCTGTCGCTATCCGAGTGGCGGGGACAGGACGCTCGACCCGGCGATGGCGCATGAGCACGCACGGACAGCTGGCCCAGTTCACCGATGCCGCCGCACTCGTGCGGGCGACGAAGCAGCTGCGCGCGCTCGGGTACACCCGACTGGAGGCGTTCTCGCCGTACCCGGTGGGGGCCCTCGACGATGTGCTGGGCGTCGCGCCGTCGCGCCTCCCATGGGCCATGTTCGCCGCGGGCATGGCCGGGGGCTTTGGCACGCTGGTGCTCCAGTACATCGCGGCCGTGCTCGACTACCCGATCAACGCCGGAGGACGGCCGCCGGCCAGCTGGCCGGCCTTCGTGCCCAACGCCATCGAAGTGGCCATCCTGCTGGCCGTGGTGGCCGGGGTGATCGCCTTTCTGCGGGGTTGCCGGTTGCCGACGCTGCACCATCCCCTGTTCGACATCGCATGGTTCGAGGACGCGAGCGCGGACGGTTTCCTGCTGCTGCTTCGTGCGGACGATCCGCGGTGGGACCCGGTGGCCTCCCCCGCGCAGGTCGGCGACCTTGCGCCACTGCGACACGCCGCGGTGCCCGCATGATGCGACGGCTTCTGCTGCTGAGCGCCACGATGTGCATGCTTAGCGCGTGCGAGCGCGGCATGCACGAGATGTACGACCAGCCACGCTACAAGCGCGGCGGCGAGGCGCGCCTCTTTGCCGACGGCGTGGCCTCCCGGCCGCCGCCGCGCGGAAGCGTGCCGCAGGAAGATACCGAGGCGGTACCGCCGGCGCCGCCCGTCACGTTCGCGCTGCTGGAGCGGGGGCGTGAGCGGTACGGCATCTACTGCGCACCCTGCCATGGCGCGAGCGGCGATGGCGACGGCATGGTGGTCCGGCGCGGATTCCCTGCACCCCCCAGCTATCACGAGGCGCGCCTGCGCGCCGCCGACGATGCGCATCTCTATGAGGTGATCACCCACGGATGGGGCGTGATGTATCCCTACGGCGACCGCTTGTCCCCGGCCGACCGGCAGGCCGTGATCGCGTTCGTGCGGGCGCTCCAGTTCAGCCGGCAGGTGCCGGCCGACCGTCTGGCGCCGGAGGACCTGGCCCGGTTGCCGGGCCCCACGGGCACGGGAGCTGCGCGGTGATCGCGCACGTCGGCGTTGTACTGTGGCTGATGCTCCTGTGGGCGTGCGTCGGTGCCGTCGCATGGGAAGCTACGCATGCACTTGCGGGCGGGGCGTGGGGACACGCGCTGGCACCGGCGTGGCGTCGTCAGCGGCGATGGCTACCCGTGGCGATGCTGCTCGCGGCGGCCCTGTTGATCGGCGCCTCGCATGTCTTCCCCTGGCTGGTGCGGCCGGTGGAACCCTCCCGTCAGTGGTATCTCAACCTGCCGGCACTCGTGCTACGGACGATCGTGTGCCTGGGTGCCTTCGGGGTCGGCGGTGCGCTGGTCCGTCGGACGCCCGCGCTGGTGCTGGTCCTCTGGTTGTTCGCCACCGGCATCGTCGCCAACGACTGGATCGTGTCGCTCGCACCGGACTGGCGATCGTCGGCGATCGGCCTGATCGCCGCGGTGGGCCAGCTGTCGGTGGCGCTGGCCCTCGCCGTGGCGACGATGGAGACGACCTCGGTCACGCCCGCGACACGAAGCGATGCGGGGTCCCTGCTGATCGCCGTCAGCCTGGGTTGGGCGTATCTGGCAGGCGTCGACTACCTGACCGCGTGGATGGGCGACCTGCCCTACGAGACCGGCTGGTACCTGCCGCGGACACGAGGTCCGTGGGCCTGGCTGGCGGTGGGCGCGGTGGCACTCCACCTCGTCGTACCGGCGGCACTGCTGCTGCCCCGTCACGGGCGCGAGGGCAGGCTCAGCCTTCGCGCGGCGGCGGTCTCCGTGCTTGCCGGCGAAGCCTGCCACATCGCATGGATGGTGGTGCCATGAGCCACGAGCCACAGAACCTGTCCGCACGGCGCATCGCCATCGCCGGCGCCTCGCTTGCACTCGCCGTCCTCGTGGTGCTGGCGATCTGCCACGTCATGGCAGCGCGGTGGGCATCGTCCCCGGAAGCGCTTGCGCCACTGCCCCCGCAGCCAAGGCTGCAGGCCCTGCCGGGCCGCGACCTTGCCGGGCAGCGCGACGCCGCCGCGCAACGGGATGGCTGGGCATGGCAGGACTCCGAACACCGCGTCGCGCGCGTGCCGGTGGAGCGTGCGATGCGGATCATGGCCAGGGACGCCGCCCGATGACGGCCATCCCATGCATCGTCCTGCGCTGGCTGGTCGCCGTCGCCCTCGCTTTCGTCGGCGCAGCCAGCGCGACGACACCGCCGCCGCGCGACCTCACCGCCCGTGCCGGTTTCGATCAACATGTCGGCGCGTCGCTCGATCTGCACGCCCGGGTGCGCGACGACGCGGGCCACGAGGTCGGCCTGCGCGCCCTGGCGGATGGCAAGCCGCTGGTGCTGGCCTTCGGCTATTACCGTTGCCCCAACCTCTGCGACCTGACCCTGCACGGCATGGCGGCGGCGCTGGCGCGCATCCCGCTGGACCCGGCCAGCGATTACCGGGTTGTGTTCCTCAGTGTCGACCCGGGCGAAGCCGCTGGCGATGCGCGCCAGGCGAGCGACATGCTGCGCGCCATGGACGCTGGCGCCACCGCGCGCATTGCGCACTGGACGTTCGCCACGGCGGCGCCGGACACGATCGCATCGCTGACCGCCGCGGTGGGCTTCCGTTACTACTTCGACGCAGGCATCCAGCAGTACGTGCATCCGGCCGGACTGGTGATCGTCACCCCGGACGGGCACATCGCGCAGTACTTCTTCGGCGTGGATTATGCGCCGGACGCACTGCGCCTGGCCCTGGTGGACGCCTCCGGTGGCCGGCTGGGCAACGTGATCGACCAGTTCGTGTTGCTGTGCTGCGGCTACGACCCGGCCACCGGTCGCTACAGCCTGCTGGTTTCCCGGATCATGATCGTGCTGGGCTCGCTGTTCGTCCTCGCCATGGGCATCGGGGTCTACCGGTTGGCACGGAGGACACGATGAACGGCCTACCCAGCGGTTCCACCTTCGCTCCCGGCATCGACGGGCTGTTCTACACCCTGCTCGGCGTCAGCACGCTGGTGGTACTGGGGGTGTTCATCACGATGATCGTGTTCACCGTGCGTTTCCGCCGTGGCCGACAGGTGGACCGCAGCGGCGAATCGCACCGCGAACTGGGCATCGAGCTCACCTGGACACTGGTGCCGTTCGCGCTGTTCATCGGCCTTTTCGCCTGGAGCATCGTGCTGTGGGTACACATGCGCACCCCACCGCGGGACGCCCTCACCATCTACGTCGTCGGCAAGCAGTGGATGTGGGAGTTCGAGCATCCTGGCGGCCAACGCGAGATCGACACGCTACACCTCGCCACCGATCAGCCGGTGCGGCTGGTGATGACGTCCCAGGACGTGATCCATGACGTGTCCATTCCCGGCTTCCGTGTGAAGCAGGACGTCTTGCCGGGCCGGTATACGGACCTGTGGTTCGAGCCGACGCGGGCCGGAACCTACGAATTGTTCTGCGCGGAATTCTGCGGCACCGACCATTCACGGATGGGCGGGACGGTGATCGTGCAGGATCCGGCGGCACATGCACGCTGGCTGGCGGAACACGCCAGCGGCACGCTCGCCATGCGCGGCAAGGCATTGTTCACGCGCTACGGCTGTGCCGGTTGCCACGAGACCGGGTCCGCCGTGCACGCACCGCGCCTGGAAGGACTGTACGGCTCCACCGTGCCACTGGCCGATGGCCGCCAGGTACAGGCCGACGAGCGCTATCTGCACGACGCGATCGTGCTGCCGGCCAGTGAAGTCGCCGCCGGCTATGCGCCGGTCATGCCCAGCTACAAAGATCGTATCGACGAAGCGGACATCCTCGCGCTCGTCGCGTACCTGAAGACCCGGGGACAGGACAGGGAGACGACCCATGACGCGCGCTGAGCACGAGCCGCCGAGTTACCTGACGGATGGCAACACGTTGCGCTCGTGGCTGTTCACCCACGACCACAAGCGCATCGCCATCCTGTATGCGGTATCCATCACGTTCTTCTTCTTCCTCGGCGGCCTCGCCGCCGCGCTGATACGGCTGGAACTGGCCACGCCTGCGGGTGATGTCATGACGGCGGAAACGTACAACAAGACCTTCACCTTCCACGGCGTGGTGATGGTCTGGTTCTTCCTCATACCCTCCATTCCCAACACGCTGGGCAATTTCCTGCTGCCGCTGATGATCGGCGCGCGCGATGTGGCTTTCCCGCGGCTGAACCTGTTCAGCTGGTACCTCTACCTGGCCGGTGGCCTGTTCACCATTGCCTGCCTGCTGCTCGGAGGGGTCGACACGGGATGGACCTTCTACACGCCGTTTTCGACGATGTTCTCCAACTCCCATGTGATGCTGACGGTAGTCGGCGTTTTCATCGTGGGGTTCTCCTCGATCCTGACCGGCCTGAACTTCATCGTCACCATCCACACCCTGCGTACGGAGGGCATGACCTGGTTCCGCCTGCCGCTGTTCGTCTGGGCGATGTACGGCGTGTCGCTGGTGATGATGCTGGCCACGCCGGTGCTGGCCATGACGCTGTCGCTGATCGCCGTGGAACGCCTGTTCGGCGTCGGCATCTTCGATCCGGCGCTGGGTGGCGATCCGCTGCTGTTCCAGCATTTCTTCTGGTTCTACTCGCACCCCGCCGTCTACATCATGGTGCTGCCTTCCATGGGCGTGGTCAGCGAGCTGATCACCGCCAGCGTGCGTCGCAAGATCTTCGGCTATCGCTTCATGGTCTACTCGATCATCGGCATCGCCGTGCTCGGTTTCCTGGTCTGGGGCCACCACATGTTCGTGGCGGGCCAGTCGATGTACGCCGGCATCGTCTTCTCGATCCTGAGCTTCATCATCGCCGTGCCCTCCGCCATCAAGGTGTTCAACTGGACGGCCACGCTCTACAAGGGCGACATCGCCTTCGGCGCGCCGATGATCTATGCCCTGGGCTTCGTCGGCCTGTTCATGCTCGGCGGCCTCACGGGTCTCTTCCTCGCCGCTACGGCGCTGGATGTGAACCTGAGCGACACCTACTTCGTGGTCGCGCATTTCCACTACATCATGGTCGGCGGGGCCGTGATGGCTTACCTGGGCGGCATCCACTTCTGGTGGCCCAAGGTCACCGGTCGCCTTTACTCCGAGGCCTGGGCGCGGTTCGCCGCCATACTGATGTTCCTGGGTTTCAACCTGACCTTCTTTCCGCAGTTCATCGCCGGTGCCGAAGGCATGCCCCGCCGTTACCACGAGTACCCGGCGGAGTTCGGCCTGCTCAACGTGCTGTCGTCGGCGGGGGCAGTGCTGTTGGCCGCGGCCTACCTGCTGCCCGTGGGCTATTTCCTGTGGTCGTTCCGCTATGGGGCGGTCGCCCCGGCGGATCCATGGGGCGCCGAAGGGTTGGAATGGAAGACCGCGTCGCCTCCGCCCACCCACAACTTCGATCGGCCGCCCGTCGTCACGGACGGTCCGTACGCCTACAAGCACCCATGACCGGCAGCGTTGTCCAGCCCGCCGAACCGTTCGACGACACTTCGCAGCAGCGCGAGGCGGCGACCCTGGGCATGTGGGCTTTCCTCGCCACGGAAGTGCTCTTTTTTGGCGTGCTGTTCGCTGCCTATACCGTGATGCGCCTGCTTCATCCGGATGCCTTCGCGGCCGGCAGTCGCCATACCGACCTCATGCTGGGCACCGCGGAGACCGGCATGCTGCTGCTGAGCAGCTTCACGGCGGCCCTGGCCGTCCGCGACGTGCAGGTCGGCGCCGCGCGCCGCGCCGCCGTCCTGCTGTTCACGACGGCCCTGCTGGGCGCGTGTTTCCTGGCCGTCCATGCAGCGGAGTACCACGCGGACTACCGCGCCGGTGTCATACCCGGAATCCGCTATGACGAGGTGGGCGCTATCGCCGGACCCCAGCAGATGTTCTTCCTGCTGTACTACGTGACCACCGCCTTCCATGGCCTGCATGTCACCGTAGGCGTCATTCTCCTGGGCCTCATGGCGCGCCGCGTGCGCCGGGGTGTCTACCCGCCCGAGGGGTACTGGCCGGTCGACATCGCGGTGCTTTACTGGCACCTCGTCGATATCGTCTGGATCTTCGTCTTTCCGCTGTATTACCTGGTGAGCCGCGCATGAGCGAACGGCCACCGTCCCTCGCCACGCACCTGGGCGCGCTGGCCGCACTGGGCGGGTTGCTGATCCTGAGCGTCGTGATGGCGCGCTTCCGCCTGGGGCTCATCAACGTGATCGCCGGCCCCGCCATCGCCGCGCTCAAGGCGCTGGTGGTGCTACTGGTCTTCATGCGACTGCGCGGCAGCAAGCCGGCCATCTATTTCGCCGCCAGCTTCGGCATCCTCTGGCTCGCCATCCTGTTCGGCCTGACGCTGGCCGAAGTGCTCACCCGGACGCCGGTGGTCGTGCTGCCGTGAGCCGGCCGGCGCATCGGTCTTCGCGTGGCGCTTACCGCCGCCGCGCTTTGCTACGCATTCCATCGACGGGAGACCACCCATGGATCACGCCTTCGACCTTTCCGCGCCCTGGTGGAGCTATATCGTGCGGGGTGTCATTACCTACATCGGCCTGCTCGTGCTGATGCGCCTCGCCGGCAAGCGCAGCTTCGGCGAGATGTCCGCATTCGACGTCATCGTGATCGCGCTGGCCGGCGGCACGCTGCGTACCGCCATCATCGGCGACGACCACGGCATGATCGGGCCCTTCCTGGGCGTGGCCGCCATCCTCGCCACCGACAAGGCTATCGCCTGGGCGTCCGCGCGATCGAGGATCTTCAATCGCATGGTGGAAGGATTCCCTGCCCTGCTGATCCGCGACGGCCAGCGCGACGCGCAGGCACTGCGCCGGCACAACCTGCCCGATGCCGCGCTGGATCGCGCGCTCCACGGCGCCGGGCTGGTCAAGGACGAGGATGTCCAGACGTCCTGGCTCGAGCCGAACGGCAAGATCACGCTGGTGCGTCGTTCCACCGACGGCCAGGCGTGACCCGCCGTGACCCGGGCGCGCGCAGCGGTGGCTGAACGGTGCCGCCGCACTCGCAAGAAGTTACCGACCGTCGTCGATACACTGCCGCAGAAGCCGCCTGAACTTTCGCTCGCGCGGCGAATCGAACCGCCATCCTGCCCTTGCGGATACACCATGAAAAAGACGTTACTCGCCTTCGCGTTGTTCTCCGTCGCCCTGGCCGCAACCGCCGCCGATTCCCCCAAGGATGTCCAGGCGCTGATCGCCCGCGGCGACTACTCCGGTGCCGAGGCGATGCTGCGCCAGGCGGTCAGCGAGCATCCGCAAAGCGCCAAGGCGCACTATGTCCTGGCCGAGGTGCTGGCACACGAAGGCAACATCGGCGATGCCAAGGCGGAAGCGGGCAAGGCCGCCACACTCGATCCGGCCATCCGCTTCACCGATCCCACCCGCTTCGAGCAGTTCCAGAGCAAGTTGAACCAGGCGCTCGCGCCCGAGTCGTCCCCGCGCACATCGGCACGCCAGGCGACCTATGGCGCCCCGGCCCCGGTGGAGGCAACGCCGCGGGCGAGCTCGTTTCCCCTGACGGGTCTGTTGGTGATCGGTGGCGTGATCGCGTTGATCGCGTTCCTGTGGTCCCGCCGTCGCCGTGCTGTCGCGCCACCGTTCCCCAATGCCCCTTATGGCACCCCGCAGCAGCCGCCACCGCCGCCGTACGGCGGTTACCAGGGCTATGGCAACAACTATGCTCCGCCGCCGACCTCGTCGGGTGTCGGCGCCGCCGTCGCCGCCGGCGTGGGCGGACTGGCCGCGGGCGCCTTGCTCGACGAGGCTTTCCGTTCGCATCGCGGCGAAGAGCAGGTCCGCGATGCCGGTTTCATGGGTGGCGGCAACGAGGCGCCGCAGCCCTCGCAGCAGGCCTATGACGACCTGCGCGACGAGCCCATCGACATGGGCAACAACGACAGTTCATGGGACCAGGGTGGTTCTGACGACAGCGGGAGTGACGACAACCAGTGGTGATGGTGCGCCCATGAGTCCCCTGTAGAACACAACACGCCATGGCGCTTTTCCGGCGGACCCCTGTGCTAGGTTTAGCCGGCAGGGGGCGAAACACCGGGAGTAGCGAGAGATGTCTGTCATCCATCGAGCGGGCCGTCACGGCCTGTGGGCAGGGTTGTTCGGTTGTGTGGTCGCTTGCGGCGCGTCGGGCGCCATCGCGGCCACGTCGCCGGGATTCAATGTCGGCTCCGCGAACGTTGCGATCGCCGATCCGCCGGTACCCCGGCCACCGGGCAAGGCGTGCACGGTGCAGCTCTTCAGCGGTTTCACCTTCCGCGATTTCTCCGACCATCCCTACAGCTATGCGCCACCGACCGGATGCGGTACGGCGTGGTCGAAGGTGGTGCTGGAGGCAGACTTCTCGGTCACCGCAGGCCGCCAGTTCGATCGCACCGCCTCGGTGTGGCTGGGCGGGGCCAATGTCTATTTCGGTACCACGCAGGAGCCCTCCGCCACGGTGTCGCCCAGCTGGCATATCGAGCGCGACGTCAGCGACTTCGCCAGCCTGCTGCGAAACCCGCAGACCGGTCAGGCGATCCTCGGCAACGTGGTCGACGGGACATACACCGGCGTGATCAGTGGATCGGCGCGGCTGGTGTTCTATCCGGCCAACGTCCTCGCGCCGAAAGTGGATGCCCCCGATGTGGTGTTCCCGCTGTCCGACGGAACAGCCGGCGGCACCGTCGCACTGAACACCGGCACCGACCAGCTGTCGCGCACACTGACGTTGCCGACCAACATCGAGCGCGCCTACCTCGATGTATTCGCCCAGGGCCAGGGTGGCGACGAGTTCTGGTATTCCTGCGTGCCCGATGCACAGAGCACCGAGGCCCAGAGCTGCGGTGGCGGGGCCTATCGTGAGGTGCAGGTGTCGATCGACGGACAACCCGCCGGCGTCGCGCCGGTGTATCCGTGGATCTTTACCGGAGGCATCGATCCCTACATGTGGCGCCCGACGCCGGGTGTGCAGACGTTGAACTTCCTGCCGTACCGCGTCGACCTCACCCCGTTCGCCGCCCTGCTCAACGACGGCAAGCCCCACGCGCTCGCGATCGGGGTGACCGGCGCCAACGGCAACTTTGCCGTGACCGGCAACCTGTTCGTGTACCAGGATCCGCATCGCAAGGTACTCACCGGCGCGGTGACTGCCAACACGCTGGCCGGCCAGCCGGCGGTGGCGTCCGTGGACAATCGGCTCACCGACAACGCGGGCGTGATCGGCGGCGCCATCGCCACCCATGCCTCGCGCAGCTTCCGCACCGCCGGCTACGTGGATACCTCACGGGGCAGGATCGTCACGGATGTGAACCAGACCGTGGCCTTCGACAATACGCAGTCGTTCGCCATCGATCCGTCGCGTTACCTGCAAGGCATCGACCAGCTGACCACCGTGGACAGCACCACGAAGACCCGCCAGGGGCCGTTCGGCATCGCCGTCACCACCGAGACGCATGTCGATTATCCGTTGAAGGCAAGCTTCGGCACGACGTTCGATGGTGCCGGCAACGTCACCGGCGCGCCCAGCGCAGTGACGCAAGGCTTCTCCCGATCGTTCGTGAAGAAGGTGGGCGGCCTGGTGCTCTACCGCAGCGACGTGGACAACAGCATCGACACGGCGGACACCCTCGCCTTTACCAACGGCGCGGTGTCGGGCCATAGCGGCCAGCGCAGCACGCAGGTGTTCCGCTTCAAGGACAACCTGGGCAGTTGCTACGGCCGTGACGTCGTGACTGCGGCGGGCGTGCTCAGTGCGGCGACCGACGGCGGCGACTGCGCACGGGGCCGCAACACGCTGCTGTGGTTCACCCATCCGGACGGCTCGCCGGATACGTCGCGCACGGAAGATCCGGGCCTGTTCTGATCCATGCGAACGTCGTGGCCGACCCGCTTCCACGGCGAGCCGGCCACGCCGCCAGCCAGCGGACCTATAATGGCGGTTTAGTCCGTATCGGTACCCGCCCGAGCATGTCCAAACTGAAGAGCAACCAGGTCCTCGTGACCATCGGCACCGCCTGCACCCTGTCGGCCGTCGGCTCCACCGAGACCTATCAGGCCCTCGTGGCCCACTCCGACGAATTCCTGCCGCTGGCGGCCTTCGATGCCGGCCTGGTGACGCTCGACCCGGAAGCCGCCCATGCGGCGGATGGCATGCGCTGGACGCATGGCGACCACGCCGGGCAACCGGCGACGATGGACGAGCTGCGGCGGCTGCATGGGGATGCCCTGCGCGCCAACAGCGGCATCCGCCATGTACCGCATGTGCGTGAACTGGCCCCGCGTGTCGTCACCGACATCGCCGCCCCCTTGCCGCACGACCTGGAAACCGTGGGCCTGCGCCGCCTGGCCGGCCTGCGCTACGAGGACATCCGCGCGTCGAAGCTGAAGGACATGCACGGCCTGTTCCAGGACGATCCGCTGCTCAGCCCTTCCCTCCAGGCGCAGTTGTTCGCCTATGGCGCGTTGGGTGCGCTGGCGGGCCTGCCGCGACCGTTGTCTGAACTGGTCCCCGATCCCTTCGGTTTCCGCGTGGCCTCGGCCACCGCCTTCGGTGGCAACGAGGCGCTGGGCCAATGGCTGCGCCCGGATGCGCCGCTGCCGGAGGAAGGCTTCCCGAAGGACACCTTCGCCGTACGCCTGGCGCATTCGCTCGGCTCGCACGGACCTGCGCTCGTCTCCACGATGCTTGCGCCCGCGTACAGCATCAGCCGCGTATTGAAGAATCCGGAACTGCGCGAGTCGCTCCGCTCCGACGAAGTGGGTTTCATGCGCGTACCGCAGGCACCGCTCACCGCGGTGGGCGCGTGCGCGTCCAGCCTGGTGGCGCTGGCCGACATCGCGCCGCAGTTGCTGTTCGACTACCCCGGATTCCAGAAACCGAAGATGGTGCTGCTGACCGCGGCGGACGCGGCGCTGCAGCCGCGCTTCGGCATCCTCGAGGCGTTCGGTGGCGGCGCGCTGATGACCGGCGAGAAGCTGGCCGCCAAGAACGCCGCGCATGACGACGGCAACGTGCGCAGCGTCCACGACGCGCTCGCCCCGTTCGATGTGGACGCCGACGGCACGGTGGTCGGCCATGGGGGCTCCGGTTTGCTGGTCACCACGCTGGCCTTCGCACTGGACCAGCAGCTGGATATCACCTCGATCATCGTCGGCTGGGGCCAGAGCGCCGAAGCCGGCGGCAAGGCGCACTTCGCGGGCGTGGGCTTCGGCGGCGAGAACGCGCTGGTGCAGGCCCTGGACATGGCGTTCGTGGGCCACGGCTATGGCGTGCACGATTTCCACTACCTCGCCGCGCATGCCACGGGCACGCGCACCAATTCCAAGACCGACCTGGCGACGGCGCTGGCGGGCCTGCGTGGCGCCGCGCAGCGGCAGGATATGCAAGGCGAATTGCCGCGCCTGGTGGTCGGCACGCCCAAGGCGGTCGGTGACGGACACACCATGGGCGAGACGGGGCTGAAGGCACTCTCGCAGGCGCTGCAATTCGTGCTCGGTCGCAAGGCGCCGGGCGTGCCTACCCTGCGCCGCCTGGACCCGGACCTGGCCGATGTCGCCGGACATTTCCAGCTGCACGCGCAGCCGTCGGAAGGCAACGCCAACGGGGGCGCCATCTGCGCCACGCAGGGTTTCGGTGGCTACAACGGCGCGGTGGCGCTGCGATCGGCCACGCCGGAGGCCCTGGCAAAGTACGACTGCGATCCCGCCGCCTTGCAGGCCTACCTCGAAGCGTGGCCCACGCTTCGCCGCGAACGCGAGGCGCGGGAGCGCAACGCACGTCGCAGCCCCGCGCTCGCGTTGAACATGGCCGAACGGCATCGCTGGATCGGGCTTGAGTAAAGCCTCACTGATAAAGGCCATTGCCGTAAACGCTTAAGCCTTACCGAAATCACGTAAAACGCGCCGCATCCACGGCCTATACCTGAATAGCACTTCCGCTTTTCAAGGTTGTTTATGGTTCTGGCGAGACATGTCAGAGGGGTGTCTCTGATCGAGGTCTTGATGGCGGTACTGGTCTTCACGGTCGGCCTTCTCGGCTTGTCCAGCCTGCTCATCGTATCGTTTCGCTCCAACCAGGTCGGGTACCAGCGCACCCAGGCGGGGTTCATCGCGACGAGCATGGCCGACCGCATGCGCGCCAATCCGCTGGGCGTCTGGGCCGGCGGCTACAACTCGTCGTCGTATCCGATCGACGGGACCCAGGCCTGCACGGCCACGACAGCCTGCACGCCCGCCAAACTCGCGCTACGTGACCAATACCTGTGGAGCAGCCAGCTGCGGGCGTTCCTGCCCAACGGCAAGGCGTCCATCGCGTGCACCAACGGCGCGACGCCGGATACGGCCCAGCTGGCGGTCAGGCCGCCGTACGCAGGCAATTGCGTCATGCGTATCAGCTGGACGGAGCGCAACGCCGGCGACAGCGACCACCAAGGGGTCGACACCCGTACGTTCGTCTGGAACTTCCAGCCATGACGCGGCTGTCGCGGGGATTCTCGCTGGTCGAACTGATGATCGCGATGGCGTTGGGCCTCATCGTGGCCGGCGGCATCGTCAGCGTGGTGCTGGCCACCTCCGCCAGCAGCGTCGTGCAGACGCAGCTGGCCAAGTTGCAGGAAGAAGGGCGCTTCGCGGTCGCCTCGCTCACCGCGGACCTGCGCATGGCCAACGCGCAGTACTGCTCCAACGTCGGCGGGCAGTCTTCGCCTCTTTCCAACGGCGTGATGTCGCTGGATCGCTACCTGCGCGCGCCGCAGGTGCTGGTGTCCGGCGCTACGCTGCAGGCCGCCCTTGCCGACAACGGCACGAAGTGGGGCAGCACCAGCGGCAGCAATACGTATCCGGTCGCGCCCATCGCCGCGTTCACCCTGCCCGCCTTCCTGGCGCTGCGGGGCTACGACTGCACCGTGAGTTCCTGCACTCCCGACGACCCGAGCGTGGCCGGGCTTCCCGCGCAGGGCAAGACGATCGGCAATCGCGTGCCGGGCAGCGCGGCCATCACCCTGCGCTACCTCGACGGCACTCGCGGCTGGTCGCTGGACGGTATCAACAGCACCGTGACCCTGAGTGGCAACGCAGTGGCTAGCATCGCCGTCACGCCGCAGACCGGCGAGCCGCCGTTGACCTCGTACGTGGCCGGCGACCTGATGATGCTGGCCGACTGCAACGCGGCCCAAGTGTTCTCGGCCACGCTATCCGGCAAGACGTTCACGCCGGCGACCAACCTTGCCAGTGTGATGCGGCCTTCCGGCGTCTCGCCGAAACTGTTCGACTTCAACCGCGACATGCGTACGGTGTCCTATTACCTGCAGGTGGTGAGCGACAACAACGGCAACACCACCGGCGCGCTGATGAAGCGGGTCAACGGGGTGGCCGCCGAAGTGGTCAGGGGCGTGGAGCGTCTCGACTTCCTCTACGGCGTGATGGATGCCGCGGGCAACACCAGTTACCGCACCGCAGCGCAGATCGACGGGGCGGCCACCTGCGCCTCGTCGACGGTGAGCATTGCCGGTAGCGACCCGGGCTGCATGTGGCGATCGGTGCAGAGCATCGAGATCCACCTGCTCATGACCGGGCAGATCCCGCTGTATTCCCTGAAGCCGACCGATCTGCAGTACCAGTACTACGGCGACCCCGCCGTGGCGGGCGCCGCCGCCCCGGGCAACGCCGCCCGTGCGGTCATGCCCAGCCAGCAGGGCTTCGACGATCATGTGCTGCGCCGCGAATTCTCCACCGTGGTTTCCGTACGGAACTACAACCCATGAGGCGGCAGCGTGGCGCGGTACTGGTGCTGGCCATGGTGTTCCTGCTGGTGCTCACCATCGTGGCCATCAGCACGTCGGGCCGATCGCTGCTGCAGGAGCGCATGGCCGGGGCGATGCGCAACGCGCAGCAGGCCGAGTGGTCGGCCGAGAACGCCCTGCGCGGCGTGGAGTGGAACATCTTCAACGGCGTCGGCGTGGCCTGCTACAACTCCAGCAACCCGTCGACGATCAGCGGCAAGGTATCGGCGTTCCGGCAGTCGTCGGTGTGGCTGGTGGATGGCGCAACCGAATACAAGGGTGCCGGCGTGGCCGTGGATTACACGGCCAAGAGCACCGATCCCGCGCTGTCCACCGCCGTGCTGGCGCGCAACCCCTGGTACATCGTCGAGCTGCTGGGCCAGGACCTGGCACCGAACACCGGCACCAGCACGGCGAAGGAAGCCGGATCGTCCGCGTCGGCCACCGCCAAGTTCTATCTCTACCGGATCACCGCGCGTGCCAGCGGTGGCAGTCCCAACACCCTGCGCGTGGTCGAGACCACGTTCGTCACTCCCAACCTCCTCGCGTGCACACTGAGTTGACGATGCCCATGACGGCAAGCCCGCACTTCGCCCGCCGCCTGAGCCTCGTCGCGCTCTGCCTGATCGCGGCATGCAGCCTGCTGGCGGGCGTGGCCGCCGCGACCACGGTCACCGTCAGCCGCACGCCGCCGGGCGTCACCTCGAAGGTCGCACCCAACATCGTGGTCACCTTCGACGACTCAGGTTCGATGAACGCCACCTCCATCCCCGATGCGATGGATGGCTTCTACGACAAGAAGTACTACTACTCGTCCAACGGCAACCCGATCTATTTCGACCCGAAAGTCACCTATGTCGTTCCACCGGACGCCAGCGGCGTGCCCCTGGGCACACCCAGCTACACCGCCGCCTGGCGCGACGGCTACTGCGCCAACACGCTGACGAAGACCTGCTGGTCGCCCAACACCGGCACGTACCTCGCGCCGGTAGTCGTCGACCTGAGCAAGGCCTTCTACGCCGGTTTTCTCGCCAATACGCTGGCCGGCAACTCGCCGTGCTCGCGCAACGCGAACGAGACTATCACCTGGTACACCACCGGAGGGCGTACCGGCTGCCAGCAGCTAGACATTCCCGCGTCCGTGCGCGGAACGACCACCGGCAGCACGACGACGACCACGTCCACCACCACCACGTGCACGTTCCTCGGCTGCCCCGCGGCCTTCATCGGTTTCAGCGGCACGCGCACGGTGACCAACAGCGACGGCAGCGTGAGCGTGTGGACCTGCACCTCGCCTCTGGTCGTCCTGACCAGTTGCACCACCGTGACCACGGTGACCATCACCGTCACGACCACGACTACCGACACCGGCGGCTTCTACTACGTTTGCACCTCGCCCGCCGTCGAGTCCAGTTGCACCTATCACCTGGTCGCCAACGAGTCGGCGGCCATCCAGCAGAACTTCGCCATCTGGTACAGCTACTACCGCTCGCGCAATCTCAACGCGCGCGCCGCCGTAGGTCGGGTATTCGGTAGCCTGGCCGACGGCTCGGTACGCGTGGCATGGCAGACGCTGCAGTCACAGTCGGCCAGCGGCAGCTACAACGCGTCCGGTGTCTATGCCGGAGCGTTCTACGGTCCGCTCGCCTCGACCAGCAAGATCCTGGAGCTGACCAACGCACCCACCGGGTGCACCACGACCAGTACGGCGGATACCTGCTGGCGCAGCCAGTTCATGAACTGGCTGTACGGCGCTCCGGCCAGCGGCGGCACGCCCACCCGCGTCGCCACGCAGACGGCAGGCGAGTTCTACAAGCGTCGCCTGACCACATCGCCAGCGGCGCAGGATCCCTACTGGAACGGCAGCACCAGCACCCCCGGCGAGCTGACCTGCCGGAAGAACTTCAACATGCTGGTGACCGACGGCTTCTGGAACGGCGACAGCCCGGCCAAGGCCACGCCCAGCGACAACGTATCGCTCACCCTGCCGGACGGCACCACCTATGCCACCTCTGGTACGCCGTCCACGGTGTACTGGAACCAGACGGGCACCACCGACCCTTCGCTCGCCGACATTGCGTTCTCCTACTGGGCCAACGACCTGCGACCGGACCTCGGCAACAACGTGCCCCCGTACTATGCCGACCTCACCACCGGTATCGCCGGGCCGTCCACCACCGTGAACTCCACCACGCCGGGCAGCAACGCCGAGGTGTACTTCAATCCCGCCAACGATCCCGCCAACTGGCAACACATGTCCCAGTACATGGTGACCATGGGCATTTCCGGGAGCCTCAACTACCCCGGCGACTATGTGTCGCTGCGCAAAGGCACGAAACAGTGGCCGACGCCGGATACCAACGGCGGCGCGAACAACATCGACGATACCTGGCATGCCGCGATCAACAGCCGCGGAGGCTACTTCAGCGCGGCCGATCCCACCTCGCTGGTCAACAGCCTCACGACGATCCTGTCCTCGGTCATCGCCAGCAGTTCGAGCTCGCTTACGCTGGCGCTGAGCACCAACGTGCTGACCACCAACGCGATCGCCTACTACGCCGGCTACAACACCACCGACTGGAGCGGTTCGCTGCTGGCGCGCGCCATCGGCTCCAACGGTGCGGTCGGCAATACGCTGTGGTCGGCGGGCGACCTGTTGACCGCGCGAATCGTCGGCAGCGATCCGCGGCTGATCGTCACCGCCACGGGTCCGGGCACGGGCACCGCGCAGGCCCTGGCCTATACGACGATGACGACGGCGCAGAAGGCCATACTCGACTCCTACGACGGCAGTGGATCGATAGCGACGGCGGACGGCCTGGGCTCGCGGCGCGTGGACTGGCTCAGCGGCGTACGCACCCTGGAAGGCAGCACCTTTCGCACGCGCACGACGCTGCTGGGCGCGATCTTCGGCTCGCAGCCGGCCTACGTCGGCGCACCCGACAGTGGCTATAGCGATACCTTCCCTGCCGGCTCGCCCGAGGCCAAAGCATTGGCCGCCGACGGGACGACCAGCTACTCGGCTTTCCTCAGCCGATGGGCGACGCGTCCCGCCGCCGTTTATGTCGGCGCGAACGACGGCATGCTGCATGCCTTCGATGCACGTATCGCCGGCACCAGCGGCGCTCAGCCCGGCCGGGAACTGTGGGCGTACATTCCGGCCAGCGTCTACCCGAACCTTCCCGCACAGAGCCGGCTGAGCAACTTCACCTTCACGCCCACCGTCGACGGAAGCCCGGTCACCGGCGACGTGTTCTTCAACGGTGCCGACAGCCAGAGTAAATCGACCGCCGGCTGGCACACGCTGCTGGTCGGTTCGCTGCGTTTTGGCGGCCGCGGCGTGTTCGGCGTGGACATCACCGATCCGTCGGCGTCGACACTGGGCACCACCAGCGCCGTGGCGTCGAAAATCCTCTGGGAATTCAATAGCGACAGCATTTCCACCGTGGGCACGCCGGCCAACCTGGGGTATACGTTCGGCACGCCCGTGATCACGCGCGTCGCCTTCACCAACACCGACAAGTCGGTGGGTCGTTGGGTGGTGCTGGTGCCGGGCGGCTATTTTCCGGATGGCAGCACGGCCACGGCGGCCGGCAACACCTATAGCTCCCTGTTCGTCCTCGACGCCCAGACCGGCACGCTGCTGAAGGAGATCCGCACGCCCTCGGGCAGCGGCAGCACCGCCAGCCACGGACTCACCACCCCCGCGGTGGGCGATTACGACGGTGACCAGGTAGCCGATGTGGCTTTCGCCGGTGACCTCGACGGCAATATCTGGCGCATCGATCTCTCGGCGGCGACGCTGGGCGCGACCGCCGGGTCACAAGGCGTCAGCCTGCTGTTCAAACCCGCCGTGGCCAACGCGCAATCGGTGACCACGTCGCCGCGTCTGCTGGCCGATCCCACCTCGTCCAATTTCCTGGTGGTGTTCGGTACCGGTCGCTACCTGAGCACCGCCGACACCGCCGATACGACGCAGCAGGCCTTCTACGGGCTGCGCGAGCCGGGCACGACGGTCGGCACACCGATCACCGTGGCCGCCGGCAACCTGGTGATGCAGTCGATGACCCTGGACAAGACCAGCGGCGCGATCGGCGTCACCGGCAACGCCGTACCCGCGGGCAAGTCGGGCTGGTACCTGCCGCTGTCCAGCGTGGCCGGTGAACGTGTCGTGGTCACGCCGGCACTGGATTCCAGCAACAACACGGTGACCTTCAGCACACTGATTCCCACCGCCAGCGACCCCTGCACGACATCGAGCTCGGGCTCGGTCATCGCCCTGGACGGCACCACGGGCGGCGCGGCGTTCGGCGTGTCGATCGGTACCGCGGTGACCTTCGGGCAGGGCTACACGCTGGCCGGTGCGCAGGTCAGCGGGGCCGCCAGTTCCGGTGCCTTGTACACGGCGGCCAGCCTCAGTGGTGGCACCTCCTATCTGCCCGGCCAGGTCACCGCGTCCGGGGCGACGGCCGGCACCAGCATCCCCACCGCGCGTCGCCGCTCGTGGCGCGTACTCAACAGCGGTAACTGATATGCACACGTTCCGACATCGCCGCGGCTTCACCCTGCTGGAACTGATGATCGTGCTGGTCGTGATGGCGATCCTCGCGGCCATCGCCGTGCCTTCGTACACCAAATACGGGTATCGGGCACGACGCAGCGACGGCCAGAAGCTGCTGCTGAGCATCGCCAACGCGCAGGAGCGCTATTACGCCCTGCACAACGCGTACGCGGACCTGGCGACGATCGGTTATGCGGCATCCACTACGGCAAATTCCGAAGCGGGCTATTACACGGCATCGGTCACCGTGACCGCAGTGGCATCGCTGGATGCCCAGGCCTATACCGCTACCGCCACGCCCGTTCCCCAGGGCGCGCAGGCGCGCGATGTCTGCGGCGCGCTGTCCCTGACCAGCACGGGCGTCAAGGCGCCCGTCGGCACGACCAGCAACGGCACATGCTGGTGAAACGCATGCGCACGCGACGACAGGCTCGGCACCGCCAGCATGGCTTCAGCCTGCTGGAGCTCGTGGTGGCGATCGTCGTCGCGGCGATCCTTGCCGCCCTGGCCGTGCCGTCGTTCCGCACCATGGTGCAGAAGCATCGCCTGCGCGCCGCGACGGACAGCCTGCAGGCAGCGGTGCAGTACGCACGCACCGAGGCCGTCGTGCGCGCCAATTACGTGTCGGTATGTGCCAGCGCGGACGGGGCCACGTGCTCGTCCAGCAATCGCTACGACACCGGCTGGCTGGTCTACGTGCACCCGGTGGCAACCACCACGGCGACCGATGTCTACACGGCTAACGCGTCGGCCGGCATGCAGGTGCTGCGCACGGCGACTGCCTTCAACGGAATCTCCGCGGTCGCCAGCGACGCCGCCGTGGTGACCTTCGGCCAGCAGGGCCAACTGGTGCCGCTGGCCTCGCGCACCAACCCCAGCCAGCCCATGGCCTTCGTGCTGTGCGCCGGTGCCAGCGGCACCACCACGGGCGCGAACACCACGGCCGTGCCGGGGTCCCGCATCGGGGTCAGCCCCTATGGCGGCATCGCCTCGACCAAGCTGGCCAGCACGGACGCGTGCACGCCGTAACCCGCTCGCTCAGGCCAGGACGTTCAACTCGACGGGAATCACCGCATCGCCGCTGATCACCTGCGCCTGGCCGTCCTGCATCATGAACTGGATCTGCATCGTGCGCTGGGTGAGCGCCGCCAGGGCTTCGACGGTGGCGGGCGCCACGTCGACCACCGACACGTTCTTCGTGCGTGCCACGGCCGCGGCCGTCTTCTTCCACCACACCTCCGCGCCACGACCGCTGTAGGTGTAGACGATGACCCGGTTGGCGCGACCGGCCGCGCGACGGATGCGCTGCTCGTCGGGCTGGCCCAGTTCGATCCACAGGTCGACCTCGCCGGTAAGTTCCTTGCGCCACAGGTCCGGTTCGTCGTCGGCGCTGAGCCCCTTGCCGAACACCAGCGCGTCGTCCGCGTTCAGGGCAAAGGCCAGCACCCTCACCATCATGCGCTCGTCGGTTTCCGACGGATGCTGGGCGAGTGTCAGGGCATGGGCCTGGTAGTAATGCCGGTCCATGTCGCTGACCTGCAGGTCGGCCTTGAAGACGGTGGATTTGAGTGCCATGGGGAGTGCGCTTCGCTTCGGGTCAGCCGCAAAGCGTACAGGAAGCCCGGCAGCGCCATGCGTGGGCGGCGTGCCGTGGTTAAAATGACCGACTGCCCGTCGAAGGATACCGTCCGTGCCCCACTACTCCGGCCCGTTGCTGACACGTCCCGTCGTCGAGGCCTGGGATGCGGCACACGCCCGTGGCGAGGACGCCTGGCGCGGCTCGCTGGACCTCGGTCGCTCGGACGACGAGGTGCGCCTGCACGGCGCAACGTGGAGCTGGCGCGGTGGTTCATTCCCGCACCCCGGCAAACTGAAGGACCGCACCATCTACTGGTGGGACGGCGAGGCGTTCGCCCCGGTCTCGCGTTTTGCCGACTCGCTGATCAAGCTCGTTCCCACGCCCTGGGGCGCGCCCACCTTCGAGATCGACGGCATCAAGATGTTGCCGACCGCCAGGGAATCCCCGTTCGACGACGCACGGCGCAAGGTCGCCCTGGTGCAGCCGCGCGGCAAGGTGGTGCTGGATACCTGCGGGGGCCTGGGTTATTTCGCCGCCTGCTGCCTGCAAGACGGCGCGGCACGGGTGGATTCGTTCGAGAAGAACGACGACGTGCTGTGGCTGCGCACGCTGAATCCCTGGTCGCCCGATCCCGATGCCCCGGGCCATGGCGGGCGACTGCGGCTATCGCATGCCGACGTGTCGGTGGCCATCGCGGGCATCGCCGATGCGTCGGTGGACGCGCTGTTGCACGACCCGCCGCGTTTCGGCATCGCCGGCGAACTCTACTCGCAGACGTTCTACGGACAGTTGGCCCGTGTCCTGCGGCGTGGCGGCAGGCTGTTCCATTACACCGGCAGCCCCAACAAGCTCACCAGCGGACGCGACGTGCCGCGCGAGGTGGCGGCACGGCTGGACAAGGCCGGTTTCAGGGCCGAGCCCGCGCTCGATGGCGTGTACGCGACACGCCGCTGACGCGGAACGCGCATCCCGTCACTGTCGCGGCCCGTATGATCCTCACGACGCCCCCGTCCCCGTGAGGCCCCATGTCCGTTACGTCCGCTCGTCCCGTGCTCGTCCTTGCCGCCTGCGCCCTGGCGCTGCCCGCCGCCGCCATGGAACGTTACGTCGGTACCGCTTACGCGCGCGGTGGCACTGCCGTGCTCTATCGCGAGGTGCACCTGGGCGATGCCTCACGGCATCTCATCGTGTTCCAGTGCCCCGATGGCAAGCCCTTCGCACGCAAGCGGCTGCGCGCCGGCACGATACCGACGCAACCGGACTTCGATTTCACCGATGCGCGCAACGGGTACGAGGACGGCGTACGCGGCGACGGCGCGCAACGTGTCGTCTACGTGCGCCGCGTCGGTGGACAGCGCAGCGAGCAGGCCCTGACGGTACCGCCCGATGCCGTCATCGATGCGGGATTCGACGTGTTCCTGCGCGCCCGCTGGGACCAGGTGGTGGATCGCGGCGCCTCCGCGCCCTTCCTGATGACCGGCAAGGGCAAGTTCTTTCCGGTCAAGGTCGTCGCATCCGGGCGGGAGGGCACGGAGCGACGCATCGCCTTGAAGCTGGACGCCTGGTATGGCTTTGCCGCACCGACGATCGACGTGACCTACACCGAAGCCACACGACGCCTGCGTCGCTACGAAGGGCCGGGTACGATCCGCGACGCACGCGGCAAGCCCGCGGACGTCCGCATCGAGTTCCTGCCAGCCGATCGCACCGAAGGCGTGCCCGACACCGCGTGGGACCAGGCCCTGGCCCTACCCCTCGATGGACGCTGCCCCGCCTGAGCCAAGACGCTCCAGCGCGATGGCGAGCGCTGCCATGGCCAGGGCCCAGGTGACCGCCAGCCACGTATAGCCATGCCACGACGGCGCGGTGAGCAGCACGGTATGCCAGCCGCGCGCCGCACCGGCGTAGGACAACGGCCCGCCGATGGCGCCCAGCAGGGCCGCCGGCCAGGGCCTGCCCGCCAGCCACCGCATCGGACCCGGCATGGTCACGGCGAACGCGGCCCACAGGCCGAGGATCCAGCAGGGCGGTCCACCCGGCCACGGTGCCGGCACATCGGCCGCGTAGCGCACGAAGCCCAGCGCGGTGGCTCCGCCATCCACGACAGCACCGAACACGACGGCCAGGCAGGCAAGCCGGAGCATGAGGCGACGCTCGCGCGCCATCGCGACCTGCCAGGCGACGAAGGCCACGGTAAACCCCGAGGCCATCCAGCCGTGTTCGCCACCAGCGGCGATGACCACCGCGAACCACAAGGCTTCGTAAACGATGAAAGTGACGATCGGGGAACGCAGCAAGGGCTTGTCCGGAAGCAAACGTTAGCGTTGTCTACGTGACGGCGCCCGCCAAGGATGCACCCATGGCACGCAGCGGTACAGGTGACGATTGCGGGCGACCCCACGAGGCTGTTAGCGTCCTGTCTCCCGGGGGATAGGCGTTCCATCGCCGTGGTCAACGAGTTCAGGAAAACATCGGCGCTGGTACAGACCATCGGCTTTGCCGTGGGCGTCATCATCGGCGTCGGCCTCGCGGTGGTCCTGTTCCAGGACTACCAGCACCGTGTCCAGGCGGCCCATGCACAGGCGCGGACACTGGCCGATGGTGCGCAGCGCCTGATCGATGCGCGCCTGAGGCAGCTGGAAGTCGCGCTGATGGGTATTTCGGCCAGCGCGCACGACCTGACGCTTACGGTGCCCAACGAGGCGAAGCCCCTGCTGGCGGACAGCCTCAAGGACGCGATCGCGCGCCACGACCAGGTGGAGAGCATCGTGCTGCTCGACCCGGCGGGCCAGGCCGTGGGCCCCGGTGACGGCGAGCCCGCCATCATGCAGTGGATCGGCTCGCCGGCAGCCGGTACCGACCTGCGCATGGGGCCCATCGAGCGGCACGGGAAGGGCTGGGTCATTCCCCTGGCCGTGCCGTTCGTGGACGGCGGCTGGCTGCTGGCACGCATGAACCAGGAGGACCTGCAGGATGTCGTCGACAACCTCCACGCGGGCTCGCAGGATGTCGCGACGGTCGTCGACCTGCACGGCACGATCGTCGCCCGCACCGGTAACCATCCCGAGCTGATCGGCAAGCCGGTCGACATCCTGTTCGATTCCCAGGATACGCGTGCGGGCCGCCGTATCAGCCAGGTCGACGGCGTGGATCGCGTCATCTCGCTGGCAGCGCCCGGCCGCTATCCGCTACGGGTGGGCTTCGGTGCGGCCAGTGCCGCCCTCCTCGGCAACTGGTACCCCGTGGTGGCGCTGACCGCCGCGCTGTACCTGCTGTACTGGATCGCACTGTGGTACATCCTGCGCCGGATCGGCCGTGCCGAACGTGATCACCTGCGCTATGTCGGCGAGATCGAAACGGCCGAGCGGCGCTTCCGCATCATCTTCGACAAGAACCCCATGCCGTCCTGGGTGTACGACACCGATACCATGCGCTTCCTGGTGGTCAACCAGGCGGCCATCGATGCCTATGGCTATACGCGGGAACAGTTCCAGGCCATGACCCTGCTGGACATCCGGCCCACCACCGATGCGCGCGCTCTACGGGCGGCCGTCGAGGGACGTGGTGGTGGTGACACCCTCGATAGCCGGCCGTGGACGCACCGCCGCGTCGACGGCAGCCTGTTGCAGGTGCTGGTCCATGGGTCCGACATCGATTTTCCCGGCCACGTGGCCCGGCTGGTGGTGGTCGAGGACGTCACCGAGCGGCTGCGCAACGAACGGGTGCTGCGGCACCGGGCCACGCACGACGCGATTACCGGTCTGCACAATACCGACGCCCTGCTGGACTTCCTCGACGAGGAACGTCGCAGGGCCGGCGGCTACGAGCTGGCCTTCGTGCAGCTGCGCGGGCTGGAACTCATCAGTGACACCTTCGGACAGGCTGTGGGCCAGGATGTGCTGCGGGTCATGGCAGACCGGTTCGCGGCCCTCAAGGGCCCCGGCACGGCCGTCGCCCACCGTCCGGCGGAAACCTTCGTCATGGCGATCATGGACGAAGCCAGGCGCGGCGAGACGCTGGCCGCGCTGATGCGTGCCGTGACCTCGCCCGTCAGCGTGCACGGCATGCTGCACATCCTGGAACCGCGCGTGGGCCTGGCGGTGCATCCCCGCGACGGCGACCGCGCGGAGAAAGTGCTCGGCGCCGCCGCCCTGGCGGCGCAGATGGGCAGCGGCGCGCCCGGCACGTGGCACGTCTTCGAGGCGGCCATGGCCGCCGCGTCCATCAACCGCCTGAAGATGGCGGCGCAGATCCGCAGCGCGCTGGACGAGGACACCTTCACCGTCCATTTCCAGCCCATCGTGCGCAGCAGCGATGGCGACATCGTCAGCATGGAGGCCCTCATCCGTTGGCCGTTGCCGGATGGTGGCTTCGTCGCTCCCGACGTCTTCATCCCGCTGTGCGAGGAAACCGGGCTGATCGTGCCGCTGGGACACCGGGTGCTGCGGGAGGTGGGGCGTGCCTACGTCCGCATGGCACACGCGGGTTTCCCGAACGTCGCGCTCGCGGTGAACGTATCGGCCGTGCAGTTGCAACGCGACGACATCGTGGCAGCGATACGACAGACCATCGCCGAGCACGACCTGCCACGCGGTGCCATCCAGGTGGAACTGACCGAAAGCGCGGTCATCGGCGACCAGGCACTGCGTGCGATGGAGGCGCTCAGGACGCTCGGCGTCCCCGTGGCGCTGGACGATTTCGGCACCGGGTTTTCCAGCCTCGCCTACCTGCGCGACCTACCCATCGATGCGCTGAAGATCGACCGCGCCTTCGTCGCCGAGATCGACTCGGAGGTGCGCTCGGCATCCGTATGCGAGGCCATCATCACCCTGGGCCGTACGCTGGGGCTGCAGGTGATCGCCGAAGGCGTGGAGCGCGCGTCGCAGGCGGAGTGGCTGGTCGCGCACGGCTGCGATTACCTCCAGGGCTATCACGCCGCCGTACCGATGTGCGTGGACGATGTCATTGTCTTCCTCCAGCATCGACGCAAGGCACCCCGGGCGTAGAATGAGCGTTTTTTGCCGGAGCCTGCCGTGACGTTCCCGTTCTCCCTGGTCATCTTCGATCTCGACGGCACCCTGGTCGACAGCGCCGCAGCCATTGCCGCCGCGGTCAATCGCACGCTCGAGGACTGGAAGCTGCCGCGCGTGGACGATGCACGCATCGTCGACTGGATCGGCGAGGGCTCGCGCCAGCTGATCACCTATGCGTTCCGAGACGCCGGCAGCGAGGCGGACATCGACGCCGTGATGCCGGGCTTTCTCGTGCATTACGCCGAAACCGCGCTCGACGGCGACGCCTATGACGGCGTGGTCGACACGCTGCGGGCACTGCACGACCAGGGGGTGACCCTCGCCGTGTGCACCAACAAGAACGAGGAGTTCGTGCGGCCGCTGCTCGAGGCGCGCGGCATGCTGCCCTTCGTCGACGGCATCGCCGGAGGCAACACGCTGCCGCAGCGCAAGCCCAGCGGCGCGCCCCTGCTCCACCTCGCCCGGCAGACGGGGGTCGCCGTGACGGAGGTGCTCATGGTGGGCGATTCGGAAAGCGACGCGCTGGCCGCGCACGACGCGGGCGTGGCCCTGGTGATGGTGAGCTACGGCTACCGCAAATCGCTGGACCTGACGACAACCGGCGCGCTGGCGGTCATCGATCGCATGCCCGACCTGCTGGACATACGCCGCGACTGACCACGTCAGGCCCCGTTATCCCGCCCGCCTGACAACGACCAGACGGGCGGCACAACGGGGCGGAAGCTTACGCGCCGCGGCTCGGTAGCACCCAATCCGGGCGGATGAAATGACAGGTGTAGCCATTGGGAAACTTTTCCAGGTAGTCCTGGTGCTCCGGCTCGGCTTCCCAGAAGTCGCCGGCAGGCGCCAGTTCCGTCACCGCGTTGCCCGGCCAGAGGCCGGACGCGTCGACATCGGCGATCGTGTCTTCCGCAATCGCCTTCTGCTCGTCGTCGAGGTAGAAGATGGCGGAACGGTAGCTGAGGCCGCGGTCGTTACCCTGGCGATTGGGCGTGGTCGGGTCGTGGATCTGGAAGAAAAATTCCAGGATCTTGCGGTAACTGAGCACGGCGGGATCGAACTCGATCTCGATGGCCTCCGCGTGCGAACCGTGGTTCCGATAGGTGGCGTTGGGGACATCGCCGCCCGAATAACCCACGCGGGTGGCGATCACGCCCGGCTGCTTGCGGATCAGGTCCTGCATGCCCCAGAAGCAGCCGCCTGCCAGGATGGCGCGCGAGTTCATGCCTCACCCCCGTCACGGGCGGCAAACTGTGCCGCATAGTCCGCATAACCTTCCTTTTCCAGGTCGGCCGCGGGAATGAAGCGAAGCGAGGCGGAGTTGATGCAGTAACGCAGGCCGCCCTTGTCGCGCGGGCCGTCCGGGAATACATGACCGAGATGGCTGTCGGCATGGGTGGAACGCACTTCCGTACGGATCATGCCGTGGGTGATGTCGCGCTTCTCCGCCACGTGCTCGTCCTCGAGCGGGCGGGTGAAGCTGGGCCAGCCACAACCGCTGTCGAATTTGTCCAGCGACGAAAACAAGGGCTCGCCGGAAACGATATCGACATAGATGCCGGGCGCATGGCTATCGTGGAACGCGTTCTGAAACGGGCGCTCCGTGCCGCTCTCCTGGGTGACGCGGAACTGCTCCGGCGTCAGCCGGGCAAGGGCTTCGGGGGTTTTTCGGTAGTCGGCCATGGGGCACTCCTCGAGGGGGATGGCGGCGTTCCACCGATAATGCGGGCAGCTTGCGTGGATGCAATGGCAACGCGCTGCCCGCTCCTGCCCGGCCCGTTCAGCCAGCGATGTCCTCGATCCAGCGGTGCCCGGCGCGACGGAGCAGCTCACGTGCCGCATCCGGGCCCCAGGTACCCGCCTCGTAGGTGTCGGGGCCCTGCGTGTCGGTCTCCCAGGCTTCGAGGATGGGCGTCACCCAGCGCCAGGCGGCCTCGGTCTCGTCCTTGCGCACGAACAGCGCCGGGCTGCCCTTCACCGCATCCAGCAGCAGGCCTTCGTAGGAATCCCGATAGACCACGCGCGAGGGATCGTTCAACGTCGACAGGGCATCGACCTCTTCCAGGGCGAAGCGGTCGCCCGGCTGCTTGACGAACAGCGGCAGGCGGATGCTCTCGTTGGGCTGGATACGGATGCGCACGCGGCTGCCCGGGCGGGCGTCGCCGAACAGCCCGGCCTCCGCGGCACGGAACTGGATGACGATTTCGGTGAGTTTCTCGGGCATGCGTTTGCCCGAGCGCAGGTAGAACGGCACGCCCTGCCAGCGGGCGTTGTCGATCTCCGCCTTGAGCGCGACGAAGGTCTCCGTCGTGCTGGTCGAGTCGTCGCCAAGTTCTTCCCGGTAGCCCGGCACCGGCTTGCCGTCCTGCTTGCCCTGCACGTACTGCCCGCGCACCACGCTCGTCGCGAGGTGGTCGCGGTCCAGCGGCTTGAGCGAGGTCAGCACGCGCACCTTCTCGTCACGCAGCGCATCGGCTTCCAGCGAGGCGGGGCGTTCCATGGCGACCACGGTCAACACCTGCAGCAGGTGGTTCTGGATCATGTCGCGCAGTGCGCCGGAGCCGTCGTAGTAACCGCCGCGCCCTTCCAGGCCCACCGTTTCCGCCGCGGTAATCTGCACATACTCGATGGACTCGCGATCCCACATGCGCTCGAGCATCGGGTTGGCAAAACGCAGCGCGATGATGTTCTGCACCGCCTCCTTGCCCAGGTAATGATCGATGCGGAAGATCGTGTTCTCGGGGAAGTGGCGGCCGACGCCCTCGTTGACCTTGCGCGCGGTCTCCAGGTCGGTGCCGATGGGTTTCTCCAGCACGATGCGCGAACTGGCGGTGCGCAGGCCCTTTTCGTCGACGTTGCGTGCGATGTCGCCGTAAAGGTCGGGCGCCGTGGCCAGGTAGAACACGCGTACGCGATCCTCGGCGGCATCCTTTTCCAGCAACGACTTCAGGCCGTCCCAGTTGCCGCCGGCTTCCGCGCCGTTGAGGCTGACGTAATGCACGCGCTCGAGGAAGCGACTAACCGTATCGTCGGCGTATTCGTCCTCCCGGATGAATTCCTTCAGGGCCTTCTGCGCGCGTTCGCGGTACGAGGCATCGTCCAGCGGCGAACGCGCCGTGCCCACGACCCGCGCGTCGTCGGGGATCTGGCCCTCGGCGAAACGCCGGTACAACGCAGGCAGCAGCTTGCGCATCGTCAGGTCGCCCGTGGCGCCGAAGATCACGTAGTCGAACGAATCGACGGGTTCGAGCGGGGTCGAAGTAGTCATGGTGCGTATTCCCGGAAGTGTCCCGATCATCAATGCGGCATTGCATCATGGATTCAAGGCCAGCGCACCCCGTTACTGTTGCGCGCCACGCACAAATGTTTTGACCGGCGACCTATGACAGGCGCGCACCCGTCACCCCCATGCAAGGGGACAGCGGCCGCCATACCGGCGGTCGATCACGGGAAAACAACCATGAGCAAGCTGAAAGACAAGGTCGCGCTGGTCACCGGCGCGTCCAAGGGCATCGGTGCGGCCATTGCACGCACGCTGGCCGCCGAAGGTGCCTCCGTGGTGGTCAATTACGCCTCGAGCAAGGCCGGTGCCGATACGGTGGTCGCGGCGATCGAAGCCGCGGGTGGCAAGGCGTTCGCCGTGGGCGGCGACGTGTCGAAGCAGGCGGATGCGGAAGGCATGGTGGCCGCGGCCATCGCGCAGTTCGGCCGCCTGGATATCCTGGTCAACAACGCGGGCGTCTACCAGATGGCCCCGATCGAGGAGACGACCGAGGCCCTGTATCGCCGCATCTTCGACATCAATGTGCTCGGCACCCTGCTGGTCACCCAGGCGGCATCCCCCCATCTCGGCCAGGGCGCCAGCATCATCAATATCGGGTCCACGGTGACGCGGATCACGCCGCCGGGCAGCGCCGTGTATTCGGGCACCAAGGGCGCGGTGGACGCGATCACCGGCGTGCTGTCGCGAGAACTGGGTGCCCGCGGCATCCGGGTCAACGCGGTCAACCCGGGCATGGTTATCACCGAGGGCGTGCATACGGCGGGTTTCGCCGGTGGCGACTTCGAACAGTGGGCGGTCGGCCTGACCCCACTGGGTCGCGTGGGCCAGCCGGACGATATCGCGCCGGTGGTCGCGTTCCTCGCCTCGGACGAGGCCAAGTGGCTCACGGGCGAGCTGATCATCGCCTCGGGCGGCATGCGCTAAAAACGTCCGGGAAGCCCATGGGCGGAACGACGCCGGCGCCCCTATCGAGGGCGTCGGCGTTATCCGTCAGAGCTTGAAGCCGCCCACCACCGACTCCAGCGTGCGGGTCTGGTCTTCCAGGGCCTTGGCCGCGGCCGCGGCTTCCTCGACCAGGGCCGCGTTCTGCTGGGTCATGTCGTCCAGCTGCGTGACCACGCCGCTGACCTGCTCGATACCCTGGCTCTGCTCGTTGCTGGCGGCCATGATCTCTTCCATGAAGGTGGCCACATGCGCCACGTTGCCGGTCAGGTCGCCGATGCGCTGGCCCGCCACGCGGACCAGCGACGAGCCCCGTTCCACATCTTCCACGGAATCCGCGATCAGCGTCTTGATGTCCCGGGCCGCCTTTGCCGAACTCTGGGCCAGGCTGCGCACCTCACCGGCCACCACCGCGAAACCGCGTCCCTGCTCACCGGCACGCGCCGCTTCCACCGCCGCGTTCAGCGCCAGCAGGTTGGTCTGGAAGGCGATGCCGTCGATGACCCCGACGATATCGGCGATGCGGGCGGACGACCGGGTGATGGCATCCATGGTCACGACCACTTCGTCCACCGTGTCACCGCCGCTGCGTGCCGCCGCCGCCGCATCACGGGCCAGCGTGTTGGCCTGACGGGCATTGTCCGCGTTCTGCCGGACCGTGGCGGTCAGCTCTTCCATCGACGCGGCGGTTTCTTCCAGGGAGCTGGCCTGCTCCTCCGTGCGCTGGGAAAGATCGAGGTTGCCGCTGGCGATCTGCGTGGCCGCCGAGGAAATGGCCGCGGAGCTGTCGCGCACCTGCCGCATCATGCCCTGCAGGCGAGCGATGAAGCCGTTGAAGCTGTCCACCACGCCGTTGTATTCGGTGCCCTTGCCATAGCTGAGCCGGCGTGTGAGATCCGCTTCGCCGGAATTGAGTTCGTCGATGTTGGTCTTCAAGGTGGCCAGCTGGTTCATCAGCGCGCGGATGCCCAGCACCAGCGCGATGAGCAGCAGCGCGGCGAGCGGTACCTGCACCGCGGCCAGCTTGGTCAGCACACGGGTGCTGTTCTCGGTGAGCAGATGGGTCGGCAGGCTGGTGGCGAGCACCCAGGGCGTCCCGGCGATCGGCTTGAGGAACAACGTATGCGATTCGCCGTCGACGTCGTAGTCCCGCTCGACCTGGCCCCCCTTGGCCACGCCCGGGAGGGCGTCCCTCACCTGGGCGATCATGGCCGAACTGCCGGCCAGGTCGGCGATCTTCTTCAGGACGATGTCGTCCTTGATGTAGGTGCTGTTGCTGACCACGGTACCGTTCGGCTCCACGATCAGGATCTGGCCATGCACCTTCTTTTCCATGTCCGCCACGAGGCGGTTGAAGAAGCCCAGCGTGACGTCCACGGTGGAGACGCCGAAGATCTCGTCCCCCTTGTAGATGGCCATGGCGCAGTTGGTCCGCGGCTGTGCGCTCGCGTCGTCCTTGTAGGCGTCGGCCCAGAGGCAATGGCCACGCGGGGCGCTCAGGCCGTTCTTGTACCAGCTCTGTTCCCAGTACTTCAGGGCGTCGGGCTGGTTCCAGTGCGTGTTGACCATCAGCTTACCGCTGGCATCGCGGGCAAAGAAGGTGCTGTCGCGCTCCTTCGTGGCCTCGCGCTTGAACGGCAGCGGCCAGATGCCGCCACCGAACACGTCGACATCGCCGTACTGGTCCACCAGGCCGGGCTGCAGCCGGTCGATGGACGGGCTGTCCATGAGCGCCACGGTCTGGGTGATGCTGCGCTGTTGCGCCTCCACCTGGTGCAGCTTGTTGGTGATGACCGTGCCGATCTCGTCGACGTTGCGCCCGACCAGTTCGGCTTCACCGGCGCGCAGGTCCGGGCTGACGAAGAGGCGAATCACCACCAGAGTGAGCGCCACCAATACGAGGAAGTACGCAGCTACCGCCACCGTGTAGCGGGCCTGGGTCGATTTGAAAAGAGTCACGCGGGGCGCCCGGAATGAAGGAGACACTTCCTTGACGGCGTATTCGGCACAATCTTTAGGCGCCCGCGGCGTTTTTTGATCAGCCGAGCGCCTTGTCTACCATGGCCTGCGCTTCGGCCAGCACCTGGGCCAGATGGTCCGCACCGCGAAAGCTCTCGCCGTAGACCTTGTAGATATCCTCGGTGCCCGACGGGCGCGCTGCGAACCAGGCTTCGGCCGAGCTGACCTTGATCCCTCCGATGGGCTGGCCACCGGCCTGATTGACCACCGCGACGATCGGATCGCCCGCCAGGGTCTTCGAATCGACCCGATCCGGGGAAAGCTTCGACAGGGTGGCCTTTTGCGCGTGCGAGGCGGGAGCGTCGATGCGCGCGTTGGCCGGGTCGCCCAGCTCGGCGGTGATCCCGCGATAGATCTCGCCAGGGTCGCGCCCGAGTCGGGCGGTCATCTCGCCGGCCAGCAGCGCCGCGACGATGCCGTCCTTGTCGGTCGACCAGGCCGATCCGTCCCTTGACAAGAAGGAGGCGCCCGCACTTTCCTCGCAGCCGAAGCCGAGGCTGCCGTCGTAAAGGCCGGAGACGAAATACTTGAAGCCCACCGGAACCTCGCGCAGCGGCCGCCCCAGGCTGGCGGCGACGCGATCGAGCAGGCCGGTGCTGACAGCGGTCTTGCCGACCGCGGCATCGGGGCGCCAACCGGGCCGGTTCTGGAACAGGTACCACGCCGCCGCCGCGAGGTAATGGTTGGCGGGCAGCAACCCGGTGCTGGGCGCCACGACACCGTGGCGATCGTGATCCGTGTCACAGGCGAAGGCGACCTGGAACGTGTCCTTCAGCCCGATCAGGCGCTGCATGGCATAGGACGACGACGGGTCCATGCGCACGCGACCGTCCCAGTCCAGCGACATGAAGGAGAACGTGGTATCGACGGTTTCGCTGACCACGGTGAGGTCGAGCGTGTAGCGCTCAGCGATCGCACGCCAATAGTGGACACCGGCGCCGCCGAGGGGATCGACGCCCATGCGGACGCCCCTGGCACGAATGATGTCCAGATCCAGCACGTCGCCGAGATCGCTCACGTAACGATCGAGGAAGTCGTACTCGGTCGTGGTGGAGGCCTTGATCGCCTGCGCGAACGGCTGCCGCTTCACCTCGCGCAGCCCGTCCTGGATCAGCGCGTTGGCGCGCTGGGCGATCCATGATGTGGCGTCGGTATCGGCGGGGCCGCCGTGCGGCGGGTTGTACTTGATACCGCCGCTCTCGGGCGGATTGTGCGACGGCGTGATGACGATACCGTCGGCCAGGCCGCTGTCACGCCCGCGATTGAAGACGAGGATGGCATGCGAGACCGCCGGCGTGGGCGTGAATTCGCCGCCACGGGACACGTAGGTCGCTATCCCATTCGCGGCCAGCACTTCTACCGTGCTTTCGAACGCGGGAGCGGACAGCGCGTGGGTGTCGATGCCCACGAACAGCGGACCGTCGATGCCTTCCTTGCGGCGATACTCGCAGATCGCCTGGACCACGGACTGTACGTGCCATGCATTGAACGAGCGGACCAGCGATGAACCGCGGTGGCCGGACGTCCCGAACACCACGCGCTGCTCGGGCACCGACGGATCGGGCTGCAGGTCGTGATAGGCGGCCAGCAGGGCGGCGACATCCACCGGGGTGGCTTCCGTGGCGGGTTTGCCCGCCAGCGGGCTGATCTTGGCACTCACCGATACGTCTCCTTGGGTGGCGCCGTCGGGGCACCGCACCGTCACATTGTAGGCACGGCGCCTGAACGCCGATGTCAAACCGGCGTGCACTTTTGAGATTTTTTCTATGTCCCGCCCGTGCGGCTGCGACTATGTTGACCGGCCGCCTGTACGCCGGCCGGCGGAAGTCGCAGCCTTTCGATGTATTCGAATATCTCCGCATCGGTTTCCAGCCGCAATTTGCGCATGGCGTTGGTCTTCTGTTGGCTTATGGTGGACAAGCCGCGTCCCGTGGCCCGGGCTATGTCGGTCACGCTGTTGCCCGCGGCGAACAGGCGCAGGATTTCCAGCTCCCGCGGCGAAAGGTCCGCCAGCGTCCCCGTGCCGATGGGCTCGCCCTGCGGTGTGAAAATCATTTCGCGAACGGAGGCTCCCAGGTAGACATGGTTCGACAGGATCTGCGCCAGTGCCTCGGGAATCTCCCGCGTATCCCCCGACTTGCCGATCAGTCCGCGCACGCCTGCCTCGAGGATCTCGCGATAAAGGGCGGGATTGGCCAGGGTGGTGATCACCATGACCGGCAGGTCGGGATAGAGCCGGCGGATTTCCGCCAGCAGGGCCAGCCCGTCGCGGCCCGGTTCGGGCATGCTGAAGTCGGTGATAAGCGCGTCACAGGGTTCCCTGGCCAGCACGGCGAGCAGTTCGTCCGGCGACTGTGCCTCGCCGACCACGTCGGCCAGGCCGTCCTTCGTCAACGCCAGGCTGATGCCCTTGAGCACGACGGGATGATCGTCCGCCAGGATGACACGGTGAACCATGAGTAATCCTTTCTCGATAACCAGTCCAGGCCGCCATGCGCCCTTCCGGGACGCCATCGGCGGGGCGCAGAGTTGAGCACATCGCGCCCATCGCTGCCACTGCGACGACGCCTGCGCGCACAGTTGCTGGCAGGGTACGACCGCATCGCGCTCGCGTGCGCGAGCATCAGAGAATGCCGTGACCTGCCGGCGCTGCTGACTCGTATCGGCCAGCACTACGCCCGCATCGCGCGACGCCACGGCAGCGAACTGGAGATCGAGGTGGACCCGGCGCTGGCGCACGATCTGGTCGGCCCCTACGCCATGCTGGGCCGCGTGCTGTGCCTCCTGCTGGACAGGGCGTTCGCCGTGCCCGGCAGCGTGCGGGTCGCTTTGCAGGTGGACGTGGTGGGCGATGATCCGGACGGCCAGATGGTCCATATCACCGTCGCGGACACCGGCAACGCGCTAGACGAACACTGCCCGTGCCTGGCGAAGGCCGATGCCATGGTGGCCGCACTGGACGGCGTCCTGCATATCGAGTGTGCGGCCGACCGTGGCACCCGCATCATCGTGGAGATCACCCTCACCCTGCCCCGCGTGCCCCCGCGCATCGATATCGAGACACTACGCACCACCCTGGGCGGCACGTCAGCGCTGCGCGAGGTGATCGCGGCGCTGGATCGTTCGCTCAGCCGCGACCTGATCCAGCTGCACCTCCTGCTCGCGCAACCCGGCACGGCCGACCTGCAGGCCTGGCTGCACCGCGTGTCCGGCGCGCTGGGCATGGCCGAGGCGACGGACCTCGCCCGCATGGGGCTGCACCTGGAGCGCCGCCTGGCCGAGGAGCGCAGCCCCACCCTCGACGCGGCCATCCGGCGCTTCGGCGAGGACGCCGCCTGCGTGCTCGAGATGCTTCGCAACCACACCTGACCGATCCGCTATAGTTCGCGCATCGTGAGCACCCTGCCCGCCATCGCCTCCGCCGACGATCCGCTGCGCGCCTTCGTCGATGCCCACCCCCGTCTGTTCGTGTTGACCGGCGCGGGTATCAGCACGGACTCCGGCATCCCCGATTACCGCGACGGCCAAGGCGCGTGGAAACGCCGTCCCCCGATGACCCTGCAGATGTTCATGAGCGGGCCGCCGGCGCGGGCGCGCTACTGGGCCCGCGGCATGATCGGCTGGCGTCATTTCGCCGCCGTCAGCCCGAATGCGGCCCATCGTGCGCTTGCACGGATGGAACAGGATGGCCGCATCGCGCTGCTGCTGACCCAGAACGTCGACGGCCTGCACGAGGCGGCAGGCAGCGTCGAGGTGGTGGACCTGCACGGGCGCCTGGACCGCGTGCGCTGCATGCAGTGCGGCGACATCACCGGACGCGACGCCATGCAAAACCGGCTGATGAGCGCGAACCCCGCGTGGCTGGCGCTGCAGGCCACGATCGCACCCGACGGCGACGCGGACCTGGACGAGGTGGACTTCTCCTCCTTCGTCATTCCGGCATGCACGCTCTGCGGCGGCATCCTGAAGCCGGATGTCGTCTTCTTCGGCGAGAACGTGCCGCGTGCCCGCGTGGACACCGCCTGGGAACGCCTCGGCCAGGCGGACGCCATGCTGGTGGTCGGCTCGTCGCTGATGGTCTACTCCGGCTACCGGTTCGTGCTGGAAGCCTCGCGGCGTGGCCTGCCCATCGCCTCGCTCAATATCGGCGTCACGCGTGCCGATGCCCTGTTCGACCTGAAGATCGAGCGTTCGGTGACCGAGGTGCTGGCACCCTATGCCTAACGGCACTCACGAAACCTAGCGGCGCGCGCGGAAGAACGCGCGCAGCATCGCGCTTGCCGTCTCCGCTTCCAGGCCGCCGACCACGGTCACGCGATGGTTGTGCAATGGGGAAACCAGGGTGTCGAAAACGCTTCCCGCCGCACCTGTCTTGGGATCGGTCGCGGCGTACACCACACGTCCGACGCGCGCATGGATCATGGCCATGGCGCACATGGTGCAGGGCTCGAGGGTGACGTAGAGCGTGGAGCCGGGAAACCGGTAATTGCTCACCGCCTGCCCGGCCGCACGCAAAGCCTGGATCTCCGCATGCGCGGTGGGATCGTTCAGGGTGATATTGCGATTCCAACCTTCGCCGATGACGACATCGTCCGACACAAGCACCGCGCCGACCGGGACCTCGCCCTCGGCGTCGCGGGCGTGTGCGGCCAACACCAGCGCACGCTCCATCCAGCGGCGGTCGGCTTCCGAGAACGTGTCATGGCTGGCGACGTAGGGCGTGGACAAGGCAGGGGCATTCCCGGGACAAGGGGCGGATTCTACGTCGTTTAGGCGGGTCGGACGATGCGCCTACGCAGCCGGCTACGACCCGGCTGGCTGAGGCTTACGCCGGAAGCACGTCGCGGCATGATCGTCCACGATGCCCACCGCCTGCATCCAGGCGTAGGTGATGGTAGGGCCGACGAACTTGAAGCCGCGCTTCTTGAGATCCTTGGAAATCGTCACCGACAACGGGGTCTGCGTCGGCACGCTACGCCCATCGCCCCGGATCACCGTGCCGTCGGTGAACGACCAGCAATACGCATCGAAGGTTTCGCCACGGGCGCGCATGTCCTCGTAGATCCGCGCGCCGTTGATGGTGGCTTCGATCTTTGCCCGCGAGCGGATGATGCCGGCATCGTCGAGCAGGCGGACGATGTCCGCCTCGCCGAATCGCGCCACCTTGGCCGGATCGAAGCCTTTGAACGCCTCACGGAAGTTTTCCCGCTTGCGCAGAATGGTGATCCAGGACAATCCCGCCTGGAAACCCTCCAGCATCAACTGCTCCCAGAGCATGCGCGAGTCGTGCAGCGGCACCCCCCACTCCGTGTCGTGGTACGCGGCGTAGAGCGGGTCGCTGCCGGCCCAGGCGCAACGTGTGGGTTCCTCATTCACCGGTAGCTGCCGTCCTCGTCGCGGATCCACGCCGCCTGCGGCCCGATGCCTCCGGACGAACCGAACAGGTTCCGGAGGCGCGACGGTTGCGACCGTAGGTACTGCTTCGGCGGACGGACGGTAGCGCCCAGGTCCGCGGCGGCATGCCAGGGCCAGCGCGGGTCGTAGAGGATCGTGCGGGCCAGCGCGATCATGTCCGCATCGCCGGTGGCGACGATGGCTTCGGCCTGCTCAGGGCTGGTGATCAGACCCACTGCCACCACCGGGAGGCCAACCGCCTGCTTGATGCCGCGGGCGAACGGCACCTGGTAGTTCGGTCCTGCCGGAATGGTCTGGCGCTCGTCGAGGCCACCCGTCGACACGTGGATGGCATCGCAACCCCGGGCCTCGAGCGCCTTGGCAAAGGCGATCGTCTGTTCCAGGTCCCAGCCGCCCTCCACCCAATCGGTAGCGGATACCCGCATCGTCACCGGACGATCGGCGGGAAACACCGCACGCACGGCGTCGAAAATCTCCAGCGGGAAGCGCATGCGATTTTCGAGCGAGCCGCCGTAGTCGTCGGTGCGCTGGTTGGACAAGGGTGACAGGAACTGGTGCAGCAGGTAACCGTGCGCGCCATGGAGTTGTACGAAGGCGAGGCCAAGCCTGGCAGCCCGCTCGGCCGCGGCGGCGAAGGCATCACGGACACGGGCCAGACCGGCCTTGTCGAGCGCCACGGGCGCATGATCGCCTGCATGGAAGGGTACGGCCGACGCGCCGACCGTCTGCCAGCCGTGTTCGTGATCGGGGGCTAGCTGGTGACCGCCAGCCCACGGCGTCTCCGTGGAGGCCTTGCGTCCGGCGTGGCCCAGCTGGATGCCGATCGGCATGTCCGACCAGTGTCGGATGCTTTCCAGCACACCGCCCATGGCGTGTTCCGTAGCGTCGTCGTAGAGGCCCACGTCGCCCCAGGTGATGCGGCCTTCCGGTTCCACCGCGGTCGCCTCGATCGTGAGCAGCCCCGCGCCGGACAGGGCCAGTTGGCCGAGGTGGATACGGTGCCAGTCGTTCATGCGGCCATCGTTGTCGGCCGAGTACTGGCACATGGGTGCGATGACGATGCGGTTGGCCAGTTCGAGGTCACGCACGCGTAAAGGCTTGAAGAGCGCCGGTTGGGCCATGGAACATACTCCGGGGAAGGCGAGAAGAACTCCGAGATGGTGACGGATTCCCTTACACGCAAGCCGGACTTATCCGGCAGCTTTATCAGCCCGGCGCAGTATCGGTGGACGCCAGCCGCGCATGCTCCTTGGCGATGTTGACCTCCATCGCCGCCAGTGCCGTCTCCATGACCGTGGGATCGACGGTATAACCCTTGCGATCGGCCAGCCATGCGAGCACGTCGGACAGATGCCATAACGCACTTGACCCGTCGTGTAGCGGGGCCGGAAAGCGACCGGCATGCGTAAGCATCAGTTTGCGCATGTTCTGCCGGGAGACACCGGCGACTTCCGCGATATCCGTAAGACCGACGACATCGGGCGAGGCCTCGATCAATACCGCTGCGGGCACCACCTGTCGCACGTCCTCGAGTGCCGACCGCATGGCGTCGACCGCCGAGACGGCTTCCCGGCTGAACGCCAGGGCCAGGCGCCCCGGCAGGCCGATGCCGAGGATGGCATCGTCGCAGCCCGCTTCGCCCAACCTCTCGACAAGTGCGTCCATGTCGGTTTCATCGGTGGGCAGGCTGTACTTGAGGGTGAATACGTATTCCATGGAACCTCCTTGGTTCAACGGCTTCGACCGCCCGGCTTGCGAATCGCATTGCAGTGATCCACCACGTGGCGTAGCGCCCGTGCGTGACTTGCCGGATTTTTGGGCGTACTCCAGATGCTGGTGATGCAGAACTCACCACAGCGGCAATCCCGATCGTTGTAGGGGCAATACAACTTTCCCCAGGCATGGCTGCCGCCGGTGCTGACCCGCCAGCCGGAACGCTCCGCGTGGCGTAGTGCGTCTTCTATGTCTTTCTTCGGATGGCTTCGTCTCGACATCCCTGGCTCCCACCATCGGATAAAAAGTTTTGGTTGTCAAGTGACAACTTCGTACCTGCTTGTCGGTTGCAGTGGTGGTTAAAGAATTAACAGACGGTCGACGAGAAAAAAGCCGCGCAAGCTTGGGTACGCATGCACCTGAACGATGGCCGGCAATACCTTGGCGCCACTGTCCGTGCGTGTTCCGCATGGGAGAGGGAATCGACATGGCACCGTCCCTGACGAGTCAAGTCGTCGACCGGGACACGCCGCGCGCCAGGTGGAATTTCACCCACCTTGGGTGTCGCCCGACACGGCTCAGGTATGACGGCGACGGCGGCGAAGGCCTTTATACTTAGATAATCAGTGGGTTGTCTCTACAAAGCGTTCTGGCACGGAACGTGACTGCTCCCGGATGCGGCTGTGCGCGCCATGGCCAACAACGGGGAGACGCATATGCATAACGGACGTGGACGTGGAGGTGGCGATGAGATCGGTCGGGGAGCCGGCCGCGGGGGTGGACTTGGACGCGGAGCGGATCTTGGACTCGGACGCGGCGCGGGAGGAATCGGCGGGCCGCCCGTCGGCGCCGGTCGCGGAGCGCCCATCGTCGCGGCGTCCATCGTCGCGGCGCCGTTCGAGAGCGGCGGAGGCCCAGCCCCGTTGGCTCCGATAATGAATGCGGCGCCGGTCGGCGGGGGCGCAGGCCCAGCCCAGCTGCCTCCGATCATGAATTTCGCCGCTGCCCTCGGCCGCGGGCTGGGAGGTCCGGTTGCCGCTCCTGGTGGACGTGGTGGCGGTCGGGGCGGTGGTCCTGCGGGTGTGGGTGTACCGGTAGCGCCAGGCGCCGGGGCGCCGCTACCCGCTATCGTCGCGCCGGCGATCGTGGCTCCTGGCGGCGGCGGCGGCGGCGGAGGCGGAGGTGGAGGTGGAGGTGGAGGTGGAGGTGTGCCTGCGGCACCTGCACTGGCACCGTTCGTCGTACACGGTGTCGGGGCAGCGGCCAACGTGGTCGCCCAAGGACATCCCATGGGATTTGCGAGCCTGCAGGCTGCGCGCGATGCGACGCGCCCTTATGCCGAACTCGACAGAAACGCATTCGTGTACGTCCGCGGTAGCTCGGTCACCGGAACATCGTTCAGCACTGGCGCGGCATTCGATCACCATCGCGTCAGCGACGTCGACGTGGGGATGGCCAGCCCTCACCTCGCCGGTCATGCGGACTTCCGGCAGATAGGCCAGCGCGCCTTCCCGCGCCGCGGAACATCGCACAACCGGTTGGAAGGCCAGGTTGGCGCCGCTGCTGGACGACCCATGGGCCTGGCCATCACCCATGGCCCGCCCGACGGCGTGCACATGGAGAGGCCACACACGCCGCCAGCGCAGCGTCGGTTTCCACCTGCCCTTCCCGCGCCCCTTGCGGATGGCGGCGGGCGTGGTGGCGGTGGTGGGCGTGGTGGCTTTGCCGGCCGAGGACGCGGCGGCGGTGGCGGTGGCCGCGGGAGATTCTGATGCCCGCCGCACGATTGCAGCATGCCATTGCGGCAATAGGCCGACACAGCGCGTAAACGCCACATCGGAGGCACTCGCTAAGCGCTCGCGGTGGAACTGGGCTTGGCCCGTACCTGCCCCGCACGTTCGCCTCATCCTTTTGGATCGAGTACACCTCGGTAGGCGACAGGCGCATAAAGAAAGACAGTACAGCTCAGAAATAAATCAGCGAATGATCTACCTGCATCATCGCATAACATCGCGCAGGCTCACATTCTTTGAAAATTTGAGATAACCCTCGATTAGCAAAAATCTGCAATAAAACTCCATTTCTACTTAATAAATCTCATATCAATGAGGACACGCGTTAAGTCCTTCTCCAACTTCGCGAAAGCTTCCAAGGCACGTAAGCGATCTAGAGAAACCGCTTCTGCAATGGATGTTAAGTAAGGTGCAGGGCCTTCACGACGGCGTTTCTCAGGAGGATTCGTCGCCAAATATGCTGTCTTCAGACTAAGTTTTGGATCACCGATACGTTCAATATCACTTCCAAGTTGTGGTAGCTCTAAATCCGTATCGGTCAATCTCGTGCCCCAGACGCAACGCAACGCCTCGCCATCGACCAGTGCCCAAGCTTCCGTCTCACGCACAGGCATTACGGCAACTCCGCGCTCACTCGGCGAGAAGTCGTTTTCGATTCGAGCGAGTGCGGGCATGACCTGAGTAGTGAGAGCCCTTAGAGCATCTGGTGAGCCATCGGCGTGGACGAATAGAATATTCCATGCGCCACGTGCTTCGGTAGCTGCCGCTATAATTCTATCCTCACGAGGCGAATTGTCATAGGAAGACGAATGATTGAGACCGAGAACTTCATTGACTTCGACCACAGCATCTGAACGCTTGAGGCACAAATCCTCACATAGTCGCTGCAGAATAGGCCGAAGAAATCGGTAATCTGTTGGGCCCTCAGCATAGAGCGCAAGACCGAGCACGCGCATGATTACTCCTCCGTCTGCGCAGTATCAAGTACACGTCTTACTTCAAAATCCGATACCATTTCGCTTGCCCCGTCCTCGATTCCCTCTAGCACCATTTGCGGCTTTGAACGAATCGGGCGCAGACGCGTGCGGCGCCTGCGTTCTCCTTTGCTGGGATCAACGACTGATGAAGTATCGGCGAATAGCACTGATCCATCCACCGAATGTAGATCTTTATCTACCAGTGCTGAAAGCACCACTGGGGAATGACTATTAAGAAGAAGTTGACTTAGTGGCAGAGCGTCTGAACCTGCGGCGAAACTTTCCGGAATAGTTACCATGTGACGTAGACGTCGAACTAATTCTTTAACGCGCCCAGGATGCACGCCGTTCTCTGGTTCCTCGAAACAAATCAGACCACGGTGTCGCGGATCATGAAGCAAGGTCAGTAAAGCAAGAACGCGGAGAGTACCGTCTGAAATTACTCTAGAGCTAAAGGGAACGCCATCTCGCATCGTCAACTCAATTCGATATTCACGACTAGCATCGTGGAGATCTGCGTCTAGGTGAGTGACGCCGGGAATAAGATTATTCAATTCAGCCGCGATATCGCTAAGTACACCTGAAGGCCTCGTGTCCGACGAAGTCTCTAGCTTCAGCTGCGCGAGAACAGCTGCCAGATTTGAGCCATCGGCACTAAGCACATCTGCTGCTGTAGCTGGAGCGGGTCTGCGCAAGAGCGCTGGATCCAAATGCAATAGCCGCCAATGTCGCATCTCTTCGCGCAGAGCGAACAAGTGCGGAAACTCGGCGTTGGTAATGCTATACAGAACGGTAGCTTCAGCTGCGCTAGCCGGTCGGTTGCGACCTTGCTTGCCATCTTGGTGGATGTCGAATATTTGTCCCTCAGGCTTGCTTTCCGTAGTGAGCCAAGGCTTCTGCCTTGCATACTTCAGATAAGACTGCCGAAATGGTTTTGATGGGCAAACCGCTCTTGCCCAAAGATCGTCTTTCTTGAGAACCGGAAAAACAGCTTCATGCGCGACAAGAATCCGCTCAATTCCGGGACGAATTTCTCTTCTTTCCAAGATAACTTCGTATCGCATACGAGTGTGTGAGAGTGTAACCTCGCTCCCCCACGGATCTCTTACGGAGGGATCGACTAGCACCTCGGCTGCTAAGGTAATCCGCTTTGAACGACCGCCGAAGGTTTGCCTAAATAGTTCCAGTGGTTCGCCACGCATTTCTTTAACCGCTTCGGCCACATCGCGCGTTGCCAAGCTGGAAAGCAGAAGGATTACGTCGAATAGATTGCTCTTACCCGCTGCGTTATTCCCGACAATAGCCGTGAACGGCAAAAGGTCGATAGCCATTGCTTCGAATGTTTTAAAACCGTCAACCTCAAGCCTTGTTAACATCGGTGCAACTCCTGAACGCAGAATTTCACATCACTATTCGCCGAGCGTCGAGATTTTATTACGCAATCCTCGACGCATTTATTCCCACTCAATCGTCGCCGGCGGCTTCCCCGAGATGTCATAAACCACACGAGAAATGCCACGCAACTCATTGATAATCCTAGTCGAGCACTTATCGAGGAAATCGTACGGGAGGTGCGCCCAATGCGCCGTCATGAAGTCGATCGTCTCCACCGCCCGCAGCGCAATCACCCACTCGTAAGCCCGGCCGTCACCGACCACGCCCACCGAGCGCACCGGCAGGAACACCGCGAACGCCTGGCTCACCCGGTCGTAAAGCCCATGGCTGCGCAACTCCTCGATGAAGATCGCATCCGCCCGCTGCAGCAGGTCGACGTATTCCGCCTTCACCTCGCCCAGCACGCGCACCCCCAGGCCCGGGCCCGGGAACGGGTGGCGGTAGACCATGTCACGCGGCAGGCCCAGTTCGACGCCGATGCGGCGCACCTCGTCCTTGAACAGCTCACGCAGCGGCTCGACCAGCTTGAGCTTCATGTGCTCCGGCAGGCCGCCGACGTTGTGGTGGCTCTTGATGACGTGGGCCTTGCCCGTCTTGCTGCCGGCCGACTCGATGACATCCGGGTAGATCGTGCCCTGGGCGAGCCACTTCACGCCGTCGAGCTTCGCCGATTCCTCGTCGAAGATCTCGATGAACAGACGACCGATCACCTTGCGCTTGGCTTCCGGGTCTTCCACGCCGGCCAGGGCGTCGAAGTAGCGCTGCTTCGCATCCACGCGGATGACGTTGACGCCCATGTGCTCGGCCATGGTCGACATCACCTGGTCGCCTTCCTGGAAGCGCAGCAGGCCGGTATCGACGAACACACAGGTCAACTGGTCGCCGATCGCTTTTTCCAGCAGCGCGGCCACCACGGAGGAATCGACGCCACCGCTGAGGCCCAGCAGCACGCGGTCAGTGCCGACCTGTTCGCGCACACGGGACACGGCATCTTCGATGATATGGGCGGCATCCCACAGGGTGGCCGAACCGCACAGGTCGACGACGAAGCGGCGCAGCAGCTCCATGCCGCGCTTGGTGTGGGTCACTTCCGGGTGGAACTGCACGCCATAAAAGCTGCGGGCGTCGTCGGCCATGGCGGCCAGCGGCAGGCTGGGCGTGGAGGCGACCACGGTGAAGCCTTCCGGGATCGCGGTGACGCGGTCGCCGTGGGACATCCACACGCCCAGCGATTCGCCGTCCTCCACCACCGTCTCGAACAGGCCGCACTGGCCGAAGGTGATCGTGGCGGGGCCGAACTCGCGATGATGGCCGGCCTCCACCTTGCCGCCGAGCTGCTCGGCCATGGTCTGCATGCCGTAGCAGATGCCCAGCACGGGCACGCCGAGGTCGAACACCTGCTGCGGCGCACGCGGGGAATGGTCCTCGGTGACCGACTCCGGGCCGCCAGAGAGGATCACGCCCTTCGGGTTGAACCCGGCGATCTCATCGGGCGCGTGGTCCCAGCCCCAGACCTCGCAGTACACGCCGATCTCGCGGATACGGCGGGCGATCAGCTGCGTGTACTGCGAACCGAAATCGAGGATGAGGATCTTGTCGCTGTGGATATCGGTCATCGGTGACTGCCTGCCGTAGGGAATGGGGAACGCCCCGCGCCGTGCGCGTTGGGCTGAAAAAGCAGAACACCCGCTTGCGGCGGGCGTCCTGGGTCACCGGGGCTGCACGCGCGGGCGCGTCAGTCCCGGCGGTAGTTCGGTGCTTCCTTCGTGATCTGGATATCGTGCGGATGCGCTTCGAGCACGCCCGCGCCGGTGACCTTCACGAACTGGGCCTTCTCATGGATCTCTTCGATCGACGCCGCGCCCATGTAGCCCATGGAGGCCCGCAGGCCACCCATCATCTGGTGGATGATGTTGCGCAGCGGGCCACGGTACGGTACGCGGCCTTCGATGCCTTCCGGCACCAGCTTGTCGGCGTCCGCCTCGTCCTGGAAGTAGCGATCTTTCGAGCCCAGCTGCATCGCGCCGATGGAGCCCATGCCACGGTAGCTCTTGTACGAGCGGCCCTGGAACAGCTCGACCTCGCCCGGGGCTTCCTCGGTGCCGGCGAACATGGAACCGAGCATCACCGAGGATGCACCGGCAGCCAGCGCCTTGGGAATGTCACCGGAATAGCGGATGCCGCCGTCGGCAATGAGCGGGATCTCGCCCTTCAGCGCCGTGGCGACCATGTCGATCGAGGTGATCTGCGGCACGCCGATGCCGGTGACGATGCGCGTGGTGCAGATGGAGCCCGGGCCCACACCCACCTTGACCGCGTCGACGCCGGCGTCCAGCAGCGCGCGCGCCGCCTCGCCCGTGACGATGTTGCCGGCGATGACCTGCACCTGCGGGTAGCGCTTCTTGACCCAGCCGGCACGGTCGATCACGGCCTGCGAATGGCCGTGCGCGGTGTCGACCACCACCACGTCCACGCCGGCTTCAACCAGCAGCTCGATGCGGCGCTCGGTGTCGCCACCGACGCCCACCGCGGCCCCTACCACCAGGCGCTCGTGCGAATCCTTGGCGGCGTTGGGGTTGTCGCGGGCTTTCTGGATGTCCTTGACGGTGATCAGGCCACGCAGCTGGAAGCCGTCGTTGACCACCAGGACCTTCTCGATGCGGTTGCGGTGCAGCAGTTCGAGCACTTCATCGTGCGAGGCGCCTTCCTTTACCGTGACCAGGCGATCCTCGCGGGTCATGATGTTGCGCACCGGGTCGTCGTGCTTGCGCTCGAAACGCAGGTCGCGGCTGGTGACGATGCCGACCAGCTTCTCGCCGTCCACCACCGGTACGCCGGAGATGTTGTGCGCCCGGGTGAGCGCCATGACCTCGCCGATGGAGGTGTCGGGGCGCACGGTGATCGGGCTGCGGATGACGCCGGCCTCGAACTTCTTGACCAGTCGCACTTCGGCGGCCTGGAGTTCGGCGGACATGTTCTTGTGGATGATGCCGATGCCGCCGTTCTGGGCCATGGTGATGGCGAGGCGGGCTTCGGTCACGGTGTCCATGGCGGCGGACACGATGGGGATGTTCAGGCGCAGGCCGCGCGTGAACCGCGTTGAGGTGTCCACATCGCGCGGCATGACCGTGGAGTGGCCGGGAACCAGGAACACGTCATCGTAAGTGAGTGCCTCGGCAAGGATGCGCATAGCATTATTCCCGCGAGTAAATCGCGGCATTATACCCCGCAATGCAGCACTCGGATAGGCGCGCGACGCGACTAGGCGGCGCCGTGCACGCCGCTGTGCTCACGAGCGAGCAAGGCATCCAGCGCGTCGGCCGCCTCGAGCGTGTTTTCCATCAGCGTGGCCACCGTCATCGGGCCGACACCACCGGGCACCGGGGTGATCCACGAGGCCCGTTCCGCCGCCGGCGCGAACTCGACGTCGCCGACCAGACGGCCGTCTTCCAGCCGGTTGATGCCCACGTCCACCACCACCGCACCCGGCTTGATCCACTCCCCGCGCACCAACCCCGGCTTACCGGCCGCGACCACGAGGATGTCCGCCTGACCGACGAACGAAGCTAGATTCTGCGTGAATTTATGGCAGCAAGTCACTGTACTTCCTGCAATAAGAAGCTCCAGCGCAAGCGGCCGACCGACATGATTGGAGACGCCGACGATCACCGCGTGCTGGCCGCGCACCGGCCGATCCGTGTGTCCGAGCAAGGTCATCACGCCCTTGGGCGTGCACGGGCGCAGGCCGAACCGACGCAGGGCCAGCCGACCGACGTTCACCGCCTGGAAACCGTCCACGTCCTTGCCGGGATCGATCCGGTCGACCAGCGCATCCTCGTCGATGTGGGCCGGCAACGGGGACTGCACCAGGATGCCGTGCACGGCCGGATCGGCGTTGAGACGGTCGATCAGCGCAAAGAGTTCGTCCTGCGACGTGCTGGCCGCGAGGTCGTAGCCGAACGACTGGAAACCGACCTGCTGGCAGGCCTTGCGCTTGTTGCGGACATACACCGCCGAGGCCGGGTCCTCACCCACCAGCACCACGGCAAGGCCGGGCGCACGGCGACCCTCGGCCACCCGCTTGGCCACGCGGCGACCGATGTGCTCGAGAAGTTCCTGGGCGATGCGCTTGCCGTCGAGAATACGTGCGGTCATGGGGTGTCGCCCTGCGGAAACCGCGCATTATCCCCTGAACCCCGCGTGCGGAGAAGAGTCGGCTCTTGCATACTTTCCGCCATGCACATCGCACCGATCCCCTACCCGCACGACGTGAGCGATGGCCACGTCGTCCTACGCCCGCATCGCATGAGCGATGCCCCCGCACTTGCCGAGGCCGTTCGCGAATCGGTGGCTACCGTCGGCCGCTGGCAGGACTGGTGCCATGCCGGGTACAGCGAGGCCGATGCGACGACATGGATCGATACCTGCCGTCGGCACTGGCTCACCGGCGAGGGCAACGAGTTCCTGGTCTTCGACGCCACCACCGATACGCTGCTCGGCGGCATGGGGGTCAACCACCTCAACCACGAGCACCGGTTTGCCAACCTCGGTTACTGGGTGCGGGAATCCGCCCAGGGCAAGGGCATCGCCACCCGTGCCGGACGACTCGCCGCGCGCTTCGCGCTCGAGACGGTGCAGGTGTCACGACTGGAAATCGTGGCCGCCCATGACAACCTGGCCAGCCGGCGTACGGCTGAACGCATCGGAGGTTCTTTCGAAGGAATGCTTCGCAACCGACTGGTATTGAAAGGAATGCCGGTTGACGCGGCAATGTATTCGATCGTCGCCGATCAGCCGGCCGACGCACACATCCGCTCGATATCCACATAGCCATCGAACCGGGCTGCCGGCCCACAGCCCGGACAGTGCGGATCGCGATGTAGCGCAAGCTCGCGAAAGCGCATGCCCAGTGCGTCGTAGGTCAGCAGGCGCCCGACCAGCGGCTGGCCGATACCCAGCACCAGCTTCATCGCCTCCGTGGCTTGCACCAGTCCGACCAGCCCGGGCAATACGCCGAGCACACCGGCGTCACTGCAGTTGGGGGCGTCCGCCGCCGACGGCGGTTCCGGAAACAGGCAGCGATAGCATGGTGAATCCTCTCGCCGCGGGTCGAACACGCTGGCCTGGCCGGTGAACCGTTCAATGGCGGCGTAAACCAGGGGCACGCCGAGGCGTCGCGTGGCGGCGGCCAGCAGGTAGCGCGTCGGGAAGTTGTCGGCCCCATCGATCACCACGTCGTGGCCGTCGAGCAGGGCCTCGACATTGTCCGCGCGCAGCCGGTCGACGACGACGCGCACATCGACCCGGGGATTCAGGGCCAGCAAGGCCATGCGGGCGGAGTCGGCCTTGCTTACGCCGACACGGGCGTCCGCATGGACCACCTGGCGATGCAGGTTGGATCGCTCGACCCGGTCGTCGTCGATCAGGGTGAGGCGGCCGACGCCCGCGGCGGCCAGGTAAAGCAATACCGGCGAACCCAGGCCACCGGCACCGATCACCGCTATCCTGGCGGCGCCGAGGCGCGCCTGGCCGGCCTCGCCGATCTGGGGCAACAGCACCTGCCGCGCATAGCGCTCCGCGGCATCCGCATCCAGTGTGGTGGCACTCACCGGCAGGCCAGCGGTTTTCCAGGCGGCCATGCCACCCACGACGGACGCCACCCGCGTATAACCCATGCGTTGCAGCGCCTCGGCAGCCAGCAACGAGCGCTGGCCACTACCGCAAAGCAACAGGATCTCTCGCTGGCGATCGGGCGCCACCTGCTCGATACGCAGCTCGAGGAAACCGCGGGACAGCCCCAGTGCGCCTTCCGGCAGGCCGGAGGCGCGCTCGCTGTCCTCACGTACGTCGACCAACAGCGCACCGGCGAGCTGCCGCGCGCGTGCATCGGTCACGGGAATCTCGGGCACGCGCTGGCGCAGCGCGGCCAACCACTCGTCCCTGCCCATATCGTCGGTCATGCGAGGCACCTCGACGAGGGCGACGCTTACTTCTCGCGTCGCTTCGCGTTGCGGATCATCTCCCGACGGCGGCGCTGCTGGCCTTCCGTCAGGACGTTCTTCTTGCCAGCGTAAGGGTTTTCGCCGTCACGGAAGTCGATACGAATGGGCGTGCCTTCCAGGCGATAGCGCTTGCGGAAGAAGCCTTCCAGGTAGCGACGATATGCCGGCGCGATGTGCTTGGTACGGCTGCCGTGGATGACGATTGTCGGTGGGTTGAACCCGCCCGGATGCGCATAACGCAGCTTCGGCGCATGACCGCGCACCAGCGGCGGCTGATAGGCCTCGTAGGCCTGCTCCAGCGTTCGCGTCAGCTCGCTGGAAGTAAGCACCTTGGTCGCCGCGTGATGGGCACGAACCACGGCCTTCATCAACTCGCGCAGGCCGGAACCATGCAGCGCGGAAATGAACACCGTCTTGGCCCAATCGGCGAAGACCAACCGGCGCTCGAGCGCCTTCTGCGTCTGCTCCCGGGCGTAGCTGTCCATGCCGTCCCACTTGTTCACCGCGATGATCAGCGCCCGGCCCTCCTCGATGGCATGGCCGATGAGGGTGAGGTCCTGGTCCGCCAGGTTCTCGCGGGCATCGATCAGGACGACCGTAACCTGAGAGGCAGCAATAGACTGCAATGTCTTGATAACGCTGAATTTCTCGACCGCTTCTTCGACCCGTGCACGGCGACGCACACCGGCGGTGTCGATCAGGGTGTACTTCTTGCCGTCACGCTCCAGCGGCACCCGGATCGGATCGCGGGTGGTGCCGGCCACATCGGAGACGATCAGGCGATCTTCCCCGAGCAGGCGATTGATCAGCGTGGACTTGCCGGCATTGGGACGGCCCACGATGGCGACGCGGATACCTTGATCGTCCAGGCCGGGATCGTTGTCGCGCTCGTCCGGCAGGTAGCCGATGGATTTTTCCACCAGTACGTCCACGCCGCGGTTGTGCGCCGCCGACATCGGCAGCGTTTCCGCGATACCGAACGAGGCGAACTCACCCATGGCGACGGCTTCGTCCACGCCGTCGGTCTTGTTGACCACGACGATGACCGTCTTGCCGCTGCGACGAAGCTCGGAAAGGATGCCCGCATCGAGCGGGAGCACGCCGTCGCGCGCATCGACCACGAACACCAGCAGGTGCGCTTCGCCTATGGCGAGACGGACCTGCGTGGCGGTGAGGCCTTCAATGCCCTCGTCACTGCCGGACATACCGCCGGTATCGACGACGACGAAGGGCCGGGGACCGAGACGGCAGACACCGTAGTGTCTGTCACGGGTGACGCCGGGCATATCGGCGACGAGGGCGTCCCTGCTACGCGTCAGCGCATTGAAGAGGGTCGACTTACCGACATTGGGGCGGCCGACCAGAGCGACGACGGGCAACATGGGAGATACATCTATCCTGTGAATCAGTTCGTGGCGATGCGGTAGGCGCCGATGTGGCCCTCGACATCTTCGACGAACACGGTGTCACCCACCACGACGGGCTGGGCACGAATGGCTTTCTTGGACAGGCGCTCGCGGGCGACGATCTTGCCGTCGGCCGCGGCCATCCAGTGGATGTGGCCGTCGAGGTCGCCGACCACGACGTAGTTGCCCTGCACGGCGGGGCCGGTCAGCCAACGGTATTTCAGGTCGGCCTGCTTCCAGATGTTGGCGCCGCTGCTCTTGTCGAAGGCGAACACCTGCGACTGGTCGTCCACGCCGTAGACCGCATTGTCCTTCACGTCCAGGGAGGTGAACGTGGAAAACCCGTGGTTCCACAGCGGGCGACCGCTGGGGCCGTCGATGGCGGTGAGGTTGCCGTGGTAGGCGGCGCCGTAGATCGTGGTGCCGTCGAGCACGAGCGCACCGTCGGCATCGTTGAGGCGATCGATTTCGGTACGGCCTTCACCGCTGGACAGGGTCTGTTCCCAGAGCTTTTCGCCGTTGTCCAGGCGGATCGCGACCAGCTTGCCGGCATCGCTGCCGAGGAATACCACGCCGTTGGCGACGAGCAGGCGGCCGTTGCCGCGCAGGCTGAGGAGCGGCACCTGGGACTGGTCGTACACCCAGCGGCGCTCGCCGTTGGCGGCGTCGATACCGTAGACACGGCCGTCGTTGCAGCGGACCACCACGATGTCACCGGCGACGACCGGCGCGGCGATGACTTCCGAGGAGAGCTCCGCCGACCAGCGACGCGCGCCGTCCTTGGTGCTCATGCCATAGAGGTGGCCATCGAGCGTGCCGATGGCGAGCAGGTCGCCGGCAGCGCCGGGGCCGCCGGAGAAGCGGGCGTCCTCGCGCTTGGCGTCGCCCCAGCCGAACCAGCCGTGCTGGCGGGTGCTCTTGGACCAGAGGGTCTTGCCCGTCGCGGCATCGAATGCCGCGATCTTGCCATCGGTGCTGGCGGCGTAGACCACGTTGTCGACGACGGCCGGACGCATACGCACGCCGGATTCCGCCGCGCCATCACCGATGCCGGACTTCCAGAGGCGCTGGACCTTCAGGGTCGGCTCGAACTTCTTGTCGAGCGGGGTCGGCGGTTCGACGTTTTCCTTCTTGAACGAATGGCAGCCGGCCAGAACGACCAGCGACGAAGTCAACGCGATTGCCCAGAAACGTTTCATGCACCCTGCTTCCCGGCCACTGCCAGATCATCGAGCTTGGTTTGAACGACACCGCGTTGCGGTGCACTGTCGCCCATCGCGGCGATCGCCGCCTCATAGGCCTTGCGTGCGTCGTCGTGGCGTCCAAGCTTGACCAGCGCATCGCCGCGGAGTTCCTGCGCGATCGCCACAAAGGACTTGCCCTGCATCGCGTCGAGCGAGCTGATGGCGTCCTGCGGCTTGCCCTGGGCAAACTTGAGTTGCGCGACACGAAGCTGCGCGAGTGTCTTCAACGCGTCGTCCTTGGCGTGGGCCACGGCCCAGTCGAGGTCGCCGGACGCCTTGTCCAGTTGGCCGGCCATGACGTTGCGCTGCGCACGCTCGCCAGACGCGAACACCGACCAGGCGGTGTCCGAGTAATCCTTCAGCAGGGTCTCGGTGCGCAGATCGATCTCGTTGGCGCGATTCTGCGCCACGGCGGCCTGCAGCGCGGCGTATTCGCCCGCGGCGGCCTGTTCGTGGCCGGCGCGATGCGATTTCCACTGCTGCCAGCCGAAGATCAGCACCAGGCCGAGCGCGATGCCGACGGCGATCGACACGCCATTCCTGCGCAGCCATTGCTGGACGCGTTCACCCTGTTCGTAATCGTCGTATACGTCGAATGACATGCAATCACCCACTGCGCTCCGCGCAGCACATCCTGGAGGGAACAAGCCCGCACCTGCCATCGGGACGATGACGGGACGGATCAATAGGCAAGGATAACCGAAAAGCGCCGGCCGGCGGCGCCGCGCTGAGACGGCGTGGCCTTAGCGGCGATCAGTTCGCGATCGGCGTGGCCTTGCCGTCGCGGATATCCACGCGGAAACGCGCCACATTGGCCCGACGGAAGGCATCCAGCGAGACCGCCTGGCCGTCGACCGTGGCCTGGGCCCCGGTGGCGTTGCCGATGCGGACCTCGAGCGGGCTGTCGCTGCGGTAGGACTTCTGGGTGCCCGCGGGCAGGATGCCGTATTCCAGGCGCGAACCATCGGCGGCGGTGACTTCCACCCAACTGGCTGACGGCAGCGAGAGCGACAGGCTGTGTGCACCTTGCCCCTTGGCCGCGTCTTCGGTCACCGGCGCGGCGGCGGACGTCGCCAGCGGTGCCTTCGCCGCGCTGCGATCCAGCGGCGGGAACATCGCCATCGATGCGAGCAGGGGCTGCTGGTCCTCGACGCGCGATTCCGCGGCGGGAGCGGCGGCGGGACCACCGGCCGGCGTAGCGGAAGCGACGGCACTGGACGTGCTCGGCGCCGGGGCGTCCTGCTGGGCGACCGGCGACGCATCCAGGGGCGACAGACGCGGCATGTCACGGTCGAGCGTGCCGCGCACGCCCAGCCAGACCATCGGCACGACGATCACGGCGGTCAGCACCACATAGGTGGCGGCGGTGACGTAACGGTCGAGGAGGTAGCGCGAGTGCGAGATGCCGCCCGTGACCACCAGCTCCGGCTGCCGGGGCGCCAACGTGGCCAGCTCGGCCTGGATGGCTTCCGGATCCACACCGAGGTGGTCGCCGTATTTGCTCAGGTAGCCGGCCAGGTAGACCTGGTAGTCGATGCCGCCGTACTCGCCGGCTTCCAGCTGGCGCAGGAGGCGCGACGGCAGGCGCAGGGCCTGGCCGCAGGCTTCGATCGTGTAGCCGCGGGCCTCGCGGGCCGCCCGCAGGCGGGCGCCGAGCCCGGCGCTCCCGGCGGCGTGATCGATGAGGACACGACCGCTCTCATCGGCGTTCACGTCGAACTGGGGTTCCATGGCGTGCTCCGTAGGTGCATTCGGCGCGATGCCGGCGAACAGGTCCTGTTCGCGGTCGTCCCGACCGGAATTATTCGAAGGTACGGATGTCATTGACGTGCGCTGGCTTCGAGGGTGTGCGCCTGTTCCGAATCCGGGAACTGCGAGCGCAGACGTTTGGCGTAGTCCTGGGCAACCTCCCCGTTGCCCAGACGGAGCTCGATGTCATGACCGAGCTTCAACGAATCCGGACTGGGCCTGCCCAGCGCTTCATAGCGCTGCAGGAAGGCCCGCGACCGGAAAGCATCGTTCTTAAGGTACAACAGGTCGGCCAGCTGATACAGGGCATCGGCGTTATTGGGGTTACGCTGCAGCGCCTTGCGGAAGTAATCCTCCGCGGCCGGATAATCCTTCGCCTGCATCTGGCACGTACCCGCATTGGTCAACGCGAGGTCAGGCGTTTCGTAGAAGGGGTCGGCCAAGGCGCGATCGAAGAATGGCCGGGCTTCCACGCCGCGCCCCTGCTTGCACAGGAAAACGGCCAGGTTGTTGTTGACCGAGCCCTTCTTCGGGTCGAACTCGATCGCCTTGCGGTAGTGCAACTCGGCATTGACCGGATCGTTGATCCGCTCGTACAGCACCGCGATCACGGTGTGCGCCGGCACGTACTTGGGATCGAACTGGAGCGCCTTCTGCAGCTTTTCCATGGCGCCCTGGAGGTCGCCATCCTGCATGTAGCGCTGGCCCAGTTCCGTGTGGACCTCGGCGCCCTTGGCGCGCTCGTCGGCGGCCGACGAGGGCTTGAGCCCGGATTCGCCGGCCACGCAGCCGGCGCAGGCCAGCACCAGTGCCGCCAGCAAACCCCAACGCTCAAGCCGCATTCACCGCTCCCTCTTCCAGCTTCCGGCGGAACTCGGCCTGGCGGCGCGTGCGGTCCACCACCTGACCCTTCAGCTGGCCGCAGGCGGCGTCGATGTCGTCACCACGGGTGCGCCGCAGCATGGTCAGCACGCCGGCATTGAGCAGCTGGGTCTGGAAATTGCGGATGTCGTCCGGGCTGGAACGCTCGAACCGCGTGCCCGGGAACGGGTTGAACGGGATAAGGTTGACCTTGTTGGCGCCCGGCAGTCGGCGCATGAACTTGATCAGCTGCTTCGCGTGCTCCGGCCGGTCGTTCACGCCCTTCATCAGGGTGTATTCGAAGGTGATGGAGGTTCGCGGGGCGCGGTTGATGTAGCGCTCGCAGGCGGCCATCAGCTCGGCCAGCGGGTAGCGCTTGTTCAGGGGCACAAGTTCCGTGCGCAGCTCGTCGTTGGCCGCATGAAGCGACACGGCGAGCGATACATCGCTCTCCGCCGACAGCTTGTCGATCATCGGCACCAGGCCGGCCGTGGACAATGTGACCCGCTTGCTCGCCAGGCCGAAGCCCAGGTCGTCGCGCATCAGGCTCATCGCCTTGACCACGTTGTCGAAATTGAGCAACGGCTCACCCATGCCCATCATCACCACGTTGGTGATGCGGCGCTGCTGGTGCGGCACGTTGCCGAGATGTTTGGCCGCGACCCATACCTGACCGATGATCTCGGCCGTGGACAGGTTGCGGGAGAAGCCCTGGGTGGCCGTGGAGCAGAACTGGCAGTTCAGGGCGCAGCCGACCTGCGACGACACACACAGCGTGCCGCGGGTCGGCTCCGGGATGTAGACGGTCTCGATGGCGTTGCCGCCATCCATGCCCAGCAGCCATTTCTGGGTGCCGTCGACTGCGGTCTTCTCGAACGCGGTCTTGGGCGGGCCCACGTAGCAGCTGGCACTGAGCTTCTCGCGCAACGCCTTGCCGACATCGGTCATGTTCTCGAAATCGCTTTCGAGACGGTGGTAGATCCACTTCATGACCTGTTCGGCGCGATAGGGCTTCTCGCCGAGCTGGGCGAAGAAATCGCGCAGCCCCGTGCGATCGAAATCGAGCAGGTTGACCTTGTCGACGGGCGTGTTCACGGCGTGCCTCAGTGCGAAACGACGTCCGAGTCGTTGAAGAAGTACTTGATTTCGTTGGCAGCGTTCTCGAGCGAATCCGAGCCGTGGACGGCGTTGGCGTCGATCGAGTCGGCGAAGTCGGCGCGGATCGTGCCCGGCGCGGCGTCCTTCGGATTGGTGGCACCCATCAGGTCGCGGTTCTTCAGGACCGCGCCCTCGCCTTCCAGGGCCTGGATCATCACCGGGCCAGAGATCATGAAATCGACCAGGGCGCCGAAGAACGGACGCTCCTTGTGCACGGCGTAGAAGCCTTCGGCTTCTTCGCGGGTCAGCTGCTTCATCTTCGCGGCGACGATCTTGAGACCGGCCTTCTCGAAGCGAGCGAGGATTTCACCGATGACGTTCTTCTTGACGGCGTCGGGCTTGATGATCGAAAGGGTGCGCTCCAGCGCCATACGGATGCTCCGGGAAATGGAAAAAAGAAAGACAAGTATGCCGGGGCCCGCGGGGACGCCCGGTGAAAGTTTGAGGCCAAAGCCGTCAGGAATGACTGACTTAGCTCACGAAATCTTGACAGATTCTAGCTCAATCGCAAGCTGCTTGCAGCCATGTGCGGTCGCACATTGACCCTTTCGAGTCCCCGGGCGTATTCTCAAACGATCGTTTGATTCAAACCCTGCCGCCTGCGGAGTCCGCCGAATGACGAACGCCCCCTACGCGTCGCGCGAGCGCAGCACCAAGGAACGTATCCTGGGGGCTGCGGAGGCCCTTTTCGCCACCCACGGCTTCGCCGGTGCGTCGCTGCGCCAGGTGACCGCCGCGGCCCGGGTCAATCTCGCCGCGGTGAATTACCACTTCGGCTCGAAGGACAAGCTGATCGAGGAAGTGTTCCGTCGCCGCCTCGACGAGCTGAACAGCCGGCGCCTGGCCGCCCTGGGCAAGGTGGCCGGTGGGGAAGGCACCCGCCTCGAGGATGTCCTCGACGCCTACATCCGCCCCGCGCTGGATCTGTCCCGCAACGATGGCGGTGGCGCCGCCTTCGTCCGCGTGCTGGCCCGGGCGTATGCCGAGCATAACGAGACCCTGCGGCGGTTCCTGTCCGAGAACTACGGCCACGTGCTTCGCCAGTTCGCCGGCGAGTTCGCCCGGCTGCTGCCGGGCCTGCCCAAGGAAGACATCTACTGGCGGCTCGATATCGTCACCGGCGCCCTTACCTACGCCATGGCCGACTTCGGGATCATCCAGCGCAAGACCGACGTGGCCGAACGCGACCACCGCGAAAGCGCCGCCGAGCACCTGATCCGCTTTGCGGCGGCCGGCCTGCGCAGCCCGGCCGTCTCGCCCGCCCCATCGCCTACCCCCGTCGCTCGCTGACCGCGGGACGCATCCTCACGCATCACCGGAGATCACCATGACTGCAACACCGTTACGCATTCGCAAGGCCGCGGTACTCGGCGCCGGCGTCATGGGCGCGCAGATTGCCGCGCACCTGACGAACGCCAACGTGGAAACCGTCCTGTTCGACCTGCCCGCCAAGGACGGTCCCAAGAGCGGCATCGCGCTGAAGGCCATCGCCAACCTGGCCAAGCTGTCGCCCGCGCCCCTGGCCGAAAAATCGCTGGGCGCCGCGATCATCCCGGCCAACTACGAAGACGACCTGGCCGAGCTGGCCGACGTCGACCTGGTGATCGAGGCCATCGCCGAGCGCATGGACTGGAAACTCGACCTCTACCAGAAGATCGCGCCGCACGTGTCGAAGACGGCCGTGCTGGCCAGCAACACCTCCGGCCTGTCGATCAACGGCCTGGCCGAGGCGCTGCCGGAAGACATGCGCCACCGCTTCACGGGCGTGCATTTCTTCAATCCGCCTCGTTATATGCACCTGGTCGAGCTGATCCCGACCCGTCTCACCGACGGTGCCGTGCTGGAAGGCCTCGAAGCCTTCCTCACCACCACCCTCGGCAAGGGCGTGGTGTACGCCAAGGACACCCCGAACTTCATCGGCAACCGCATCGGCGTGTTCTCGATGCTCTCCACCATGCACCACACCGAGCAGTTCGGCCTGGGCTTCGACACCGTCGACGCGCTGACCGGGCCGGCCATCGGCCGCCCGAAGAGCGCCACCTTCCGCACCGCGGACGTGGTGGGCCTGGACACCCTGGCCCACGTGGTCAAGACCATGGGCGACACCCTGCCGGACGACCCATGGCACCGCTATTTCCAGCCGCCCGCCTGGCTGAAGGGCCTGATCGACAAGGGCGCGCTCGGCCAGAAGACTGGCGCGGGCTTCTACCGCAAGGCCGGCAAGGACATCGTGGTGCTCGACCTGCAGAAGCAGGACTACCGCCCGTCCGAGCCGAAGGCCTCGGAAGAAGTCTCCGCCATCCTCGCCATCCGCGACCCGGCCGAGAAGTTCGCGAAGCTGCGCGCCTCGTCCGACCCGCAGGCACAGTTCCTGTGGGCCGTCTTCCGTGACCTGTTCCACTACACCGCCTTCCACCTGGCCGACGTGGCCGAGACGGCCCGTGACGTCGATTTCGCCATCCGCTGGGGCTACGGCTGGAAGCTGGGGCCGTTCGAGCTTTGGCAGGCCGCCGGCTGGCAACAGGTCGCGGGCTGGATCGCCGAGGACATCGCCGCCGGCAAGACCATGAGCAGCGCGCCCCTGCCCGCCTGGGTCACCGACGGTCGCACCGGTGTGCATGGCAAGGCCGGCTCCTACTCGGCCAGCGCCAACGCCGAGCAGCCGCGCTCCACGCACCCGGTCTATGCCCGCCAGGCGTTCCCCGACCCCATCCTGGGTGAAACCTTCGACAAGGGCACCACGGTCTGGGAGAACGAAGGCGTGCGCCTGTGGCATGCGGGCGACGACATCGGCGTGATCTCGTTCAAGACGAAGATGCACACGGTCAACGACCAGGTGCTCGACGGCATCCAGCACGCCATCGGCCTGGCCGAGCAGCAATTCCGCGGCGTGGTGCTGTGGCAGCCGTCCGAGCCGTTCTCGGCCGGTGCGGACCTCAAGGGCGCGCTGGGCCTGCTTCAGGCCAGCAAGCTGGCCCAGTTCGAGGCCATGGTGGCGAACTTCCAGGCCACCAGCATGCGCATCAAGTATTCGCTGGTGCCGGTGGTCGCCGCCGTGCGCGGGCTGGCCCTGGGTGGCGGCTGCGAGTTCCAGATGCACTCGGCGCGCACCGTGGCGGCGCTGGAGAGCTACATCGGCCTGGTCGAGGCCGGCGTCGGCCTGCTGCCGGCCGGTGGCGGCCTGAAGGAATTCGCCGTGCGTGCCGCACAGGCCAACCCGGAGGATCCGTTCGAGTTCCTCAAGAAGATCTTCGAGACGGTGGCGATGGCCAAGGTGTCGACCAGCGCGATCGAGGCAAAGGCCATGGGCCTGCTGCGCAAGGACGATATCGTGGTCTTCAACACGTATGAAGTGCTCCACGTGGCCAAGGCGCAGGCCCTGGCCATGGCGGAATCCGGCTACCGCCCGCCGATGCCCGGTCGCGCCATCCCGGTGGGCGGCGACGTGGCCACGGCCACCTTCAAGGCGTCGCTGGCCAACCTGGCCGAGGGCTATTTCGCCTCGCCGCATGATATCGACATCGCCAGCCGCATTGCCGACGCTCTCGCCGGCGGCAAGATCGAGCGCGGCTCGCTGGTCGACGAAGCCTGGCTGCTGGCCCTGGAGCGTCGCCACTTCGTGGAACTGGCGCAGACCGAGAAGACCCAGGCCCGTATCGCGCACACGATGACGACGGGAAAGCCGCTGCGTAACTGACGCGCCACGCGCTCTCACGCATTCGACTTTCCCCCTTAAAGGAACCACCCCATGAGCAAGCAAGTGCAAGATGCCTACATCGTCGCCGCCACCCGCACCCCGGTAGGCAAGGCGCCGCGCGGCGTGTTCCGCCATACCCGTCCGGACGACCTGCTGGCGCACGTCATCCGCGCCGTGATCGAACAGGCGCCCGGCATCGATCCGATGCTGATCGCCGATGCCGTCATCGGCTGCGCCATGCCGGAAGCCGAGCAAGGCATGAACGTGGCCCGCATCGGTGTGCTGCTGGCCGGCCTGCCGGAACAGGTGCCGGGCGTCACGATCAACCGTTTCTGTTCGTCGGGCGTGCAGGCCATCGCGATGGCTGCCGACCGCATCCGCCTGGGTGAGGCCGACCTCATGCTGGCCGGCGGCACCGAGTCGATGAGCATGGTGCCGATGATGGGCAACAAGATCGCCATGAACCCGGCCATCTTCGAGAACGACGAGAACCGCGCCATCGCCTTCGGCATGGGCATCACCGCGGAAAAGGTGGCCGAGCGCTGGAAGGTCAGCCGCGAGGACCAGGATCGCTTCGCCCTGCAGTCGCACGAGCGCGCGTTCGCGGCCATCGCCGCCGGCGAGTTCAAGGACGAAATCACGCCGTTCCAGCTCGACGACCGCTACCCGGACCTCGCCAACCACAGCGTGCGCGAGGATCGCCGCGTCATCGATACCGACGAAGGCCCGCGCAAGGACACCACGCTCGAGGTGCTGGGCAAGCTTCGTCCCGTGTTCCGCAACGGCCAGTTCGGCGGCTCGGTCACGGCCGGCAACTCCTCGCAGATGTCCGACGGTGCCGGCGCCCTGCTGATCGCCAGCGAGAAAGCGATTAAGGACTACGGCCTGACCCCGCTCGCCCGCTTCGTGGGTTTCTCGGTGGCCGGCGTGGCGCCGGATGTCATGGGTATCGGTCCGAAGGAAGCCATTCCCAAGGCGCTGAAGCAGACCGGCATCACCCAGGACCAGCTCGACTGGATCGAGCTGAACGAGGCGTTCGCGGCACAGGCCTTGGCCGTCATTCGCGACCTCGGCCTCGACCCGTCCAAGGTGAACCCGCTGGGCGGCGCCATCGCCCTCGGCCACCCGCTCGGCGCCACCGGCGCCATCCGCGCCGCCACGCTGATCCACGGCCTGCGTCGCCGCAAGCAGAAGTACGGCATGGTCACCATGTGCATCGGTACCGGCATGGGCGCCGCCGGCATCTTCGAGGCGCTGTAATACCTCATGACATCGCCGGCCCGGCCACCAAGCCGGGCCGGCGACATCGAGCCGTTAACGCCCGGCCAACGACAACCGGCGGGCGGTAGACGGCAGGGGTAGGAGCGCACGATGTGCGCGATCCGTCACCCTCACCCATGGCGAAAGAAGCCACGCGCGACAACCGTGCAGGTGTTTCCGGACGCGCACCGGAACCCGGATTCGCGCACATCGTGCGCTCCTACGGCAGCTGTGTGCCGTTGTCGCATGTCGTTACGCCATCCGTGTGCCGTCGCCGCGTCCCGTTACGCCATCCGCGTGCCGTTCGGCACTGGTCTCTCCGTGGTCGTGATGACCACGCCCTCGTCCGTGTGGAAGCCGGTCAGCAGGAACTGTGAACGGAACGGGCCGATCTGCTTCTCCGGGAAATTGATGACCGCCACGATCTGCCTGCCGACCAGGTCTTCCGGCCGATAGATCGCCGCGACCTGCGCGCTGGTCTTGCGCTCGCCGTGCGGGCCGAAGTCCGCCCATATCTTGTAGGCGGGCCGTCTCGCCTCGGGAAACACCTCGGCGCGCACGACGGTACCCGCCACGATCATCACCTTCTCGAAATCGGCCCAGCTGATCTCGTCGTCCATCCTCGTCTCCTCATCCATCCTCGTCTCCCGTGGCGCCACGTCTGCGCAGGAGCGCACGCCGTGCGCGATAATCATGCGGCAACCCGCATATTGTAGGAGCGCACGCTGTGCGCGATGATCGTGCGGCGCCCCACATATTGTAGGAGCGCACGCTGTGCGCGATCCCGCGACGACCTTCAAGGACCTTCAAAGGCCTGCAAGGCCGGGTAAAAAGCATCGCGCACATCGTGCGCTCCTACGCACCGGATGACGACGACCATGAGCCTGCTGCCGCCGATCGACCTGCAACGCTGGATCACGGAAAACCGCGCCCTGCTCAAGCCGCCCGTCGGCAACAAGTGCATCGTCGACGGCGACTTTATCATCATGATCGTCGGCGGCCCCAACGCCCGCACCGACTATCACTACGACGAAGGCCCGGAGTTCTTCTACCAGCTGGAAGGCGAGATGGTGCTCAGGGTGCAGGACGATGGCCAGGCACGCGACATCCCCGTCCGCGCCGGCGAGATCTTCTATCTTCCGCCGCGTACGCCGCATTCGCCGCAACGCATGCCGGATTCGGTCGGCCTGGTGGTGGAGCGGCGGCGCCTCGCGGGCGAACGCGACGGCCTGATGTGGTTCTGCGAGCGGTGCAACCACAAACTGTTCGAGACCTATTTCGCCCTCGACAGCATCGAGAAGGATTTTCCGCCCGTGTTCGATACCTTCTACCGCTCGATCGACGCGCGCACCTGCAAGCGATGCGGCACGCTGCATCCTGCGCCTGACAGGTACAAGGACTGATCGATCCCGCGGTGCGGATCGTCCGTGTCCGCGGCAAGTCCGGTGACGCTGGCCGATCAGGCCGTGGCAGGCAGATGCCCGGCGGTCAACCACTTGTCCGCCATGCGCCGCAGCGACGGTTCGACGCTCTCGTCGTGCGCCAGATCCGCAATAGGCACCCACGCAAGCGACAACGACTCCGCATTGGCGGCAAATGCCTCGTCGGCTCCCGCCACCACGACGTAACGCACGTCGTAATGCCAGTGTTCCGGCTCGTGGCCCCGCGCGGGAATCCGATGGGCATCCACGTCGAATATCTCCCGCCGTACCGCGAGCCCCCGCAGGCCGGTTTCCTCTTCCGCCTCGCGTAGCGCTACCGCCGCCAGGTCCGGATCGCCATCGGCGTGGCCGCCCGGCTGCAGCCACCGGCCGAGCTTGGCGTGCAGCATCAGCAACACACGCGTGCCGTCGCGGCTGACCAGCCAGGCCGAACCGGTGAAATGACCTTCAAGGCTTTCGCGCTCGAACGGCCGTTCACCACGTTCCAGCCAGGCGACGCAGCGGTCGGCATCGGGCTCGTCCGGCCGACGTTCACCGTATCGGCGCAGAGCGGACATCAAGGCAAGGCGATCAGTAGACATGGGCAGGCTTGGCGGCGATCAGGCTGCTCATTGTCGCACGTCATTTTCAGACTAATCCGATGTTATCGGGCGGGCGGAGCCGCCTAGGATGCATTTCAAGCGCATGACGCGCTTGGCAGATATCCACCCGCAAGGAATCGCATGAACGCTCACCTCCACGCCGCCACCGCCCTCTCGTTAGCTCTTGCAGCACCGCTCGCCCTCGCGGCGCCATCCGACACGCCGCACGCATCGCCCGACTTCACCGGCCCGCTGGTAACGCCCGCTGTCAACACGATGCCGGCCGGCATGCTAAACGTCGAGCCCTACCTCATCCATACCAACACCCGCGGCAGCTACGACAACGACGGGCACCGCCGCGAACAGCATGCGATGTACCGTCAATGGCAGGTCGCCGTACCGGTCACCTACGGACTGACCGACAGCAGCGCCGTGCAAGTCACCCTCAACGCCTCGCGCACCTCGGGCGCGGGTCGTCATACCGACGGCCTGCGCATGGGCGACACCTTGGTGCGAGTGCAGCAGCGCCTGCGGGGACCGGCCGCGGATGGTACCGGACTGATCCTGGCCCTGGCGCTCGCCCAGCGCCTGCCCACCGGCAGTTTCCAGCGACTCGACAACAACCCGCTGAACGCCACCGGCAACGGCGCGGCCCGCACCACGGTCAGCCTCGGCGCCCAGCAACTCCACTGGCTGGCCAACGATCATGCGGTGCGCTGGCGCGGTCAGCTGGCGTGGAGCCCTTCGCCAGGTCACGTACGCGTGCGCGACAGCAGCGTCTATGCCACCGACAGCGGCTTCCGCGGGTTTGCGCGACCGGGCCAGGCCTGGAATGCCACCCTTGCGGCGGAATACGTGCTCGACCGGCGCTGGGTGCTGGTCGGCGAAGCCATCTGGAACCGCGCCGGCGCCGTCGCCGTGGCGGGACATGACGAACACGGGCGCAACGTCCGCCACCGCGTGCCCGCAGGCCACGACATCAGCCTGGCACCGGCCGTGGAGTACCACCTCAGCCCGACCATGGGCCTGATCGCCGGCGTGCAGTTCACGGTGGCCGGGCGCAACGCGGGCGACTACGTGGCCCCGCAGGCCGCACTCAACATGGTTTTCTGAAAGAGCGACATCGCGTCATGCACAACCGCCGTAAGTCATGGTCGACATCCGCACCGGTACGTGCAGCGCCTTGGCGCGCATCGCATCGCAGCTTGTACGCCCAAGGCCCGCTGGGCTATGGTGCCGTGCCAGCGCTTCCGGGCAGCGGCGTGTCCACCGTGACTCACGCGGCGGTCCCAAATAATAAAAGGCTACATTCCGGCAGTAGGGGAGACACATGTTGAAACACCTGTTCGCGACGCATCCGATCGAGGCCGCGCCGCACGTAGACGCCGGTGAGCACATCGACACCAGCGCCCACGGTAACGGCGAGCTCCGTCGGGTACTCACCGCCAAGCACCTCATTCTTCTCGGTGTCGGCGCCGTCATCGGTGCAGGTATCTTCGTGATCACCGGGCAGGCCGCCGCCCTGCATGCCGGTCCCGCGCTGGTCATCAGCTTCCTGATTGCCGGCTTCGCCTGCGCCCTGGCCGGCCTGTGCTACGCCGAGTTCGCGGCCATGCTGCCCGTGTCCGGCAGCGCCTATTCGTATTCCTACGCCACGCTGGGCGAATACGTCGCCTGGTTCGTCGGCTGGAACCTGGTTCTGGAGTACCTGTTCGCCGCCGCCACCGTTGCCGCGGGCTGGTCGGGCTACTTCAACGAGCTGCTCGGCATGATCGGGCACATGACCAACAGCAACCTCGCCCTGCCCGCCGCGCTGGCTTCGGCTCCGTTCCAGTTCGTCGACGGCCACATCCAGGCCACCGGCACGCTGATCAACCTGCCGGCGGTCTGCATCATCGCCGCGCTGTCGGGCCTGTGCTACGTCGGCATCACACAGTCGGCCTTCGTCAACTCGATCATCGTGGCGATCAAGGTCACCGTGATCCTGCTGTTCCTGGCGTTCGCCGTGCAGGTGATCAACCCCGCCAACTGGCACCCGTTCATTCCCGCCTCCGAGGGCCCGGGCACGTACGGCTGGGGCGGCATCTTCCGCGCCGCCACCATCGTGTTCTTCTCGTACGTGGGCTTCGACGCGGTATCGACCGCCGCCGGCGAAGCGAAGAACCCGCAGCGCGACATGCCCATCGGCATCCTGGGTTCGCTGGCCCTGTGCACCGTGCTCTACATCGCCGTGGCGCTGGTCCTCACCGGCATCGCCCCGTTCCGCATGCTGAACACGCCCGAGCCGGTGGCCACCGCGCTCAGCCTCTACCCGCAGCTGTCGTGGCTGAAGGCGCTGGTGATCCTCGGCGCGATCACCGGCCTGTCGTCGGTCATCCTGGTGATGCTGATGGGCCTGCCGCGCATCTTCTTCTCGATGGCGAAGGACGGCCTGCTGCCGCCCACCATGGCCAAGGTGCACCCGAAGTTCCGCACACCCTATGTCGGCACCGTGATCGTCGGTGTCGCCGCGGCGGCCATGGCCGGCCTGTTCCCGGTCAGCGTGCTGGGCGAGCTGGTCTCCATGGGCACGCTGCTGGCGTTCGCCACCGTGTGCATCGGCGTGCTGATCCTGCGCTACACCCGCCCCGAACTGAAGCGCAGCTTCCGCGTGCCGTTCGTGTGGCCGATCTGCATTATCGGCGCCCTGGCCTGCGTCTACCTGTTCTGGCAGGCGTTCGAGGAACACTGGCGCCTGATGTGCGGCTGGATCGTCATCGGCCAGGTCATCTACTTCGGCTACGGCTACGCGCACAGCAAGCTGCGCAAGTCGCTGGCCTGATCCTCGCGCGAACGTAAAAGGCCGGCGGGCTCCCGCCGGCCTTTTACGTTTACGGCTATCCTCTCCACGTCACTTCCTCCGGGCCGCCCATGCTCACCCAGCTACTCGCCAAGAAAGCTCCCCAGGCCGAACCCGACGACGCTCACGGTCCCGCGCTCAGGCGCACGCTCGGCCCCTGGGGGCTCACGGCACTGGGCATCGGTGCGGTCATCGGCGGCGGCATCTTCGTCATCACGGGCGTCGCCGCCGCGGAACACGCCGGCCCGGCCATCATCATCTCGTTCATCCTGGCCGCCATCTGCAGCACGTTCACCGCGCTGTGCTACGCCGAGTTCGCCTCGATGATCCCGGTTTCGGGCAGCGCGTATTCGTATGCGTACGCCACCCTGGGCGAAGGCGCGGCATGGTTCATAGGCTGGAACCTGATCCTGGAGTACGGCGTGTCCGCCTCGGCGGTGGCGGTCAGCTGGACCGGCTATTTCGTCAGCCTGCTCGATCACGTCGGCATCCATATCCCGACCGCGCTGACCAACGCCCCGCTGGATTTCATCGACGGCCATTTCGTCTTCACGGGCGCGTTGTTCAACCTGCCGGCGGTCGGCATCACCCTGGCGCTCACCTGGCTCTGCTATGTGGGCATCAAGGAGTCCACGGGCATCAACATGGCAATGGTGCTGCTGAAGACGGCGCTGATCATCGTCGTGATCGTGGTGGGCGCCAGCCACATCGACACGGCCAACTGGCACCCGTTCATCCCGCAGAACCAGGGCGGCGACAAGTACGGCTGGTCCGGCATTCTCCGCGGTGCCTCGATGGTCTTCTTCGCCTACATCGGCTTCGAGGCCACCTCCACCGCGGCGCAGGAATCGAAGAACCCGCAGCGCGACATGCCCATCGGCACGCTGGCCTCGCTGGCCATCTGCACCGTGCTGTATATCGCCATGGCCGCCGTGCTTACCGGCCTGGTGCCCTTCGCGGAACTGGGCACCTCCGAGCCGGTGGTCACGGCCATCCGCCAGCACCCGGAGCTGGGCTGGCTGCGCGGCATCGTGGAAGTCGGCGCGCTGATCGGTCTGTCGTCGGTGGTACTGGTGATGATCATCGCCCAGCCGCGCATCTTCATGATCATGGGTCGCGATGGCCTGATGCCGAAGGTGTTCACCACCATCCATCCGAAGTACCGCACGCCGCACATCAATACGGTGATCACCGGTGTGGGCATCGCCCTGCTGGCGGCGGTGTTTCCGCTAAACCTGCTCGGCGACCTCACCTCGATGGGCACGCTGGTCGCCTTCTGCGCGGTATGCGCGGGGGTGATGATCCTGCGCAGGACGGCCCCGGGCTTGCCACGGACGTTCCGGGTGCCGTTCGCCCCCGTCACCTGCGTGCTCGGCATCCTAAGCTGCGTCGCCCTGCTCTGGTCGATGGGGGTGCGCAACTGGGTCCTGATGGGCGTGTGGACCGTGCTCGGCGTGGTGATGTACGTCGCCTACGGATATCGCCACAGCCGACTTCGAGCCGGCTCGAAGTAGGTTTTACAACTCATTGATTTATAGCATTAAATGAGTCAAGCATGACCGTCATTTAACTGCCATTGGCCGGCCGCCGCGGGAGGGGAGTATGATCCTCAGTCCGCGGGTAAATCACTTGGCAGTGGGCCCCGGATTGCCGCCCGGCGCGTCGGGAGGGTCAGCTCCTCGACCCACGCGCCGGGCGGCATTTTGCTTTTACGGGGCACCCTGCCCGAATTCCCCCTCAGATCATGACGGCGTGGGACACGCACCAGCCCTTGCTGGCCACGGCCTTGCCGGGGAACAACTGGCACGGCCCCCAGGCGGCATCGGCCTTGCCCTGGTAGAAGTTGCAGTTGAAGCAGGCGTCCTTCGGGGTCGCCCGGCCGGCGGCCTTGCTGGCGTCCTCGGTGTACTTCAGCGCGGCGGCCGTCGGGTCGGTCGGGGCCAGATGGGGCAGGTCCTGGGCCGCTGCGGCGCGCGGCAAGGTGCCCAGCACGGCCGCGGCGGCCACGCCGCCCATGGCGGCCTTGAGGAAGCGGCGACGCCCCTCCACGCTCTCGGTGTCTTGCGACATAGGTGAACCTCCGTCGATGATGATCCGGCCCGCGGGCCGTACGGCCGGGATCGTACGCGCTTTGCCGAAAGGCAGTGGTTCGCATTACGCACCGCACCGTGCGCGGGCTGCCGCGGGACCGTCATCGCCGCGTGGTACACTTCCCATCCGTTTGGACGTCCAAATCCCCATGCCGACCAGCCTCTCCCCCATCGATCCCGCCCTGCTCGCCGATCGCGCCGACGCCATTGCGGACGCCGCACGCGAGCTGGCGTCGTTCGGCTGGACGCCCGCGACCAGCAGCAATTTCTCCATGCGCCTGGACGATACGCTGGCGGCCATCACGATCTCGGGCCGCGACAAGGGCCGGCTGGGCCGCGACGACATCATGGTGGTGGACATGCAGGGCCAGGCCGTGGGCTCGGACAACCGGCCTTCCGCCGAGACAGGCCTGCACACGCAGGTGTACCGCCGGTTTCCCGAGGCCAACGTGGTGCTGCACACCCATTCGCGCACGCAGAGCGTCTGCTCGCGGCTGTTCGCCACCGAGGGCCGCGTGCGCCTGGAAGGCTGGGAGCTGCAGAAAGCCATCACCGGCTACACCACCCACGAGAGCGTGCTCGAGATCCCCGTTTTCCCCAACACCCAGCACATGCCGGAGCTCGAAGCCCGCGTGGACGCCTGGATCGATGCCGGCAAGCCCCTGCATGCCTACCTGATCGACGGGCATGGCATCTATACGTGGGGCCGCGACATGGCCGAGACACGCCGGCACCTGGAGGCCCTGGAGTTCCTGCTGGGCTGCGAACTCGACCTGAGGAGGCTTTCCCCATGAGCCGTCTGCGTATCTACGACGACCACACCCACGACGCACCGGTCACCGTGCACGACGACCACGCCGCCATTGCCGCCGCCCTGCAGGCCGTCGGCGTGCGGTTCGAGCAGTGGGAGGCCAGCCAGCCGATCGCCCCCGGCGCCTCGCAGGACGAGGTCATCGCGGCCTATCGTGCCGACATCGACCGCCTGATGGCGGAAAATGGCTATCGCTCGGTCGATGTGATCAGCCTCAAGCCCGACCATCCGGACCGTGCCACCTTCCGGCAGAAGTTCCTGAACGAGCACACCCATAGCGAGGACGAAGTCCGCTTCTTCGTGGCCGGCGCCGGGCAGTTCACCCTGCATATCGACGGCAGGGTCTACGAGGTGCTTTGCGAGAAGGGCGACCTGATCGGGGTGCCCGATGGCACGCCGCACTGGTTCGACATGAGCGAATCGCCCTATTTCGTGGCAATCCGCCTGTTCACCAACACCGAGGGCTGGGTCGCCGATTTCACCGGCACCGACATCGCCGAGCGTTTTCCCCGCATGACGCCCCACGACTCGGCCAAGGAAACCGGCACGGCGTAAGCCGTTCCGCGGAGGGTCGCGGTCGTTTATCCTGCGGAGTCTCCCCGGCCCACAGGCTTCCCCGCATGTCCGATATCCGCGCCGTCCTCACCGACATCGAGGGCACCACCAGCTCGATCGACTTCGTCAAGGATGTGCTCTTTCCCTATGCGCGGCAGCACCTGCCCGCCTATGTGGAGACGCACACCGACGTGGCGGAGGTGCAGCACTGGCTGCACGAGGCCGCCAAGGAAGCCGGCATCGTCGAAGCCACCCGCGGCGAGATCATCGACCTGCTGATCCGCTGGATCGACGAGGACCGCAAGTCCACCGCGTTGAAGGCCCTGCAGGGAATGATCTGGCGCGAAGGCTACGAGTCGGGCGTGTACACCTCGCACATGTATCCCGAAGTGGCGGCGCGGCTCCGCGCCTGGCATGCACAGGGGCTGCGGCTCTACGTCTACTCGTCAGGATCGGTGCCGGCGCAGAAACTGCTGTTCGGCTTCACGGAATACGGCGACCTCACGCCGCTGTTCAGCGATTACTTCGACACCCAGACCGGGCACAAGCGCGAGACGGCCTCATACCGCAAGATCGCCGAGGCGATCGGCCTGCCGCCGGACCAGGTGCTGTTCCTGTCCGATATCCGCGAGGAACTGGACGCCGCCCGCGAGGCGGGCATGCGCACCGTCCAGCTCGTGCGCCCGCCGACGGCGCTGGTGGATGCCGGACATCCTGCTGTCGCCGATTTCGATGCCATTGCTCCCTGACCCGCGTCGCCGCACGGCGATCTACGCCCTGGCGGCCTTTGCCGCCGGTGCGCTGGGCACCGTAGGCATTCTGCAGTTCGGGCCGGCACGGCCCGTCACGCAGCCTGTGTCCGTGGCGGGACACGCCCTGCCCGCCGCGGGCTCGACAGCCCAAGCCGTCCGCGCGACGGGCGCCCACCCCGCGGCTGCGTCCTCCACGACGGCCGTGGCCGACCCCGCGGCGGATCCGGATGCGGATGCCCCGACGCTGCTGGACGCCAGCGCCTGGCCGGACGACGCACCCACGCCGGAGCAGGTCTTCGCCGCCCAACCGGCGCAGATGAAGACGTCGCTGTCGCGACTGGCACGCCGCACGCCCGGCAAGACCAACGTGTATGCCATCGCGTTTGCCGGCGACGGTTCGGAAAGCGTGTTTCGCAACGAGGCGGAATACCTCGATCGCCTGATGACCACGCGCTTCGGCAGCCCCGGCCACACCCTGGTGCTGGAGAATCACCCCGCCACGCTGTCGAGTCACCCGCTGGCCAGCTGGACCAACCTGGAGGCTGCGCTGGACGGCGTGGCCCGGGTGATGGACCCCAGGGAAGACGTGCTGTTGCTCTACATCGCCACGCACGGGGGCAGCGACCATTCGCTGCTGGTGGACATGGATCCGATTCCGCTTGACCAGCTGGACGCCGACGGCCTGGCCGATATCTTCACCAGCCATCCGTTCCGCTGGAAGGTGCTGGTCGTCAACGCCTGCTACTCCGGCGGATTCGTGCCGAAGCTGCGCGGCCCCGGCACCCTGGTGATGACCTCCGCACGCACCGACCGCACGTCGTTCGGCTGCGGCAGCGATTCGGACATCACGTATTTCGGACGCGCCTGGCTCGCCGACGGCCTCAATGCCACACCCGATTTCATCGACGCCTTCGGCAAGGCCAGGGCCGAGATCGCCGGCTGGGAGACCAGGGATTCGCTGGAGCCTTCGGAGCCGCAGATCGATATCGGCGAAGGTATCCGGGACAAACTCGGCGCATGGCGCAAGACGACGCCGGCCGGCCCGGTAGTTCCGTTCGCGCCTGCGAAATAAGGCGCGTGCCGGCAAACGCCGACGCCGGGTCTGGGAACGCCGACGCTACGCCTTGGTAGGAGCGCGCGCTCGCGCGCGACATCTTTTGGGGCCGTGCCTGCGAGCTGGCGCGCAGAATCCATGGGTATGGCGAGAAGATGTCGCGCGCGAACGCGCGCTCCTACAGGTCGGTCACGTGCCCCCAGCGTGAGGCTCAGGGGCTCAGCGAAAACGCGTCGGCGTCCATCCAGGCGGGGAAGCGTTCGCGGTGCGCCTGCAGGGGGGCCGGGTCGAGCACGGTGGTGACCACCTGCTCCTGCGGGCCCAGTTCCAGCAGGGCTTCGCCGATCGGGTCGATGATGGCGCTGTCGCCCGCGTACGGGTGGTCGTTGCCATCGATGCCGACACGGTTCACGCCGATCACGTAGGCAAGGTTCTCGATGGCGCGTGCGCGCAACAGCGTGCGCCATGGCTGCCGGCGCGGCGCGGGCCAGTTGGCGACGAACAGCGCCAGGTCGTAGTCCATGCCGCCCTCCGCCTCCGCACGCCGGCCGTTGCGCAGCCAGACGGGAAAGCGCAGGTCATAGCAGACCTGCGGCAGGATGCGCCAGCCCTTCAACGTGACGATAAGGCGCTGGTTGCCGCCGCCGTAGCGCGTGTGTTCGCCGGCCATGCGGAACAGGTGGCGCTTGTCGTAATACGCCAGCGAGCCGTCCGGCGACGCCCAGATGAGCCGGTTGTACACCGTATCGCCTTCGCGAATCACCAGGCTGCCGGTGAGCGTGGCATTTACCTCGCCAGCCAGGTCGCGCATCCAGGCGACGCTGGTGCCGTCCATCGTCTCCGCCTGGCCCAGCGCATCGTTGGTGAAGCCGGACAGGAAGGTTTCCGGCAGCACGATCAGGTCGCTGGCGGCGGCCGAGCGCACCAGGGCACCGTAATAGTCGCGGTTGGCCGCGGCGTCGTGCCAGCGTGTGGCGCCCTGGACAAGGCTGACGGTCAGAGTTTGCACAGCAACTCCGCGGCGGCTTCCATCGTGGCATCGTTCTTGGCGAAGCACAGGCGGACCAGGCGGGTACCCGGCGGCGTCTCGTAGAACGGACTGAGCGGGATGGCGGCCACGCCTCCCTCGCGCACCAGCCATTCGCTGAAGTCGATGTCGTCGACGTCGCGGATCGCGCTGTAGTCGACCAGCTGGAAATACCCGCCCGGCACGTCGAGCAGGGTCAGCCGCGATGGCGCCAGCAGTGCGCGGAAGCGATCGCGCTTCGCCTCGTAGAAGGCCGGCAGTTCGAGGTAGTGCTCCGGGCTGGACTCCAGGAAGTCGGCAAACGCCCACTGTGCCGGATTGAACGTGCAGAAGGTGATGTACTGGTGCACCTTGCGGAATTCGGCCGTCAGCGCCTTGGGTGCGATGGCGTAGCCGACCTTCCAGCCCGTGCAGTGGAACGTCTTGCCGAACGAAGACACCACGATGCTGCGCGAGGCCAGCTCCGGATGGCGCAATACGCTCTGGTGCTCCACTCCGTCGAAGACGATGTGTTCGTAGACCTCGTCGGACAGCACGACGATGCCGGTGTCACGCACGATCTCGGCCAGGTGGTCGAGATCGGCGCGGCTGAGCACCGCACCGGACGGGTTGTGCGGCGAATTGATGAGGATCATCCGGGTACGCGGCGTGATCGCCTCGCGCACGCGTTGCCAGTCGATGCCGAACGCGGGCAGCGTCAGCGGGATATGCACGGCGACGGCGCCCTGCAGTTCAACGGCGGGCTCGTAGCTGTCGTAGCAGGGGTCGAAGAGGATCACCTCGTCGCCCGTGCGTACCACGGCGGCGATGGCACAGAACAGGGCTTCGGTGGCGCCGGAGGTCACGGTGACCTCGGTATCCGGGCTGACCCGGTGACCGTAGAGGCGCTCGGTTTTTGCCGCGATCTGCTCGCGGAGTTTCGGGATGCCGATACCGGGCGCGTACTGGTTGCGACCCTCGGCCATGGCACGGGTGACCGCGTCGCGCAGAGCCTGCGGCGGCTCGAAGTCCGGGAAACCCTGCCCCAGATTCACCGCCTTGTGCTCCAGCGCCAGCTGGCTCATGACACTGAAGATCGTGGTGCCGACCTTGGGTAGCTTGGTTTCGAGCTGCATCGAACGCCCTTATTCGTTTGGACGGCCAAATGCCGCCGGTTGCTCCGATCCTATCATGCGGGCGACCTGCAATGCCCCCGCCAGGCTGGGATCGACAGCCACCTTCTCGCACTCGCGGCGGAAATCCGAGCGGGCCTTGGGCAGCCGCTCGGCCAGGAAGTCGACGAAGCTGCGGATCGCCGGCAGCAGGCCGCGGCGGCTCGGATAGACGAAGTGCAGAGTGCCCTGCGCCGTGGTGTATTCCGGAAGCACCCACTCCAGCTGGCCCGCGGCGATCATCGGCCCGCAGTATTCCTCAGGCAGCAGGGCCACGCCGCAACATTGCAAGGCCGCCGAGATCAGCACCGAGAAGTCGCCGCTGATGAGGCTCGGCCTGACCTCCACCGCGGCCTTCTTGCCCTGCGCGTCCAGCAGCTCCCAGATCTGGGCGCCCTCGTGCTCGAACATCGACAGCGCCGGCAACCTGGACAGCGCTTCCAGCGTGGTGGGCCTGCCGTGGGTATCGAGGAATTTCGGGCTGGCCACGAGCAGGCTGCGTGCGTAACCGAAGCTGCGCAGCACCAACGTGGCGTCGGTGTCGAGTTTTTCGCGCACGCGTATAGCCACGTCGAAACCCTCGCCGATGAGATCGACGCGGCGGTTGGTGGCCGTGATTCGTACCTGCACCTTGGGATGTTCGAGCAGGAATGCCGGCAGCATCGGCCCCAGTACGTTCTGGGCCAGCGAGATGGGACAGCTTACCCGCACCACGCCGCGCGGCTCGGTACGCAATTCCTCCACGGCATCCTGGGCCGCACGGGCTTCTTCCAGCACCGCCCGGCAGTGCTGGAAGAATCGCTCGCCGATCTCCGTGACTACGAAACGACGGGTGGTGCGCTGCAGGAGCCGCACGCCCAGGCGCTCCTCCAGCTGCGCGATGCGCTTGCTCAGGCGCGACTTGGGGATGCCCAGCGCCCGCCCGGCCGCGGAAAACCCGCCGTGCTCCACCACCGAGGCGAAGAAATAGAGATCGTTCAGGTCCTGCAGCGCGCCTTCCATCGGTAGCCCGTCGTTTCTCGTTTAGAACAATGAGTCTACGACAAGCCGCCTAATCGGCGCATCGTCCCCGGCGTATCGTCGTGGCCATGTCGCCGCGGCGGCCCCTTCGAGGAACACCATGAAACTCCTGCATATCGATTCGAGCGCCCTGGGCGCCTATTCGGTCTCACGCGGTCTCACCGCCGCCGTGGTCGCGGAATTCGTCGCCAGCCACCCCCAGGTGGAAGTGACCTACCGCGATCTGCATGCCGACGCCCTGCCCCACTGGACGCCGCCGGCAGGCGAAGATGACCCTCAGGCTGTCGCCAACGCCGCGGTACTGGAGGAATTCCTGGCGGCGGATGTCGTCGTCCTCGGCGCGCCCATGTACAACTTCGGCATCGCCAGCACGCTCAAGGCCTGGATCGACCGCATCACCGTGGCCGGCAAAACGTTCCGTTATACGAGCGCCGGCCCCGAAGGTCTGGCGGGCGGCAAGCGGGTGATCATCGCGTCGTCGCGCGGCGGTGTTTACGCAGGCAGCGCACCGGCGGCGGGTCTGGATTTCCAGGAACCCTACCTGCGGGCCCTTTTGGGCTTTCTGGGCGTGACCGACATTCAGGTCGTCCGCGCGGAAGGCATGGCCAAGGACGAGGCGTTCCGCCGCCAGTCCCTCGATGGCGCCATGGCCGGTATCGAGGGTGTGGTGCGCAAGGCATTGTGATCGAGACGAGCGTGGCCCCTTGCGGGGCCGCCTTTTTTTCAATATCTCGCATAGAAGGATGGCCGGATTCACGGGCACCACCCATCGCCGCTCAACCCGGATCAGGAACCCTGCTTGCCGGGCTTATCCTTCGGCATGTTCTGCGACTCGCCCGGATGCCCTTCACCGGGCACCTTGGGCTCGCCGCCCGAAGGCTTCGGATTGTCTTCGCGGTAGCCCGGCGTGGGCTGTTTAGAATCGTTACTCACGGGATGGTTCTCCTGATCGATGACGCTGCTGGCACGCGGCGTGCGTACATTCGCATCCGGCTCCGCCCATCTGGCTCTCCGACGCCAACCGGCAGCTTTCGCTGCAAAAATCCCTGGACACCGGCACATGACAGTTGCAGCCGTCGTGGTCGCAGGTCTTCATGGCTTCGCTCATAAGGACACGCCTCGCCGCGTAGGTAGTCTCGCAAACGAGCCTGCGCGGGCCGGCGTCTATTTTTCGTCATGGATGGGCAAAGCCGCGAGCGCATCGCGGGCCGCCCAGCCGTGCGCATGGACCAACAGGCCGCTGAGGCTGCGTACGTCCTGGAGGTTGTGTTCCGCAACACGGATCAGGTTGGTCGACGCACCGCCGCGCAGGTAGGTCAACCAGGCGCGCGGCGCCTCCGAGCCAGGCAGGTCGTCCTCCCGCACGATGCTCAGCAGGCGACGCTCCGCCGTCTGCATCTTGCAGTTCTCCCAGTCCTGCCGATAACGGCGGCGTACGGGATGCAGCAGGTCGACATGGCGCAATCCGGCCAGCGGGTTGGACAGGCGCGCCAGGCGATATCGCGTTGCCAGCAAGGGAGCGTCGTAGGACTTGCCGTTGTAGCTGACCAGCACCGTATCCGCCGCCACCCAGGTCGCAAACGTCTTCAGCATCGCGGTTTCAGCGGACATCGCTGTGATGTACAGCTGGCGGACGCGCAAGGCGCCCTCGTGCCAATCGGCCGCGCCGATCATGAAGGCCCGCGTGCCCGTACCGCCGGCAAGACCGGTGGTTTCCGTGTCGAAATGCAGCAGGCACTCCTTCCGTGCGGTGTCCAGCCGGGCGAAGGCCAGGTCGAAGGTATCCGGCGGCTCGTGGCCACCGATGCGTTGCTCGAGGTAACGCAGCCCCGGCGAGAGTTCGTCGCCGGGTACATCTCGCGTATAGGAGCGCAACGGCGCCCGCGGCTGGGCGATACGCTCGCGCACACCCGCCATGCGACGCAGGGCGGCGAGGTCCACCGCCGGCTTGCCGGCCAGCGGGACGATGGCCGCCGCAGTTCGGGGGGCCTTTGCATCGTCACGAATACCCGCCTGCTGGCGGAGCGCCCGCAGGCGCGCGGCCAGGTCGCTCATGCATCCGCCCCGAGCAGGCGCAGCACGCGCCCGGCCAGTGCCCGCGGCGTATGCTCCCCGCGCGCCTCGTCCGCAGCCAGCACCGGGCCGACGCAGGCAGGACAACCCGCCTTGCACTCGCAGCCCTCGATCGTGGCCAGGGCATGGCGAAGCAGCTCCGGCGCGCGGCGGAACAGCGGCTCGCTCAGGCCCACGCCACCGGGAAAGTTGTCGTAGAGATACACCGTGGGCAGGAAACGCTCCAGGGCATCCGGCAGGGCGATGCCGCCGTCGGGGGCGTGGATCTGCCCACGCCCGCCGGCGTCCACCTGGGCAGACCAGCCGCCATCGCCGGAGCCCACCGCCTTCTGCAGGTCGCGCGATTCGGCCATCACGGCGACGATGGCGGAGGTGTGCAGCGCATAGGCGGCCCCGAGGAAGCCGTCCAGCGCGTGCTGTCGCGAGCGGAAGGCCTCGTCCAGCACCGTCTGCGGCAACTGCCACCACACTGCGGTGGAGTGCAGTTCCTGGTCGGGCAGGTTGACCGGGCCATAGCCGATGTTCTCGTGCGTGTAGTAGCGGATCTTCTTGTAGCCGGACACCCGGCGCACCACGTGCACCTCGCCATGCCGCGCACTGCCCTGCCCCGCGTTCGTGCCGTCGAAGCACTCCAGTTCTTTCAGCTTGGTGTAGTCGATGGCATCGGTGTAGTAATCGACCCGGGTGCGCGTGCAATAGGCCTTGCGTCCTTCCCAGTCGAGTTTTTCGACCTGGTAGGGCACCGACTGGATCATGTGGATGGCACCTTCGTAGAGGGTGAGTGCCGCCGCCGAATAATCCACTTCGGCCAGGATGGTCTGCCGGCCTTCCGTACGGTCGACCACGACGAAGTTGCCGTCGGCGACCGAGCGCAGGCTCACGGCGTTGGCCGGGTAACTGTCGGCAATCCACTCCCAGCGATCGCCCTCGTGATGCAGCACCTCCGACTCGGCCAGCACCTGCAGGAACGGCTCCGCGTCGTCCGGGCCGAAGGTGTCTCCGGTGAGGAACGGCAGCTCGAAGGCGGCGCAACGGATGTGGTCGAGCAGGATAAGCGGCTGGTCGGGCTGGATGCGCGCGTGCTCGGGCGTGGCTTCGGTGAGGAAGGACGGGTGGCGCATCAGGTACTGGTCCAGTGGCGCACTGGTGGCTACCAGCACGCCCAGCGAAGGCTGCTGGCGTCGTCCGGCACGGCCGAAACGTTGCCACGTGGCCGCGATGGAACCGGGATAGCCGTTGAGCACCACCGCATCCAGGCTGCCGATGTCGACGCCTAGTTCCAGCGCCGAGGTGGACACGATGCCATCCACGTCGCCTGCCCGCATCGCCCGTTCCACCTCGCGCCGTTCCGTGGGCAGGTAACCACCGCGATAGGCGCGGATGCGCGCCGGCTTCCGCGTGTCGTGGTCGAACACGTCCTTGAGGTACTTGGTGAGCACCTCGACCATAAGCCGCGACTGCGCGAATACCAGGGTTTTCATGCCGGCCTTGATCGCCACGCGGGCGATCAGGTTGGTCTGCGAGCGCGCGGAGGCGCGCAGGCCGAGGTCGGGATTGACCACCGGCGGGTTCCACAGCAGCACGTGCTTGTCGCCGCTGGGCGCACCGCTGGCGGCGATCGTGACGACATCGTCCTCGATCAGCGCCTGGGCATGCTCGGTGGCGTTGCCGATGGTCGCCGAGCAAAGCACGAACTGGGGCGTGACGCCGTAGAACGCGCAGATCCGCTTCAGCCGACGCAGCACGTTGGCCAGGTGCGAGCCGAACACACCGCGATAGGTGTGGATCTCGTCGATCACCACATAGCGGAGGTTTTCGAAGAACTGCGCCCACTTGGTGTGATGCGGCAGGATGGCCTGGTGCAGCATGTCGGGATTGCTGACCACCACATCGCCGTGCAGCCGGATGGCCTGGCGCGCATCGCCCGGGGTGTCGCCATCGAAGGTGAACGCCTTGACGCCAAGGTTGCCCGCACGGTTGAGTTCGAGCAGTTCCGCCACCTGGTCCTGGGCCAGCGCCTTGGTCGGGAACAGGTAGAGCGCCTTCGCGCCGGCTTCCAGCACGGAGGAGACCACAGGCAACGTGTAACAGAGCGTCTTGCCGGAAGCCGTGGGCGTGGCCACCAGCACATGCCGCCCCGCCCGGGCGGCGTCCCAGGCCTCCTGCTGATGGCTGTACAGCTGCTCGATGCCACGCGACGCCAGCGCCCGCGCCACGCCCTCGGGAAGGTCGGGCGGCAACGGCACCAGCGAACCCTCGCGTCCGAACACGGTGAACGCCGTGGCCACGCGGTCGCCGTATTTGTCCGTCAGGCGGCTGGCCAGGTTCCGGCCGTCGAGGCTCTTGGCCAGTACGGCATCCGCTTCGTCGTGGCGGCGGGCTTGGAGGTAGGCGGCCATGGGCGCATCCGGACAGGAGGGCCCCTTTTATCCCGCGTGGCTATCTCACATCCTGAGACTGGGCGTCACCGACTCAGTCGGGGACGCCGGCCTCCCTGACCTCGCCCGCCGCCGACCAGTGGCCCGCTTCGTCCTCCACCTTGATATCGACCACGTGACCGTACTGCGCGCGCAGCGTGGCCGTCAGGCTGACCGCGTGGCGAAGCGCCTCTTCGCGCGTGGCGTACTGGCCCACGAGTTCGGCGTTGCGCCGCAAGATCCAGGGACTGCGGGTGGACGCGTTGAAAGGAACGTACAGGGTGGTCTGCTGCAAGGTGCTGGCTCCGCCTCAGGGGGCCGGTGGCCCATGGCGGCGAAGCTAGTCGGTGGGTCGTCGCGAGCGCGTTATGGCTGGGTCGGCGCGGCAGTCACGTCGGCGACGGCGAGGGACTCGTCCAGCCATAGCGCATGGCGGGCGCCCCGCTCCATGGCAGTGTCCACGGCGTGGCGCTCGTCCACGAACTCGTCCAGAAGGGTGATCATGACGAAGTCGCGCGGACCGGCATGCACGGCCAGTTCGACGATATAAGCCGACTTCCATACGCCCGACGGCGCACGAAGAGTGCGGACTTCCACGGAATACTTGCCCACGAGCCGTCGATGCACGAAACAATCCCCCCTGGGCCGATGTCGCGGCAACGCCTGATTCTTGCGCTACCGCGATGGCCTTGGCAAGGCCTCAGGCCTTGGGCGGCGCCTGCGTCGTCAGGCCCAGGCCGCTGGCAGGGATGGCGAAGGTGCGCGATTCGCCCTGACCCACCGTGGCATCGACGTCCCTACGGTCGGCAGAACACGCGCCGTGGGGCATCACGCCGAGCTTACGCGTGCCCGAGGGTACACGCAGCACCAGCTGCTCACCGATCTCCATATCCGCGACCATCTTGTCGTCGAGGTAGATGGCGCTCGAACAGCCCGCACCCCACAGGCCCTGGCTGCGCACGATGCTCAGCGTGGCGTCACCGTCCGAAGGGGCCTGGTTACCCAGCACCGTGCTGGACGGCACGTCGTGGATACCGACATGGCGTTCGTTCTGGGTGGCACAACCGGCAAGCAGGACGGTACCGGCAAGGCCGGCAATAACCAGATAGCGCATGGGATCAGCCTCGGTAAGTAATGTGAAGAGCATTGGCCGGGCACCGTGGACGACCGGTGAAAGGGCGCCCGCCGCTGACGAACCGTGCACACGATACACCGAACAATCGCGCCCCACTCCCGACGAGAACCTCCCCATGGCCAGCAGAGACTGGATCGACATCGACACCTTCGAAGCGGTGGACGATACGGAGCAGTTCGACCGGCCGGACATCCCCCGGGTCGAGGCCGTGCTTTCCGGAGCACCGGACCGTGACTGGCAGCAGTTCTTCCTGGTCAGGGCCCGTGCGCTGGAGCAGACCCATCCGGGCCTGCGCATGGAAATCCTGGCCGATCGCCTGGGTTTTCACACGCGGGCCGCGTCCGCCGAGGAAACCTGCCGGCTTGTCAACGAGGCCGTTCAAGGCACCAACGAGGATTTCGCGGCACAGAAGGCGGCTGAGGAAAAGCGCATCGCGGACCGGAATGAGGAAATTCGCGAGTTGATGGCCAGGATGAAGGCGATCAATGCGGCGTGGCCACCCGCCTCCACGTAAGATCGCTCTGCCAAAGCGGCGCGCGCAGCGATAGAATCGCGCCATGAACGACTTCGCCAGTCCCCCCGCCCCCGCCCTCGTCTACGATCGCGCCGCCATGGTCGCCGAGACGGTGGCGATGGTCCTGTCGGATGCGGGTTTCGACGCCCGTGGGGTCATGACCTACCGGGAGGCCAAGGCGGCGTTCAACGCCATGGACGACCTGGCCCTGCTGGTCATCCATGCGGACACGCCCGGCGAACGGCGCGGCAGCGTGATCCTGCAGGCCACGTTGCGCGAGCGCCCCTCGACGGCCATCGTGGTCATTTCCAGCCGGCTTCCGCAGGATCTGGCGCCGTTCCCGCGCACCGCCGTGTTCCTAGAGAAACCGTTCGATCGGGCCCAGTTGCTGGAAGCCGTCGAGCGAGCGCGCAGCGCCCGCCCCGTCGCCTGATCGCTACTCTTCCATGCCGATGAGTTTTTCGATGTCGTCGATGGCGAACTGGCGCGCGGCACGCTTGCGTTCGCGCCGCCCCATCGCCTGACAGGCCGCACCGAGCGGCTTGGCCCGACGCAAACGGCCATCGCGGCTGATGCGATAACCGTCGGGATCGTATTCCACCAGATATTCGGCCTGCAGCCCGCGTGTGCGCCGATAACGAACCGACTCCATGCAACCTCCCTTCGACGACCCGTGCGCCCTGTCGCGGCATGGTCGCGCCGATGCGTCGGGTGAAGTGCGACGTCAATCACGTTTCGGACCGAGGTGCCGCCCCCGCGTATTCGCTGGGGGGCACGGAAACGCCGGCAGGATGCCGTGCATGGCTTCAGTCGCGATAGATGCCGTGACGGTTCGCGGACATCGTCCGCTCCTACGGGGTTGACGAAGGCGTGGACGAAGGCATCGACGGCGGCGTGGACGGCGACAACGGCGTGGACATCGACGGTGAGGCGGCCGGCGCCGGTGCCGGTGCTGGCGAGACCGATGCCGGGGACGGCGCATCTCCGAGGCAGGCGATGGCTTCGTCGCGGAAGCGGCTGTCGTAGTCGCCGCTCTTGGCCTTCTGGATTTCGTACATGACGACCTGGGCGCCGCTGCCGTTGGCAGTGACGTCGAGGCGCTCGTGCTTGCCGTCGGCGTTGGCGGTCACGCGGCCTTCGTCGTCCTTGGCGTTGCCCTTGGCATCCTTGGCCAGTGCCTGCCACTTGGGCTCCACGCACTGCACGTAGGCCGTGACGCTCTTGCTCGTCTTGCTGCTGAGCTTGGGCAGGGTATCGGTCATGCCGCTGGTGGCGCAGCCGGCCAGGCCGACACAGGCAGCGATCGCAAGAACGTATTTCATGCTCGATTCCACGGTAAGGGTCCGGGAATTCTAGCGCGAGCCGGGGCCGAGGATCAGATTCCGGCGCGGGTGGCGGTATTTGCTTCCGCCTTCGCCAGCTGCCCACCCGTGCACTTGAGGTACTGCGACGATGCGAGCCAGCGGCGATCCGGGTAGTAGGAGAACACCATCTGGCCACCCTTCAGGGCGTCGATGAGCTTGTGCGCCACCGCGGTACGCACGGCGGGGCACCCCCAACTGCGTCCGATGCGACCGGCTACCTTCGCCATGGCCTCGTTCACGTAGGCGGCGCCGTGGATCACGATCGCGCGGGCCAGGGCCTGGTCGTTCACGCCCTGCTCCAGGCCGGTCATCCGTAGGGAATACCCGTTCTTGCCCATGTAGGTATCCGACGTACGGAAGAGGCCGATGCTGGAAGCGAGACTTTCCGGCGCGTTGGAGAATCGGGTGGCGTTGGCATCCCCACTGTTCTTGCCGTGTGCTACCAGTTCCTGGAACAGCAGCTTGCGCTTCACCGTGTCGAACACCCACAGGCGCGGCTGCGACGACGGCCGGGAGTAATCGATCACCGCCAACCGGTCCGAGGGCACCCCACCCTGGGTCTGCGCGCATTCGGAGGCCTTCACGGCCAGGTCGATCACCCGGGGGTCCGCCGACGGTGCCAGCCGGGAGAGCGCCTCACCCAGCGAGTCGGTCGCCCTGGCAGGCGTCACGAGCAGACACAGGGCGCCAAGCAGGGGAACACAGGCGAGGTACGAGCGAAACGATCGAATCATGCAGCCAGCCGGATGGAGTGCGACGGGGCATGCTAACGCGCTGATCATTTATTGACCACAAAGCCGTCACATCTGTGCCATTCATATATGTGAAAGGCTTAGATGTTCTGCTAGCGAATTCAGGAAGCGATAGATAATGACTATGGAAGCAAGGCGCCATGCCCTCGCATGGGCGCTCCTCACCGCCACGATCGTCGCCGGGGCCAGTGCGCAGACGGCCCCGACCACGGCCGCGTCGGCTGCTTCACCGCCACCGATCGTCGCGCCCGATCCTGCTACCACGGCTTCCGTTCCTGCCCCGCCGGTACTGGACGATCCGCTCGCCCAGGCCATCTATGCGCGCCTGCAGCAGATGACGCCCCTGCAAGGCGGCCTTCTGCCGCGCCAGGACGCGGCCCTGGGCAAGGCTCTCAACGACTTCTACATGCAGCGACGCTACATGCCGGCGTGGTCCGACGACGCCAACGTCCGCCAGCTGCTGGCCGGGCTGTCCTCCGTCGAGGCCGACGGCCTGCTGCCCGAGGATTATCATCTCGACGAGCTGAAGGCCCTGGCCGATGCACCCGACCGGGTCAACGCCTCGCCGCAGCAGAAGGCGGATTTCGAGATCGCCGCCACGGGTGCCTATGTCACCGCCCTGGTCCAGCTGGCCCGCGGCAAGGTCGACCCGGTGCGGCTGGACCCTACCTGGAACTTCGACGCGGCGGCCATCGATCCCCAGCAGGGCATGTCGATGCTGCAGACCGCCATCGACGAACGCAGCGTCGACCAGGCCTTCGCCATGGCCCGGCCCCAGAACCCGCTGTACACGAAGCTTCGCGACGCGCTGGCCCAGCTTCGGGCCACGGCGGCTCAGGGCGGCTGGCCGCTCGTCCCGGACGGTCCGACGCTGAAGCCCGGCATGAAGGACGCCCGTGTGCAGGCGCTGCGGGCCCGGATGGTCGCCGGCGGCTACCTCGACCCGACCCTCGCGCACGGGCACACGTTCGACAACCCGCTGGCCGACGCGGTCAAACGTTTCCAGGCCGATCAGTACCTCGACGCCGACGGCAGCGTGGGTGCCGGCACACTGGCGGCGCTGAATGTCCCCGTCCAGGATCGGATCGGCCAGGTGCGGGCCAACCTCGAACGGGCGCGGTGGCTCCTGCATTCCCTGCAGGGCACGTTCGTGGTGGTCGATGTGGCGGGCTACAAGATCACCTTCTATCGCGACGGTGTCCCGGTATGGAAATCGCGCGTACAGGTCGGCAAGCCCTACCGCAGCACGCCTATCTTCCGCTCGCAGATCACCTACGTCACTTTCAACCCGACCTGGACGGTGCCCCCCACCATCCTCAAGAACGACATGCTGCCCAAGGTCCGCAGCAACCCGGCCTACCTGGCGAACAACCGCATCCGCGTGCTCGACAGCGCCGGCAACATCGTGTCGCCCGCCAGCGTCGACTGGAAGAACCCCCGCGGCATCACGCTGCGCCAGGATGCCGGCCCGGGCAATTCGCTGGGCCAGGTGGTGATCCGCTTCCCCAATTCCTTCGCGGTGTACCTGCACGACACCCCGCACCAGGAGCTTTTCGCCAAGGCCAAGCGCGATACCAGTTCCGGCTGCATCCGCGTGGAGCACCCGCTGGAACTGGTCGAACGGCTGTTCAACGATCCGGAGAAGTTCAGCCGGCAGGCCATCGATGAGCGCCTGGCCTCGAAGAAAACGCAGAACGTGACCCTGCCCACCGCCGTTCCGGTGCTGCTGGCCTATTGGACGGTGGACATCGCCGACGATGGCAAGCTGAGCTACAAGCCCGATGTCTACGACCGCGATGGTCCTTTGTTGGCCGCGCTGGACAAGCCGCAGCCGTTACGCGTGCCCTGAGCACAACGGCCCGGCGAGGCCGTTTGCCGCAGCGCAGCGCGGAGTGACGGCCGTATACTGAGGTCATGAACGCTCCCCTCGCCGTTTCCGAATCGACCCTCCACGACCAGGTGCGCGACGAGGGTTTCGCCTTCGTGCAAGGCGATGCGATGCGCGGCCTGGTATCGCCTATCGCGCCGCTGGCCGACTGGGACACCTTCGCCGCGAGCTGGAACGCGCTCGAGCCCGACACCTACCTGGCCGCCACCGGACGGTTCCGCCGTCGTCGCCACGCCGTGTTCACCGCGTCCCGGTTCGGCCACGTCGAGCCGCGCCCGCACCAGGCGCACTTCCAGACACTGGCCTACAACGCGCTGCAAGGCGACATCGCGCGGTGGTTCGCGCCGGTGCTGCCCGAGATCGTCGGCAGTGCCACGATGGGTGCGATCCTCGACTTCTGCCGCGACATCTTCGGCGGCCTCTCGCCCACCGTGGAAACCTGGCACGTCGAGGTCCATCAGTTCCGCATCGAGGCCACCGCCGGCGTGGCCGGCGAGCCCACCCCCGAGGGCAGCCATCGGGACGGTGTGGACTACGTACTGGTACTGCTGGTCGATCGTGAAAACATCGCCAGCGGCACCACCACCATCCATACGCCGGACGGGCGTCCGCTGGGCGAATTCACCCTCACCCGTCCGCTCGATGCCGCCCTGATCCACGATCCCCGCGTCTTCCACGGCGTCACGCCCGTCACGCCGCTGGACGCCTCGAAGGCCTCCCATCGCGATGTGCTGGTCGTCACTTTCCGCGCGGCCTGACGGGGATGCGACGGGTCAGCGTGCGATAATGGTGCGACCCACGATCAAAGCATGAGCATGAACTGGTCCGGAAAGTACGATTTCAAGCAATTCCAGGAGGAACTGGCGGCACTGGAACGGCAATCGAAAAAGCCGTCCGCCGACACCCCTGCTGTCGTTGCGCCGCCAGCGGCTCCCGAGCCCGCAGCACCCAAGCGCCGTGGGCGTCCGCCGAAGGTCGATCCCCTGGCACCCGCGCGGGCCGAGTTCGAGGCCCTGCGTCTGCGTTACACGCTCAGCGTGGCCGACGTGGTGGCCTGGTTTCCGCCCGAGGAAGGCATTGCCTACCTGCAGACGCTGATCGCCAGCGCGGAGCCCAAGCCGCGCAAGCCGCGCAAGAAGGCGTCGCCGGAATCCTGAAGGTCGGCCGCCCGGGCCGCGCTCAGAACAGGTGGCGCAGCAGCCAGAACAGGCCCGCGGCCAGCGCGATCGACACCGGCAGGGTCAGCACCCAGGCCATCAGCATGCTGCGCACGGTCGACCATTGCAGGCCCGAACCGTTGGCGACCATCGAACCCGCCACTCCCGACGACAGCACGTGGGTGGTGCTCACCGGCAGGCCGAAGCGATCCGCCGCACCGATGGTGAGCATCGCCACCACCTCCGCCGACGCACCCTGCGCATAGGTCAGGTGCTGCTTGCCGATGCGCTCGCCCACCGTGCGGACGATGCGTCGCCAGCCGACCATGGTACCCAGGCCCAGGGCGATCGCCACGGCCACCTTCACCCACGTGGGAATGAACTTGGTGGCTTTGTCCAGCAGCGAGTGGTAGTTGCCGAGCACGGCGCTGTCTTCCGACGTGAACGCTGGCTTCTTGTCTTTCTCCATCAGGCGCAGCGCTTCGGACGTGAGGTACATGTCGTTGCGCACGTTGTTGACCTCGTGCTGCGGCACGTCGGCCAGCGTCGGGCGGTGCGCCACCTGCGCACCGATCGCGTCGGAAAGGCTGACCAGCGCCGCCATCGTCGCCGGGGTGGCCTGGCGCGACTGGATGTAGCGCTCGATCTCGCCACGCGGCGATGCCACCGGTGCCGCACCGACCGCGTACCGGGCGAAGGTTTCGCTCGCGTGGTGGGCCACCGAGACGAAGCTTTGCGTCTCGCCCTGGGTCACCGCCTTGTTCAGGGCATACGCGCCCGGCACCGTACCGATCAGGATGAGCATGATCAGGCCCATGCCCTTCTGACCGTCGTTGGAGCCATGCGCGAACGACACGCCAGTGCAGGTGAGGATGAGCAGGCAGCGCACCCAGAACGGCGGTGGTTTGTCGCCGTGGGGTTCGGCGTAAAGCTCCGGGGCCTTGACGAACGTCTTAAGCAGCATCAGCAGGCCGAAGGCCAGACCGAAGCCGATCAACGGTGAAAACAGCAGCGCCTTGCCGACGCTGAGCGCCTGGCTCCAGTCGACCGCGGCATTCGCGTTACCCGCGTTCATCATCTGGTTCATGAGACCCACGCCGATGATCGAACCGATCAGTGTGTGCGAACTGGACGACGGCAGGCCGAGGTACCACGTGCCCAGGTTCCACACGATCGCCGCCAGCAACAGCGCGAACACCATCGCGAAGCCGGTCGACGTACCCACGTTCAACACCAGGCCGATGGGCAGCAGTTGCAGCACCGCATACGCCACGGCGCCACTGGAAACGAGCACGCCGACGAAGTTCCAGCCGCCGGACCACACCACGGCGAAACTGGCCGGCAGCGACCGCGTGTAGATCACGGTGGCCACCGCGTTGGCGGTGTCGTGGAAACCGTTGACGAACTCGAAGGCCAGGGCGATGGTGAGCGCCACGCCGAGCAGTACGTACTCGAACACGGGACTGGTGGGCGCCACGTGCAGGTCATGGCCCAGCTGGACGCCGACATAGATCGCCGCGGCGACCAGTACCACGGCGAAGACGCCAAGGCTGATCAGGCGTGTCTGGGGCGACCCTTCGGCGTGTTCGGTCAGGACGGTGCTGTTCATGGCGCGCCTCCGGTCGTGGGCCCCCAGAGGTAGCAACGGCACATGACACAACCGTGTCAATGCGGGCGGCAGCATGTGAAGGCCCCCGGCCGTGGTATGAATGCGCCCATGCGAACGCCCTCCCCGCTTGCCACGCCCCTCGCCGACGCCGCGTCCCGCGAATGCCGCCGCGCGCTGCGTGCCCTGGGCGACACGCAACACCGCCATCGCGGCATCCACGAGGCCCGTAAATCCCTGCGACGACTGAAGAGCCTACTGCGGCTGGGTACCACGACATTCGCCGATGCACTGCCGTCGCTGGAAAAGGCGATCGACCGTCTCGCCGTCGGATTGTCGCCCTTGCGCGACGCCCATGTGGCCGTGGAAACCGCGACCTCCTTGGCCGGCTCCCTGGCCGTCGATGTGGAGGCCTGTGCAGGAGCCGGTCCCGAATCCTGGGGCCGTGCCATCGACCTGCTGACGCTGCGCTGCGAGGGCCGCGTGACCGCCGCGTTGACCAAGGACCCTGGCTTCGAACGCCGCCGCAGCGAGGTCCGGATGTTGGCCCGCCAGGTGCATGCGCTTCCGTGGCAGGCGATGACCACGGAAGAGATCGACCACGCGCTGGCGCACTCCGAACAACGCGTCGCCAGGGCACGCAAGCGCATGCGTAAGTCCGACTCGGTGGCCAACCTCCACCGTTGGCGCCGCCGGGCCCGCCGCCTGCGCATGCAACTCGAGCTGGTGCGCAAGGCACGCAAGGCTGCCGGCCTGCCGGCGCCCCATCACGCCGATCGGGAAAAGGCACTGGCGAAGGACATGTCCCTGCTGTCCGATGCCATCGGCGCTCGCCAGGACCTGCGCCTGCTTCGCGACATCCTGCGCACCCTCGTGGACGCGGATACCGCGCCCGCCCTGGTCGCCGCCACCACACGCGCCCTGAAGTTGCGCCGGATACCGGTCGATACACCGACGCTCGCGGTCACGCCACCGGCCTAAAGCGGTTTTTCGGCAAGTGAGCGCACGGCACGCGGGCGCACGCCCCACGTTCGATTGACCGTCGTTGTCATAACGAGCCAACGACCGACATGACAGCCCGTGCCGACGCTGGCGCGGCGCAGCACGAAGGCCATACCTCCCCGCAACGATTGCGCCGTAAAAATGCCGTGCATCGCGGCAAACCACCCGGACCCACCCTGCGTCCGTACCGCTGCGAGTTGTCACAAAGCGGATAGACAACGTTGTCATTCCGGACTAGACCGGAGTCGTCCAACCGCGGTTGGGCCTGTCGCGCAGGGACGCGATCGGGGGACGAAGGCTACGGCACGTTGCCGAGGGCCGGTGCGCCCCTTCCTTTGGCAACACCATCGATCTGGAGGCGCTCCATGTTCCTTACGTCATCACCCGTTCGTTCGCGCATGGCCCTGGGCGGCTGCACCGGCAGCCTCGGCCTGGCCATCGCATTCGCCCTTTCTCCCGTGGTTCCCCTGCAGTCCGCGCATGCCGCCACCACATGCGCCGCCGCCTGGCAGGCGGGCACGGTGTACACCGGCGGCAACACGGCCAGTGAAAACGGCTCGAACTACGTTGCGAACTGGTGGACGCAGGGCGACGACCCGGCCACCCACAGCGGTGCCGCGGGCTCCGGCCAGCCGTGGACATCGCAGGGCTCGTGCAGCGGTGGCGGCAGTACGCCACCGACCAATCCGCCGCCCGGCGATCCGCCGCCGAGAAACCAGCCGCCGGCCGCGGGCAGCCTGCTGTTCAGCCCGTACAAGGACATCACGATCAACCTGGACTGGAACACCAACATCATGTCCACGCTGGTCACCGGCACACGCATCCCCGTGGTCGGCAGCGGTAGCCTGGTGTCCACGCAGGTACCCAACCTGGGCGCGATCACCCTCGCCTTCGCCACCGGCGAATGCGGCAGCGAGAACTGGGGCGGTGTGCCCGCCGCGGCGTTTGCCAGCGCGAACATCGCGCGCCTGAACAGTGCCGGGGTGAACTACGTCGTTTCCACCGGCGGACAGGCCGGCACGTTCACCTGCGGCAGCAGCGCGGGGATGGCCAAGTTCATCCAGACCTACCAGTCCTCGCACCTGGTCGGCATCGACTTCGACATCGAGGCGGGACAAACCCCGGCGCAACTCAGTGCGCTGATCGCCAACGCGAAATACGCCGAGGGCCTGTACCCTAACCTGCGTTTCTCATTCACGCTGGCTACGCTGGCCGCCTCCGACGGCAGCTACGGCGGCCTGAACAACACCGGCGATACCGTGGTCCGTGCCGTGCTGGCCTCGGGCCTGCAGCACTACACCATCAACCTCATGACCATGGATTACGGCGCCGCCGGCCCGGCCATCTGCGTGGTGAGCGGCGGCAGCTGCGATATGGGCCTTTCGGCCATCCAGGCGGCCAAGAACCTTCAGCACACCTACGGCATCCCGCTGACGAAGATCGAGCTGACACCCATGATCGGGGTCAACGACGTGTCCAGCGAGACCTTCACGCTGCAGGACATCGATGAAGTGACGGCCTACGCGGCGACCAACAAGCTGGCCGGCGTGCACTTCTGGTCGCTGGACCGCGACACCCCCTGCGCCAACGGCAACAACAGCGGCTATGCCTCGCCCACCTGCAACTCGGTGTCGGGCACCAGCGCGCTGCAATACACGCGGCGTTTCCTGAGTGACTTAGGCCGCTGAGGAACGGGGCCACCGCGCCGGGCGCATGACCGGAACGGTGGCCCAGGGCCAGGGACGGCCCTTTGCGGCGTCTCGCCACTGGCGGGTGGTACGCGGATCGATCATAATACGATCGATTCGCATTTCCATTCGCCTTTGTCGTACGCCCTCGCTCCGGGATCCTCATGCTCGCCACCGCTTCTCAGGCGCCTCGCCGCCTCACCGTGTCCATTCGCGCCGCCCTCATCGGCGCCCTCCTCCTCGCCGGCACCGCGCAGGCAACCGACGAGGCAGCGACGGAGGACCAGGCGCGTCACGCCGACAACGCGACCACGCTTTCCGGCGTGCAGGTCAAGGCCAACGTCACCCCGCCCACCGCCGCCTATGCCGGTGGCCAGGTCGCCCAGGGTGGCCGTTTCGGCGTGCTCGGCAACCAGGACCTGATGAACGTCCCGTTCAACATGACCAGCTATACCGACACGCTGATCCGCAACCAGCAGGCCCGGTCGCTGGGCGATGTGGTCGCCAACGATCCGTCCGTCCGCACCGGCTTCGGCTACGGCAACTTCTCGCAGACGTTCGTCATCCGAGGCTTCCAGGTGGCCAGCGACGACATCGGCTTCGACGGCCTGTACGGCATGCTGCCGCGCCAGCTGCTCGCCCCCGAGCTGGTCAACCGCGTGGAGGTGTTCAAGGGCGCCAGCGCCTTCCTCAACGGCATCAGCCCGGGCGGCTCGGCCGTCGGCGGCAACATCAACATCGCGCCGAAGCGGGCGGAGGCCGCCCCCATCACCCGCATCGGCCTGGACTGGGGCAGCGACAGCCAGACCGGCGGCAGCGTGGATATCGGCCGCCGCTTCGGCAGCAACGATGCCTTCGGCCTGCGCGTGAACGCGGTGCATCGTGACGGCAACACGGCGATCGACGGCGAGCAGCGCCGCGTCACCGCGCTGGGTGTCGCGTTCGATTTCCAGGGTGACAACCTGCGCATCACCACCGACCTGGGTTACCAGAAGCAGGTCGTCACGGGCGGCCGCGCGGTGGTCTACACCAGCGGCCTCACCTACGTGCCGCGCGCGCCCTCGGCGAAGACCAACTACGCCCAGCCGTGGTCCAACTCGTCGCTGGAAGACACCTTCGGCGTGGTGCGTGCGGAATACGACTTCACGCCATGGCTGACGGGGTACGTGGCTGCGGGCGCGCATCACGGCAACGAGTACGGGGACTACGTCAGCCCCACCCTGCTGGACGGCAGCGGGCGTGCCACGGAAACACGCTTCACCGTGCCTTACATCGCCGATACCGCCACGGGCGAGGCAGGCCTCAACGCCTCCTTCGACGGCGACGTCAGCCAGCGCGTCAACGTCAGCGTCTCGGCGCTCAACTTCCGCAAGAAGGCCGCCTACGCCGGCTCGCTCGATCCGATCCAGACCAACATCTACGCACCCACGTACGTGCCCGTGCCGAACTTCGCCTACGACAACGGCCCCATCAGCGATCCGGGCGTCACCGGGCGCACCATCCTGCGCAGCCTCGCCGTGTCCGATACGTTCGGCTTCGTGGACGACCGCCTCCAGGTCACCCTCGGCGCGCGCCGCCAGAAACTCGAAGTGATCGGCTACGCCTACGCCACCGAGGTGAAGAACTCGCAGTACAGCCAGTTCGCCAACAGCCCGGTGGTCGGCGTGAACTTCCGCCTGGCGGACCACTGGTCGGTGTATGCCAACCACATCGAGGCCCTGACCCAGGGTGGCCAGGCCCCGGACCAGTTCGCCGGCCGCGCGGTTACGAATGCCGGCCAGGTGTTCGCCCCATACAAGTCCAAGCAGAACGAACTGGGCGTGAAGTGGGACGCCGGTGAATTCGGCAGCACGCTGGCCCTGTTCCAGATCAAGCAGCCTAATGCCTATGTGGAGCCGTCCAGCAACACCTACGTGGTGAACGGCGAGCAGCGCAACCGCGGCGTGGAGTGGAGCTTCTTCGGCGAGCCCGTGACGGGCCTGCGCCTGCTGGGCGGCGCAAACTACATCCAGCCCCAGCAGACCGATACGCAGGACGGCATCAACGAAGGCAAGGACTCCGTCGGCACGCCACGTTTCCAGGCCAACCTGGGCGCGGAGTGGGATATTCCCAACACACCGGACGTGACGCTGAGCGCGCGCGCCGTGCGGACCGGCAAGCAGTACCTGGACAATGCCAACACCCTCACGCTGCCGGCATGGACCACGTACGACATCGGCGCACGGACCACCACACACCTGGAAGGTGTGCCGGTGACCTTCCGGCTGACCGTGCAGAACCTCGCCAACAAGGGCTACTGGGCCACGTCCAACGGCGGATACCTCAGCCAGGGCGCACCGCGCACGTTCCTGGTATCGGCTTCCTTCGACCTGTAACCGTTTCGGCCGAAACCTTTCCGACTCTCTCCGTTCCGGAGCACACGGCGTCCGCACGCTGACGTACGATGCGACCATCGTCACAGATCGGCTGTCCGCCCGGGCCGCGTCGGCAGGATCGACATCCCGCCGACGCCCGCGCCGTTATGCTGCGGGCCGAGCCACCGGGAGAGGGAAGATGGAGCAGGACCAGGACATGGCGACCTACACCATGGGCGACATCATCGTCGATGCCGTCACCATGAACGAAGCCGCGGTGTGCGGCGACCTCGACGAGAGTCGCCGTCGCGCACGCCGCATCGCCTTCCTCGCGGCGCCCGAAGGCCTTACCGGCATCGCCGAGGCGGCGAACGTATTGCTCTGCCTCCTTGGGCCTTCCGGCACCGAACCGCGGCCGGGGTTCGGTGCGGCGATGGTCGCGGTGTCCACGGAGATAGACCGTGCTTTCGGCGAAGGTTGAGTCGGATCGACGTCCTTCCGCGCATAAACATGCGGTCGTAATTATTTGAGTAATTTCTAGGAATGATTCGTAGGAAAAACGCCCGATTTGCGTGAAATGAAGGTCAAACAGGCCATTTCACGCGTTATTCGTGCGCAAGTGCCCATACCCATGCGGATTTTCCGCCGCTCCCTGGCTTGACCCTTTTCAATTGTTACGCCAATGTTGCGCCAAGCCGCTCAGTGACGCGGTGCAACATTGCCATGCTGTCGATGCCGCACGTTCGGGGGAATGCGCGGCACCACATCGCAGTCATGGTGGTTTCGGCCTTCGGTCGATTTCCGGCCCTTCAAGGGCCCATCTGGGGAAGCTTCGTCCATGACTTCACGCTACATCACCTCGTCGCGCGTGCTGCGCCATACCGCACTGGCGGTCGCCCTGGCCGTAGGCTTCGGTAGCGCCGGCACCGCCTTCGCGCAGTCGACCACCGGCTCCATCTTCGGTCAGGCCACGCCGGGCAGTACCGTGCAGGCATCAGGCAGCACGGGTATCACCCGCGAAGTCACCGTGGGCCAGGATGGCCGCTACCGCATCGGCAGCCTGCCGCTGGGCAGCTACACGGTCAACGTGATGCAGGATGGCAAGGTCGTCGATTCCCGCAAGGATGTAGGCCTCACCGTCGGTGCCGGCTCGGAGGTGTCCTTCGCCGGTGCCGCCGCGGCCAGCAACGCCCAGGCCCTGGACTCGGTCACGGTATCGGCCAATGCGCTGCCGGCGATCGACGTGTCGTCCGTGGATTCGCGCACCGTCATCACCTCCGAGCAGCTGGCCCGCCTGCCGCTGGGCCGTAGTGCCGAAGCCATCGCGCTGCTGGCGCCCGGTGTCGTCACGGGCTCGGGCGATTTCGGCCGCGTGGTTTCGTTCGGCGGTGCCGGCGTGTCGGAGAACGCGTATTACATCAACGGCTTCAGCACCTCCGACCCGCTGAAGAACCTGGGTGGCGTGTCGCTGCCCTACGGCGCGATCGACCAGCAGGAAGTCTATACCGGCGGCTACAGCGCCATGTACGGCCGCTCCGATGGCGGCGTCATCAGCCAGGTCGGCAAGCGCGGCACCAACGAGTGGCACTTCGGCGCGCAGGTGCTGTGGGAGCCGAAGTTCGCCCGCTCCACCCTCGGCAGTCAGTATTTCCCCGATGGCGCATTGCCGGAAGGCTACAGCTACACCGATCCGTCGCTGGCCGGTTCGATCTACCGCAACCGCCAGGGCAATACGCAGTGGACCCGCACCGTCAGCGGTTATGTCGGTGGTCCGCTGATCAAGGACAAGCTGTATCTCTTCGTGGCCGCGGAAACGGAGAAGACCGAGGGCACGTCCAGCAACACCGCGATCGCCAACCCGATCGCCAACAACCACTACACCTATAACCTGCCGAAGTACTACGCCAAGCTCGACTGGAACATCAACGACGCCAACATCCTCGAGTTGACCGGCATCCGTTCCAATGACGAGCGCAGCGGCGCGTACTACAACTACGACTACGCCACACGCAAGGCCGGGCCATTCACCGGCACGTACCCCAACAGTACCAAGGACGCGTCGAAGTACGCGATCGCCAAGTACACCAGCTACATCACCGACGACCTCACGTTCTCGGCCACCTACGGCAAGAGCCGCACCGACGACCTGGTGAACAACCCCGGCGATGACGGCATCACGCCGTTCATCAATCGCCCCGACCTGCAGGATCCGGCGGCGAACGGCGGCACGCCGATCTCGAACGGCGCCACCACCACGACCAAGAACGCACCCGACGCGAACAGCAAGACGCACGGCCTGCGCGCGGACCTCGAATGGCAGGTCGGCGACCACCGGCTTACCGGCGGCATCGACAACATGAAGTTCAACGGCCACAACGAAGGCCAGACGACGACCGGCCCCGGTTACTACTATCGCTATCGCCAGACCAGTGCACCGGATCAGGCCATTTCGGAAAGCCTGGGCGTGGGCGCGCCGGGTGGCGACGGTTATTTCGTCGACAAGCAGATATTCAGCACCATCACCAGCATGGCGGTCGACCAGAAAGCGTATTACCTGGAAGACAAGTGGCAGGTGTCGGACCGGTTCCTGCTCACGTTCGGCCTGCGCAACGACAAGTTCAAGAACTACAACAACAACCACAAAGTGTATGTCGATAGCGGCAACCAGTGGGCGCCGCGCCTGGGCGCGTCGTGGGACGTCTTCGGCGACTCTTCGCTGAAGGTGTACGGCAACCTCGGCCGCTACTACCTCGCGCTGCCCAACAGCGTGGCGATCCGCGGCGCGTCCTCGTCGACCTATACGGATGAGTACTTCACCTATACCGGTATCGATCCGGTCGGCAACCCGACGGGCCTCACCGCCCTGGGCCCCGGCCCCGTCTCGTCGGGTGGCGAATACGGCCAGGCCAACGATCCGAAGTCGATCACCGCCACCGACCTGAAGTCGCAGTACCAGGACGAAGCCATCCTCGGCTTCGACAAGACGCTGGGCGACCAGTGGGTGGGCGGCGTGAAGCTGACCTACCGCAAGCTGCAGACCGCCATCGACGACGTGTGCGACACCGGCAGGATTGCCGACAAGCTGCAGACCGAGGGTGTCGACCCGGCCAGCGTGACGATCCCCGGCTGCGTCATCTTCAATCCGGGCGAGACCAACACGTTCAGCCTGGCCAATGCTGACGGTAACGGCCGCACGCGCGTGCGCATGTCCACCGACGACTGGGGCTTCACCTCCGGCGCCAAGCGCAAGTACTACGCGCTGGATATGTACATGGAGCACCCGTTCGACGGCAAATGGGCGTTCCGCGCCGACTACACGTTCTCCAGGAGCTACGGCAACACGGAAGGACAGGTCAAGTCGGATATCGGCCAGGACGACATCTCCAAGACCCAGGACTGGGATTCCAAGGAGCTGATGATCCACAGCAACGGTTTGCTCGCCAACGACCGTACGCACCAGTTCAAGGCCTACGGTTCCTACCAGCTGACCCCGGAATGGATGTTCTCCGGCTCCATGCGGCTCACCTCCGGTGCGCCGCGCTCGTGCCTGGGCTACTTCGGCCCGGACGACAGCGATCCGATCGGCTACGGCTCGGCGTATCACTCGTGCGCCGGCAAGTTGTTCGCCCCGGGCGACACGCGCCTGCCCTGGGTGAAGCAGCTGGACCTGGCGGTCGAATACCGCCCGTCGTTCGCGGACCACAAGCTGGCCTTCGGCCTGTCGGTGTTCAACGTGACCAACGAGCGCAAGCCGCTGCTCGTGGACTCCACCTACGAAGACGACAAGTTCACCGTGTCCAACACGTATGGCGCCGGCATCTATTACCAGTCGCCCCGCTACGCGCGCCTCACGGCCACGTACGACTTCTGACGCCACACCACGCATAACAAGAAACGACACAGGCCACGGATGGCCTCCATTGCAGTCTCCCCCTCGCCGCCGTGCCGAACGGTGGCGCTTTTTTGCGTCAGGCGCCGGCGTCGCCCCGTGGGGACACCAGCCGCATGAACGATGCCTGCTGGTAGCGGCTCATGCGCAGCTTCTGGCCGGTATCCATCGTGACCACGTGGTAGCCGTTGAACCATGGCTGGATGGTGCTGACCCGGGCGACGTTGATGATGGCGGACCGATGGATACGGGCGAACCGCCGCGGGTCGAGGCGTTCCGCCAGGGTGGCCATCGTCTCGCGCATTTCGTACTCGCACGAGGCCAGGTGCAGCCGCACCGTGTTGCGTGAGGCCTTGATCCAGACGATATCGTCGACATCGACCAGGGTGATGTGCTCGTCCACGCGGACCGGAAGACGCTGCAGGTAATCCTTGCGCTCGCGCAGCGCGTCAAGCACATCCTGCATGTCCGGCACCGCGGCCGCGCCCCCGCGCGCGTGCAGGCGGGCCTTCGCGCGGCGCAGCGTCTCGGCGAAGCGCTCACGACTGAACGGCTTCACCAGGTAATCCACGGCGTGCGCCTCGAACGCGCGCACGGCGTAGTGCTCGAACGCGGTGACGAAGACGGTGGCGGGCATGCGCGATGCACCGATGGTTCCCACCACGTCCATGCCCGTCATGCCCGGCATCTGGATGTCGAGGAACACCAGGTCCGGCGACTGCTCACGGATGGCACGCGCGGCGGACAGGCCATCGCCGCACTCGCCGACGATCTCGATCTCGGCATCCTCACGAAGCAACCGCGCGATCGCATGCCGGGCCAGCGGTTCGTCGTCCACCACCAGCGTCGCGATGCTCATGCGGGCATGATCTCGGGCATGTCGTCGGCGTCGTCCAGGTCGCGATAAGGCAGGTGGATACGGCAGGCCACGCCTCGCGGCCAGATCAAGTCCAGGCGCAGTCCGGCGGCGTCGCCATACAGCTCGCGCAGCCGCAGCGCGGTGTTGCGCAGGCCGATGCCGTGACCGGACGCCGGTGCATCCGGACCGGTCCGCTCCAGCGTGCTGTTGTGGTTGCGCACCTCGATCACCAGGCTGTCGCCTTCATGCCGGATGTCGACCTCGACCCGGTCGTCGCCCACCTGCTCGCCGATCCCGTAGCGGATCGCGTTCTCGACGATGGGTTGCAGGATCAGGCTGGGTACCGCGCACTCCACCGTATCGGGCTGCACGTAGATCCGCGTGGACAACCGATCCTTGAAGCGCATCTGCTGGATGCCGAGGTAGAGATCCAGCAGGACCAGTTCGCGCCGCAGCGTGATTTCCTGGCCGTCCTGGTCTTCGAGGAACGCCCGCAACAGGTCGCTCAGGCGGATCAGCATGTCCTCGGCGGACAGCGCGTCCTCGCGCAACAGCGTGGCGATCGCGTGCAGCGTGTTGAACAGGAAATGCGGCTGTAGCTGCGATTTCAGTGCGTGCAGTCGCGACTGGGCCAGCTCGCTGGCAAGGCGGCTGGCCTCGATCTCGCGCCGGTTTTTTTCCTCATGCAGCTGCACGCTCTGCTGGATCGCCAGCAACGCCCAGTAGGTGAACAGCCCCGTGCCCATGTGCCGGGTGAACTGGTGCAGCTGCTCACCCAGGCCGCTGGGCTCGAAGAACGTGGACGCCACCGCGCCGATCAGCATGGACAGGAAGGTGACGACGATGCTGGCCAGCGCATGGATGCCGACCCCGCGCAGGCGGGACGCGGGGTCGAAGCGGTAACGCGCGGCGAGGCGGAAGACCAGCGGCGCCAGCGCCGCCCAGCTGTACCACTGAATCAGCGACCAGCGCAGGTAGGTAACGGCATCGAACCCGTGACTGTCCAGGTCGTCGTGGATGGAGCGCTGCACGGCGAACACCACCGCCACCACGGTCCATACCCCCAGGTAGCGGCCCAGGCCGATGTCGAGGGTTCCAAGGCGGACCTTCATGGCGATATCCACGGAAAAGAGGGCCCAGTCTTGGACGCCGCGCAACGTGCGTCAACGCCGGTGTGCACCGGCTACGATTCGTCCGCGCGCGGCGACGATTCGTCCCGCAGCGCTACGCAAACGACCGCGCAAGCGCTCTGCTTCAGGCCAACACCACGCCGGAGCTGCCCCATGTCGTCCTTCCGTATCGCGCTCGTCTGCGTCATCGTCCTCGTCGCCCTGCCCGCGGCCGCCGTCGAATCGCCCGCCCGCGTCTCCGCGTCGCGCCTGTTCACCGTGGTCAACGCCACCTTCGACACCGCTACCGCGCTGGACGTCGCGCCGGCGGGTAGCGGCGCCTTCGCCGAGCTGCCGCTGGACCCGCCCCTTCAGGGCGGACGCACCGACGCCACGGTGCGGCTACCCGCCGGCGACTGCCTGCGCGACTTCCGGGTGACCTTTCGCAACGGGGCCGCCTTGACGTTCCCCGGTATCGATGTATGCCGGGGCAGCGGCCTGCGCCTGGACTCAGGACGGCGTAGCTGACCCTCGACCCTAGGCTTCGACGACGGCCACGCCTGCCTGGGCCAGTGCGCGGCGTAGCGTATCCGGCGCGGCGTCATCGACAACCACACTCTGGGCCATGTCGATGCCGCCGATGACATAGGGCGACGCCGCGCCGAGTTTTTCGGTGGACGCCAGCACGACCACCTCGGCAGCCCGGGCCGCGAGCGCACGCTTCACATAGGCCTCCTCGAGGTCGCCCGTGCTGAAGCCCTCGGTGGGATGCACGCCGGTGACGCCCATGAAATACGTGTCCGCGCGGATGTGTGCCATCGCCTCGATGGCGGCGGCGCCGACGGTGACCACGGAATGCTTGAACAGCCGACCGCCGATCAGCACCACCTCGATGCGCGGGTGTGCGGCCAGGGCCACGGCGACGCTGGGACTATGCGTCACTACGGTGGCCTCCAGCGTGGGCGGAAGAGAGCGCGCCATCTCGACGCAGGTCGTGCCGCCATCGAGGATCACGACGTGCCCGGGCAGGATCATGCGGGCAGCGCGGACGGCGATGGCCCGCTTCACGTCCATCTGGATGTCCTGCCTCTGCACGAAGTCGCCCATGGCCGCGGACGCCGGCAGGGCCCCGCCGTGCACGCGCTGGAGCAGGCCTTCCGCGGCCAGTTCCCGCAGGTCACGACGCACCGTGTCCTCGGACACGCCGAAGGTGTCGCTCAGGGTCTTGGCGATCACCTGCCCGTCCCGCTGGAGGGCTGCGAGGATGGCCTGTTTGCGGTGGGTGGTCAGCATGGTTGCACGAACTTCATTGACATTGCACGAAACTGCACGTTACCGTGCAACCCTCTCGTTGTCGAGTCCCCAGGTGCCCCCATGCCCCCACTTGCCGACCGTGTACGCATCGTCGAAAGCCACGTGCTCTCGCACGACTGGTACCTGTTGAAGAAGACCGTGTTCGATTTTCGTCGCTCCGACGGCAGCTGGCAGCGCCAGCAACGCGAAACCTACGACCGCGGCAACGGCGCGGTGGTGCTGCTCTACAACGAACGGGCGCGCACCGTGGTGCTGACCCGGCAGTTCCGCTTCCCCGCGTTCGTCAATGGCTACGCCGACCTGCTGATCGAGGCACCCGCAGGGCTGCTCGACCACGCCACGCCTGAGGAACGCATCCGTCTGGAGGTGGAGGAAGAAACCGGCTATCGCATCCACGACGTGCGCAAGGTGTTCGAGGCGTTCATGAGCCCCGGGTCGGTCACCGAGAAACTGCACTTCTTCGTCGCCACCTACGAGGCGTCGGCCAAGGTCGGCAGCGGCGGTGGCATCGCCGCCGAGGGTGAAGACATCGAGGTGGTCGAAACGCCATTCGACGAAGCGCTGGCCATGGTCGCCCGCGGCGAGATCGTGGATGCGAAGACGATCATGCTGTTGCAGCACGCCGCCCTGCATATCTTCGGCACGACGACGATCTAGGGCAAGGCGAGCTCGGCCAGTTCGGCATCCGACCATTCGCCGCGCACTTCCTTGGCCGATACGCGATCGTCGCAGCCGGTTTCGCTGAGGTCGAGCACGAATGGCTCCACCCGGCGGCCTTCGACGATCGAATAGAACACACGGACGATCGGTTGGGTGAGTGCATCGCGCGAGCCGTCCAGCACCACGGCAAGGCGCCCCGATTCCAGCCGCACCAGGGCGCCGGTCGGGTAAACGCCCACCGTGCGCACGAAAGCACGGAACAACCGCGGATCGAAATGGCCGTGCCAGCTCGCCATGCGCTGTACCGCATGCGCCGGGTCCCAGGCTTTCTTGTAAGGGCGGTCCGAGGTGATCGCGTCGTACACGTCGCAGATGGCCGTCATGCGGGCCAGGCGGGTGATCTGCTCGCCCACCAGCCCGTGCGGATAGCCGGTACCGTCGAACTTCTCATGATGGTGCAGGCACGCATCCAGCGCCTCCGGGTCCATGCCGCCACGGCTCACCAGCAGGCGATGGCCCAGCTGCGGATGCCGGCGTACCTGGGAGGTTTCCGTCACGCTGAGTTCGGCTGGCTTGTTCAGGACATCCAGCGGAACCTGCGACTTGCCGACGTCGTGTAACAGACCGGCCATGCCCGCCGCCCGCACGCGAAGCGCGTCGAGTTGCAGGTGCCGGGCGAAGCTGATCATCAGAGCGGCCACGGCCACGGAATGCATATAGGTGTAATCGTCAGCCGTCTTCAGGCGAACCAGGCTGAGCAAGGCCGAGGGATGCGACTCGATCGACCGCGACATGTCGTCGACCAGTTCGCGCGCCGCCGTGGCATCGATACCCCCGCCCAGACGCGCCTGCTGGAACATCCGCACGACCACGCCGCGCGCGCGCTCACACAAGGCCTGGGCGGTAAGGACAGGATCGGGAACGGACGGCGCGAGTGGCGCGCCCGGTTCTGCCACCGCCGTACCGTCCCCCGGCGCCAACGAAGCCGGGGCGGCGGGTGCCGGCGCCGTCACCAGTTCGCCCAGCCCCTTGGACGTATCGATCCAGACCGTGGCGACATCCAGCCCGCGAAGCGTCGCCAGGTCGTCGGCGGTCTCGAGCAGGAACTTCGTACGCCAGAACGGATGCGACACCCAGGACACGCCGACGTCATGGACGAACATGCCGAGCCGGAGCTTCCCCGTCGAAATTTCCCTCAGCGACGACCCGCGCGTCCCCATCGCCCTGCCCCCAAGACTGTGACCCCCGTCACGTTTGCAGGCTATCGGCACCGCACACAGGGACCTGAATAGGCCAAAAGTCATGGCTGGACGCAAGAAGCTGCCGCAAGACCACACGAATGTCATCCCACATGCTTAGCATCGGCTTAGTTTTCGTCGATGCCCTGAGGATGTGCCATGTCCCCCCTGCCACTGTTGACCACCACCGCTTCGTTCGCCGTGGTCCTGGCTTTCGTCGCGACGCTGGCGCCGCTGGCCTCGCGCAAGGCGACCTGCGCGGCGGCAGTATTGGGTCCCGTCCTTGCCTGGATGGCGTGGCGCCTGTTCGCTGTCATCGCGCCGCTGGGCGCGACATCCGAGGCACGCGATCCCGTCGAAAGCCTCGACCTGTGGCTGCTGGCGGTCGCAAGCATGCTGGGCCTGGCCGCGCTCGGCTGCGTGCTGCGCGTCGGGCTAGCATGGGTCGTACGCGCGCAACGGCATGGTCCGAAAGGCTATCCCGCGCGCTGACACGCGGGGGCAAGAACCGGGCGCTACACTGCGTCTTTCCCGTCAAGGCAAGCACGTGAATCCCAACGAGCCGGCCGTCGCCGATGGCGAACTCACGGCATTGCGCCTGATCGACATCGCCTACAGCATCGATCTTGCCCATGCCGAGCGGCTATGGGCCGAACGTTCGGGCCAGGCCTTCAATCGCTCGCACCTGTCCACGCCCCCCAAGGCCGTGTCGTTCGGCGTTGCGCCGCTGTGGCTGGCACTGGGCGAAATTGCCTTTCCGCTCACGGACCGCGACGCCACGGCGGTGCTCTCGGTGCGGCTGTACGATTTCGGGGTGGCGGCCCTGTCGTTGCGCATCGCGGTGAAGAACCAGCCGTGGGAGGTGTTCGCGCGCGACGTGGAATCACTCGACGCACGCGTCGGCGCCGGGGCCGACCCGGCCTTCTGGACCGACCTGCTGGCCCGTGTGCGCGACGTCATCCTGCCCTCGCTGGACCGGCCTGCCACCAGCGCCATCGACGAGGATTACCTCATCGCCACCGTGCATGCCTTCGACACGCCGGTGGATGCGGAATCGCTGCGCAGCCAGATCGACCTGACCCAGGTGCTTTCCGGCGAAACCCGCCCGCTTTCGCGCGCAGCACGCAGCGAGCTGCTGTCGCGCAGCTTTTCCTACTACGCCGACGATCTGGTGGTGCTCAACTGGGACCGCGCCTTCATCTACGAACCACGCCGCGACACCGACGTGGCCGATGTGATCGAGGTGGCCAATGCGCAGCTGGTGGAACTGCGTTACTACGACACGTTGCTGGACGACGAGCTACCGCTGATGTACGACCAGGTGGAAAACGCACGCACCGCGGCCTCGCTGCTCGCCTCGCGTCGCTTCGCCTACCTTGCCCGGCGCCTCTACACGCTGGTGGCCGAGGTGACCGAGCTGACCGAGCGCGTGGACAACGCGCTGCAGGTCACCGAGGACGTCTATCTGGCGCGCGTATACAGCAGCGCACTGTCGCTGTTTCGTGTGCCGACGCTCAGTGCTTCGGTGGATCGCAAGCTGGCCATCGTGCGCGACACCTATGCGGCCCTGTATGAAGAAGCGTCGAGCCGACGCTCCGAACTGCTGGAAATCGCGATCGTCATCCTCATCGTGGTCGAGATCGCAATTTCCCTGCTGCGACTCTAGATCGCCGCTCGACAGCGCTCAAAACTCCTGCCACACCGCTTCGTCGGCGCGGGTGGCCGGTGCGGCGGCCATACGCGGCAGCGCCGGCAACGACGCGGGCGCTGCCGCGGCGACGCTTTCGGCGCGCGCCGCGGCTGGCGCCTGCCGGTTATTGGCGGACTCGTCGCCCAGCCGGAAGAACGCCACGTTGCGCATCAGCGCCTCGGCCACGTCCACCGTGGTACGGCTGGCCGCGCTGGCCTCTTCCACCAGGGCGGCGTTCTGCTGCGTCACCTCGTCCAGGGCGGTCACCGCGTGGTTGACCTGGTCGACACCGGCAGACTGCTCGATCGACGCGGCGGCGATTTCACCCACCAGTCCGGACACCGCGACCACATCGTTGACCATGCCCGCCAGCGCGCGTCCGGTCGATTCCACCAGGCCCACGCCCTGCCCCACCTCGTCCCGCGTGCTGGCGATCAGGCGGCGGATGTCCTTGGCCGCGACGGCGCTGCGCTGGGCCAGGTTCCGCACTTCCGCCGCGACGACCGTGAATCCGCGGCCCTGCTCGCCTGCCCGGGCCGCTTCCACGGCGGCGTTGAGGGCAAGCAGGTTGGTCTGGAAGGCGATTTCGTCGATCAGCACGGCCATCTCGCCGATATCGGTGCTGGCTTTGGCGATCCGCCCCATGGCCTCCACCGCGGCAAGGGCGATGGCGTGACTGGCCTGCGCGTCGGTGCGCAGCTTGTCGGCCAGCTGCTGGGTGTGACCCGCAGCATCGGCATTCTGCTTCACCGTGGCCGCCATCTCCTCCATCGAGGCGGCGGTTTCTTCCAGCGACGAGGCCTGTTCCTGGGTACGGTTGGAAAGATCGTCGTTGCCGGCGGACATGTCGCGTGCAGCGGCGTTCACCTGCACGGCGTTCTCGCGCACTTGACGGACGATGAGCGCCAGCTGCTCGTCCATCGCGGCCAGCGCGCGCAGGGTGTCGCTCAGTTCGTCGTTGCCGTTGATGGTCAGGTGGTTGCCGAGTTGGCCGTCACGGATATGCGAGGCCAGTTCGCGCGCCGCCAGCAGAGGCCGCATGACGACGCGGCGCAGCACCATGCCGAGGATGCCGATACCCACGGCGCCGATAATGACGGCGCTCAGGGCCATCTCGCCCGATCGCGCACCGTCGGCGACGATGCCGTCATACGTCTCCTTGGCCAGTTCGCGATTGAGTACGGCGACGGCGCCGATCAGGTCCGCTTCCTTCTGCAGCGCCGGGCCGATGGTTGCCAGCATCGCTTGTTTTGCCGCCGCCTTGTCGCTTGCCAGCAAGGCCAGCTGTGCATCGATCCGTGGACGCAGATCGGTACGCGCGGCGATGAAGGCATCGGCCGTGGCGCGTTCCCGATCGGAATCGATCTGCCCCGGGTAATACAATGCCCAGGTCTTGTCGATCTCTCCGCGCAGGGCTGCGATGTCCGCGGTTGCGGTGGCGACCGCATTCGCATCGTCGCTGAGCAGCACACGATTCAACACCGTTCGCTGCTGGTCGATATGTCCACGGATGTCAGCAACCTCCGCGATGGGCAGCACGGCGTCAGCGTAGATCCTGTGGCCGCCGTTATCGGCCGTGTGGATGCCGCGGATGCCGACAATGCCCACCACCAGCGCGATCGCAACCGACGCGGCTCCCGTGGCGAGGATCCGAGTTCCGATTTTCATGGCCACCCCCTAAGTGTGACGTGCGTCACGCTTATGGGTTAGCGACCGAAAAGACATATCCTTAAGGGAGAGGCTTCAGCGAATCGTCGTCCTCCCGATGTTTCAGGGGTCGATGCCGTGCTTCTCCCCTTCCAGGAAGTGGCCGAAGGCGGCAAGTGGGCGGATGCGATCGCAGACGATCTTGGTAATGGCCAGCATGGGCACGGCGAGGATCGCGCCGGGAACACCCCACATCCAGTCCCAGAACAGCAGCGCCACGATGACCAGCACCGGATTGAGAGTGAAGCGACGCGCCAGCAGCATCGGGGTGACCGTCTCGCCTTCGATGATGTGGATGGCGCCGTAGAGGACCATCGGCATGAAGGCTTTCCAGAGCGGATCGAGGCTGAGCATGCCCACCCCGAGGAAGGTCACCACGCCCACCAGCGGCCCCAGGATCGGCACGTAGTTGAGCAGAAAGGCGACCGCGCCCCACAGGGCGGCATCAGGCAATCCGAGCGCCCACATGGCCAGGCCCGTGGCGACGCCCACCGCCGCGTTCATCACGGTGATCGTCACCAGGTAGGACGACACATCGGACTCGACCTGTTGCGAGATGTCGATCACCTGGCGCTTGTCCTTGAAGCGCGGCATCACCTCCACCAGCCGGCGCAGGAAGGTGTCGCCGGAATTGAGCAGGAAGAACAGCACCAGGAACGTCGTCAGGAACTCCGAGGCGAACGTCTGCACGCCGGAAAGGATGGTCGACTGGATATCCGACGAACCCGCGGCGACGGGAGCCGCCTGTTTCTCGTCCGCCGTGCCGGCACCGGCACTGGCCGGAGTGCCACCACCCACCATGCCCTTGGCGTGGTCGAGCATGCCCTTGAGGCTGTCGAGCGGACCGCTGATCACCTGCACACGCTGCTGCAGACGCGGCAGGCCTTCGGGCAGGCGCTTGGCCCAGTTGCTCGCCGGGCCGCTGAGCGCACTGCCCAGACCGGCCAGGATGCCGAACAGCGCCAGGATCATCAGCAGCGACGCCAGCACCCGGGGCACCTTGATCCGCGCCAGCAGCCGCATCACCGGCTGGAGCAGCAGCTTGAGGATGAAGGCGAGCACCACGGGAAGGATGACTTCCTTGGCGACGAAGGCACCCGCCAGTACGGCAAGGATGAACAGACCACCGAGGAACACCGTCTTCGGGTCGCTCGGCAAGGGCATTTCGGCGTCGTCGACGGCGGAGTCCAGCACTGTGGAAACCTCCGGTTCGACCGTCGGCTTCGTGGGCGGCGTGCTGCTGTTCATGGGTTCCCCTGAGAACTCGGTTGATTTTGGTGCGGAGTGGAGCATCTCGTGTGAGGGCGCCGTGTGAAAGCCGTCAAGGCGCCGCGGTGGCGTAGCGCCGGCAATGTTCGAGATACCCGCCCTCGTGCGCCTGGACAAGTTCGACCACGCTGCGCCACAGCCATGACGGCGCATCGATGTTTGCCGGCCGGTTGCGCGCGAGTTCGCCCAGCCAGGTGCGGCGTTGTTCGCGGGTGAGCTGCGCCGCGTGGGCACGACCGACCACGTTGCCGAGGTAACGCGCCACGTCCATGGCCTGGTCGCCGTCCATGCGCTCGATGTCGACCTTCAGGTCCTGCGGGCGCAGTTCGCGCACGAACACCGACCTTCCCTGTACCCGCCCACCCAGCATGCGCTGGCCGAGATTGGGCGCGAGGTGCAGCGCACCCTCCCTGACCCGCGATGCGTGGTCGCGTGGCATGACGGCATCGGCGCTGCGGGGCGCGGCCGCGCGCAGGGCTTCCTTCACGTCGACGAGGCACAGCTCACCCTTGCCCTGCCCGACGCGAACCAGCAGCGCGTAGCGCAGGCGCCCGAGCGAACTGCAGCCCTTGACCCAGTACTTGGCATCGACCAATTCGATGGCGGCGTCGTCGGCGCGATGCACGATCTGCGTCACCAGTGAGCGCATGCCCTCCGTGGAAACCAGCGCATGCAATTCCTCGCGCTCCTCGGCCGTGACCGGCCAGAAGCGACGCCCCTCGGGAATGACCGGATGGCTGCCCTCGATGCGCTCGCGCGCCAGGTCTTTCCAGCGTCGCTTCAGCGCCGTCTTCATCACCAGCTTGATCGCGTCCGGTCGTTCGACCACGCGGTAAACCTTGCGGCCGCTGCCCATCGCGCGTTCGTAGCCGTCGATCAACTGCTCCACCATGTGTGCCGTGACCACGCCAGGGAGGTCGGAGCCGCGCGCCGCGGTAGCAAGCGATACGGCCAGCCGGACGATGTCGTGGGCGGGATTGCCGATCACGGACTGGTCGAGGTCGCGGATCTGGATATCGATGCCGCCTTCCATGTCGGCCACGGGACCGATGTTACTGACATGGCAATCGCCACAGATCCACATGTCCGGCCCCTTGGGCAACGCGCGCCCGGACTTCTCCAGCCATTCGTAGAACTGCACCGTGTTGCCACGGACAAAAGCGTGCGCCGACTTCGCCATCTTCAGGTTGCGCAATGAGGCCAGCCGGGGAGCCCGCTCCTCCGGTGTGCGTGGAATCGACTTCGCCATGCTTGCCTCGTAAGTTCTTGCGCACCATCGTGACGCGCATGCAGCCGCTCAGATTGACCATGCGACGGTGAAGCGTTCGAGACGGCTAAACGACATGCATTGCTCTGCGATGGCTGGGAAGGCTGGCGGGCATCGGCAAGGAGGCGTCGGGGGGTCACCCTCTGCGCTCGGGCAGCGGCCGCAAGCGGCCGAACTCGCTCAGAGGATGACCCCCCGACACCTCCCTCACGACTGAGGTAACGGGTCGGGAAAGCAACGCTCGCGACATCGCGCGCGGCGGATTCTCCAGGGCTCAGCGCCCTAGGTTGCCAACACTTTGCTCTCCACCCAGATGGCCGATGGCGCCTCGTCGCCTTACCATGCGAGTGACCGTTGCTCCGGCATCGACGTCGCAACAAGCCGCGACCATGCGCGCAAAGCTGCAGATATTCGCGGCTGTTTCATCCCCCAGGCTCCATGCTGCATCCATGGGCTATCTGGGTTGGATCATCTTCTTCGGTGGATTGCTGGTCGCCACCTCGGCCAGTGCGGGATTTATCCGGCGAAGCCCGATCACCACGTTCGCCATCTATCTCGTCGCCGGTGCCGTCGTGGGCCCGGCCGTCCTCTCTCTGACCGCCCTCGCCTTCGACGGGCGAAGCACGGGGTGGCTGCGTCCGGCGACCGAGATGGGCATGATCGTGTCGTTGTTCATCACGGGACTGAAGCTGCGCCTGCCGTTCAACGATCCGGGCTGGCGCATGGCGATACGCCTGGCGCTGCCGGGCATGGTGCTTACCGTGGGCGGCGTCTGCGTCGTCGGGCATGTGGTGTTCGGCTGGTCGTGGCCGCTGTCGCTTGCCCTCGCGGCCATCCTGTCTCCCACCGATCCGGTGCTGGCCAGCCTGGTGTCGGTGGACGATGCACGCGACGACGATGCGCTGCGGGTCGGATTGTCCGGCGAGGCGGGTCTCAACGACGGCACGGCCCTGCCCTTCCTCGTCCTGGCGCTGGCCTGGATGACCGGTGAGGCAACCGGCGAGCCGGGGTTCTGGCCGCACTGGTTCAGCGTGGAACTGGGCTGGGACTGGCTCGGCGGTATCGGTATCGGTTTCCTGATCGGCTGGGGCCTGGGCCATATCGGCACCCGTTTTCGCCATGCGGCACAGGGCGTCGCGCCGAGCGACCTGCTCGCGCTGGGCACCATGGCGCTGGCGTACGGCGCGGCGGAGGCATTGCATGGCTCCGGTTTCCTCGCCGCGTTCGCCGCGGGGGTAGGCCTGCGCCGTGTGGAGATGGGGGTCACCCATGGGCATCCGCCGGTGGACGAGAACGCCGAGGCACGCGAGGACGATGGCGTCCGCGCACCGGCCGAATTCCTGGTCAATCCCAACGAGCGCACGACGGCGGAAGCGGAACATCCGGCGCAGGCGGTCGGCTGGGTGGTATCCGATGCCTTGTCCTTCGGCGAGACCATGGAGCGGCTGATCGGCGCGGCGATGGTGTTCATGGTGGGCATCGGCGTGCTGCCGCTGTTCACCCTCGACGGGGTGCTGCTGGCGGCGGCGTTGTTCTTCGTGATCCGGCCGCTGGCCGTGTGGATCGCTACCGTGCGTTCGGGTGCGCCATGGCAGCGGCGGTTGTTGTTCGGGTGGTTCGGCATCCGCGGGCTGGGCAGCCTGAACTACCTGGCGTACGCGCTCGTCCACGGACTGGCGGGGCCGCACGCACGCACCGCGGCGTCCGCCGTCCTGACCGTCGTTGCGCTCAGCATCGTCGCGCATGGCGCCAGCACCACGCCGCTGATGAACTGGCGCAGCCGGGCACTCGCCCGGCACGAAGGCGAGAAAGGCGAAGCTAGAGGCTGACCTTGTCGCCGTAGCCCACCAGTTCCAGATAGCCACGCCCGCCCTCGGTCTGCACGGCTCCCTCCCAATACACCGGGCCGCCCGTGCGCCGCGTATCCAGTTCCTGGTCGTCGAACAGCGGACGCAGGGTGAAGCGGCGCGGTCCCGAGGGCAGCGTCACCGTGATCTCGGTCTCGACCGGATACTCCGCGGCGGTGCGCGGCGAGCGCCAGCGACGACGCGGGGCAAACACGACATCCGCGGGACCGAACACCGTCACCTTGCCGTCCGCGGCCCGCAGGCTGCCGCCGGCCCACACGGCATGGCCCTGCGCGTCGCGCACGCGGAAGACGGTGAGGGCACTGCCATCATCCATGTTCAGGCCCGCCCAGTCCCAGCCGACCGACCTCGGGTCCAGCAGGCTGGACGACCATTCGCGATCGAGCCACGCCTTACCACTTACCGTTTCCTTGTGGCCGCCGCGAGAAAGACTGCCGGTGACCGCGAGATGCGGCAGGCTGAAATACGCGCTCGCTTGCTCCGGCAATGGCCCCTTGCGGCTGTAGCCCGCGTCGCCCTGCAACAGGGCCGGCTGGGTCGGCGTGAGCGTCAGGTCCAGCGCGAAAGCCTCGCCATGCACCTGCGTAGTGAAGCGGCCGTCCGCCTCGCGATGCAGGCGCCAGTCGCCCAGCGTCAGGTCGGCGGCTTCCGTCGACGCGCCGGCCAGGCCGAATCCTTCGCGCGCCAGCCGCTGTGCGTCCAGGAGATGGCCGGTGGCAGGATCGGACAGCGCCACGTGCCCGATGATCGCCTGGCGGGGCGCGAAGCGGCTGGGGTTGCCGTCGTCGAACGGCAGGCGGGAGCGGAAGAAGGTGACCTGGAAGCCAACCGGACCGCCGCGCGTCTGCAGCCATCCGGTGACGTACCACCATTCGGTCTTGTAGCCCGGATGCGCCGCGTGGTCGCGCGGGAGCACCACGGTCGACACCGGCGAGACGGGCGTGTACGCCACACGATCGCCCGCCGGGCACGAGCCGGCGGTCAGGCCCACGCCGAGAAGCATCCACAGCGCCAGCCGGCGCGGCCATGTCATCCGCATTACCAGTCCTCCCGCACGGCACGCACGGCATCGGTGGACAGCACGCGGCGTCCGACCAGCAACGCCGTGCCTCCCGTCGCGACGGCCAGTGCAACGACGACACCGCCGAGCAACGGCCACGGCAGCAGGGTATCCATCGTCCAGTGGAACGATTGCGGGTTCACCACGCGGATCAGCACCTGGCTCATGGCCAGGCCGAGGGCGACACCCGCCACGCCACCGACCAGGCCCAGCAGTGTGCCTTCGATCAGCAGCATGCGCGCAAGATCGCCGCGCAGCGCCCCGACGTGGCGCAACATGCCGAACTCGCGGATGCGCGACAGCACCTGCGCGCCGATGGTGGCCGCCACGCCGGCGAGGCCGACGCACACGGCGATGCCCTCGAGCAGGTAGGTGATGAGGAAACTGCGGTCGAACGCTCGCAGCGCCGTGCCACGAATGTCCGCCGGTCGGCTGACGGTCGCCGCCGTGCCGCCCGCCTGTGCGACCGTGCGCAACGCGTCCGCCACGGCACCGACCGGCGTACCCGGCATCACGCCGATGGATACGCCACTGCGCGAGCGGTCGCCGGTCAGTCGCGTATAGGCACGCTCGTCGATGACGATGGCGCCCTGCTGGCGGGCGTAGTCGCGCCACACACCGGCCACGGTTGCCCGCGGCGATCCCGGCAGCGGCAAGGTCAGCGTATCGCCGGGCGCCCAGTGATAGAGGCGCGAGGCAGGCTCGGACACCCAGACCGGCAGGCTACCGGACGGAGGCGTCCGCTGGGGGCCGATCAGCGCCAGCCGCGCGCCCGGTCCGTCGAGCGTCCTGACCACCAGGGTGACCGCGGGTCGACGCGCATCGAACTGCAACGGCACCTCTTTAAGGGTGCCCAGCCAGGCGACGCCCGGCACGGCGCGCATGCGTGCCTGGGTCGCGGCGTCGAAGCTGCCGCCCGCCCCCGTCCCCGCAACGACGTAGAGATCGGCCTGCAACACATCGCCCAGCCAGCGTTCCACGGAGCCCCGGAAGCTGGTGACCATGACCGCCATCGCCACCGTGAGCGCGGTGGAGGCGAGCACGCCCGCCAAGGCGACCGATGCCTGCGACGGCGCGCCCCACAACCGTGCGGCCGCCAGCCGGAACGCGACCGAGCGCACGGGGAGCAGGCGCAGCGGTGCCACCAGCAGCCGCGACAACCACGGCATCAGCATCACGCCACCGGCCAGCAGCAGGGCCATGGCGATGTAACCGAACAGGGCGATGCCGCCGACGGCGGGCAGCAACGACGCGCCAAGTGCCGCGGCCAGCAGCACCAGCGCCGGCCGCACCCGCGCGGGCGTGCGCGGATCGACGGCATCGCCGGCGTTCTTGATCGCGATGCCCGGCGCGATGCGCGAGGCCGCCAGTGCGGGCACCATGCTGCCCAGCACGGCCGCGCCGACGCCGAGCGCGCCAAAGACGAGCGCTGGCCAGGGCGCGAACACCAGCCGGGGCGCCTGGCCGTGGAAGTATCCGCCACCCAGGTCGCCGCCGAGCATCGTCAGCGCCAGCTGGGCCAGGCCCAGACCCAGGCCGATGCCTGCCGACGCGCCGAGCAGGCCCAGTGCCAGCGCCTCGCCCAGTATCTGGGCGAGCAGGCTGCCCTTCGCCATGCCCAGTACCCGCAGCAGCGCCAGTTGCGACCGTCGTCGGGCCACCGAGAGAGATTGCGCGGAATAGACCAGGAAGCCGCCCGTGAGCAGGGCGATCAGCGCCAGCATGTCGAGGTTGACCCGATACGCCGCGGACAGGCCGTCGTTACGGGCGACATCGCTGGCGGCATCCGCGATCACCACGTCGGCCGGAAGGCTTTCGCGAATGGCCCGCCGGACCGCGGCACCATCGGACGACGGTGCCAGATGGACGTCCAACCGTTGCAACCTGCCCAGGGCGCCGAAACGCCACTGCGCCGCCGCGATATCCATGACGGCGCGCGGCTGCGCACCCTCGGGAAGGCTCCCGGCGATGCGCACTTGGCGGCTGCGCCCGTTGGCGGTGAGGGTCACTGTCTCGCCCGGCGCACGGCCGACGATCTTCTGGATGCCCTGGGAAAGATAGATCGCGTCACCGGCAAGCAGGCCGCCCATGGCACCGGCATCGATCGGCCCCGTGGCCTGTCCGGTGGGCGCCGGGCGCAACAGGTCGACGCCCTCCAGCGATACCGGCGTCGTGCCGTCGAGGGTGGCCGGCAACACCACCACGGGTGATACGTCGATGTCGGCCAGGCGCGCCACCCGCGGATAAAGCATCTCGTCGAAACCCAGCGGACTGGCCGAGCGCAGGGTGAGATCCGCCGCTCCGCTGACCGAGTGCACGGCCTTGTCGAACTCGCCCAGCGCCGACGCGTTGATCAGGTGCACCGCGAAGCCGAGCGAGACGCCCAGCGCGATGGCCAGCACCGCCGACAACGCGCGGCCGGGATAGGCGCGCCACTCGCTGCCGAGCAGCCAGCGGCCAGCCAGGGGCAGCAGTCGGCGCTCAGCCACGCGGCACGAGACCCTGCTGCGACAACACGAGGGTGCGATCCGCCGCGGCCGCCGCCACGGCGGAATGGGTCACCAGCAGCACCGCGGCGCCGGCCTCGCGCACGCGCTCGACGAACAACGCGAGCGTGCGCGCCGCGGTCTCGGGATCGAGGTTGCCCGTGGGTTCGTCGGCCAGGATCAACCCGGGTCGGTGGACCAGGGCCCGCGCGACCGCCACGCGCTGCAACTCGCCGCCCGACAGTTCCCGCGGATAGGCGCCGCCGCGGCCACCCAGGCCCACCGCCACGAGCATGGCTTCGGCGGCAAGCAGGGATTCGCCCGCTTCGCGTCCCTGCAGGGCCAGCGGCAACGCCACGTTGTGCGCCAGATCCAGGTGCGGCAGCACATGGAACGCCTGGAACACGAAGCCGATGCTGTCGCGACGCAGCGCCGTGCGGCCATCGTCGTCCAGGCCGGCGATGTCGGTGCCGCCGATACGCACCTGCCCCGCATCGGGGGTATCCAGACCCGCGATGAGGTTCAGCAGCGTGGACTTGCCCGCACCGGATTCGCCGGTGACGGCGACGAATTCACCGGGGGCCAGCGCCAGATCGAGGCCATCGAACAGCGTGCGGCCTCCGGGCACCGTCTTGACCAGTCCATCGACCCTGAGCATCCGGTATGACCTGCGGAAAACCCCAGTGTATCAATGACGCGCTTCGCGCCGTGAATGCGTCCGTCCGGCATACAGCGCGCGATCGGCCTCGGCGATCACTTCATCGACGGACGCGCCCGCCTCGCGCAGCGCGACGCCCATGCTGAGCGACACGCCTGTCCCGGCCTGCGCGCGGGCGACGTGGGCAAGTGCCTCGTCGACGCGCCGCGGATCGCGCAGGATCACGATGAACTCGTCCCCACCCATGCGCACCACCACGTCGCCCGGGACACACGCGCCGCGCAGGATATCGGCGACGGCAAGCAGCAATTCGTCGCCACGCTGGTGACCGTGCGTGTCGTTGACCTGCTTGAAGTGGTCGATATCCACGGCGATACACGCCCAGCGCATGTCGTCGCCCTGATCGGCCTCGAACCCGGCGAGGTAGCGCCGGTTCATCGCATGGGTGAGCGCGTCGCGCGTGGACCAGTCCAGCAGGGTTTTCTCGTAACTCTTCTGGGCCGTGACGTCCTGGGCGTGGCCCAGCACGTAGGGGTCTTCCGCGTCGCTATCCAGCACGTTCTGGTAGCGCCAGTAACGGATGGAGCCGTCCTGCGCCACCAGTTCGAACATGCCGGCATCGATGCGGTGCTCCCGTATGCGCTCCAGATAAAGGTCCAGGTAGACCCGACGCTCCGGCCGCATGAAGTCGCCCAGGCTGCGACCGAGGATGTCACCCATGCCGTAACCGATCGAAGCGGCGGCGGCGGGATTGACCGCGAGCACGATGCCTTCCAGGTCGTGCGTGCAGATCAGGCCCAGCGAATACTGGAACAGCTTGCGAAAACGCCGCTCGCTCGTTTCCAGCGCTTGCATGGCGCGGCGGCGGTCGGTGATGTCCTGCAGCGCGCCGGAAAGCTTCACGGGAATATCGTCCTCCCGTTCCAGCGCACCCACGGCACGCACCCAGATCGGCCGCCCGCGGGCCGTCACCATGGGCAGTTCCATGTCCCATGGCAGATTCTTTTCCATGGCGGCGGCGATCGCTTCGGCCAGCAGCGGTCGCGCCTCGGGCGCGTAGTAACCCACCGCCTCGTCGAGTGACGGCTGGTAGCCCGCCGCCACCTCGTGAATGCGGCAGGTCTGTTCAGACCAGCGCACCGTGCTGCTCGCCAGGTCGAGTTCCCAGCCGCCCACACCGGCCACGTTGCCCGTGCGATGCAGGAATGCCTCGCTGGCGCGCAGTTCCCTTTCGAGGTGGCGTGCGTGGGCCGACTCGCTTTCGGCGGCCTCGCGCTGGCGGACCAGTTCGGCTCGCTGGGCGATGGCCAGGCCGGCGGCATGTCCCAGATGCTTGAGGACACCCACCTGCTCCGCGGACAGGCTACCGGGCGCGCTGTCCATGACGCATAGCGCGCCCAGCACCGTGCCGTCGGCCAGGTCGATGGGCACCCCCGTGTAGGCGCGGATATGGGGCTGGCCCATCACCAGGGGGTTCGCGGTGAAACGCGGATCGTCCAGCGTATCGGCCACCTCGAAAACCCGCCCGCTGTGCACCACGTGCTGGCAGAAGGCGTATTCCCGCGGTGCCGCATTCGCACCCTCCAGGCCGACATTGGCCTTGAACCATGTCCGCGATGCATCGACCAGGCTGAGCAGGGACATCGGGCGCCGGGCGACCAGCGCCGCAGCCCGCACCAGTTCGTCGAAGACGGGCTCGGATGGCGTATCCAGTATCCGCAAGGCATGCAGGGTGGCGAGGCGCTCGCTTTCCGTGATGCCGGTGACGCCCGGGGTCATTGCATCGTCACGCTCCGGCAGGACCTCGGGTCCGGTATCGCGCCCACGGTGGCAAGATCGCGTCAAGACGACAGTCCTTCAGGGCTGCGAGCTAAGAAGTATGCCCTCGCCGGTCAGCGAACGCACCAGGCGAACCGAAGCATGACAGACAGCCACCGCACCGCACGTGTCGTGCGAGACCAGGGCGATCTCCAGGGCTTCGGCCTCGACGGCCACCTCCGACAACCCGCGCCGACGACCGGCGCGCTGCAGGCGATGGGCGCGGAAGGCCGCCTCGTGGATGTCGTCGCGATGCAGGGCAGCGAACAGTGCCGAGGCCTCGGTGGCGGCATCGTGCCTGCCCCACCAGACGCCTTCGCTGATCCACGGCGCGGCACGGCTGGCCAGCGACGCGCCACCCGGCAGGGCAAAGACTTCACCGAGACGACGCTGGAGCGTCATCCGCCAGACCAGACGCTCCACCAGTTCGCGCAGCACCACCATGTCACCTCTCCCGATCCCAGGCCGGCAAGCAGGCCGGCAGGAAGCAGGAAGCAAGAGCCGTGCCGTAAAACATCCACGCAAATTCAACAACTTGGATATCCAGCTTCCGAAGACCAGGTCAATCGCTGGCCACTTTCGTCACTTTTTTGCCACCGCAGGCAGGTCGCCCCGGGCGGACGGGCCACGTTGACATTCGCAGAATATTGCACGAGCATGGATTTTCATTCGGCCTTCCAGACGTCCATAAGCCACGACGCTTCCGGGGAAAAAATCCATCGTGACCACGCAGCAGCCCATCCACACGCCTTCCACGATCGCCCTGTCGATCGTGGCGTGTCGCTGTTGTCGTAGCTGATGTTTCGCCGCCGGCGCGCGTCGCCGGCGCGGCAACCTTCCCCGTTCACCCGGCGGCCCGGCGCCTTCGCGTCGGCACGCGGCCGACCCTGAAAAACCAAGGAAACCGCCCCCATGAAGCATGCCCTGCCCGTGCGCCTGTCGCTGTCCGTCGTGGTCGCGGCCCAAACCTTCGTTTCCGCCGCGCATGCCCAGGACGACACCACGAAACTGCAGACCGTGGTGGTCACCGGCACACGCTCGGTCGATCGCAGCCAGAGCAGTTCGCTCTCGCCCATCGATGTGGTGTCGGCCCAGGACCTGCAATCCTTCGGCGATACGCAGCTGGGTGCGATCCTGTCCCGGCTTGCACCGTCGCTCAACTTTCCCCGTGCGCCGGGCAACGACGGTTCCGGCATCGTTCGTCCGGCCGCCCTGCGCGGCCTGTCGCCGGACCAGACGCTGCTACTGGTGAACGGCAAGCGCTGGCACACCAGTGCCCTGCTCAACCTGCAGGGTGCGCTCGGGCGGGGTTCGGCCCCGGCCGACCTCAACGCGATTCCGGTCTCGGCGATCGACCATATCGAGATTCTGCGTGACGGCGCCTCCGCGCAATATGGCTCCGACGCCATCGCGGGGGTCATCAACGTGGTGCTCAAGGGCGCGGCGGGCACGGGTACCAACACCGCCAGCATCACCGCGGGGCGCTACAGCGCGGGCGACGGCCGGCAGTGGCAGGGCGAGGCCAGCCTGGGCGTGCCGCTGGGCGGCGACAAGGGCTGGGCACGCCTGAGCCTGGTCCAGGGCCATGCGGATGCGACCAACCGCGGCGGCCGCGACTATCGCGACCCATCGTCACCGGTTTACGGCCAACGCACGCAGCGCATCGGCGAGCCCGATATCCGCAACCACCAGGCGCTTCTGAATGTGCAGTACGCACTGTCGGCCGGCGTGGACGCCTACGCGTTCGCCAGCACCAGTAGCCGCGAGGGCACCTCCCCCGCCCTGTTCCGCACCTACGACAGCGCGCGCAACGTGCGGTCGATCTATCCTGAGGGCTACCTGCCCCTGAACGACGTGCGCTCGATCGACAGCGCGCTCGTGGCCGGCGTGAGAGGCACCACCACCCACGGGTGGCGCTGGGACATCAGCGGCAACTACGGCCGCGACAGGGTCGGCATCGACCCGATCCACACGCTCAACGTCGATCTTGGCGACGCCAGCCCGACGCGATTCAACGCGGGGCGGCTGACCGCGACGCAGAAAGCCTTCGATGTGGACGTGGCGCGCGACCTGGAGGTCGGCTGGCTGCGCAATCCGCTGACGCTGGCCTTCGGGCTGGAATACCTGCACCAGCAGTACACCATCGACGCGGGCGATCCGTCCTCGTACGTCGGCACCGGCGCGCAAGGCTTCCCGGGGTTCCAGCCAGGCGACGCCGGCAGCCACGCCCGCCACGATGTCGCGGGCTACCTGAGCCTGGAAAACCAGATCACCGATAAACTCAGCGGCTCGCTGGCCGTCCGTCACGAGCACTACAGCGACTTCGGCAACACGACGTCGGGCACGCTCTCGGCCCGCTACGACTTCACCGATGCCTTTGCGCTGCGCGGCACGGCCGCCACGGGATTCCGCGCACCGTCCTTGCCGCAGCAGTTCTACACCACCACCTCGACCAACGTCATCGGCGGCGTCCCGACGCAGATCCGCAACTTCGCGGTGAGCGACCCCGTCGCGCGTGCCCTCGGCGCCGAGCCGCTGAAGCCCGAGAAGTCGCACAACTACACGTTGGGCGCGGTCTATGCGCCGGGCGCATGGACACTATCGCTCGACCTGTACCAGATCACCATCGGCAACCGCGTCGTGCCATCCGAAAACCTGGTGGGCGATGCCGTGCGGGCTTACCTGGACAGCCAGGGCTTCGCCCATATCCAGGGCGGCAGCTATTTCACCAACGCGCTGAAGACGCGTACGCGCGGCGTCGACCTCAGCAGTGGCTACCGCCTCGACCTGGGCGACGCCGGCAGACTACAGTTCACCGCGGCCTACAACCGCAACCACACATCGATCCTCTCGGTCGCGCCGAACCCGGCGTCGCTGGCGCAGAACGGGCTGGAACTGGTGCGCGTCGGCCACATCGCCCAGGGTTACATCACGCGCGGCGCGCCGCGTGACAAGATCGCACTGGGCACCGATTACGGGCGGGGCCGATGGAACCTGCACGGCGCCCTGACCCGTTACGGCGAATTCACCGTGAACCAGGACCCGGTCGGCAACCCGGGTTTCGACCAGGTGTTTCCGGCACGCTGGCTGCTCGACCTGTCCGCCAGCTACGCGACCCATGGCTGGACGTTCACGGCCGGCGTGGACAACCTCACCAACGTCTATCCGCAGAAATACAAGACCGGCAGCGACGGCGCGGTCGGCGGCACGTGGCCGTATCCCGACTACTCGCCGTTCGGCTACAGCGGTCGCTACCTGTACACGCGGGTGGCCTATCGCTGGTGATCGGCCGGTGCCGGCACACGGGTCACGCCATCGAGCGCTTCCGCCAGCTCGGCCGCACCGACCGGCTTGACCAGGTGCCGGTCGAAACCGGCGCCCGTACTGGCCAGCTTGTCGGATGCCTGGCCCCAGCCGGTCTGCGCGATGATCGGCAGGTGGCCCAGATCGGCATCCTGGCGAAACGCGCGGCACAGGTCGTAGCCGCTCATCGCGGGCATGCCGACGTCCAGGAGCACTACATCCGGCTGGAACGTCCGCGCCGCCGCGACGGCCTCGCGCGGGTCGAGCACTACCTGGTGACGGTGCCCCATGTCGTGCAACAGCCAGCCGAGCGTCTGCGCGACATCGGCGTTATCGTCGACCACCAGTACGCTCAGTGACCGGCCATGCGCCTCATCGGGCGCGCGCGCCGAGGCCTCGTCGACCTGCTCCAGCGGCAACAGCGGCAGGCGGACCGTGAAGCGACTGCCCTGGCCCTCGCCACCACTGCTGACCGCGATGGTGCCCCGGTGCATGCCTACCAGCTGCCTGACCAGGGCCAGGCCGATTCCCAGCCCACCCTGCGACCGGGTGAGGTGCTCACCGACCTGGGTGAACAACTCGAAGATGTTGGCCTGCATGGACGCCGGTATGCCCATGCCGTTATCGGACACCACGATGACCACCTCGTCGCCTTCGCGGAAGGCCTCGACGCCGAGCTGCCCCTCGGTCGGCGTGTACTTGGCGGCGTTGTTCACCAGGTTGCCGACGACCTGCACCAGGCGCGTCTTGTCGCCCTCCAGCCACATCGGCTGCGGCGATACGTCCACGCGCAGCGCGTGCCTGCCACCGTCGATGAACGGCTGGCTCGCTTCCAAGGCCGCCTGCACGATCTCGGCCACCGTGACCTTCTGCCGCTGTAAGGTGATCTTGCCCTGGCTGACCCGCGACACATCCAGCAGGTCGTCAACCAGTCGCACCAGGTGCACCAGCTGACGATCCATCACGCCGTGGATCTGCTCGACACGCTCGGGCGACGGGTGGCCGCGCAAGACATCCAGGCCCATGCGCAACGGGGTCAGCGGGTTGCGCAGTTCATGCGCCAGGATGGCCAGGAACTGGTCCTTGTAGCGATCCGAGCGGGTCAGTGTTTCCGCGTAGGCCTCCAGGCGATCACGCTGGGCGGCGATCTGCTGCTTCTGGCGATAGAGGTCGAAGAAGACATTGGCCTTGCTTCGCAGGATGTCCCATTCGATGGGCTTCTGGATGAAGTCGACCGCGCCGGCTTCGTAGCCGCGGAATTTGCGCTGGTTGTCCGTCGTGCTGGCGGTGAGGAAGATGATCGGCACATGGCGCGTTCGCTCGTTGCCGCGCATCAGTTCGGCCAACTCGAAGCCGTCCATGCCGGGCATCTGCACGTCCAGCAGCCCCAGGGCCACGTCGTGCACCAGCAACAGCTCCAGGGCTTCCTCGCCCGATCGCGCCTTCAGCAGCACCAGGTCGTCGCGTCGCAGCAGCGCCTCGAGCGACAGCAGGTTGTCGTCGAGGTCGTCAACCAGCAGGACATACACCGGGCTCAGGGTGGCATCGGCTTCTTTAAGCATCGTCTGACGTCTTCTGGTAGATCCTTTCACCCGGCACGAAATCCTGGAAGGCGGTGGCCTGGCTGGAGAAGCGGATGCTCTCCTTGGAACCCAGCCCGAGGAAGCCCTTGCGGATGAGCGAATCGTTGAACAGTTTCAGGGTACGGTCCTGCAGCGTGTTGTCGAAATAGATGAGCACGTTGCGACAGGAAATGAGGTGCATCTCGCCGAACACGGCATCGGTGACCAGGCTGTGGTCGGAGAACACCACCCGCTCGCGCAGGCGGCGGTCGAACGTGGCCTTGCCGTAACCGGTGGTGTAGTAGTCCGATAGCGAGGAGCGTCCGCCCGACTGCTGGTGGTTCTCGGTGAAACCGCGAATACGGTCGAGGTTGTAGACGCCCGAGGCGGCCGCTTCCAGCGCGCCGGGGTTGATGTCGGTGGCGTAGAACAGTGTGCGCTGTTCGAGCCCTTCCTCGCGGAACAGGATGGCCAGCGAATACAGTTCCTCCCCGCTGCTGCACCCGGCCACCCATACCTTCAGCGAGGGATAGGTACGCAGGTGCGGCACCACGTGCTCGCGCAGCGCGCGGAAATACGACGGGTCGCGGAACATCTCGCTGACCTGCACGGTGAGATAGGCGATCACCTGCGGCACCACGGCCGGATCGTGCAACAGGCCCTCGAGCAGTGCGGAGTAGGTGTGGTAGCCCAGCCGCTCACGCAGCTGCCTGAGGCGACGCTTCACCGACGCCCGGGAATACCCGCGGAAGTCGTAGTGGAACCGCTGGTACATCGCCTCGAGCAGCAGCTCGATCTCGATGGCCTCGACGCGGTCGGCCTGCGTGGCGGGTGAGGTCATCGGGCCAGCCATACGCGCACCAGGGACAACAGTTTATCGACGTCCAGCGGCTTGGCCATGTAGTCGCTGGCACCGGCAGCCAGGCAGGTGTCCTGGTCGTCCGGCATGGCCTTCGCGGTCAGCGCGATGATCGGCAGCTTCCGCCAGCGGTGGTCCTCGCGGATGTGCCGCGTCGCCGTCAGCCCGTCCATGACCGGCATCATCACGTCCATCAGCACCAGGTCGATCGGCTGACCGTCGGGCCCGGCGGCACGCGCCAGCGCATCCAGGGCTTCCTGGCCGTTGCGGGCAACGGTGAGCGTGCACCCGCGCGGTTCCAGGATGTTGATGAGCGCATAAACGTTGCGCACATCGTCTTCCACCACCAGGATACGGCGGCCTTCCAGCAAGGCGTCGCGGTGCTGGGCCTGCTCGATCATGCGCTGCTGTTCCGCCGGCAGGTCGGTCACCACCTGGTGCAGGAACAACGACACCTCGTCCAGCAGGCGTTCCGGCGACTTGGCACCCTTGATGATGATCGAGCGAGAGTAAACGCGCAGCCGCGATTCCTCCTCGCTCGTGAGGTCGCGCCCGGTATAGACGATCACGGGCGGGAACGCATGGATACCTTCCGCACTGAGGTTTTCCAGCAGCGTGAAACCCGATGCATCGGGCAGCGAAAGGTCCAGCACCATGCAGTCGAAGGTCTCATCCTTCAGCAGGCTCAGGCACTGCGCCGCGGTGCCCGCTTCCACGGTCTCCACGTCCACCGAGGCCAGCAGGCTGCGGATGGCGTCGCGCTGCACGGCATCGTCCTCGACCACCAGCACGCGCCGGACATGCGTGGAGAGCCGCGCGTCGAGCTTGTCCAGCACCTCGACCAGCTCCGTTCGCTGCACCGGCTTGACCAGGTAGCCGATCGCGCCCATCGACAACGCCGCGTGGGAATGATCCTCGGCGGACACCACGTGGATGGGGATATGCCGTGTCCGCACGTCGCGTTTGAGGATGTCCAGTACCGACAGGCCGGACTGGTCCGGCAGGCCGATGTCCAGCACGATGGCTTGCGGCAGGAACTGCCGGGCCAGCGCCAGGGCTTCCTGTGCACTGGTGGCGACCAGGCAGCGGAAACGCATCTCGCGGGTCAGGTCGAGCAGGATGCGGGCGAACGCCTCGTCGTCCTCGATCACCAGGATGACCCGCCGCGCGTCGTCGTCGGCGTCGCGATCGTCGGGAATGCGCTGGGCGAGCGCCGGGGCGACAGGAAGGAGCGACGCGGCCGGTGACGCGGTAGCCGAGGGCGCCCGGGCCGGCTGGCCGGCGTCGACGGCGCCACCCACCCGCGACGCGTCGCCGGCGCTGTCGCCGACCGGCGCCGTGGCCGGCAGCGTGAGCGTAAAGGTGCTGCCCTTGCCGGCCTCGCTGTGCACGGCGATGCTGCCGCCCAGCAGACGTGCCAGCTCGAGCGAGATCGAAAGCCCCAGACCGGTGCCGCCGTATTTGCGGCTGATGGTGCCGTCCGCCTGCTGGAACGCCTCGAAGACGCGCCGCTGCTGCTCGGCCGGGATACCGATGCCGGTATCGCTCACCGCGAACACCACCTCGCCCTGCGCACCCGCGGCAACGTCGAGCTTCACGCCGCCCTGCTCGGTGAACTTGAACGCGTTGGACAGGAGGTTGCGCAGCACCTGCTCCACGCGCTGACGGTCGCTGTTCAGCACGGCGGGACACTCTGGCGACACGGTGACCTCGAACGACAATGCACGCTGCTGGGCAACCGGCTGGAAGCCGGGCACCAGGCCCTTGACCATCGCGTCGATGGTGAACGGCTCCGGACGGATGGCGATGTGCCCGGCCTCGATCTTGGAGAGGTCGAGGATGTCGTTGATCAACGTGAGCAGGTCGTTGCCGGACGAATGGATGGTGCGCGCGAACTTGACCTGTTCCTCCGTGAGGTTGCCCCGCGGGTTGTCGGCGAGCAGCTTGGAGAGGATCAGCGCCGAATTGAGCGGCGTGCGCAGCTCGTGCGACATGTTGGCCAGGAAATCCGACTTGTAGCGGCTGGCGCGCAACACTTCCTCGGCCTTGGCCTCGACCTGGAGGTTGGCACGCGCCAGGTCGTCGCGCTGCACCTCCAGCTGGCTGGCCTGTTCCTCGAGATGGGCGTTGGTCTGCTCCAGTTCGGCCTGCTGCTGTTCCAGTTCGTGCTGGGACTGCTTCAGGGCCTGGCTCTGTTCTTCCAGTTCCTCGTTGGAAGCGCGAAGCTCTTCGCTCTGCTGCTGAAGGGAATCCGACTGGCGGCGCGTCTCCTCGAGGAGGCGATTGAGCTCGGCACGGTAGGTAGCCGAACGCAGCGCGACGCCGATGTCCGCGGCCATCTCGCCGAGCAGGGCCAGGGTATCCTCGTCCACGGGCCGGAAAAAACCGAGTTCCAGCACGCCGTTGACCTCGCCATCCACCACGCTGGGCAGCATCAGCAGCTGGCGCGGTTTCTCGCTGCCCAGCGCGGAGCCGACCGACAGGTAGCCATCGGGTACGTCGTGCACGGCGAGAAGACGGCGCTCGGCCACCGCCTGGCCCAGCAGGCCCTCCGGCGGCGCGAAGCGCTTCACCGTATCGTTGCCCGGCGCCAGGCCGTACTCGCCGATGCGCTCGTAGAAGGCGCCGGTATCGACGAACATGGCACCCGCCTGCGCATGCAGGAAACGGGCGAGGAAGGCGAGGATATTGCCGCCCAGCTCCTGCGTGCCCTGGTCGCCCTGCATCGCCGCGGCCAGGCCGAGCTGCCCTTCCTGCATCCACTCGTTGCGCTGGCGCGAGCGCGAGGCGCTGCGGATCAGCACGCCGACGAACACAGTCAATGCCACGCCCAGCAAGGCACTGAGGATACCGCCGGTGAGCGCGCTGCTGTAGGCGCTGGCCATCTCCTCGACCCGCGCATCGCGCCGGGTCAGTTCCGCGGCCTGCATGGCCGACAGTTGGGAACGGATGGCATCCATAGCCGCCTTGCCGCGATCGCTGTTGACGACGGCCACCGCCGCGTCCGTGCCCTGCGTGCGGCGCAGGTCGATGGTTTCCTTCAACTCCGCCAGCTTGTCGTTGAAACGGACGGTCAGCGCCCTGAGGCGGGCCTGCTGCGCGGCGTTGTCCTTCACATCCTCGCGCACGGCGTCCAGCCGCGACGCCGAACTGGCCAGGGCCGCGCGGTAGGGTTCGAGGTAACGGTCGTTGCCGGTGAGCAGGAAGCCACGCTGCCCGGTTTCGGCATCCTGCGCGGCAGAAAGGATTTCGCTCAGCCCCGTGACGGTCTGCTGCGAATGAATGACCTTCTGGTTGTTCTCTCGAATACTGCCGATGTTCTGGTAGGCCACGAACCCGGTGATCACAAAAAACACGACCACCGCGCCTAGCGCCAGCGACGTCCGCCGATCCATCTTTCGGGACCGTGCTGCGCCGGAAACCTGAGAAGTCATACCGCCCCTGTCCAGACCGTGATGATAGCTGCCTAGGATATCATGCCGAGGCGCTGGGTCGAACCGATAAGGGCCGTGTTCCACTCCGCTCGCACCGTGAAACTCGCCCGTTTTTCACCGCGCTTTCACGTTGAACGACACGTCGGCTCTGCGCAGCGACCGCCACGTGTCGCGCATCATCAGCGCGTCGTCAACGTTTGAACACCGATCGTTCAACTCTCCACGTCGAGACTCGGGAATACCCTCCCCTGCGGACGACTTCATGAAAGCACTCACTTATCACGGCTCCAAGGACGTTCGCGTCGAGACGATGCCCGATCCGTCGATCGTCGACGCCGACGACATCGTGCTGCGCGTCACGGCCACGGCCATCTGCGGTTCGGACCTGCACCTCTATCACGGCAAGATTCCCGAAACGCAGCACGGCGACATCTTCGGCCACGAATTCATGGGCATCGTGGAGGAGGCTGGCTCTGGAGTGACCAACGTCGCAAAAGGCGACCGCGTGGTCATCCCCTTCGTGATCGCCTGCGGCAAATGCTTCTTCTGCGAGAACGATCAGTTCGCCGCCTGCGAGACGACCAATCCCGACCAGGGTGCCAGCCTGCGCAAACGCGCGAAGATGACCCCGCCGGCTGCCCTGTTCGGCTATTCCCACCTATATGGTGGCGTACCCGGCGGCCAGGCCGAGTTCGTGCGCGTGCCCAAGGCCAACGTCGGCCCGTTCAAGGTGCCAGGCAGCCTGTCCGACGAGCGCGTGCTGTTTCTTTCCGACATCCTGCCGACCGGTTACCAGGCGGTGCTGAACGCGAAGATCGAGCGGGGCTCCACCGTGGCCATCTTCGGCGCCGGCCCCGTCGGCCTCATGGCCGCCGCCTGCGCGAGGATGCTGGGCGCGGAACGTATCTACATGGTCGATTCCGAGCGCTATCGCCTGGATTTCGCCGTGACGGCGTATGACGTGATCCCTGTGGACTTCAGTGAAGTGGACGCATCCGAATTCATTCTCGAACAAACCGCGGGCCGCGGCGTCGACGCCTCCATCGATGCCGTGGGCTTCGAAGCCAAGGGAAGCACCACCGAAACCGTGCTCAGCGCATTGAAGCTGGAAACCAGTTCGGGCGAAGTACTACGCCAGTGCATCGGCGCCACGCGACGCGGTGGCGTGGTCAGCATTCCGGGTGTGTATGCCGGCTTCATCCATGCCTTCCTGATCGGCGATGCCTTCGACAAGGGTCTGACCCTGGCCATGGGCCAGACGCACGTGCAGAAATTCCTGCCCGAACTGCTTGAATTCGTCGAGGCCGGCAAGCTGGAGCCGGACATCATCATCTCGCACCGCATGAAGCTCGCGGACGCGGCGCGTGGGTACGAGATATTCGACAAGAAGGAAGAAGACTGCCGCAAGGTCGTGCTCACCCCCTGAGCACGAGGACGCGATACCGCATCGACGTCAATCGTCGATGCGGTAGTGGATCGGCTTGAAGGCGAAGTTGTTCGACATGCCGGCGGAGCACGCGGTCAGGCCGATGATGAGGTCCATGCGTGCGAGGAACACCGTGGTGTCGCCGGCCTTGCTCAGCGGTGGCTCTACCGTCAGAGCGCCCGTTTGCCCGTTGACGGGCACGTTCATGAAGACATTGAAGGCGGTGGGAATGCGGTCTGCCTTGACGCCGTAGGGAGCCAAGGCATCGCGCAGGTTGCCGAAGCAGCCCTTATGCGGTTCGGTGTGTCCGTAAAGCCTGCGAAACATCTCAGCGGAACATGGCGCCAGCAGGAAATCGTGCCGACCGACCTCGTCCGCCACGATCTCGAGCATTTCGCTGCTGCGATTGGAATAAAGGATATCCCCGGTCGACAGGTAGATCTTGCTGGCATAGTCCAGCGTCCGTCCTGACGAGATAGCTTCCTCGACATCGTCGGCATTGAACGCCAGCAGGTCAGCAACCTGCTGCCCCATCGGGTCGATCACCGTCAGGCGCTGGCCGGCCTTCAACGCGAAGGCCACGCCGCTCTGTGGTGGAATCGTATGGATCGCCGCGGCTGTCATTGGCGCGTCCCCTTCGGCTTGAAGGGACACTCCCACGGCCCCTTGATGTGGCGACCGCTGTATTGCAGAGCCTCGGAACTGTGCCCATGGACAGCCAGCATCGGATTGGCGGAACCATTGAGAGCCACGTCGCGCTCGATGATGGCCTCGCGCAACCGGTCGTAGCGACCCTGCTCACGCAGGTATTCGAACTGCGCGTGCAGGTTGAACACCATGGCCGGGTGGGCCAGTCGCCGTGCGGCGCGGCTGGCGCCGGGATGCAGGCCGATCACGTAGAAGCTCTGTCCGCCGACGCTCATGCTGAACTGGTCCGAGCCCGGGTCGGCGCTCACGGTCGGATCCCAGACGAACGACTGGCGGTCCACCTCATGGATGCCTTGCAGGCGCGCGAACAGGGCCGTCTCGAACGCGACCTCGTCCTGGGCGGGAGAGTCCGGAAAATGGATGACCAGGCTGTGGAACACATGCTCCGGCTTGCGCCGTGCGGCGAAGGCCTGGATGGCCTGGGCGACGGTCGCATCGCTCCGGCCGCAGCGGATATCGCCGGCCTCGACATGAGTGACCTGATCGCGCGCATGGGCCGTTTTGGCCGCCAGGCAGGGAAAGTTGGCACCCGCCAGGTGCTCCGAAAATGCAGCGACGATATCGTGACGTTCAGCCATGGGTGGGCCTCTGGGTAACAGACCGACACTATGGAAATGACCGTGTGAACTTGCGGGGCAGCGTTCGTGAACGCGCTGTCTTACGACGGGAAATGCGTGAGCGGAATCCGACCGACCTCGGGCCGGGCGAACAGAAAACCTTGCTGCAGGCGCACACCCAGATCGGTCAGCGCGGCGGATTCCTCCGCCCTTTCGACACCTTCGGCGATGACCTGCACACCGATGTCGTCACACAGTCGCAGCATGTGATGAATGGTTCGCTGGCGCACGCGGTCGGTGTCCACGTGGCGGATCAGGCCGATGTCCAGCTTCAGCAGATCGGGCTGGAAATCGGCGAGCAGGTTCAGCCCGGCGTAACCGGCGCCGAAGTCGTCGATGGCCGTTTTGAAACCACGCTGGCGGTAGGTCTGCAGGATGGACAACAGGTGCTGGTGGTCGGTGATGATCTCGTGCTCGGTCACCTCGAAGATGACATCCTTCAACGGCCAGCCCACCCGCTGTGCCGCCCCGAGCGTGGCGCGAAGGCAGTGCTCGGGGTTGTAGACGGCATTGGGCAGGAAATTGATCGAGACCATGGCCGGAAGCCGCGCTTCGACCGCACACTCCAGAGCCCGGATGCGGCACGCCTGGTCGAATGCGTAGCGGTTGTCCGCATCCACCGAGGCCAGGACCTGTGCCGCCGACGATCCGTCCTCGCCGCGCACCAGCGCTTCGTAAGCGAACACGGTCTTGTCGCGCACGTCGACGATCGGCTGGAAGGCCATGGTGATCGCCTGCGCGAAGCCGTGTCCATCGCGGCAGGCGCCACAGGTGTTTTGTCGTGTCATCCGCGCTCCCGAATCATCCTACCGATATCGGCAGGAGCCGCGCCCCCTTGAGTCGTCGACCGGGGCACCGCGCGCAAGCGTAAGCGAAAGGCCTGCGAACGCCCCGTGACGCGCGCAGGCCCATGGCTTCAGAAGAACCGGTAGGTGAAGGTGACGTTCCAGCTGGCGCCGGGCGCGTAATAGAGGTTACTGAAGTCGTCCAGCACGAAATACTTGCGGTTCAGCAGGTTGTCCGCGTTGAACTGCAGCGAGCTGCGCGCGTTGAAGGCATAGCGCGCCATGGCGCTCACCAGCGTCATCGACGACTGCGCCAGCCGCTGGGGCCCGGACGGCCCGTCCACCTGGGCCTTCGATGGCCCCTGCCAGTTCACGCCACCGCCCACGGTGACCCGATGCCACGCATCGGGCAACGTGTAGGTGCTGAACAGCCTGACCAGGCTGCGTGGTAACGAGGGACGCAAGGCACCGCCATCGGGCGATTTCACGTTGAAGTGCGACCAGCCCAGGGTAGCGTTCCAGTTTGCCGAGAGGGCTCCGGAGGCATCGAACTCGTAGCCCCGCGAGGTGGTGCCGTCGACGGACCGGTACGCCTGGGTCAGGCCGTCGGGCAGGTAGACCCCCGGCAACGCATCCGCCACGTGATCCTGTTTCGTTTCGAAGACGACCAGCGAGGTGTTCAGGGCGCCGTCGAAGTGCCGGCCCTTGATACCGGCCTCGCGGCTGGTGCCCAGCACCGGCTCCAGGTAGCTGCCGTCCTGCCGCCGGTTGTTCTGCGAATCGAAGATCTGCGTGTAGCTGACGAACGCCGAATAGGTGGGGGTCAGGTCGTAGATGAGCCCGGCATAGGGAATGGTCTTGCTGGCCTGCTCGAAAAGTAGTTGCCGATGTCGGGCAGGTCGCCATGCGGGTCATCGAAATAATCGGTGCGGTACTGCGAGCCGGTCAGCCCGACCACCAGTTCGTGGTCACAGCCGAACGCGCTGAAGGGGCCGGACAGGTAAAGATCCAGGTTGTTCTGGCTGCCGCGCTGGAAGCTCTTGTACGCATACGGGGTGATGCCCTCCCCCGTGGTGCGGTTGGGCCAGCCGTAGACGTAGAACAGCGCGGAGTCGGCATCCGTCTGCCGGTGACTGGCCATGGCATGCAGCTGCCAGCCGTTGGCGAAGGCATGGGTAAGGTCGACGAAGGCCGTCTGCGTGGTGTTGTTCCAGTGGCTCCAGTCGGCCGCGGGCGAGAAGCTGCGCGGCCAGGTGATGAAGCCGCCGGCATCGTCGAACACGGGGTACGAGCCCTAGGTCACGCCGGTGGGCCGTGTTTTCTGCCAGTCGTAGCCCACGCTGAGCGTCGTATCCTCGCCCAGGTCGGCATCGATGACCCCATAGGCCACGTTCTTCTGCTGGTGATAGCGGTCGAGGTAGCTGTCGCCCTCCTCGTGCGCGGCCACGAAACGCCCGCGCACGCTGCCGCTGGCATTGAGCGGCGCCGAGGCATCCAGCGTTTCACGCTGGGTGTTCCACTTGCCATAGCTGAGCGTCACGTTGGCCTGCGCCGTGCGGCTGTCGGCATGCTTGCGCACGAAATTGATGTTGGCCGACGGACTGCCCGAGCCGCTGAGCAATCCCGTGGCGCCGCGGATCACCTCGATCCGTTCGTAGATCGACGTGTCCAGCGAGGCATCGGCGGAACCGATATTGAGGCTGGACGCCACCGGCACGCCGTCGTACGACATGTTTTCGATCTGGAAGCCGCGCGACCAGAACACGACGCGCTCGGAGTCGTATGCCGTGGACGAGACGCCGGTGGTGTTGTCCAGCACGTCGCGCAGGTTGGTGAGGTTCTGGTCCGCGATCCGCTGCTCGGTGATCACGCTGATGGACTGTGGCGTGTCCTGCAGGGTGAGCGGGAGACGCGTGGTGGAGGCGCTATGGTCGGCCGTGTAGGGCGATGCGGCCTGGCCCCTCACCTTCACGGTATCCAGGGTGGTGGCGCTGCCGCCCGTGGTGGCGGGTAAATCGAATCAGGCGAACAAGGCGCGATATCGGCAATCCGACTGCAGGGTTCCGCCTGTCGGCCGTTACATCCGTATAGTCCCGATCTACGTATATCTTTTCATGCCCATCCAAATCGCCCGCCATGCCCAGCTCGCCCGCATCCTTCAGTGGATGACCGAAGGCGACATCGTCACGTGGGAGGCCCGCGTGGACTACCTCGGCAATCCGGTGACGGCGAAGCGCCTGGAGATCATGGCGCAGGGCGGCGAGATACCCGTCCTGGTGGCCCGCCATATCGAGGTCGTCCTCGGGCTGCCCCGCGAGTGGCTGGACGATACGCAGGCGGATGCGGGCTGGCTCGGTGAGGCACCGCGACGGCGATCGACACGACACCGCGTCTTCAACCAAGACCCCGACGCCGCGAGCGCCTGACGAACGCGAGGTGTGACGGGAACCACCGCGCTCCCTTGCAACATTCGCCTGCGCTTGACGCGCGGGCTGTTGGACTCTTCCTTTCGGTGCACCAGGGGCAAGGGATGCGTCACCTCGTTATCGTCTTTGGTGACCAGCTGAACATGGATTCGGCCGTCTTCGACGATTTCGACCCGGGGCAGGACCGGGTCTGGATGGCCGAGCGTCGGGGCGAATCCGAGCATGTGTGGTCGCACAAGGCACGCACGGCCCTCTTCCTGGCCGCGATGCGCCATTTCGCGGCCGGCCTGCGCGAACGCGGTTATCCGCTCGACTACAACCCGATCGACGCGCCCGGTCCCGACGCGTTGCTCGACCTGCTGGACCAGGCGATCGCTTCGGCACGCCCGCAGCGCCTGCTTGCCGTCCGTCCCGGCGAGCACCGGCTTCGCGCCGGCCTGCGCGCATTGGCGGATGCCCACGGCCTGCCCTATGTGGAACGACCCGACCGGCACTTCCTCGTATCCGCGGACGACTTTTCCCGTTGGGCCAGGGGCAAGGCCCAGTTCCGGATGGAGCATTTCTACCGCTGGATGCGCCGACGCCACGACATTCTGCTGGACGACGGCGAGCCGCTTGGCGGCCAGTGGAACTACGACACGCAGAACCGGAAGAGCTTCGGACGGCAGGGGCCGGGTTGGCTGCCGGCACCGATGCCGTTCGCACCGGATGCCATCACGCGATCCGCCCTGGACGATGTGGAGGCGATGTTTCCCGATCATCCCGGCGAAACCGGCGCTTTCGACTGGCCGGTGACCCGGGATGATGCCCTGCAGGCGCTGACCGACTTCCTCGACCATCGGCTGGCCGCCTTCGGGCCGTGGCAGGATGCGATGTGGACGGGTGAGCCGTGGCTTTATCACGCGCGCTTGTCCACCAGCCTCAACCTGCGCCTGATATCGCCGGCGGAGGTGATCGAGGCCGCCCTGTCACGCTACCGCCAGGGCCAGGCCGACCTGGCTTCCGTGGAGGGCTTCGTGCGACAAGTGCTCGGCTGGCGCGAATTCGTGCGCGGGGTGTACTGGCTGGCGCCCGAGCGGCTGCTCGCCTCCAATGCGCTCGGCGCGCGGCAGGCGCTGCCGGCGTTCTACTGGACAGGCCAGACCGATATGCGGTGCTTGCGCGAGGTGATCACGCAGACCCTGCGCACCGGCTACGCCCACCACATCCAGCGGCTGATGGTCACCGGCAACTTCGCCCTGCTGCTGGGGGTCGAACCGGCGCAGGTCCACGCCTGGTACCTGGCGATCTACGTGGATGCCGTGGAGTGGGTGGAGGCGCCGAACACGCTCGGCATGAGCCAGTTCGCCGACGGCGGGCGCATGGTCTCGAAGCCCTACGCGGCCTCCGGGCGATACATCGAGCGCATGAGCGACTACTGTGAGGGCTGCCGCTACCAGCCGGGCAAGGCCACGGGCGAGGAGGCCTGCCCCTTCACCACGCTGTACTGGGATTTCCTCGACCGCCATCGGGACCGATTCCGGCACCACCCACGTGCCGCGCTGCAGTGGCGCTCCCTGGACCGCCTGAGCGAACCGCAGCTGGCGGCCATCCGGGAACGCGCGGGGCGGCTGAGGGAGAGTTGGAAAGCTTAAAGGGATGCCGGCCCCTCAAGCAGACGACGACGCCGGCCGATAACTTCCCTGGAGGAAGTCCGGATGCCACTACCGCTCGTCTACGTACACGGCTTCATCGGCCATCTCAGGTTCCCGCAATTGCTCACCGGCATGGACCCGGCGCGGGTGCTCAGTCCGGACCTGATCGGTTACGGAGCCTATGCGGGGCAACGCCCGCCCTCGATCGCCGAGCAGGTGACCCACCTGGACGGCTTGATCCGCCAGGCCTTCGGCGAGCAGCCGGTGGTGCTCGCCGGCCATTCGGGCGGCGCACCCCTGTGCATCCGTTTCGCGGAGCGCTGGCCCGATCGCGTGGCCGGCCTGATCAGCGCCGAAGGCAATCTCGCCCCCAGCGACGCCTTTCTGTCGTCGCGCCTCGCCCCCATGGGACCCGCACAGATCCAGGCATGGCTGGACCGCGCACAGGCCGACCCGGGCGTCTTCCTGGCCCCGGAACACCTGCGGGGCGATCCCGTGCAACTGGATCGTGTGCGCGAATGGCTAAACCATCAGTCCGCCACCGCGGTCCACGCGATGGCCCGGGCGTTGCTGGTGGAAACCGTGCACCCCGGTTACGCCACGGCGGTGTCGCGAGTCATGGCGCAGACGCCCACCTACCTGATCCAGGGCGAACTCTCGTCCAGCGCCCTCGGCGTGCCCACGCGGCTGGCCGCCATGGCGGTGGAGACGTACATGATGCCCGGCGTCGGTCACCTGATGGTGCTGGAAGATCCCGAAGCCTTCGCCCGGATCGTCGCATCGATCGTCCGCGCGCTGGAGGCACCTGTGCCCCGCGACTTCGCCATCGCGCGCGACTGACCACATTCGCGGCCCCTATCGCGTCCATAGCAACGAACGATTGGATCGCACGCGAGCAAGCGCGCAAGCTTTTACCAGAAGAACAGGGCGCCCCGCCCTGGCGCAGGACCTTGCATGAACACCTCCGTCTCCGCCCGCCCCGCCGGCCACGCGTTCCCACTCGCGTTGATCGTGCTCGCCCTCGGTGTCATGGCCACCGCGCCGCAGTGGCATCGCCTCGTCGCTTCGGAGCAAAGGTCTTCGGCGTATTCGGCGGATGCCGCAGCCACGACACCTGCCCGCCCTCCCGCAGCGGGTACGATGCTGCCCTACGGCGCCTTCCCCGGCACCGCCGTGACGTCGTCCGAGCACACCCTGCCCTACGGCACGCCCTGATCGGCGCGCGGTGTCGATCGGCGCGAACGTGCGCCGATCGAACAAAAGAGCCCCGCAAACGCGGGGCTCCCGATACACATGTCACGAAACGCACATCACGATGCCGCCTGGTCCAGCAGGTGCCGCACGCTTTCCTTCGGATGCGGCGTCGACGCGATGTCGATACGCCGCGGCTTCATCGCCTCGGGCACCTCGCGCTTCAGCTCGATGGAAAGCAACCCGTCACGGAGCGTAGCGCCGGTGACATGCACGTGCTCCGCCAGTTCGAATCGACGCTGGAACGGGCGTGTCGCGATGCCGCGATGCAGGTATTCACCTTCACTTTCGGCCTGACGTTCGCCACTGACCAGCAGCCAGTTCCCCTGGGTCGAAATCTCCAGTTCATCCTCGCGGAAACCGGCGACGGCCATGGTGATACGGTACTGGTCGTCGGCGAGCTTCACCGAATCGAACGGCGGGTAGTTGTCGGCCGACTGGCCGCGCACGGTGGCTGCCTCCAGCAGGTCGAAGACGCGATCGAAGCCGACACTCGAACGATGGAGCGGAGCCACATTCAGAAGAGTTCGCATAGCCATATCCTCGCAACATGGTAATGAGTTCTCGGCGCCACGCCCGGAATGGGCCGCGGCGAGGCTGGCCCCGAAGCGGCCAGCGGTCGTAATTTATGAACTTCCGAAAAAAGTTCAAGGGGCCGGATTCAGGAAACATTTAGCCGTCCATACCGGTCAGCTGACGCCGGTGTGCCCCTCCAGGACGATACGAATCTTCCTTGCCAGTTCCGCGCGCCCGTACGGCTTGTGGATGATGTCGAACTCCTTGCCGCCGGCATCCTGGCGCTCGATCGACGAATCGGCATAGCCCGTCGTCAACAGCACGCGCACGCGTGGCAACCGCTCCCTCACCTTCCGGGCCAGCATCACGCCGTTCATGCCACCGGGCATGATCAGGTCCGTGAACAACAGATCGAACTTGCGGCCTTCGTCAAGATAGGCGAGTGCCTCCAGCGCCTGCGTGGCCACGTGCACGGTATAGCCGTTCTCCTCGAGGATATCGCGCGCCAGTTCGGCCACGTCCTCGCGGTCTTCGACGACCAGGATGCGTTCGTGACCGCGGCGCTCCACGGTGGGGTCGGGACGCTTCTCGATCGGATGATGGATATCCGCGCTGGCCGCCGGGAAGAACAGGCGCACGGTGGTTCCCACGCCCTCTTCCGAGTAGATGTGCACGCCGCCGCCGGACTGGCGTGCGAAGCCGTACACCATGGATAGCCCCAGGCCGGTGCCCCTTCCCTCTTCCTTGGTGGTGAAGAAGGGCTCCATGACGCGCTGGATCACGTCAGGCGGCATACCGTTGCCCGTGTCGGTTACGGATATCTCGACATAGTCGCCCGGGCGAAGGTCGCTGAAGGAGCGCCCGTCCGACGGCCCGATGCTGACGTTGCGCGTACCGATGGTAATGACCTGGCCGGTGCGGCCGGCCATGGCGTCGCGTGCATTGATGACGATGTTGAGCAGCGCCACCTCGCCCTGGGTGGGATCGATGCGGCAAAGACGCAGGTCGTCGTCGAAATCGAGCCGGATGTCGGCGGCCTCGCCAAGCACGCGCAGCATCATGTCGTGCATGCCCGAGATCAACGAGTTGGCGTTCACGGTCCGGCCGTCCAGCCGTTGCTTTCGTGCGAAAGACAGCAATTGCTGAGTGAGCGTCGCGGCACGCTTCACCGCCTTTTGTGCCGAATCCACCTGGCGCTGGATGCGGTCGACATCGGGCTCCGGGCGCGACGCGGTCATGCCGATGCCCTCGAGGTAGCCGGTGATGACCTGCAGCAGGTTGTTGAAATCGTGAGCGATACCGCCGGTGAGCTGCCCCAGGGCTTCCATCTTCTGCGCCTGGCGCAGGGCATCTTCCGCATCGCGCCGCCGGCTGATGTCCAGCTGGGAGGCGAAGAAATAGATCAGCTTGCCGGCACGGTCGTAGACGGGTGAAATGAACAGCGCATTCCAGAACGTCGCGCCGTCCTTGCGATAGTTCAATATCTCCGTGGCGATCTCGCGCCGCTCCTCCACCGCCTTGCGGATCTCGGCCACGGTGTCCATGTCCGTGTCCTTGCCCTGCAGGAATCGGCAATTCTGGCCCAGCAGCTCGACCGAGGAATACCCGGTCATGCGGATGAAGGCTTCGTTGGCGAAGACGATGGGGTTGTCAGGCAGGCCGGGATTGGTCACGATCATCGGCATGCGGGTGGTCTGCACCGCAGCGAAGAAGATGTCGTGCTCGGGATGGTCCATTCCCGTGTAACCCAACGCCACGCGTTTACCGCTGCCTGCCGCGTCGGCAAGCCACTGGGGTTCGTCGCTCATTCGGATCTCGTACTTTGACCTGCCGGGCCTGCCGGCAGCGTGCATGGATAAATGGCGATCGGATTCCGTGAAACGCGCAGACCCCGGGCGCAGCTACGGTATCTATCGTAGCGGGCCCGGGGTCAGGCGTGAATACGTGGTCAGGAGCGCGGCTTACTTGCCCGCGGGCAGCTGTCTTGCCATCTCCAGGTGATGCTGCAGCGTGGGCAGCGTCTTGGCCGCGAAGGCCTTCAGATCGGGATCCTTGCCGCTGGTCGATTCCTTCGTGAACAGCATCACCACCTTTTCGTGGTCGGCCACCATCTTTTTCTTGAAGGCCTCGTCGAATGCCGCCCCTTGCTTCTTGGCGATCATGGTCGCGGCTTTCGCGTCCTGGGCCATCGGCAACGTGGACACGGGAATGGACTTGCCGGCGGCGATGGTCTTGAGTTCATCGTTGGCCTTGGTGTGATCTTCCACCATCTTCTGGCCGAAGTCCTTCACGTCCTGCGACTGGCCCTGCTGTGCGCCCAGCTTGCCCAGCGACACTTCCGCAAGGCCCGCGGCGCTGGCGGTTTCGACGAACTTGGCGTCCGGCGCGTTGGTCATCGTGGCCGGATTGGGGGCCGCGCGGTCGGCCTGGGCTTCATTGGTCTGTGCGAACGCCATAGGGGTGGTGCCCACGACCAAGGCGAGGGCAAGGGCGAGGTAACGCGGGGCGAGACGGTTCATGGCGGCTCCTGTGGAGATGAGGTACCGGGTGGTGTCTCATGCGTGTCATGAAAGGGCTGTGCAGGAATCGTCGTTGGGGTGGAGGGATCTTGGTGTCGAGGGGATCGCGCACGCGCGTGCGCTCCTACCTTGGGGTGATGGCCTGCAGGAGGGCTACCGCATCTTCCAGGCGTTGCATTTGCGCGCTTGCCAGGGTGAGGTCGGCATTGCGCAGCGTCTGCTCGGCGGCCAGTAGCGTAAGGGTGCTGATGTCGCCGTCGGCGGACTGGGCCTGTGCCACCTGGTAACTCTGCGCCGCCGCGTCACGCGCGGCCAGCGCCAACTGGTATCCGCGTTCGTCGGCCTCGCGCGCATGCAGGGCATCGGCAACGTTGGCAAAGGCATTGATCACCGTGCTGCGATACGTCGCTGCCGCCTGCCTGTCGGTCGCTTCCGCGGCACGCTGCCGGTGCCGCAATGCACCACCGTCGAAGATCGGCGCAGCCAGGTCGCCCGCGAGGTTCCAGAAGGCCGTGCCCGGCCCGAACACGCTGCCGAAGCTGGCCGCGGAGCTTCCGCCCCCGGCCGTCAGCGTCAAGGACGGCAACCGCATCGCCGTCGCCACGCCGACCTGGGCCCGCGCGGCATGCCACTGCGCTTCGGCCATGCGGATATCCGGCCGGTCTTCCAGCCATGCCGAGGGCACGCTCGCAGGCAGGTCGGCGGGCATCCGGATCGATGCCAGCGTGGCGGGATCGGCATCCGGAGCCGCCGCGCCAAGGCCCTCGAGAACGGCATTGCGGTCGCGCTGCTGGGCCAGCTGCTTCTCCAGCGCGGGACGCTGCGCCTGCACGGCGGCCAGGACCGCGGTCTGCAACAGCACGTCGCCGCGCGATGCGTCACCCAGCGCGAGGCGTTTCTGCACGATCTCCAGGGAATGCTGCTGCGTCTGCACCGCGGCATCGACCGCGTGCAACTGCGCGGCCAGCCCAGCCTCCTGGATGAAGCCGACGGCCACGTTGGCAATCAGGGTCAGCCGCGTGGCCTGCCACTGGGCTTCCTGCGCATCGGCCTGCGAGACCAGCGCCTCGACGCTCCGGCGGTTGCCGCCGAAAAGGTCGGGCGTATAGGCCATCGTCAGGCTGGCGGTGTGCAGGCTGTACACGTAACTGCCGTCGGCAGGCACGCTGGAAAGAGCGCCGGAGGTCTTCTGCCGCGTGGGGTTCACCTCCGCACTCACGGCAGGAAAGAAGCTGCCGCGCTGCGCCTCGGCCGTTTCACGCGCCGCCATCAACGCCGCCTGCGCGGCCTGCACGTCGGGGTTGTTGCGCAGGGCGCGCGCCACGCGCGCATCCAGCTGCGCGTTGCCGAAACCGGACCACCAGTCGGCACGCAGGTCCCGTACCGGCGCGGCCAGGGCATCCGGCGACGGGTAGTCCCGAGCCAGGTCGGGGTGCCGGAAGTCGGGCCCGACGGCGCAGCCCGCAGCCAACAGCGGCCAGGCCAGGATCGCCATGCGGCGTACGTACGAATGCAACGGCATCATGCGTCGTTCCTCCGGCGGGAGGCACGGCGCTCCGCGCGCGCTTCGATCAGGCAATACAGCGCAGGCAGCACGAACAGCGTCAGCAGCGTGGCGATGCCCAGCCCTCCCACCACCACCGTGGCCAGCCCACGCTGCACGTCGGTACCGATGCCCGTGGCCAGCGCGGCGGGCAGCATGCCGGCGGTGGCGACCGTCGCGGTCATCAGCACCGGGCGGAAACGTTGCGTCGCGCCGGCCATCACGGCATCGGCGATCCCCACACCCTTCTCGCGTACCCGGTTGAAGTTGGACACCATGATGACCCCGTTCTGTACCGCGACGCCGAACAGCGCGATGAAGCCCACCGCCGTGGCGATGTTCAGCGTCTCCCCGCGCAGCACGATGGCCAGCATGCCGCCCAGCGCGGCCAGCGGCACCACGCCGAGGACCAGCGCGGCCTGGCGCAGCTTGCCGAACTCGGCGAACAGGAAGATCGTCATCACCGCCACCACCATGCACAGCGCCAGCGCCAGGCGCGATTGCGCGCGTTGCTGGTTCTCGAACTGGCCGCCCCACTCCAGCCGGTAACGACTGCGGTCGAAATGCACATCGGACTGGATCTTCCGGTTGGCCTCGGCGAGGTAATCGGACAGCGCCCGCCCTTCGTTGTCCACGCGCACGATGAGGTTGCGCCGGCCCATCTCGTGCGCCACCGTGGCTTCGCCGGATTGCTCGCGGATATGCGTCACCATCGACAGCGGCACCTGCACGCCATCGGCGCTGCGCAGCGTCAACGTGCCCAGCCGGTCGCGGTCGCCCGCCACGTCGCGCGGCACCTTGGCGGTCATGTTGTAGACGCGATCGTCCACGTACACCTGCGACACGGGGGCACCGCCCAGGCCGGTCTGGATGAGGGCATCGATGTCCGCCACGTTGATGCCGTAACGCGCGGCCGCTTCGCGGTCCACCTCGATGGCGATCTGCGGCACGGGCGACTCCTGGAAGATGGACGCGTCCGCGGTGCCGTCGATACCCTTGAGCACATCGACCACACCGTTGCCGATCCGCCGCAGTTCCTTGAAGTCGTCACCGTAGATGCGCAGCACCAGCGGGCTGTGCGCCCCGCCGATCTTGTCGTTCTCGCCGTCCACGATGGGCTGGCTGATACCGACGCTGATACCCGGCATGGCGCTCAGCCGTCGGTTCAGCCGGGCGACGAAGCTGGCCTTGGTCTCGCCGGCGGGCCAGGTGTCGTAAGGGGTCAGGCCCACGCCGGATTCGATGTGCGAGGGCGTCCACGGATCGGTGCCGTCGTCGTTTCGGCCCAGCTGCGTGACCACGTACGACACTTCGGGGAAGGCACGCACGGCCGCCCGATAATCGGAGGCCATGGCGCTGGCCTTCTCCAGCGACAGGCCGGAGGGCAGCTGCACCTGCACCCACAGGGCGCCCTCGTCGAGATCCGGCAGGAATTCCCGCCCCACGTTGCTGCCCATGACGGCGACACACGCCAGGGTGACGAGCACGGCCACCGCCGCGATCCATGGCCTGACCAGCAGCCGGCCGAGCGCACCCGCATAACGATTCTGCAGCCACTCCAGCGGCTTGTTGTGGAACAGCTTGTGCGGCTTGCGAAACGCGAGGTACGCCAGGCCGGGAATCAGCACCAGCGTGGTCAGCAGCGCGCCGATCAGCGCGAAGCCCACCGTATAGGCCATCGGCGCGAACAGCTTGCCTTCCGCGTGCTCGAACGCCAGCAGCGGCAGGTAGGCGGTGATGATGATGAGCGTGGCGAAGAAGATCGGCCGGGCCACCTTGGCCGTTGCCTCGAGCACTTCCTCCGGCGACAGCGTGGTGGTCGGATGCGCCTCGCGACGTCGCAGGATCGTCTCGGTGACCACGATGGCGCCGTCGACGATCACGCCGAAATCGATCGCGCCAAGCGAGAACAGGTTCGCCGGCGTTTTCGTCAGGTGCATCAGGATGAACACCACCACCAGCGAAAACGGGATGGTGACGGCCGCGATCAGCGCGCTGCGCGGGCTTCCCAGGAACAGGATGAGCACCAGGCAGACCAGGCCGACGCCTTCCACTACCGTGTGCTGCACCTTGTGCACGGTAGCCTGGACCAGATCGTCGCGATCGATGTAGGGCACGATCCGCACGTCTTCCGCGGCCAGCTTCCGGTTGAGTGACGACACCGTCGCGTGGATGCCCTGCAGCACGCGCGAGGCGTTCTCGTGCAGCAGCATGTCGACGATGCCCTCGACCGCATCGGGGTTGCCGTCCTTGCCGAGGATGCCCTCGCGGGTCTGGTGACCGTACGACAGCCGACCGACGTCGCGCAGCATCACGGGCACGCCGTGGTTGTGCGCGACCACGATGGCGCCCATGTCGTCCAGCGACCGGACCAGCCCGATGCCGCGCACCACGTACGACTGCTCGCCGCGCGAGATACGCCCGCCGCCCGCGTTGGCATTGTTGGCGGCCATCGCGGCGATCACGTCGTTCATGCCGACGCCCAGTCGTTGCAGGGCGGCCGGGTCCACGGTGAGCTGGAACTCCTTGGTGAAACCGCCGAAGTTGTCCACCTCGGCCACCCCGGGTACCTGCTTGAGGGCCGGGATCACCACCCAGCGTTGCAGCTCGGACAACTGCATCAGGTTCTTCGACGGCGATTCCAGCGTGTAGCGGTAGATCTCGCCGGCAGGTCCGGAGACGGCATCCAACCCGGCGGACACGCCGGACGGCAACGACACGTCGGCCAGCTTCTCGCGGATGCGCGAGCGTACCCAGTAGTCCTCGCTGCCTTCCTTGAAGGTCAGCGTGATCAGCGACAGGCCGAACGAACTGCTCGACCGCATCGTGGCCAGGCCCGGCACACCGGCCAGCGCGCGTTCGATCGGCGTGGTGATCTGCTGCTCGATCTCCTCGGCGGCCAGGCCGGGCGCCTGCGTGGTGACCTGCGCGGTCACGTCGCTCAGCTCCGGGTAGGCCTCGATGGCGATCTGGGTGGCGGCGTAATAGCCGTAGCCCAGCGTGAGCAACATCACCGCGGCCACCACGCCCAGGCGATGGAAGCAGAACGTCATCAGGCGCGCGATCATTGCAGCAGCACTCCGCCACGCGTGACCACGGCATCGCCGGCCTTCAGGCCCTGCACGATTTCCACGTCGGCACCCACCTCGCGGCCGGCCTCCACCGTGTGTCGTTCGAAACACCAGGGCGCGCGTTCGAGGAAGACGCTCAGCCGGTCGTTGTCCATGAGCAGTGCACTTTGCGGCACCAGGACGTGGGGGCTATCGGGCGCGTCGAAGGTGGCCTGCCCGAACATGTTGGGACGCAGGTGATCCTCCTGTCCGGCCACGACGAAGTGCGCCTTCAGCCGCCGCGTGTCGCCGTCCAGTGCCGGATCGATCGCCTGCACGCGACCCTGCAGCACCACGCCCGGCAAGCCGATGAAGGTCAGTGCCGCCGTGCTGCCGCGATGGACCCAGCCGGCCTGGTCTTCGGGCACGTAGGCCGTTACCCAGGCATGGCCGGTGTCGCTGATCGTCAGCAGCGCCGTGGTCGCATCGGCGACCAGCGCACCCGGCGCGACGCCGAGTGCGGTGACGACGCCGGCCAGCGGCGCCCTGACCGCGACGCTGCCGTCTTTCGCCACCGCATCCGCCCCGCCGGCCAGGGCGGCCAGGCGTGCCCGTGCTCGGGCTTCCTCGGCGATCGCCTGGGCCGAGGCGCTGCGCGCGGCTTCCAGGTCGCGGGTGGATGCGCCACCGGCGTCGCTGACTTTCTGCGCACGATCCAGGGCCTCACGGGCCAGGCCTAGCGTATCGACCGCCTTGCGTTCGTCCGCGCGGGCATCGGCGATATCGACCGACGTCAGCGTGAGCAGCACCTGGCCTTTCTCCACGCGATCGCCCAGACCCACCCAGATCCGTGCGATCCGGCCGGTGCCGGGCGAGACGATGGCAACGGTACGCACCGGATCGGCTTCCACCGTGGTCGGCCAGGTGACATGCGATGCAGCGGTATCCACCCGCACCGGCGCGATGGTGAGGGCGCGTCGCAGCGGCGATCCGTCTCCGACCTTCACCACGCCGTGTTCCACGGTGAAAGCGGGCACCGGCGCGGCGTCCGACGGCGGGTGCGAACAACCGGCGAGAGCGCCGGTGAGGGTGACCAGGGCGAACGGGACGAGGGCAAGGCGAAGGGCAAGGGATGTCATGGCGCGATCTCGAGCGCACACGCAGACGCGCACCGCCCGATGCGGAGGCTCGGGCGTGCGACGCGATACGTGTCATGGAAAACGAAGGGCACCCGCGATAGCGGGCCACCCGTGGCATGGCCGTGCGGTCAGGCCGATGGTGGCGGTTGCATGCCCCTGCGTTTATAGCTCGTTGGATACATCGCGCCGCTCCAGGGATGGTCGCTGCACCGCAGCAGCGCGATTAACGCCGAGCCGTCTTTCGGTCGTCTTTCCGAAGGGCGTTTTTTACGAATTATTTTCGCGCGACAGTGACCAGCCCGGGAACGGATCGGGCAACGACCGCCAGCCGACGGTACCCAGGACCATTTCCTCGTCGGTGAGCAGGCAGGCATCCAGTGTCTCGCGCACCACCGCCTCAGGCAGATCGACACCGATCATCACCAGTTCCTGCCGCCGATCGCCGTAACGGGCGTCCCACAGCGCCAGCACCGCCCGGCGCTGGTCGTCGCCCGGCAGCTCGTCGGCATCCGGCGGGGAAACCCCGAGATCGCCTTCGTCGAAGGGCACGCGAAGTCCGGCGCGCACGCGATGACGACTGGCCCACCAGTGACCGGCGGCGGCGACCTCGGTGGCACCGCCGGCCACCGCCAGGCTGCCTACCCAGTCCATGCGCGAGGCCAGCCAGAAATAGCCCTTGGCGCGCAGCACGCCGCGGATGCCCTCGTCGAACAGCCGTTGCAGACGTGCCGGATGGAACGGCCGCGTGGCGCGATAGACGAAGCTGGTGATGCCATAGGCCTCGGTCTCGGGGGTGTGCGCCCCCATCAGCTCCTTGACCCAGCCGGGCGCCGTCTGCGCCTTGTCGTAATCGAACAGGCCGGTGTCCAGCACCAGCGCGAGGTCCACCTCGCCGAACGCCGCCTCGACGATCCGCGCGTCACGGTTGAGCGCACGCAGCACGGCGCGCACCTGCCGCCGTGCCACGCTGTCCAGCCGGTCGCACTTGTTCACCACGATGACGTCAGCGAATTCCACCTGCTCGGTGAGCAGGGTGACCAGCGAGCGATCATCGTCGTCGCCGTTGGACTGGCCACGCGAGGCGATGGAATCGGTGGAACAGAAATCGGCGAGGAAACTGGGGCCGTCGACCACCGTGACCATCGTGTCCAGCCGCGCCAGGTCCGACAGCGAGAAGCCGTCCTCGTCGCGCACGTGGAAGGTGGCTGCCACGGGCATGGGCTCGCCGATGCCCGTGGATTCGATCAGCAGGTAGTCGAAGCGTCCTTCGTCGGCCAGCCGGCGCACTTCCTGCATCAGGTCGTCGCGCAACGTGCAGCAGATGCAGCCGTTGGAAAACTCGACCAGTTTTTCCTCGGTGCGACTGAGATCGGCACCGCCGTCGCGGATCAGCGACGCATCGATGTTCACCTCGCTCATGTCGTTGACGATCACCGCCACCCGTCGTCCGTCGCGGTTGTGCAGCACATGGTTCAGCAGCGTGGTCTTGCCCGCGCCGAGGAAACCCGACAGCACGGTGACGGGCAACCGGTTCGCGCGCGTGGCGGCGAAGGGCGCACTCATGGCTGCAGGTCCACGTGGCTGGCAGTGCCCTGCAGTGTCTGCTGGTTGCTGCCCGAGCCACCGATGGTGTCGACCACGATCTTCTGTAGCCCCGGGAATGCCGCCGCCAGACGGACGTCGACGTGATCCAGCCGCGCAGCGGTGTGGCAGGTGTAGTGATACGCCGCGTCGATATCGGCATGGCCGCCAGGCTCGGTCGCACCGCCGAACCCGTGCGGCGACACCGTCGCGGACACGAGCGTGCAGCTGGCCGCCGCGGCGGGCACGAACCAGGTTCCCGCCTTCAGCGTGGCAAGGGCCTTGTCCAGCGCCGCGTGCTCCTGCGCCGAGCCCGGCGGGTGCTCGAAGCCGACGGCGTCATGGCCGGGCAGACTCAACTGCACGTCGAGCGCGTCGGCTTCCATCGACACCCCGACGCTGGCCTGGCCATGCACATGGGGGCCCAGGTGACGTTCCTCGGCACCGGCGGCGGCGGGCAGCAGCGCGACCAGGAACGGAAAGACCATCATCGACATATTCATGGGTTCGTCTCCGGGTGAGTATTGTTATAATATAACACTCGAAGCGAGCGATAGCGTCATGTTTCGTTGAATTTGAGCAGTCTTCCTGCATTCGCGATGACGATGAACGCGCCGAGGTTTTGCAGCATCGCGGCGGCGAGTGCGCCGTTGCCGGCCCATCCGCCGCCGAGCGCCATGCCGACCAGGGCCAGTGTCCAGGCCGCGCTGAGCCCCAGGTTGACCCGTAGCGTGCGCCGGGTGCGACGCGCCAGCCGCACCGCCGTGGCGATACGCGAGAAGTCGTCGCCCGCCAGCACGATATCCGCCGAGGCCAGGGCGATGTCGCTACCCTGCCCGCCCATCGCCATGCCGACCAGGCCTGCGCGCAGCGCCAGGGCATCGTTGATGCCGTCACCCACGACCAGCGGCTTGCCCCCCGCGGCGACCACCGATTGGACGAAGGCCAGCTTGTCTGGCGGCAGCGCCCCGGCGACGACATCCTCCAGGCCCGCGATGGCGGCGACCCGGGCGGCTTCCGACGGACGATCGCCGGTGAGCAAGGCTTGCCGGCGGATGCCCAGCCCGCGCAGCGCGAGCAAGGTATCGGCCACGCCCTCGCGCACTTCGTCGGCCAGGCACACCCAGCCCAGCAGACGACCCGCCTCGGCCACGGCCGCCACCGGCCCGTCATGATCCGGCGGTGCGGACACCGCGACGCCGTGCTGCCCGAGCAGGCTTTCGCGACCGAGGAACACGGGACCCGCCGGGCCCTGCGCGCGCATGCCGAAGCCGGCCTCCTCGCGGATATCGTCCAGCGCGGCCGGCGTGCCCGGCCATTGCGCGATGGCACGCCCGACCGGATGGGTGCTGGCCGCGCCCAGCGCCATGGCGACGGACGCCAGGCGCGCGCGATCGTCCTCGTGCGATGGCGCCAGCCGGACCACGCGCAGGCGCCCGGTAGTGACCGTGCCGGTCTTGTCGACCACCAGGGCGTCGGCTTCGGCCAGGCGTTCGAACACGATGCTGCTCTTGACCAGGATGCCGTGGCGCGCGGCCACGCTCACCGCGGCCAGCGCGGTGGATGGCGCGGCCAGCACCATGGCGGAGGGACACGCGGCCACCAGCAGCGCGAGCACGGCACCCATGCTCTGCGTGGTGAACCAGAGGATCAGGGCGACGAGCAGCACCAGCACGAGGTAGCGTCCCGCATAGCGTTCGAGCAGCCGGGTGATCGGCGGCTTGCTCCGCTCGGCGTCCTGCATCAGCGCCACCACGCGACCGAGCGCGGATTGCGAGCCGACGCGCGACACGCGCACGTGCAACAGGCCGTTGAGGCTGAGCGAACTGCCCAGCACGGTGTCGCCCACCGCCACTTCCACGGGCAACGATTCGCCGGTGAGCGATGCGGTGTCCACGCTGGCCGTTCCCGTGACCACCACGCCATCGGCGGGTATGCGATCGCCGGGCCGCACCTCGATCACGTCGCCGGCCACCAGCCGCTCGGCAGGCACCGTGTCCACCTGGCCGTCTCGCACCATGCGCGCCGTGCTGGCCGTGAGGGCGGTCAGGGCCTCCACCGCTTCGCGCGTGCCCAGCAGCGAGCGGTCTTCCAGCATCTGCCCGACCAGCATGATGACCGGCAGCAGCGTGGCGGTGACGAAGTTGGCCGACACCAGGCAGGCCAGGATCGCCAGCGCCACCAGCTGGTCGACCACGCCATGCAGGTCGGGCTGGTGCAGGCTGCGCAGGGCCGAGGCGAACGCGGGTCCCGCCACGAGCACGGCGGCGACGGCCTGGAGCAGGCCCACCTCGACCGTGCGCTCGGGAAACAGCGCGGCCAGCACGAACGAAAAAGCGATGAGGCCCGCGGCCAGCAACACCGCGACGATGCGCAGGCGCCAGCGGCGACGTTCGCTGCCGGTCAGCAGCATCGCGCCCGGCGAGGCGACGGTGGCGGTAACGGTCATGGGCTGGCTCCGGAGATCAGGACATGCGTGTGGTCGCCGGCAGGCACCGTATCGACCCGGCCGACGATGTCGAAGATCGACCTGACCCGCTCGCGATAGATCTGGTCGACCACGGTGCGCCGGTCCAGCGAGGGGTCGCGGCCCAGCGACAGCACCACGGCCGAACGTTCCTCGGCCTTGTGCACCGCCTCTTGCGCGCGGGCACGCGCCTCGTCGAGGGCACGCTCACGATTCTGCTCGGCCATCTGGCGGCGGTTCTCGGCAGTGGTCCGCGCATCGGCCAGCGAGCGCTCCACCTGCTGGGCGACGGTCAGCACGCTGTCGAACGATTCCTTGGCCCCGGCGGGGATCGACGGCACCACGTCGATGCGCGCCACGCGGATGCCCATGCCGCCGTGGGTATCGGCCGCGGCGGCAAGGCGCCGGTTGACCTCGCTCACCAGGTCGAGCGCGAAACGCTCACGCTGCGTGGCCAGCCGTGGCGTGCCCGCTGCCTCCGGCCGTGCCACCAGGATGCCGTCGAGGGAGCGGCTGGCGCACAGGTGCACGGCGGCGGCGATGAGCGCACGCCGCAGCAGCGGCTCGATATGGTCGCCCGCGGTCACGAAGGCCACCGGATCGTCGATCTGGTAGAACAGCATGGTGCGCAGGTGCACCAGCGCCCCGTCGCCGGTCATGAAGAACCACGTGTTGTCGCGCGCGTTCGGCGAGGTGGCGGCACCCTGTCCCGGCACGTCCTGCATGCCTTCGTCCATGGGCGATCGTGCCTCGAGCACGTCGGGCGCGAACTGCACCTGGCGCCCCTGCGAAGGCAGCAGGATCACGGCGTCGATCGGCGCGGGCCAGGTCAGCAGCAGGCCGGGGCCCGCCGTGCGGACCACCTGGCCGAAGCGCATGACCACCGCGCGGCTGTCGGCCGGCACGCGCTGCACGCCGTGCAGCAACCAGGCGCCGGCCAGCAGGGCAACCAACGCGAAGAGCAACCGGAACGACCAGGTCAGCGTGTCGGCAAGGACGGGTGCACGCACGGGCATCATGGCTTCTTCGCGCCCTGCCCGGCCGCCGGACCGTCCACCAGCATGCGGAACGGCGCGGCATCCGTGCGCAGGATGATCCGGGTGCCCGGCCCGACCGCGGCATCCATGGTGTCGAACGATCGCAGCATCGTGTAGAGCTTCGGATCGGTGGTGTACGCCTTCTGGTAGATGGCGGTGGACTGCGTCTGCGCGTCCGCCTCGATACCCGCCGCCTCGGCCTTGGCCCCGGCCACGGCGATGCGCGCATCGCGCTCGGCTTCCGACACGATCTGCGCCGCCTGCCGCTGGCCCTCGGCGGAGCGCTGCGCGGCCGCTGTGTCGCGCTCGGATTTCATCCGGTCGATCGTCGCCTGCAAGGCTTCGCTGGAGAGCGTCAGGCGCTCGATACCCACCTGGCGAATATCCACGCCGTAGACACGCCGGGCCTGCTCGCCCACGCGCTCACGCAGCCGCGCCTCGAACGCATCGATGCGGATGTGTCCCGGATCGGTGTTGACCATCTGGGCCAGGTCGAAACTGCTGGCCGTCATTTCCAGCGACGACGCCATCAGGCTGCGCAGCTGCGACGCGGCCACGTCCGGATCGTTCTGCACGGCACGCAGGAACAGCTGCACGTCGTCGGCGCGATGCGGCACCGACCAGACCACGTAAGCCTGCACCAGGACACGCAGGCCGTCGCGCGTACCCACGTCCTGCAGGCCACTGGATGTGGTGCGCAGCCGAAGATCCACCAACGTGGTCGCCTCCACGGGCGAAGGCCATTTGAAGGCCGCGCCCGGTGCCAGCAGGACGCGGTCCGGACGGCCGAACCGGGTGACCACCACGCCCTCGCCCGGGCTGACGATGACGATGCACGCGCAGACCGCGGCCAGCAGCACGATGGCCGCCGCCACGGACCAGCGAACGGTACGGGCGCGTGGCGACGAGGTGGCCGATGCTTCGGTAATGCTCACAAGGTGTCCCCTGGTCCGGCCGCGACGGGTCGAAGGTCGAGCGTGGCCTTCTCGCTGTCGAGGCGGTGATCGATGATGGTGAGGTGGGCACGGTTGAGCGCGTCGCCCACGTGCGTCAGCCAGGATTCGAAAACGAACACGTCCGGCCCCGCATGCAGGCTTCTTGTGCTGGCCTGGAAGGTGGCGAAGGTAGCCTGGGCGCCGCCGATCTTCTCGCTGGCCTCGGCGCGGGCCTGGTTGACGGTTCGTGATGCGTCCTGGGCGGCACTGCCGCGCAGGGCGAACGCGCGTGCCTCGCTCTGGAAACGCATCGCGTCGCTGCGGATGCCTGCCGCCTGCACGTTGTGGTATGCCGAGGCGGCACCGCTGGGCGGATGGATCGCCTCAACCACCACGTTGACCACCGCGATGCCCGCATGGAACGCGGCCACGCGCCGTTGCAGGTCGTCGCGAAAGCGCTCGACGAAACCGGCGCGGTTTTCGCCCAGCAGTTCGTCCAGCGTGGACGACGAGAAATGGGTCACCAACATCCGCCCCGCCTCGGCGCGGATGAGCGCGGCCGGATCGGTGGCGCCGTACACCGAGGCCATCGCGCCGTCGTCGTCGTCGGCCACGCGGAACACCACGCGCAGATCGACGTTGACCACCTGGAAGCCCTGCCGATCACCGGAGCGGCTGGCGATGAGGTAGCTGGCCTCGCCCGGGTGCGAGCCATCCCACAGCCGGTCCGCCGTCGCGGCCGGAATCGCCTCCGCGCCCATCGCGCCCTCGGCATCGTCGGCACCCGCACTGGCCAGTTCGGCCATGAGGCGACCGCCCGGCTTGCCGGAAAACACGATCGGCAGCGGATGGATCACCCCGAACTCCACCGTGCGTGCGCGCCCCAGCGGCCACGGCAGGTGCACGTGCAGGCCCGGTCCGACGACGGCGACCGGCACGCCGAAGCGTTCGACGACCGCGCGCTGCGACACGCCCAGGACGGTCACGGCGCTGGACAGCCACGCCAGCAGCAGCACGAAGAGGCCGGTCGGCAACGCGGCTCGGGCGAGGAAGGCCATTACCCAGCTGCGCGCGAGGTCGATCCCGTAGGCATCGCGCAACCAGCGCGCCGCATGGCCCGGACGCGGCCATGCCATGCGCAGCACGGAGGTCAGCCACGGGAGCGCCGGATTGCGCCGCGTGGACGTGGGACCCAGCGGCATGAACAGTTGCAGCGCCGCGCGCAGGATGGACTCGACCGCACAGGCGCCGATGACGCCACCGACGACGTAAAGCACGCCGTTGGCCCACAGGTAGCCCTGCGCGGCGAACAGGCTGGCGACGCCGCCCGCGGCCAGGGACAGCAGCGGCGCCCGCAGCAGATCGCCCACGCCCGGCCCGTCTCCAGGCGACCAGGTCGCCGCCAGCCTTTGCAGGAATACGGCGGGTAGCGTGGCCACCAGCAGAACCACCGCGGTCCACAGGGGCGGCGGCGTATCCATCCAGCCCGGCACGCGGAGGAACCCGACGACGCCCAGCAGCACGACGAGGTTGCCCGCGACGGCCACGATCCCCGGCAACCAGTCGCCGGTCCAATCGATGGCGTCGAACCGTGCCCGAAGCCGGCGTAAGGCAAGCGTGGCCTGTGCGAGCCAGGGCGACGACGGCAGCTTCGGGTAGGCCATGGCCCGGGCCGGGCCGACCCAACCGTCCGGCCGTGCACGCACGCGTGCTACCAGACCTTCGGCGAACCAGCCCGTGGCGGCGGCCAGCAGGGACAGGCCGGCCAGGCGGAGCGCCAGTGCGTCGGCCGACAGGGCGACCAGGGAAAGGACGAAGGCAAGCGTGCCGGCCACCGGCATGATCCAGGGGACCGATGGCGACGGACGTCGGTCACCAGCGTGCGAATACGGGAGCATGAGCGACGCCTGGAAACGAAAAGGGCCGGACCCCACGAGGCGTCCGGCCGCGACGTTATGTTATAACGTCTATCGCAATCAAGTCCCACGCGTCATTCCTCAGGAACTTGCGAAAGTGTGGGCGGCCTTCGGGCTTCTGGGCGCTACCACGCCCCTGGGAGCGCTTCGCCAACGCGTTCAGCATCGCGCCGATGACGTGCCGGAGCGGAATTGAGTTTAACGGGCCGGGCGGTCACTATCCCCGGTATTCCCGTCAGGTTCCCTACGCGCCCGCCATGCCGCCCAAGAAAAGCACGCCGAAGAAGACCGCTCCAGCGAAGGCAAGACAGAAGATGCAGATGGCGGACATCGCCCGCCTGAGCGGCGTGTCCAAGTCCACCGTATCGCGCGCACTGGCCGGCAGCGCGCTCATCAGCGAGGAAACCCGGGAGCGCGTCCGCGAGGTCGCCTCCCGTTTCAAGTACACGATCAACCGGATGGCCGTGGAGTTGCGCTCCGGCACCAACCGCACCATCGCCGTCGTGGTGCCCTACGAGGACCACTGCCGCCAGACCTTCGCCGACCCCTTCTTCCACGCCATGATCGGCAGCCTGGCCGACGCGCTTACCGAGCGCGGGCTGGAAATGCTGCTCACGCGCGTTCCCGCCGACCACATCGATTCAATCGCCGCCATCGTCGACGGCGGCCGCGCCGCGGGCGTCATCCTCATCGGCCAGTGGCGCCAGCACGAGGCGCTGAACGAACTGGCCGCCCGGTCCGTACCGTTCGTGGTCTGGGGTGCCCACCTTCCCGGGCAGCAATACTGCAGCATCGGTGGCGACAACCGGCTGGGCGGCCGCCTTGCCGGCGAGCATCTGGTGGCGAAGGGCCGCACGCAGGCCATCTTCCTGGGTGACCGCGAGCTACCGGAAGTGGCCCTGCGCCTCAAGGGCTTCACCGAGGCCCTCAAGGCCGGCGGCGCATCCCTCGGCGCGCGCCGGATCAAGGCGACGTCGTTCCTGCCGGACTCGGGGCGCGAGGTCATGCAGGCGGTGATGAAAGAAGGCCATGCCATCGATGCCATCTTCGCCAGCAGCGACCTCCTGGCCATGACGGCCGTGGGCGTCCTGCACGAGCACGGCATCTCTGTACCTGGCGACGTATCCGTCATCGGCTACGACGACGTGGGCATCTCGGCGCACTTCAATCCGCCGCTGACCACGGTGCGACAGCCCATCCATGCCGGCGGCGTGGCGCTGGTCGATGCATTGACCCGGCTCATCGCCGGCGAAGCCGTAGCGGACGAGCCCATGCTGCCGACGGAACTGGTCGCGCGCGCCAGCAGTTGAAGCTGCCGCCGCGACCTCAGTAACCCTGGCCCGTCGCGGTCCTCGACTCGATCGCCACCGTGGGCGACCCGCCGGCCGATGACACCACCACCCGGTTGCGCCCGCCCCGCTTGGCCGCGTACAGGGCGCTATCGGCCGTCATGACCATGTCGTTCCAGGCCTCACCCGGCTGCGCCACGTGCAGCCCCACGCTGACCGTGCAGGCCAGGCTGTCGCGCGCGTTGAGCAGGATGGGTTCGCCTTCCACCGCCTGGCGTAGTCGTTCGGCGACGAGTCCTGCCGCCCAATCGTCGGCATCCAGCAGCAACACCATGAATTCCTCGCCGCCCACGCGGCCCAGCCGGTGCGGCGGCGGCACATGCAAGCGCAGCCGGTCGGCGATCGCGACCAGGGCCTCATCGCCGCCGACATGGCCCCAGCGATCGTTGATCCCCTTGAAATGGTCGACGTCGATCATCACCACCCCGATCCGCTGGCGCCGTCGTGACGCATCCACGGCGGCACGCTGGCCCAGCTCCCAGATGACCCGGCGATTGGACAACCCGGTCAGCGCATCCTGGCTGGCATACCGGACCAGTTCGGCATCGAACTGCCGGGTCAGCATCCACAGGAACCCCGGCGTGATGACCCAGGTCAGGAGCAGCCGGGTCAGCAGGCCGAAGTTCGCGGTGGGATCGACCCCGATAACCATGTCGGCATGGGCCAGCCACCACAGGCAACGCGCCAGCAGCGCCAGCGCCCAGAGGAAATGGAACGCGGCGCCCACCCGTGCCGCGGCGCGACGGGATTCGTCACGGCATTGCCAGAGCATGACGCCGGCCGCCACGGTGAGCATGCCGCGCAGAGTGGTGCCGGCCGGGATCATGAACTGGTAAAGCTGGCCCACCACGCCCACGTAGATCACTTCGAGCAGCCCCATCACCGAGACCAGGACGATCAGCGGCCATATCCGGAACGGGCGATCGAGATACAGCCAGAACGAAACGAGCGAGAACGTCGTGCCCAGGTCGATCAGGAGGTTGCCCACCACGCTCGACCCGATCACGACGACACGGAATGCGGGCACGATCAACACGATGAAGCCCGCGGCTATGCCGGCATGACTGGCCGCCATCCACAGCATGCCCTGGATGTAGCGACGCTTGCGCAGCGCGACGTGCAGGGCCGCGAACATGATGGCGGACAGCGTCGAGAACAACGCATTGATGATGAGCAAGGTGCCGGCATGCGCCTGCGCCGCGAGCCATTCCACGTAGATCACCAACCCTGACGAGTGACGGGCGTTCGCCCGGCGCGAAGTATAGAGCGAGCCCTTCTTACCAAGGCTACACCCCGTGTATCGGCCGCCGTACCCGTTTCTGGATGGTTTTCGTCATCAGGCGATGTAGAAGCGCCGCCGGAAGGCGTACATGTCCCTGAAGGTGCAGAACTCCGGTGCGCCCAGGTTCCATACCGGCACCTTGCTTGCCAGGTCCGCATGCCAGCGCCGGCGGGCCGCCTCGAACGCCTTGCGCTCGTCGGCGGTCAGGTCCGCCACCAGGTAGCCGAGCGATATGTGGAAGGTAAAGCTATCGTGGTCGGGCGCGCGGATGCCGGTGGCCTCCGACAACCGGTCGCGTAGCCGGCGCAGCTTCGCCTCCTCCGCCCCATCCACGGGCACCATCTCGATGCGCAGGCCCTCGGTGGGCCCGGCCCGCTGCGTGTCCACCCGCATCCGCAGCGGCAAGGCGCAGCCCAGGTCGAACAGCGCAAGCTTGCCGGCCAGCGCCGCGTCGCACTGCGCCATGGTGGCGTCGGTCGGCACGTCCTGGGGCCAGACCCCGGCCGTGCGGTGTTCGTCGTCCGCGCAGCCCAGCACGGTCATGTGGTAGCTCGACGGCGGCAGGACCGCCACCTTTTCCATGAAGGCCTGGGCGGGAAACTCGCGGTAGATATCCAGCAACGCGTCGAACCCGGCAAAGCCGGCATCCTGCTGCGGTACATGGCAGATCACGGTATTGCCGGCGAAGGCATGCACCTGGCGGTTGGCCAGGAACTTGTGGCCCACCGTGCGCGGCGTGGCCACCACGGGCGCCATCGGCGCCAGCAACGACAACCCGGCCAGGGCCGAGCCGCCGAGGGCTATCCAGTTCCGGCGCGCCGCATCCGGCAGGTCGTCTCCCGTCGTTGGGGTATCAGCCTGCATGGGCCGCGCCCTCCAGGCCATCGCGGTAGCGCAGCACGGACTCGGGCTCGTCGGTCTGGATGATGCTGACGCCTTCGCGGAACAGGCGCCCCCACACGGCATCCGGATTCGCCAGGGCATCGGCGTCGCCACCGTAGCCGGCCACGAAGCCCTGCCACAGCGTGTTGACGAACAACCGCACGTGCAGCCGGCGCGCGGCGACCACCACGGGTGCGAGCTGCGCGGCCTGCATGCGCGGCAGCTCGAACGCCACCGGTCGTGCGCCGCCCTCGCCCTGCTTCGTCGCGATCGCGGCCAGGTCGGCGTCGCCGTGGGCATTCATGAGGATGGGCATGAAGTTGACGTGGTCGAACGGCGACATCGCCGCCAACGGGCTGCTGTCCACGCCCACTTCCGTCTTCACCACCACCTGCCGCTCCATGCCCGCGCGGCGCACCGCGTCCACCGTCTCGACGTAGACGGCCGCCTTCACGTCGAGGTTGAGCATGATGCGCCCCTTCGCCGCGGCCAGTATCTGCGCCAGCGACAACGGATGCAGGTCGGTCAGGGCCATGCCCGGCTGGCCTTCGTCGTCCTTCAGGCGCAGCTGCGAGAGGTCGGCCCAGGTGAGGTCGGCCACCTTGCCGTGGCCGTCCGTCGTCCGGTCCACTGTATCGTCGTGGAACATCACCAGGGTGCCGTCGGCCGCCTTGCGCACGTCCGTTTCCATCATGTCCGCACCGATGGCGATGCAGCGCTGCAACCCGGCCAGCGAGTTCTCGGGCGCATGGCCGGCAAGCCCATGACCGGGCGCGGGGTTATGGCAACCCCGGTGGGCCACGACAATGAGCCCACCGTCCGGGCGCGCCAGCCGCGCCTGGGTCGCCTGCATGGACGTGGGGGCGGCCTGCAGCGGCAGGGCCATCGCCAACAGGGCGATGCCCAGGGCCGGAAACGTGGGATGCATGGGTATCTTTCCTCGGGATCAGAGCTTGGGCGTGTAACGCACGCCGAACCAGTATGTCGTGGGAACCGAGTAGCTGTCTTTCAGCAGGTTTTCGCGGGGGCCGACGAAGCTGGTGATGCGGGTATGGGTCACGTTGCTCACCTGCGCCAGGACGCTCAGCGACGGGGTGATCGCATAGGTGGCCGACACGTCCAGCTGCGAACGCGGTGCCCAGTACAGGTCCTGCCAGGCGATGTTGCTGACCACCGAGCGCAGCGCCTTGCCCTGCCGGTTGAAGGCCGCGCGCAGTTCCAGGCCGTCATGGGTGTAGAACACCGACGCGTTGGCCGTGTAGTTGGGTTGCCCGACCAGGCGGTCGATATGCCGGCTCTGCTGGGCGATGGTCGTCGTGCCGGTGCTGTAGGGCACCTCAAGGCCACCGTCCAGCATGGCGACGTTGCCGCTGACGCCGAACGACGACAGCCACGGCACGATTGGTTCGAGCGAGTTGAGCACACCGGACAGTTCCAGCCCGCGGATGTGCGCCTTCGACGCATTGGACGGCGTGCTGATGAACACGTTGTTGTACGTGGTGCCGTTGTACGCGAACGTGCCCAGGCTGGACAGCGTGAAGATCTCGTTCTGGATGCGCTTGTTGAACACCGCCGCCGACAGCATGCCGTCGTAGTCGCCGGGAAGCTGCCAGTCCAGCGCCAGGTCGAGGTTGGTCGACACGCGCGGCTTGATCTGCGGATTGCCGATGGTGACCGTGACGCCCTGGGCATTCGGGTTGCCGACATCGCCCGTGTTGACGAAACCGATCGAGGTGCGCGCTGCGTACGCATCGTACGGCGGCCGACCGAGCGTGCGGCTGGCCGCCGCGCGCAGGTCCAGGTTGTCGTTGATGTGGTAGGTCATGATCGCGGACGGCAGCAGGTAGCTGTACCGCGAGTGGGTCGGTGCATCCACATAGCCGTACAGGCCCGTGCTCGGATCGAGCTGGCGCTCGCGACCCACCGTGGACTGGCGCGTGCCGTCGTAGTGCAGGCCGGCCAGGATATCCAGGTTGTCCGAGCGATAGCCCACGTCACCGTAGGCACCGAAGATCTTCTCCTGGTGGGAGAAGTTGTCCTGGTTGCTGAAGGACGACTGGTCGGTCGCGTTGAAGGCGCTGAGCGGCACCGCACGCAACGCGGCGTTGGCCTTCTTCGGATCGATCGTGATCAGGTTGAGACCGAGGTAACGCATGGGTGCGTTCGACGGTGCCAATACATCGGCGATGTTCAGCGCGGGCGCCGTGGCGTTCGGCTGGAACTCGTCGCGGTACACGCTGTAACCCGGCTTGTCCGTCGTATACGACACGCCGGCGCCGAAACCGAACCCGCGATCGGATTCGTCGCGGTTGAACGCATAGTCCAGCCGCCCGGTCAGGATCTTGTCCTCCGCGGTGCGCTTGTAGTCGGGGCGCCAGTACAGCAGGCTGTAGTTGCCGTAGTTGTAGTACGACTGCGGCGACACCGGGAACCGCTGGTTGAACTGCGAGGTGTCGTAGGTGAAGCCATAGGCCGACGTCGGGTTGACGGTCACGCCGGGGCCGGTGGTGCCGGTCGGTACCGCGGCGGGGCGCACCGCCCCGGTGATGTACTTGTACATCTGGATCGGCTCGTCATAGGTGGCATCCGACCACGACGCCTTGGCGCTCAGCACCTGGCGATCGTCCACATGCCAGTCCAGGCCGGTCTGGAAGAGCTTCGTGCGCGAGGTGATCACCTGGTTGGAATAGCCCACCTCGACATCGCCCACCGGATAGGTGCCGGAGGTCGGGGTCTGGTTCGCCACGACATTGCGGTTGCGCGGGTCGATGATGACTTCGTTGCGCTGCATATCGTCCTTGAACGAGTAGTAGCCGGCGGTCGCGTAGCCCTGCACGTCGTCGCTGAATTTCGCCTCGAACTTGCCGGTAAGGCCGTAACGGTCACGCTTGTCGTCGACGTACCAGTACTTGTCCTGCTGCGGCACCGCGTAGCCGTTGCCGAGCGCGGCGCCCGACTGCAGGAGGCCGTTGTTGCCGTAGAAGCTCTCCTGGATCGTGTCGGTGGTCATGTGCGTTTCGGTGTAGCTGCTCAGCGTCTGGTAGTTACCCGACAGCGTCACGCCATACTGGTGCTCGTCGCCGAACGTCGTGCTGCCCGTGGCGTTGAAGCGATAGCCCGGATCGTCCTGATTGCCGGGACGGCCGTTCTCACTCGCGTGCCCCGCCGAGGTCTCCATCGTGAAGAAGGGCTTGCCACCGTTCTCGAACGCGCTGCGCGTCTTGAGGTTGATGGCCCCGCCAGTGGCATTGGGATCCAACTCGGGAGTGAAGGTCTTTACCACCTGCAGCTCGCTGACCATCGAGGATGGCAGGATGTCCAGCCGCACGCCGCGCGTGATCGAGCCGAGGTTACCGTTGGGCGTTCCCGGTGACGCGATGGTCAGACCGTCGATGGTCACGTTGTTGTACGACGGGCCCAGGCCACGGATAACCGGCGTAGCCGCTTCGTCACGCGGGTGCTCGTTGTCCGTCGCCGGCAGCACCGAGATACCCGGCACGCGACGCAGCGCCTCCACGATGGTGGCATCGGGCAAGGCCCGCACGTCCGTCGCGCTGACCACATCGGAGATATTGGTGCTGGCACGCTTGCTGTCGATGGCCGCATCGTTGGCGCGCCGGATACCGGTCACCACCATGCCGTCGAGCTTCTGCGCATCCCCCGCCTGCGCCTTGTCGTCAGCCGATGCCGGCGTAGGCGGCACCTCAACGGGCGGCACGGAAGCGGACTGCGCAGCGATGCCCTGGCACCACGCCGCAACGAGGCACGCCAGCACGGTTTTGCGGAGGATACGAGTGTCGTTCACGGTGAAGCCCCTGGAATGGAATGTATTGCAACCGATTGCATCAAGGCTAACCAGGGGATGTTGCGGAATTATTTCCTTGGGCTTGGGGGGCTAGGGACGTATGTCGCGCACGTGCGTGCGCTCCTACGCCACGCCCCTGCCTACCGCTTCACCGAATCACGCACCAGAGCGTCAGCAGCAGCGCAGGCACCATCACCACGGTCCCGGTCTTCAGGAACTGCCAGAAGCCCACGGCCTCCTCTTCCCGCCGGATGGCCTGCAGCCAGAGGATGGTGGCGAGTGAGCCGGTGATGGACAGGTTGGGGCCCAGGTCCACGCCGACCAGCGTGGCATCCACGACGTGCTGCGTGGCCTCCGCCTGGGCCAGTGTGGCGCTGGCCAGGAGGCCGACGGGGAGATTGTTGGCCAGGTTGCCGCCGAGCCCGGTGGCCGCGCCAGCCGCCCACGCGGCGAGGGTGACGCTGCGCGAGGCCAGGTCCTGCAGGCCGTGCGCCAGCATCCCCACGACGCCGGTGGTGACCAGCACCTCCACCAGCACGAACAGGCCTGCCACCAGCGGCAGCACGCCCCAGGACACGCCAGCGATGGCGGCGCGCGGGCTTTCGCGTTTCCGCCATGACACGACCACGAGGGCGAGCACGCCCATGATCGCGGTAGGCAGGCCGAGGCTGCCGTCCCACGCGGACACGGCCATCAGCACCACGGCCGTGGCGGCGATGGCGGCCAGCGTGAGCTTGCCGTGGCCCGACAGGCGCGGCACGTCTACCTGGGTCTCGCACGATCCGCGCAGCTTGCCACGCTGGGTCAGGTACAGCGCGGCGAAGGTCACGCCGATGGATACCAGCGAAGCGAGGCCGAACCGTGCCAGCCACGCGCCGAGCGACGGCACATGGCCGGCGTACAGCACCAGGTTGGCGGGGTTGGAGATCGGCAGCACGAAGCTGGCCGCATTGGCGATGAAGGCGCAGATGAAGAGCAGCGGTAGCGGCTCGGCCTTGGCCCGCCGCGCAATGGCGAACACCGCGGGCGTGAGTACGACCGCCGTCGCATCGTTGGACAGGAACGTGGTGGTGACGATGCCGGTGAGGTACACCAGCACGAACAGCCGGGTGGACGACCCGTGTGCGTGGTTGACCGCGACGGCGGCCATCCAGTCGAACAGGCCCTCGCGCCGGCCCAGTTCGGACAGGAGCATCATCCCGGTCAGGAACAGATAGACGTCCATGCCCTTCATGACGGCCGAGGCGGCAGCCCCGGCCGGCAGGCAACCCAGCACCACCACGGCCACGGCGCCGCCGACGGCCCAGATCGCTTCGGGCCACTTGAACGGACGGCCGACGACGCCCGCAGTAGCCGCGCCGACGATCCCCCAGGCAAGCCACGGCGCGCTCATGCCGCACCCCCTGCGTTAGCGAGGCGAGGATCGCGCGTAACGCTGCCGGGATGACCGCATGCCTCATGTAGTGCATGACGGTTGAGGAACCACAGGGCGAGCGAGCCCACGGAGATGCCGCCCAGGACCAGGAACGCGCCCCGGTAGCCGATGGACTGGGCCATCATGCCGCCGAGCAGCGGGCTGAGCGCCGCGCCAACGCCTTGCATGGTCATGACGGCGCCCTGGGCCACGTTGACACGCCCGGTGCCTTGCATCAGCCGCGCGATGAGCGCGGGCACGGCGACGCTTTGCAGGCCGGCGCCGATGCCATCCAGTATCTGCACCGGGTACACGCCCCAGTGGCCGATGAACAGCGCAGCCACGAGACCACGTACCGGCAGCGCCAGGAAGGTGATGAGGATCACCCACCAGTAGCCGGTGGAACGGATCATCCGCATGGCCACGAGCGACGCCACCACCATCACCAGCTGGGCGACGATGATGGTCAATGCCGTGAAGGCGCTGGGATCGGCCTGGTGACCGGCGACCACGGCCATGCCATACAGCGGCAGCATCGCCGCGTTGCCGAGGTGGAACAAGGCGAGCGACGCGGAGAGTAGCAGCAATGGCCGGCAGGTCAGCAGGATGGAAAATCCCGAGGGTGCAGCGTCATCGTCGGCGTCGGTTTCCAGGCCGCGCGCGGCGCGGTGATCGATGGCCTTGGCGGGGATGAGCAGCACCGCGGCGATCGACAGCGCGGCGAAGACACCGGCCACGACGAACACACCGCCGAACCCGAACTTCCAGCCGACATAGCCCGACAAGGAAGCACCGATCACGTTACCTGCGTGGTTGGCCACCTGGTTACGCCCGAACTGCCGGTCGAAGCCACGCGCACGCGCCATGCCCAGCGTGATGCCGGCAATGGCGGGACCGATCAGCGCACCGGCGATCGCCGTCGCGACCTGCGAGATCGCCACGGTGGCGAACGAATGGGTGAACCACACGATGCACGACGCAAGCACCGTGCACAGGGCGGATACGACCACGGCCATGCGCTTCGCGCGCGTGGCGTCGATGACCGCGCCTGCGGGCGCCGTTACCAGCAGGCCAGCCACGCCGCCCATGGTCATCACGCTGCCGATGGCACCCGTGGTCCAGCCCAGCGACTGCAGGAAGACGCCGAGGAAGGGGCCGATGCCCGCTTGTACGTCGGCGATGAAGAAGTTGAGCGCCTCCAGGGGACGCTGCCCGGGCATGTGAGCGGCCGGCGCGCGATCCACGGCGCTCACCAGTGCCGCCCGTTCTTGTTGGGGCCCAGCTGGCTGCCCAGGATGCCGTGCGCGGGCCACGCCTCCACGGCATGCGCGTCGCTGCCCAAGGCCGCGTCCTGCCGCTCCCGCCGGGTCGCTTCCGCGGCCGTGAGCGCCTGAATGGTGTCGTCGCCCACGGCGCCGTGGCGATCGGTCGCCACGACGGTGATATCCACCTCTGTTTCGACGGCAGACCCCTGCACATGAGCCTCCCAGACGCACGGCTCGCCCGCCACGGGCGACATGGCGACCGTCGGGCCACCCGGCAAGCTCGCCGTCACCGAGCGGATGTCCTCCCCGAACACCTTGGCGCGGATGCGCATCGCGCCGGAGGCCGCCACGACCTGGCGCGAGGCCGGGTCGGTCACCAGCCGGCCATCCGCCGGCTGCGTGATCATGACGAAGGGCCGCGGATCGCGCAGACGACAGAAGCGCCAGCTGACCACGCCCTCGTCGACATTGACCACCGTGTAGCCGGGGGCGCCGTCGTCCTCCTCGATCTGCCCGGTGGAACGCGTGGCGCCGTACAGCACCGCACCGTCGTTGAGCAACTCGTTGTAGTGGGTGTGCCCGGTGTCGACGAACGCCACGCCCGCCTCGGCGAACAGGCGAGCGACCGCTTCGCCACCCTCGGCAAGATCGCCAGGATAGGCATGCATGAAGACCAGCGGCGCAGCGCCGCTGGCCTTTGCCTGCGTCAGCTCATTCGCCAGCCACGCATGCTGGGCGTCGCCAAGCCGGAAATCAGGGCCTCCCGCTCCCGCCGACACCACATCCAGGAACAGGCAGGCGCGCCCGTTGATCGCGACGCGGCGCGGCAAGGGGTCGGCATCCAGGCCCTCATGGAACGCGACCAGGTCGCCATCCTCGAAATCGTGGTCGCCAGGGATGGCGTGGAGCGGAAGCGGCATGCCCTCGAGCACGGCGCGGATACGCGCGTATTGCTCGGCCGTGGCATGGTTCGCGTTGTCACCGGGGAGAAAGGCGAAATCGACGCCATGCCGCATGCGCGCATTGATGTCGTCCACGACGGCGGAAAGGTGGGACAGGCTTTCGTAGCCGTCTTCGTCGGATGCATGCAGGTCACCTACATGGATCCAGGTCAGCATTCGCATGAACTTGCTCCGTTTCGACGCGGTGGGGATCCGCTACGAAACCGGTTGCAGCAAGCGTGCCATGCGGCAGATGCCCCGTGCCTGCGCGGCACCGGGGGAAACGAGAGGCACCGGTGTCCCCTGTGGGGACGGGGCGGTGTCCTGTAAACGGACACCGGAATTTGCGAGGGGCGCCCGTCCTCGCGCCGTCAGATTAGTGAGGGCAGTTTCACCTGGCAGGGTCGCGAGCGAAGCCGCGCGGGCGACACACTGCACCTGCGGCTTGGTCATAGTCGCCCTGCCGCACCAGGCTCCCTCCCTCCCCCCCCAGAGTGCCTGGCGCGACAGGTTTTTTATGCCTTGTTCGCGTCCATCGTCACCGAGTCGAGATGCTCCACGGACACAATGTCGTTGAGCCAGACCAGCCCGTCCCAACCAGGCTGCTGCGGGTCCTCCAGCTTCACCGTGCCGTCGATGCCCTCGTTGCCCTGGGCATCGCGAAACGTCTGCACGGTCGGCGGCACGGCGACGATGCCCAACACGGTACTGCCGTCCCGGAAATGCAGGCGCACCTTCGCGTTGAAGGCCAGCGTTCGCACGAGGGCCTTGATCCGGTCCACCTCACCCGCATCAGTGACGCCGTTTCTTTCGTTGGTGCTCAGGTTCATTTCGGTTCGCTCCGCGCCGACAGGGTCGGACATATCCAGCGTGCAGCATCGGAGCCGAGGCGTTAAAACGCGTGAACGGTCCGTGCGGAGGCTTTCGACGACGCTGAACGCAGAGGCGCGTGGCCCGCGCCGACATCGTTAGGCAAATGCACTGCGCAGCGACAAGTGCATCGTGCCGGTTTCACGGCCTGCTTCGCATGCTCTGCGTCATGCACTCATTCGCTCTTTCGGACATCGGCCGCCTGCTGTTCGGCGAATCGTCCCCGGTCTTTCTTGCGGAGGTCGCCCTCCGCGCGGCGCTCACCTATGTCGGCATCGTCGCCGTCATGCGCATGCTGGGCGCGCGCGTGGCAGGCCAGTTCACGCTGTTCGAGGTGTCGGTCAGCGTGGTGATCGCCGCGGCCATCGGCGTGCCGCTGCAGAGCGGAGATCGCGGGCTGCTGCCGGCCATCGTGCTGGTGCTGGTACTGGTGGCGTTGCAACGCCTCCTGGCGGAGGTGGGCCTGCGCCGTCGTCGCGTGCAGACGGCCATTTCCGGCGATGTGGCCCTCCTCGTCCATGACGGCACGTTACGGCTGGATGCGATGCGCACCAACGCCATTCCTCGCGAAACGCTGTACAGCCAGTTGAGGGCATCGGGCTATCTCAACCTGGGCCAGGTGCGGACGGTGTACCTCGAGCCATCGGGCAAGTTCTCCGTGATCCCCAGCAAGGAGATACGCCCGGGGTTGTCGCTGGTGCCGCTCACCGACGACGCCCTTCATGCCGAACTTCAGGTGACGACGAACATATGCGCATCGTGCGGTGCACGCTGGAAGGTCGCCGCGTGTCGCCACTGCGGGTCGACCACATCGGTCGCGGCCGTGCTCGACCGGAGGGATGCATCATGAGCATCGGGGACTGGTTGCATCGACTGCTGATGGGCGACGCACCTTGGCTATTCCTCATCGAGGCGATCTATCGCGCGGTTTTGGTGTACGTCGCGCTGCTTATCGCCATGCGGTTGATGGGCAAGCGTATCTCGGCGATGTTCGGCATTGCGGAGTGGGCGGTGATCCTGATGCTGGGCGCCGCCATCAGTTCGCCCATGCAGATGCCCACCCAGGGCATCCTGTCGGCGGTGGTCGTGCTCGGCACGGTCGCGACGCTTCAGCGGCTGCTCTCCTGGGCATCGTATCGACGGCGCAGCATCGAATTGAACGTCCATGGCGATGTCGACTGTCTGGTCGCCGATGGGCGGCTACGCATCGACCGCCTGCAAAAGACCAAGATATCGCGGGAGTTGCTGCTGTCCGAGCTGCGCGCCCAGGGCGTCCTGCAGTTGGGCGAACTTCGACGCGTCTACATGGAGCCCAACGGCCGGCTCAGTATCATTCGCTCGATCGGACCTTGCCCAGGACTGAACCTGGCCCCGGGCTCGTCGGGCCCATGGCCCGTGAGCAGCATACCCGGTAAGTCAATATGCGCCTGCTGTGGCGCGCCCGCCCACGCCGACAGCAACATGTGCCCACACTGCGGACGAACCGAGTGGACCGCCCCGGTGCGGGCGTGCTGAGACAGTAAAAAAAGACGCCCGGTTCACGGACCGGGCGAAATCGATCAGACCACATAACCGTGCAAAGGCCACACTCACCCTTGTTCGGCCGCCCTCTGGTTGCCCGCCTGCTCGGCCAGCATGGTCAGCTTCTCATCGGTGGCCTTCTCCTCCTTGAGCGTGTCCTGCAGCAGACCCACCGCATCCTTGTAACCGAGTTGCTTGCCGATGGCGCACAGCGTGCCGTACGACGCGATCTCATAGTGCTCGACCTTCTGCGCCGCACCGATCAATGCCGCGTCGCGCAGCGGGCCTTCGACGATGCCGTCGATAATTTCCTTTGCCTCCTCCACCAGGCCTTCCATCGCTACGCACTTGACTCGCTTGAGGCGTATGCCAAGCGTCTCCACCACCTGGTCGATACGCTCTACCTGCCCCTGGGTTTCTTCCAGATGGGTCTCGAACGCCTGCCTGAGTTCAGGCGCGGTGGCGGCGCGGGCAAGCCGGGGCAGCGCGCGGGTCAGCTGCTTCTCGGCACTGTAGATGTCCGAAAGCTCGTGGATGAACAGGTCGTCGATAGACTTGATAGCCATGGGTTCCTCTCTTGGGGGTGGGGGTGAAGCGGTCAAGCGCTCACAGGCATGGGCCGACACACCGGGCCGCCCGGGACATAGCCTTCGATCGTGGTCCAGCCCTCGACCCCGTCCTCGATCTTCAGGCGAACCGGACGGTTCTTCTGTCGACCGATGCACCCGGCGAGGTACAGCGCATGGCGGAAGCATTCGTCCTGGGAGGAGAACGCGCCCATGCGATGGGGGCCGTGGAACACTTCCCAGGCGAACGCGCGATTGGGCTGCGCCAGGGGGAGATAGAGGGTTTCGCAATGATTGGGAGAGATAGTCATACCTGTCCCTATCCAAAATGCATGCCACCGCACATAGGCTTTGATAATCAATTAGTTATACCCGCCCCTCAACAGGGTTCCAGGAAGAAATTGCCGATGGTCGGAAAAAGATTCAGGGGCTGTCGCATCGAGGCTCAGTCCGCTTCGACGCGCATCAGCACGCCGTGGCGCGGAAGCGTCGGAATCCGCCAGGTAGGTATGGGCGCATCCGGATCGGGCAACGTCACGCGAGGCGCGTGTCGCCATGTACGCAACAGCGTCGCCAGCAGCGCGACGGTGGCACCCTCGCCCGCGCACCGGTGACCCTGGCGCAGCGGCCCGAAACCTTGCGCGACCATGCAGGTGTTCGGCTGACGCAGGAAACGATCCGCCCGAAAGCGGCCGGGATCATCATGGATACGGGGATCGTGGTTGGTGCCATACAGATCCAGCAGCAGCCATTCGTCCCTGTCGAAGCTCATCCCGCGCCATGTGAACGGTCGCGCCACGCGTCCGCCCACAGCGGGGAAAAAGGGATAGAAGCGCCGTACCTCCTCGATGAACGAGTGCAGCACGATGTCGCTCGCATTCACCACGTCGGCGAGGCGCGTCACGCAGCCATTGCTCCGTCCGTCGGCGGCGGATCAGACCTTCGATCGCATGGCCCAGCACGTTGCCGGCGCCATCGATCATGGTCGACAGTTCACGTGTCCGCTGCCGACGTTGTGAGGCGTCCACGGTGACCCCCTACCCAGGCCAGCACGGCTTCTGTCAGCGCGGCCTCCACCTCGGTGTGGAAGCGGATGTAGTCGCCAGTGCGCCAGGTGTCCATGCGACGGGTAAATGCCGCTCCGACGCGCGTACACAGGTCGAACCGCGGAGGTAAACCCTTCACATCCCTGGGTCGTAAGAATTAAGTAACTTTACGTGAGTAACATGCCGGCGTGGCACAGATACCTGTGCCGAACTCAACGGGGAATCGCATGGCTCATCAGTGTTCCGATCCGGGGCGACGCCGCTCCGCCCGCTGGCCCTGGGCCGGCACCATCCTGTCGTTTGCCATCGGGCAGGCGATGGCGCAGTCCACGCCGCCGACGACCGCCCCGTCCGAGGCCAGCACGTCGCTCGACGCCGTAACGGTCACGGGCAAAGCGTTGTCGCTGCAGAAAGCGGTGGCGGAAAAACGTGCTCTGCCGGTCATCTCCGACGGCATCTCCTCCGACGAGATCGGCTCCATCCCGGACTTTGGCCTGGGTGAGGCGGTGCAGCGTATCCCCGGTGTGGCCATGACCATCAATAACGGGCGTGGCGAGGCCCAGTTCCTCAACCTGCGTGGCCTCAACCCTGACTACAACACCGTCACGGTCGATGATATCGCCCTGCCCTCCACGGAGACGACGACGCGCAACGTATCGCTGGATGTCCTGCCCTCTTCGCTGGCGCAGCAGGTCAGCATCTACAAGTCGGTCACAGCGGACCTCCCCGCCGATGCCATCGGTGGTGTGACCAACCTGCGCACACGCAGCGCGTTCGATGTGCCGGGCCTGTTCGCTTCCGCGCGCGCCAACCTGTCGCGCTGGGCCAACCAGCGCGTGGTAGGCAGCTCCAGGCCATCGGGCCAGGCCGAGGCCACGGTGAGCAACCGCTTCGGCCCGGACAAGCACCTCGGCTTCGTGCTGTCGTCCAGCTACTTCCGGCGCGATTCATCGTCGCTGGACACGGCCATGGACAGCAACGGCTACTACCCCTACAGCGGCGGCACGCAACGGCTGGCCTCCCTGCGCCAGAACGCGGCCGGCACCGGCTCGGTCCTGCGTCCATCCGATAACGTGGACGACCTGGTGGCAGTACCCGATCGACACCGCTGGCTCAGCTACGACAACGTCCGCACGCGCGAGTCGGTGTTCGGCAAGCTCGAGTGGGACAACCTGGAAAACGCCCGCGCGCACCTCACCGGCGGTTTCTTCCAGCACGAGAACGACGAACAGCGGCGCTCGCAATTCCTCTCGCGCGTCGGCCCGGCGACGCTGACCTCGCCAACCACCGGCAGCTTTGCGCGAGGCGCCGCGCAGGCCGACTTCGACCACTACGACCAGGTACGCCGCATCAAGTACGCGGAACTGGGCGGCACCTACGAGCCGGCCGAGCACAGCCAGCTCGACGTAACGGCCAACTATGCGGTGGGCAGTTACCGGCAGACCACGCAGGAGGATGTCTTCACCAGCGCGTCATCACCCAGTCTGGGCTTCGGCTACGGCGCGACACCCGGCGACACGGCCCTGTTCACGCCGTTCAACACGGCGTACTTCATGAATCCCGCTGGCTACGCGCAAACCAGCTATCTCTCCCGCGACGAGCGCAGTCGTCTGGGCACCGGCACGCTCAAGGCCGATTTCACGCATAACCTTCAGGAGGACGCCAGCGGCTGGGGCTACAAGGCAGGCGCCCAATCGATTCGCCGCCAGCAGCGCTACGACCTTGACGAGGTCGGCTACGTACCGACGCGCCTCGTCTCACTGGGCACCATCGGCATCGAGGACACCCTGTACCGTCCCTATGATGGCGCCGGCCAGACCCTGCTGCTGATCGATCCAGCCAAGGCAACCGCCTATTTCCTCGCCCACCCGGGTAACTATGCGCTGGCATCGACCAACGCCCGTAACAGCGCCATCGGCGATTTCAACCTCGATGAGACCACGCAGAACGCGTATGGCATGGTCGGCTACCGCGGCGATGCGCTCTCGGCCACGGCCGGTGTGCGCTATGAACATACCGGCCAGACCATTATCAACGCCGTGCCGCAGCCGGCGAACAGCCTGACCCGCACCGTGCGGCAGACCAGCGACAGCAGCTACGGCAAATGGCTGCCATCGGCCGTGTTCACCTACACCATTGATACGACGCTGGTGCTGCGCGGCGGCGCCAGCAAGACACTGGCGCGTCCGTCGTATGCCGCGCTTGCGCAGAATGGCGTACCGACGGTGAGCCTGGCGGGCGGCACGATCTCGCAGACCCTTGCCAATCCGGCACTGGCGCCGCGTGAGTCGAGCAACTACGACCTGTCGCTGGAGTGGTACGCCACGCCGGACGCGATGCTGTCGCTCGCCGCGTTCGACAAGCACATCCGCAACGAGATCATCAACCTCTCCAGCACGCAGTCGCAGGTCGATCCCGCCGGACTGCCCGGCACCTACCTGGTCACCACCACCCAGGCGCAGAATGCAGCGAGTGCACGGGTCAAGGGCCTCGAGTTCAGTCTGGTCGACCTGCGCTTCGACTTCCTGCCCGGGCCGCTGCAGGCCCTGGGCGGCACCTTCAACGCCACGTTGCTGGACATGACCGGCCCGTCGATCACCATGAGCGACGGCAGCCAGCGGACACTGCCTGCCCTGACCGGCGCTGCCAAGGCGGTGTTCAATGCCTCGCTGCTGTACACGGCCGGCGCGTTCAATGCCCAGCTGAGCGCGAACCGAACCGGCAAGATGCCGATCAGCTTCGCTACCGACAATGCGGTCAACGACGTGTACTACGCACGCACGCTGACCTACGACGCCCAGGTGCGCTACGCCTTCACTCCGCACCTCAGCGCGCTCGTGCAGGGAAAGAACCTCACCAATGCACGACCGACGCGCCTGCTCGGGCCGGGGCAGGACCTGGTCAAGGAAGAACTCGACAACGGCCGTGCGTACTTCGTGGGCGTCAACTATGTCTTCTAAGCGTGTTTCGCCCGGCCGTGGCATGACCGCGCTGGCGCTTGCCGTATCAAACGCCGTGGCGTGCCTTACCGTCGCCGGCGTAGCCTTTGCCGGTACCGCCACGCCTGCGCCATTCGTCCCACTGCCCACACTGGCGACTGAAGGGTGCTGGGGCGCACAGCCCGATGACGTACGTGCCGCCATCGCCGAGTGCAGCCGCCGCCACGTACCCTGGTTGGTGCTGTCCGTGCGCGCGGATGCGAACGGTGACGCCATGGCCGCCAGCACCTACGCCACGGCGCCCTGCGTGCAAGGCACAGCCTGCGTGCCGCTGGGCGAGGTGCTGGACCTTACGGGCGCACCGCGTTTCATGCTCCAGGTATCGCCGGACCTGCTCGATACGGTGCAGCACGCCGTCGCCGGCCATGCATCCGTCGGCCGTGTCATCGTCCAGCCGATGATCGACCGGCCGGTGGGCGACGTGGCGCCGACGAAGGTACGACCGGGGCTGCTTTACTCGCGCCGGCAGGTGTCGTCGCCCCGGCCGATGATGGTGCATATCCTCGAGGTCGACCTCACCCGGCCCGGTCTGCATTTCGTTGTGACGCCCGGGCAACCGGGACACGATGGCGACGGCAAGCCGACCGAGTTCGTCGCCACGAAGACGACCGCCTTCGCGAAGCGCGAACACCTGGACGCCGCGGTCAATGCCACCTATTTCCTGCCGTTCGATGGCGGCCACCTGCTCGACAAGCCATACGTCGCGCAGGCCGGACAGCCGGTGACGGTGGATGGCGTGTCGATGTCGCAGGGTCATCTGGATTCCGGCTACGACAACACCGACGCGCGCTCGGACGGCTCGCTGTGCATCCACGGTGCCCGCCTGGTCATTGCCGCGAAGGCATGCCCCGCTGGAACCACCGAGGCGGTCGGTGCCGGCCCGATCCTGATGCTGGACGGCAAGGAGCGTCTGCTGGGAGGCCCACGCGTGGACTACTACAAGGACAACGAGCCACGCACGGCGATCGGTATCGACAAGGCCGCCAGACGCCTGTGGCTGGTGATCGTCGACGGTCGCCAGACCGGCTACAGCGAAGGCATGCCGTTGCAGGAAATGACCGCGCTGCTGCGCGACCTCGGGGCCAGCTCGGCCATGAACCTGGACGGGGGAGGTTCGTCGACGATGGTGCTGCGCCGGAACGGCGCGGCCGCGATCGTCAACAGTCCCATCCACACCGGCATTCCCGGTCGCGAGCGACCCGTGGGCAACCACCTCGGCCTGCGCTTCGATCCGCAGTGACATAATCGATGCGGCCAGCGCCGCCGAAACGAGGAACCCTGCCCACCCATGCCCGCTCCCACTCCCCTTGCCAGCCAGGTGGCGCCGCAGTTCCTGCGTGCGCCGGACTCCGCCGATACGGTTTCCCACAACGAGCGCGACCTGCTCGACCTCGTCCGCCACCATGGCACCACCACGCGGGCGGATCTCGGCCGGGCCACGGGACTCACGGCCCAGTCGATCAAGCGGCTGGTCGACGAACTGGTCGAGCGCGGCATGCTGTGCATGGGCGAAACCATCTCGGTAGGACGTGGCAAGCCGGCGGTGGCCATAACCCTCGACCCGGCGTTCGCCTATTCGGCCGGCGTATCGATCACCACCGACTCGATGTCGTTGTGCCTGATCGATTTCGCGGGGAACGTGCTGATCCGCCACGACGAGACGCTAGCCACGACCGGCCGGAAAGCACTGGTCAAACGCATCGACACCTTGCTGGGCCGGCTGGTGCGGCGCACGGGCGTGCCGGTCGAACGGGTATTGGGCGTGGGCGTGGGCACCACCGGCTTCTTCATCGGCGAGGGATCGCGGATGAACCCGCCCTCGGCGCTCGACGATATCGCGCTGATCGAACTGGACGTGTTGTTGTCGGAGGCTACCGGCTATCCGGTCTGGCTGGACAACGACGGCAGCGTGGCGGCCATCGGCGAAAGCCTTTACGGCGTCGGCCGTGATTATCGGGACTTCGCCTATTATTTCTTCGGCCACGGTTTCGGCGGCGGCATGATCCTCGATGGGCGCTGCTACCGCGGTCATCACGGCAACTCGGGTGAATTTGCCGGCATGCTGCCCGCGCTGGGGCACGAGCGCGCCGCCCTGGAAACCCTGCGAAGCATGCTGGTCGAGGACGGCCACGACCTGCCCACCGTGCAGGCCCTGATCGACGGCTACGACCCGGCGTGGCCCGGCATCGAACACTGGCTGGACCGCGTGGCGCCGGGCCTTTCCGCCGTGAGTTCGGCCGTGGTCGCCATCGCGGACCCCGCCGCCATCGTGCTCGGTGGACGTGCCCCGGCCGACCTGGCGGCACGGCTGGCCGCGCGCATCGTCATCGACAACGTGTCGCGCCGCGGCCATGGGCGCCCATTGCCGGCCGTGGTGCTGGCCGATGCCCCCCACGACCCCGTGGCGCTCGGTGCGGCCAGCCTGCCCTTCAAGGAATGTTTTTTCTGGTGAAACACTAGGGCCCTACCATGGACACCCTTCCGCACGACAAGTGGGGCTTCGGGTGAACCTGGAACGACAGCGGCTGATCCGTTACGGCGGCGCGCATGGCGGGAAAAGCCTTTTCTGGCACACGGCCGAACTGCTTTTCGGTTATGTACTGACAGAGGCATGGAAGATGCCGCCCCTGGATGCCGGGCGTGTCCTCGCGGTGAGCATGGCCTTGTCCGCCGTCCTGGACATCGTCGCCGCATGGCTCCTGACCCGACGGGGCCTTGGTGTGCCGCAGGCCGGCCAGGTCCAGGCATGGGCCACGCTCGCCTGCGGTGCCGCCTTCGTGGCGTTCGGCCTGTCGGGCCTGCTGCCGCCGGTCGCCCACGGGGCGCTGGCCGTCGCGGGCGTCGTCTGCTTTCGTATCGCCTATGTCTTCATCGACGTGCCGCAGAACGCGCTGCTGGCCATGCTGGCCGAAGACGATCGCGAACGCACCGCACTGGCCTCGACCCGCTACGTAGCTGGTGGCGTCGCGGCCATGCTGGTCACCGGGGTGCTTGCGCCACTGCTGGTCCACGAAAAAGCGTCGGCGGGCCTGATCTTCGCCGGTTTCACCATCGCCGTATCGCTGATCGCGACGCTGACCGCCGTCGTGCTGCGTCGGCACCTGGATGCGGGATCGCGCGATGTCGGCGACGCGACGCCCTTCGCAGCGCGACCGGCGACCTCGCCTACGCGCGATGGCATGCAACCTTCGCGCATGCTGCCGGCGATGTTCATCGTCTCGGCGGGAACCTCCCTGTTCGGCCGCCTCGAGGTCTATTTCGTCGCCTCGTCGGATCACGCGCACGTGGCCTACCTGCTGCTGGCCATCGCGGCCGGCACGGTCATCGCGCAACCGGCGTGGGTCTGGGTATCCCGCCGCACCACGCTGCCCGGCATGCTGCGCATCGCTGCCGGCGCCATGCTGGCGGCCGTCGTGGTCTTCCGTGGGGTCGCCGACCAGGGCGGCGACGTACTGCTGCTGGCCGGCTTCGTTTACGGCTCGGCGTGCGGCGGCGTGCTGCTGGGGTTATGGTCGCTGGCAGCGGGCATGGCGACCGAGCGATCGACCCGCGTCGCTCCGGCCACGACGATGGCGTGGCTGACCTTCACCGCCAAGCTCGGCCTGGCGGCTTCCGCGCTGGCCAGCGGCTGGGTGCTGCATGGATCGGACTACCACGCCGCGAATAGCCACGGCGTCTTGCAGGCGATGACCGGCGCTGTCATTGTCGGCGCCCTCGCCTGCCTGACCGTGAACACACGCAGCCACGCGCTTGCGATCTAGACGGCCGCTAGCGCAATAAAAAACGATTTTTCGCAACTTCCCGACCACTCCCATCGGACACCCCATGACTCGCCACCGTCTCACCGGTATCCGTCGCGACGTCCCGCGGTATCTGGCCTCCCTGACCACCGCGTTGCTGGCGTGCGCCGCCGGCACCGTGCAGGCCCAGGCCGCGGCTACCTTTGTCCACCCGGGCGTCATGCACACCGCGAGCGACATCGCGCGGATCAAATCGCATCTTTCACAGGAACCATGGGCCAGCGGCTATGCGGCGTTGCACGCCGACAAGCTTTCGTCGCCGACCTATCGTGCACGGGGCGGCCATTGTCCACACGTGGTGCGCGACGTGCCGGCGAAAGCGATGTGCATGATCGAGTTCGACGACGATGCCAATGCGGCTTATCAGCAAGCGGTGATGTGGGTGCTCAGCGACGATCCGCGCTACGCCGCCAACGCCATGAACATCCTGAACGCGTGGTCCGGCAACCTGGTCTCGATCGAAGGAGCCGATGCGCCACTGGCGGCCGGCCTGGACGGTTTCAAGTTCGTCGCCGCCGCGGAACTGATTCGCCACAGCGACGCCCGCTGGGCGGACGCCGACGTCAAGGCGTCGGAAGACATGTTCCGCCGCGTCTTCTATCCGGTCATCGGCAACTTCGCCCCCTATGCCAACGGCAACTGGGATTCGAGTTGCATGAAGACCATGATGGCCATCGGCGTGTATACGAACGACTGGCCGATGTTCAACCGCGCGCTGGACTATTACTACAACGGACCGTCCAACGGATCGCTGACGCATTACGTCATCGACGCCAAGGGCGAGACCCAGGAGAGCGGGCGTGACCAGGCGCATACCCAGCTGGGCATCGGCAATCTCGCCGAGGTGGCCGAAGTGGCCTGGGCCCAGGGCTTCGACCTGTATGCCGCGCACGGGAACCGCCTGCTCGCCGGCTTCGAATACGTCGCGTCGTACAACCTCTTCCACGAGGTGATCTTCACCCCGATGGTGGATACCACCGGCAAATACCGCCACGACAGTATCTCGAACATCGACCGGGGCGACCTGCGTCCCGTGTACGAAATGGTAGCCAACCATTACCTCCACCGAAGCGACGTGGCCGCACCGTACACGCAGCAGGCCGCGCTCAAGCTTCGCCCGGAGGGGCGCACGCCCAATGCCGACAACAACGGATTCGGCACCTTGATGTTCTCCCAGGATCTCACGCGCAAGATGGCGCCGAGGGGTACGGGCGACGTGCCGCAGGGCTTTGCCGCCTGCGCCTCGGAGGGCGCGGTCTGCCACGTCGCCGAGGGAACGGGTCTGGTAGCGTATGGGGCCCGGGGAATGTGGCACTACCGCGAGGTGGGCGTCGGGCAGGCCGTCGACTGCTCCGCCGCGTCCTTCGGTCCGGCTCCCGCGACTGCCGGCGCCACATGCTCCGTGCAGCGCTGATCGACCCGCACCGTTACCGGAAGACCGCATGCGCATCGAGAACAAGGCGATAGGAATGGTCCTGGCGGCGGTGCTGATCGACACGATCGGCTTCGGCATCGTCATCCCGGTGTTCCCTGCCCTGCTCACGAGCCTCGGTCACACGGATATCGAGCACGCGACGCGACTCGCCGGCTACATGCTGGTCGCCTACGCGGGAGCGCAGTTCATCGCCGGTCCCATACTGGGAAACCTGTCGGACCGGTTCGGACGACGACCGGTGCTGATCGCCTCGATGCTGAGCTTCGGTATCGACTATGCGGTGATGGCGCTGGCGCCGAGCATCGCGTGGCTTTTCCTGGGGCGCGCGATCGCCGGCGCCGCGGGCGCGGTGTACGGTCCGGCAGGATCGGTGGTCGCGGACGTGATGCCGGCGGAAAAACGTGGCGGTGCTTTCGCGCTCATCGGCGCCATGTTCGGGCTGGGCTTCATCATCGGCCCGGCGATCGGGGGGTTGCTCTCGGTATGGGGACCGCGCGCGCCCTTCTATGCCGCCGCCGCGCTGGCATTGGTCAACGCGCTGGTCATGCTCGTGGCGATGCCGGAAACGCTGGCCCGCGAGCATCGCCGTCCTTTCCGCCTTCGCGACGCCCATGTCATCGGGGCGTTCAGGCCGCTCTTCCATGCGGGCCATGCGGCACCCCTGCTGGTGGCCGTCTTCCTCTGGCAACTGGCGCAGATGGTTTACCCGGCCACGTGGAGCTTCTGGGCGACGGCACGCTTCGGCTGGGATGCCACGGCCATCGGCTGGAGCCTGGCCTTCGTCGGCCTGACGGCCACCATCGTGCAAGGCGGGTTGACCGGGGCGGCGATCGCACGCTTCGGCGAGCGCAAGGCGGTACTGATCGGCGTGATAGCCGGCGGCCTGTCGTTCCTGGCGTTTTCCGTGGTCACGGCCAGCTGGCAGGTCTATGTCCTGTTTTGCACCAGCGCGCTGTCCGGACTGGCGATGGCCGCGATGCAGGCCATGCTGTCGGGCATGGTGGACGCGACAAGGCAAGGGCAACTCCAGGGTGGGCTGGGCGCGATGGGCAGCGTGACGGAGATCGTCGGCCCGTTGCTGTTGACGCAGGTGCTGGCCTGGGGGATCGATCACCGGTTTCCAGGCGTGTCGTTCCTCATCGCCGGCGTGCTCGCACTGGCCTGTGCCGTGATCGTGATGACGCGCGTGCGCGTTAATGCCATACCCCGGGAGCCCACACATGACACCGCTTGATCGCCGCCGCTTCATCACCACCGCGCTGCGGGCCCTGGCAATCGCGCCGCTGCTGCGTGTGGGTCCCGCCGTCGCGGACGACGATTTCCGTCCGTTGCGCACCGTGGCCGCGGAGCACGGGCTGTCGTTCGGCTTCGCGGTGGATCCTGCCCCGCTCGCGAACGACCCGGCCTACCAGGACATCGTGGCGAAACAAGCCGGCATCGTGGTCCCGGAAAACGCGTTGAAATGGGCCGAGGTACATCCCGCGCAGGACCGTTACGACTTCGCACCGGCCGACCGCATCGCCGCGTTCGCCGCCGCCCACCGTCAAGGCATGCGCGGCCACACGTTGTGCTGGCATCGCGCCTTGCCCGACTGGGTCGAGCGCAGCGTCACGCCCGCCAACGCGGAAAGCGTGTTGACGCAACACATCGCCGCCGTGGTCGGGCGCTACCGAGGCAGGATCGTGTCGTGGGATGTCGTCAACGAGGCGATCCAGGTGGATGACGGACAGCCCGGCGGTTTGCGCAACGCGTTCTGGTACCGGATGCTCGGTCCGGGCTACCTCGACGTGGCCTTCAGGGCCACGCATCGCGCCGATCCCGACGCCGTGCTCTGCTACAACGATTACGGCCTGGAGAGCGACGCCCCGTCCGGCATGCGCAAGCGCGCCGCCGTGCTCACCCTGCTGCGGGAGATGAAGCGACGTGGCGTGCCTGTCCATGCATTGGGTATCCAGTCCCACCTGCGCGCCGTGGATGCGCAAAGCTTCGGCCCCGGCCTCGCCGCGTTCCTGCGACAGGTACGCGACCTGGGTCTTCGCGTCTACGTCACCGAACTGGACGTGGACGACAGCCACCTGACCGGCACCCTCACCGAACGCGATGCCATCGTGGCCGGTACGTACAAGCGCTATCTCGACCTGGTGCTCGGCACCGGCACCGTGTCGGCCGTGCTGACCTGGGGCGTGTGGGACACCGCGCACCGCACCGGCGCCACCCCGTCCACGGGCCCGGCGGCCCAAAGGCCGCTGGTGTTCGGGCCGCACGGACAGATCAAGCCGGCGAGCTGGGTCGTGGCGCATTGCCTTGCACGGCGAGCCACCTGACGGGAAGCAAAACCCTCATCCCCATTGCGCCATACCTATCACGGGCGTGGACGGTGCCGCCATGTCGCGCGTTTCCATGGGGCCGGCCCGCCAGGCGGCACGACCGGCCGTTATCGCGTGCGCGAAGGCGCCGGCCATGCCCACGGGATCGCCGGCTTTGGCCACGGCCGTGTTGAGCAGCACCGCGTCGTAACCCATCTCCATGGCGGCAGCCGCCTGCGACGGCAGCCCGATGCCGGCATCGACGATCAGGGGCACGCCGGGGTAGTAGCTGCGCAGGGTGCGCAGGGCGTAGGGATGGCTGAGCCCGCGCCCGCTGCCGATCGGCGCCGCCCACGGCATCAGCACGCGGCATCCGGCATCGAGAAGACGCTCGGCCACGCCCAGATCGTCGGTGGTATACGGGAAGACCTCGAAGCCTTCGGCGGCGAGGATGCGCGCGGCGTCCACGAGGCCGAAGACATCGGGGCGCAGCGTGTCGCTGTCGCCGATCACCTCCAGCTTGATCCACGGCGTGTCGAACAGTTCACGCGCCATGCGTGCCGTGGTAACCGCCTCCTTCACCGAATGGCAGCCTGCCGTGTTCGGCAGCACCCGGCAGCCGAGTTCGCGCACCAGTTGCCAGAACTGCTGCCCGCTCTGCGCGCTGGCCGATTCGCGGCGCAGCGACACCGTGACGATCTCGCTGCCGGCGGCACGCACGGCGTCGGCCAGGCACGCGGGCGACGGGTACTGGGCCGTGCCCAGCAGCAGCCGCGAATGGAAGTCCTGGCCGTAGAGGGTAAGGATATCCACGCTCAGCCTCCCTGCATCGGAGCGAGGATCTCGACGTGATCGCCTGCGCGCAAGGTCGTCGCGGCACGGCGCGCCAAAGGTATGAACGTGCCGTTCAACGCCGTGGCGACCACCGCGTCGTGCAGACCCATCCGCGCGAGCAACGCGGCAAGGTCGCATGCGTCTGCCTGTGGCTCGCCGTTGACCATGATGCTCATGCCGCCTCCGCAAAATGATCGGCCAGCCCATCCGCCAGGCGCTCCGCATACCACGGAGCCAGCAGGAAGCCGTGCCGGTAAAGACCGTTGAAACGCAGTACGTGGCCATCGCGCACCACGGCCGGCAGGTTGTCGGGAAAGGCCGGGCGAAGGCCGACGCCGAGCTCGACGATCTCGGCATCGGCCAGGGCCGGATGCAACAGGTAAGCGGCGTTGAGCAGTTCCACCGCGGAACGCACGCTCACCGGTCCCGCGTGCTCGCTCTCGATCGAGGTGGCACCGAGCATCAGCAGGCCATCCGCACGGGGAATCACATACACCGGCGTGCGTGGATGCAGCAGACGCACCGGACGCTGCAAGCGGACGTCTCTGCTGCGCAGCAGGATCATCTCGCCGCGCACGGCACGCAGGCTGGGCAGCGCGTCGCGCGCACCCAGCCCACGGCAGTCGATCACCGGCCGGTCGGCAAAGTCGTCGCAACGCACGTCGGCGTCCAGTTCGAGGCGACCACCGAGGTGGCGCAAGGCAAGGGCCAGTGCCTCCAGGGCGTGTCGCGGATCGAGATGGGCTTCATCGGCAAACCACAAGGCCTGTCCGAAGCGGCCGGCCAGATCGGGTTCCAGCGCGGCAAGACCGTCGGCATCCAGCGCCTCGTGATGTTCGGTGCGCGCGGCGAAACGCACGAGGTCCGGACGATCCCGCGCAGCTGCCACCACCAGCGAACCGCCGCGCGTCACCCCCGGCACATGCCGTGGCCACCAGTCCAGCGACGCCATGCCGCGCTCGCTCACGCGCGGCTCGCTGCCGTCTCGCTCGCAATACGGCGCCAGCATGCCACCCGCCATCCACGAACAGGCTTGCGCGCCCAACGTCGCCGAGCGCTCGTACAGCACCACCCTCGCACCACGCTCGGCCAGCGCCAGGGAGGCCGTCAGTCCGGCCACGCCCGCGCCGATCACCGCGACCTCCGTGCCCTCAAGCGGCCGGGACATACAAGGCGCCCCCGCCGGCCAGGAATTCCTCGGACTTCTGCGCCATGCCCTCCATGGCTTCCGCTTCGCGACGCAGGTCCTGCGAGATCTTCATCGAACAGAACTTCGGGCCGCACATCGAGCAGAAATGCGCCACCTTGTGCGCGTCCTTGGGCAGCGTGGCATCGTGGTAGGCACGCGCGGTGTCCGGGTCCAGCGCCAGGTTGAACTGGTCTTCCCAGCGGAAATCGAAGCGCGCGCGCGACAGCGCATCGTCGCGTAGCTTCGCGGCCGGATGGCCCTTGGCCAGGTCCGCGGCGTGCGCCGCGATGCGATAGGTGATGACGCCCACCTTGACATCATCGCGATCGGGCAGCCCGAGGTGTTCCTTCGGCGTAACGTAGCAAAGCATGGCCGTGCCGAACCAGCCGATCATCGCCGCGCCGATACCCGAGGTGATGTGGTCGTAACCGGGCGCCACATCCGTGGTCAACGGCCCCAGCGTGTAGAACGGCGCTTCCCCGCACAGCGCCAGCTGCTTGTCCATGTTCACCTTGATCTTGTGCATCGGCACATGACCCGGCCCTTCGATCATCACCTGGCAGCCGTGGTCCCACGCGATGCGGGTCAGCTCGCCCAGCGTTTCCAGCTCGGCGAACTGCGCGGCGTCGTTCGCATCGGCGATGGAACCCGGACGCAGGCCGTCGCCCAGCGACAACGACACGTCGTACTGCCGGCAAATGGCGCAGATCTCCTCGAATTTCTCGTAGAGGAAACTCTCGCGATGTCCCGCCAGGCACCAGCGCGCCATGATCGAGCCGCCGCGGCTGACGATACCCGTGACGCGTCGCGCCGCCAGCGGCACGTGCGCCAGGCGCACGCCCGCGTGGATGGTGAAGTAATCCACGCCCTGCTCCGCCTGCTCGATCAGCGTGTCGCGGAACACCTCCCAGGTGAGCTTCAGCGGATCGCCGCCGACCTTCTCCAGGGCCTGGTAGATCGGCACGGTGCCGATGGGCACCGGCGCGTTGCGCATGATCCACGAGCGGATGTTGTGGATGTTGCGGCCCGTGGAAAGATCCATGACGGTATCGGCGCCCCATCGGGTGGACCACACCAGCTTCTCGACCTCCTCGGCCACGCCGGAGCTGACTGCCGAATTGCCGATGTTGGCGTTGACCTTCACCAGGAAGTTGCGCCCGATGACCATGGGCTCGAGTTCCGGATGGTTGACGTTGGCGGGCAGGATCGCCCGCCCGCGCGCGATCTCGTCGCGAACGAACTCGGGGGTGACCACATCGGGAATCTCGGCACCGAAGCTCTCGCCGTCCGCCAGTCGCTCCGTTGCATCGCTCAAGGCCTGTTCCCGGCCGAGGTTTTCGCGAAACGCCGCGTACACCATCTCTTCGGTGACGATGCCGGCCCTGGCGAATTCGTATTGCGTCACCAGGCGCCCGGGCAGGCCACGACGTAACGCAACCGGTGCGGGACAGGCCGGCACCACGGCATCGGCGCTGAGGTTGCCGTTGTCTTCGGGCCGCACGTCGCGACCCTCGATACGGACCAGGTCGCGCCTGGCCAGCCAGGCCTCGCGCACGGGCGGTAAGCCGCGGGCGAGATCGATGCCCGCTTCAGTATCGGTGTAGGGGCCCGAGGCGTCGTACAGGTTGAGCGGCGGTTCGCGGGGGTCGCTCAGCGTGACCTGGCGAAAAGGAACGTGCAGGTGGGGATGACCGGGCGGGGAAAGGTAGACCTTGCGCGAGCCGCGTATCGGGCCGGTGGTCACGGTTGCGGGCGCATCCGCGTGGGCAGGCGTGTTCGAAAGCATGGATCTCTTCTCCTGGAGGATGGGAGACCCGGGGCGACGATAAACAGGGGTGCACGCCCCATGGCGTGCTTGGCATTCCCGTCCCTTCGCCGGCATGACCCGGATCAGGTTCGAAGGGTCCGGCCGCTGCCATCTCAGCCCTGCCATCGCAGGACACCCCTCGGAACGGGTCAAAGCCTACCCAGTTTCGGTGGAAGCGAACAAGTGCTTGCCGCGGCAGTCCATGTGCCGACGACTTGCAGGTAAATACGGCACATCGTCACAAGAACCGGCCATCCGCGGCGCGCGCGGCATGGTGCTTGCTCGTCGTTCCGGGCGGACTCACCGCCTGACCAAGGAACGCCCATGCTTGCCCGTCTACTGCTGTCCCTCGCCGCCACCGCGCTTTTCGCCACCTCTGCGCTGGCCCAGCAGGCCGTTCCCCAACAGGCGCGACCTTCCTACTTTCACCACGCCGCACCGGGTGCCGTTATGGTGGAGGGCGGCTATTACACGAACCGGGACGGCATCCAGGTGCACCGACCCGCCCACACGACGAACGACCAGCCGCCCGCTGGTGCATCCGCACAATGCGGCGACGGCTCCTTCAGCTTCAGTCTGAATCGCCGCGGCACCTGCTCCCATCATGGCGGCGTCACCCGCTGGCTCTGATCGCGGCCTTGCAATCGGTTGCACCTCACGGCACGATCAAGGGCTACGGCACGGGCCTCGCCTGAATCGACAGGCGCCCGGGGCCGACGGAGTAGCGATGAGCATGTTGTGCGACGCCGCGGAAGCCGGTGCGGATGCGTTCCACGAAGCGTTGGCCAGGACGCCCCGGCAAGGTCGGCAGGCGAGCGCGGAGGCAATTCGCCGTCTTCATCGGCTGCTGAACGCACTCTACGGCCGTAGCGAAGGGTTCGCGGACCACTTCGCCGATCTTTGCGATCGCCTGGGCCACCTCGCCAACGCACGCCCCGCCGCCCTGCGGGCTCGTGATGAACGATGCGCCGTTAGGCCCGGCTGGTTCCTGGAAGATCGCCCCGTCGCCTATATGGCTTACGTGGACCGCTTCGCCGGGAATCTGGAGGGGGTGCGCTCGCGCATACCGCACCTGCAAAAACTGGGCGTGAGCTACCTGCACCTGCTGCCGTTCCTGCGTGGTCGCCATGGCGAGAACGACGGCGGCTTTGCCGTGCGTGCGTTCGACGAGGTCGAGCCCCGGCTGGGCACGATGGCCGACCTGGAAGCGCTGTGCACCGACCTGCACGCCGCCGGCATCATGCTGTGCTCGGACCTGGTATTGAACCATGTCGCGGACGATCATGCATGGGCACGCGCCGCCGCTGCGGGCGATGCGCAGTACCGGTCCTATTTCCACATCCTGCCCGACCGGCAGGCATGCGACGCCTATGAGGTCGGCCTGGACCAGGTGTTCCCCGAAGCCGCGCCGGGCAACTTCACCCACATCCCGACCATGGGCGGGTGGGTCTGGACCACGTTCTATCCCTACCAGTGGGATCTCAACTACGCCCATTTCCCCGTGTTCGCCGCGATGGCCGAGACCATGCTGGGTCTGGCCAACCGCGGCATCGATGTGTTTCGCCTCGACTCCGCGCCGTTCCTGTGGAAACGCGCCGGGACCTCGTGCACCAACCAGCCGGAGGTGCACGTCATCCTGCAGGCGTTGCGCGCGGTCGTCGAACTGGTCGCGCCGGGCGTGCTGCTGAAGGCCGAGGCGGTGATGCCGCCGGCCGACGTGTCGCGCTACCTGGGCGACGCGCAGCATCCCGAGTGTCACCTGGCGTACCACAGTGGCCTCATGGCCGCCGCGTGGACGGCGCTGGTGGAACAACGCGCTGACATGGTGGAAACGGTCATGAAGGCCACCCCGCCACCGCCGCCCGGCACCGGCTGGATGACCTATGTGCGCTGCCACGACGACATCGTGTGGAGCGTGCTGAAGCAGGACGTGGCGGCCGGTGGCCGGCGCTTTCGCGAGCGCATCGGCTTCGTCGCGGACTTCCTTGAAGGTTGCGTGCCGGGCAGCTATGCACGCGGCGTCGCGTTCCAGCGCGGACGCGAGCGCACCCTGCACGGCACCAACGGCATGACCGCCGCGCTCGTGGGCCTGCCCGGCAACGATCCCGCGGCGCAGCGCCTGGCCCTCGCCCGGTTCCAGCTGCTTTACGGCCTGGCCTGCTGGGCTGGCGCCGTGCCGATGATCTTCATGGGCGACGAACTGGTCCAGGGCAACAACGACGATGCACGTGACGTCGCCGCCATGGTGGCCGACAGCCGATGGACCGAACGTCCCCGCTTCGACGACACGCGTCTGCGTGACATGGAGATCGGTGAAGGTCTGCCGGCTGCGAGCTTCGCCGCCATGCGCGCCCTCCTCGATGCACGCGCCGATACACGCCTGGACCCCCAGGCACCGGTGACGGTGATCGAAAGCGGCCATCCCGCCGTACTCGCCTTGCAGCGTGGCCCGGATGCCTGGGCGGTGTTCAACTTCAGCGGAGCGCGTATCCCGCTGGACGATCTGCCGGTTCGGCTGCAGGCGCGCGACGAGGTGCTTCACGGCCAGCGGGGGGCGGGATTGATGCCTTACGGCATGCTATGGGTCGTAAGGGGTAGCTAGCCAGCGTCAGGGCATCGCGCCGGCCAGCGCATCCGTGGTCTGCCAGATGCCCGAATCGTCCTCCACCCGCATGCGCACCGGCACGTTGCGGCTGCGGTGCAGGGTCAGGGCGAGCGCCAGTGCGAATTGAACCGACTCGGCACGGCTGGCGAAGCCGCCCATGCGCTCGCGTTCCTGCAGCACCGCGTACGCTTCCGCTCCCGTGCCGCCCTGGGGCAGGTACAGGGTAATGGTGTTCCCTAAATCGCGCGCTTCCATCCTGGTCTACCTCGTCTTGGCTGTGCTGCCGACTGGAGTGGGCCACAACCCGCGTCAAGGGAAATGCTACGTGGGGTGCAGCGCGGGGATTACGATAGCCCGATCACCTTCTATGCGAGACGGCCGGCATGCGACTTCCCACTTACTTCCTCTCCCACGGCGGCGGCCCCTGGCCTTGGCTCAAGGACGACCAGCGCGGTGCCTACGATGCCCTGGAAGCCTCGCTGCACGCCGTTCGCAGTGAACTGGGCGACGCGCCCCGCGCCATCCTGATGGTCTCCGGCCACTGGGAAGCCAGCCGGTTCCTGGTGTCTTCGGGCACCCAGCCGCCGATGATCTTCGACTACCACGGTTTTCCCGAGCATACCTACCGCATCCGCTATGACGCGCCAGGCGATCCGGTACTGGCCGAACGCGTGTATCGACTGCTGGCGGACGGCGGCGTGCCCTCGGGTCTCGATCCCCACCGTGGCTTCGACCACGGCACGTTTTCCCTGATGCACACGCTGTATCCGGAAGCGGCGCTGCCCGTGGTTCAACTGTCGCTACGGGCGGACTTCGACCCGGCGACGCATCTGCGCGTGGGTGAATTGCTTGCCCCGCTGCGTGACGAGGGCGTGCTGATCGTCGGCAGCGGCCTCAGCTTCCATGACCTGCGCAGCTTCATGAACGGCAGGGGCGGTACCGCGTCGGCCTTGTTCGACCAATGGTTGAACGATGTCCTGGTGGATGCGCCGCCCGCCATGCGACATGCGCAACTGCTGCGCTGGGCGGACGCACCGGCGGCACGCGCGGCCCATCCACGCGAAGACCACCTGCTGCCGCTCATGGTCGCCGTCGGCGCCGCCGGCGACGATTCCGGCACACGCATCTATCACGAGCGCGAGTTCATGGGTGCGATCACCGTGTCCAGCTTCCGCTTTGGCGCGCCACCCCGGTAACTCTGCGGTCGCTTGGATGTCATATCGCACTGGCTTACTATGCAAACGATTGCATAAGGGCTTTTGGCGCGATCCGGCATCCACGACCGACATCCGCCGCCACGCATCCTGCGGTGCTTCCGCATGGATACACCCGTGCCGGCGCATGCCCCACGGTCTTCGTTCTGCCTCTTAGGACACACACACATGAGTCGTTTCAGCAGATCGTTCCGCCGTTCCACCCTTCCCCTCTGCGTCGCCCTCTCGGTCGCCGCACTGGTCGCCCCCATCACGGCCATGGCCGCCAATAACTGGAACCCCAGCCGCATCCTCGCGGCGTTCGAGAATCCCTACGTCGGCAACACCAAGGATGTCGGGGTCATTTCCCACCGCGGCATCGTCGACAACGGCTGCCCCGAAAACTCCGCGTGCTCGATCCTGAACACGTACAACCACAACGTCGAAGCCATCGAACTGGACGTCAAGGAAGACGCCGATGGCACGCTCTGGTTGTTCCACGACCAGAACGCCGGCCGCATGCTGTTCCACCTGCCCAACTTCGATATCTTCCAGCCGGCGCAAAACCCGAAGGGCTGGGATCCGGACATCCGCACCATGACGTCACAGGAGCTGCTCGGCTCCTTCCTGCGTGACCGCAACTTCTCCAAGACCGGGTACCACCCGGTCACGGTGGCGCGCGCGTTGGCGACGGTGAAGACCGAGGCCAACCACATGCTGGTCGTGCTCGACATCAAGACCGTGACCGCGGTGAATCAGGCGGCCAACCTGGCCAAGCAGTTGGGCATGCAGAACCAGGTCGTGCTGAAGTTCAGCTCGTCGCTGTTCGCCAGCAATCCCAACGCCATGCTCGGCGCGACCAAGGGCGTCGCCTTCGCGCCGACTGTCTATGCGGGTGACGAAGACAACATCGCGACCCACTACAACGGGCTGTGCGGTGCGATCACGCCGGAATCGGCGCAGTGCCGCGTGAACGCGTGGGTCAACGAGGCAAAGGGCATCGGCGCCTCCTGGGTCGAGATCGGCAACAAGCAGCCCGTCGCGGGCGACCCGACGTACGGGCTACTGCGTGCCGAGGCCGGCCTGAAGCGAGCCATAGGCGCGTTCTCGCCCGTCATCGAATACCGCGTCAACATGCATGACGGGTATCACTTCGTCCGCAGCAACGGTACGTGCTGCGCGGCACTGAGCGACTACCTGAGCCGCACGCGCTACTTCGGCAATGAGACACGGGACGACCGTCCCAACTTCGCCGCCCAGGTCTTCACCGGCGCCACCAACGTCATCACGGACGACCCGCTGAGCGTCATCCCGGCGGTTCACCGCGACACGTCGCGCTACCAGTAAGCGTTACCGGTGGCCGGGAGCACGTGCTCCCGGCCACCCCCCACCGGATGCTCCCTCATGCGCTATTCGTTCATGGCTGCCGGACTGCTGTCCGGGCTGATCATCACCGGTCTTATCGTCTTCCATCACCCGTCGGCCGCCGTTGCCGCCGAAGCCGGCTCCGCGTCGAAGCAAAGCCCGCAAGCGACACAGACCCCGACCGCCCGGGATGCCTCGCCAGCCCGGCCCGTGGCAGGCATCGCGGCCGATCGCCTGGGCGCCTGGACCGACGAACTCGCCGAGCGGGCCCGCCAATTGCCCCCCGGCCTCGAAGCCGATGTGCTGCTTCGTCTCGCCGCCGCCTTGCCCGGTGGCGACACCGTGCGTATCGACCGCCTGCTCGACCGCGCGGGAATCGCCGCGGCCCATGCGCAGCGCCGCCTGCCCGGGCTGGCCACGCTTGCCTATGTCAACGACGAAACCGCCGACCCGCTGCACCGCCCGTTCACGGCCGGCCTGGACACCACTCACCTGATGCTGCGCAACGCGCACCAGCGTGGATTGCAAGGCGCCGCACTCGCCGATGCGTGGCGCGCCCTGCCCCGTCCCGAAGCCACTACCTGCACGGCCCACTACGCCGACGACCCGCAACCCGCGTTCGAGGCCATCACCGCAGGCGCGCCCCCGGGCGAGCCGCTGCAACAGGCATGGGACGCACGCGTGGCCACCGCGCGGCGCGAAACGGAAGCCGCGGCGGCCCTGCACGCGCTGACCAAGGTGCCCGAAGCCACCGTGCCGCGCATGGTACCGGCCCTCGTCGCGCTGCTGGATCGTGCCCGCGGCGACGATGCAGCGTTCGCCCTGACGTCGCTGAGCATGGCCGGCGACCTGCCCCTGGTCGTCGCACGGCTGGACGCCACGGCCGAGCTGCAGAAGCGTCTCAACGACGCTTATATCCGCTATGTCACCGATCACCTCGCGGCGACGCGTTGCGAATCCAGCACGAAGGGCGAGCACTGGCTGCTCGAGCAACGTTTCATGGCCGGGGTGGAAGGCACGCCGGATGCGGACACCACGGTTCCCGCACCGGATGCGCACGATCATGACGCCAGCGAACTGCGCAAGGCGGGTTTTGCCGTGCGCCAGGCGCTCGTTTCGACGGACGGCACCCCGCCCGTAAGCGCCGCGGCGACGGAGGCGGCTGTCGTGGCGCTGCTGGACCGCAGCGAGACGGCGCTCGCCCAGGCCGACGACCACGATGCCGAAGCACGCATGCCGCGCACCGTGCTGCACGAACTGGCGCCGGTACTGGAATCGATGCCTGCGGGTGCGTTACGCGACCGCGCCTTCGGGCTCGTGCGAAAGGCCATCGCCAGCCGCGCCATCGAACAGGACGACGACCTTTGGTGGGGCGACACCCTGGGCCTCCTTCGCGGCATGGGCGCGTGGCCCGACGGTGCCCAGCGCCTCGCCAGCCTCGCGCGCGATCCGGACCCGCGGCTCTCCCTCTATGCGCAGCTGGGGGCGGCGGGCCTGCTTGCGGAGTGATCGCAAGAACCATGCCGACATCCGCAATTTCGTAAGGAGCGCGAAAGCGACGACGCCATATCGTGATCCCGCTCACGGAGAAGGCGTTACTTCTCCTCAACGGGAAGGTATTACATGTCTGGCTTGCTGGGATGCTGGAAGTCGCTCGGGTCGTCCGCACAAGACGCCGACGGCATCCTCGCAAGGATGCATGCCGGTGCGTCGACCACGCGGGAACCGCAGGCCCTGTCACGTTGCGGGTCGCTGTCCCTGTCGTCGTTCTCGTCGTCCCGCCGGGCCGACGGGGGCACGCTGCGCTCCCCCAGTGGACGGTACGTGTTCACCCTTTCCGGCGATATCTACGGCAGGCGCGGGCACCCGGCCGACGGTAGCGTGGTGCCCTATCGCTGCCGCCTGAAGACCTTCGCCGAGGCACTGGATCGCCTTGGCATCATCGATGCCGTGCGGAGCATGGACGCCGGCGGTGTCGGTTGCCTGTGGGATGAAGACGAACGCTGCCTGTGGCTGTTCCGCGATCGCGCCGGCGAGCGAAGCCTCTACTACCGGCCCGGCCTGGAGAAGTTCACGGTGTCGTCCTGCCTGCGCTCCATCGCCGACTGCCCCGGCGACATGGCGACGATTTCACCGGATGCGGTATGCGCTTATCTGCGTTTCGGCTACGTTCCCGCGCCGTTGTCCATCTATCGTGACGTCTACAAACTCGAGCCGGGTACGCTGAAACGGTTCGAGCCGACCGGTGCGCCGGGGCATGCGTATCTGGCGCAGGTCGACGAGATCCCCTACTGGGATACGCGAAAGCACATCGCCCGCTCCGAGCAGGAAGGCCGGCAGCTCACCTTCGACGAAAGCGTCGATGCCACCCACCGCGCCATCGACCAGTCCGTCGCGCGGCGGTCGTTCGGGGCAGGCACGTTCCTGTCTGGCGGCGTGGATTCCAGCATCGTCACCGCTGTCCTGCAATCGCACAGCGCCACGCCGGTGGACACCTTCACGGTGGGCTTCGACGACCCCGGCCACGACGAGAGCGCGTGGGCGGCCAAGGTCGTGACCGCACTGGGCGTGCGCAACACGCATGCCACGCTGGCGGGGCACCAGGTACTGGACCTGATGGGCAAGGTGCCCGCGGCGTTCTGCGAACCCTTCGCCGATTCCTCGCAGATTCCGTCCCTGCTGGCCTGCCAACTCGCGTCGTCCGAGGTCGGTGCGGTGCTGACCGGCGACGGTGGCGACGAGTTGTTCTTCGGTCACTCGTCCTACAGCCGCGCCATGCGCAACGCGCGGCTGGCGCAACGCATACCGGGGCCGCTACGGCGTGCCGCCGGGCGGTATACCTCGGCGCGCGGCGAACGCTCGCGGCTGGGTGGCGTGCCGGCGGTCATCGCCGAAGCGTCGCTGTCCACGCTGGAGCAGTGCTACATGCAGCGCGTGTCGAAATGGCGCCATCCCGAGCAGGTCGTGCGCAACAGCACGGAGCCCGGCACCGTGTTCACCGATCCCGTCCGGCAGTTCGTCGGCGGCAGCGACATGCAGCGGGTGATGTACCTCGACCTGAAGATGGACCTGGCCGAAGGGCTGATGACCAAGGTGGACCGCTGTGCGGCCGCCTACGGCATCGTCGCGCGCCACCCCTTCCTGGATGCGGGCGTGATGCAGGCGGCATGGCGCATCCCGGCCCAGCACCTCTTCGCCGGCGGCGAACACAAGGCCGTGCTCAAGGCGGTGCTGGAAAAGTACCTGCCGCGCGAGCTGGTCTACCGCCCGAAGGTGGGCTTCGGCGCACCGGTGTCGCGATGGCTGCGCGGCCCCCTGCGCGACTGGGCGGAACATCATCTCGATCCGGTGACACTGGAAAGCCAGGGCATCTTCGATGCGGGAAAGGTCACCGCGCTGTGGCGCGACTTCCAGTCCGGCTGCAACAAATGGCACACCCACCTGTGGCCGATCCTGATGTTCCAGGCCTGGATGGCGACCCGGCTCAACTGAACAGGCGCACCGCCACGATGATGCCCAGGACCAGCAGGACCATGAGCACGCCGTAGATCGCCCAGAAGATGCCCTTGGGTGCGTCCTCGATCACACCGGTCTGCTGCCAGCGGGCGATGCGCGACATCTGCCCCTGCAGGTACCAGGTGGTGAAGAAGAACAGGGTGACCCCGCCGATGTCCATGGGCAGGTCGCGCTCGGCGCCGAAGCGCTTCAGCGAGGCGGACATGGAGTAATAGCCCATGTAGATGAAGACGATGTCGACCACCTGCAGAAGGAACGCGATCGGCGAGCGGTCGCCGATGACACCGGCGGCGAACCCGCACGCCAGCGCGATGATGAAGTAGACGGTGACCTTGCTGCGCGGATCGATCTTCTTCACCCACACCGACTGCACGAACATCCACACCAGCGCGAAGATGCCCAGCGTGACGACGGTCAGCACCGCGACCCAGCCCCAGTGGAGGTTCGGTGCGATCGGGTCGGCGTTGCGGGATGGGGCCGTCGCCACGGTAGTGGCGCGGGGCGTCAGGCCCGGCGGCGGCACTTCCAGCGAGGGCGGTTCGGCATAGGCGGCGTCAGGTGCGGGATGCTCGCGCAGGAAGGTGTCCAGCGGCAGCCACTCGCTCATGCCCTCGCGCCAGCACAGCGCGGCACTGTCGAGCGTGCCCTGCCGGTGCCAGCGCCGGACAGTGTCCATCGCGTACGGTCCGAAACGCTGGCCATTCAGGCCAAGCCAGATCTGTGCGTCTTCCAATGCGTTCCCCTAGCCCGTGTGATGCGTCACACCGCGCCGACATCATACAGAGGCGCCCGGCAAAAAAGCGCCGCCGGGCCAGTCTGGACCGGCCATCCGGCCAGGGTCCATGTCCTGGCGGGCGAAATCTTTCGGGATCAATCGATCTAATCGGCTCATGACCGATTCATCTGCGGGGGTTTAAATTTACTCCCAAGGTTGCCGCGAGGCACCGGTCCCACGCATATCTGGCAGTTCCCCTGCTGCCTTTGCATCGATGGATGTCCCTGAGCCCGCGGTCCCCTCCGCGGGCTTTTTAATGGGCGCTCGCCATGACCGAAGTCGAAGTCGAAGCCGAAGCCGAAGCCGAAGCAATCGTGGCTCGGATGGCGCGGCGACGAGGCGCTGGGTGGTCACACTCTGCGCTCGAGCAGCGGCCGCAAGCGGCCGAACTCGCTCAGAGCGTAACCACCCAGCACCTCCGCGACCGCAGAGGCAATCATGGGTGGCGAGCACAGCGGTGGCGACCTTGGATGCGTCACGCTGGCCCTGCCGACCGGTGCAAAACCACTCGGTGCCAAGTCGCGGGCTTTGCTCTCCCGACCCGCAACCTCAGTGGTCAGAGAGGTGTCGGGTGGTCATCCTCTGAGCGAGTTCGGCCGCTTGCGGCCGCTGCTCGAGCGCAGAGGGTGATCACCCGGCGCCTCCTTCCGGCGCCATGCCATCCCCCGCGTCATGCAAGCGACAGCCGCCCCGGATTCGGCTTCGGGACGGGCCCCGGTTACGCGCGAAGGGCATTATGTGAGGTCAGGCATGCCCAACAACGAGAGCGCGTTGGGTACCGCCTCGCCTCGCGCGGTGTTGTCGAAAATGCACCAGACGTCTTTACCACTGTGACGGGCCTGCTCCATCCGCTGAGCGATGCTCCGGATGAAGGGCTCGTCGTAGGCGGAGTAATAAACCTGCGGCGTACCGTGCAGTCGTATGTATGACAGGCGCCCATCGTCGTGCGGTTCGGCATCCACCACCGGCGCCGGGTGCGCCCATACGCATGAGACGCCCGCCTCGTCGAAAACGGCGGCACCCCGATCGGTGAACCATGACGCATGGCGCGGTTCGCACGCCACCGGCACGCGTGTCGCTCGACGCAGGGCCGCGAAGAACCCCGTGGCTGTTTTCACGTCCAGTGCAAGACTGGGCGGAAGCTGGACGAGGAGGCAGCCGAGGTGGCTTCCCAGCCCGCCGGCCTGCTGGAGAAACGCTTCGAGGGGCTCTTCGACCGCATGCAAACGCCGCTCGTGCGTGATCGTGCGGGGCATTTTTACGCTGAAGCGGAAGGCCTCAGGCACGCTCTCTGCCCAGCGGCGGTAGGTTTTTTCCTGGTGCGGGCGATAGAACGACGAGTTGATCTCGACGCAGGGAAACACCTTCGCGTAACGCTCGAGGTGGCTGCCGTCCCCGGGAAAAGCCGATGCGACTTTCGAGGAAAGGGACCAGCCGGCGCATCCCACGCGCACGGCGGCTTCCCGATCGTCATGATGCTCCCGCCATGCCGGCGCGTCGGTGTCGCGGGTCGTGTCGTCGTGGTTGTCCTTTCGTTTCACGGCCTGCCTGCGACGTGGGCGTCCGGTCACCCGACCGGCATCGCCCGAATGACATCACTGGACAAGCCACTGGAACGTGAAGTCGCCGCCGACGGCAGTCCCGTGGCCCGACCGGACGTCAACGCCCCAGCGCAGGGTCCGACACGGACGGGCGACCGTCCTCCCGATGGCCCGCGAACCGTCGCAGGAACAGCGGGTCGGCGTCGCTGGTGGCGGTCAGGTCGTACCAATGGTCGCAGCCGCCGATGTCCCAGTGGCTCTCCACGCGCTGGCCCGGCAGCAACCAGTACCGTCGGGGCACTTCGTCCAGATAGTCGTTGGGCGCGATGGTGACTGCACAGGGGCGGCCGCCGTCGTTGCTGACGACCAGGTGCAGTTCGCCAGCGCGCCGCCCGCGGACCAGCGTGACCTCGGGCAGTGCGATGCCAGGGTGGTCGCTGCCCTTGTCGGGCTGCTTGCCGCTGAACTGGCGGAGGAAGCCGTTGGGTCCATGCACGACGAGGTCATAGGCATCGCCGCTGTACGCGCTGGTCCAGTGATCGGACAGTTTCTTGCCGGCTTCCACGGTGTAGGTCCACGGCCCATCCTTGCGCAGCGACGAGGTGACATGGAAGCACGCGCCCATCGCGCCACGGTTGCCGAAATCGAGGAGATAGCGCCCCTGTTCGCGATCGACGCGCCCGGTCACCTCGAGATCGTAGGCCAGCGCACGCGCCGGGCGCTGGCCGCGTTCCTGCCGCGGCAGCCGCTGCTCGCCGGGCGGCACCGGATGGTAGTCGGCATGGGTGGCCTGATCAGGCTCGTAGGCCTTGGTCGGGGGCAGCGACGGCACGCGGCCATCGTGGCCATCGAAGTCGAAGGCACGCGTCAGGTCGCCGCACACAACACGGCGCCATGCCGAGATATTGGGCTCGGCCACGCCGAACCGCTGCTCGAGGAAACGCAGGATCGACGTGTGGTCGTAGGTCTCGGAGCACACCCAGCCGCCCTTGCTCCACGGCGAAATGACCAGCATCGGCACGCGTACGCCGAGGCCATACACGCCGGGATCGAAACCCTTGCCCCCGGGATACACCTCGTTGTCCGCATTCACGGTGGACAGGCCACGGTCGCGCGAGGTCGGCGGATAAGCGGGCACCATGTGGTCGAAGAAGCCGTCGTTCTCGTCGTAGGTGATGAACAGCGCCGTCTTGCTCCACACCTCGGGATTGGACGTCAAGGCGTCCAGCACGCCATCGATGTACCAGGCGCCGTAGTTGGCCGGCCAGCTCGGGTGCTCGGTATAGGCTTCCGGCGCGGCGATCCAGGACACCTGCGGCAGCGTGTCGGCCATGACGTCCTTGCGCAGGATGTCGAACAGCGACTGGCCGGTGGTGGTCTGTGTCCCGGTGCGGGCCTTGTCGTAGAGCGGGTTGCCCGGCTCCGCGTCACGGAACCGGTTGAAATACAGCAGCGAGTTGTCGCCGTAGTTGCCGATGTACGGATTCTTGCCCCAACCCCACTTGCCCGCCGCGTCCAGTCCGGTGCCGATGTCCTGGTAGATTTTCCAGGAAACCCCCGCCGCCTCGAGGCGTTCCGGGTAGGTGGTCCAGCCGTAGCCCTTCTCGTCGTTGGCCAGGACGGGGCCGCCCCCCTGCCCGTCGTTGCCGACGTACCCGGTCCACATGTAGTAACGGTTGGGGTCGGTGGAGGACAGGAGCGAGCAGTGATAGGCGTCGCAGAGGGTGAAGGCATCCGCCAGGGCGTAGTGGAAAGGGATGTCTTCCCGGGTGAGGTAGGCCATGGTGGTGGTGCCCTTCGACGGCACCCACTGGTCGTAGCGGCCTGCGTTGAAGGCGGCGTGCGTGTCGTTCCAGCCGTGCGGCAGGTCTTCGATGAACTGCAGCCCCAGGTTGTCCGCCTGCGGGCGGAACGGCAGCACGTAGTCGTCGCTGCCGGCGGTGAGCGGCTGATGCCAGACGGTGCGGCCGGAAGCCAGCGTGGTCGTCCGCGGGTCGCCGAAGCCGCGCACACCGCGCAGGCTGCCGAAATAATGGTCGAACGAGCGGTTTTCCTGCATGAGGATCACCACGTGCTCGATGTCCTTCAGCGTGCCGGTACGCCGTGCGGCGGGCACGGCCAGGGCTTTCTGGATCGACATCGGCAGTGCCGTCGCCGCCAGGGCGGCGCTTGCGGCACCGAGGGAGAGCTTGAGGAAATGCCGGCGATCAGTCATGCGTATACCCGTGCGCTGGGAAGGGCCCCTTGCGCCGGGTATTGTCGCGATCGGTTGTTACAGTTTTCTCATCCTCAAGGGGGCGATATGGTGGTGCAAGGGCTGGATGCGCATCGGCGCGTCCTGGTGCGCGTGCTGGGACTGCTGGTCGGCGTCGCCGTGATCGGCGTGGGTTCGTATGGTTTCGTCGTCAACCTGCAGACCGACGCGGACCTCACCTTCCTGCGGTTCGCCAAGGACCTGTTCACCGGATTTGCGGCGTTCGCGGCCTTTGGCCTCACTTTTCGCAGCGTCCGTACGGCCGGCTGGACGTTGTCGGCGTCGCTGCTCGTGTACCTTGCCTGGTATTACGCGCTCACACCGGTCGTCAGCCTGCCCTCGGCGCTGTTGCCCCTGGTCATCATGATCATCGCCGCTTATGTGGCGGGACGCAGGGCACTGTGGATCTTCATGGCCGCCACCGAGGTGGTGGTGGTGCTCTCCGCCGCCGTCGAGCTGGCCGGCGCGGAGGCGCCGCTGGACATCGATCCCGCGTTCATCGTCGCGTTCCTTCGCCAGGTCTTCCAGATCGCCCTCGTCGCGGTGCTGGTCGACCGCACGGTCGTGGTGCTGAGCAACGCCCTGGACTTTTCCGATCAGCAGCGGCGCAAGGCGGAACAGCTTTTCGTTCGCCTCGGCGAACAGGCGGAAATCACCATCAGCCTGCAGCGCCAGGTGAGCCGGACCGCCCAGTCCGAGGCGGCGGCGTCCCTGGCCACGGCGGTGTCGCACGACCTGGGCAACCTGCTCAACGTCATCGTCGCCTACGTCGAAAAGGCATGGGGCCATGTACGCCATACGGAGGGGGTGCTGGCCGACTCGTTGAACGGCATCGAGGCCGCCGCGGATCGCGCCGTGCACCTCAACCGGCGCATCACCTCGCTGGCACGCGCCACGCCGCGCCAGGCCACGCCCATCGACCTGGTCACGGTGCTGCCCGGGATCGTGCCCCTGCTCGCCATGACCCTGGGCCAGGCCATCGAACTGCGCGTCGATATCGGGCCCGGCGATCAACGGGTGGCGTTCGACGAGCCGTGCCTGGCCCTGATCCTGCTGAACCTGGCCACCAATGCGCGCGACGCGATCGACGGTCGAGGGGTGGTCGACCTGGCCTGCCGTGCCGACGACGGCCAGTCCGTGTTGATCTTCACCGACAACGGCAAGGGCATCCCGGAATCCCAGCGGCATACGGCTTTCGAACCGTTCTGGACGACGAAAGGCCCGGAGCGCGGCACGGGGCTAGGCCTGTTCAGTGCACGCCAGATGGCGGAATCGCTGGGCGGCCAGTTGGTCCTGGCCCCCTCACCGGACACGGGTGCACGCTTCGAGCTGCGCCTGCGTCGTGCCGATGAGGCTTACGACTCCAGCAGCCCGTAGCCGCTGCCGCGGATGGTGACGATTTCCAGCTTCGGCTCGGTGGTGCGCACCACTTTGCGACGCAGGCGATGGATGAGGACGTCCAGGCGGTGCGGATCGAAATCCGCGGTATTGCCGGTGAGCGATTCGATCAGCGCCTCGCGTTCCACCGGCCGCCCCTGCTCCCGGCGCAGCCGCTGGATGATGGTGCGCTCGGCCTCGGTCAGGGCGATCAACTCGCCGTCGGGGCCGTGGAGGTACCAGCCCTCGCGATCCGACGCGTCGCTCACTACGGTGCCGCCACCGGCGGACGTCGCGGACCACGTCCGCCTCAGCACGGCGTGCAGCGCCGAGGCGAGCAATCCCACGGTCACCGGCTTCATGAGGTAGAGGTCACCCCCCAACTGGAAGGCCGACAGACCGGCGGACTCGATGGGAAGCGCACTGAGCGCCACCATGCCGATCTGCGATCCGCTCGCCCGCAGGTGCTGGATTACCCGTAATCCGCTACCGCTGGGCAGGTTGACGTCCACCACCAGCAGGTCGAAGGCGTCGGCCGTCCATTGCTCGTAGAACTCGGTGGCATCGGGAAACGTGCTCGTGGCGAACCCGTAGCATTCCAGGCCAGGACCGAGCAACTTCTCGCGCAGTTCCTCGTCGTCTTCGATCAATGCAACCCTTGCCAGCACCATCGAACCCCAAGGCTACCGAATATGTGCCTTTAAGCTACCCGCACGACGGGTAGAAAGCCACCGCCACCCGAGCGGGTGGCGGTGGCCTGGGGCGTGGCAACGGGTCCGTGGGCCGATTACAGCGTGTACAGCCCCATGGCCGAGAACGACGTACCGGCCGAGATGCCCGAGACCAGCAGGTAGTACGTGCCGGCGGCCGCGTTGGTCAACGTCACCGATTCGTTGTTGCCCACGTGCACCGAGGTGTACTGGGCCGAGCCCACCGCCGGCGCCGTATCCTTGCTGACCAGCAATGTCACGTCGCCGCTGCCGCCCAGCGTGCGCAGGGTCAGGGCGCGTGCCTTCGACGGCACGACCAGCTTGAACAGCACTTCGGAGATGGTGCCGTCTGCCTGGTACTTCGTCGTCACACCGTTGGACAGCGGCAACGCATCCGCCGCCGGGTCGCTCTGCACCATGGCGCGACTGACGGCCGCATAGGTGTCCAGGATGCCTGCGCCGTAGGCGAGCGTGGGCTGCTGCGGGAAGGAGCGCGCCGTGCGTGCCAGATACGTCTTCACCTGCCCGGGGGTCAGTGGGGTCAACCCGGCCTTGGCGCGGGCGCTGATCATCAGGGCGATCGCTCCGGATACTTCGGGCGTGGCCTGGGAGGTGCCCGCCATGCTGCCGTAGGTCGGCGTCGTCGGCACGGTGGTACCCGCATTGATCGCCGACCACGCGAAACCGGCGGCCACCAGCGTGCCCGACGATGCATCGTTGGCGTAGCCACCGCCGCCGGGGGCCGACAAGGTCACGACCGATCCGTAGTTCGAGTAGAACGCGGGTTTGCCGGTAATGCCGTTGGAGGCCACGGTGATGACCCCGGGGCAGCTGGCCGGACTGGTGGTCGACGCATCCTGCGCACTGTTGCCTGCCGCCACCACGACGGTGACGCCGCGGCTGATCGCATCGGCGATCGCCTTGCCCATATCGGTCGATGCATTGCACACACCGTCGCCGCCCAGGCTCATGCTGATGACCTGCGCAGGGTGCGTATTGTCGTCCAGTCCGTCGACGTGGCCACCGGCCGCCCAGACGATCGCATCGGTAATGTCCGAGGTGCTGCCACCGCAATGACCGAGCGCGCGCAGCGGCAGGACGCGTGCCTTATAGGCAACGCCGGCCATGCCCACGCCGTTATCGGTCAGCTCCGCCACGTTGCCCATCACGTGCGTGCCATGCCAGGTGCTGTTCTCCGGTGTCACGTTCACGTTGTCCACGCAACCGCCGTTACTGGCCAGGTACGTCGAGCCCGTCGTCCAGTCACCCGTATCCCACGCGCCCTTGGCGCGGCCGTCGGCGGACCGGCCGGACATCAACGCATTGGAGATGAAGTCGTAGCTCTCGTCGGTCAGGCTGGTATCCAGATCCGGATGCTGCGTCGCGCCCGTGTCGATCACGGCCACCACGACGCCGTCGCCCTGTGCGAGCGACCACGCCTTGACCGCATTCGAACCGCCGTAATTGGCGAACGCCTGGGTGTCCTTGCCGATCGTCTCCATCGTGCCGTCGCCGGCGCGGAAGTGCCACTGATAGGAAAAACTGGGATCGTTGGGCGTGCCGGTGGTCGCGTCCGCAGGATGCAGGTCGCGGAAGGCATGCATGCGCACGTCCGGCTCGATGGACAGGACCGTGGGATCGGCGGCCACCTGTTTCATGAGTTCGAGGGCGCTCTTGCCGTCGATTGCCTTGCCGGTGCGCACGACCATGCCGCCGGTAGCGGTGGTGCGGGCATAACGGAAATCGGCCGAACGCATGGCGCTGGTCATGACCGAGGTCGCCCTGGCATTCATCGCCGATCGCGCGGCGCTGAACGTGCGCACGGCCATGGCCCCCTGTACGGCCGTGCCCGGCTTGAAACGGACGATGAAGCCGTCGATCCGGTCGCTCGCGGCCAGCGGAAGGCTGGCCACTTTCAGCGTCGTATCGACCGCCTGTGCGGACACGTTCGCTGCGAGCACGGACAGCGCGACGCCGCAGATCCACCCCATGGATACCGATCTTTTCACGTGATTTCCCCGTTTTCCGTTCTTTGGATGAGTCATGTTTTTTCCCCCGATGCCCGTTACCAGCCGAAGCTGACACCTACCGTGCCGCTGCTTTCACCGCCGCCCGCGAGCGAACCGCCCACCAGGATCGCGCCGCTGCCGGGCAGCTGGTGCGCGTAACCCACGGCCAGCGCGCTCTGACCGTGATAGCCACCCGCCGCCGCACTCACGCGGTTTTCGGTTCCCGCTGCCGCCGCAATGGCGCCGGCCATGCCGCTCATCGCCGCACCCATCGCACCGACCCGGGAAACACGCGTGTCCAACGTGCCCAGGCGTTGCTGCACGCTGTTGGCGAAACCGTTGAAGTCGCTACGGCTCACCATGTCCGCGGCACGCGTGTCGGTATACGCCTTGGCCGAACCCAGCGTCTGCGCGTCGCCGCGATCCGCATAGGTCTGCGCCGCCTGGATCGCCTGGCTGGTGGCCGTGTCGAGCTGACCGCGGTTCACCGCATCGGTGCTGCCCTGCCCTGCGGCCACGTTGGTCACCCGCCGCGTCGCCCCGGCACTGCCCACCGAGACCGTGTTGGCCTGGTCGGCCACGGACCCCGCACCAAGTGCCACGGCATTGGCCGCGGTGACTTGCGCCCCCTGCCCCAGCGCCGTGCCCGACGGGCTCTGCACCGAACTGCTTTCGCCGACGGCGACCGAGCGGGTTGCCGCAGCCGCAATGGTCGCGTTGGCGCCCACCGCCGTGGCCTGGTCCGCGCCGACGATGGCACCGCCGCCGATCGCCGTATCCGACGGACCGACGGCCTTCGAACCGCCGCCGATCGCTGTCGCCTTGTCGCCACCGGCGCTGGCCGTATTGCCCACCGCCACGCTTGTGGATGTCGCCACCGAGGCACCGTTGCCCATCGCCACGCCCGAAGCCGCGCCTGCCGGGCCGGAGCCCATCGAGCCCAAGGCCGTATCCAGCGCGCCGATGGCGCCGGCGATCGTCGTGAAGTCCTGCCCCAGCACCGAGACGTGGAATGCGCCCAGCTGCCCTGCGGAATCGACGAAGGCACCGCCACCGACGACGCCCGCCACCGAGTTCAGCGACTGGGTGAGCTGCCCGCCGCTGGTCGCCTGCTGGTTTCCCACCACGGTGCGCAGCTGTGCCACGTTCACCGCATCCGTATCCTGCGTACCGGCCGCAACGTTCACGATCTGGCGCTCGTGGCCCGCGCTGCCGACCGAGATCGTATTGTTGCGGTTCGCGATCGCATTGGATCCCAGTGCGACGGCGTCGTCGACGATGCCTGCCGTGCCGACCGGCTGGCTGCTGTCGCCGACCTTCGCGCCCGACCCGATGGCGACGGAACGGCTACCGTTGATCTCGCTATCGGTTCCGATGGCGACATCGCGGGAGAACACCACGGGTGCCTCGTCGCCTTCCGGAATGTTCTGGCGCCACACCATCACGTTGGAGCCGATGGCCACGCTGTAGTCCGCCTGCGCCCAGGCGGCGTTGCCCAGCGCGGCAGCATAGTTACCGGTCGCGTAGCTACCGTTGCCGACGGCCGTCGCGTTTGTTCCATACACCGTGTTGAAGGAGCCCACCGCGGTCGAGCCCTGGCCATGGACCCTGTTACCCGAACCCAGCGCGGTCGCCCAGTCCGCGTTGGCCTCGGTCCGGTCGCCGGCGGCGAACGAGTCGTAGCCCGTGGCAGTGGTGTAGTAGCCCATGGCGATCGAGCGGACGCCCGAGGCCGCCGACATGGCGCCGATGGCGGTCGAGCCGTATTCGGTGGCCTGAGCGCCGCCGCCGAATGCGCTGGAGAGCCGCGCGGTGGCCTGCGTGTTCTGCAGCTGGACGCCCGCGAAGTCTTCGCCCAGCTGGTCCACCAGCACGTCGACCACACCGCCGACGGCCACCGCGGAGCGGTCGTTCGCATACGAACCGGAGCCGACCGCCGTGTTGAAGATGCCGTTGGCCTGCGCGCCTGCGCCCAGCGCGGTCGATGCGAGTCCGTTGGCCTGCGTGGTGGTGGCCGTGCCGAAGACGGGAGCGCCATCGGCCGTCTCGTTACGGCCGCCCAACGCCACCGAGGCCATCCCTGACGCGCTCGCGTTACCGCCCACCGCCACCGCATTCGCGTTCGACGCCGAGGCGCCATAACCGCCGGCGAAGGCGAGCTGTCCGATCGAGGATGCCTGCGCGCCCACGGCAACCGCCCCGTTGCCCAGGGCCAGCGACGAGGAGCCGAGCGCGGACGATTCGCTACCGGAAGCAAATGCCGAACGACCCAGCGCTACCGCGCCGTCGCCATCGGTAACGGCTTGCGACGTATCGTCGGCAGCCGCACCCACACTGAGATACGTGCCGGCGACATGCGTGGCCTGCTGGAGCTGGCCGACGTTCACCGCATCGGTCGTTTCCGTACCGGCGGCGACGTTGACGAGCTGGCGCTCCGCGCCGACATCACCCACCGATACGGTGTTTTCCCGCGAGGCGACCGACGATGCGCCGATCGCCACGGCGTTGACCGCGGTGACCTGCGCTCCCACGCCGACGGCCACGGCATTCATGACGCCTGCGACCGACGACGCCCCCAGCGCCAGTGCGCCCTGCCCGCGGGCCAGCGCGTTGCCGCCCAGCGCCGTGGCATCCTGTCCGTTCGAGATTGCGCTGCCGCCGATGGCCGTGGCGCGGTCGCCACTGGCGAGCGAGCTGTTGCCGTAAGCGGTCGCTTGCTCCCCCGTGGCCGTGGAACCCTGCCCGCAGATCGTGGCATCGGCATTGCCCGATCCCGATGTGTTGGCCGTGCAAGCCGTCTGTGCATTCGCGACGGCTTGCTGCCCCATCGCCAGTGCCAGGGACAACGCCATCACGCTCAGTCGCAGCGTGTTGCCCGATGCACGGGTGTGATCGCCCCGACCGGCCACGTTGCGGCCAGTATCGTTACCAGTACCTTTCATTTCTCGCCCCCGCGAAGTTCGCCCTTGAAGAAGGGCCAACGTTCACAGAACCGACATAGGAATGTCACGCACGGAAGCTCTCGGAACCTCACGGAAGGTCATGGGCACGCGATGCATGCCCATGACCAGGCCGTTGCGAGCCGTTACCAGCCGATCCCCAGCTCCAGGTGCTCCGGATCCGTCTCGATCAGCGTGGAGCTCTGGTCCGACACATCGTCGTAAGCGAAACCATAAGCCTTGCCATCGATCGCGTGCACGTGCCAGAACCGCGAGTAATAGTTGGCCGGCGACGCCTGGTAGAACGACGAAGCATCTTTCCAGCGTGAGGTGTCTTCCATCACGTGCCGATTGAAGGCCGCGCAGATCTGCGCTTCCAGTTGGCCCTCGACACCCCACGGGTCGGTCGAGTGCGCCAGGGTACCCTTGCCTTCCAGTACGTCCTGCGTGGTCGGCTTGCCGACGGTGAACACCCTGCCCTGGGCCTCGTCCGGCTCGTGCGTCTGCGCCCAGTTGGTGTGACGGAAGCTGAGCACGCCGTCGACCACCGACCCCGCGAACTGCTTCGCGCCGATGCTCATCGTGAGGACGTGGTTTTCGTAGTACGCCCACGCCTCGTCGATGTAGCCGTCGAAGTAGTGCTGCTGCGGCTTGCCCACGTCGAACGCGGCCTTGCCGGGCGCCAGCAGGCGGATCGGATCGGCCTCGGTCAGCTGGAACTCGGCGGGCACTTCCTGGTTGTACGCGGCGAAGATCTGCGCGCGGGTCTGAGTGATACCCGAAGCGACGTGGCGGGTCTTCTTGCCACCGTAGACATCGAGCGACAGCGGAAGGGAGAACTGGTCCACCTGCGTCGTGTTGATGAAGATGGCGTCGTCGTTCCAGGTCAGTTCGTACCAGTCGTAGTACACCCCGAGGTTCGGATCGGTCGCGTTGAGTGGATTGGGTCCGGCAAACCCGAGGGAGCCGTCCGCCGCCTTGACGATCTTGATGTACATCGGCTCACCGACCGACACGAAGATCCGTGCCGAGTCCAGCTTCGGCAGCTTGAGCAGCTTCGTCTGCGCCAGCGTGAAGAAGTAATCGGGATAGTTCTGGCCGTTCTTGCTCAGGTGTCCCGCGCCATCGTTGTCTTCGACGCGCACCGGCACCACCGTGCCATCGGGCGTGACCCACGAGAACACCTGCGTCTTCGGGTCGCGGCCGATGATGGCCACGAACACCTTGTCGTCGGGCCAGCGGCCGTGGGTCGTGTTCCGCAGCTGCGTGCCGATGACGCCGGGGTACACGTCGTAGTTGAAGCCCTGCGACGGATCGTCGGTCGGTGTCGTTACCGGTGCCTGCGGCTGCGGCTGCGGCTGGACAACGACCGGCGGCGGCGCCGCATAGACCTCGAACTCCCACAGCGAGATGCCGTAGTCCGTGCTGCGCGCCGTGCTGTAGACCCGCACGTAACGCGCCGTGACCGCGCTGAAGTTCACCCGCTCCACGCCACCCTTGCCCGTGACCGGCGTGGCGGTGGTCGACGTCCAGGTCTGGTCGTCGTTCGACACCTGCACCTCGTACGATATCGAATGGGCACGCTCCCAGCGCAGGATCACGTGATCGAAACGTTTGGCCGCGCCGAGGTCGAGGCGAATCCACGCCGGGTCCGTGAAACTCGAGCCCCAACGCGTGGTGAAGTCGCCATCCACCGCACCCGCGGGTGCCAGGTAGCCATCGTTCTCGTTACCGCTAGAGGTAGCCTTCGCGCCCACCGCCAGGTTGACGCCACCCTGCCCGTCGCCCGGCGTGCCCGGTCCGTCCGGGTTGTCCGGCGTCGTGGGCGGCTGGGGCGTGGTGCCGCCCGTGGTGCCGCCGTTCTGCCATGCTGGCGGATCGAACCCGTCCGTGGAACCCGCGACGGTGAGGGAGGCCAGCGTCGTCTCGGTGGCCAGCCCCTGCGCGCTGATCACCCGCGCCTTGTACGCCACGCCGTTGTCGGCCAGCGACAGGGCGGGCGTGGCATACGTGCCATCAGCGGTGGACGCCACGAAGTCGTCGGTGGGCGTGCCGTCGGCAGCCATCGTGCGGCGGTACCACTGGTAGGACAGCGGACCCACACCTGTGGCAGTGACGGCGAAATGCGCCGAACGGCCCACCCCGGCCTTCTGGGCGACGGGAGCGGCCGTCACAACTGGCGCCGAGACGGTCGCACCCGTCACGCAAAGCGCGTGGGAGGGATTGTTCTCGGCCACCAGACGGTTCGGCGTGCCGTCCGACGCCACCTGCCAGGCGAAGGTCGGGTCGGTGCGATCGTTGGTCGAGGTCCAGATGGTCCACGCCGTGGGGAAAGCACCGCTGGACAGATTCGGACCGGCGACGGCCAGGGCCTCGTCGAGCGTCGGCAACCGCGCGCCGGCCGCCTTACAGTCGGCCATCGCGTTGGACTGCTTGTACTGCGCGCCTTGGTCGGCAAAGCCACGCTGGGCACGCTCCCACACCAGCCCGCTCAGGTGGTCGAGCACATGATTGGTGTCCTGCAGCGTATAGCGGTCGTTGTTATCGACGCTGCAGCACGTCGGCGAGTCGTACACCTCGAACTCGTAGAGCGAGTAGCCGTAGGCGCTGGATCGCTTGACGCCCTGCATGCGTACGTAGCGCGCCGACACGCGGGCAAAGGTGTTGTCTTCGGTGCCGCCGAGGCTGGTATCGACGACCAGGGCGTCCTTGAAGCCGGTGTCCTTGTCGTTCGAGTACTGCACGCGATACTGCGATGCGTGGGCCGCTTCCCACTTGAGGACCACGCGGTTGAAGGAGCGCACGGCCCCGAGGTCCACCGTGAGCCAGGCCGCGTCGTTGCCCTGCTCCGACGCCCAGCGGCTGGTCTCGTTACCGTCGACGGCGCCGGCGCTCGGCGTGCCCTGGGCATTCTCCACGCCGCTGGCATAGGTGACCTTCTCGCGGGCGAGGTTGGCACCCGGCGGCGCCAGTGTCAGTACCGCCGCCTGGCTGGTCACCGCCGCGGCGTCGCCCGTGATGTTGCTGACGACGACGGTGTAGCGACCCACGTCGGCCTGGCCCACGGCGGCGAGGGTAAGCGTGGCGGCATCGTCACCCACCGGCGATCCGTCGTGCATCCACGTGTAGTGGAACGGCGCGGTGCCCGCCACGGCCACGGTGAATTGGGCAGGCTGACCCGGGTTGGCACGCACGTTGCCCGGCTGCGCCGTGATCACCGGCGGACGCGCCGCGTTGACGGTCAACGTCGCCGGAGCGCTCGGCACGCTGCCCAGCGGATTGGTCACCACCACGGCGTAATCCACGTTGCCGTCGGCCGCGGTGAGTACCGGGGTGTCGTAGGTGGACGCAGTGGCCCCCGGGATGGCGGCGCTGCCCTTCATCCACTGGTAGGTGACCTTCGGCGAGCCCACTGCCGCCACACTGAAGTGCGCCTGCTGGCCCACGTCCACCGACTGGGCCGCCGGCTGCTGGGTGATGCTTACCTGCCGTGCCGGGAATACGCGCAGGGCGGCCGGCGTGGACTCGCTATCCCCTTGCGCGTTGTGGACGACGACGGTGTACGTCGTGGCGTCATCGGCCTGCGTGGTGGCCGGCGTGTCCAGGATCGCCGCGTTCGCGGACGGCATCACCTGGCCGTTCTTCTTCCACGTGAAGGTCAGCGGCGGCGCGCCGGTGGCGGTTACCGAGAAATGCCCGGCAAAGCCCGCGGTCACCTGGTCCTCGACGGGGTTGGCGATGATCGACGGCGGTCCGGAGGCGCCCGACGACGGCTGCGGCACACCGACGATGTCGAACGAGGCGGAACCCGCCGCCAGGCCTGCCGCGCTCGCGGTGACCGTGACGGTGCCGGTAGCGAACCGCGTGCGCAACGCGATTTTCTGCAAGCCACCCTCGAACTTCAGCTCGTGATCGCCGGGCGCGTGGTAGCCGTGCACCGGCTCCTGGCTGCCGTCGGCGTTGGTGGTGTGGCCGCCGGCCCAGTCCACCAGCTGCTGCGTGCCGCCCTGGTAGGACACCAGCGACGCCCCGCTGGTGACGTCGAACGTGACATTGACGTCGGCACCTTCCGGCACCACCACCCCATCCTTGTCGACCACGCGCGCCTCGATAAAAGCGGCATCCGACCCATTGGCCGTGATGGCGAACGCGGTGCCGTCGGGGCGCACCACCGCCGGTACGACGCGCAGCGCGATGTGGTCCGCCTTGCCGGCGGTGGTCAGACTGTCCTGCACCGGCGCGCCCTGGGCGTCAGCCACCGTGTTGCCCAGCGCATCGATGCACTGCGCGGTGGCCGTGCCGGACTGCCACGGGAGGTTCCAGTGCACCTGGCCGGGCAGTTTCGTGGTGCCCTGTGCCTGCGCCGTGCCGATGATGTGGCCGGTCTGCGGATCGGTGCCGGTGTTCTCGACGTTGTAGCTCTGCTCGTCGATGCTGTCCCAGGTGTTGGGCTTCTGGTCCGCGCCCTGCGGCACGCCGTTGACCAGCAGCCGCACCGCGGGGCAGTTCGAAAACGCATTGACCTGCACATCGCCCGAGCGGTTCCAGTGATGGGCGAGCTTGACCACCGGCCTGACCGCGTACGGCACCCATACGGACTGGTAGATGTAGTAAAGCAGGCGCGGGTAGCGGTTCTGGTCGACCATCGAGCTGCCGATGGAGCGCACGTTGTGTACGAACGCCTTTCGGCCGTTCGCGTCGAGGGTGAAGTGCGTGGCGTCTTCCGTGCCTTCGGAAAACTCGATCGTCTCCCCCGGCGTATCGGCGAAGTACCACTGCGCCATGCCGAACGTACCGGCCTTGCGGGCCTGCGAATACGGGACGAGGTAGTTCAGCGCAAAGGCCAGTTCGTAGTCGAACGCATGGCGCTGCGAGCCATAGCCCCAGTACTCGGCTCCCCACGCGGGCTTGTTCGGGAACTGGGTCGCGTGCAGGTAGGTTTCGCAACCGGCCTTCGAGCAACTCAGGATGTCGCCGTTGTTGGCATCGGGCGAGCGGTCGGCTGCGGCACGGGGCGCGATGGCGTCCCACGTGCGCGCCAGCGTGCGCAGCTCCTGGGCGAACGGCGTGTACATCTTGCCGTTGTTCGACTCCCAGGCCAGGATGGACGGATGGCTGCGATCGCGAATGACGATGTCGCGGTGAAGCTCGCGTTTCAGCGTCCACATGTTCATGCACGGGGTGTTGCCGGCCGCGCAGGGGTCGGAGAAGCCGTTCTCGCCGTCGCCACTGGGCTGCACGATGAACACACCAAGCGCGTCGGCGGCCTCGACGAACTCGGGGCTGGACGGCGAATGGCCCGGACGCCACAGGTTGCCGCCGGCCGCCGCCAGCTGCTGGAGGTCACGCCATTGCTGCTCTTCAGGCACGGACGATCCCAGGGCCGGGTAGTCGTAGCGGCCCGAGGCGCCCCAGGTGTATTGCTTCTTGCCGTTGACGTACGGGAAATCCTTGTCCCAGGTGATGACGCGGATACCCAGCGAGCTTTGCTTCGAATCCACCACGGCGCCGTCGATGCTCACCGTATGCACCACCTTGTAGAGGTACGGCCGGCCGTCGGGCGAGTTGTTCGGGAACCACAGCGTCGGGTTGGCGATCATCAACGTCTCGTCGAACACCGGCGTGGCGTCGCCCGGCACCACGTGCGCGGCCAGCGTCTTGTCCTGCTGCTCGCTGACGATCACGTTGCCGTTCGCGTCCACGATCTGCGTCGTGAGCGTCACCGTGGCCGGCGTGTCGCGATCGTTGACCACGTTGGTCTGCACGCGTATCAAGGCGGTCTTGTGGTCGGCACTGAGCGACTGCGTGCCGACGTACGTGCCCCAGGTGTTCTGCCCGGCGTACACGTTCTCCGGGATATGCACGAGATTGGTGACATGCAGCCGGACCGGCCGGAACAGGCCCGCTTCCGACTGGCCGAAACGGAATGCGCCGGAAAAGCCGGGGTCCTGAAAGAACCCGCCGCCACCGCGACTCACCTTCACCGCGATGACGTCGGTGCCGTCGTACCGGAGCAACCCCGTCAGGTCGACGATGTGCGGCACGAAGCCGACGACGTGCGTCGCGTTGGCGTCGATCTGCCCCGCCTGGTTGAGCACGCCGGTGCCCGGGACGAACTGCCCGTTGACGTACACGCGGTCGCCCGTGTGGGCGCCCTCGAACTCGACCATGACCTTGCGGCCGCGGTAAGACGCACTGTCCTTCAACGTGGTGCGGTACCAGCTGGTCTCACCATCGAGGCTGCCCTGGCCACCGCCGGACTCCTGGTTGATGAACGTGGTGAAGTCGTTCGCGGCATGGGGGATACCCACCGTCTCCCATGCCGTATCGTCGAAGGTGGGTGCGGCATCGGCATCGCCCCCCGGGACCGCGGCATGGCCGCTCTGGTTCGCGTATTGCTTGATGTATTTCCACGGCTGCGCGCCGAGGTCCAGGTCGAGCCGGTCGGAGGGCACGACCGTGGCCGCGTTGGCCGTCGTTGCCAGGCAGAGCGCGGCGACGAGCGCGGCCAGCCGTCGATGCCGCGCACGCGTGCGCGCCGCTACGGAGTGAGTCGTCATGCCTGGGATCCCCTGTGGTCGACCCCAGGCGGATCATGGCGACGGCCGTGACCTTGCGCGTGTTGTCTGACAAATATGATGGCACCAATGAAACGGGGTGCTCAATACGGCACAGGGGGCCCCACAGCGCTTATTTCGACCGACGTTCTTCATCCGCGAACTGCGTCACACATGGGTCGCCGCGGCGACCACGTCAGGCTTCGTCGAACGGCCGTCTTCCGAGCGATTCGACGATGTGATCGACAAAGCAGGTGATGCGCGCGGAAAGGGAGGTGTTCCGGTAGTACACGGCGTTGACCGGTTGCCGCACATCCAGCGACGCGCGACCGAACAAGGGCACGAGCCGGCCTGCCCCACGATCGTCGCGGGTCATGAAGTCCGACAGGCAGACGATGCCTACACCGGCGAGCGCCAGCTGGCGCAGGGTCTCGCCGCTGGACGAGGCGACGGTCGGCGTGATGTGCACGACAGCACCGCCTGTATCGCGAAGCGGCCAGTCGTTGAGCGACTCGGGTTGGTTGAAGCCCAGCAGCACGTGCCCGTCGAGCTGGGCCGGCCGGGTCGGCACGCCATGGCGTGCCAGGTAGGCCGGACTGGCCAGCACGCGAAGACGACTGTGGCCGATGGGTCGGGCGTGCAGGCTAGAGTCCTTGAGCGGGCCGATGCGGAAGGCGACGTCGGTGCGCTTTTCCAGCAGGTCGGTGATGCCCTCGTTGGAATGCAGCTCCAGTTCGACATCCCGGTAGCGCTCGCGAAAGGCCGGTACCAGGGGCACGATGACGTGGAGCATGAAAGGCGTGGCGGCATCCACGCGTAGACGTCCGGACGGCCGCAGGCGACGTGCCGACATCTGCTCCTCGGCCATGTCCACCGAGGCGAGGATCGCGCGTGCGCTCTGCAGGAACGCCGCCCCTTCCTCGGTCAGCTCCAGGCGCCTGGTGGTCCGCCGGAGCAAGGTGGTCTCGAGCTTGGCCTCCAGGCGCGCCAGCGTGCGGCTGGTCGCCGAGACGACCTGCCCCAGCCGTTCCGCGGCGGCCGTCATCGAACCGGCATCGACCACGGCCACGAAGACGGCGAGTTCGTCGAGGGTCGTCTTCATCTTTCACCTTGAAGGAAAAGTCATTCCCTTATAACCCGCTTATTCCGCAAGAGTAAACGGGCCACACTCGCTTCCTTTCCGCTAACGAGGAGCACGCCGTGGCGACCGTTTCCCCTGCCGATCCGCTCTTTGCACCCCACGTGCTGGGCGATCTGTCCCTGCCCAACCGCATCGTCATGCCGCCGATGACCCGCTCGCGTGCGAGCCAGCCCGGCGACGTACCCGGCCCGCTCATGGCCGAGTACTACGCCCAGCGTGCCGGCGCGGGGCTGATCGTCAGCGAGGGCACCTGGGTCTCGCCGCTGGGCAAGGGCTACGCATGGACGCCGGGTATCCACACCCCCGCCCAGGTGGACGGCTGGCGTCGCGTGACCGATGCGGTGCACGACGCCGGCGGGCGCATCTTCGCCCAGCTGTGGCATGTCGGGCGGCTGAGTCACACCCGGCTCCTCGACGGGCAGGCCCCCGTGTCGTCGACCGGCCGCGCAGCCGACGGCGTGAACGTGTTCGTCGCCGCCGACGACGGCACGCCGGGCTTCGTGCAGGCCTCGGTACCGCGGGCGCTGGCGACGAACGAGATCGCCGGTGTCGTCGACGCGTTTCGCGTTGCCGCCCGCCATGCCGCCGAGGCCGGTTTCGACGGGGTGGAACTGCATGCGGCCAACGGCTACCTCGTCAACCAGTTCATCGACTCGGGCGCGAACGACCGGACCGACCGCTACGGCGGCTCGCTGGATAATCGCCTGCGCTTCCTGCGCGAAGTGACCGAAGCAATGATCGAAGGCGTGGGCCACGCAGGCCGCGTCGGCGTGCGCCTGGCGCCGCTGACCACGTTGAACGGCTGCGTCGACGACGATCCGCAAACGACCTACCTGGCGGCGGCACACGTGCTCGATGCGCTCGGCGTGGCGTACATCCACATTGCGGAGGCGGACTGGGACGACGCCCCCGTCATGCCGATGGCTTTCAAACAGAAGCTGCGCGAGACGTTCTCCGGCACATTGATCTACGCGGGCATGTACACGCCCGAACGGGCCCGTGTTGCGCTCGCCGAAGGCTGGGCCGACCTCATCGCGTTCGGCCGGCCGTTCGTCGCCAATCCCGACCTGCCGGCACGCCTCCGTATCGGTGCGCCGTTGGTCAGCCATGACCGGGCGACCCTGTTCGGCGGCGGCGCGCATGGGCTGACCGACTATCCTGCCCTGGGTTCCGCGGGCTGACCCCTGGGAAGATGGCGATGAACGTCGCGACGCCAACGCGCCGCCTTGGTCCTCATGGCGTCCGCGTGGTCCAATGCGGCGACGCCGGCGTGCTCCGCCATCACGACCAAGGACCTTCCATGCGCAAGCTCACCCTGCTCCTCGGCCTGGCCCTCGCCGCACCGGCCGCCTTCGCAACAGAGGACGTCTCCGTCGGCCCGCAGTACGACACCACCCATGTCTATGTGGCCCCGGCGGATGTCGATGCGTTCGTGCAAAGCTTCGCGACCACCTTCGGCGGCAAGTCGACCCGGCAAGGCATCGCCACCGTGACCCCGACGCCGTCGAGCACCTCGACCCAGTTGGTGCAGACACCGGTCGGCTCGATTTCCGTGTTCGGCTTCCGCACGCCGTTGCCCTACCCGTTCGGGCAGGAACGCGCGGGCTATCTGGTTACCGATGTCGACAAGGCGGTGGTGGCGGCCAATGCACACGGCGCGGCCACCCTTGTCTCGCCCTTCGACGATCCGATCGGACGGGACGCGGTGGTTACCTGGCCCGGTGGCGTCAACATGCAGCTGTACTGGCACACGAACAAACCGAACTATCCGGCGCTGGAGCATGTTCCGGAGAATCGTATCTACCTGCCACCGCAGAGTGCGGACGCTTTCATCAAGGCGTTCGTGGCGTTCGCGCACGGCAAGGTCGACGCCGACGAGACGGCACCGGGGAGCGAGGTCGGGCAGAAGGACGGCACGTACCGTCGCGTGCGGCTGTCGTCGCGGTTTGGCAAAGCCGCCGTGCTGATCACCCACGGGCAGATCGCCTGGCCGTATGGGACGGAGATGACGGGGTATGAGGTCGGCGACCTGGATGCCACGCTGCAGCGGGCGCGGGATTCAGGGGCCAAGGTCGTGGTGGATGCGCACGCGGAAGGCAAGCGCCGGGCGGCGATGATCCGGTTTCCCGGTGGGTACGTGGCTGAGGTGCATACCGCGGGACAGTGAGCCGCTGGATAGAGCGAGCGGCCTGGTCCAGCCGAAGCCGACCGGCTTACTTGCCGGCGCGCTTCTGTAGATTGGCCAGCAACGCCTTGTCGAGGCTGGCCGCCACGCCGACGCTGCGGCCGGCCAGATTGGCGACCGAATAATGCACCGAGCTGCCCAGCACCTGGGCTGCCTCGGACAGCGTCAGGCCGTAGTCCTGGGCCAGCCACTTGATCAGGCCGGTCGTGGCCGCGCGCGTCGCCTCGTCGACGGATCCGGCCTGCCCCAGCACCATGATCTGCGTGGGCGATTCCACGCGCGGCATCGGTACGGTCTTGCCTTTAATCACATCGACCGAGACCTCCACGTCCATGGACGTTTCCAGGGCGTACTGGGATGTCTCACCGTCGCCCTGGAGCGCATGGGCATCGCCGAAGTACAGCAATGCGCCGGGCTGGGACACTGGCAGGTAGACGGTGTTGCCCTCGACCACCTGGTTGAAGTCCATGTTGCCGCCGGAGCGACCGGTATCGCCCGTCGACATCGCCGGCGAACCGAACCCCGGCGCCACCGCCATCCCACCCAGCATGGGCCTTACGGGTACGCTGTAGTGCGAGAGCGCCGGCGTGGGATTCAGCGGTGAGGCCAGGCCCTTCTCACGATCCAGTTTCCACCGCACCGGCTTGCCCAGCGCTTGCGCCTCCGCGGCGACCGATCGGCCGAGCGCCGGGCCCACGATGCTGTCCAGGCTGTCGGCATAGTCCCTGTTCAATCGCAGCTGCCGTATGTGCACGGCCAGCGTATCGCCGGGCTCGGCGCCGACCACGTAGAACGGACCGACCTGGGGATTGCCGAACAAGGCCACCGTGCTGCCGTACCGGTCGACGCCACCGGAGTCGATCGTTTGGGTGCGGATGCCATCGCCCGGCCAGACGGTGAGCACGGGCGCGCGAGTCGCGGAGAACTCGTTCGAATAATCCCTGGGTGTGAATGAATACACCTTGGGCGGCCCATCCGGACGCTGCGGCAAGCGATGTCCGGTAAAGGGATGGCTCGCGCGTTTGCCGGGGCTGTTGGTGTCGGGGTCATCGGTCACACCGGTCATAGCCGCGCCCGTGATCGTGGCCGTGAGGTGATGGATCGCGTTGCTCGCATCGGTAACGGTGACATCCAACGCGTTACCGCGCCGGGTTCCGACGAGTTTGTCGCCGTCGAATACACCGGTCAGCGTTTGGCCCTCCTGTGCGAACGTCAGGGTTTGATACGACGTGTTACCCCACAGGTCCGTCTTTACCAGCCAGGCCTCTTTAGTAGGTTCGGAAGCGCCCACGGCAAGCGGGAGGCAAAGGCCGAGCAAGGCAAGACGAGACAACATGGCTACCCTTCACCCCAGGTGGTGCCGGCACCCTAGCAGCGACCCTCGGCGAAAGGCATGTGGCGAATGGGCCAGTGACGCCCGTGAAGGCGTCGTCACACTTCGGCGTGCATCCGCGCTTCCGTTCCCTGCGTATCACTAACGACCCAATGACGGGCCCACGGAGAATCTGCCATGAAGACGAATCGCATGAAGACCGGATCCATCGCTGCACTGACCCTGGCCCTCGGCCTGGCCATCTCGGCACCGGGCTTCGCCCAGAACGCCATGAGCAAGGATCAGACCGTGATGGTCGGCGGCGCGGCGATGTATCCGAGCAAGAATATCGTGCAGAACGCGGTGAACTCCAAGGACCACACCACGCTGGTCGCTGCGGTCAAGGCCGCCGGCCTGGTCGATACGCTGTCCGGCCCGGGCCCGTTCACGGTGTTCGCACCGACCAATGAAGCATTCGATGCCCTGCCGAAGGGTACCGTGGACACCCTGGTGAAGCCGGAAAACAAGGCCACCCTGACCAAGATCCTTACCTACCATGTGGTCTCCGGTCGCTACACCGCCAAGGACCTGATGGCGCTGGTGGCAAAGGGCGGCGGGAAGGCCTCGCTCACGTCCGTCGAGGGCGAGCCGCTGACGGTGATGCAGGCGGGTAATGCGCTTACGGTGACCGATGCGAAGGGCGGCGTGGCGCACGTCACGATCGGCGATGTGCTGCAGTCCAACGGCGTGATCCACGTGGTGGATAAGGTGCTGATGCCGTAACGGCACCGCATCAGACATCTGCTGACAGTTCACCGGGGCGGCGACGAGTCGCCCCTTTCCTGTTCGGCTGCGGAAGCCGCGAGGCGTGGCGCAAGATCACGCTACGTAGCCACATCAGTCCTTCGTCGCCCTCACGATCGGGGCGATGCAGGATCACTTCCCGAAAAGCAGGTATCCGTAACGGCACCTCCGCGATGCTCAACGGCCAGAGTTCGGCCATCTTGCGTGCCAGATGGCGGTGCATCACCGCGACCCGCTGCGATCCGGCGATAAAGCTGCAAACGCCGGTGAACCGCGGTACGAACAGGACGATCCGGCGTGTTGCAGCGAGCGATGCGAGGGCGGCATCGGGGAACGACACATAGCGGGAGCGCCCGAAAGCCACCGCGACATGATCCAGTTCCAGGAACGACTCCTGCGTCATCCGCGTTTGCATGGCGGGGTTGTCCTTCCATCCCACCACGACGAAGTCGTCAGAGAACAGCCGTGCCGCCGTCTGTCCGGGTGCGGGAAAAACGTCCGGCGCGATGACAAGATCGGCCAGCGACGGTTCGGTGGACACGCCGTCCGCGCGTGCCATGACATGAAGCGTCACGCCAGGGGCGCGGGACATCACGTCGTCGAAAACATCGGCCAACAAGACCTCGCTCACATAATCCGATGCCTCGATGGTGAATCGGCGCATGCACGTGGCCGGATCGAACACGGGTGGCGATACCACCGTCGATTCGATCTGGGCAAGGATGTGCCTGACGGGCTCGACCAGTTGCTCCCCGCGCAGCGTCGGGCGCATCCGTCTGCCTTCAACCACCAGCAGCTCATCGTTGAAATAGTCCCTGAGCCTGTTCAGGGCCGCGCTGGTGGCGGGTTGGCTTCGATGCAGGCGTGCGGCCGCTCCCGAGACACTACGCTCCGTCAACAGCGCATCCAGCGCGACCAGCAGGTTCAGGTCGAGTCCGTCGTAACGCATGGGGGCAACCTCTTGAAAGTCGGCGCCGCCGCTATCGCTGGCGCGCCGTGGATAGTTGATATCCAAACAACGAATTTCTCAATTTAGCGCATGTCTGCGACGATTCCTTGCGGATCGATGGAGAACAGGGGCTCCTCGATGCGATGCAAGCCATGCCAGCCCAAGCCAGACCCATCCAACGAGAATCCCCATGCGTTTAATCCCCTCCCCTGTGGCACGCGCCCACTCGTGCCGCCTGCCGCTCAGCGCGCTCGCCCTCGCCGTGCTCCTGACCTGCACGAGCGCTTCCGCCCAGGATGCCGCCCTCCTCCAGGGCCGGATGGCGTTCAAGACCCACGCATCGTCAACGCATCCGTTCGTAAAGGCCACCAGGCAGGCGAAGGTGCCGCAAGACCCCTGGCAGGCACCGGAAGGCACGTCCATCTACCGCATGACGGACGCGGAAGAGCAGCAGGCCAACCAGCTCGCCCGCCGCATGGTGGCAAACCTCAGCTTTGCCCAGAAAGTGGCCTACCTCGGCAGCGACCATTTCGGCGCCCAACCCCAATTCAACCTCCCGGCCCTTACGACGGCGGAAGGTACCGACGCCGTCGCCGCGACAGCGACACCCTCCATCGTGTACCCGTCGGCCGCCTCGCTCGCCGCGACCTGGGATCCCGCCATGGCGGCCGAACGCGGACGGCAGCTCGCGCTTGACGCGAAGATGGGCGGCGTCCAGCTGGTCAACGGCCCGGGGCTCAACATGTATCGCACGCCCTACGGTGGGCGCGAGGCCGAATACCTCAGCGGAGAGGACCCGATCCTGGGCGCGGTGCTGGGCACGTCCTACGTACAAGGCCAGCAATCGGCGGGCGTCATGGCGGAACTGAAACACATCGTCGCCAACGACCAGGAATCCAACCGCACCAATATCAACGAGACGATCGACGAGCGTACGTTGCACGAGATGTACCTGTTGCCTTTCGAAGCCGTGGTCAAGCTTGCGCGACCCAGCGCCATCATGTGCGGCTTCACGTCGGTCAACGGCATCTACAGCTGCGAAAACGGCGCCATCGATCACGACCTCATCGTCGGTAAATGGGGCTTCGACGGCTTCCTGCAGTCCGACTGGGGCGCCATCCACGACGTGGGCAAGGCCATGAAGGCGGGCATCGCCATCGACTCGTCAGGCGGCGCCGCCTACACGGAGAGCGCCATCCGTGCAGCGATCGACGCCGGCACCCTTACCGAAGCGGACCTCGACCAGCGCGTGACCGAGGTCATCCGCCAGCTGCTCTATTACAAGATGGGCCCGAACGTGGGCTCTCCCGCCACACGCACCGTGGCACCCCGCCCGGAGGGCGAAGCGCTTGCCACGCAGGCGGCGGCAGACGGCATGGTGCTCCTGAAGAACAGGCAGGGGAACTTGCCCCTTGGCACCACCGTTCGATCCGTCGCCGTGCTCGGCAGCTTTGTCGATGGCCCTCCGGCCCGCCCCGTCGGCAGCGGCTGGGCGCCGTATGCGCATTACGTGTCCGAGCTGGCCGGTCTCAAGGCGGCGCTTCCCGCGGGCACGAAGATCGATTACATCACGACGAACTCCCTCGATCCGGCGACCGCCGCACTGGACGAGCCGTGGCAGAGTTATTACTTCACTACGCCCAACTGGCAGGGCAGCCCCGAAGTCATGCGCACGGATAGCCATATCGACTTCGACTGGGCGGCAAGCGACGAACCGGCGTGTGCCACGGGCACCGGCAGCTGCGGCTCGGCGGTATGGACAAACCACCTGACACCGACGGTCACCGGCGACTACGTGTTCAAGGTCCATGGCAATGGCCAGATGCAGGTGGTGATCGACGGCAAGCTGGTGGTGCGCACCAACAGCACGCTGGCCACGGGCTCGGGCGCCATCGGCTTCCCGGTGCCCGCTTCGGCCAAGGTGCGACTGGAAGCCGGCCATCGCTACGACATCACCGTCACTTACACCAACGAGTCGACCTGGGTCTCGTTCCTGGGCGGCATCAAGGGCGCGCACTTCTCTTTTGCGTCGTTGACCCCCGATGCTTCGCTGAAGGATTACGACGCCGTCATCGTGTCGGCAGGTCTCGGCAGCGAGTATGAGGGCGAAGGCATCGACCATGAGTTCGCCCTGCCGGACTTCCAGGGCGATCTCATCGCCAATGTCGCCGACGTGAACGCGAAAACCACCGCGGTCATCTATTCCAGCTCCGCCGTCGACCTCCGGCCGTTCAAGTCAAAGGTGGCCTCCCTGCTCTTTGCGTGGTATCCGGGCCAGAACGGCGGCACGGCGCTCGCCGATATCCTGCTGGGCACCATCAATCCGTCCGGCAAGCTGCCCTTGACGATCGACAAGGACGTGGCCGACAACATCGCCGCCGAGAACTTTCCCATGCCCATCAACCACCACGAGGTGGCGGGCACCTATGAACTCGGGTATGACGAAGGCCCCTACTTCGGCTACCGCGGCTACGACCGGATCGGTGTCGAACCGTCGTATCCGTTCGGCTTCGGCCTGTCGTATACCACCTTCAAGTACGGCAACCTGAGCGTTTCCGACGGTTACGTCGACGGGCAGCCTTCCGTCGATGTGGCCTTCGATGTAACGAACACCGGCAAGGTGGACGGCGCCGAGGCTGCGCAGGTGTACGTAGGCGCCACGAATCCTTCCGTGGATCGGCCGGTGCGCGAACTGAAGGGTTTCGACAAGAAGGTGATCAAGGCGGGTGCCACGCAGCATTACGTGGTTCATCTTCCGCAGCGCGCCTTTGCGTATTACGTGACCCGGAATGCGCGGTGGAGGGTGGATGCGGGGCGTTACGACATCACCGTCGGGGCTTCGTCGGCTGACCTGACGTTGCACGCGAATTACAACTTCCCGAAACCGGTAGTGCTTACGGAACGGGATAGCTTGCCTATCTTTGATCCGGGGTTTGCGAACTAAGACGTCCCCTCGATAGGGACTGCTTGGAGCAACGCCCGCACATGCGGGCGTTGTCTTTTCATCGGGAGGCAGATGCCTTCACTCCATTGATCACTCGTCTCCGGCCTGTCGAAAAAGCAAGGCCTCAAACAATTGCAGCCATGCAGACATGCCGACGTCAGCGGCATCGCACCAGTCACGAATCTGCAAGGCGTCCAATCGGATCGCACCGGTTTCGACCGCCGATATGAAAGATTGATTGCGCCCGAGCAGGCTACCGAATTCGTGCTGTGACAGGCCGGTTTCCAGGCGAATTTGCCGAAAACTCGCACTCAGTGCCTTGTTTTCCGGACGGTATAGCGATTTCTGTGCCCTCCGGGCGCGGGGCAGCGTTGTTTGTAGGTGCTTCACGCCCATCAGGCTGTTCTTCCGCCTGTCAGCTCTTACGATTGGCGCACTGCAGCGATTGGCCACAGCATTGCAAGATACGGATAAGTTCGTCAGCCTCCGCTCGGGTCATGCCGACGGCCTCGACCGTCACCCGAATCGGCCGTGAGGCAGGCAGAACCGTCGCGACCATTCGCCCGCGAGCGGCGAGCGTTGCGCTCACCAAGGTCCCGACACCTAGACGCTCGACTTCCGGCGTCTCTACCAGTGCGAAGGCCTGTGCATACCGGAGGACAGCGACCCCAAGGTTCCGGTCACTCCAGCTCACTTCCAGCACGGTAGGGTTTGGCCTGGCAAGAATTCGATACGGCTCCATGCACTCGTCCCCCTCGTTTCTTCCATGGCCGTTTCGCAACGATTCTTTACTCGCCCCTCGGCGATATTCAATCTTTCAATTTTTGGCGGTACTGACGCCAGGGAACGTGGGCGCCGTGGGTCGGTCGCACCACGGGCAGGGGATGGGCTCGACGGAACCTGATCAGGTTATCGAGTCTTTCCATACATACTTTCAAGGTGAGGCCGGGACGTGGCCTTGCCGATAGAACCGATTTGACTATTCGTCCCTTGCCATCCATGGAGCCAGGACATGGTCACCGTCCAGCCATCCACGAGGACGATTGGCAGCCCACTCAATTTCGCGAGCCTGGGCGTCCGATAGACCACCCCCAGCCAATGCGTTGATGACGGCTTCTCGCGGCAGGCTCAAGAATCCTGGCTTTTGGAAAAGCAGCTGAAGATTTCTATCGCCCAGCTCATTGAGCATGGACATGAAGTTACGAAGGCGGTTGGTTTGAATCCGATCTTGCCACTCGTCAAGATCACGCGCCGGGGTGTGGGCCTCACTACCCTTTGCGTCATGGCCCCGTTGAAGGCCTCCGGATTGAAGCCCACCCGACATGAATCGCAAGAAATCAGGCCAATTAACCGTACCTTGACGTGCCTTCGCTTGTTGAACGATCGTTCTGCCGAGCTGCGTAGGTATCCATACACCATAGCCATAGCCGGCAACCAGGCCCTTTCTCGATAAGCTTTCGAAGACCTTATCAGCGACGCCGATATCCGACGACTCGCCGAACCCACACAGCGAAGCCAGCACATGCGCTTCTTGTCCAGGTAACGATTCGAAGTCGAGCGGATACATACTTGATCGCTTCATGGAAAGGTGCCCACGTGGAAGCGTCTCGACGGACTGCTCTTGAATGCGCAACCCAAAGCATCCTTTCAGCTGCTTCTACGTGGCCGGAGCATAGCCAAACTACCGCCGTGCTACCTCACGCAAGGCGTGAGGTAGCGACATATTGCGAAATCACGCGTTGACGCTTGTGCACGGCCAGCAACGTTTGCAAGTACACGATCCATCTGAGTCACGCGTCGCACAATGCGTGAAACGCGGTTGTGCACGTCATGCCGACCGTGTAGCTTCACGCCGAACCCTATTTTTAAGCGTGCAACACGCCAACGGAGATGAATATGACGCTACCCAAACTGGCGGGTACGCTAGCGGCCATAGCCGCTGCCATGCTTTCCGTCGCACCCGTCCGGGCCCAGAACGTCACCATCGAACCGAGCCAGACCTACCAGACCATCGACGGGTTCGGCGGAATGAACGGGGCGGGATGGATATCGGATCTCAGTCCGGCGCAGGTCGACCTGGCTTACGGCAGCGGTGCTGGCCAGATTGGGCTGTCGATCATGCGCATGCGTATCGCCCCATCCAACGCTGACTGGAACCAGCAGGTGCCGTCCGCCGTGCGCGCTCACGCGCTTGGTGCGAAGCTGCTGGCGACGCCCTGGTCTCCACCGGCTTATATGAAGTCGAACAACAGTCTCGGAAACGGGGGCAAGCTGCTGAAGCAGTACTACGCGGCTTATACCAAGCACTTGTTGGATTTTTCGAACTACATGTCCACCCAGGGAGCACCGCTTTACGCCATCTCCCTGCAGAACGAGCCGGACTGGCATCCCGATTATGAATCAGCCGACTGGAACGGCGATGACTTCGTCAACTTCCTCAATGATCAGGGTTCCAACTTCAGCAAACTGAAGCTGGTGGCTGGTGAATCGTTGGGTTTCAATACCACGATCACCGACCCGCTGCTCAACAGCGCGACGGCGGGTCGCTATGTTTCCATCATTGGCGGGCATTTGTATGGCACGCATCCGAAAGAGTATCCGCTTGCGCGAAGCAAGGGAAAACAGCTTTGGATGACCGAGCATTACGTCGACAACATCGACGGTAACGCCTGGCCGGACGCGCTGGATGTGGCCACCGAGTTACACGAAAGCATGCTGTCCAATTACAGCGGTTATGTCTGGTGGTACATACGGAGAAGCTACGGTTTGATCGGTGAGAATGGCATGGTCAGCAAGCGCGGCTATGTGATGGCCCAGTACGCTCGCTTCGTTCGTCCCGGTGCCGTACGCATTGGTGCTACCGCTCAACCCTATGCCGACATCGTTACCAGCGCTTACAAGTCGGCGGATGGGAAGATCGTCTTGATCGCGGTGAACACGGGAACGCATCAACGCCAGTTGAAGGTCGACGTTAAAGACGACAGGAATGGTGATTTCGTCAAGTATTCGACGTCGTCGAGCGTCAACGTGGGGTATGGTGGCAAGTACGCTCTAAGTGGCGGGCAAGCTTCGTTTTATGTCGAACCGCAGAGTGTTACGACGTTTGTACAGGACTGAGAAGCCGAAAGGCCAACCAGACATGTCAAGCGAAGAAACCTTGGGGGCGGCGCTCCATGCACTTGCCCTTGGTCGCCGCACCGAAGCTTCCACATTGCTCAAAAACGCGCACGGGCTGCACATGGCCCGTGCCCTGCTGGCTCTCGTAGGTTCGGACACGTCTACCGGCGCCTACGACCACGCCAAAGCATTTGAAGCATTTATTCGAAGCGGCGGCAATGTTGCGCTATACAAAGCTGTGAGTGGCTTCCTCGCCGGGGCCTACGATCGCCACGGCCCCGTCTCGCTCCTGGATATCGGGGTCGGTGACGGGCTGGCACTCATCCCTGCCCTCGCACAGACGACCAACGCACCGAACGTCATTGATGTCGTAGAACATAATTCCCAGCTACTTCGCAGTCTTTCCAAACGCCTTGAGCTTCACGGGACGCATGCGGTGGGATTTGAAGCATTCGCGGAAGACCTGTCAGACGATGACCGGTGGGACATGGCGCAGTCCACGTTTGCCCTGCAATCAGTTTCCCCGGAAGTCCGCAAAGACGCGCTGCGGCGCCTGGCGCCCCACGTTGACGTGTTGGTGGTTGTCGAGTTCGACGTTCCCGTGCATGAGGCACGGAGTGACGAACTCTATCGATCACTGGCGCGCCGCTACGAACAGGCCGCCCAGGAATGCGGAGAAGACACCGATCTTGTAGCCGCCGGTTTTCTCGGGCCTATGCTCTTGGGGCAGCTCAGTGCCACCACACCATCGAACTGGGAGCAAACAGCAGGCGCCTGGGTAGATGAGCTGACATCGTGCGGTTTTACGGACATTGTCGTCGAGCATATCCATGACTACAGCTGGGCGCCGGCGGTGGGCATCACGGCGCGGTCCGTCCACGCTTAGGCCTCTCTCCCTTCGACGGCCGACGCTACGACACCGGCCAACGCGACGTTCGTAAGCAAGTGATCGATCGATAAACGTCAGTGTCCCGAGGACTTGGAGAAAACCAACGCGGCTTGTTGCCACGAAGACGGAAGCAGCCCGGTTCACAGCAGGGGTACCCGGCCAATGATACCGTCTGCAGCATGCCAATCATCGAAGGATTTGGTCATGACTGCCCCGCTTTCCGAGCTATATACCGACTACCTCGCCTGCCTCAATACGCAGGATTGGGACAACCTCGCTCAATTCGTGGCCCCTGACGTCGTTCACAACGGCCGCCCCTTGGGATTGGCTGGCTATAGACGGATGCTGGAGGAGAATTTCAGGGACATTCCCGACCTGCAATTCGTGTCCGAATTGCGCGTCGCCGAGCCTCCCATGCTGGCAGCCCGACTGGTATTTGAATGCACGCCCGTCGGCGACTTTCTTGGCCTACCCATCCATGGGAAGCGCGTCGCCTTCGCGGAGAACGTCATCTACGCCTTCGAGAACGGAAGGATCCGTGAGGTCTGGTCCGTCATTGACAAGGACGCCATTGAGGCTCAGCTACATGCGGATATAAGGAATCCAGGCCACTGAATAACAGGCGGTGCCGTCGTCCATCGGTACACCGGGCAGGGTGAGCCACACACCATCCTGCATCACGTAGTTCTGGCGTACCGCCACATCAATATTTTTCCCACCGCTTCCTGAATGCGGCTGCTGGCTCGCTTGGCACCCCATGCGTCGCGGATGCGAGGTATGACCTCATCGGTGTGCACGGTTCCCCCGATGCGCACGACATCGACCGCGAGCTGGGCGAGGATGCCGGTCGGGGTCTCGTGGATTTCCTCGGCCCGGTGCGCTGGCCGTTCCGGACTCGCTTCCACGTAACAGTCAAAAGCGAAGTCACCCTCTTCCGCCCTCGCCTCACGTTCGATGGCGGCGGCCGCGTCTGCCCGCTCCCTTGATAGGACCTCTTCGGCGACACGTTCGTCGAACGCGTCGCGTGCCGCATCGATCTGTCGGCAGACCCGACTTTCCGAAAACCTCTTGACGGCCCGGTGTGGACCGAGCCGGCCGCATGGCGGACGGATGTGTCCGCTGGCCTGGAGCACGACAGATCCGCAAGGCACTTTTCACGGGTTAAGGCCACGCCATGCGCATGCCCACGATGCCGCGGCCCCGCTTGACTACCCAACTTGCCCAATGTCCACAAATTGACACATCGGGCCGTCATAGTTCGCGCCGCGGCCCCTCGTCCGAGCGCCCGCCGCCCGTCCATCACTTGTTTCAGGCCGATCGCACCGGTCGATTAGACATACCAAAGGCCTCACGCATGAAATTCATCCATCGAGGACACATCGGTCTCCTTTTGCTCGCCACGACCACGCCGACGCTCGCCATGGCTATCGAGCGGTCGACCAGCGACGTCACACCGCAGTTGTCGCAGGAAGATCACAGCGATGCTGCCCCGCCGAAGCCGGCGAACGACCACGAAGGACCGAGGGCCAGCCAGTTGGACACCGTCCAGGTCACGGGCAAGGCCGTAGGGTTCACCAACACCCAGATCCCGAAGGATGTCCTGAAGTTCGAGCCACCGCTCAGCAGCGTCACCGACGCGGTCAACATGGCACCTGGCGTAAACATTACCCAGGGCGGCGTGTTCGACAGCGACGACTACTCCACGGGTATCACGTTGCGCGGTTTTACCCAGGACCAGTTGGGCTTCACCATCGACGGCCTGCCGAACGGATCCGCCGGCTATGGCGGTGGCTCGAAGCCGAACCGCTTCCTGGACAGCGAGAATCTGGGCGCGGCAAGCGTGTCGCAAGGCACGGCCGACATCGGCTCGCCATCCCTGCAGGCGCTGGGAGGCACCCTGAGTTACGTGTCCAACGACCCCGCCAAGGTGGCCGGCGTACGGGTCGATGAGTCGATCGGTCAGTGGAATGCGAAGCGCACGTTCGCGCGCTATGACACGGGCGCTTTGTTCGGCGGCAGTACCTATGGCTACATCAGCTACTCCAACACGCATAACAATCGCTGGATCGGCCATGGCCAGGCGGACAATGGGCATACCAGCCGCGACCACGTGGACGCCAAGCTGGTCACATACGCCACCGATCGCCTGACGATCACTTCGCGTGTGTCGTGGGACAACAGTTACGAAAACAACTACAACAGCGTCACCAAGGCGCAGTTTAACGACGATCCGAATTACGACTTCTTGACGACCCGCTGGACGGGAGACCCCAACACCGATCAGCAATACGTCAATGCATGGAACACCAAGCGCAAGAATGGGCTAGCGGGCGTCAAGTTCGACTACCAGGTCAATGACGATGCAGATGTCAGCTTCTATCCGTACTACCATTTTCAGGAAGGCTACGGCGGATGGATGCCCCCCTATCAGCTCTACGCGAGCGATGCGGACGGCGGGCTGGTAAATCGTTATCCCGCCGAGGGCGCCGGCTTCGTGGACGCGTATTATCGTTCCCCGGAGGGCACCGCCCTGGCCCAGCCCAAAGGTTGCGCCAATCCCTACGACGCCAGTTGCTATCCCGCCGGTTCAAACCCGATCAACAGCTTCCGTGCGAGCACCTACAAGAACAATCGATACGGGTTCCTGCTGAACGGCCATTGGGATATCGGCGGCAACCATCTGTATGCCGGTACCTGGCTGGAAGACCAGGACCGCCAGGCCGGACGCAAGTGGTACGCCGTGCTCGATACGGCGGCCTCATGGCATTACGCGGGAAAGCCCTATTTCCTGCAGTTCGACGACAAACTGAAGACGGATACGCGCAAGCTCTTTCTTCAAGACAACCTGACCCTGGGTCCGATCGACGTGTCCCTCGGCGTGAGCAAGTACCTCGTGAACATCTCCGGCGACGACCTCATCGCTGGCAACCGTTTTGCCGAGAAGGATTTCAATTCCGACATCCTGCCGTCGGCCAGCGCCGTCTGGCACATCGATCCGCACTCGCAGGTCTATGCCAGCTATACCAAGAACTACGCACCTCCCTCGGACAGCGTCGTACAGGCGGCCGACGACGGCACCGACATCCGCTCCGTGAAGCCGGAGACGTCGTCAAACATCGACCTCGGTTATCGCTACCAGACCGATAGGTTGCAGGCCAGCATCGCCCTCTACCACGTCCGCTTCGCCAATCAGATCAACGAGATCACGCCTGAGTCCGAGTACACCCGCATCAATTACACCGTGGGCACCGAGGGGACCTACATCAACGTCGGCGGCATCGAATCCAAGGGCATTGAAGGACTGCTCAACTGGAGCATCGTCCCCAAGGCGCTCGATCTTTACGTGTCGGCGACGCTCAACCATTCCACCTACCTGCAAAGTATCAACGGCACAGAAAAGGGCAACAAGGTCACGGGCCAGCCGGGACGCATGCTCGGCGTGGGCCTGACTTATCACAACGATGACTTTCACGCCGGACTCTCCGCCAAGTACGTAGGTGATCGGTACGGCACCCTGGATAACAGCGAGAAGATGAATCCCTACACCGTCTTCGATGCAAACGTCGGCTACCACTGGGATCTTGCCGGAAAGCGCGCCTTGGGTTCATGGCTGAAATCGATGGACTTCAGCCTCGCCGTCACCAACTTCACCGACAAGCGTTACCTGGCAACGCTCGGCGACGACTCCACGCCCGGCTACTATTACATCGGCGCCCCTCGCACCGCCGTGCTGACGGTCTCGGCCCAATTCTGAAGCGAGGCTCAGTGCGCGCGCCACGCGTGCTTTCAGAAAAAAAGGAGGGGGCGACCAGCCGCCCCCTCCTCTGGATAAATGTAGTGCATGGTTTTCCTAGTGACGCCGTCCGTGCTGGCGGTCCGCCTGGCATTTGACTCCACGCCCGTCACCGGACGAAATCGATGCACTGATGCGTGATTTGAGCGGGTCGCACGCAAGCGTAGAGGCGGTTCGGTCAATGCGCCGCCTGCAGCTTGCCCACAGGCTGGGTACCGTCATGTGCCCAGCGTGCCGCTGTCGCCGCCATGAGCAGCGCCAGTACGCCGCCAACCACCATGGCGCTCGACACGCCCAGATGATCGACGGCCACGCCGCCGATGAGCGCGCCACTGGCCAGTGCAATCTGCACGGTAGAGACGAACACGGCGCCACCGCTTTCCATGGCATCCGGAGCCGCCTGGAAGATCCAGGTCTGTACCGACATCGGCATCATGCCGAAGGCCACGCCCCACACCGCGATCGACAGCGACGCACCAGGCAAGCCGTAACCCAGTAACGGCAGGCCCAGCATCGACACGCCCAGCAGAACGCCGGTGGTGATCAGGCCCGCCCGTACGCTGCGGGAAAGGATCTTGCCGCCGATGACGTTGCCCGCCAGGCCAGCCGCGCCATAGACCAGAAGCAGCGTGCTGATGGTCTTCGGGTTGAGCAGGGTCACCTGGGCAAGGAACGGCGTGATGTACGTGTACGCGGCGAACTGGCCCGTGAAAACGAGCACCGTGATGTAGATGCCCAGCCGTGCTTTCGGCACGCGCAGTAGCTGAGGCAGGTGGTTGAAGGTCACGCTCTGCTTCGCCGGTAGCGAGGGCAGCAACCGCATTTGCGTCAGCAGCACCAGCACGGCAACCACACCGCCAGCCTCGAAGGCACTACGCCACCCGAAGAGATCGCCAAGCAGCGCGCCCGCGGGAACGCCTGCCACCGTTCCGAGGGAGACACCCGCGAAGACGATCGACAGTGCCCTCGCCTCCGATCCCGGCGCGAGTCGCGTGCTCAGCGCCGGTCCAAGTGCCCAGAACCCACCCACACCGATGCCGAGCAGCGCGCGGCCGGCGAGCACCCATGGGAACGAATGCGAAAGCGCGACAACCAGGTTCGACACGAGCATCGTGGCAGTCAGACCCCACAGCACGTAGCGGCGGTCGGTCTTGCCGATGCCCACGGTCACCAGGACAGCCGCCAGTGCCGCGACCAGGCCCGGCCCGGTCACCATCATGCCGGCCACGCCTTCCGTCACACCCAGTTCGGCGGCAATGGCCGGTAGCAGGCCGACAGGGAGGAATTCCGTCGTCACCAGAGCAAACGCGCCGATCGCGATCGAAATCACGCCTGGCCAGGGGGAGTGATGGACAGCGGAGGACGGCTGCGCCTCGCCCACCGGACGAGGCATATCGGTATGATTTTTCATGGGATTCTTAGGAAGTTGAATTTCTTACTGATCGGTAATAATCTAGAGCTCAACCTCTTCTGTCAATCATTTTTTATCGATCGGTATGAAAGATCCCACTCGAAAAACGGGACGGCCGCGAACCTTCGATGCGGATACCGCCCTCGATAACGCCATGAAGGTGTTCTGGCAGAAGGGCTACGAAGGCAGCTCGCTACCCGAGTTGACCGAAGCCATGGGCATGAACCGGCCCAGCATGTACGCCGTGTTCGGCAATAAGGAAAACCTTTTCCGACTCGCGCTCGAACGGTACGGCGTCATCCACGATCCCCTGCTCGACGCGGCGCTCGAAGAGCCGACGGCGCGAGGCGTGGTGGAGCATCTGTTGCGCGGTAATGCACATACCTTGACGGGTGAAGCCACGCCACGTGGCTGCATGGTGATCAATGGCGCGCTCGCATGCAGCGATGACGCGCTACCGATTCGCCAGTCCCTGATCGATCGCCTCGCCGCGGCCGAGGTCCGTCTGCGCGCTCGCTTCGAGCGAGCCAGGGATGAAGGCGATCTGCCGCCGGATCTTTTGCCTGAGCAGGTGGCGAAGCTTGTTACGACTACGTCGAATGGCATAGCTGTACAGGCTGCGGCCGGCGCTAGCCGCGAGCAGTTGCAGGGGGTGGTTGATTTGGTGTTGCGGAGCTTTCCGGCCGTATCGCTCCGCAAGTGATAGCGCCTCGCCGGATATTTACCGTTGAGGCATTCTCGACTGTTACCACGATGACCTTGACTGAGTTGCCATGCGTTATTCCTTAACGAATAAAGAGGAGAACGAATAAACCCAATCCAGCGGCGATTCCGACCACCGATTCGACCAAGAACCACGTCCCATCAGGGTTCTTAGCTCGCGAAGTCGCTGCATCATGGCGAACGCCGAAACATTCGGTCCAAAGGATTTTTGGTAACGGAGGTAGATTCGCCAACTGGCGATACCACATCCCGCCATGACGATCGTAAATACCAGATGCAACACATTCAGAGCATTCTTGAAGCCTGAACTTGTACATGATCACCTATAAGCGATCCTGTATCTGGTGCGACCGCACGGCTGACCCGACGCGGGCAAACACGTCCGTAAGCAACGCAAGCCGGGATTGCCATCGGCGATGTATCGCGCGCAGAGGCCACCGAGTTCTTCCGAACCCGGCAGCGTGTCGTTTCTCACTTACTCGCGAGATGTTCACGAGCCCACGCTTCGGCTGTGATCACCGGGATGGAATGCGTTGCGTTGAACGTTCCCGCCTTCGGCCAGGCCACCCCTCTTCCCTGAGCAAATACGGCTCGATATTTCTTGATGTGGTGAGTGGGGTCCTTCGCCAGCTCGTCCATCAGGTGGGGCAACGTCCAGACGTTTTGCGTGAAGGGACGGCCAAGAACACGCTCCAAGATACCCGCGACCTCCCCGTAAGTCAGGGTGTCACCCGACAGGTAGACAATCTCGTTCCGGAACCGGGGCTCAAAGAAAACAATTTCTGCCGTTAGCACGCCGATATCGTCGGGCGTGGTGAGGGTCACGCTGGTCTCAGGACTACCGAGGGCGTTGACCGTGTCATGCGCGAAGTCAACCACCCCAAACACGGGCTCGAACAAAAAGCTGGTGAACATGCCTGTCGAGATGATCACCCACTCGGTCTTGTCCTGGGAGCGGAGCAGCTCGCGCACATCGAGCTGGGCATCAAACAGGTCCTGCGGGCTGTCCCGACCAATGACTTCGAAGTCCACGCCAAACTGCCACGGAAAATAGCGCTTTATCCCAGCTTTAACGGCAGCCGTGGCGAGCTTCATGGGCGTCTCCGGGCCCGCGACCATACCGGCGCAACCGACGACGGTGTCAAAGCGGGAGAAAACCGTCGCGAGCTGATCAACCGTGTCATTGACGATGTCGGCGGCGACCATCTGGACGCCTAGCCCTCGGAGTTCGTCAATCTCCGACTTTTTCCCAGGGTCGCTGGTGTGGATGGTCGAAGCTCGCAGAAGGACGCTGACAGTGGACCCGGGCGCCCGCTTGGCCACCTCTGCGAGGTTGCGTAGCACCGGGAAGCCAAGCTCACCAGCGCCAAGGACTAGGATGGATTGGGGAGGCAGGGATTTGATGTCGCTCATCGGGATGATGGAGACCTGTACTTGTTAAGATGCACAAATGCTTTCACGATTTGCGACGCCTCGTAAGAAGGCACACGCGTGATCCCAGGAGAGAAAGATGACCGATGAACAAACTCTCTACGACGCCGAGGCGGTGTGCCGGACCCTGGGGGACGACGAGGACGGCATCAGACGGGAGGTGCTCACCCACGCAGGCAGCCGCTGGGCATTAGGCATCCTCCACGCCCTGGGCGTGAACGGCAGGATGCGCCACGCGGCGATCAGGAGACAGATGACCGGAGTGACCCAGCGCATGCTGACCAAGACCTTGCGCGCCATGGAGCGCGATGGCTTGGTCCGCCGGCATGAGCATGGTGAGGTCCCGCCCCGTGTGGAATACGAGTTGACGCCCCTGGGCATGGGGCTACTGGTCCGGATGTCGCCCATCTGGACCTGGGTGGTCGAAAACGCTGATGCCGTCCGTGAAGCCCGTGCGGCCTTTGACAGCCACGATGGATCAATGCCGCCTTGGCAAATTCCTGGACGTTGACGCCCTGGCCGATGCACCCCGCTTTCAGTAGCGGCCCGACTTGATTCGAGATTAAGGTAACTGTTCGGGTAAGTAACGGGAGTCAACCCGTCGAGTGGTTCGGCTTGCCAAGCTCGATCAGGCGCAGCTATACGCTGCGCTCGTGTGCCCATGCGTCCATGCCCTTGCTACAGAAATTCTTTCCGTTATCGCTGCGAATGATCTTCGGCAGGACCGAAGTGGCGGCCAGGCGGTCCATCGAGCACATCAGACTGAGCGAACGGGAACTGGCTGCGCGATATCAAAGCACGGGAAGGTCGCAACCTTACGCTGAGAGGTCGGCTGTTTCGACGACCACCTGCCACGGATCGTTACCGATTCAATCAGGCAAAACGTCCCTATTGGGATAGCTTTAACCTAACGGAATGCGCGGCTGGATGATCCTGGCGAGGCATCCGCAAGGGGTAACGCGTGCTCGAGCCATGACATTCGGCATGCGTGACGAGGAACACAATTCCTTACGATCCCACCTAACTGCATAGCGCAGACAGGGGGATTTTTCATGATGATGTTCGTCGCTTTCATCGCAGGCCTTTTGCTTCCTTCGCAAGGGGAGGCAGCGCCCACGCCCCCAGCCACGGCGGCGCCAGATTCAGCGCTCGAGGTCTACGCCAAGCCGCAGACGCTCGTCACCCTTGCGGGTGGGCGGCGGATAAACCTCTATTGCACAGGCACGGGTTCGCCGACGGTGATTCTCGAGGGCGGATGGACAGCCAACACGGCATCGTGGCGCAAGGTACAGGCGCCGTTGGCGGAGAAAACGCGCGCGTGCAGCTAAGATCGCGCGGGCTACGGCTTCAGCGACGCCGGCCCCCAGCCACGCACGACCCAGGCGATCGTCAACGACCTCTCGAGCACGCTCAAGGCCGCAGACATCCGCAGCCCGTACATCCTGGTTGCCCATTCGCTAGGCGGGCTGAGTGCCAGGCTCTTCGTGGACCAGCATCGAGCAGACGTCGTTGGACTCATCCTCGTCGACCCCGCCGTCGAGTACCAGGACCGGGACTTCGCCAAGGTGTCCGCGGCGAAGGATAAATCCGAGAAGGAGTTCGAGGCGAACGTGAAGGCCTGCGCTCAGGCAGTGATCGACGGAACGATGACTCCCGACCTGCCACAGCGACCCTACTGCATCGATGGCCCGAGCAAGTCCCTCCCCGCTTCGGTGAACGCGGCGCGCCTCGCATCGCAGTCGACCGCCACCTACCAAAAGGCTGCTGTTTCCGAGTTGACCCAATTCGACGGAGCCAGCTCGGATCAGGTTGCCAAGAGCCGACATAGCTGGGGTGATCTGCCGGTCATCGTGCTGACGGCCGAGAACACCCAGAAGGATCCCGATCTTTCCGAGGCTGATCAGGACGCGCTAACCAAGTCGTGGTGGGCCATGCACGAGCGCATTGCAAAGCTATCTACTCGCGGCGAAAACCGCCTTGTGCCCGCAACGGGTCATATGATTCCTTCGCAGCGCCCGCAGGTCGTGGTCGACGCGGCGGTGAGCATGGTTGTGGAAGCGCGTAAGGGGCGCGCGGAATAGAGCGGCGCCTGGCTTTGGGGGTGCCTACAACGAAAGAATGCGGATATGAGGAATCCAGGCCGCTGAAAGACTGGAGGTGCCGTCGTCCTTGCACGACGGCACCTCTTGAGCAAAGTACGGTAGTCAGGTTATCCACCGACTCATATCAAGGCCTGCTATGGGCGAATCTTCAGAAGCCCGTCCTCATCGACCAGGCGATCAGCGAGGATCGACCGCTCGACCACCCCGGCCACCCGTTCGCGCACTGAGGCGGAAATAGCTCGAATACCGATAGCGCGGGCAACGCGTTCGATAACCTGGTCGCGACTGGCGCCGAAGTTACGCTGGACGACGATGAGGACAGCCTCTGCAAGTTCGGATTCCGGCAGGTAGTCGGCCCTGCGGAGCGCCAGTGAGGAAACCTGGGAACGGTCACGGGGAATGATCGGTAGGCCGGGCATGCTGAGCCAGATACCATCCTGCGCCATGTAGTTCTGACGGACAGCCACGTCGATGGCTTTTTCCACCGCTTCCTGAATGCGGCTACCAGCGCGCTTCGCACCCCACGCGTCACGTATGCGAGCAACGACCTCATCGGAATGCACGGGTCCCTCGATGCGCACGACATCCACCGCGAGCTGGGTGAGGATGCCGGTCGGGGTCTCGTGGATTTCCTCGGCCCGGTGCGCCGGCCGTTGCGGACTCGCTTCCACGTAAGGGTCAAAGGCGAAGTCACCCTCTTCCGCCCTCGCCTCACGCTCGATGGCTGCGGCCGCGTCTGCCTGCTCCTTTGACAGAACCTCTTCGGCGACGCGCTCGTCGAACGCGTCGCGTGCCGCATCGATCTGTCGGCAGACGAGGTCGAGTTGTTCCTGAGGTCGCTGGAACCAGTCGGTGCTCCAGATGCGGTGGAGGTTCCAGCCGTGATCTGCCAGCACCTGCTGACGGAGGCGGTCGCGGTCACGGGCCGATTGGGCACCGTGGTACGACGCGCCATCGCATTCGATGCCGAGGAGGAACCGGCCCGGGCGCTCGGGGTCGGTCACCGCAAGGTCGATGAAGAATCCGGCCAGGCCCACCTGGCGCTGGACGCTGTAGCCGCGGGATTCGAGGGCTGTGGCGACCTGTTCTTCGAATATGGAATCGAAATCCCTACCCGTCACAGCGGCCGTTTCGAGCTTTCCGGTGCGCGCATAACGGAGGAAGATGCGGAATGCCTCGACGCCCTTGCGGTTGGCGGAGAAGGCGGGATCGATGTCCTCGTCGGTCATCGAGGAGAATACCTCGCATCGCTGCTTGGCGCGGCTGATGAGCACATTGAGGCGACGCTCGCCTCCTTCATTGTTCAGGGGGCCGAACCGCATGGGCACCTTGCCGCCCGGCACGGTCGGCCCATAGCCGACCGAGATGAAGATGACGTCCCGCTCGTCGCCCTGGACGTTTTCCAGGTTCTTGATGAAGAACGGCTCGCCGCTACGGCGATTGAAAAACGCCTCGACCTCCGGCGGCAGACCGCGACGGAGCAATTCAAGCTCATCGAAGATGGCACGGCTTTGCGACGCGGAGAACGCTGCTACGCCCAACGACAGCTTCGGGTGCATGCGGGCGTGCTGGACGATGGCCTCGGCGACCATCTTGGCCTCGGGCCCGTTGACGCTCTTTACGAAGAAGCCATCCTGCACGTGGTGGAAGCTCAGCCCCCGGCCGCCTTCCTGGGTCCAGGGGCTCGGTACGATGAATAGCTTGTTTTCGTAAAACTGGCGGTTACTGACAGCGATGAGCGACTGGTGGCGGCTGCGGTAGTGCCAGCGGAGCATGCGCATGGGCAGGCCGCGCGCGGTAAACAGGCCAAGGATGCTTTCCACATCACTGACCTTTGTCGGCTCGTCCTCGTCGATGTCCTCGTCACCGCTGGTGAGCTTGGCAAAGAAGCTGGTGGGCGGTAGCTGGCGGGGGTCACCAACCACGATGACCTGCTTTGCGCGGGCCACCGCACCGAGAGCATCAACCGGCTGAATCTGGCTTGCCTCGTCCATGACAAGGAGGTCGAACTCCAGTGCGCCCGGCGGCAGGAACTGGGCGACCGACAGCGGGCTCATCATGAAAACCGGTTTCAGGGCGGTGAGTGCCGGGGCGGCGCGTTCGACCAGCTTTCGCAGGGCCATGTGACCCTTCTTCTTCTGGATTTCTCCGCGAAGCACACCCAGGGGACCAATCGAACCACTATCCCGTCGTGGAACGTTCTGATGATGTGCCTGGACGACCTCTCCTGCTGCCGCCGCGATGCGTTGGCGATCGAGGTCGGCGAACTCGCGAACGACGTGGCCGTGGGCGACGCCATCGAAGCGCCCCAGGGCGGGTTCGGCCTTAAGCACGCGACGATATTGGCCTTCGAAATAGGCGAACTCGAAGGCGGCGACCGCGTCCTTCGTCGAGAGCCGTCCATCGGCGAGCCGCGCGACGACATCGGCGCAACCATCACGGATGGCCCGTGCGGCACGGTCACGATAGGTCACCCATCGGTGGAGCTCTTCCTGCTCGGTGACCCAGCGGGAGAGACGCCAGGCCATGGTGTCCAGATGCACCTCATGGATGATCGTGGCACCGACGCTCGCCGACAGGTCGAGTGCAAGCTCGTCTACGATGGCTTGGAAGGCAGTAGCCAGGTGCACGACCTGGCCATCGAGGACCTTTGCGCGGGGAATGAGGGCTTCACGCTCGGTGACACGACCGGCCAGCGCACGGATGTCGCCATTGGCTTTGAGCCAAACAGCGGCTGTCGAGAGTGCTTCCCAATCGCTGTCGAGCCCCTGCCACGCCGAGCCGAACAGTGCCTGACCAAAATTTTCCCCGTCCCTGAGGATCTGGCGCGCCTCGCGCCCGGCATCGAGCCTGTCGAAAACCGTACGGGCGGCCGCTGCGGCGGTAGGCGCGTGTCGCAGCGCGCGGCTTGTCGTCGACCAGGCGTTCGTATAGCGGACAGCGAGCTGCAACAGGGACTCGAGATCGAGCTGTTCAGGCCCTACCGCATTGCCGAACACCTGCGTTGCCCGGGTTAGGAAATCGGCGTGGACGCCCGACAAGTCGGGCGCCAACTGCGAGAGGAGGAGGCTTACATGCTTCGAGCGCTGGGCGACGTCGTCCTTCTCGGGACCGCGGGAAGCGATGAGGCGGGGCTCTGCCCCGAGTCCACGTAGCGACCGCATCCATTCAACGAGCGCTATCAGTGGCGCGGACACCGAGCGATCACCCTGCCAGTCACCACCGAAGGCAGCCCTGCCGAAGCTGTCTTCGTTGCGCAGGACGCGCCGAGCTTCCTGACCGCGCATGAGGGTATCGAGCGAAGCGAGGGTAACCGGCAGGGGCTGGGTGGGATGCGTCAGGACCGAGCGCATGAGTTTGTTGGCTGCGCGCCAGTCGCCGCTGAGAAAGCGAAAAAGGCTCGTGCCCTTCGCCGCGAGGGCGGCCCGCGCGGGACCGACATCGATGTCCCAGGCGAGCTCCTGGATCTGGCCTGCGAGCGACGTACGAACGCCCTCGAGATCGGCGACGGTATGGGCGATATGCCCGGCGCGCTCTACCCCTCCTTCCCATAGCTCGGAAGCAAACGTCTCGGGGCTTGCCGGGGGCGCGTTGGCCACCCGCTCGCCGATCTTGGCGAGGCGGGTGAATTCGCCGGTGGTGGGTGCGCATTCACGGCCCAGCGCATGCGAAAGACCACGGGCCGCCTGCAGGAGCGCCGGGATGGCATCGCGGACGGACGAGAGGCGGCGGACAGCGTCAGCGTTGAAGTCGTCCGGTAGCTCGGCAAGCGCCTGCTGCGCCTCGCGGGTGTCCTCGTCCCATGCCTCGGCTGTGACTTCGGCCGACAGCGACTGGCGCAAGGCGGCAAAGCGGTGACCCGAGGCCAGCAATGCGTCGACCGCTGCTACGTCCGTCCAGCTTTCATGCGCCATGGCGTCGGCATCAAGCACAGGGGCCCCACTGATGCGCTGGGCGAGTGCACTGAGGGGGGCTACATCGGTGAGCCTGTGCGGGGCGTCGGTTTCAAGCAAGCTGGCGGCAGCGCTCATATGCTGGCGGGCGTGCTCGAGCTGGCTGCGGAGGGTTTCGATACGAGCGACGAGACGCTCACGGTCGGTGGGCAGCATCGCCTCGATACCCACACCGGTAAAGGCGTGATCGTCGGGTTTACCGATGATTTCAATTCGCGTCACGAGGTCACCAAGAAGCGTGTGCCGCCGCTCGAAACCGTCGGCGCCCCACGCGCCAATACCCTCCAGCGCGACATCGTTGGGCATTACCCCAGCCTGCCGCAGGCGCGCGAGGTGCCCCATGACCTGGAACGGGGAGAGACTGGACGCCGGGTCGATGGCATGAAGCCGGGCGACATGGCCGTTCAGTTCGTCGCGCGCTTCCGTCAGGCGAGCCATCAGGCTTCCCGTGGGCGCCGACTTCGGTGCGCCGAGGTCCCACGTACGACGGAGCTCGTCGAGCACCGAGCGCTTGTTCGCCTTGTTGCTGTGGAGCTCCAGGCACGCGTCGCCCACGCCCTTCTCGTCGAGGCGACGTTTTACCACCTCGAGCGCCGCCATCTTCTCTGCCACGAACAGGACGGTTTTGCCGTCCTTGATGGCCGAGGCGATGATGTTGGCGATCGTCTGGCTCTTACCGGTGCCCGGAGGACCCTGGATGACCATGTCGCGACCGCGACGCACCTCGTGGATGGCGATGGCTTGCGAGCTGTCGCAATCGAGGATGTGGAGCATATCCGCTGGCGGGATCACCGGATCGATGTTGGCGTTCTCATCGAGCATCCCTTCCCCTCCGAGAAATCCGTCGGAGAGCAATCCCTTGACGAGCGCGCGGTCGACGAGGGTGTTGCCCTTCGGCCACACCGCCGGGTCGAGGTCTCGATACATCAGGAACTTGGCGAAGGAGAAGAAGCCGACGGACATCTCGTCCGACAGCACTTCCCAGTTGGGCTTGTCAGCCACGGCTCCTGCGACATCCGAAAAATAGGCGTCGATGTCGAAGCTGTCGCTGGCCTCAAAGGCCGGCATGCGGAGCTTGTGGATGCGGTCGAGGTACGCTTCCAACGATAGGTTGGACGCGACGTCTTCGGCGCGGGCCTTGAGGCGGAATTTCTCGCCGGCCGTTCCACGGTTCAGCTCGACCGGGACCAGGATCAGGGGCGCGTGGCGGACGTTCGCCGCATTGTTCGGGTCGACCCACTTGAGGGCGCCCAGGGAGGCGAAGAGGACATTGACGCCCTGCTCTTCCTCCAGCGTCTTCGAGCTCAGGTACAGTTCGAGCAGACGCTTTTGCAGCCCCTTGCCCGTCAGGCGAGTCTGGAGCCGGGTGTCGCTGTGACGGTTCAGCACGCCCCGCTCGTCGACGCTGTCGTCGTCGGGTTGGGCAAGCTGATCGATTTCATCCGGCTCTTCAGCCGGGATGGGCTCATCGGCTGATGGCTCGCCGTGGGGCTCATCGGCCGCCGCCTTGCCGGCGAGGAAGGTGAATGCCTTTCCCTCACGAACCAGGAGGCGGTAGACCTCGGCTGTCTTCTCATCGACGACCCCGATGGACGACGTCCGGCTCGAGCGCGGCATATTCAGAAGACGATTTCGCGCCGAAAGGTCGAGCAACTGCGTACGCGCCTGCTCGAGCTTCTCCGCGTTGGGAAGCGAGCTCTGGAAAATCGACGCATCCATGGTCGCCTCGGGGGGTGCTACGTCGGTCTTGCTGTCCATCATCATGTCCCTGGCGGAGCTTTTCCGCCGAACGGGCCCGTCGTCGGGCCGTCAAGTATGTTTTCGCATCTCGGGCGGGCACCCCTCGATGGCCAATAAGGCGAGGAGCAGCGCTGCGATAAGCAATCCCCTTTCCCCACTGAAACTGCGTGTCCCCTGTTCCAGATGAAAGCCATATTAAGCCACGGCGAGGCACTTCCAGTACGTTGAGACCGATGGCGAACAATCAATTTGCATAAAGGGCAGGATCTTCTTGTCCATGCCGAATTTGTACATTGCCACCATCGCACCATTCGATAGGCTTTGAGCGCCGCATTCACTGTGCCCTTGCCGCCAGCCGTCACGAAGACATCGTGGCCAAGGCTACCGAGCCGGCGCAGCTCGATTACCAGAATTAAAGGGCTGGTGCTCGGCAATCATTCGGCTAGACCGTGGAGCACAGGGGACCCTAACGCGTGGCTCTGGCTCTTCTCATGCTCGCTTTGTCGCGACCCAGGCGCTACCACCCCCGTACAGAACTGGACGACTGGATTGACCTGGCGTTTTTCGTCTTCGGCGTTGTCGCGCTGATCGGGGCGATAGCGGGTGGCATCGGGGCTTTCCGCGCGCGACGACGAGCTCAGGGCATGCAAGGAGCCATCGAGCGTGCGCGTGCTCGTTACGGGATCAAGCGTGGCTGACTTACCAGCGGGTGAACGTGGCGCCCGCATGGCATACGACCACGCATAGCGCCCGAGTGTGAGATTATCCGCTCAGAACCACAGGAGAGAGGTGACGGATATGCGTAACAGAGCCACGATCGGCCTGCTATTCGTCTGCGCCATGACCATCGGAGCGGGAGCCTACGCCATGTCTGAATCTCGCAGCGCACCGGGCACATTTCCCGTGTCAGCCCCTTTCGCGCTCGATGTCGCAGGAAACAGCATCACCATCCCCTTCGACGTCCACAGCGGCAGTGTGGATGCCAAGCGGCACCTTATGGTTGGGATGGATGTACCCCATGCAGCAGACTTCCCGGCGGTGGAGGACGTGCGACTCCACGCTCGGCTGCTCCGTGTCCGGATCGTGTACGACGACCATGGCACTCATGTGCCGATCGAAACCGAAGACACCGAGACGATCATCGCCGGCAACACAGGTAAGCCACGCCCCCGTGCGGACCCGACGGTGTGCCGTCTTCATCTTTATGCGGGACTCGATGAAGTATCGAACCTCTCGATCTGCGGCTTCTACGCCAGGCGCGATGGGCATTACATCGCGGAGATATCGACGATCGAGCCGATGCCCGCATTCAAGGGCGTTGCCACCACCGTACGTGTAGACAACTATTACAACACCGGCGAATAACGGAGGGCGGACATGGACAAGGATAGGTACACCGTTACGGTTTACGCAGCCGCCCCCGGAACACCTCTCACGCAAGAGAAGGATCCAGGCGCCACATCCACGCCTGGGCACATGTACTACACCACGCAAAAAAACGGGGAGCCTCCGCAGAGCTACGGCTTCGCCCCCGTCAAGCACGGGTCCATCAATGGTCCAGGACATGTCGTACGGGACGACGTAGTCAACTACAAGGATCCGCTGTATTCGAGAACCATGGAGGTATCGAAGGATCAATACGAGAAGCTGAACGACTATGGCAATCGTCCAAAGGAGAACGGCTTCGATACTTACTACAAGGATGCCCGACACAATTGCGTCGACTTCGCCTGGTCGGCGCTGAACCACGCGAATATCAAGCGCACCGAGGTCGGCAGGGACAAGCAGCCGGCAGAAAAGGACGGCCCGGATGCCCTGAGACCATCCCACAACGTGGATGGTCTAAAAAGCATCAAGGATCCCGTGCCGGGCAGCGAACTCAATTCCCAGCACAGCAATCCTATGCCGAAGAACCGAAGTACCCTTCAGCGGATACTGAGTGAGGAAAACCGCAGCATGGATGATCCGCTCCATCCGGGCAACGGCATGTATCGTCAGGCGTACAGCGGCGTCGAGTCGCTGAACGCAAAGCATGGCGTAGCAGCATCGGACCGGGACAAGGATTTTGCAGGTTTCATTGCCGCGAACGCCAAGGCCCAGGGCCTGGATCGGGTGGACCACGTCATGCTAAGTGACGACGGCAGCAAGACCTTCGCCGTACAGGGAAACCTGCAGAGCTCTCATGGGCTTGACCGGCAGATCGCGCAGATGCAAACCACTGAGGCGCTCAATACGCCGCTAGCTCAAAGTAGCCAGGCGTGGTCGCAGCACGCTGCACAAGCTGAGCTGGTTGCCAGTCAGCAGCAGGCGCAGGCCCAAACGCAAAACGACGTGCAGCAGAGCCAACAACAGGCGGCGCAGTCAATGCGGATGGGCTGACTACTACGGTACGGTTGTTGCGAATCAGTCCGCCAGCCAGGCTGGGCGGAAACTCACAACTACCACCTCACCAACGCCTAATCCGCGCCAGACGGACGACACCCGGCCGCTTACCTCCGCCACTTGCGCCGGACGTGCCCGGCACGCACTTTGCGTATTCACGGAGCGAGGCCCCCATCGTCACCGCTTCAAACGCCTGATCCACGCTAGGTGCGAAATCAAACCGGCGTTGTCCGTATGCCACAAGGTACGGCGCCTGTGCCAATGCAATGACGTGTACCGATCCTTCATTGTCCAGGTGCGCAAGCTTATAGATACCCCTCAGAGCCGATAGACCGACCTCAGTCGGCGCCAAACGCAATTACTTGCGCAATGCCAACGGGTTCACGGATTTTTCTCTTGTCAGTTTTCCCTGACAGACACCCCGACATGACCCTATTAATATCCGCCGCGAGCGCCCGGCGATTGGGGAACCGGGCCGGTCTGAAATGAAGAACACCGCCCCGCCACTCGTGCCTGGACGCTGAAATGCTACTTCGACACCTTCGGACCATTCTGGTCGTCTCCGTCCTTGCCGCAGCTTCACTTTCTGTAGCGACCGCCAGCGATGGGCCTGCCCGGGCCAGTTCAACGGGTGCTCCGCCTCCCGTTTCCATTCATCGGGCAAGCGCGCTTCGTGTTCTTACAGCGAATGACGAGGGTACGGGACCATATTGGGATGGTCCGTACTATCAGTACGGATACAGCAACCACGGTCCATTCGACGACGTTGGAAGCGCGATTTCCGCGTGGTGGGCGGACTATCAACAGGTATGGCCCAGTGCGTTTCCGGGGTGCACCTACACGGTAGAAATGGTCGATCCTTATGGCACGAACAACGAAGACGGCGACACAGGCCGAGTTGCCATCATGCCACTCAGTGGCACCTGTGGAGGTTGGGGGCGGGTCATTGCAACCGAGTATGACGACTTGGACCCGAGCAAGAACGCGGGCACGGGCGCCGGATGCGATGGTGGCGAGGGCCACGATGGCGACGGCGGCGACAGCGGCAGTGGGGGGAGCAGCACGCCGAGTTGTCAGGATGAGCAGGGCGATGCACAGGACGACCCTTCACCGCATGCGGGAGACCCGATCAACACAGCGACCGGCAACAAATACGTCCAAGAAACGGACTTCAGTGCACAGCGCTGGCTAACATTCCGGCGTTTTTACAACAGCCATCCGTCGGCAGGAGCCTCAGCGATGGGAACCCGGTGGAGCCACTCGTTCAACCGCATCCTCTCGTTGGCGCCTGCATCGAATGGTTCTCTCGCCATGACCATCAGTCGTCCGACTGGCATGCGGGAGACATTCCGTAAGAGCCCCGGAGCACTGTGGACGACAACGCCAGATAACCCGGATCGGTTGACTGAAACCGATGATGCATCAGGGAACCCGACCGGATATACCCTCTGGATTGCCGCCCTGCGCCATATGGAAACCTATGGCGCGGATGGGGCCCTGCTCGCCATCTCTGACGCTACTGGGCAGAGCGCAACACTTGCTTACAGCAGCACACTCACGGACCCCGCCATTGCGCCTAAGGCGGGCCTGCTACTCACCGTGACAGCACCCGACGGCCGCTCGCTCTCGTTTACCTATGATGTAAATGCTCGCATTCACCAGGTCGCCCTGCCCGATGGTGGCACGCTGATCTACGGCTATGACGCGACCGGCAACCTCACCTCGGTCCAGTATCCGGACGGCAAGACCCGCCAGTATGTCTACAACGAGTCGACCCTGACGGGCGGATCTAACCTGCCTTCTGCCATGACCGGGCTCGTTGACGAGAACGGCGTGCGTTTCGAAGACACGGCATTCGACGGAACCGGCCGGGCGACCTCGACACAGTTCAGCGGTGGCGCCGGCAAGGTTTCGATAGCCTACAACAGCGACGGCTCATCTGATGTCACCTACCCTCTCGGCGGAGTCTCTCACCAGGGTTACACAACGGTCCAGGGCCTCGTCCGCGTGGCAACTCTCGACAAACCCTGCGGCGAGTGCGGCCAGCCCTATGCGTCCCGCACGTACGACGCTAATTCGCGTCCTGCGACCTACACCGACTTCAACGGCAACGTCCGCGCCGTCACCTATGACGCCAACGGACTGCTGACCGAAGAGATTGATGCCCAAGGCAGCGCTGACCAGCGCACCACGGACACGACATGGAACACGACGCTTCGTGTCCCGCTGCTGAGCACAATCAAGGACAACACGGGCAAGGTCCTGTCCAAGTCCGGCTGGGCATACAACACAGCTGGCCAGACCACCGCCGCCTGCCTCATCGACCCGATCGAGGCGCCCTCTTACACCTGCGCTGCGACGGGAACCGCGCCAGCTGGCGTGCGCCGATCGGTCATGACGTACTGCACGACCGTCAACGGCACCACCTGCCCATTGACCGGCCTTCTGCTCAAAGTCGACGGGCCGCGCACGGATGTCACTGACACCGCAACCTACGCCTACTACCTGACGACCGATGAGTCCGGCTGTGCCACGGCCGGCGGCGCCTGCCACCGCCTCGGCGATGTAAAAACCACCACAGATGGCGCGGGGCTCATCACGACCAATGCCACCTACGACAAAGCGGGCCGACCGACCCGCATGAAGGCGCCGAACGGCGTCCTGACCGACCTTACCTACACGCCCCGCGGTTGGCTTGCCACGAAGACCGTGCGCGCGTCAGCCGCAGGCACACCGTCGACCAGTGATGCAACCACCACTCTCGCCTATAACCCAGATGGCACGGTCCATTCTGTGACGGACCCTGATGGCGTCGTAACAACCTACACCTACGACGCCGCCCATCGCCTCACTGATGTCACGGACGCATCGGGCAATCAGATTCACTACGCCCTGGATGCATCGGACAACAGGACGAGTGAACAGATACTCACCTCGAAAGGTACGGTAACCCGCTCGCGTGGTCGCGCATTTAACCTGCTCGGCCAGTTGACGTCACTCAATGACGGACTCGGCCGCACGGTTTTCTCAGCCGCCAGTACCGACAGCTATGACGGGAACGGAAATCTGGTCCACTCAACGGACGGCCTCGGCATACAGCAGAAGCACGTATTCGACGGTCTCGATCGCCTGGTCAGCACGCTCAAGGACTATCAGGGCACCAACACAGCGACCGCTAACAGCCAGACGGTAACCACCTTCGATGCGCTCGACCGTACTACGGGCTTCAGCGACCCGGACGGCCTTAACACCACGTACGACATCGATGGCGTTGGTAACAGGACCGGCTTGCACAGCCCCGACACAGGGTCAAGCGCCCGTACATTCGACATCGCCGGCAATGTGACGACCTCGACCGATGCAACCAATGTCAGCCTTACTTCGACCTATGACGCTGATAACCGCCTGCTGACGACAAGTTACGCGGATACCACTCTGAACGTTCAGTACAAGTACGACGAGGCAGACTCGGTCACCGGCTGCGCGGGCAGCGTCTCCAGGGGCCTCCTGACGCGTGTCATTGAAGGTAATGGCGGCTTGATTTACTGCTACGACCGGCGCGGCAATGTGGTCAAGAAGCAACAAACCGTCGGGACCGCCACCCGGACGACGACGTACACCTGGACGCTAGCCAACCGGCTCAAATCCGTCACCACGCCGGACGGCACCGCTGTCGCCTACACGCGAAACGCGCTCGGCCAAATTACGGCCGTCAAAGTAACGCCCATGGGCGGCACGGCAACCAATGTGGCCAGTGCGGTCACGTACAGGCCCTTCGGCCCGGTCGCGACGTACAAGCTGGGCGACGGGCAAACCGTCACGCTGACTTATGACTCAACCGGCGCGTTGACCGACATTGCGAGTACGGCGTATTCACTGCACGTCAAGCGAGACGTCATGGGCAACGTCGTGACCCTTGGCAATACGGCAGGCGTGGCCTCGCCATCGGAGACGTACGGCTACGACGCTCTCTACCGGTTGACGGGTGTAACTGCGGCCACCGGCGCAGCCATTGAGGCCTACACATACAACAAGACCGGCGACCGCCTGACCAAGGCTGGCCCTGGCCTCCTGACCGGCGCCTATAACTACGCACCGAACACTCACCACCTCATGGGGGTCGGGACGACCACGCGTCAGGTGGATGCACGCGGCAACACAACAGCCGATGTCCTGGCGTCAGGCACGTATGGGTACGGCTACAACGATCGGAATCGCCTCACGGTCGTGCAGAACAACGGTGCCACGATCGGAAGCTATGTCTTGAACGCATTCGGACAACGTATACAAAAAACCGCAGGTGGGGTCACAACAAGGTTCGATTACAACCAGAGCGGTCGGCTTTTGTCGGAGGACACAGGCACGTCGACGCGCGACTACGTTTGGATGAACGGTTTTCCTGTCGGCATTATCGATAGGGCTGGCGCCACGACGACGGTCGGCTTTGTCCACACGGACGATATCGGCGCTCCGAGAGTTGTCACCGACTCAGCAGGAAGCGTTTTGTGGCAGTGGGCGCGCACCGGGAATCCTTTTGGCGAAGCAACTCCCACCACTTCGACCGGCTACACACTCAACTTACGTTTCCCAGGTCAATACTGGGACGCGGAATCTGGTCTTTCCTACAACATGAATCGGGACTATGAGCCCGCTTCTGGCCGCTATATCCAGAGTGACCCGTGGGGCGTCGGCGCTGGTCCGTCTACTTACCTATATGCCGGCGGCAACGCAGTCCTCAACACGGACCCATTGGGCTTCGACTACGCCCAACAGTGGTCAACAGGCGGAGCGGCCATCGGGGGATCCGTTGTGCTGGGCGGATCGGTTGTCGTCGACGCCGTAACTGGAGGCGTAAACATTCTTGCAACTCCTGCAGAAGTCGTGGGTGGCTCTGCAGTGGGCGGCGGTATTGGTTACGTCGCCGGCTCCATCGCAGACTGGGTCGCTGGTCCAAACGGCGCATACGCAAAGCCACCTGAAAACGCCTACGATAAGGATGGTCCGAAAGCCCCGGGCAAGCCTGGTGCCGCTGAGGGATTTGAAGACCCCAAGGATGGAGAAAGCTGGGTGAAGAACCCAAACCCTGGCGCCGGTGGAGCCGCGAACGGATGGCTAGACTCCAAGGGACGAGTATGGTGTCCTACCGGTCAAGGTGGACGCGCTCATGGCGGTCCCCATTGGGACGTGCAAGATGGACCTGGCAACATCAACGTCCGACCGGGCAACAATATCAATGACCTCATCAATTAATGCCAATTCCTCCGAGGGACAGACCATCGTCATCACGGAACGTCCCTACCGCTCGTACTTGGACGAGAAGTATTTCTATACCTGGCTGGAGTCGCTCGACGACGTTATTGCAGTGCGCGGCACCGCTGACGGACTTTGCATTGACCTTCGGGAGAAGTTGCTTTCCCGCAGTGGGGCATATGACCTGCTTGCGCTGCTGGCAAGATATAGCTACCCCCTTACCCCTGTCCTCCCGCACATCAATCCGGATGACCATACCTATTTTCATAATCCGAGGGCGTACTGGTTCGACGAGCTGTTTGGCAACAATAGCCAAGGCGATTAGAGCCCTACGGACTTGCGATTGTTCCCTGTCGTCAAGACGAGAAAATCGACCCTCGGAAGCGCCGTGTCAAAAACATCAGCATTGAGTTAATCGGCGTTACCCGCCGGTGGCGCATCGATCGGACGCCCAACTTTTCGTGGCCACTTGTCGATCCCCGTTAGTTAGTGCCAACCATAACCCGAGGTGGCCGGAGCACTACCCTGCATCCCTTTGCACTTGCCAAGGACGCGGCGTGCCCGACCTCGACTCTTCAGCTCCCTACCCCTACCCCTGGCCACCGTCATCGCTGCCACGGTGGCGCTCGATGATGCGCTGGGCGGTGGGCACTTTCCGCAAGCCCGGAATCATGCGCGGGTGATCGCGCTACGCGCTGACGGTAACGGGCTCACAGAGGTGGCCTCAGGTGCCCGGGGCCTAATGGTCGCGCTCGAGGAGATTCGCCCCGAGCGTCCGGTGTGGACTCGATCGCTCGACCAGCTCAATTTCGCCATTGACCGAGAGCTGGATGCCCCGCGGCGTAGAGCGCGTCGTGAGGCGAAGCGTCGAGTTTCCAACGGCCAGCTCAGAAGGATTACTCAGGACGGTTGGTGAACTGACTGCCAGGTAGTGAGCACACGCAAGAGTTGTGGACAATCTCGCAACGCTTACCGTCAAGATGCCGCCACCGTAGGGCTAAGCCGTAGCTGCTTGGTCTTGCGCAAAACGTTCTCGCCACTCCCGGCTCATACCATCCGACTGACGAAGAATCATCGGCACTTCAATTGCGGCTTTCTCATCTGCTTCTATGCCCATCGCATGCAGCACGGTCTCCACAACCCCGCTCCCGTCGTCGAGGAGATCTTCGTAAAAGATACGGATAGGCGCCACTCCCGTCCGTTCGAAGATGTCTTCCCAAGACTTCTTTTGTTGCTGGACGCTGTATAGACATGACTTGATGTGATCAAAGTCGTAAGGCACATCACGCGTGTTCTCCACTCCCGCAAACCACGTCTTGCTTCGACGCGCCCTGGAATACGACATCGCCTGACCAATCTCGTCCTGTCGCGTCAAATACACGACATAGTTCGGGGTGATCTCTTCCAACAACTGGGGGTAAGACCGCGCAATATCGATGTAATTGGCTGGAAACATTTTGAAGCCAAAGACGCCGTTCAGCGAAGTTCGGAGTCGCCGGATGTCGCGCCAATAGTCTCGAATACGCTCAGCCGGAATCAGACCTTTCTCATCGGGGGTATACCCCAATCGGCGAAAGACCTGCCCCATGACCGGGAAGTTCAGATACTCCATCGGAGCGCCAAGTAAGCCGCTTTGCCACAGTCGGATTGCGCAGTAAGTAGAACCCGAGCGAGGAACCGTCGCTAACATGTAAGAGCCAAGCGGCTCCGCGCCAAAACAATTGAAATCCGCCTGCGCGCTATAGAGACGATGAATCACATGCATCCGTTCGGCTACTCTTGTATCCGCTGACATTGCTCACTCCGCCAGGCATGTGGCAGGGGCCTTGTCCAACTTGCCGCTCCCGGAGAAATGTCGCTTAAACTCTTCTTTTGCCCACTCGTCAGCATTGGCAACCTGAGCTGGGGTCAGCGACCGGCTCAGCGTTTTAGCGTTCAAATCGAGGAGCTGGGAATAACTCCCTTCGGCCCCGTGTTGAAGTAGCCGTGTCGCACGGTATGCCGTGAATGGCAAGCCTATGTTGACCTGTCCCGCTAAGCTTTGCCCGCGGTGCGATAGGCTATCGGGTGGCGTGGCAAGGGTTTGAACCATGCGCCAATCACCCGCTGCCATGCGCCCCTTGACATACGATGCAGCTTCCGCGCCGTAAGCCTCAATATCTGATTTCTCCGTGGGAAAATAGCCACCATCGATAAAGCACAGCTGTGCATCCGCGTCCCCCGCACGAGCGGCGCTCGCCGTGGCACGGGTCAGATCCTCCTGCAAACGAACAGGATCAGTCGCACAATCGGACTTGCTCAGCGCGGCGTTCATTGCACTTGACTCTTCAGGCAAAGACCGGCACTCAGCAGGTGCAGCATTCGCGCCAGTAGCTGATGCGCATTGCTGACGTTTCAGCTCAAGTATCCGAACCTTGTCTGCCCTGGACACGCAAGCCTTTGTTGCCGTGAACTGCGCGTGCTCAGCCATTCCTGATCCGGCACTCGGAGACTTATTCGCCGATTGACTCAGTGGCGCGTCCTGTACCGGAGCGCTGGCCTGCGAAATCTCATCCTCCTTAACCGATGCAGCAAATTCTTTCGAATCTGAAACCGTTTGGGCCACGTTAGCGGGTTGCCGATTGGCCGCATAGGCGACCGCAACCACCCCTGCCGCCAGCAATACTAGGATCAACTTATGATGGGAGCGCATAGTGTTACCTCACCGGATGAACGCGAGACTGTCTGACTACTCAGCACACTGAGCGCCGTTGTCACTCAGGTAAGCCTGCTCGGCGGCCTGTCCCGCCGCAGTTGCACCAGCCTCGGCAGCTGCTGCTTGCTCGGCGGTCATCGAGGCTGTGTTGTTACGTTGGTGATACCACTCGTGCGTCAACGTATCCACCGTTTGGGCATCGGAATCGAACGCCCGCATGTACAGCGTGCTATGAGGAGGCGTACTGACCAAGGTCCGCCCATTCAGGGAAATCCACGCATTCCCACCAGCCGGCGGCGTACCCGGCGCGTCGTAAGTCCCCACCGTCTGGAAACCCACTTCTCGACCGGATGAATCCAAGCTGGCAAAGGCATAAAGCGGCGAGAAATCCGTAATGCCGCCGGGCGCCGCGGACGCCCCGCCATACACCTGAGCACAATGGGTAAGGTGAGCCTGCTGCTGACTTGATGGATACACGGGCGTTGGAGTTGAGCCACCGCCTCCGCCACCACTGCCACCATCCCCGCCGCTGCCGCCATTGCCATCGCCGCCGCCATTGCCATCGCCGCCACCGCCACCGGTCGGAGGGCCAACGGTCGCTGTTACCGAACAGCCACCCGGACCACAGGACCCGTGCGACTCCGTGGTGAGATTTGCACCGGCGATGAGCTGAATTTCCGCTGGCGTCAACGCCCGCATCTTCGGAGCTGGGGCACAGCTGTTTTCCCCAGGAGCAGCGCCGCATCCCCGTGACATTCCTGCGGGAGGAGTGGACTGAGGAAGGGTGACATCCCCCGCTGCGGGCGACGCCAAGGCGACAGCACTAATACACGTTGTGCCAAAGCTGACGGCTACTGACATATTTCGATGATGCATGCACCACTCCTTTTTGCAGATTCTCATCACTTTGATGCAGCCGTCCTCAGCCGCTCACGGGCGTCGAACGCCGGCGTTCAAGCACACCTACCCCGCGAGCGTGTGCCAATTGTAAACCTGACACTTAGCCTACCATTTGAAATTTCTCCCTTGGCATTTTTTTGACGGACAATATCTTACGATTTTGCCGAAGATGTGCAGGCTAACCGAGCGATATTGCGCATCAATTACTGCAGGACAAAACCGTGAGCGCACATCAGTAAATAGGACAGGATTGGTTCAATCTCGCCATGGTACTGAGCTTGTCGAAGCCGGATGAGATAGCCGCATCGCGAGAGCGCTGAAAGCTCATGGAGAGGAAGATATAAGCTGCCGCGAACATCTGTATTGAGGGACCAGTGGAACATGGCGCGCGCGGTGCGACCATTGCCATCGTCGAATGGATGCAAATTCATTAAAGCAAGCATAAGCACTGTTGCCGCCAGGCCAGGGTGTTTTCGATGGTGAACACACCAATACTGACAAATTGCGCTCATTCTTCCAGGAATTTCTTTTGGCTCTGGATATTTCACAGAGACCGATCGCGTGTCGGCACGTGAGTGAATCTGGCCGCTGCGATATCCCTGCCTTTCGGGGCAAAGATGGCAGTGAATCGCAAGGATGTAAGACTCCAGCTGTTCGATGCTGCAACATTCACCTAGATTCAATTTTGGAATCGGGCCATCGCGAAGCGCGCGCAACTCGGTTGGTGTTTTTTCGTCAGCCGGGATTTCTGTTACCGCACCGGCCATAAAGGAAGAAAGAGGATGAGTCAGCGACTCCCGAGCAAAGGGAGCGGGGTCGTCCCTGGCAACGGGACGGCCCTGAAGCCAGACTTCGACCCGCTTCATCGCTTCGGATGGATGCGCCACCGAAAACACGAAGGCCAGCTGCTCAGCGAGATCTAATACACGCTGAGGCAGTTGTTCCGGATCAGGCAGGTCCATAAGGGGCATCGCTACAAGCATTGCCAAGCCTTGCTCTTTCGGCGCGACCCTTGATCCAAAAAATCAGCCATGGCGCGCATCACGACGGTCAAGCACTCCTCGCTTCCGAAGTAGCTCGATGATTTCGTTGGCCAACAATCTTGGTGACGCCAACTCGCCGTCGAGCCGCAACTCAGGGCTCAACGGCACCTCGTACGGGTCATCAATGCCCGTGAACTGTTTTAACAGCCCTGCTCGCGCTTGCGCATAGAGCCCTTTGACATCGCGTCGTTCGCAGACGGCGATGTCTGTGCTGACGTGTACCTCAATAAAATCAACAACAGACGACACCAGTGTTCTTGCCGCCAAACGCGCCCCCGCATAGGGTGCGATCGGCGCACAAATCGCGATACCGCCATGCCGCGCCACCTCCGTGGCGACATAGGCAATTCGCAAGATATTCGCATCCCGATCCTGCTTGGAGAAACCCAGCCCCGCGGACAGTGCGGTCCTGACCTCGTCCCCATCAAGCATGGTCACGGCTCGTCCTTCAAACTCCATCAACTGTGCCTTAAGGGATTCAGCAATTGTTGATTTTCCGGCTCCTGACAGACCTGTCAGGAACACGACGCAACCTCGTCGTGCATCCCGTGAAGCTTCCCGAAGCCGACGCTCCACCTCCGGGTAGGTGTACCAAGGGGGCAGGTCCTCGCCCGACCCGAGCAGACGCCTCAGCTCAGTTCCCGATATGTCAACGGACGGCTCATCGGGCTCCAATTCTGAGGTGGAAACAAACACGCCGCGACCGGGCGAATACACCATGGGAGGAAACGCCAGGATTTGAATCGAAAGCTCATCCTTCAGCGACTCCAAGAGACGCTGAGCCGCCAAGGGTTCATAGAACAGTTTCCCGGTGACGTCCTGTCCAGGTCCTGCGTGGTCGCGGCCGACGATGAAGTGGGTTGCACCGAAGTTGGAGCGAATTAGGGCGTGCCACAGCGCTTCCCGCGGACCCGCCATGCGCATCGCGAGCGGCAGAACCGCAAGCTTCACGCGGCCGGCGGGATATCGATCAAGAACCGCGCGATAGCAGCGAACCCGTGTATGCACATCAACATCGCCAGGCTTTGTGGTGCCGACCACTGGATGCAGAAGCAATCCGCCGGCTTGCTCTTGAAGCGCGCGTTGAGTGAGTTCCACATGTGCCCGGTGCATCGGGTTTCGCGTCTGAAATGCGACGACGCGTTCCCATCCGTGCTCACGGAACCAAGCTCGCAGCTGGAAGGGGGAAAGGCGCAGGTCAGTAAAATCGTGATGATAATCCCGCTCCAGGCCTTTGACAGAGCCGCCGAGACAGACCGGTTGCCGCATGACGGTGTCTCGCACGCCGGGATGGAATTCATCGGTCGTGCCGAACACCTGAAGAGCCTCATGCGCGTAGTCGGGTCGGAACTTACTGGTGACCGTCATAACCGCGAGCAGAGACCCCTTTGGGTCTTTCAACACGATCCGATCGCCGGCGCTCACTGAGGTCGAAACCACTTCACTCACATCAAGCGTCACGGGAATGGGCCAAAGCCTGCCTTCTTCGAGACGCATGTGGGAGACGACGGATCCATAGTCGTTCTCCCCAAGAAACCCTGAAAGTGGAGAAAACGCTCCATTGAGAATCAGCTCCAAATCACAGCGCTGCCTTGGATTCAGTATGACCGATACAAGGCCGGCGGTATCACGGCGCAACACCTCAGCTTCGGCATCCGATGCATACCATTCTTGGACTTGTCGCCCATCGTTAATGGGCGCTTGAAGCGGAGATGTATGCTTTGCACGGAACGACATCTAAAGCCTCTTGACTGTGACTTGATTGAACGCAAGAAACACCGCTTCGTGCAACTGTAGCCCTTGCGGCTTCCCCATTGCAAAAGCGAACGCTATTGGCACTTTGGCGGCTGCCGTAGGTTGAGCCGCCCTGGCTCGCGACGCCGACGTCCCCCCAAATTTGAGTAGCGCCCCGGTTTCGAGTTCAATCCCCCACAAGAAGGAGATTGGACGTGAAGAAGCGTTTTTCCGAAGAGCAGATCATCGGCTTCCTGCGCGAGGCCGAGGCAGGCATGCCGGTCAAGGACCTGTGTCGCAAGCACGGCTTCAGTGAAGCCTCTTACTACCTGTGGCGAAGCAAGTTCGGCGGCATGAGCGTGCCCGAGGCCAAGCGGCTGAAGGACCTGGAGTCGGAGAACGGACACCTTAAAAAGCTGCTTGCCGAGCAGCTTCTGGAGAACGAGGTCAGCAAGGAGGCTCTGTGAAAAAAATGGTGAGCGCACCGGACCGGCGCGAGCTGGTGCGCTATCTGATCGGCCAGGAACTGAGTGAGCGCAGGTCGCTGGCGATCGCCGGCATGAGCGCAAGCGCTTACCGATACGAACCGCGGCCCGACCCCAACGTCGATCTGCGCGAGATGATCTGCGCTGGCCAATCGCCATAAACGCTACGGCGTCGGCATGATCTACCTCAAACTCCGCCAGGCCGGACAGATGGTCAATTACAAACGAGTCGAGCGCCTGTACCAGCAGGCGAACCTTCAGGTGCGCCGACGCAGACGGAAAAAAGTGCCCCCGGCCGATAGGCAGCCACTGCTCCGGCCCGCGGCCGCGAATGAGGTCTGGTCCATCGATTTCGTCTTCGACCGCACCGCCGAAGGGCGCGTCCTGAAGTGCCTGACGATCGTCGATGACGCTACGCATGAGGCAGTCGCCATCGAGATCGAGCGGGCGATCTCAGGCATCGGCGTCATGCGCGTCATGGATCGCCTGGCTGTCACTCGAGGCCTGCCGAAGATCATTCGCAGCGACAACGGAAAGGAGTTCTGTGGCAAGGCCATGGTCGCATGGGCACACGAGCGCGGCGTGCAGCTGCGCCTGATCGAGCCTGGCAAGCCGAATCAGAACGCCTACATCGAATCCTTCAACGGAAGGCTTCGCGATGAATGCCTCAACGAACACTGGTATCCCAGCCTCCTGCATGCCCGAACCGAGATCGAAAACTAGCGACGGGAATACAACGAAGAGCTACCGAAGAAGGCACTCGGCGGGCTGACTCCCGCCGCTTACGCGAAACAGTTACATTAACCCCGGACTCAAATCGGACCGCTACTGAAGGCGGGGGGACGTCGGAGGCTTTGCTAGCCCTGATTAAGCACGATCATGCCTCTCTGACGATGGGAGCACCCCAGCCGTCGTAGTTCACCTGGAAGAGCGCGGCGATGCACTGCATAAACCCCGATACGGAAAGCATGGCGTGCTGTTCCACTGCCATTGAAATCGTCGCCACAACGCGATATTCGCCGTCTGCCGTTGTGAGTGTCGTCGTGGCGTACTGATAGTCACTCAGGAACCCGGCTACGGCGGATGCTCGGCTATATTCCGTCGAAACAAAAAGGAAATCAACCGGGCGGTGGCAAGCGAACACATCCCCCTGCCGGTCACGAAAGCGCAGAAGATCAATATCTGCCTGGGCGGTTGCTGCTAAATCTTTCACGATGCTCATCGCATACCCTCTAGATGACCCATGCAAGGCTCAGACGGCATCAATCTTCATGGAGCGAAGCCATTTATTTTCACCACCGGCGTAACCATCTCGCATGCGATCTTGGACATGTTCGTCAATCCAGGCCGCTGTACGCTAATGTTCTTGAGACGAGCACCCGGGCCACAGTCATCTGTAACAGATCTCTCATCGAAAGATTTGTTCGAGACAAGAGTCGCGCCTAGGTTATGTCGCCCAACCATTGGTTTACGACCACCACCCAAACCCCATCCCGGAGCGTGATCCGACCGATGGCTGCCACTTCATCATCGGTGATGTAAGCCTGCAACCCTTCAGTCATAGGTACAACGGTTCCGTCTATCGCTTGACGGTCGTTGCTCCAACTTAACCTCACGGCGTCATCGTCATCGCGAGCGTTGAAATCGACGTGGAAGCTAAGCAGTGCTACGTTCACGACGATAAAGACCAGTCAACGATCAGCTGAGTATGATGGTCGTCAGGACAGAACAAAACCCGCGGTCGCTCTGATTATTCTGAGGTCGCGATAGTTCAAATCGAGAATTCGTCGGGCCACTTGCGCTGCAAGCAGGGGGCGGTCGCTGGCTTCATCCGCGAGAAATAACAGGTCATCTTGCATTCGTGCGATCTCCTCGCTCATGAACGAAGATTCGCCGCTCATGAGCGGATGATCTTCACTGATGCCACCGCTAAACCTCAACCGCTGCGTAAACAGATCAATGATGTCTATCTGCGCATTGAGTGTCGCTTCAATCAAGCGTTTTTCTGGTTTCTGGATGAACTCCAAGAGATTGCAAGCAATATTCACCGCATCCATCGCAGCCGGCGTGTGTACGGCTCCATAATCTTCCGAGTCTGGGGCGACCTTTTCACATTCGTTGACCGATACAAATCCAGGCTTCGAGTCAACCTCTGCCTCCAGATAGCGCCAGCAACTGGCCAGGGCCGCGAGGACCTCACCGGCGCCATGGTGTCCGGACTCCGCAGCGAACTCAAAGAACAGCGGCACCGCCCGCTCGAAGACGCACAAACCGAAGATAAACTGGTGTAGAGGACTCAGGTGGTCGAGTGCATCAGCGAGGCTCTTGATTTGTGCGTCCACGCTCATGCTTAAATCCTCAATGTTGCTTGAGTAGAGATCTCTCTGATGCAAGCTGCATCAATCCTGAAATAGTGTCGATTAATGCCTCACGCGGCACCTCTGTAAGCGGAAAGGTTTCCAAGAACTGAGGCAAAGACATCGCAAGAAAATAATCAATGTTCCACGACGAAAGATCGGCTTTATCAATCGGTAAGTTATGGAGAAAATCGACGATGTTCGCGGCCCTATCGATGCGCCCTGACTCGATGCAATCCAAAACTGTTGGGATCCAAAGACCAAGCACGGAACGGATGACCAACACATCGACTCCGTCAAGATTTCGCAGCGCGACCTGCATCACGTTGCGCACCTCAGGAAGCATGCGGCCAGATCGCAGCAAGTTTCGACTTGAAATCAACCCCGCCATTATCTCTTGCTTCTTTATGTTAGTCATGGTTCGTAGGTCAGGTCGCCGGGAGACTTATATGCACCGAAAGGGAGGTTTGTATAATTTACAGGAACCTCGTCCAAGCCCGCGCGATAAGCTGCAATCGCTCGGTGATGTCCATCTAGAATGTATGTATCCCCTTGATATTCACTCACGGTAAGAGTGTCGACTCCCCACTAGTTAGTGCCAACCATAACCCAAGGTCGCCGGATCATTTTGCTGCCTGAATTCTGCGGGCGTCAGCCCGCCTAAGCTGTCGTGCGGTATCTCGCGGTTGAGTCGGCTAGCCAAAGCTCTGCCTGCTCGCGTACTTCGGTCAGGTTCCGAAACACGTGCATGTCGAGGACACCACGCCGGAAGCTGCCGTTGAAGCGCTCGATGAAGCCGTTCTGCATCGGCCTTCCCGGCTCGATGAAGTCGAGCTTGATGCCTTTGCGTTCTGCCCATTCCGCGAGCGCCAGGGCGACAAATTCCGGGCCGTTGTCCAGACGAAGCTTTGATGGATATCCGCGCCATGCAGCGACACGCTCGAGCGTGCGAATCACGCGCGATGCAGGCAAGTTGAGATCGATCTCTACGGCGAGTGCCTCGCGGCTGAAGTCGTCGATGACGTTGAACGTTCGGAACCGGCGGCCGTCCCAGAGCGCGTCGGACATGAAGTCGATGGACCAGCTTCCGTTGATCGCCTCGCCGGCCACCAGTGGCAGTGGGTGACGCGTCGGAACACGCTTCTTGCCGCGTCGGCGGCGATTCAACTGCATCTGGCAATACACGCGCCACACCCTCTTGTGGTTCCACGGCAGACCGCGCCGGCGGATGATCTGAAATAGCTTGTCGAAGCCGCGCTCGGGGAATCGCTCAGCCAGCTCCGCTAATAGCCCGATGACGGGCTCGTCGCGATCAGGGCGAGCCTTGTAGCGCAGCGTAGATCGCGAGAAGCCTAGTGCCTCACAGGCCCGGCGCTCGCTCCATCCGTGCTGCTCGACCAGCCAGGTGATGAGCGGGCGCTTATGCGCCGGGTCTACAGCTTTTTTGCGATGAGATCCTTAAGCCCGTGGTTCTCCATCGCCAGATCCGCATACATGCGCTTGAGCTTGTTGTGCTCCGCTTCCAGGTCACGCAGGCGATGAACGTCCGACGCCTCCATGCCACCGTACTTCGATTTCCAGGTGTAGTAGGTCGCCTCGGAAATGCCGAGCTCCCGGCACATGTCCTTGACCTGCCTGCCGCCTTCGACCTGCTTCAGCGTCGCAACGATCTGGCTCTCGGTGAATTTGCTCTTGCGCATCGTGGGTCTCCTTGGGGATATTTTGCCCGGAGACCTCGGTTTATGTCTGGAGTAAGTTTACCGCGAGGCGACAATGCCCCGCCGAGTGGCCCTTTCTTCGCGAAGACCGTGGCCATACCGGCGCCAGCAGCGCCCGTGCCAGATTCGAGCAATGCGCTGTGTCAGCTTGACCTCTTTTCCACAATCCGCCGACTTGCTCCGTTCTCTATCACACCAAGCTACTATGGCTATGCAACCGGATGCCCATCCGCGTCACACCCTCAATTTCAATTACCTCAAGAGCAGAGGACACGTCGATTGTGGAGATCTGTTCTGCGAGGTTCGAAAGGAGTCCTGCATGAAACAGGCTTCGTCGACGTCGCCATCGGCGAACGCATCCAGCAGGGCAAGCGCATCCTCAGCAATCGCTTACTGCCATCCGCGATAACTCACATCATTCACAGCATGGGCGCGCACCGAAACAGGAGGAAAGGCTGGCCAGCGTTGGTCACGAATGCAACCGGCGCCGGATTCGCTTGTCGACGATGCGCCAGAGCCCTTCCAATCTTCGTCTTCTCTACGCTATCGACGACGGTGTAGGAGCCAGAGCCAGACTCCATGCGCATCGGGGCATTGTGTTTAAGCGCACTGTCTCGTGTGAGCGCCGAGCTTGCGACGATGCGCTGAACCGGATGCATGTCCGTGCAATACCGAAAGCGATGCTACAAAGACACTGCAACGTTGAGCGGCCGCTGCCGAACTCAATTACCAAACTTAGGCCATCCTCGATCCTTACTGCGTGGAAGCCGAGCGCAGATGCCGAAATGGCTATAGCAGTGATGGGCTTTAACCTGAAATGCTCGGGCAACATGTTTGGCAGAGCCTGCCAGATCGAAAGACTTTCAGCCGATCTGACCGATCTGCTTCCGCTCCCCCAACGAAAAAGGCGCCCTTTCACGAGAGGCGCCTCTGCGCCATCGCAGCGCGTTTTGACACAGTCATTTGGGCGGGCTTTTTGTACAAGCGAGCCCCAAGCTCCCACATCTATTGCGATTAACCATTTGCGTCCATATCACGCCGCGTTACAGACAAGGATGATCGGGCTGGCCGGATTTAGGGAACCATCGGTAGCTGATTTCGTTACCGGTACGTGGCGAGAACTTTACGTCGAGGTTTACGTTACCCCGAGTCACCTTCAAAATAGCATCGCTATCAAAGCTGGTATCAGCTTCATTCTCGTCAAATGTTTCGCGCAGAACATCGCCCTCCCTGAGCCCTGCCTTGAATGCGTGAGAAGACTCGTCCATTCGACCTATGACACCTCCCTTGCGTAGACTGGTGTGGGAAAATCCAAGGTCATAATGCCCGCTTACAAAGGCGCGTGCCACGACGCAGTCTCCAAACGATCCGGGTTCAGGTTTCAAAAGCGCTCCCTGAATCATCTGGTTCCACTGCTCGACTGCCCAACCTGCTCCGCTTTGATTCAGAACATTTACCCAAGCGTCTTCCGTCGACGCACCCTTATCGATCAGTTCATTCATTTTGACGATTAGTTGAAACACCGTCGACGTCGATCCGCGACGACGCAGGCCCGCATCCAGATTGGCAAAATATAGAGCCCCCCGTGTATAACCAAGTGACCAGGCACCTGGACTGGTCCATTTTACTTCGGGTATCTTGGCATTGGGGGTGTTCCGCAATTTATTGAGGTAGTAGCCTGCCGCTTCTGCATTGATATGATCTAAATACTCATTGAAGCTATAAAGACCTGCTTTTTCCGGCACCACGATAGACGAATAATCGGCAATGCCTTCGTTGTACCAATCGGGTGATTTGGTATTGTAAGGGCTCGCTAAGGAATGGACCATTTCATGCGCAATGATTTGGCGGTTTTCCGGAGCATCAAGAGGAAGCTTCGACGGAACGAAGAAGAGGAATCCACCTGCGAACGACGTTCCGCTATGGAAAGCTTGTCGATCGTGCGAAAAGACCATGATGTGGTACGTGTCGATCGCCTCTCGAGAGAAGGTGGAGCGCATTGCCTTGAATGCCTTGGCAAACCATGGTCGTGATCGCCGCACCTCCATAGGAGGGACTGCAAGCGTGGCAATGCTCAGGCCATGTTCCGACGGCTCCGCCGGATCGAGCGTCAACGGGCCAACGACGAACAGCGTCTCCGCTAACGCAGAAAATGTCGCTGTAAGTGCAAGATCACCGAACTGGCGATTCGTCATGGCCCGCTGACCTGGCAATAGTTGCCAATGCACCTTGATGTTGTGAGTCGTTGATGATTTGGGCGCAAGCAGAAAACTGGCAAAGATGCCCGATAGTCCGCCTCCCGATGTCTGCAGATAGGTGATTGGGCCGCTATGAGGAATATCGATCGGCGCCGCAGGGACACGGTAGCGCAGCGTGACATCTCCGCTGATCTGGCGTTTTGCTTGCCAAACCTGATCCTCGCCGTCGACGGTCGGCTCTGAAAGAGGCACCAGACCGAGATCATCGGTCACAGCAAGGTCGACCACCTGGTCCGCTGTGCGCTTGTACGACGGCGCCATGGTGGCAAACGTCAGTTCCAAGGAATGGTCGGCCGCTAAAGCGCTTGCCGGCAGGCGCTCAACCACACGCATCTCGGCTTTATTCGAAGTGACAATCGGCTGGAGTTCAAATTCCACCGCCCTTTCCGGCAGGATTGCAGCTCGAGCAGTGGTCGCGAGGTTCATCCCGACACTCATCAGCGCAAACAGGAGACTCTTCTGAAAAATCATGACTTCGTATCCGCCGTATTGAACCTACTGTGATAACTCTCGCCCGCTTTAACAATGGCGTGCCCCGCCGTAAGCGATGACGCTACTCGTAGCAACTTTCGAAACCGGGCAGACTTTTTTTCGAATAAGGTTCTCAACCCACCAGCTGTTGCTCGTTCGAACCGAGCGTCTTATGCATTTTTTCCATCTAAGAGATTACCTGTGGTTCCGTTCGAGTGTCCGCGGACGTCCGGCGCTCTTTAGCGGACACGATACCTGCGTTGTTGACGGCTATATCTAAGCCATAGCGCCTGACAACAAGACTTGTTTTCGGAGCGACCGCAACTTCAAAACGCTGGGCATCGTGCGTAATATCCCGGCGCTGATTCGAAAATATCAGTGTGCTTAGCTTCCACCGGAGTAGCGCGACAGGAACAATGAAATAAGCCGCGAGGGCGCAGACAACAGTGACTAAGATCGTCGATCTCAACTTCATGAAGTTTCTCTACCGAGTACAGGTTCCCACCGCGGACGCAGGGTCGAGTGCTTCAAGCGGGGCTCGGTGGCGTCGTTATGAATATCACGAATTGGTCGCTGCATAGAATCAGGCACAAGGCCGCCTGAAGTATGATTTGGGGGAAACGTCGAGGCGCATAAAATGTGACCAACCGAAGATTCCAAACGCCGTTACTGAGCCCTTGCAAGTTCAGTAACTTAGGTCATGGCGGAGAGAGTGGGATTCGAACCCACGGTAGGCTCACACCTACGGCAGTTTTCAAGACTGCTGCCTTAAACCACTCGGCCATCTCTCCGGATTGTCTAAAACGCCTTGCGCGCCCGCATTCTACGCTAGCTCCGATCACCGCAGAGGTAACCCAAACCCCGAGTGGGATTGTTCGCCGCTTCGCGACGAATCCCTCCCTTCGGTCGGGACCGCCCTTTCGGGCGTCCTGCGGCGGCTGCGCCGCCTTGTCGAACCCACGGTAGGCTCACACCTACGGCAGTTTTCAAGACTGCTGCCTTAAACCACTCGGCCATCTCTCCACATTTTTCCAACCGCACCGGCAAGGCCTTGCACCCCGCCAGCGCGTCATTCTACCCGACGATCAGGCAATCACCTCAACCCCTGCCATATACGGCCGCAACACCGCCGGCACCTCGATCGCCCCATCCTTCCGCTGAAAATTCTCCATCACGGCCACCAGCGTCCGCCCAACGGCCAGCCCCGACCCATTCAGCGTATGCACCAGCTCCGGCTTCCCCGTCGCCGGGTTCCGCCACCGCGCCTGCATCCGCCGGGCCTGGAAATCCATGCAGTTGGAACAGCTGCTGATCTCCCGGTACGTATTCTGCGACGGCAACCACACCTCCAGGTCATACGTCTTCGCCGCAGCGAAACCCATATCCCCCGTGCACAGCTGCACCTTCCGGTACGGCAGTTCCAGCGCCTGCAACACCGCCTCGGCATGGCCCACCATCTCCTCCAGCTGCTGCATGCTCGTCTCGGCCGTGGCGATCTGCACCATCTCGACCTTCTCGAACTGGTGCTGCCGGATCATGCCGCGGGTGTCGCGGCCGTAGCTGCCCGCTTCCGCGCGGAAGCACATCGAGTGTGCCGTCATGCGCATCGGCAATTCGTCGGCTTCGACGATGCTCTCGCGCACCAGGTTGGTCAGCGTCACTTCCGACGTGGGAATCAGGTAACGCTTGGCGTCGCCCACCTGCGTGGCGAACAGGTCGTCCTCGAACTTCGGCAGCTGGCTGGTGCCTTCCATCGCGGCCGGGTTCACGATCAGCGGCACGTTGTGCTCGAGGTAACCGTGCTTCGTGGTGTGCAGGTCGAGCATGAACTGAGCGAGCGCGCGATGCAGGTGGGCCAGCTGGCCGCGCAGCACGGTGAAGCGCGCGCCGGACAGCTTCGAACCCGCTTCGGCGTCGAGCCAGCCGTGGCGGGCGCCCAGATCCACGTGGTCCTGCACCTTGAAGTCGAACGCGCGGGCGTGGCCCCAGCGCAGGATCTCGAGGTTGTCGCTCTCGTCCTTGCCGTACGGCACGCTCTCGTCCGGCAGGTTGGGGATGCCCAGGGCGATATCGGCGATGGTCGCCTGCACCTCGGCCAGGGCCTGCTCGTTGGCCTTCAGCTTGTCGCCGATGCCGGCCACCTCGGCCATCAGCGGGGCGACGTCTTCGCCCTTGCCCTTGGCCTGGCCGATCGCCTTGGAACGCGTGTTACGCAGGTTCTGCAGTTCCTGGGTCTCGGTGGCGAGCGCCTTGCGCTCGGATTCGAGGCGCTCGATCGTGGCGACATCGAGGTCGAAATTCCGGGCGGCGCGGAGGCGCTCGGCCGTTTCGGCGAGTTTGCCGCGCAGGAGGGCAGGATCCAGCATGGGTCGGCTTCCGTGGGTGTTCGAACGGGGATTATCGCAAATTCGGCGGGCGGCATGTCCGCCCGGCGAACGGACCGGCGGGACGCTCAGCCGCTGCCGATGCGCGTGGCCTCAGGCGGCAGGACGGTCAACTCGCGCCAGTCGAGCTGTTCGAGCAGGAAATTGTAGTCCTCGTCGCTCAGCTGGAACGCGAGGCGGCAGCGTTCCAGCTCGGCGCGCTGCGCAGCCAGGGCGGCCAGTGACAGCTGGCAATGCCGCTCCATCGCATCGCCGCGCGGCGGTTCGTCCAGCGCGTCGACCTCGACCTGGAACAGCGCGGCCAGCCGCCTGCCCTCCTCGCTGTCCTCGTTCGCCAGCCGGCCCAGCGCGGCACGCGCCAGTCCGCGCCGCACGGACAGCAACTCGCGCTCGGTCACCGCGCGATGGTCCAGCCCGAGCAGCCGGATCATCGGCGCCAGGGTCAGCCCCTGCACCACCAGCGTAGCCAGCACCACGCCGAAGGCGGCCAGCACCACGGTGTCGCGCTGGGGGAAATCGACGGGCAGGATGAACGCGGTGGCCAGCGTCACCAGGCCGCGCATGCCACACCAGCCGGCCAGCGTGGCCTGGCGCCAGGTGGCGGGCTCCGGGCGACCCTGTCGACGGCGGTACCACGCCACGCCGCGGTTGAAGCTCAGCGCCACGGCGAGGCGGGCCAGCACCACGATGGCGATGACCAGGCCGGCGAAGCCCAGCGCATGGCGCAGGTGATCGCCGCTCATGTCGCCGATGATTCGCCGGGCCTGCAGGCCCATCAGCAGGAAGGCGAGCACGTTGAGGACGAACACCACCACGTTCCACACCGCGTACGACTGCACGCGCAGGCGTGGCGAGGTCGGGGATGGCCGCGAGGCGATGGTCATCGCCAAGGCGACCACGGCCAGCACGGGCGACAGATGCAGGTGCTCGGCCACGATCCAGACCAGGAAGGTATTGACGAACTGCAGCAGGTTGCTGTCCAGCGCACCGGTGACGAAGCGGGTCATCTTCGGCATCAGCCAGGCCGCCAGCATGCCGAACGCCACCCCGCCCGGCGCGGCCAGCGCGAAGCCGCCGAGCTGGGCCGCGGTCAGTCCACCTGAGGTCTGCGCCATCAAGGCGGCGCCGAACAGCAACAGGGCCGCCGCGTCGTTGAACAGGCTTTCGCCACGCAGGATCGCGTCGGTGGCGCGCGGGATGGCCATGCCCGAAAGGATCGCCGTGGCCGCGGCCGCATCCGGCGGCGCGACGATGGCGCCGAGCACCAGCGCGGCGGCGAACGGCAGGCCCGCGTACGCCCAGCCGACCCAGGCGACCAGCAACGCGGTCACCAGCACACCGCCCAGCGCGAAGATCACCAGCGGTACCCAGAAGCGCTTCGCCGTGGTGAGCGGGAAATCGAACGCCGCATCCATCAGCGCGGGGGCGATGAACAACGGCAGCGCCGTGCGCGGATCGATCGGGAAATCCGGCGCGCCCGGCAGCAGTGCTACACCGACACCGGCCAGGGCCAGCATGGACGGGTACGGCAGCGCGAGGCGTCGTGCCACCTGCAGCAGGACGATGGCCGCGAGCAGGAGCAGCAGGAGGCTTTCGAAAAGCGTCACGTCGGCGGCGGTCCGGGCGGCAAGTCGATGCAGGCTACCCGGCGAGCCCGCCGTGCTCAAGCACCGGCGGATGCCTCGGACCGACGCTGATGCCGCGCACCGCTCACCGATCGCCAGAACCAGGTCGCCATCATCACCGCCAGGCCGATGTTCACCACCACCTCGCCCGGCCAGACCTTGCCGTAGCTGATGTCCTCGAAGCCGACGCGGTCGGCAATGATGCCAAGGATGTTGGCCAGCGCACCCGCGGCGATGAAGGCGTGGCTGACGCGGTTCACCCGGCGCAGCGTGCGATCGGTGAGTAACCAGCACCCGGCCACCAGCATGACGCTGCTGCAGGCCAGGTCGCCGTAGAGGAATACGACCGGATTCATTGCGGGTCACCTCCCGCGATGCGGTCGATCATGCGATTGGCGAGCGTCTCCCCGCGCGAGTCGATCAGCCGCTGGGCGATCATCGTCACGCGCAGGCCGAAGCAGCCGATCAGGAAGGACACGCCGGCATGGATCTCCGCCGGCGAATCGGTGAGGAAACGCCGCTCGACGGCGGGCCCCAGGAAGATCGCCATCATGGCACCGCACACCACCTGCACGACGGCACGCTTGCGCGAGGCCTCGTTGCCCAGGGCGACGGGAAGGACGGCGCCGCCCACGGCCGCCAACAGCAGCCAGAAGCGGGTGAACAGAACGACGGTATCCATGATGACGACCTCGTGGAACTCAGGGTGAGGGAACGGGCTTCAGCTTGCCGCGCCAGGGGTTGCGGGGCGTTTCGAACATCACGTCCAGCGTCTGGTCGGCCGCGACGGTGAAACGGAGATCGCGGTTGAGCACGCTGTCGCAGAACCGGCCACCGTTGATCGACGGCTTGAAGCGGTAGATCGACGTGGCGCCGTCCTCCTTGAGGAACGCGGCGGAGACATCGCACGAGAGCGGCTCGTTGAAGTGCACCTTCACCAGGTTCGGCACGAAGGTCATCTGCACCGCGACATCGGCGTTGGCTTGCTGGACCAGGCCGCGCCAGGTGCCTTGCGGCTGCGCAGCCAGGGCGATGGCGGGAAACAGGCCGAACAGCGCAATGCCGGCCAGGGTTTTGACGGAGGTGGAATACATCGGGTTTTCCTCTGGAGGTGATGGTAGGTGGCCCAACCTAGCGGGCGAACCACACGGTGACGCCGGTGATTCCGGCAAGAACGATGAAGCCGGCAAGCAGCCACAGGGCGCGATGGCGCGGCTTGCGTGGTGGCGGTCCGGGCAAGGCGGCCATCAGTGCGGCCTCCCAGTCGGCGGACAGCCGCATCACGGTGAGCTTGTCCATCAGCCCACCTCCGGCGACGGTACGGCCACCGGTCGTCCATCCAGCGAGACGCTCGGCTGCCAGGCATCCGCCGCGCGGTAACCGATGCGCAGGCGATGCAGGGGGCGGCGGCGCCATCGGCGCGGCGGCGCCGGGTGCAGGTCGACCACCAGGGCCGTCGCGCCGTCGCTGCCGCGCTCGTAGCGCAGGCGACAGTCGAACTCCACGGACAACTCGGTGATCTGCGGCATACGCGGATCGCGAAACCAGCGCAGCGGCAACACCACGGATTCCAGTGGGGCGTCCACACCGGCATCCCGCGGCACGTCCACGTGCAGCGCATCGCCGCTGGCGTCGCCGGCCGCGTAATGCGCGAGTCGGCGTCGCCGCAGAGCTTCGTTGGCCGCTTCCACGGACACGCGCAGCGCGAACAGCAACTGGTCGAACGTGCAGGTGGCCATGCGCCCTACCCCTCGCCCAGCCACGCGGGCTTGCGTGGAAAGCCGACGTGGTAGCACAGCCACTGCAGCACCACCTGGTGCTCGCCGACCTGCAGGATGGTGAAACTCTTTTCCACGCCGATGATGGACCCCTTGGGCGAATCGATCAGGCATCGGTTGAGCAAGGCGCGGGCGTCTTCCACCTGCGCCTCGGTCTGCATCTGGTTGGGGTTGTCGCTGCCGACAACCACGCGTTTGACGAACTTCACGTCGGTCAGGTCGAACATCCTGTATCTCCGGAAGGAATCGCGACGACCTCGCGGGCGTCGCGATCCATGGTGGGATCGAACGGCTTACGGACCGGTGCCGGTGCCGGCCGCCGGCGTGGTGGCCGGACCGGTCACTGCGGCCGGCGCGGTACCCGGCACGGCCACCGGCGCGCCGACCTTGCGCGGCGCGCAAGCGGTCTGCAGGATGTCCATGACGCGTGCCAGGCCTTCCGGCATGCCCCCGTCCTCGGCGTGCACCTCGACGTGGTAACGCGCCGAGTTGTCGGACTTGCGGGTGTTTTCCTTGTGCGTGGCGACCGAACCGGACACCTTCGCCGTGGCCTTGAACACGCCCCAGCCGATCGACATCTCGGCGCTGAACTCGCCCTTCTTGTCTTCGCTTTCGGTCTGGCTGAAGGACGACTTCACTTCCATGTCGAAGGTGATGTCGACGCGGGTGACGCTGAGGTTGGGCACCTTGACGATGGCCAGCAACGGCACTTCCAGCTCGACGTCTTCCTCGGCGATACCACCGGCGTTGGTGGGATCGTCCACGGGGCGCTTGAAACGGAACGTGGCGGTGCGCGTGGCGCCCACGCCGGTCGGATCGTTCGCGGGCGGCGGCAGGAAGCCGATGACCTTGATGAAATCCGCGGTGGCCTGGGCCAGCTTGACCTGCGCTTCGCAGGCGGCGCTGAGCGGCGAACCGATCAGGTCGCCCATGGGCAGACCCTTGAACTGACTGGACATGTTGACGAGTTCGTCAGCCATGGTGTGACTCCTTGCAATGGTTGACGCGACGCACGGGATGCGCGGCGCGGTTCATCCCGGCCGACGGGTCAGTCGTCCGGCGTGAACGTCTTGAAGACCCCCTGGGTCTGTGAGAGGTGGTTCATCAGCCGCGCCGCGCCGTCGGTGGGTTCGCTGCCTTCCACGCGAAGCTTCACGTGCACCGAGCCGCCGCGGCGGTCATTGCCGCCGGCCGCCGGATCCACGCGCAGGTGCGGTCGGGTGACGGCGCTCTTGCCTTTCCAGCCGGGCTCGTGCGGATCGTCGTCGCTGGGCGGGTTGCCTTCCACAATCGGACCGATGTCCGCGTCGAAGGTGATCTCCACGTCCTTGATCCGCAGCACGTTGGTCGAGACCAGCGGCAGGATCGGTGCGCGGTACAGGTCCTCATCGTCTTCGCCGGCCTTGGGATGCAGCGACGGCATGCGGATGACGACGCTCTTGGGCCGGTTGTCCTCGTCGAAAAAGTCGCTCAGGTGCGACATCTGGTGTTGCTCGATGCGGTCCTGCGCATCGACCACCGCGCCGGCGATGGCTTCGATCAGCGTGTTGAGCGAGGTCTGCGCGGCCATGGCTCAGCGACCTCCGGCCGCGGTGGGCGGCAGGTCGGGGAACGAATCCACGCGCGCCAGCCAGCCCTTGAGGAACTTGGCCAGCGACGGGCGCTGCGCCACGAGGGTGTTGTAGTAATCCTTGCGGCCCTGCTTATAGGCCGTATAGACCGCCACCGCGTTCAGGCGGCCCAGGGCGGCCATCGTGCCGGCGCCGATCACACCGTCCACCGTGAGTGGCGGCGTCGCGCCCTGCGCGTTCAGCACGCGCTGCAGCAGCTTGGAGGCGTTGGCGCCCGCATTGACCTGGAAGTCGAAGACGATGTTGGCCAGCGGTTGCAACGCGATCTCGTCGCCGTGCACCTTGTCCCAGTACTGCGCCTTGTAGATCCGCCCCGCGTCCGCATCGCTCAGCGCGCGCAGGTTGTCCAGCGAGGGCTCGATGCCCAGCAGGCTTTTTGCATAGCGCTGGAACGTGGCCAGCGTGATGCCCTTGTTGGTGGCGCCGCCCGGGTCGGCCGGGTCGTTGACGAAACCGCCCTCGTGCCGCAGCAGCGTGGGAAAGAAAAGATTGAAGTCGGCCATGCTGTGATCTCCCGGTTCGACGCGATGGCGTCGGTGGGTTCACTATCCGTTCGCGGACCGATGCGCGGGATCGGGAAAAACCTGATTGCCGTGCCTGCGCGTGCTGATCGGCGCGCATTACGGCTCCAGCGTGGTCAGGCCTTCGCGCAGGGCATAGCGCGTGAGCAGCGCAATGCCGTTGATGCCCAGCTTGGCCATGATGTGTTCGCGGTGCGTACCCACCGTCTTGACGCTGACATGCAGGCGCTCGGCGATGTCACGCGCGCTGAGGCCTTCGGCGAACAACTGGGTGATTTCGCGTTCGCGCGCACTCAATGCCTCGCGCGGCGCGAAGGCGGGCTCGCTCTGACGACGCAGGCCATCCACCAGCAGGTGGCCGATGTCGGGACTGATGAAATAGCGCTGTCGCATCACGGTGTCGATCGCCTCGCGCAGCACGTCGAAGCCGTCGCGCTTGAGCACGTAGCCGTGGGCGCCGGCGTCGAACGCGGCGCGTACCCAGCGCGAATCGTCGTATGCGGACAGGCACAGCAAGCGGGTCTGCGGACAGCGCGGCGCGATGCGGCGGATCGCTTCCAGTCCGCTGAGCCCACGCATGGCGCAATCGAAGACGATCAGGCCCGGCTGGTTACGCAGCGCATGACGCACGCACTCGCGGCCATCGGCCGTGCTGCCGGTCACCTGGTAGCGCGGCGAGCCTGCCAGCAGAGCGGACACGCCCTCGCGCAGCAACGCCTGTTCGTCCGCCAGCAGGACGGTGATGGGCATCATGCGCCCCACCTCGCCCGCACGCCGGCGCGAACGCACATGAAAACACCGCCATGACTGACGGTGCTGCAGTAATGCGAATCCATCCTCGACCCCCTCGGTGGACGTCGTGCCGGCCCCCGTGGCCGGCCGGACGTGACAGCCGCGCAACGTTCCGCGGCTGCCGCCAAGGTATGTCGTGGCGCCCACCGGCCGTATCGGCCAAATGCTGATTTTTTGGCGCCGTCCTGCCGGTTACGGGTTCTTGCGAGCCGCCGCCCGCGCGGCACGCAATGCCTCGAGCTTTTCCAGCAGCTTGGTCTCGAGTCCGCGATCCACCGGCTCGTAGAAGGTCGTGCCGACCAGGGCATCGGGCAGGCACTGCTGGTCGAGGGCGATGCCGCCCTCCACGTCGTGGTCGTACTGGTAACCGGTGCCGTAACCCAGACCCTTCATCAGCTTGGTCGGCGCGTTGCGCAGGTGCATCGGCACGTCCAGCGTGCCCATCTGCTTCACGGTCGCCTTGGCCTTGTTATAGGCCATATAGGCGGCGTTGCTCTTGGGCGAGATGGCCAGCCAGATGGCCAGTTGCGCCAGGCCCAGTTCGCCTTCCGGGCTGCCCAGGCGCTCGTAGGTGTCCCAGGCGTCCAGGGCCATGCGCCAGGCGCGCGGTTCTGCCAGGCCCACGTCTTCCACGGCCATGCGGGTCATGCGTCGGGCGAGGTACAACGGATCACAACCGCCGTCGAGCATGCGGGTCAGCCAGTACACGGCGGCATCCGGATCGGACGAGCGCACGGATTTGTGCAGCGCAGATATCTGGTCGTAGAACTGCTCGCCGCTCTTGTCGAAGCGGCGGGTGCGGTCGGCCAGCACCTGCTCCAGCGTGGTGTCGTCGATACGGCCGTCTTCGGCCAGTTCGGCGGCGATTTCCAGCAGCGTGAGCGCGCGGCGTACATCGCCGTCCGCGGCACTGGCGATCAGTTTCAGCGAGGCCTCGTCCACATCCAGCGCCAGTTCGCCGAGGCCACGCTCGGTGTCGGCCAGCGCGCGATGCAGCGCGGCCACGATATCGTCGGGGCCCACCGCGTCCAGCACGTGCACGCGGCAGCGCGACAGCAACGCGGAGTTGAGTTCGAAGGACGGATTCTCCGTGGTGGCGCCGATGAAGATGATCACGCCGCGTTCGATGTGTGGCAGGAACGCGTCCTGCTGGGCCTTGTTGAAGCGATGCACCTCGTCCACGAACAGCACGGTGCGGCGGCCCTGCGCGAAGTTGCCCTCGGCTTCGGCCAGCGCCTTGCGCACATCGGGCAGGCCGCTCATCACCGCGGAGATCGCCCGGAAATCCGCATCGGCGTAACGCGCCACCAGCAGCGCCAGGGTGGTCTTGCCGCAGCCTGGCGGCCCCCACAGGATCATCGAGTGCACCTTGCCCGCTTCCAGCGCGCGGCGCAGCGGCTTGCCCTCGCCGGCCACGCGCTGCTGGCCCACGATCTCGTCGAGGGCGCGCGGGCGCATGCGCTCGGCCAGGGGCTTCAGCGCGTCGGGTTCGGCGAACAGGCCGGGGGAGGAGAAGGACATGGCACTCGCGGGCGGGGATGAACACGCATTATCGCGCGTTCACCGTGCACAGTCCCTCAATCCTCCGGCGGTGGCGTTCCCGGCTTCGGCTTGCGCAGCAGGCTGGCCGCCATGCCGACGATCACCGCCGCGCCCAACAGCAGCACGATCCACAGCAGCGGACGGGTCCAGTCCAGCGGCACCGCGGGGGCCGCAAGGGCCTGGCGACCGCCCTGCTCCTGCGACGGGCCCAGCGTGGTGCGGTCGGGACGCCAGGCGGCCCCTTCGCTCTTGCGCAGCGCGGCGATGGCGTCGTCCACCGGCCAAGCCGGCCGCCGGGCACGCACGCTGCCCACCAGCAGGCGCCAGGGGCCGTTGCCTTCGGGCAGGAAGACGAAGCGGTCCGCGCGCCAGCCCACCGAGAAATGCGGCGGCTCGCGCAGCGGCGTGGCCGAATGCAGGCGGATCAGGTCGCGGCGACGCGGCGTCACCTCCAGGGGACGATGGCCCTCGGTGCCGTCCGGGGTGACCACCAGCGTACCCAGCGCCTCGCTGCTCAGGCTGTCCTCGACGGCGGAGGCATCCAGCCGGGCCACGCTGTCGCTCTTGCCCAGCGTCACACGCACGGCGCTCACGGGCAGCGCGGCCGGCAGGCGGTAGTCGTAATCGACGCCCTGCCCGCTGCTGCGCGTGTCGGCCACGGGCACGTCCAGCCAGTGCAGCACGGGCTCGTCCCTGGCCGAGGCGTCCTCGACGGTGCCGGACAGCGTCACCGCGGCGGTGCCGTCGGTCGGCCAGGGCGCGTCGCCGCCGGTCACCCGCACCCGGAAATACCGGGCCGCCGGGCCCGCCAGCTTGACCACGCGCGCGTCCACCGCGTCGGCGTCCTTGCCCAGCGTGACCACGGACGCACCGCGCACGCGTGGGGTCCAGTCCTGCAGGTCGCGGCTGACGTCGATGTCCACGGTGAGGTTCACGTCGTGGTCAGGCCGGGGAAACTCCAGCCGTTCCGGCGCGACCTCGTCGTGCGCGTCGAACAGCCACGTGCGCGGCGTGCCACTGGCCGGCGCGCTGCCCGGCTCGATCACGATGTCGCCGTTGGTGCTGCGCTGGATGCGCGCGCCCGGCACGCCGTCCACCGCGGAAGGCACCGCGCGCAGCGGCGCGTCCAGGGTCACCGGATGCGACGTCGGATCGGCGGCGCGGTACGGGCCGGTCGCCACCTGGCGACCCTGCGCATCGACCACCACCACGTCGCCCAGGCCCGCGTCGCGCACGGCCCAGGCATAGGCGTCCTGCGGCAGCTCGACCAGATAGGCCTTGCCGCCGGGCGGCGCGACGATCGGCCAGGCATAGGCGAACGCCTCGGGCATTTCAGCGCGGGCGCCCAGGGTGAACAGACCGGCGATGAGCAGGCAAACCACGTCACGACGCATGCGGCGGCTCCGGAACGATGGCCGCACCGTCTTTGGGCGGCGCGGGGGCGAGGTAACCGATGACCGTGCAGAGCAGGCCATAGGCGATGAAGGAGGCGATGCCGAACAGGTTGCCCAGGTGGCCGCGGTCCACCAGCAGCAGCTTGAGCAGCACCACGCCCATGCTGCCGGCACCGGCCATCCACAGCAGCCGTTGCCCGCGCCGCGAGCCGAGCACCCAGGCGACGACGCCGATGATGCTCCACACCACGGTGAGCGACAGTTCGGCCAGGCTGGACGACGGCATGTCGCCGTTCCAGGGCACGCCGCCGAGGTGGTGCACGGTGCGCAACGTCATGCTGGTGGCGACGACGAAGAACGCGATGGCGAGCACCGCCGGACGCGCGCGCACCACGCCGGGGGGCATCACCGCGTCCGCCATGACGCGGGCGAGGAACAACCCCACCGCCACCAGCAGCAAGTCGATCGGATTGAGCAGCGGGATGAAGGGCAACGGGTGCGTACCGCCCGCCGCGCCCAGCGCGACGAGGCCGACCGCCGCCATCGCTATCAGCATGAACGCGCCGACACTCAGGCGCAGATCGCGTACGTAAGCCACCAGCGGCGAGGCGATGACGCGCGGTCGCCAGACGACGAGCGCCGCGACGAGCAGCGTCGGCACTGCGCAGGCGAGTATCTGCCAGCCCTGCCCCACGCGCTCCGCACCATCCAGCGCGAGGCCGATGGCGGTGGTGAACAGCGCCAGCCAGCGCAGCCACCACAGCGTGCCGCTGGCGACGGCGGCCACCCGGTGCTGGCTTTCGCCACGCATCGACAGCCAGCCGGTCACGGCCATCACCGCCACCGCCGCGAGCGGCCAGCCCACCAGCCACTGCATGCCGGCGCTGCTCGCCTGCAGCACGAGCAACAGCGTGGCCAGGAAGGACACCGGTACGGCAAACGCGAGCACGACGCCCAGGTCCAGCTTGCGCACGCGCGGGCAGGCCAGCGACAGCAACCAGCCGGTGGAGGACACCAGCGCCAGCCACGCGGCGTTCTCGTCGGTCGCCCCGAAAGACGAACGATCGATCTCGCGCCCGAAGCCGACGTACCACCAGAGCACCGCCCAGAACAGCAGCCCGATACGCGCCAGGCCGGAGATACCGCGCGACGCGCCATGGCGATCGAACTGCCACACGCCCACGCCCGCACCGACGACCAGGAGCAGGCAGCCCACGAAAGGCGCGTTGAGCAGCGGCGTGTCGAGCGAGTGCACACCGAAGGCCAGCGCGAGGAACCACGCCGCGCCCGCCACCAGCTGCAGGAACACGCCCGACCAGCGCGGCAGCCGCCGCCCCTGGCGGAAGCCGAGCCAGATCAGGCCCGCGCCTTCCAGGGCGAAGACACAGGCGGTGACACTCGCGCTCAACGCCAGCGGCACGGCGATAGTGGCGAAGGCGACGGCCAGCACGGCCCAGGTCTCGCGCAGCAGGCCCATGTCGTCGCGCTTGCGGATCGCGAAGGCGATGGCGATATAGATGGCCGCGGCGATGAGTGCCGAGATAGCCAGTGGCATTGGCTCCCAGTCCAGCAGCGCACCCTGCAACAACAGGCTGGCGATCGGGTTGCCGAACATCAGGCAGCCGTCGAGGATGGCGCGTCCGCGCCGCGGCGAGCGCAGCACGTGCAACCACGGCACGATGAGGTACAGCAGGAAATGCAGGATGAGGAACGGCTCGGTGCTGGCGAACAGCGACGGGCTGTAGCGCAACACGCCCCACGCCGTACCCACGCCGAACGTCGCCACGAAGCCCAGCACGTTGAGCACCCGCCATGCCTTCTTCCAGGCGATACCGAGGATGCCCAGGTTGAGCAGCGCGTAGTAACCGAACAGGGCGACATGGTTGCCCTGCCCCGACGACGCGATGATCGGCGCGGCGAACCCGGCGATCAGGCCCAGCACGGCCAGCGCCAGCGCATCCTGCAGCACCGCCAGCACGCCCATGCCCGCGACGAAGACCACCAGCAGCGCGAAGGTCGGCGTCGCGTCCAGCAGACCGTAGAGCCGGTACGCGGCGAACACCGTCATCACCAGCACGCCCAGCCCGCCACCCTGCAACGCCAGCGCGAACGCACGGCGCCGGTCGCGCTGCACCCAGCCGAACGCCACGCCGGCGATCGCCGCCAGCGCCACCAGGCTAAGCCGCACCGACACCGGCACGCGCAGCATGCCGTTATCCGACGCGTACTTGAGGAAGGCCGCCACGCCCGCGAACAGCACCAGCATGCCCACCTTCACCGGCACATTGCCTTCGGTGAACCAGCGCTTTGCTGCCGTGATGGCGCTATCGATCCAGGAAGGTCCGGTGGGCTCGCGCGCTGCGGCTGCCGTCCACGCGTCGCTGACGACAGGGGCGGACATGCCATCGGCGGCGACACGTGTCGTGCCCGGTAGCGGTGGCATGGCGGGCATGTCGGGCATCGGGGGCACGGGCGGCGTCGACGCGCTGGATGCGCTGGACCCATTGGACGCAGCCGACGCCGCCGTGCTGTCCGGCCACTGTGCCGGCACGGGCACCTCCGATACAGCAGGCGACATCATCGAGGGCACTGCCGGTGCTGGCGCCGTCAGCGCTTCCACCCGGGCTTGCATGGCGTTGAGGTCACTGCGCAGCTGCGACGTCCGCGCCAGCAGCCAGCCGATGGCAGCGCCCGCAACCCCGCCGGTCCACCCTTGATCTACCAGACCACCGATGACCGCGCACACCAGAATCCAGACCACCACCATGCTCCGCCCCTCGCTCACATATCCGTATAGGCAGGGAGTCTGGCATGAAATGCCAGACTCCGTAGGAGCGCACGATGTGCGCGATCCCTCAGCCCCGCACTGCGGCGAAAGAAGCCACCCGCCCGCACAGGCAGGCGTTTCCGTGCATCCGACGTGCGCTCGTCAGACGCCCGGAACCGCTCGCACCGTTGCGACGGTTGGCATCATTCGGCATAGCCGCGGTGAGGGATCGCGCACATCGTGCGCTCCTACGGGCACATTGCGTGCAGGGGCCGCAGATCGCAGCGGCCGTCAGCACGCGGCGTTTATTTAACCGGCTGCGTCTGCAACACCGGCGCATCACCGATCACGTCGGTGCCCTTGGGCGGCACGAACTCGAACGTTCCCGCGGGAATGGCGGCATTCTTCTGCCACCCGGCGAACGAGATCTGCGTGGTATTCCCCAGCTGGTCCTTGAACGCCATCCGCGCCAGCCCGCTGGCGTCGAAACCGAGATCGGCAAAGTCGAACTGTGGGTCCTTGCTGGTGGACTGCAGGCGCAACCAGACAAGGCCGTCGTGCTCGCCCTGTTCGGTGACCTTGAAATCCTTGTCCATCTGCGAGAGGTCGGTGAGCACGGTGAGCGGGCTCTGCGCTTCCTCGCTGCTCTGCCGACGCACCGTGACCTGCTCCAGGTCGGGGTCGTACAGCCAGACGCGGCTACCGTCGGCGACGATGGTCTGCTTGTACGGCGCCGCGGTTTCCCAGCGGAACTGGCGCGGCGCCTGCAGCGCCAGCGTGCCCGAGCTGACCTTGCCCTGGTCGCCATTGGCGTTGGCCAGCGTCTGGCTGAAACGCCCGGTGAGCGCATGCAGCCCCGTGGAGAACGCATTCAGGCGCTCGCGGGCCGCGCCGGTGGCGGCGAAGGTCGGCAGGCTGAGGAGGGACAGCGTCGCGGCGAGCAGCAGGCGTTTCATAGGGCGGGGATATCCTGGGGAAGCAGGCATGGTGGCGAGGATGAAGCGTAAAGGGTAAAGCGTCAGTCGAGCACGCACACACAACGCCCGACCCGTTGCACGTCAATCTACATCGTCAACGCTTAACACGGGACGCTAGACGACCAACGCCCTACCGGTCCGTTTCAAACAGCGACTTGAGCATGTCGATGGCTTCACCGGGGGAAATCTCGCCGGCTTCCATCTTCTCGCTGATCTCGGCGATGGCCTTGCCGTCGCGATGCCAGAACGGCGCCGCGCGGGTCGCGGTGTGTGCGGGGCGCGTTTCCTGGCCCAGCACCACGATCTCGGCGATGTCCGACTGCTCGGCGAAGATCACTTCCAGCGCGTCGTCGATCTCGCCGGTGTGCCCGGCCGGATAATCACGGGTGACGAAGCAGGCCCGGCCGTCGTCGGCGCGCAGTTCCAGCCCGGGAATGGACGGGTTGAGTTCGAAGACGCTGGTCACCTCGTCGAGCACCTCGGCGGTGGGCACGAGGTCGCCGGTGACGAGGAGGCTCCAGGGGCGCTGGCGTAGCACACCCGGCTTCATGGTGTTCATGGTGGGATCAATCCTTGGGCGGCGGCGGAGCCAGCACTTCACGGTTGCCGTTGTGCTGCGGCGCGCTGACGATGCCGTCCTGCTCCATCTGTTCGACGAGGCGGGCGGCGCGGTTGTAGCCGATGCGCAGGTGGCGCTGCACGCCGGAGATGGACGCGCGGCGCGTTTCCGTCACCACGCGCACGGCGCGGTCGTAGAGGGCATTGTCGCTGTCGCCATCGCCGTCGGCATCCTGCGGCAGGCCGGCGTCGTTGATGATCTTGCCGTCGGCGGTGGACTGCACTTCTTCCAGCACACCCTCGATGTAGTTCGGGGCACCCTGCGCGCGCAGCCATTCCACGACATTGTGCACCTCGTGGTCGTCGACGAAGGCGCCGTGCACGCGCTCGGGCGTGGCCGTGCCCGGCGGCAGGTAAAGCATGTCGCCGTGGCCCAGCAGGGCCTCCGCGCCGGACTGGTCGAGGATGGTGCGCGAATCGATCTTGGACGAGACCTGGAAAGCGATGCGCGTGGGGATGTTGGCCTTGATCAGGCCGGTGATGACGTCCACCGAGGGGCGCTGCGTGGCCAGGATCAGGTGCACGCCCGCGGCACGCGCCTTCTGCGCCAGGCGGGCGATCAACTCTTCCACCTTCTTGCCGACGATCATCATCATGTCGGCGAACTCGTCGATGATGATGACGATGTGCGGCAGCGGCTCCAGCGGATCGGCCTTCATCGAGGGCATGTCCGGGTTGGCGCGGAACAGCGGATCGAGCAACGGCTGCCCGCTGCTTTCGGCGTCCTTCACCTTCTTGTTGAAGCCGCCCAGGTTGCGCACGCCCACCGCCGCCATGAGCTTGTAGCGGCGCTCCATCTCGGCCACGCACCAGCGCAGCGCGTTGGCGGCTTCCTTCATGTCGGTGACCACGGGCGCCAGCAGGTGCGGGATGCCCTCGTAGACCGAGAGCTCCAGCATCTTCGGGTCGATCATGATCATGCGCACGTCCTTGGCGCTGGACTTGTACAGCAGGCTGAGCACCATGGCGTTCACCGCCACGGATTTACCGGAGCCGGTGGTGCCGGCCACCAGCAGGTGGGGCATCTTGGCCAGGTCGGTAACCACGGCCTTGCCACCGATGTCTTTGCCCAACGCCAGCGCCAGCGGCGACTTCACCTGGTCGTAGCGCTCGGAGCGCAGGATCTCCGACAGGTAGACGATCTGCTTCTTGGTATTGGGGATTTCCAGGCCGATGACGTTCTTGCCGGGAATCACGTCCACCACTCGCACGCTGACCACGGACAGCCCACGGGCGATGTCCTTGTCCAGGCTGGATACTTGGCTGCCGCGTACGCCGGCGGCGGGCTCCAACTCGAAGCGCGTGATAACGGGACCGGGGTAGACCCCGACCACGCGTGCCTCGACCTTGAAATCCTTGAGTTTCAGTTCGACCTGGCGCGACAGCACCTCCAGGGTTTCCTCGGAATACCCGGGGCCCTGCGGCGGGGCTTCGTCCAGCAGCGACAACGGCGGGATCTCGCCCTCGATGGACGCGCCGGTGAACAGGGGAATCTGGTTTTCGCGGGTGGCCCGCTCGCTCTTGACGACCATCGGCGTGGGCGTCTCGATGCGTACCGGCTCGCGTTTGGCCTGCTTGACCGCTTCGGCCTTCTTGACCACCTCGCGCTCCGCACGGGCGGTACGGGCGGCCATCACATCGGGCGCACGACGCATCTTGCCGCCGAACCAGCCGCCCAGCCGAACCACGCCCTGCCCGGTCACGTCCATCAGGCGGAACCAGGACAGGCCCGTGGCCAGGGTGACGGCGATCAGGAACACGGCCAGCAGCAACAAGGGCGCGCCCTTGTCGCCAAACGCGGCATGCACGCCGCGACCGACCCACTTGCCGACGATGCCGCCCGCGCCTTCCGGCAGCACGGGGGAATCGACGTTCAGGTAGACCAGCGCGGGGCCGGTGATGAAGAAGAACACGAACCCGATCAGGCGTAGCGAGGGCTCCCACGGGGCGACGTGACGCTCGCCCCGCTGGCGGATCACCTGCACGCCCAGGGCCAGCAGCAGCAGCGGAAAGCAGTACGAGACCAGGCCGAAGATGTAACGCAGCAGATTGGCGATGTTGGCGCCGACCGCGCCACCGAAATTGGTGGCATGCTCGGCAACCCCCATGTGGCCCCAGCTCGGGTCCTGGTCGTTGTAGCTGATCAGGCACACGAGCAGGTACAGCGCGAGCGGGAGCACCAGCAGGGCTCCCGCTTCACGCAGGCGGCGCTTGAGCTCGTCGCTCAAGCCCTCGCGTTGGGCCTTGATCTGCGTCCTGGCCTGTTTCTTGACGACTTTCGCGCTGCGCGCCACTTAGCAGACGACCTCGGATTGGGTTTTGGGCATCATGCCATGCCCTGGAGGGCCGGATGGACGAGCTTGCCGCCCTCGATGTTGATACCCGCGGCCAGCGGGGCATAGCCGCGCCAGGCATCGCCGGCGGCCAAGCGCTGCACGTACGGCAGGATGGCGGCGGAGATGGCGGTGGACGAGGTCTGCGGCACGGCGCCGGGCATGTTGGTCACGCAGAAATGCGTCACGCCGTGGACGTCGTAGGTGGGCTCCTTCCAGGTGGTCGGACGCGAGGTTTCGAAGCAGCCGCCCTGGTCGATCGAGATGTCGACGAGCACCGAGCCCTTCTCCATCGTCTTGACCATGTCCTCGGTGACCACGCGCGGGGCCTTGGCGCTGGGGATCAGCACGGCACCGACGACAATATCGGCGTTGCGCACTTCCTCGGCCACCGACGACTCATAGGCATACAGCGCGGTGACGTTGGGGCCCATGGCCATCATCTCGGCCAGGCGATCCTGCCGCTTGTCGAATACCACCACGTTGGCACCGGCCTGGGCCGCCAGGGCCGCGGCGTTGCCACCGGCCGCGCCGGCGCCCAGCACCACCACCTTGCCGCGCGGGGTGGAGGCCATGCCGCCCAGCAGCTTGCCCTTGCCGCCGTTGGGCTGGTGCAGGAGGGTGGTGCCGATCTGGGTGGCGATGCGGCCGGCGATGACGGACATCGGCAGCAGCAGCGGCAGCACGCCATTCTCGTCCACGGACTCGAAGGCGATGCCGGTCAGGCCGATGTCCAGCAGGCTGCGGGTCAGCGCCGGTTCGGCGGCCAGGTGCAGGTAGCAGAACAGCAGGTGGTGCTTCTTCAGCAGCTTGAGGTCGCCCTCGATCGGCTCCTTGACCTTGACGATCAGCTCGCCCTTCTCGTAGACGGCGGCGGCGTCCGGCAGGACGGTGACGCCCAGGGCCGAGTAGTCGGCGTCCGAGTAGCCGGACTTGGTGCCGGCGCCGGACTGGATGAACACCTCGTGGCCACGGCGGGCCAGGTCGGCCGCGGCGGCCGGGATGAGGGCCACGCGGCCTTCGAGGGTCTTGGTTTCGGAAGGGATACCGATGCGCATCTGAGGATGATCCTGAATGAACCGAAGGAAGTCGTGACGGAACAAAAGCCGCCGTGCGGGGACACGCCGGCAGCATCAATGAAGCGAATGTCTTGAATCGCACCCCCGTCTTCCCCATTCTTCGGGGTCGACAACGATCTCGCGCAACCTCGACACGGCCTGAGCAACCTGCCGCAAGAGGCCAGCGGTACGACTGAAACACGCCGCAGCAAACCTCAAGGATTATACATGAGCACCCCCAAGCACAGCCGCCTGCTGATCCTCGGCTCCGGCCCCGCCGGCTACACGGCCGCCGTCTACGCGGCGCGCGCCAATCTCAAGCCGACGATGGTCACCGGCCTGCAGCAGGGCGGCCAGCTGATGACCACCACCGAGGTGGACAACTGGCCCGGCGACGAGAAGGGCGTGCAGGGTCCGGAACTGATGCGGCGCATGGCCGAGCACGCCGAGCGCTTCGAGACCGAGATGGTCTTCGACCACATCCACAGCGTGGACCTGGGCAACCGCCCGTTCCGGCTCAAGGGCGACAGCGGCGAGTACACCGCCGACGCCCTGATCATCACCACCGGCGCCACGGCCAAGTACCTGGGCATCGCCTCGGAGGAGAAGTTCAAGGGCCGCGGCGTGTCCGCCTGCGCCACCTGCGACGGCTTCTTCTTCCGCGACCAGGACGTGGTGGTGGTGGGCGGCGGCAACACGGCCGTGGAAGAGGCCCTGTACCTGGCCAACATCGCCCGCAAGGTCTACCTGGTCCACCGCCGCGACAAGTTCCGCGCCGAAAAGATCATGCAGGACAAGGTGTTCGAAAAAGCGGCTGCCGGCAAGATCGAGTTGCTGTGGAACCACCAGGTGGACGAGGTGCTGGGCGACGACTCGGGCGTGAACGGCGTGCGCGTGAAGGACGTGAACTCCGGCGTCACGCGCGACCTGGCCGTCCAGGGCTTCTTCGTCGCCATCGGCCACACCCCGGCCACGGGCATCTTCGAGGGCCAACTGGAGATGAAGGACGGTTACATCCAGATCCAGTCCGGTACCCAGGGCATGGCTACGGCCACCTCGGTGCCCGGTGTGTTCGCCGCCGGCGACGTGGCCGACCACGTCTACCGCCAGGCGATCACCTCGGCCGGCTTCGGCTGCATGGCCGCGCTGGACGCCGAACGCTGGCTGGACCAGCAGCACCTGCTGACGTGATGGAGTCGCCCCGCGCGGCCGGCGCGGGGCGTTGCCCCGCATGAGCGAGATCCGTTTCCTCGACGGGCTCGGCGGCATCCCGGCCGCCGACTGGGACGCGCTCGTGCCCGACGGCAACCCGTTCGTGTCGCACGCGTTCCTGAGCGGCATGGAGTCCAAGGGCTGCCTGCGAGAAGACTACGGGTGGCGGCCGTACCACCTGGTCATTCTCGACGGCGGGCGGCTGGTCGCGGCGGCTCCGACCTACCTCAAGGGCAATTCGCATGGCGAGTTCGTCTTCGATTTCAGCTGGGCGGCCGCCTGGGAACGGGCCGGCGGGGATTACTACCCCAAGCTGCTGGTCGCCGCGCCCTACTCGCCCGTGCCCGGGCCGCGCCTGCTGGTGCGCGAGGGCCTCGACGCCGAGATCAATCGCAACCGGCTGACCGCCGCGCTGGTCGACGAAGCCGACCGCCTGGGCCTGTCCTCGATCCACGCCAACTTCCTGGCCGAGACCGACCTGCCCGCCTTCGACGATCGCTGGCTGGCCCGTGCCGATTACCAGTTCCACTGGCACAACCGCGGCTACACGGATTTCGACGATTTCCTCGCCGCCCTGGCCCGGAAGAAACGCAAGAACATCCGCCAGGAACGCGCGCACGCGGCCGCTTCGGGGCTCACGCTGGAGATGCGCGGCGGCGACACGCTGGGCGACGCCGAGTGGCGACAGATCCACGCGCTCTACGAACTGACCTTCGACATGAAGGGCAACCACGCCGCGCTCACCGCCCGCTTCTTCCAGTACCTGGGGCATACGATGGGCGCCAAGGTGCAGGTAGCCCTTGCACGTGACGGCACGGACATCGTGGCGATGGCGCTGTTCCTGCGCAGTGCCGACGTGCTGTACGGGCGCTACTGGGGCGCCAGCGTGGAGCTTTCCGGGCTGCATTTCGAGCTGTGCTACTACCTTGGCATCGAGTACGCGATCCGTGAAGGCGTCGCGCGTTTCGAACCGGGCGCGCAGGGCGAGCATAAGCTGGCGCGCGGTTTCCTGCCCACGCTCACCCACTCGCGCCACTACATCGCGCACGAGGGCTTCCGCCAGGCGGTGGCTGCGGCGCTGGTCCAGGAGGCGACGCACCGCGAGGCCTACAAGGACGAACTCATGGCCCATTCGCCGTACGCGGATCGATGATCCACCTGCCCCAGCTGCATCCCCAGCGCCCCGGCCTGTTTCCCGACCCGGAAACCGCGCTGACGGAGCCGAACGGCCTGCTGGCCTGGGGCGGCGATCTATCCGCCGAGCGCCTGCTGGCCGCGTATGCGCAGGGCGTGTTCCCCTGGTACAACGAGGAAGAGCCGATCCTGTGGTGGTCGCCGGATCCGCGCTGCGTCTTCCACACCGACGCCATCCACATCAGCCGCAGCCTGCGCAAGCAGCTGGACAAGTCGCATTGGCGGCTGACCGCCGATACCTCGTTCTCGCGCGTCATGCGCGCCTGCGCCGCCCCGCGCAATGGCCAGCCCGGCACGTGGATCGGACCGGAGATGATCGCCGCCTACGAGGAACTGCACCGCCGCGGCCACGCGCACAGCGTGGAGGTGTGGGACCGCGGCTCGCTGGTCGGCGGCATCTACGGCGTGGCCGTCGGCCGGCTGTTCTGTGGCGAATCGATGTTCAGCGCACGCAGCGGCGGATCGAAGGTCGCCCTGGCCGGATTGTGCCGGCTGCTGCACGGCTGGGGGTTTCCGTTTCTGGACGCGCAGGTGACCAACGACCACCTGCTGAGCATGGGCGCCGTGGAAATCGCCCGCCGGCCGTTTGTGGCGCAGGCGCGAAAGCTGGCCGCGATGCCGGGGATGGTGGGGTCGTGGGTGAGTCATCCGGTGGCGTTGCCGTAACGTCGATCGTGTGGGGGATCGTGGATCGCGCACATCGTGCGCTCCTACAAGGCTCCGTAAACCCCGGATGTAGGAGCGCACGATGTGCGCGAAAAACCAACCACGCGAAGAAGACCTAACCCATCGACGAAGCCGCGATCCAGGATAACGTCACCGCGCGCGGTGACCGCTCATTTCCGCGCCGGCATTCTTCGGCAGCAGCAGGCACACCGGCGCGGCGAGCACCGAGACGAAGGTGACTACCAGGAACGCCACGCTGAAGTCCGGCAGTAACGCGTGTTCGCGCCCGTGCCAGGTGACCGACGCATGCAGCGCCGCGGCGGCGACGCAGATGCCCAGCGACAGCATCAGCTGCTGGAACGTGGTGTAGAAACTGGTGGCGCTGGAGAACCGTTCGCTGGGAATATCCGCGTAGGCCACCGTGTTGTACCCGGTGAACTGCAGCGACTGGAAGAACCCGCTCATCAGCAGTACGGCGTAGATGATCCACAGCGGCCAGTCGGGCCGGAATGCGGCGCACAACGCCACGCAGCACATCGAGAACACGCCGTTCCAGACCAGCGTGGCGCGGAACCCCCAGCGGCGCAGCACCGGTGCGGCGGTCGCCTTCATCAGCATGGCGCCCAGTGCGGAGACAAAGGTGATGACGCCGCTGTGCGCCGCCGACATGCCGAAACCCAGCTGCATCATCAGCGGCAGCAGGAACGGCACCGAGCCCGCGGTGATGCGCGTGAGCGACCCCGCGATCACCGACAGGCGGAACGTCGTGAAACGCATCAGCGACAGGTCCAGGATGGGATGGGTCACGCGCTGCGCATGCCACACGTAGACCGCGCCGACCACGATGCCGCCCACGATCAGCCCGGTGGAACCGAGCACGGAGGTCACCCCGCGACTGGCCATTTCCAGGCCGAACACCAGGCACGACAGCGACACACCTGACAGCACGAAACCCAGCTTGTCGAATCGCATCTTGTCCGGGATGCGGATATCGGGGATATAGCGCGACGCCAGCCACATGCCGACCAGGCCGATCGGCACGTTGATGTAGAAGATCCAGCGCCACGACACCCAGGTGACGATGAACCCACCCAGCGGCGGCCCGATCACCGGGCCGATCAGCGCCGGCACCAGCAGCCACGACATGGCGCTGACCAGTTCCGACTTCGCCACCGAGCGAAGCAGCACCAGGCGTCCCACCGGCACCATCATGGCGCCGCCGATGCCCTGCAACAGGCGCGAGAGCACCAGTAGCGGCAGGTTGCCGGAGATGCCGCACAGGATGGAGCCGATGGTGAAGATGGCGATGGCGGCGCGGAACACGTTGCGCGAGCCGTAGCGGTCGGCGATGGCGCCGCTGGCCGGAATGAACACCGCCAGGCTGAGCATGTACGAGGTGAGCGCCACGCTCATGTGCAACGGCGACACGCCGAACGAGTCGGCCATGGCCGGCAAGGCGGTGGCGAGGATGGTGCCGTCCAGTTGCTCCATGAACATCGCGCTGGCGATGATGAGGGCAACGGTGCGAAAGCCGGGAGCGGGAGTCATCCGGGTGGAGGTAACGAAGAAGACGTAAGTCTGCGCCCGCCGCTACGGAAGATCGAGTGAAAGGTTGCTTAGAAATGCGCGCTCCCGCCCCGTCAGCGGATCGACGAAGCGGAGTTCCCGGGCCAGCAGGCGCAGCGGCTGGTCGAAACCGGCGGGCTCGTCGCGCAGCTCCGGGTATACATGATCGCCCAGGATGGGCGCACCCAAGGCCGCCATGTGCACGCGCAACTGGTGCTTGCGACCGGTAACCGGTTGCAGGCGGTAGCGCCAGACCGATGCGCCACGCGTCAGCACCTCGATCCGTGTGCATGCGTTCGGCGTGCCCGGCACTTCGGCCACGCGGAAGAACGGCTCGCCCCGCTCGATCCGGCTTTCCCGCACATGCGGCATCGCCAGGGTAGGCAGCGGTGGCGCCAGCGCTTCATAGGTCTTCACGATGCGCCGCTCGCGGAAAAGCCGGGTGTAGGCATCGCGCGTGTCCGGCCGCGCCGAAAACACCACCAGCCCTGCCGTGCCTCGATCCAGGCGGTGCAACGCCACCAGCGCGGGGTTGCCCAGGCGACGCATCAGCCGCACGGACAGGCTCTGCTCGACGAAGCGGCCGGCGGGCATGGTGGGCAGGAAATGGGGTTTATCAGCCACCACGATATCGTCGTCGGCGCAGACGATGCCTTCGACGAACGGGATGACCGGCTCGTCGGCTACCTCGCGGTGGTAGGTCAGTACGCCGCCGGGCCGGTACGGCGTCAACCGGTCCACGGGCACATCGTCCACGGCGACCGCCCCGCGCGTCATGCGCTCGATCCATGCCTCGCGGCCGATCGCCGGAAACCGTTCGCAGAGGAAATCCAGCACGGACGGCCAGGCACCGCGAGGCAGGACGATACGGCTGGGTGGGAGCGCTTCCATCGCAAGATTGTATCGCTCAAGTCCTTCGTGGCGCGGCCGCCATATACTGTACGTCTTACCCTCCCCTCCCCAGAGGCATCCGTGATCGGCCGGTTCTTCCGCAAGCTGTTCGGCAACCGTGGCGCCGCTCCCGCGATGCACGCGCGTGCCTTGTCCGTGCCCGTGGCGCCCGTCGCCGTCGGCACGCCGTTCGTCCCTGTCGACGCACCGGCGGGCGCGCTTGCCGCCGACGAGGTGGAAGACCGCTTCTACCGCCTGGTGCTGGGCGCAGCATGCTCGCCGGACCCGGGCATGAGTGCCCATGAGCAGACGCTCCTGCGTCGTCTGCGCGAGGCCTTCGGCGGCGAGCGCTTCGACGTGACCCTGCTGCCGCGCCTGCCTGCCGTGGTGCCGCAGCTGATGCGCGCGCTGCGCAACGACGCCAGCGACAGCCGCATGCTGGCCGAGCAGGTGGCGCGCGATACCGTGCTGGTCGGCGAAGTCATCCGCGTAGCCAACAGCGCGTTCTTCCGGCCGGCCAAGGCGGTGACCGGGCTGCCCCAGGCGATCACGCTGCTCGGTCACGACGGGCTCCGCCGCGTGGTCATGCAACTGGTGATGCGCCCCATCCTGCGCACCGGCGAAGGCGCCGCGCAGCAGGCGGGCGATCGTCTGTGGGAGCACGCCGAACGCTGTGCCCGCGCCTGCGCGCACCTGGGTGAAGGCACCTGCGATCCGTTCGAATCGTTCCTCGCGGGGCTGGTCAGCCATACCGGCGCGCAGGCCATCCTGGCCGAACTGGACAAACACGGCCCGGCCGCGCCTGCCTACAGCCGCCGTTTCGTTGCGGCGCTGGCCCAGCAGATGGAGCGCCTGTCGCTGCACGCGGCACGCCACTGGGATTTCCCCTCGCGGGTGGTCCAGGCGCTGGCGGAACGCGCCGACCCGGCCGACGCGGGCGCACGCACGCCCCTGGGCCGTGCACTGCTCGCCGCCAGCCGCGTGGCGATGCTGGACGTACTGGCGGAGAACGGCCTTGCCGAGGCCGACGCCGTCCTCCTGGCCGGCCCGGATCCGACCTTCACGCAGGCCCGGCTCGTTGCCTGTCAGGCGTTCGTGCGCACCGCGCATACGGCCGAGGCCTGACCCTCGTCGCCGTGCACGTGAACATGACCCACGCCGTGTGCGTCGTGGTGCACCCGGACGCCTGGGACGCAGAGGTCGCACGCGCGGTGGACCGCTTGATGGACGCGGATACCGCCATCGCCGACCGGGTATAATACCGGCCTGATTCCCCCGGCAGGACGCTCCAGAACGATGTTTGCGGCACGACAGACTCCGTCCCCCGGAGGCGATGCCCTCGCGCGCCTCATCTGGCAGGATTTCGAGCACCTGCTTGCCGAGTACTACCGTGGCCAGGGTTACCACGTCGAGCGCCATAACGCCTCCCGCCTCCTGCAGGTCCCGAAAGGCGGCATCGACCTGCGCCTGCGCCGCGGCAGCGAGACCGTGGTCGTCCAGTGCAAGCACTGGGACGCCGAGGAAGTGCAGCTGGCCGACGTCAACGAACTGCTCGGCAACATGCTCAACGAAGCCGCCAGCCGCGGCATATTCGTCACCCGTGGCCGCTACAGCCGCGAGGCCGCCGCGCTCATGCGCCGCCAACCGCGGCTGCAACTGGTCGACGGCGACATGCTCCGGGCGATGCTCAAGCTGCCCGAACGCGTCGATACGGCGCGGACGACGCGAAGCGAGCGCACGCCCGGCCTGCCGCGGCGTCATGCCACGGGCGTGCCTTCCTGGCTCGGGCCGGCGCTGTTGGCGTTCGCTATTGCCGGCCTGCTCGCCCTGTTCATCTGGCGCACGGTAACGCGCCACGACGAACCGGCGCCGCCGCCATCCGCCGGCACGGCGGACAGCCAGGCCCACGCCGTAGCGCCAACCTCCGTCGACGTTTCGGAATCCGCCGGGGGCGCCGGAGGCACCACATCGCCGGCCGCAGTGAACTCGCCCCTCCCACCGGCCCTGCCGCCTTTGAGCGGCGCCTCCGGCATCGTCAACAAGGCCGCACCGCTCAATCCGCCCTCCGCCATGCGCGAGATCGCCGAGCGCGAGCGGCTGCGTCAGCCATCCGAAAACGCGCGCCATGCACGCCTGCACGAGGACGGCATGACGGTGCTCGAACGCAGCACCCGCGAACTGGGCTCGCACGATTGATCGCCTGTCGGCCGTGAGCGGCGTTTGGTCGCGGCCCGCAAGCTCTTGAAGGCGGTTCATTTCACGCCGGGGCAATCCCCACACGCCTAGCCTTCCGGGAGACCCCGTCGCCTGGAAGCCTCCATGACCGAGACGCTTGCGCCCGATCTTCTACGCCGCATGCACGCCTACTGGCGCGCTGCCAACTACCTCACCGTGGGCCAGATCTACCTCCGCGACAATCCGATGCTGGAGCAGCCTCTCCGGCGCGAGCACATCAAGCATCGCCTGCTCGGCCACTGGGGCACCACCAGCGGCCTCAACTTCATCTACACCCACTTGAACCGCGTGATCGTCGAACGCGACCTGGACATGATCTACGTGATGGGTCCCGGTCACGGCGGTCCCGGCGTGGTGGCGCACACCTACCTGGAAGGCTCGTACACCGAGGTCTACCCGCATATCGACCGCAGCGAAGCGGGCATGCGCGAACTGTTCCGCCAGTTTTCCTGGCCGTACGGCATTCCCAGCCACGTCGCACCGGAAACGCCGGGTTCCATCCACGAAGGCGGCGAACTGGGCTATTCGCTGTCGCATGCGTTCGGCGCGGCATTCGACAATCCCGACCTGGTAGTGGCCTGCGTGGTGGGCGACGGCGAAGCGGAAACCGGCGCGCTGGCCACCGGCTGGCACGCGAACAAGTTCCTCAACCCGGCCCGCGACGGCGCCGTGCTGCCCATCCTGCACCTCAACGGCTTCAAGATCGCCAACCCGACCGTGCTGGCGCGCATCCATCCGGACGAACTGCGCGATCTCATGCGCGGCTACGGCTACGAGCCGCACTTCGTCGAAGGCCATGAGGCCGAGCCGATGCACCAGGCGTTCGCGGCCGCGCTGGACACGTGCCTGGACGAGATCAAGCGCATCCAGGACGACGCGCGCAAGGACGATGCCGCGGACGCCATGCGGCCGCGCTGGCCGATGATCGTGCTGCGCAGCCCGAAGGGCTGGACGGGCCCGAAGGAAGTGGACGGCAAGCCGGTGGAAGGCACCTGGCGTGCCCATCAGGTGCCCATCGCCGACTTCACCTCGGACGAGCACCTGAAGATTCTCGAAGACTGGATGAAGAGCTACGACGCGCACGAGCTGTTCGACGAGCGCGGCCGTTTCCGCGAGGAGTTCGCCTCGCTGGCGCCGACCGGCCGGCGCCGCATGGGCATGAACCCGCATGCCAACGGCGGCCTGCTGCTGAAACAGCTGCACATGCCGCACTTCCACACGTTCGCCGAGGACGTCCGCGCACCCGGCGACCACAAGGCCGGCGCCACCGCGGTGCTAGGCACCTTCCTGCGTGAAGTGATGCGCCAGAACATGCAGACCTTTCGCCTGTTCGGCCCCGACGAAACCGCGTCCAACCGTCTGCAGGCCGTGTACGAGGCCAGCGGCAAGACCTGGATGGCCGGGCGCGAGGCCGTGGACGAAGACCTGTCGCCCGCCGGCCGCGTGATGGAGGTGCTGAGCGAGCACCAGTGCCAGGGCTGGCTGGAGGGCTACCTGCTGACGGGGCGACACGGTCTGTTCTCGTGCTACGAGGCCTTCATCCACATCATCGATTCGATGATGAACCAGCACGCGAAGTGGCTGAAGGTCACCCGCACCATGTCGTGGCGGCCGCCGATCGCGTCACTCAACTACCTGCTCAGTTCGCACGTGTGGCACCAGGACCACAACGGCTTCTCGCACCAGGACCCGGGTTTCATCGACCACGTGGCCAACAAGAAATCCGAGATCGTGCGCATCTACCTGCCGCCGGATGCCAACTGCCTGCTGTCCGTGGCCGACCATTGCCTGCGCAGCCGCCATTACGTCAACGTCATCATCGCCGGCAAGCAGCCCGACTGGCAGTGGCTGGACATCGAAAGCGCGATCCGTCATTGCGCGGCGGGCGCCGGTATCTGGCATTGGGCCAGCCGTGGCGTGGAAAGCCCGGACGTGGTGATGGCCTGCGCGGGCGACGCGCCCACCGTCGAGGTGCTGGCCGCCGTGATGCTGCTGCGCGAATACGTGCCCGATATCCGCATCCGCGTGGTCAACGTGGTGGACCTGATGTCGCTGGAACAACCCGACGAGCATCCGCACGGCATGGACGACGACGTGTTCGACGACCTGTTCACCAAGGACACGCCGGTGATCTTCGCCTTCCACGGCTATCCGGGCATCATCCACAAGCTGACCTATCGCCGGCACAACCACGACAACATCCACGTGCGCGGCTACAAGGAAGAAGGCACCACCACGACCGCGCTGGACATGATGGTGCTGAACAACATGGATCGTTTCCAGCTGGCGCTGGATGCGATCAACCGCATTCCCCGCCTGGCCGGCGAGCGCGAGAAGGCCGAGCAGCGCTACTGGTCGGACATCCAGCGGCACAAGCTCTATGTCAGCGAGCATGGCGAGGATCTTCCGGAGGTCCGCGACTGGCAATGGAAGGCCGAGGAGACCGACGCGTGAGCCGGCCCGGGCACGTGCTGGCGCTCAACACGGGATCGTCGTCACTGAAATACGGGTTGTATCGCGTCGACGGCGAGCGGTGCGAGGCGTTGTTCTCGGGGCAGACCGAGGGCGCGGTGGATAACGATCCCCTCCCGGTCCTGCTCGCTTCGTTAAGCGAGCAGGACCTGCCCGCGCCCGACGCCATCGGCCACCGCATCGTGCACGGCGGTCCGAACGTACGTGCGCACGCCCGGATAGACGCGGCGATGATGGAACACCTGGAACAGGCGTGTGCGTTCGCACCGCTGCACGTGCCGCCGGCGGTGGCGCTGGTGAAGCAATGCGCGGCACGTTTCCCGGGACTGCCGCAGGTAGCCTGCTTCGATACGGCCTTCCATGCGTCGATGCCGGCGGTAGCGAAGACCCTGCCCTTGCCGGCGGACCTGCGCGAGGGCGGTATCGAACGCTACGGTTTCCACGGGCTGTCGTACGAATCCATCGTGCGGCAACTGGGCGACGACCTGCCCTCGCGCGTGGTCATCGCGCACCTGGGCAACGGTGCCAGCCTGTGCGCCGTGCGCGACGGCCAGTCGATCGACACCACCATGGGCCTTACCCCCACCGGCGGCCTGGTGATGGGTACGCGCCCGGGCGACCTGGACCCGGGCGTGCTGCTGTACCTGATGCGCGAGCGCGGTTACGACGCCGATGTGCTGGAAACCCTGGTCGACCGCGAGGCCGGCCTGAAAGGGCTCTCCGGAGGCACCAGCGACATGCGCAAGCTGCACGCCACGGACAGTGCAGCCTCGAAGCTGGCCCAGGACGTGTTCGTCCATGTCGCCCGCAAGCATGTCGCCGCCATGGTCGCGTCGCTGGGCGGCATCGACCTGCTCGTCTTCACCGGTGGCATCGGCGAGCACGACGCCGTCACCCGCGACGCGATCCTCGCCGGCCTGCGCTGGATCGGCGATTTCGCCTCACGCACCGTCCCCACACAGGAAGACGAACAAATCGCCCGCCACACGTACACCCTGACCATGTAGGAGCGCACGATGTGCGCGAAAAGCCAACAACGCGACGATGCGGCAACCCCCATCGCGCACATCGTGCGCTCCTACATGTCCTTGCTTACACCACCACCACGGGGATCTTGCCGATCTTCGAGCGCCATTCCTTCGGGCCGGTCTCGTGCACCGACGTGCCGGCACTGTCGACGGCGACGGTCACGGGCATGTCCTTCACCTCGAACTCGTAGATCGCTTCCATGCCCAGGTCTTCGAAGGCCAGCACCCGCGAGGCCTTGATCGCCTTGGAGACCAGGTACGCCGAGCCGCCGACGGCCATCAGGTACACGGCCTTGTTGTCGCGGATGGCTTCGATCGCGGCGGGACCGCGCTCGCTCTTGCCGACCATGCCCAGCAGGCCGGTGGTCTCGAGCATCTGCCGGGTGAACTTGTCCATGCGCGTGGCCGTGGTCGGGCCGGCGGGGCCGACCACTTCGTCGCGCACGGGGTCCACGGGGCCCACGTAGTAGATGAAGCGGTTGGTGAAGTCCACGGGCAGCGTCTCGCCGCGATTCAACATGTCGATCATCCGCTTGTGCGCGGCGTCGCGGCCCGTGAGCAGTTTGCCGTTGAGCAGGATGGTCTCGCCCGGCTTCCAGTCGAGCACGTCCTCGCGGGTGATGGTGTCGAGGTTCACCCGGCGACCCTTGGACGCGTCGTAGGTAAGCTTCGGCCAGTCGTCCAGCGACGGCGGATCGAGCGACACCGGACCGGAGCCGTCCATCACGAAATGCGCATGGCGAGTGGCGGCGCAGTTGGGGATCATCGCCACGGGCAGGTTGGCCGCGTGGGTGGGATAATCCTTCACCTTGATGTCGAGCACGGTGGTCAGGCCACCGAGGCCCTGCGCGCCGATGCCCAGCGCGTTGACCTTCTCGTACAGCTCCAGGCGCAGTTCTTCTGCCCGGTTGGACGGGCCACGGGCGATCAGGTCGACGATGTCGATCGGCTCCATCAGCGCCTCCTTCGCCAGCAGCATGGCCTTCTCGGCGGTGCCGCCGATGCCGATGCCGAGCATGCCCGGCGGGCACCAGCCGGCGCCCATGGTCGGCACGGTCTTCAGCACCCAGTCGACGATGGAATCGGACGGGTTGAGCATGGCGAACTTCGACTTGGCTTCCGAGCCGCCGCCCTTGGCGGCGACGATCACGTCGAGGGTGTCGCCCGGCACGATCGACACGTTGACCACGGCCGGCGTGTTGTCACGGGTGTTCATGCGCTTGCCTGCCGGATCGGCCAGCACCGAGGCACGCAGCTTGTTGTCCGGGTGGTTGTAGGCGCGGCGCACGCCTTCGTTGACCATGTCCTCGACGCCCATCGTGGCGTCGTCCCAGCGCACGTTCATGCCCACCTTGAGGAAAACCGTGACGATGCCGGTGTCCTGGCAGATCGGCCGATGGCCCTCGGCGCACATGCGCGAGTTGATGAGGATCTGGGCGATGGCATCCCGGGCCGCCGGCGACTCTTCACGCTCGTATGCGGCGGAGAGGTTTTTGATGTAGTCGACCGGGTGGTAGTACGAGATGTACTGGAGGGCGTCGGCGACGCTGGTGATGAGGTCGTCCTGCTTGATCGAGGTCATGGCGCTTGGGCTGGCTCGCGGCGGCTGGCAAAGCAGCGATTTTAGCGCACCCGGCGGTGTAAGGTGCCGGGTCTCGGGCCGGTCTGTTCCCGGTACCCATGCACATCGGAGTTTTCATGCGTCAGCTACGTACCGTTTTCCTAGCCTTGCTGGTGGCCGTGTCCACCCTGGCCGCCGCGACGCCCGCCCTGGCGGCGCAGACCGCGCCGGAGTTCGCCGGTATCGCCAACTGGCAGAATTCCAGGCCGCTGACGATGAAGGGCCTGCGCGGCAAGGTGGTGTTGATCGATTTCTGGGCCTACTCGTGCATCAACTGCCTGCGCACCCTGCCCCACGTCACCCGCTGGTACGACCAGTACAAGGACAAGGGCCTGGTGATCGTCGGCGTGCATTCGCCGGAATTCGCCTTCGAGAAGCAGGATGCCAACGTCCGCGACGCCATCGCCAAATACAACATCAAGTATCCCGTGGCCCAGGACAACGACCTGGAAACCTGGGACGCCTGGGACAACCAGTACTGGCCGGCCGAGTACCTGGTGGACCAGCGCGGCAACGTGGTCGCCCATCATTTCGGCGAGGGCAACTACGCCGAGATGGAGAACGCTATCCGCACGCTGCTCGGCCTGCCGCGTCTGGCCGCCAGTACCGAAAACGACAAGGACGCCCCGGATTTCAGCCAGCTGGGCTCCCCGGAGATGTACTTCGGCAGCGAGCGCAGCAAGAACAACGCCAGCGCCGGCGGCGACAGCACCGGCACGCGCGACTTCACCGCCCCGTCCCGCCTAGAGCTCAACCAGTTCGCCCTGGTCGGCAAGTGGGAAATCGGCCGCCAGAATGCCTCCCTGGTCGGCCCGACCGGCGAGATACGCCTGCATTTCAAGGCGAAGAAGGTTCACATGGTCGCCAGCGCCAACGACCCGATCACCCTCCAGATCGCCGTCGACGGCAAGCCGATGGCCCCGGTGACCGTGCAGAAGAGCCAGCTCTACACGTTGTTCGACGGTGACGGCTACAAGGACCACGTGCTGACGATCAAGATCGACAAGGCCAATTTCCACGCCTTCACCTTCACCTTCGGCTGATCCAGACGCCGAGGGGTAGGAGCGCACGCTGTGCGCGAAAAGCCAACGGGGCGGCGACGCGGCGCCCCTGATCGCGCACATCGTGCGCTCCTACGACGGCAGGTCCAGATCCCGCCCACCACGCCGTCTGGGCCGAGCCCCTGTTGCACGAGTGTTTCTTAAGATATATCGTACGACCACTACGTACGATATATCCGGAGCACCCCCATGCACTTTTTCCACCACGCCAAACACCACTTCCACGACACGATGGCCGCCGTGGCCATGGGCCGCGGGGGTCCAGGCGGCCGCTTCGGCGGCGGCCCGTTCGGCTTCGACGATCGCGGTGACGGCATGCGCGGTGGCCGCGGTGGCGGTCGCTTCGGCGGGCGCATGTTCGGCCACGGCGACCTGCGCCTCCTGCTGCTGGCCCTGATCGAGGAACAGCCTCGCCACGGCTACGAACTGATCCGCACCATCGAGGAGATGTTCGAAGGCCAGTACAGCCCCAGCCCGGGCGCCATTTACCCGACCCTGACCATGCTCGAGGAACTGGGCTATGCGCGGGTCGAGGCGGAAACCGGCGGCAAGAAGCTCTATGCCATCACCGAGACCGGTAGCGCCTTCCTTCGCGACAACCGCGACACGCTGGAAGCCCTGACCGAGCGCTTGCAGGTGATGTCCCGGCACATGCGCCGGATGAGCGTGCCCAACGAGGTGCGCGAGGCCATGCACACGCTGAAGCACCAGCTCGTCAACCATCACAAGGGCTGGGACGATGCCGAGCTCAAGCGGGTTGCGCAGCTGATCGAGGCCACGGCGCGGGCCATCGCGGAGCGCAACGCATGAACGACGCCGTCCAACGCCACGCCATCACCCGTGTCCGCCACACGCTCAAGGCACGCCGCTTGACGGTCTCGCGCGTGCAGAACCTTTCCCCGCGCATGGTCCGGGTCACCCTCACCGGCGACGAACTGGAGGGCTTCGTCACCGCCTCGCCCGACGACCACGTGAAGCTGTTCTTTCCCGTGGAAGGCGGTGCGATCAACGCGCCGACGATGACGCCGGAAGGTCCGGTCTACCCGACGGGCGTTACCCCCTCGCCCGCCCGCGATTACACGCCACGGCGCTACGACGCGACCCGCAACGAACTGGACATCGATTTCGTCCTGCACGGCGAGGGCCCGGCGTCCACCTGGGCCGAGCAGGTAAAGGTCGGCGATACGATCGGCCTGGGCGGGCCACGCGGTTCCATGATCGTGCCGGACGACTTCGACCACTACGTACTCGTCGGCGACGAAACGGCCCTGCCGGCCATCGGTCGCTGGCTGGAAGAGATGCCGGCCGCCACACCGGTCACGGTGCTGGTGGAAGTGGCGGCCGGGGCGGAACGCCAGGTACTGGCCCGCGACGTGCACTGGTTCATCCGTGGCGCATCCACGCCGTCGCTCGACGAGATGCTGGCCGTGTTGCCCATCCCCGCCGGCGATACCTTCTGGTGGTTAGCAGTCGAATCCGCTCGGGCGCGCAAGCTCCGCACCCTGCTGGTGGAGACGCGCGGCATCGACAAGGACTGGGTCAAGGCGACCGGCTACTGGCAGGCCGAGTAAGGCCGCACCGGCGCGACCCCATCGTGCTCGGGGTCACGCCGGGCCCCCGAACCTTAATCGCACCCTTTCATGAACACATAACCTTGTCAGCCTTCACGTTAACTCTGTCGCTGTTATGGGAGCGGAGGCAGGACGATGCGGCGTGGAAGGAAAATACTGGCGTGGGTGCTCGGGATCGTCATCCTGCTCATCGTGGCGATCATCCTGTTCATCGCGTTCTTCGACTGGAACCGGTTGAAACCCACCATCAACGCCAAGGTGTCCGAGGCCATCGGCCGCCCCTTCGCCATCAACGGCGACCTGTCCGCGCACTGGTCGCGTGAGCCCGGCGAGAGTGGGCTCACCAGCCTCATCCCGTGGCCGCACTTCGAAGCACGCGACATCACCGTGGCCAACCCGGACTGGGCGAAGACGAAGCAGTTCGCCACGCTGGACTCCCTGCAATTCCGCCTGTCGCCGTTCCCGCTCATCTCCCACCGCATCGTGGTGCCCGAGATCCGCCTGGGCCAGCCGAAGATCGACCTGCAGCGCATGAAGAACGGCGACGACACCTGGACGTTCAAGCTGCCCGAGAGCTCCGGCCCGTCGGAATGGCAGCTGGAACTCAACGCCATCGTGTTCGACAAGGGCCACATCGACTTCAACGATGCGCAGACCCAGATCGTCATGGGCATCGACGTGACCCCGCTGGCCAAAGGCATCCCGTTCGACCAGATCATGGCGCAGCAGGAGACCGACTCGCGCACGCAGGCGAAGAAGACCACCGGTGCCAGCGCGAAGACGATGGCCAGGAGCGATGCGGACGAAAAGGACCGCAACGACGAGACCAAGAAGAAGCAGGTCTACCTGTTCGCCTGGGATGCCAAGGGCGCCTACAAGAAGGCCACGGTGACCGCCACGGCGAAGACCGGTGGCGTGCTGGCCCTGCGCGACGCGACCCGGCCCTTCCCCGTGGCCGCCGATGCCCGCTTCGGCGACACGCATATCGCCTTCGTCGGCACGCTGACCGACCCGGTCAACATGGGCGCGCTGGATATCCGCCTGTGGTTGTCGGGCACGAGCATGTCGCACCTGTACGACCTGACCGGCGTCACCCTGCCGGACACCCCGCCTTACGCCACCGAAGGCCACCTCACCGCGAACCTGAAAAAGGGTGCCAGTGTTTTCACCTACGACCATTTCACCGGCCGTGTCGGCGGCAGCGACCTCGGCGGCAGCCTCACCTTCAACACCGGCGGCGCCCGCCCCAGCCTCACCGGCGCGCTGAAGTCCAACCAGCTGCTCTTCAGCGATCTGGCACCGCTGATCGGCGGCGGCTCCAACAAGGAAAAGACCGAGCGTGGCGATGCGGTCAGGCAGCCCGACGACAAGGTGTTGCCGGTGGAACCGTTCAAGACGGACCGCTGGAACGCGATGGACGCCGATGTGGAATTCACCGGGGTGAAGATCGTCCACGGCGAGCGCCTGCCGATCGACAACCTGTATACGCACCTGGTCATGAAGGATGCCGTGCTGACCCTCGACCCGCTGAAGTTCGGCGTGGCCGGCGGTACCGTGGGCAGCAACATCAAGCTGGACGGATCGAAGACGCCCATGACCGGCGGCTTCAACCTCGGTGCCCGCCACATGAAGCTGAAGGAACTGTTCCCGAGCTTCGAGCCGATGAAGACCAGCTTCGGTGAACTCAACGGCGATGCCTCGCTCACGGCCACCGGCAATTCCCCGGCCGCCCTGCTGGGCAGCTCCAACGGCGAGGTCAAGCTGCTGATCAACGATGGCGCCATCAGCAGTTCGCTGCTGGAGCTGGCGGGCCTCAATGTGGGCAGCTATGCCGTCAACAAGCTGTTCGGTGACGAGGTGGTCAAGATCAACTGCATGGCCGCGGACCTGGTGACCACGCACGGTGACATGGAGTCGAAGCTGTTCGCGTTCGATACGGAAAAGGCGCTGATCAACGTCACCGGCGACATCGACTTCAAGACCGAGAAGCTCAACCTCGACATCGTGCCGCACACCAAGGGCTTCCGCCTGTTCTCGCTGCGCTCGCCGCTGTACGTGCACGGCACGATGAAGAACCCCTCGGTGGGCGTGCATGCCGGCCCGCTGATTCTGCGTGCCGGCGGCGCCGCCGCGCTGGCCGTGTTCGCGGCCCCGGTCGCCGCCCTGGCCGCGCTGGCCGTTCCCGAAAGCGGCAAGGCCGATGCCACCCAGTGCAAGCCGCTGCTGGACGACATCCGCAGCACCCCGCCGAAGGCACCCGCCATCCGCAAATAAGATAAGCCAGGACCCTGCAAACCGCAGGGTCCTGCTAGCGATGTCCCCCAGGCTTCGGGCAAGCTTCCCCCATGACCCCTGCCCGCAAAGCCCATCTCCAGATCCACTTCTGTGTCCTGCTCTGGGGCGTCACCGCCATCCTCGGCAAGCTGATCACCCTGGCGGCGCTGCCGCTGGTGTGGTGGCGCATGCTGCTGGTCTCGGTCACGCTGCTGTGTCTTCCGCGCGTGTGGCGGTCGCTGCGTGCCCTGCCCCCTCGACTGTTGCTGTCCTACGCCGGCATCGGCGTGATCGTCTCGCTGCACTGGCTGACCTTCTACGGCGCCATCAAGCTCGCCAACGCCTCCGTGGCGGCAACCTGCATCGCCCTGTGTCCGGCGTTCCTGGCCATCGTGGAGCCCTGGGTCGCGGGCAAGCGATTCGACGCGCGCGAGCTGCTGATCGGCGCGGCCGTGGTACCCGGCGTGGCGCTGGTGGCCGGTGGCGTGCCGGGCGAGATGCGGATCGGTCTGGCCGTGGGCGTGCTGTCGGCGATCTTCGTGGCTTTCTTCAGCGCACTGAACAAGCGGCTGGTGGACAAGGCGGATGCGCTCACCGTGACCTGCATCGAGTTGGGTAGCGGCACGCTGTTCCTCACCCTGCTGGCGCCGTTCATGGCGGGGCCGCTGTTTCCCGTGCCGGATCTGCATGATGGTGTCTTGATCGTGCTGCTGGCCTACGGGTGCACGCTGCTGCCGTTCGTGCTGGCGCTGACGGCGTTGCGGTATCTCACGGCGTTCGCGACGCAGATGGTGACGAACCTGGAGCCGGTGTACGCGATCCTGCTGGCCATTCCGCTGCTGGGGGAGCAGCGGGAGCTGGGCTGGACGTTCTATGTGGGGGTGGCGATCATTTTAGGCGCGGTGTTTGCGCATCCGTTCCTGCACCGGGGGGAGGTGGCGGGGGCTTCGGATCTGGTGGTGCCTTGAGGGGGCTTGAGCCCTAACCTGAGGGGATCGCCGACATCGTCGGCTCCTACACCACACACGTGGGCAGCGTGGCACAACCAGCGTGGGGCGGTCAGGCGCGGCCGCGGGCGCGCATGGTGCGTTGGCGGCGGACGCGTTTGCCGGAGGTGCGGACCGTTTCGCGCTTGCGCGACGGCGAGGCGGCCGCGTCGCCGCGGGTCTTCGACCGGTGCGTTTTCAGGGCGCTGGACATCTTAGGGGCGATGCACATCTTGGCGGCGCGGGACGGCTTCATGGGTACTCCGGAACGGACCGTGAGGTTCCCATGCTGGGCACCTCACGGTGAAAAACCCGCTAAGAAGTGATCAGATCAGCTTGATCTGGCGCAGACGTTCCTGAAGATACTCGTGGGCCGTGATCGGCTCGGGATAGCGCTTCGGGTTGTCAGGCGTCACGCAGGACGGCAACACGTCGAGCACCACGTCCGGGTTGGGGTGCAGGAAGAACGGCACCGAATAGCGCGGCTTGCGCGCGTTGGCGTTCTTCGGGTTGACCACGCGGTGGGTGGTGGAGGGGTACACATGGTTGGTCAGGCGCTGCAGCATGTCGCCGATGTTGACCACGATGGCGTCGCCCTCGGTGGTGATCGGCAGCCACTCGCCTTCACGCGTGAGCACTTCCAGGCCTTCGGCGCTCGCGCCCACCAGCAGCGTGATGAAGTTGATGTCCTCGTGCGCGCCGGCGCGCTCGTTGGGCACGTCGTCGGCGACGATCGGCGGGTAGTGGATCGGGCGCAGGATGGCGTTGCCCGAATCGATCTTGTCGTCGAAGAAATGCTCCGGCAGGTCGATGTGCAGGGCCAGGGCGCGCAGCACGCGCGCGCCGAGCTCATCCAGTGCGTCGTACAGGCCGTAGCCCTTTTCCTTGAAATCGGGCACTTCCGCCGGCCAGATATTGGGCGGCATGACGTCGGCGAAGACGGAATCGCGGGGAATCTCGCGCCCGATGTGCCAGAACTCCTTGAGATCGGCGAACTGGCTGTCCTTGGCGGTTTCCACCTTGAACGGGGTGTAGCCGCGCGCACCGCCGCCGCCGGGGATGTGGTACTGGCGCTTGACGTCGTCGGGCAGCGCGAAGAAGCGCACGAACGCGTCGTACGCCCCGTCGATCGCTTCCTTGGGGATGCCGTGGCCGCTGATGCCGCAGAAGCCGTATTCACGGTACGCCGCGCCCAGCTCGGCGACGAACGCCTCGCGGTCGGTGTCGTAGCGACGGATATCGAGGGTGGGGACCTTCTTCATACGGCTTCCGGGTGGTTCAGGCGGCTGCCTGGGCCGCCGATTTTACGGCCTCGGCCAGTCGCGCCGCCAGCCGTTCCACTTCCGCCGCGTCCGCCGCCTCGATGGTGACGCGGACCAGCGGCTCGGTGCCCGAGGCACGCAGCACCACGCGCCCGCGGCCTTCCAGCACGCCTTCCACCTCGGCCAGCGCCTGCCGCACCGTCTCGCTAACCAGGGCCTCCTTGGCGCCCGGCATGCGTACGTTGACCATCGTCTGCGGCAACTTGACCAGGCCGGCACGGGCCTCGGCGAAGGTCTCGCCGGCCTCGACCAGGCACTCCAGCAAGGCCAGCGCGGCCACGATGCCGTCGCCGGTGGTGAAGCGGTCCAGGCACAGCACGTGGCCGGAGGTCTCCCCGCCCAGGATGCCGCCGTGCTCCTTGAGCTGGCGCAGCACGTAACGATCGCCCACGTTAGCGCGCAGGAACGGGATGTCCATGGCGCGGAACGCGCGCTGCAGGCCGTAGTTGCTCATGGACGTGCCGACCACGGGGCCCGGCAGCGCGCCCTTGCGCTGCCAGTGGCGTGCGATGACGTAGAGCATGTCGTCGCCGTCGGTCACGGTGCCGTCGGCATCCACCACGCGCACGCGATCGCCATCGCCGTCGAAGGCGATGCCGAGGTCCGCGCCGCGCTCGACCACCGCCTGGGCCAGCGCCGCCGGCGCGGTGGAGCCCACGCCGCGATTGATGTTCAGGCCGTCCGGCTCCGCGCCGATGGTGGATACTTCGGCGCCCAGCTCGCGGAACACCTTGGGCGCGGCGTGGTAGGTGGCGCCGTGGGCGCAGTCCAGCACGATGCGCAACCCGCGCAGCGAGAACTCGTCGGCCACGGTGGCCTTGCAGAATTCCGCGTACTTGGTCAGCGCGTCGTCCACGCGGCTGGCCTTGCCCAGGGCCTCAGAGGGCACGGTGGCGAAGTCGGCTTCCAGCTCGGCCTCGATCTCGGCTTCCAGCTCGTCGTCCAGTTTCTCGCCCTGGGCGGAAAAGAACTTGATGCCGTTGTCCTGGTGCGGGTTGTGCGAGGCGCTGATGACGATGCCGGCGTCGGCACGCAGCGAGCGCGTCAGGTAGGCCACGCCGGGCGTGGGCATGGGGCCGAGCAGGCGCACGTCGGCCCCGGAGGCGACCAGGCCAGCTTCCAGCGCGGCTTCGAACATGTAGCCGGACACGCGGGTGTCCTTGCCGATCACCACCATCACCTTGCGGTTGGGGTCGCGCCGGTCCGCGGCGGCGCCGGGCACGCGGCGCTCGTTGCCACGGCGGCGCGCCAGCACGGCGCCGGCGGCGCGACCCAGGCGCAGGATGAAATCCGCGCTGATCGGGTAGGTGCCCACACGGCCACGGATGCCGTCGGTGCCGAAGTATTTACGTTCGCTCATGGGTGGCACTTCCTTTCGTGGACCGAAAGGATACTCCTCAGGCCGGCCACGGTCGGCCCGGCCGGACGGACTAGGCCTTATTCGTCATCCGGCCAGCGCGGCATGGACGGCGCCGCGGGCCGGGGCGCGCTGTCGCCCGCGCTCACCGCCTGCCAGACGGCCAGGGCGTCCACCGTGGCGGCCACGTCGTGGACGCGGACCAGCAGCGCGCCGCGCTGCACCGCGACCAGGGCCGCCGCCACCGACCCGGAGACGCGCTCGCGCGGGTCGTCGCGGCCGGTCAGGTGGCCGATCATGGATTTACGCGACACCCCGACATAGGCCCCCGCGCCCAGTTCGGCGAAACGGGCGGTGGCCCGCAACAGGGCGAGGTTGTGCTCGAGGGTCTTGCCGAAGCCGAAGCCCGGGTCGACCAGTACGCGGCGGCGGTCGATGCCGGCCAGCTCGCAGGAGAACAGCCGGTCGGTGAGGAAGCGGTGCACCTCGCCCACCACGTCGTCGTAGTCCGGGGCGTCCTGCATGCCCCGCGGCTCGCCTTGCATGTGCACCAGGCACACCGGCACGCCGAGTTCGGCGGCGGTGTCCAGCGCGCCCTCGCGGCGCAGCGCGAACACGTCGTTGATCATGCCCGCGCCGGCGCCGACGGCGGCGCGCATCACCTCCGGCTTGGACGTGTCGACGGACAGCGGCACCGTGGTCGCCGCGGCCAGCCGCTCGATCAACGGCACGATGCGCCGGATTTCCTCGGCCGCGTCGACCTCCGCCGCGCCCGGCCGCGTGGATTCACCGCCGATGTCCAGCATGTCGGCGCCCTCCTCCACCAGCCGCAACGCATGCGCATAGGCGGCGTCGAGGCTGGCGTGGTTGCCGCCGTCGGAGAAGGAATCCGGCGTGACATTGACGATGCCGACCACGCGTGCACGGTCCAGGAGCAGCGCGCGCCCGTTGCAGTCCAGCGACGTGGCGAAGGGGTTCATCAGCCGGCCTGCTGCGGGCCGCCGAGCGGGCCCATGAAGCGGCGGTAATGACGCAGTTCCTCGATGGAATCGCGGATATCGGACAGCGCGGTGTGTGCGGAATCCTTGTTGAAGCCGCGCGCGATCTCCGGCGACCAACGACGCGATAACTCTTTCAGGGTGGATACGTCGAGGTTGCGGTAGTGGAAGAAACGCTCCAGCCGCGGCATCTCGCGATGCAGGAAACGACGGTCCTGGCAGATGGAGTTGCCGCACATGGGCGACTTGCCCGCCGGCACCCACTGGCGAAGGAACTCGATGGTGGCGGTCTCGGCCTCGCCGGGCACCGTGTCCGACTCCACCGCGCGGCCCCACAGGCCCGAGCGCATGTGCTGGTTGCGATTCCACGCGTCCATCTGCTGGAGGCGCGCGTCCGCATGCGAGATGGCGAAGACGGGGCCCTCGGCGAGAACGTTCAGGTCCTTGTCCGTCACGATCGTGGCGATCTCCAGGATCGAATCGTTGTCCGTGTCCAGACCGGTCATTTCCAGATCGATCCAGATGAGGTTGTCTTCGTGCGCTGGCGTCATGGGAGCTCCTTCGGGTATCGCGCAGTCTAGCGGCAGCGCGCGTGGAAAGGAGGTCGACCCATGCGATGATATCGCGATGGCCGAACCGACCTTCTTCTGGCACGACTACGAAACCTTCGGCACCGATCCGCGCCGGGACCGTCCCAGCCAGTTCGCCGGCATCCGCACCGACGCCAACCTGCAGGTCGTCGGCGAGCCACTGATGATCTACTGCCGGCCGCCGCGGGATACCCCGCCGCAACCCGGCGCCTGCCTGGTCACCGGCATTGCGCCGCAGCTGGCCGAACGCGAAGGCCAGCGCGAGGCCGAATTCGCCGCCGCCGTCCACGAGCAGCTGGCCATGCCGGGCACCTGCACGGTGGGCTACAACTCGCTGCGTTTCGACGACGAATTCACGCGCCACCTTCTTTACCGCAACTTCTACGATCCGTATGGCCGCGAGTGGGAAAACGGCAATTCACGCTGGGACCTGATCGACCTGGTGCGGCTGTGCCAGGCGCTGCGCCCGGAGGGTATCGTCTGGCCCACCCGCGACGACGGCACGCCCAGCTTCAAGCTGGAGCACCTGGCCGCCGCCAACGGCCTGAAGCAGGACCGCGCGCACGACGCCCTGTCGGACGTGGAGGCGCTGATCGCCCTGGCCCGCCTGATCCGCCAGCGGCAGCCGAAGCTGTGGGACTGGTATTTCGCCCTGCGCCGCAAGCAGCGTGTGTTCGAACTGCTCGACGTCGCGGCGATGACGCCTGTGGTGCACGTGTCCTCGCGCTATCCGGCCAGCCGCCAGTGCCTGACCGTCATCGCGCCCCTGGCCATGCATCCGGCACGCGCGGGCGAGATCATCGTCTACGACCTCGGCGCCGACCCGGCCGACCTGCTGGCATTGGACGACGGCGACATCGCCGATCGCGTGTTCACCTCGCGCGCCGACCTGCCCGAGGGCGTGGAGCGCATCGCGCTGCGCACGATCAAGGCCAATCACGCCCCCGCCCTGGCGCCGCTGTCGGTGCTCAAGGGTGCCGACCACGCGCGGCTGGGCCTGGACATGGAGGCGGTGACGCGCCACCTGGAGACGCTGCGCCACGCCGACGGCCTGGCCGAAAAAGTGCGCCGCGTCTATGGCCATGCCGCCGCGCACGCCCCGGCGGAAGACCCCGAGTTGGCCCTCTACGGCGCGTTCCTGCCGGATGCCGACCGCCGCCTGCTGCCCGACGTGCGCGCTACACCGCCGGAGCAGCTGGGCACCCGCACGTTCCCGTTCCGCGATCCGCGTTACCCGGAGCTACTGTTCCGCTACCGCGCGCGCAACTGGCCGGAAAGCCTGACCGTCCAGGAACACGCGCGCTGGGAGGCCTTCCGCACCGACCGGCTCACGCGCCACGGCCCGCTGACCACGCTTACGCTCGACGACTACCGCCTCGAACTCGCCACGCTCCGTGCCCTGCCCGACGCCCCGCTGCCGCTGCTCGACCAGTTGGAAGCGTGGGGCCACGAACTGCTCTGAAGACCCATGCCGCCCACCTATTTCACGCCCGCCACGTTCCGTTTCTTCAAGTCGCTGATGCGCAACAACAACCGCGAGTGGTTCCAGGACCACAAGGCGGACTACGAGCGCCACGTGCGCGAACCGTTCCTGCGACTGATCGGCGACCTGGACGCACCGCTGAAGAAGATCAGCCCGCACTACCGTGCCGACACCCGCAAGGTGGGCGGCTCGCTGTATCGCATCCACCGCGACACGCGTTTCGCCAACGACAAGCAGCCGTACAAGGGCTGGCAGGGCTCGCGCTTCTTCCACGAGCGCCGCCACGAGATCCAGGCGCCGGGCTTCTACGTGCACATCCAGCCGGGCGAGTGTTTCGTCGGTGGCGGCATGTGGCACCCGGAGCCGCCGGTGCTGAAAAAGCTACGCGACTTCCTGGCCGACAACCCGGATGCATGGAAGCGCGCCACGCACGGCAAGGCCTTCCAGGAACGCTTCAGCTTCTGGGGCGAAAGCCTGACCCGGCCGCCCCGCGGGTTCGATCCCAACCACGAGTTGATTGCCGACCTGAAGCGGAAGAACTTCGCCGCGGGGCAAAATTTCGACGAGGCCATGGCCTGTTCGCCGGAGCTGCTGCCCTTCATCGTCGACAACTTCAAGCGACTGGCGCCGATGGTCGATTACCTGTGCGCGGCGCAGGAACTGGAATTCTGAGGGTAGGAGCGCACGCATGTGCGCGACAGGTGTCGAGGCCCGGCAGCCGGCTTACGCATGCGCAAACGGAAACGCCAGCACATCGGCGATCGCATCGGTGCCGGCCAGCACCATCAGCAGGCGTTCGATGCCCAGCGCCACGCCTGCGCAGGCGGGCATCGCATCCAGCACCGCCAGCAGCGGTTCGTCGAGCGGTACGTCCCGATCGCCGCGTGCGCGACGCTTGTCGTTGTCGCGCACGAAGCGCGAACGTTGCTCGGCGGCGTCGTTGAGTTCGTGGTACCCGTTGGCGACCTCGTACGGCCCGATATACACCTCGAAGCGTTCCGCCACCGGCGGTTCGCCCGGCCGTATCCGTGCCAGGGCGCACTGGCTTGCCGGGAAATCGCGCACCACGGTGACCCGGTCGCGCGGGAACGCCGGTTGCAGGCGGTGGGTCAGTAGCAGGTCGAGCCAGTCGTCGCGCTCCAGGCCTTCGCCGTCGATCACGGTGGTGCCTTGCAACGCGCCCCGCAGCACGTCGACCGTGTCCACGAGTGGGTCGATACCCAACGCATCGTGGAACAGGCTGCGGTAGGTCGTCTCCACGATATCGACGGTCTTGCCGGCGTGCACCAGCACGCGCTGGAGCAGGTCGATCACCTCGCGCGCCAGCCGCGTGTCGTCCCAGCCCACGCGGTACCACTCCAGCATGGTGAACTCGGGATTGTGCCGCCCACCTGCCTCGCCGTCGCGGAACACGCGGCCCAGTTCGTAGATGTCCGGCGCGCCAGCGGCCAGCAGCCGCTTCAGCGGGAACTCGGGCGAGGTGCGCAGCCAGCGTTCGCGCGCGCCGGCATCCACGTGGCCGCTGAACCGGGTGGTGAAGCTTCGGATGTTCGGATCAGTATTGCCCGCGGCCGAGAGGATGGGTGTTTCCACCTCCAGCACGCCGCGCTCGGCAAAGAAGGCACGGATGTGCGCATAGGTGTCCGCACGCAGGCGCAGTGCCGCCAGTTCGCTCACGGAGCCACCCCATGCTTGGCGAGCAACGCGATCAGGTCGGCCTCCGTCGCCACCGGCACGCCCAGCTCCTTTGCCTTGTCCAGTTTGGAACCCGCGGCTTCACCGGCGAAGACGGTGGTGGTCTTCTTCGAGACCGAGCCGGCCACCTTGGCGCCGAGACGTTCCAGACGCTCGGTGGCGTCGTCGCGCTTGAGCGTTTCCATGGTGCCGGTGATCACGTAGGTCATGCCTTCGAGCGGCAACGCCGCGGCGGCCTTGGCCGGCAGCGCGGCGGCCAGCGCCTGCATGGCCGCGGCATGCGCACGGATGGCGGTGGCGTTGGCCTTGTCGCCGAGATACGCCATGAGGTTGGACGCGGCGGCCTGCGGCACGCCGGCCACGATCCACTGGTGCTCGCCGGCCTTGATCATGTCGTCGAGGTTGGCATAGTGCCTGGCCAGCGTGGCCGTGCTTTTCGGGCCCAGCTTGGACACCTTCGCGGCATCCAGCAGCACGTCGAGGCCCAGCCGCTCGCGCAGCTTCGGCGACGGCTCGCCCTCGTCGGTGAAGGTGATGTAGCCGAGCAGCGCATCGACCACGTCGTTATTCCCATCCTGCCCAAAGAAGGCCTCGATCGACGTCGCCACCTCGTCGCCGATATCGGGCAACACGCGCAATACCGGTGCGGGAGCCTTGCGGACGTGTTCGATCGAACCGAGCCAGGTCGCCAGCGTCTTGGCCGTGCTTTCGCCGATATGCATGATGCCCAGGCCCAACAGGAACCTCGGCAGCGTCGTGGTCTTGCTCTTCTCGATGGCGGCAACGAGGTTTTCGGCCCACTTCGTCGCCACCTTGCCCTGCTTCACCGTCTCGGGCGTCGATCCGTCACGCTCGTCGGCGAGCGTCTTCATCCGGAGGAAATCGTCGATGGTCAGCGCGTACAGGTCGGCCGGCGTCTTCACCATGTCGAACTCGACCAGGGCGTCGACGAAGCGATCGCCCAGGCCGTCGATATCCATCGCGCGGCGCGAGGCGAAGTGGATCAGCGCCTCCTTGCGCTGCGCGGCACAGACCAGCCCGCCCGAGCAGCGGAACGCCGCCGCACCCTCTTCCCGCAGCAACTCGGAACCGCACACCGGGCAGGTGGCCGGCATCTGCCATGCCACCGTCTTCGCTGGCCGGCGCTCGTCGACCACGCGGGCCACCTCGGGAATGACATCGCCCGCGCGGCGAACGATCACGGTGTCGCCGATGCGCACGTCCAGGCGTGCCACCTGGTCGGCGTTGTGCAGCGTGGCGTTGGTCACGGTGACGCCGCCGACCTGCACGGGCGTGAGACGCGCCACCGGAGTGGCCGCACCGGTACGGCCGATCTGGATCTCGATCGCCTCCACGGTGGTCATCTGTTCCTGCGCGGGATACTTGTGCGCGATGGCCCAGCGCGGTGCACGCGAGACGAAGCCCATCTCGCGCTGGCCTTCGTAGTCGTCCAGCTTGTAGACCACGCCGTCGATGTCGTACGGCAGGTGATCGCGCTTGTCGCCGATGGTGCGGAAATAGGCGATCAGCCCGTCGAAGCCTTTTGCCGTGGACACTTCCGGCGACACGGGAAAACCCCATTCGCGCAGTTTCGCCAGCGTGGCCGAATGCGTATCGGGCAGCTCGCCGCCATCGACACGGCCGATGGCATAGGCGAAGAACGCGAGCGGGCGCCGGGCGGTCACCGCTGGATCGAGCTGGCGCAGCGAGCCCGCCGCGCCGTTGCGCGGGTTGGCCAGCGGCTTCTCGCCCGCTTCGCGCGCCCGCGCATTGAAGGCCTCGAAACCGGCACGCGGCATGATCACCTCGCCACGCACTTCCAGCAGGCGCGGCCAGCCTTCGCCACGCAGGCGCAGCGGAATGGCCTTGACCGTGCGCAGGTTGGCCGTGACGTCCTCACCCACCGCGCCGTCGCCGCGCGTGGCGCCCTGCACGAACACGCCTTCTTCGTAACGCAGGCTGATGGCTAGGCCATCCAGCTTGGGCTCCACCGAGAACACGGGCTGGCGACGCCCCAGGGTCTGCTCGATGCGGCGCTCGAAATCGGCCACCTCGCGGTAGCGCGTGCGATCGTCGTCCCCGTCCTGCTCGAACGCGTTACCCAGCGACAGCATGGGCAACGCATGCGTCACCTCGGCGAAACCACCGTGCGCACGCGCACCGACGCGACGCGTGGGCGAGTCGAGCGCGGCCAGGTCCGTGTACTCGGCTTCCAGGGCTTCCAGCTCGCGCATCATGCGGTCGTATTCGGCATCCGACAGATCGGGCTCGTCGAGTACGTGGTAGCGGTAGTTCGCGTCCTCGATGCGGCGGCGCAGTTCGGCGGCACGCGCGGCTTCGGTGTCGGGGGCGGTGGGGTGCGGCATGTGCAGGGTCCGTGAGGGCGGGTGCGAGGCAGGCACAACCCTGAACTGTCGGCTGAAGCTGCCGCAAAAGCAAGCAGGGCATCGGTTATAATCGTCCAAACCATGCCCCCTTATGACGTCATAGACAGTACCGCGTCCACCGACGTCCATGCCCTGCCCACCGATCGCCCGGCCCTCGCCCCAGCGGAGCCTTCCAGCAAGGCGCGCTACCGCGGCCTGATCTGGCTCGTCTCGGCCGCGTTCTTCATGCAGGCGCTGGACGCGACCATCGTGAACACCGCCGTGCCGGCGATCTCGCAGGCACTGCAGGTGACCCCGCTGAGCATGCGCACGGCGCTCACCAGTTACGTGCTCACGCTGGCCATCTTCATCCCGATGAGCCCCTGGCTATGCGATCGCTTCGGCACGCGCCGGGTCTTCGGCGGCGCCATCCTCGTGTTCGCCATCGGCTCGCTACTGTGCGGCGTGGCGCAGAGCCTGCCGCAACTGGTGGCCGCGCGCATCGTCCAGGGCCTGGGCGGCGCGGCGCTGATGCCGGTGGGACGCTACGTGCTGGTACGCAGCATCGACCGCCGCCAGTTCGTCAGCGCCATGACCACCGTGGCCACGTTCGGCCTGCTCGGTTCCGTCGTCGGCCCGCTGATCGGTGGCGCGCTGGTGGAGTTCACCAACTGGCGCCTGATCTTCCTGATCAACGTGCCGGTGGGTATCGTCGGGCTGGTGCTGAACCGGCGCGAGATGCCCGAGTACCGGCTCGACCAGCCCCATCGTTTCGATACCACCGGTTTCATCCTGTTCGCCGGTGCGTCCGCGCTGCTGCTGATGGCGGCGGAGACGGCCGGCGGCCGCGGGCACGGGCTCGAGGTAGCCGGCTACGCGTTGGCGGCGGTGGCCAGCGCCGTGCTTTACGTGCGGCACAGCCGGCGCACCGAGTTTCCCGTCAGCGACCTCTCGTTGCTGAAAGTGCGCAGCGTGTGGGTCGCGCTGGCCGGCAACCTGTTCACCCGGCTGGGCGTGTCGGGCATGTACCTGCTGCTGGTGCTGTTCCTGCAGATCGGCTGCGGCTGGTCGCCGCTGGTGGCCGGCATGATGATGGTGCCGCAGGCCATCGGTTCGATCACGGTCAAGCCCTTCATCAACCGGCTGCTGACCCGCTTCGGCTATCGGCGGCTGCTGCTGGGCAACACGTTCGCCGTGTCCGCGATGCTGTGTTCGTTCGCCCTGCTCTCGGCGGATACGCCGCCCTGGATCATTATCGTCTTCGTGTATGTCTACGGCGCGGTGATGTCGCTGCAGTACACCTCGATGAACACCTTGGCGTATGTGGACCTGGACGTCCGCTATGCGTCGCAGGCCTCGTCCATGGCCTCGACCGCGCAATACCTGTCGATGAGCTTCGGTATCGCCCTGGCGTCGTTGCTGATGGCGGCGTTTCTCGGCTCGCACAACGCGCAGGGCTATGTCTGGGCGTTCCGCTGGGCCGTGATCGTGCTGGGCCTGATCACGCTGGCGGCCAGCTGGATCTTCAGTCGCCTGCACGATCCGCGGACGGCGCCCGACCGCTCCGCGACGCCTGGTACGCCGTAAGCGCGCCCTCGCGCGTGGCCTTGAGATCGACCATGGGGCCCGGGTAACCGGAGGCCTTCAGGAACGCCTCGTCTTCCCACGGCGCGTGCACCAGCCGGCCCGGCGCGTCGCGAAGTTCGGGCACCCAGCGCCGGATGTATGCGCCGTCCTTGTCGAACCGTTCCGACTGGGTCACGGGGTTGAAGATACGGAAGTACGGCGCCGCGTCCGCACCGCTGCCGGCCACCCACTGCCAGCCCAGCGAGTTGTTGGCCAGGTCGGCGTCGACCAGCGTGTCCCAGAACCACTTCGACCCCAGCACCCAGTGCTGGCGCATGTTCTTGGTCAGCAGGCTGGCCACCAGCATGCGCACGCGGTTGTGCATCCAGCCCGTGGCCCACAGCTCGCGCATGCCCGCATCCACGATGGGGATGCCGGTCATGCCCTGCTTCCATCGACGTAACGCATGGGCGTCGCGCGGGGCCCAGCGGAAGGCGTCGAACTTCGGGTTGAAGTTTTCCTTCGGTGTTTTTGGAAAATGAAACAGCAGGTGATGGGCGAATTCGCGCCAGCCCAGCTGGCGCAGGTAGGGCTCGATGTCCGGCGCTTTCTTGTGTCGTGCCGCATGGGCACGAAGGCCGGCCGCGATCTGCAGCGGCGATATCTCGCCCCAATGCAGGTGCGGCGACAGGCGCGAGGTACCGTGGCGTGCCGGCAGGTCGCGCCCTTCGACGTAATGCCCGACGGCATCGTCCGCGAAGAGGTGGAGCATGTCCTGCGCGCCCTGCTCGCCGGGCGTCCACTCGTCGAAGCCCCTGGCCCAGTCGCGCGTGGGCAGCAGGCCCAGGTCGTCCAGCGCGACGGACCGCGGCAGCTTGCCCAGATGCATCGACGCCGGCGCCTCCACGGCAGCCACGGCGTCGATGCGCGTGCGCAGGTTGCGCCAGAAGGGGGTGAACACCCGGTAGGGTTCGTCCTGCTTCGTCGCGACCTCCCAGGGCTCGCACCACAGCGAGGCGTTGAACGAGGCGACGTCGATGCCGTCGGCTTCGAGGGCCTTGCGCACGGCCTTGTCCCGCCGGATCACCCGCGGTTCGTACAGCCGGTTGAAGTAGACGGCCGTCGCGCCGGTCGCCTCGATCGCCGTGCGCAGGGCATCGAGGCTCGGCCCGTGACCGATCTGCAGGGCGCCCCGATGCTTGCCCAGCGAGGCGTCCAGCGCCACCAGCGAATGGTGCAGCCACCAGCGTCCGGCCGCACCCGGCGCCCATTCGCCCTCCTCGTCGGGCGCGTGGATGTAGAGCGGCACGACCTGGTCGTGCGCCTCCAGGGCCGCCAGCAGGGCCGGGTTATCGGCAAGGCGGAGGTCGCGTCGGAACCACATGAGGGCGGTAGTCATCGCCCTAGTATCCAAGGTTTGCGTGACGCGTGGATCGCGCTCGCCATCCGTTCAGCAGCAATGCTTAGACTGGTGCCACTACGGCCCCTGTTTCCGCCGTCGATCAAGGAGTGACTCCATGCATATCAAGACCGTCCTCGGCCTCCCCCTGGCCGCCCTTCTCGCCACGGCGGTCGTCGCTCCCGCGTCGGCCGCCACCCTCACCCGCAGCGACGGCATCTATGTCCGCTGCGACCAGTGCGGCGTGGTGCAGAGCATCGAACACAACGTCGTCCAGGGCCGTGACCACGGCACCGCCGGCGCCGTCATCGGCGCCATCGCCGGCGGCGTGCTCGGCAATCAGGTCGGTCGCGGCAACGGCCGCAAGCTGGCCACGGTCGGCGGCGCCGTCGGCGGCGGCTTCGCCGGCAACGCCATCGGCAAGGGCGGCGGCAGCGAGAGCTACACCCTCCGCCTGAAGATGGGCGCCGGCGGCTACAGCAACGTGCAGGTCAAGGACGCCAGCGCCATCCGCCAGGGCGATATCGTCGTCGTCGACGAAAACGGCAACGTCTCCCGCGTTCAATAATCCCCGCCACCTTGCGTCGCCGGCGTAGGAGCGCACGGTGTGCGCGATCCGACGCTAGCGATGTCACCGATTCGACAAAAAACCCCAGAGCCCGGACCTCCCGTCCGGCCTGGGGTTTTTTTACGTCCGACCGAGCGTTCGTGCAGCGAGGTTCGTGAGGCAAAAGCCGTTGTCTCAATAGCATGAGCTAGCCGAACCATGCGTCGAGGACATCCATCCCCGGAAAGTCGAACGGAAGGCAGCCGTGTTATTGAACGTAGCAGACAGGGGCGGAAAGACCGGGACGTCATGCCAAAGCAGAAAACGGGGTCAGCATCCCTTAAACGAAAAATCGTTATTTCGGTGGCTATCGGCACCACGACGTTTTTGATCCTGCTGGCCGTGCTGACGTACATCGGTTATCGACGCCTGCATATGCGGCCGATCGAAAAATTCAACCTGGTATGGTCCACCGTTCGCGATCACTACTACGACCCACATTTCAACGGATACGACTGGGTAGCTGTCCGCGACAGGTTCGCAAAACGAGTTCCCGAGGACGATCCGAGGGAATTCGTTACGGGTCAGATCATTGATGACATGTTGTCCCTTCTGGAAGTATCGCATCTGAATTATGAGCCGACCTGGGAAGCAAGGCCTGCAATCACCGGAGTAAAAAGCAATAGCCCAGCATCGCTTCCGCTGGCCGTCAACTTATTTGGCGGCTTACTCATCGACGATCCCACGCTACCTGTACGCCCTGTGCTGCAGCGTCTTGATGCGTGGTCCTTCCTTGCGAGGCACGGTGTCAAGCCCGGGCTACCTCTCGCCTTGGATATCGTCGAAGAAAGGCAAGACAAAGCAGATTCGACCATCGTCCGGAAGTTGGCTTACGAAATTACGTTACCGGATGGGAGCGTACGCGAACTGATCGCCGACCTGCCGCTAGCCAACCCGGACCGACCCTTGCCGTATATCGATTACGCCGACAAGCGCATAGTCGTGGACAGGATCGACCAAGCGTCTTTTGAACGACTGCATCGCCTGCTTCTCGAACCCGCTGCCAGCCTGTTGCCCGTCGTCTATCCAGCCCTCGGCGTCACCCTCTCGCACGGACGCGACAGCCGGCCGCCGAGAGTCACCGACGTCACCAAGGATTCGTCGGCCGCCAAAGCCGGCGTCGAACCCGGGTCGCTCGTCGAAGCGATGCATTGTTCATCGGCCGCGGCCAGCGCATCCCTGTGCCACATGGAACTGAAGCTTCCCGACGGCCGGGTGATGTCCGCGAATCTCCCGCTGTTCGATGTATCGCTCCACGCTCACGCTGACGAGGACAACGTCTCTGCCGTAATGGAGGGTCCGGTTCTGGTGCTGCGGTTCAACACGTTCGATCGAGCCAGCGCTACGTGGCTGATGGCGCAACTGCGTGCCAGGCATCCGGAAAAGGTCATCCTGGACCTGCGTCACAATCACGGAGGAGATGTCGTTGCCCTTCAGACGATTCTTGCTCAATTTCTCCCCGCCGGTGCAACGATAGCCAGTACGCAAGACGCCACCGGTCGGAGCAAACGGTTGACTGTGCCCTCAGGCTCAATCCTGTCGGCAGCCAGGCTTGCCGTATTGATCGGCCCAGGTTCTGCGAGCGCGGCGGAAGTCACTGCCGCAGCACTTCAATACCATGGGCGAGCCAAGCTGATCGGCATGACTACGTCGGGCAAAGTGATGGAGAGCATGCTGTTCCACTACCCGGACGGCTCGCAGGTAAAGATCGCGACGTCCGCACTGCAAGACCCTTCCGGCAGAACCTTGGAAGGCCAAGGCGTACTGCCCGATGTGGCGCGGCAAAACACCCTCGCGGACATTCAGCAGGAACGCGACGTACCCATGACCTGCGCGCTCGCCATCATGAATGATGTGCCTTGCCCTGAGCCACCCTCGCCGCCACCGCATCGTAAAACGACTCCGGCAACACCGCCCTCACCGGCACGCGCCACCAGTTCTCCCGAGCGAAATCCCGGCACTTCACCGCGTCCTTATCCGTCATCAACACCGGGCAACCATCGGCGAAGGTGAAATCGTCACGGGTGAACGCGTGGTGGTCGGCGAACGGATGCCCATCCACCGTGATCCCCTGCGCAGCCAGGCTGGCGAAGAAGCGCGCCGGGTGACCGATGCCGGCGACCGCGTGCGCGGGACGCCCCGCGAATTCCGCCAGCGGCACGCTACGCGACGGGTCGGCCATGTTGACGGCGATGCCCCCTTGCAGGCTCATCGCGATTTCGCCAGGCTGCGCGGCATCACCGTTGACCACGATGAAATCCACCCGCGCCAACCGGCTGGCGGGCTCGCGCAGCGGGCCGGCGGGCAGCAGGTGGCCGTTGCCCAGGCGGCGCTCACCGTCGATGACGCAGATCTCCACGTCACGGCCCAGCCGATGGTGCTGCAAGCCGTCGTCGGCGAGGATCAGGTCGCATCCCGCGTCGATGAGCAACTGCGCGGCTTCGGGGCGCTCGCGGCCGATGGCGACGGGAAAGCCGCTCTGGCGGATGAGCGCAGGTTCGTCGCCGACCTTCGCCGGCGCATCCTCCCGGCCGAGCAGCCATGGGCCGCGTTCACTGCCACCGTACCCTCGGCTGACGATGCCCGGGCGGAAACCGCGCTCGCGCATGGCGTGGGCCAACGCAACGATCAGGGGTGTCTTGCCGGTGCCGCCGAGGGTGATGTTGCCCACCACTACCACGGGCACCGACAGCCTGACCACGGCCGAGGGATCCCGGCGAAAGCGCCGCGCGCGCTGGCGCACCACGGCGCGGTACAGCGCTTCCAGCGGACGTGTCCACAACGGAGGTGACCCACCGCCGTACCACCGTTGCTGCAGGGAATCGCCAAGGGCCACGGTCAGCCCTCGGACGGCTGCTCGTGGAACTGCATCCGGTGCAGCGCGGCGTACTGGCCGTGCTTGTCCAGCAGCTGCCGATGCGTGCCCAGTTCGATGATGCGGCCCTGTTCCATCACCGCGATCTGGTCGGCGTGCTCGATGGTGGACAGGCGATGCGCGATCACCAGTGTGGTGCGATCACGCATGAGACGGGTCAAGGCGTCCTGGATCAGTCGTTCGGATTCGGTATCCAGCGCGCTGGTGGCTTCGTCCAGCACGAGGATCGGCGCGTTCTTCAGGATGGCACGCGCGATGGCGATGCGCTGGCGCTGGCCGCCGGACAGCGAATTGCCGCCCTGCCCGATCTGCGTATGCAGCCCCTCGGGTAGCCGCTCGATGAACTCCATCGCGTTGGCCGCGCGGGCTGCCGCCACGATGTCTTCCTCGGAGGCGCCGGCCATTTCGCCATAGGCGATGTTGGCGGCCACCGTGTCGTCGAACAACACGACGTGCTGGCCGACCCAGGCGATCTGCTGGCGCAGCGAAGCCAGGGTGTACTGCGCGTAGTCGCGGCCGTCGAGCAGGATGTGGCCCTCGGTCGGCTCGTAGAAGCGCGGCAACAGGCTGACCAGGCTGGACTTGCCGCTGCCCGAGCGACCCACCAGCGCCGTGACGGTACCCGGCGCGCAGACCAGGTCGACGCCACGCAGCGCAATATGGTTGTTGCGCTCGTAGACCAGCCGGACGTTCTCGAAGCGGAGGTCGCCGCGCGTGCGCACGAGGGGCTCGGTGCCGTTATCGACTTCGGCCGGCTCGTCGATGATGGCGAACAGGTCTTCCGCGGCGCTGACGCCCTTCTGCAGGTTGGACTGGATGCCGGCCAGGCGCTTGAGCGACGGCAGCATGCCGCCCATGGCCGTGAGCACCGCCGTGAACACGCCGGGGGTGATGGTCTCGATGACACCTGGCCGCGTGCCCAGGAACACCAGCGTGGCCAGCGCCATGGCGCCGACGGTCTGGATCGTGGCGCTGGACGCCGCACTGGTGGCCGACACCTTGAGGTTGAGCCGGCGCTGGCGATCGGCGATGGACGCGAAGCGGTCGCCTTCGCGCGCCTGCCCGCCGTAGATGCGCACTTCGCGATTGGCCGCGACGGCTTCTTCCACGGCACTGGTCACCGTGCCCATGTTGCCCTGGATGCGCTTGCTGATCTTGCGGTAGCGGCGGCTGATCACGGTGACGATCACCACGACGCACGGCACCAGCACCAGCAGGGCCATGGCCAGGTACGCGCTCTGGTAGAGCATGACCGACAGCAGGCCGACCACGGTCAGGCCCTCGGTGACGGCCACCTTGAGCGAATCCGAAGATGCCGCCGCCACCTGCTCGCTGGTGTAGGTGATGCGCGAGATCTGCTGGCCCGAGGGCTCCTTGGCGAAGAACGTCGACGGCAGGCGCAGGTACGCCGCGAACACGTCGATGCGGATGGCCTGGACCACGTTGCGACCGACGTAGGCGATGCCGTAGTCGGTGCAGTAGGAGGCAACACCGCGTACCGCGAAGATGCCGATGATCCAGATGGGCATCCAGAAGATGGTGTGCGCGTCGCGGGCGATGAACAGGTTGTCGATCAGCGGCTGCAACAGGTTGGTGAACAACGACAGGCAGGCCGGATCGATGACCATGCCGACGATGGCGACGATACCCGCCGCGCGATAGCGCCGGGTGTAGCCGAGCAGGCGCTTGTAGGTCTGCCAGGTCCGGGCATCCCAGACCGACGTGCGGGTAGCGTTCACGGCTTGGCCGTTCCTTCGGAAGGCGTGGTGGCGATGGACAAGCGCGTGAAGCCGACCTGGCCCAGCGCATCCATGGCGCGCACCACGTTCTGGTGGGGCGTCATCGCGTCGGCACGGATCACCACGAGGCGATTGCGGTCGTCGCCGGCGGCGCGCTGGATGGCCGTCTTCAGGGGCTCGATGCCCTCGCCCATCACTTCATCGCTGCCCACGGCGTAATGCCCGTCGCGGTCGATGACCACGTTGAGTGCGTTGTCGGTGCCCTCGCGCGCCTCGCCGTCGGCCTTGGGCAGGTCGACCTTGAGCCGCGAGTGCTGGACGAAGGTGGTGCTGAGCACGAAGAACATCAGCAGGGTGAGCAGGACGTCGATCAGCGAGATCACGTTGATCTCGAAGTCGTCCTCGCGACGAGAGCCGATGCGCATGGATCAACCGGCCTGCGGCGCGGCGGTGTCCGCCGCGGCAGGGCGACGGCGCGCGGCGGGACGTGTCGCCGAGAGGTCATCGAGCAACGCGGTGGCTTCCTTTTCCATCTGCACCACGTAACCACCCACCTTCGAGCGGAAATAACGGTGCAGCACGTAGGCCGGAATCGAGACGATCAGGCCGAATGCCGTGCAGATCAGGGCCTCGCCGATGCCGCCGGCCATGCGCGTGGGATCGCCGATGCCGCCGGCCATCACGCCCATGAACATGCGGATCAGGCCGATGACCGTGCCCAGCAGGCCCAGCAGCGGCCCGATGAGGGCGATGGTGCCCAGCGTGTTGAGGTAACGCTCCATGCGATGGACCACATGGCGACCGCTGTCCTCGATCCGCTCCTTGATGATCTCGCGGGGGCGATCGCGCACGGCCAGCGCGCCGGCGAACAGTTCACCCAAGGGCGAGCCCTTCTCCAGCGCCGCGAGGTGGCCGGCATCCAGCTGGGCGGAACGCGCCCACTGGCGCACTTCGTCGCCCAGTCCTGGCGGCAGTACCGCCGCGCGGCGCAGTGCCCAGAAGCGTTCGAACACGATCGCCATGGCGACCAGTGAGCAGATCAGGATCGGCAGCAATGCCCAGCCGCCAGCGAGAAGGATCTCGAGCACGTGAACCCCGGAGGTACGTTTGAGTCAGGGCGACATCATAGCAGGGCACGTGGCGGGGGCTGGACGCCCCCGCCCGTCCGCTCACCGATGGCCGAGGAACTCCACCTCGCCCAGGTCGATACCCGCGCCCGGGTTCGCGGCCACCAGCCGCAGGCGGTACCAGGCATAGGCGCCGGGAGCCGATACAGCGAAGGCCCGCGTCTGCCGGCGCCACGGCCAGGCCTGGCCCTGGCGCTGGTCCACGGTGGTGTAATGCTTGCCGTCGCTAGAACCTTCCAGCACCCAGCCCGACGCGTCCGCCGCCGTGGCCGCGGAGGTCAGCGTCAGCATCCGCACCGTTACCGGCGCATCGAAGTGCCAGCCGACGCTGGCCCCCTTGCCGTCGAGATGGGCCGTGGTGTCCGAGGTGTTGTCGAACAACCTGGCCAGATCACCCGCCGGCGCCGACCCGAAGGCCTTGCCACCCGACGCGGTCAGGTCGACCAGCGGCGCGGGTTTGCTGCCTTCGGCGCTGATCGATGCCGGCAGCGCGTCGGCGCTCGTACCCCACGTGGAGGGGCTGGGGCCCATGGTGAAGTCCAGGGTGGCGCCGCGGGCCAGCAGCTCGTGCGGCAGCGTCACGCTGTTCCATGGCTGGCCGTTGACCGTGAGCGACTGCACGTAGCGGTTGGTGTCACTGACGCCCGGCGCGCGGATGTCGATGGCCGCGCCATTTTCCAGGCGGATGGTCATGTGCGGGAAGTGCGGCGCGCCGACCACGTACTCCGGCGTGCCCATGCGCAGCGGATAGAAACCCGCGGCACCGAACAGCCACCACGCCGACATCTCGCCATTGTCTTCGTCGCCGGGATAGCCCTGGCCGATCTCGCTGCCCACGTACAGCCGCGACACGGCATCGCGCAGCTTGTCCTGGGTCTTCCACGGCTGGCCGGCCTCGTCGTACATCCAGATGATGTGGTGCGAGGGCTGGTTGGAGTGGCCGTACTGGCCCATCCGCACGTCGCGCGCTTCCAGCATCTCGTGGATCACGTCGCCGTAATCGCCCACATCGAACGTGCCGGGCGTGCTGAAGAACTGGTCCAGCTTGGCGGCGAGCGCAGCGCGGCCGCCATAGAGTGCGGCCAGTCCGGCGCCATCCTGCGGCGCATGGAAAGCCATGTTCCAGGCGTTGGTCTCGGTGTAGTCGCCACCCCAGCGCGTCGGGTTGAAGTCCTTGTCGTTCCAGCGCCACTTGCCGGCGGGATCGCGTGCGACGAAGAAGCCCACCGCCGGATCGAACAGGTTCGCGTAACCCAGCGCCCGCGAGCGATACCAGGCGGCATCGTCCGCATAGGCGGCATAACCGCCGGACGAGCGGGTGTCCTTCGCCAGCGCCGCGGCGAGGTTGCCGATGGCGAAATCGTTGATGTAGCCGTCCATCGACCAGGACAGGCCCTCGTTCACCGTGTCGTCGGTGTAACCGTTGAACAACGAACGCTGGATGCCCTTGCGGCCCGCGCCCTTCACGTCGCTGACGGTGGACGCGTTGCGTATGGCGGACTGGTAGAACGACGCGACGTCGAAGTTGCGCACGCCCTTCAGCCACGCATCCGCGAACGCCACGTCGGAGCTGGTGCCCACCATCAGGTCGGCATAACCGGGCGACGACCAGCGGGCGATCCAGCCACCGTCGCGGTACTGCTGCACGAAGCCGTCGATCATCCTGCCCGCCTCGGTCGGCGTCAGCAGCACGTACGCCGGCCAGGCGGTGCGGTAGGTGTCCCAGAAGCCGTTGTTGACGTAGGGCTGGCCGTCCACCACGCGCGCGCCGGTCTGCGTGGCGGTGTTCTCGCCCGCCGCGGCGGAGAACGGACTGGCGTAGCGCCAGACGGGCTGGTCCTTTGTACCCGTATTTTCGTAGGCGTGGTTCGGGTAGAGGAACAGCCGATAGAGGTTCGAGTAGAGGATGGTCCGCTCGTCCGGCGTCGCCCCTTCCACCTGGATCATGCCCAGGCGCTCGTCCCACGCGTTGCGGGCCCGCTCGCGCACGCCGTCGAACGTATCCGTCGTGGCGATTTCCTGCACGAGGTTTGCCTTGGCTTGGTCGACCGAGATCAACGAGGTGGCGATACGCATCGTGACCGTACGCTCGCCCTTCTTCGCGGTGTCGAAGCCGAACCAGGCGGAGGCGGCATCACGCTTCTCGCCCGTGAGCCGACCGCTCTCGGCTACGTCCCGGTCGAACTCGGCGTAGAAGAACAGGCGCGTGGCGCCCGTGGACAAGCCACTGCGGACGTCCGACCAGCCCTGGATGGCACGATGGCCCGGGTCGAGCGTCACCGCGGCCTTCTCGTTGAGGTTGTCGAACACCAGTTGCGATCGCTTGCCGGTAAAGGTGAAGCGGAACATCGCGGCATGGTCGGTCGGCGTGATCTCGGTGGTCAGGCCGTTGTCGAAACGCACCCGGTAATAATCGGGGTGGGCCACCTCGGCGTCGTGACCGAACGACAACGCGCGCGTCTCGCGTTTCAACGTCGGGACACCCGTGGTCGCCTGGGCCGGCATCACCTGGAAGGTCTGGCGCTCGCCCATCCACGGGCTGGGCTCGTGGGACAGGGCGAAGGCCTCGATCCGCGGCCGGTTGTCGGGGCCGTTGCGCTCCTGGTACTGGTAGAGCCAGTTGGACCCGGCGTTGGTGACGGGCGTCCAGAAATTGAACCCGTGCGGCAGGGCCACCGCGGGGAAATTGTTGCCACGCGAGAAATTGGCATTCGCGTTCGAGCCGCGGCGCGTGTCCACATAGTCGGTGGGGTGTGTGCTGTTCACCGGCGTGACGGTGCCGATGCGGATGTCGTCCACATAGCCCTCGAAGGCCTTGCCCGGCGGCGCATCGGCGACCAGCTCGATCGCCTTGACGCGACGTCCCCGCGCCACCGCACCCAGGTCCACGCTGACGTAGTTCCACTGGTCGGGATAGAGCACGCGTCCTTCGCCCTGCCCCTTCGCGGTCGCGCGCACCCGATGCTGGTCGCGTGCCGCCGTGGTGGACAGCCGCGAGCCATCGTCGAACACCAGGTCCACCGCGAGATAGTTCGCCGGATTGGCGAGGTCGTCCTTGTTCGACCGCGGAAAGACCAGCCAGGACAGCGTTGTGCCGTCGCCCACGCGGATATCGGTATCGAACAAGCGGGCGGCGTTGGGCGCGCCCGTGGAATTGCCGGCGTAACGCAGGGAATGCGTGCCCGTAAAGCCGACATCGGCCTTGGCGGTGAGTACCGCCTCGGCCGGCGGCCCGCCGACCAGGCTGATGTCCAGGCCACCCGCAGTCCGGGTCACCAGGGCGGGATCGCCGGGCTCGAACGAGGTGTCGAAGCGCTGTGCCGCCGTCGTGGCACCCGCCGGAACGGCCACGGCCGCCATCATGCCGACGACCCACGCCGTCCTGCTCCAACCCTGTTTCGTTCGCGTCACGCGCGTTGCCCCTGGAAGTACGGAATCACCATTTAAATCGTTCTAAATTTCGAAAGTCAAACTGCGGTGCAACAACCCGGGCTGTGTTTCGGCCGAGCCGGATGCGGGCGAGACCACGACGAAAGCGCATGGACACCCCGTGCAACGAGTGACGGAACTCAGTCACACGGGGGGCGTGGCCGACAGATGGCCGCAAGGTTTCCGCCTACTTTGAGACCTCACTCATCAGCGGGGCAAACGACATGCGAAATACGTCGACGATGGCATGCGCACTGGCCATGGCATGCACAACCGCCATGGCATCGGCGAGCACCCATGCCGTCATCACCAGCGCGGGCAGCCGCGAAAACATCACGCATCTCGCCCCGGGCCTGCGCAGTGGCAGCATGCCGGGAGGTGCGAACGCGGCCCGATGGCTCGATGTCACGGCGATGGTCTTCCAGGCCGATGGCACGACACCCGCGCCCGGCGTGTCCGTCACTTTCGAGGCCTTCGATGGCGATGGGCGCTCCGAACGCAGGACCGCACTGGCCACGACCGTAGCCGTTGCCGATTCCCAGGGTATGGCGAGAGCTCGCCTCGATATCGGAGTCTGCCGGGGTCCAGGAATCGTAGGCCCCTTGACGGCCCGTCGCCCGTCGAACCGACCGGAATGGTGGTCGATCACCTATGTTCCAGGAGCCGTCGTAAGGGCGAGCACCTCGCCCGACACAAGGGTGCGTGAGGCCAACTTTCAACATGTGTGTCGTGAGCAGTATCTCGGAGTACGTCCATGACCATGCCTGCTTCGCTCGATTCGCTTCGGTACATCGCACCCATCACCCCCTCTCCGCCAATCAGCCCATCGCGTACACATGATTGCTCAAAGGAATGCTTGGACTCACTCAGCACGCCGATCGACTCGACGCGCACGATGGAGACCGCAATGGCCAACATAAAGGCCGTGCAGGACCGCTTTGTCGACTTCGTCAACACGCTGCGACCCAGGCTGCAAAGCATGCAGATGCTCAGGCCCGGTCTGATGGAAACGCCTTTCGACGCGATCTACGACAACGGACGGCTCAAGGTCGTGGACACTGACATGACGCATGAAGAAAAAGCATGGGTAGAGGATCAGCTCAATATCGACGGCGTGTTACCCCGGCTGGCGGATGCTTTCAATCGACAGGTTGTCCGGACCTACGATGAAGACACCGGCGCCTGGGACGAGAACGGTATTTTCCACGGGCACGTACCGCTCAATGGCGATGCCGTTAACGAGAGCATCAGCTACCTGGGGCTGGATCGCACGGTCAATGCATCCGTCAAGCTGATTTCCCTGTGCAACGATGTACGCGACTACAAGCTACCTTGGTATCTGAACGAATCGGACCGTGACGCCATGGGTGGGCATCTGGTGCAGAAATACCTGGATGGTGAACTGTCGCGCTATGTGAAACGTCCCGACGGCACCATTGAGCTGCAAACCGAACGGGGTTCGTTTCAGCACAAGGGTCTGTGGATATGAGCCGAATAGTGATCCCACCCCAGGTCAAGCGTGGCGCTTACCGACCAAAGAATCTCGTCATCTGAACCCGTGATGCTAACGCCGCTATTCCCGCCAGTAGCGGCGTTCGCTCAGTCGCCATTCGCGGGCCACCCTCGGCCCGCCGCGGAGCGGAAAATCGATACGCACCGCCCCGCTACCCGCCGTAACCAGCATCCGCGCACCCACCGCTTCGAAACGACGCACCACCGTCGGGTGCGGATGCCCGAACCGGTTGCGGTAACCCGCGGAGGCCACGGCGAGAACGGGCTCGACGGCAGCCAGCCAACCTGCACCCGACGAGTGACGGCTGCCGTGGTGGGCCACGGTGCTCACCGTGGGCAGCTCGGATAACCATGCATCCTCGTCCACGCGGCGCTCGGCGCGTTCGCTGATGTCGCCGGTCAACAGGAAGCGGCCGCCTGCGCCTTCGATCGAGAGGACGCACGAGCGGTCGTTGCCAGGGGTCTTTCCCGAACGCTCGCGCGGCACGCCGATGAAGCGGAACACCACGCCATCCCACGACCACGAGGTCTGCGCAGTGCAGCGCTGCGCCGGGAAGGCAAGGCGGCGTGGCTCACCCGACAGGCGCAGGGCCTGCGGATAACGCGCCGCGATCGACGAGGCACCGCCGGCATGGTCACGGTCGCCGTGGCTGACGACCAGCATATCCACGGGGCCCAGCCCCAGCGCCGTGATGGACGGCAACACGACGCCCGCGCCAGCGTCGCGGCCGCCCGCATACGCCGGTCCGGTGTCGTACACCAGCGTGTGCGAGCGCGTGCGCACCAGCACCGCCAGGCCCTGCCCCACGTCCAGTACCCAGGCGTGAAAGGCACCGTGCGTCGGGACTTCTTTCGGCGGCATCAGCAGCGGCAGGCAGAGCAGACTTCCATAGCCACGCAGCGGCACGCCGCGCGGCAGGAAGAGCCAGGCCGCACCGAAGGTGGCGAGCACGACGGGAACCAGACCCGCTTCCGCCACGCCCAGTCGCGCGGCCGGCCACGCCGCGACCAGGGCAAGTCCCCGCCACAATACGTCGAGCAGTCCGCTTGCAGCCGCCAGCAAGGGCGTGGCAAGTACCGGCCATGGCAGCAGCGCACTGCCGGCCAGGCACAGCGGCACCACAAGGAAGCTCACCAGCGGCGCCGCCACCAGGTTCGCGGCGAAACCGGCAAGCGAGGCACTGCCGAACCACCACAGGGACATCGGCAGGAGAAGGAGACTCATGGCCGCCTGTGCGCGCAGCAGGTCGCCGATCCAGCCGCGCCAGCCCTCGGCGCGCGGTGCGACGCATGCCATGAGGAAACCGACGCCGGCGAAGGACAGCCAGAAGCCTGCGGAGAGCACCGAAAGCGGCGACGCGACCAGCACGGCGACCAGGGCAAGGGCGAGCATGGTCACGCCGTGGACGCCACGACGCAGGCAATGGGCAGCGGCCATGACGGCAATCATCAGCAAGGTGCGCACTGTCGGCAGGCCCATGCCCGCCAGCAGGCCGTAGCCCGTGGCGACAAGCAGGCCGGCGATCGACTGGACCACCGGCCGGGGAAACCGCAGCGCCAGCCAGGGGAACGCGGCGTAGATCAGGCGCACGAGCAGCACGCCACCACTGGCCGCAACGCCCACATGGAACCCCGAGATCGCGATGAGGTGGGACACGCCCGTGGCGCGTGCGATGTCCCAGTCGGCGGCATCGAGCCCACGCGTGTCGCCCACGGACAAGGCCTTGATCACGCGGGCGCGGCGCGCCCCCAGTTGACGGTCCAGCGCGTCGGCCATGGCGGAACGCCATCCATCGACGCATGCGCCGCCGGATATCTTGAGGTTGTCCCGCGATGGACGGACGTAGCCGGTCGCCACGATGCCCCGTTGTAAGGCCACGCGCTCGGCGTCGCTACCGCCGGGATTGACTGACCCGCGAGGACGGCGCAGGCGAACCCGCAATCGCCAGCGTTCGCAGGGGCGCGGCGGCGATGCCGACCGGTACCAGGTCAGACGTACCTTGCCCCGCAGCACGACAGTGGCGTCACCGATAACGTCCGGGACGAAGAGAAAGCTCGTGTCGGCATCGACGCGCCGGGGCAAATCGACGACCCGGCCCACCAGGGTGACGTCCTCCCCTTCGCTCTCGCGCGGCAACCGCTCGATGACACCACGCGCTCCGTGCAGAGCGGCCCATGCGGCAAATAGCGCCACGGTGACGGCATGCCGAACGACATCGTTTCGCACGCGCATGAGCACCACGAGCAGCACCATGACGACGGCGAGACACAGCGACGATGACGGCAGCCACGGTGCGGCTTGTACCAGCGTGCAGCCGAGCAGCGCGGCTATGGCCAGGGTAACCAGGGAAAAACGGGGATACCGAGACAAGGCGGCCAGTCGATACGAGTCAGCCTGCAGCCTAGGCGTCCATTCGAAAGACATGGCCCACGATCTTCTGTGGGCTTTCGCTGCAAAAACATCAGCGCTGCGCGTGATCGCGCATGTATCGCGGGAGGCTGGCCTTCATCATGTGAGTGCCGACCTGAGTGATGCGTGCCTTGCGGCGGCCCGACGTTGCGGGCGGCCTAACGCGAGTCGTGGTCGCGATCGATGCCGCGTGGCCCGTTCGTGTCCCGTCGGTTCTGCGACGGTCGCGCGTCGGGGTTGCCGTTGCTCGGGCGGTTACCTGGCCCCTGGCCGTTGGGGTCACGGGACGGACGACCGCCTTGCCAACCACCGGGACGGTCACCGCCAGGGCGACCGCCCTGCGAGCCACCGGGGTGATCGCCGCCGGGACGCCCCCCTTGCCAGCCACCAGGGCGGTCGCCGCCGGGGCGGCCACCCTGCCAGCCACCGGGACGATCGCCACCCGGACGATCATGATCCGGTCGATGCCCCTGCCAGCCGCCCGGACGGTCGCCGGGCGGTCCGCCGTGACCCGGGGGCGGGCCTCGGTGGCCCGACCGATCCCAGTAATTGCCATCGCGTCCGCGGTAGTAACGGCGACCGCCGTAGTCGTACCAGACGGCGCCGACGGTTACACCGGAGTAGCAGCAGCCGGGACCGTAGCCGTAGCCATTGTCGTAGTAGCCGTAGCCCGGATCGACGATCGTGGTCGTTGTTTCCTGTCCGTAGTAGGCATCGCCACCCGTTCCATTACGCACGTAACCGTAGCCAGGGTCGTAGTAGCAGCCGGCAAGCGGCGCACAGATGACTAGGGCAAGTACGGTGGCTCGCACGGTTCGCATGGCACTTCCCCTCGGTCATCGACGATACCGACACTGCACCCTTGCGATTGAACGGCGAGAAAACACGAAGGGCCGCACATGGCGACCCTTCGGCTTCATTCAGACGGGGTGTCAGTCCTTGCTTTTCTGCTGATCGCCACGCTCGTGAGCGGTGCTGGCATGGGTCGCCTCGGGCGAGGGCGCCGTTGATGCCTGGCCATTGTCGCCCGACGAAGGGGACGACGTCGTGCCATGTCCCGCATCACCCGTCGGCCACGTCGGCGCTTGCCGGTCGCGTTCGCGCTTGGCGTCCAGCAGGGCCTGGATGTGCGCAACGGCTTCCTCCTGACTGATGTGCTGCACCGGCTCGTGGTCGGTCGCGGCAGGGGCAGGCTTCGACACCGTCGGCTCCGGCTTATTGGCCACCGGGACCGGTTTCGACACGGCCGGATCCGGCTTGGCAACGATGGCGCGAGGCTTCGCAGCCACCGGTGCCGGCTGACGTGCCACCTTCGTTTCGGACGCACGCTGCACGGGCTTGTGCTCGACCACGTGCGCCGCGGCGGAGCGGTCTGTGACGTCGGTGCGTGCCGGGGTCTTCGCAGCGGGGACGTTCCGGCTCGGCGGGGGCGTTGCCGTCGTCTTGCGGCTGACCGTGGACGTCGTCGTGGACTTCGTCGGCGCAGTCTTCGCGGGCGAGGCCTGCTTCGATGCCGTACGGGTGGTCGTGCCCCTGCCTGTCGTCGTGCTGGCAACGGGTCTTGCCACCGTCGTCTTCCGACCGGCCGGCTTGCGCTCCGGCGCCTTACTGGCGGCCGTTTTCCTGGCGACGCCCCGCGTGCCGACGGTTTTCGTCACGGTGGTTTTCTTTGTAGCGGTTTTCTTCGTTGCGGTTTTCTTCGTTGCCGTTTTCTTCGTGGCGACCTTTCCGGCAGCACCCTTCCTGGCGGCAACCTTCGTCGCAGGTACCTTCCGTGAAGCAGCCTTCTTCGCGGCTGTTTTCTTCACGGCCGCCTTTTTCACCGCTGTCTTCTTGAAAGCCGTCTTCTTCACGGCTGTCTTCTTCACAGCCGCCTTTTTCACTGGCGTTTTCTTGACGGCGGCTTTCTTGACGGCTGTCTTCTTGACAACGGCTTTCCTGGACGCCGTCTTCGTCACCGCGGGCTTCGTCGCCGCCGTCTTCCTCGTGGCGCTTTTTGTCCCCGCGGCCTTCTTCACGGCGGCCTTCTTCGCCGAAGCCTTACGGGCCGTGGACTTGCCGGTCGATCGGGCGGGGGCGGCCTTCCGGGAAGCCGGCCGCGTGGCGGCGGTGCGTGGGTTCTTTCCGGTAGCGGCGCCAGCACCGGCCTTCCTGACCGCGGTTTTCTTCGCTGCCGTCTTTTTCTTGGCCGCGGATGTCTTCGCAGCGGACTTTCGAATCGTAGCCATGCGTTCATTCCTCGTGCGGTAGAAGCCGACGCGAACTACCCCACCGGGGAAACCCGCGTACGTGCCGGACGACTGGAAGGAGAAAACTGTTCGTCGCGGACAATTGCATGATGTAACAGCTGTCGGCCGAAGTCACATCGCGGCGCGGGAAGAATTCAGGTTCGCGCTTAGAAGAAGCGCGGATTCATCAGGGCCTGGAGAAAGTACGGCAGGATGCGCGGCTCCAGCGCCACGGTGAAGATGACGCCGTAGGCCGCTCCCCACAGGTGGGCGCTGTGGTTGACGTTGTCGCCGCCACGCTTGTCCATGTAGACCGAATAGGCCACGAAAAGCACGGCGTACAGGATCGCCGGCATGGGCACCACGAATACGATGATCCGTGCCCAGGGCTGGACCAGGATGAAGGCGAACAGGATCGCCGACACCGCGCCCGAGGCACCGAGGCTGCGGTAACCGGCGTTGCGCCGGTTGGCGATATACGACGGCAGGATCGAGAAGATCAGCGCGCCGATGTAGAAGGTGACAAAGCCCAGCGGGCCCATCTCCTGGGTGAACAGCTGTTCCATGCCACGCCCGACGAAGTACAGCGAGAACATGTTGAAGAACAGGTGGCCCATGTCCCCATGGACCAGGCCGTAGGTCACCAGCCGGTAGTACTCGCGGCTGCGCGACAGGGCCGGCGGCCAGAGGATGAGATCGTCCAGCAGGCGCTGGTTACGGAAGGCGACGATCGAGACCACACAGGTCACGAGGATGATGAGCAGCGTGATCATGCGGGGTACCGCGTCCTTCGTCAGGTCGAACCAGCGCGCATCTTGGCGCGTGCCGACGCCGATGTCGAATCGTACCCCGCCCCGTCGTCGCTCTGGCCGGTATCATGCAGGCCTTCCCCGCCGCTCCGGTTCCACCCATGCCCTCGATTCGCTACAAGCAGCTGGATGTCTTCGCCGCCCGCCGTGGCGGTGGTAATCCCCTCGGTGTCGTCGTCGACGCACAGGACTGGTCCGACGCGGCGATGCAGCGCTTCGCCCACTGGACCAACCTCGTCGAGACCACCTTCCTGCTACCCGCTCGCGCGGCCGGGGCCGACTACCGGGCGCGTATCTTCACGCCCACGAAGGAAATCCCCTTCGCCGGACATCCGACGATCGGCAGCGCCCACGCCGCCCTCGATGCCGGGCTGGTGACGCCGGATGCCGCCGGAGTGATCTGGCAGGAATGCGGAGCGGGCGTCCTGCCCATCCGCGTCGAGGGCCAGGGCGCGGATCGCGAACTGTTCGTGCAGTCGCCCAAGGCACGCATCGTGAGCGATGCCTCGCACGGCGGCGAAGCCCTCTCCAGCGTGCTCTACGGCATACAGCCGGGCGCACTGCCGCCAGCGTGTGTCGAAGGCGGCCGCCGCTGGTGGGTCGCCGAGTTCGCCGACGAGACGGCGCTGCGCGCCTGGCGCCCCGACCACGCGGCCATCCGGGCGCTGGCCCTGGCCACGGACACGCTCGGGTTGTGCGTCTTCGCCCGATCGGCCGAAGGCCTGGCGGTGCGTGCCTTTCCCGCCGGCGTGGGCATCGTGGAAGACCCCGCCTCCGGCGCCGCCAACGGGTTGATTGCGGCCTACGTGGCGGAACGCGACCGGACCGGCCAGCTCGCCCGGGGCTATATCGTGAGCCAGGGTCGGGAGATCGGCCACGACGCCCGCCTCATCATCCGCATCGACGGGGAGGCCATCTGGGTCGGCGGGCGCACGAACACCATCATCGACGGTCACGTGGACTGGACGGACGCCTGATCGTGCAGATCTGGGTCGACGCCGACGCCTGCCCCAATGTCATCAAGGACATCCTGTTCCGGGCGGCCGAACGCGAAAAAGTGATGGTAACCCTGGTTGCCAACCAGTGGATCCGCACGCCACCGTCGAAGTTCGTCCAGTCCATCCAGGTGCCCGGCGGCTTCGATGTCGCCGACGACGAGATCGTCCGCCGCGTCCAGCCGGGCGATCTGGTCGTGACGCAGGACATTCCGCTGGCGGCCTTCGCCATCGAGAAGGGCGCCCTGGCGCTGCATCCGCGTGGCGAGATGTTCACCCGCGACACCATCGCGGCACGGCTTTCCATGCGGAACTTCATGGAGGAACTGCGCGGCGCGGGGGTGAACACCGGCGGACCGGCAGCCATGCATCCGCGCGACCGGCAGAACTTCGCCAATGAGCTGGATACATGGCTTGCCAGGAGGGGGAAGGGCTAGAGGCCTGGATCGCGCACAAGCGTGCGCTCCTACGGGGCGTCTGGTTTCGCGCACATCGTGCGCTCCTACGGGATGCCTGATTCGCTTCTACGGGAGCTTTTGGAGAATCGCGCTGACCGTCTCGCTGGAGAAATGGAGTTCCTTCAGGGCTTCTTCCAGCGAGTCGCGGGAGTTGGCCTCACTCTCCACCTGCTCGCCGGGGCTGGCGGGCGACACGTGCACGTAGCGTTCGCCATCCTGGTACGCCGTGCCTTCATCTTTGAAGTTCTGCGTCGTCAGGACCTTGTACGTATGGTCGTTGGATTCCTTGACCGAGACCGAGCGGCCTTCGTGATCGCCTTCGTAAACCGTTTTCCAGGTTGCCGACATGAGTTCGTTCCCAGGACTGCACAACAGCGTGCGGTAGACATTGTGGCGAACCGACCGGACTGGAGAGTGTGAAGGCGCCCTTCCCCGGCGCCTGCCGTTCCATGTCTGACCAGCCAGCCGTCACTTGCCGGGTCGCCGCTCAGTCCTTGAGGTGGGCGCGGGCCGCCGCCACGCGGGCCATGCCGGCCCAGTCGATGTCACCGTCGCCCTGCGCCAGGGATTCGAGCAAGGTGTCGTGCAGCACGCTGGCCAGCGGCATCGGCACGCGCTCCGCTTCCGCGGCCGAGCGCGCCAGGCCCACGTCCTTGAAGCCCAGGCTGAGCTTGAAGCCGGCCGGGGCGTAGGTGTCACGAGCGATCTGGCCGCCGTAGTTCTTGAACACCGGCGCGGCGAACAGCGAATTGGACATGACATCGAGGAAGTCGGCGGCGCTCACTCCGTGGGCGCGGGTGAGCGCCGTGGCCTCGGCCATGCTCTCGATGGCGGCGCCGATCATGAAGTTGCCGCCGATCTTGACGATGGTCGCGCGGATCGGATCGTCGCCCATCGGCCAGACCTTCGCCGCCAGCAGCGCCAGCAGCGGCTGCACGGTGGCCACGGCCTCGGGCCTGCCCGACACGACGATGTTCAGTCCGCCCGCGGCGGCAACCTCCGGCCGGCCAAACACCGGGGCGGCCACGAAGCCCAGGCCACGCGTCTCGTGCGCATCCACCAGCTCGCGCGCCAGCGCCACCGAGATCGTCGCATGGTTCACATGGACGGCCCCGCGCGGCAACGCATCCAGCACACCGCCGTCGAACAGCACCTGGCGCACGGCGGCATCGTTGGCGAGCATGCCGTGGATGACGTCGGCACCCTCGGCTACCTCCGCCGGTTTGGATGCCACGTGGGCGCCCTGCTCCGCCAGCGGCCGGGCCGCCTCGGGCGAGCGGTTCCATACGGTGACCTTATGGCCACCCTTGACGAGGTTGGCGGCCATGGCGGCGCCCATGGCACCCAGGCCGATAAATCCGATACGCATGTCGCGCTCCTGTCAGACGGCCAGGCCGGCGGCATGGCCGCAGGCCCAGGCCCATTGGAAGTTGTAACCGCCCAGATGGCCGGTCACGTCGAGAACCTCCCCTACGAAATACAGCCCCGGATGTCTTTTCGACATCATGGTGGACGAAGAGATCTCGTCGGTATCCACGCCGCCCAGCGTGACCTCGGCGGTGCGATAGCCCTCCGTGCCGCTGGCCACGACGGGCCAGTCGGCCAGTTGCGCGCCGATGTCGTTCAGTTCGGCGGCGCGGTATTGCCGCATGGGCCGGTTGGGCAGCCCTATCTCGCACAGCCGCTCCGCCAGGCGCCGCGGCAGCAACGACGCCAGCACGGTTTTCAGCTCGGCCGCCGGGCGCTCGGCCTGTCCCTGGCGCAGCGCCTCAGCCGCATCGATGCCGGGCAACAGGTCGACGCGCAGGTCTGCCCCCGGCTCCCAGTACGAGGACACCTGCAGGATCGCCGGACCGCTCAGACCCCGATGGGTGAACAGCAGCGCATCGCGGAACGCGGCATCGCCCACCCGCGCTTCCACCGGCAGCGCCACGCCGGCCAGGCCATCGAAACGCTCCTGGTGCTTGCCGCTGAGGGTGAGCGGCACCAGCCCCGCACGCACCGGCAGCACCCGGTGGCCGAACTGCTTCGCCACCTGGTAGCCGAAACCCGTGGCGCCCAGGCTGGGGATGGACAAGCCGCCGGTGGCGACAACCAGCGATGCCGCGCGCACCGCCCCCAGCGGCGTGTCACAGGCGAAGCCGCCCTCCACCGCGCGCAGGCGCGACACCCCGCAGCCGGTCTCCACGCGTACACCCGCCGCCGCGCATTCGTCCAACAGCATGCGCACGATCAGCTTGGACGACTCGTCGCAGAACAGCTGCCCCGGCGATTTCTCGTGCCAGGCGATGCGATGCCGGTCGACCATCGCGATGAAATCCCACGGCGTATAGCGCGCCAGTGCGGACTTGCAGAAATGCGGGTTGGCCGAGAGGAAGTTGGCGGGCGTGGTAGCCGTGTTGGTGAAATTACAGCGCCCGCCTCCGGACATCAGGATCTTCTTGCCCGCCCGATTGGCGTGATCCACCACCAGCACGCGCCGGCCACGGCCACCGGCGATGATGGCCGTCATCAGTCCCGCCGCGCCCGCCCCGATGACGAGGACGTCATATTCCATGGTGCTTCCCGTCGTGCAAACGCACATGGTAGCGCCCTCGCGTAAACTGGGGCATCGCCCCCTTCGACAAGGACCCCGCCATGCCCTCCTTCGACATCATCTCGGAAGTCGATAAGCACGAACTCGTCAACGCCCTGGACCAGGCCAACCGCGAGGTCACCACCCGCTTCGACCTGAAAGGTACCTCCGCGAAGATCGAGCAGGAAGAAAACGTCCTGACCCTGCGCGCCGACAACGAATTCCAGATCAGCCAGGTGATGGACATTCTTCGCGCCCGTCTCTCCGCCCGTCAGATCGACGTACGCGCCATGGACGTCGGCAAGGTCGAGACCAACCTCGCCGAGGCGCGCCAGAAGGTGACCATCAAGCAGGGCCTGGAGCAGAAGGTCGCCAAGACGATCATCGCGAAGATCAAGGAAGCCAAGCTGAAGGTCGAGGCGCAGATCAACGCGGAGAAGATCCGTGTCACCGGCAAGAAGCGCGACGATTTGCAGGCGGCCATGGCGCTGCTGCGCAAGGCCGATGTGGAAGTGCCGTTGCAGTTCGATAATTTTCGGGATTGATGGTGGCTTTGGGTCTTTGGGTCTTTGGAGAGTTGGAGCAAGAGCCGGCGGGTGCCACCCTCGTGGCCACGCCTGCGGCGACCCGTCAATGAAAGCCGCTCCGCGGCCATGTATTGATTGCCCTTCGGGCCGGGTCGGGCTTCGAACGGGGGTTTTCGACTCGACATCCTGTCTCGCGAAAACGGCCGGCCGTCCTGGCCGGCCCCCTTCGGGCCTGATCCGTTCGAATCCCTCGCCTGCGGCTACCGGCCACGAGGGTGGCACCCGCCGGCTCTTTCCAACACTGAGGTTGCGTGTGGGGAGATCGCAGAGCCGGGTTTCGCTTCGTGGCTGGGAACGCTCGCTTGCCTGTTGCTCATGGCCTCGGTCGCCTTAGATACGTCAAGGGTTCGCGCACGTGCGTGCGCTCCTACCCCCAAGCCGGCAGATCATGCGTTGGATACGCCACAACCTGTCCTACCCCTGGGGTAGGAGCCCACGATGTGGCGAAAAACCAACGAAGCGCTGACGCCCTACCCTGCACGTCTGCGGACGCTCGCGTAACAACCTGCCTCAATCTTCGAAGAGCCGGCGGGTAGCACCCTCGTGGCCGGTAGCCGCAGGCGAGGGCTTCGAACGGACAAGGCCGCGCAGCGGGGCCGGCCAGGACGGCCGGTCGTTTCCGCTGAGACAGGATGTCGAATCGGAAACCCCCGTTCGAAGCCCGACCCGGATATGGCGCGGGTAGGAGCGCACGATGTGCGCGAGCCAGATACACGGCCGCGACAGCGGCCCTTCCTCAGCGGGTCGCCGTAGGCGTGGCCGCGAGGGGGCTATCCGCCGGCTTTTGCTCGAGGAATTCGGCTTACCGCTTCACCGCTTTGTTGGTTTTCGCGCACATCGTGCGCTCCTACCGGCACGTCGTGCGTTTCTACCGGTACATTCTGCGGTCCTAACGGGCTTAGAGGCTGGCGATGCGACTGCGGTTGCGGCCGTCGTTCTTTGCTTCGTAGAGCGCCTCGTCGGCGCGGCCCAGCAGGGAATTGAGCGACTCGGGTGCACGCCACATGGCGACGCCCGCGCTCACCGTGATGCGGATGCGGTAGTCGCCGTGCACGATGGTCATCGCGCCCAGCGCGTGGCGCACGCGCTCGGTGATGTCCAGTGCGTGCTCGGCCAGGGCGCCCGGCAGGCAGAGGATGAACTCCTCGCCGCCGAAGCGGCCGGCCAGGTCGTCGGCACGGCACATCGACGAGATCACCCGCATCGTCTCGCGGATCACCGTGTCGCCGGCCAGGTGGCCGAACGTGTCGTTCACCGTCTTGAAGTCGTCGATGTCCAGCAACACCATGCTGAACGGGATGCCGTCGCTCGCGGCGCCCTGGCGCACGCGCTCAGCCTGTTCGAGGAAGCGGCGGCGGTTGAGCGAGCCGGTCAGCTCGTCGGTACCGGCGAGGTGGTCGAGCCGTTCGTTCGCGGCCTTGAGGTCGCGCGTGCGCGCATCGACCTGCACCTGTAACAGCTCGGCACGACGACGCAGGTAGAGCGTGCGCAGGTGGACCAGGCCGAAGAATGCCACCACGCCCAGCGCCACCCCGAAAGCCAGCGTCCACAGGCTTTCGTACCAGCGCGGCACCACGGTCACGTGGATGGAGGATTCCACCGTGCGGGCATCCAGCCCGCGCATCGTCGCGCGCAGGCGCAGCGTGTAGTTGCCGCTGGCGAGGTTGGTGTAGATCGCGCTGGGCGGCAGCCCGCGGGCCACCTCGTTCCAGCCGCTGTCCGCGTCGTCCATGCGGTAGGCGTAGTGGGTCTCCGCGGGTGCGCGGAAATCCAGCAGGGCGAAGTCCACGCGCAGGTTGCGGCCGTCGCCGTCGAGGCTGACGCTGCCGCCGTCACCCGGCAGGTCGGCCAGGGGCAGCGACTTGTCGTTGACCGTCACCTGGGTGATCGCCAGGCGCGGCGGTGCCACCCGCGGCGCCACCCAGTAGGGACGGATCACCGTGAGGCCGCCCAGGCCGCCGAACATCAGCTCGCCGCCCGGCGCCTCCGCGGCGGCACGGTGGATGTAGCTGGGAATGCGCAGGCCGTCGCGGATACCCAGGTCGGCCACCCGGTGGGTATGGGCATCCACCATGGCCACGCCATTGGCCATCGATGCCCAGACCCGGTCGTCGTGGTCGATCAGCAAGGCGTTGATCTTGGTGTTGACCAGGCCCTCGCGCGCGCCGATCACGCCGAAGCGGAACGGGCCGCCCGGCTTGAAATCGTCGACATAGGCAATGCCGCCGAAGGTGCCCAGCCACAATCGGTGATGCGAATCGAACGCCACCGAGCCGGTGTAGTCGTGCGGCAGGCTGGTGGGGTCCGCCGGATCGTGGTGCAGGTTCACGAAGCCCGGCTTGCCGTCGTAGGCGATGCTGATGCCGCTGATGGTCGAGAACCACCACGCGCCGGGCATGCGCGTGATGTAGCGCACCTGGTCGCCGACGAGGCTGCTCGGATCGCCGTCGTCGTGGCGCATCTGCACCAGGGTGCCCTTGACCGTGTCGTAACGGAACAGGCCGTCGTAACCGCCGATCAGGATGTCGTTGCCGTCGCGCTGCATCGACAGGATCAGCTTGCCGTCCAGGCTCGGGATCACCGAGCTGGTCATGGCGAAGGTCTCCGGATCGATCCGCGAAATGCCTTGCGCGCCCGCCCAGATGGCACCGTCAGGCGCCACGACGAAGGCCTGCACGTCGCGCTCCGCCTGCTCGCCAGCCAGTTGCAGGTGGCGCATGCCGCCCTTGCCCAAATCGAGCACGTCGATACGCCCCATGCCCAGCCCCAGCCAGACCCGGCCGCGCGGGTCGACGAACACCGAATGCACGTTGGCGTTGGAGAGCGTGTGGGTTTCCAGCGGCGAGGGCAGCACGGAGAACACCGCGCGCCCGTGGGGGTCGTAGCGCGCCGCGCCGAGTTCGGTCGCGACCCAGATGTTTCCCGAGGCGTCCTGCAGGATGTCGCGCGTGATGTCGCCGGGCAACGACGAGGGCATGGCGGCATCGTGGGCCAGCGGACGCACGCGTCCCGTCACGGTGTCGTAGGTGACGACACCCGCGCCGTCCGTCGCCGCCCAGAGCACGCCCTGCGGTGTCTCGTGAAAGGCGCGCACGGTGCGCCGGCGGGCCACGCTGTCCTTGCCGGACAAGCCGGGCACGCGGTGCGCCTTGCCGTCCGCATCGACGTAGATGGCGCCGGACTGCCCCGTGCCTATCCAGAGGTTGCGCTTGGCATCGGGCAGCAACGCCCAGACCTGGTCGTGCAGGATCTCGTCGATGGCCGGGTCGGTCGACACGACGCGCTCGAAGTGGCCGCCGGGACGACGCACGAACAGGCCATTGTCCGCACCCGCCCAGAGGTTGCCCACGGCGTCCTCGGCCACCACGAAGGTACGCGGCCGCATGTCCTTCTCGTCGCCGGGCTGTCCCGAGACGTGTTCGATGCGGCCCCGGGCAACGTCGATGCGGTCGATGCCGCCTTCCGTGGCCACCCAGTACACACCGTGCTCGCGCGCCGGGGCGATCGAGAAGATCTTCGCGTGCGACGTGCCGCCGGGGCCCACGGGATAGACATGGAAGCGCATGGTCTGCGGATCGAACCGCACCAGGCCGCCGGTGTTGGTGCCGATCAGCAGGCCGCCGTCGTCCAGCGGCACCAGGGCGCGGACGTAGGCATCCGGCAGCACGGCGCCCGCATACGCATCGGGCTCCTGGCCGAACACCTGCATGCGGTAACCGTCGTAGCGCACCAGGCCACCGAACGTACCGATCCAGATCAGGCCGCGCTTGTCCTGCACGATGGCCGTGGTGGTGGAGTGCGGCAGACCGTCCGCCACGCCGACGGTGTCGAACCATGCGGTCTCGTACACCGCCCAGGGATCGACCCCGGCGGTGGGCACGGCCGGCGCCACCTCCGCGGCCATGACCGCGGTGACGAACCACGCCAGCCCGACCGCGAGGACCGCAAGGCGGGCTCGAAGGCGCGAGGGGCGCACGGGCCGGGAAGCGCGCTCAGCCGGCATGGGCCATCGTCGGATCGAGGTAATGACTGAAGGCGTCGGCGGTCATCGGACGGGCGAAGAAGTAGCCCTGGCCGATGTCGCACCCGAGTTCGCGCAGCCAGTCGGCCTGTGCCTCGGTTTCCACGCCTTCGGCGATGGTGCGCATGTTGAGCTTCCGGGCCAGCCCGACGATCGCCTCGGTGATCTCGCGGTCGGCCAGGTTGAGGGTGCTGCCACGCACGAACGACTGGTCGATCTTGATGGTGCCCACGGGCAGTTCGCGCAGGTGGCCCAGGTTCCAGTAGCCCGCGCCGAAGTCGTCGATCAGCAGGTCGAAACCGTGGGAGCGCAGCTTGACCAGCTGGCGCAGGGTTTCTTCCGGCTGGCGCATGGCTGTGGATTCGGTGAGTTCGAAGCGGATCCGGCCCGGATCCACGCCGTAGGAACGTACGACACGGTGCAGCGTCTCGACGAAGGCCGGTCGGGTCAGCTCGTGCATGGAGAGGTTGATCGCCACGTAATCCACCGCGATGCCGGCCGCGTCCCAGGCCTTCACCTGGGTCAGCACTGCGCGCAGCACGTATTCGCCCAGGGCGTGGATCAGGCCGGAGCGCTCCGCCACCGCCACGAACACGGCCGGTGGCACCTGCCCCCGCACGGGGTGCTTCCAGCGTGCCAGCGCTTCCACGCCGGCCAGCGTGCCGTCGCGCAGGTGACGCTTGGGCTGGTACTCCAGGCTGAGGTTGCCCTGTTGCAGGGCCTCACGCAGTTCCACCGTCAGCGCGACGCGTTCGCGGGCCTGCTCGAGCATGCCTTCCTCGTAGAAACGGAAGTCGGCCTTGCCGGTTTCCTTCACCGCATACATCGCGGCGTCCGCGTTGCGGATAAGCATCTGGGCGACGGTGCCGTCCTTGGGCGCCACGGCGACGCCGATGCTGGGGCTGACCGCCACGAACTGGCCGGCGACGCTGACCGGCTGCGACACCAGGTCGAGCACCTTGCGACAGACACGCACGAGGTTTTCCATGCCGCCATAGGCCTGCACCACCACCACGAACTCGTCGCCGCCGAAGCGCGACACCGTGTCGCGTTCGCGCACGCTGCTGCGCAGGCTGCTGGCGACGGCCTGCAGGAAAGCGTCGCCGGCCTCGTGGCCCAACGTGTCGTTGATGGACTTGAAGCCGTCCAGGTCGATGAACATCACGGCGAGCGCCTCGTCGGAGGACGTCGCCAGGGCCCGCTCGAGCGTCTGCAGCAGGTAGGCGCGATTGGGCAGCCCGGTCAGGGTGTCGTGGTAGGCGCGGAACGCCAGTGCGCGGCGCGCCTGCTCGCGGGGATCGCCCAGCCGGCTGCGCAACCGCACGCGCTGGCTGGCCAGCCACGCGATGACGACGGAGGCCAGGACAACCACGACGACCAGCGAGACGAGCCAGCCCAGTCCCGCGCCGGCGGTGCCAAAACCGGTGCAGTGACCACCCTCGCCCGAACCCGTGAGGGTCCAGCGGGCACACCGCGAAGCGACCCCGTGAAGGCCGCCCTCGACACTACGATGGCTCAGCACACTTTGCTCCGGCCCGGACGTCGCCGGGATGTCCCGGTGGCCGACGCAAGACGCGCCGGGCCGGGGATGTTCTTCGAATACGAAACAAGTACGCCCGGGTACCCGGAGAGACACAAGGCGCAAAACGACTTCTCCCTAGGTGTAACGGCCACCAACGCCCCCGCCTTTAGCCCCGATCTGCCGAATGATGATGGACCGGCGAAAAAACGCAATGCACCCTTAGGCGTGCGCTTCCGAAAACGCGCACGATCGCGATTTATTGCCCCTTGGCCGACAGGTAGCGGTCGAACCACGACAGCGCCCGGGCGACCACGTCACGCCGGTTTTCTTCGCGCGCGAAGCCATGCCCTTCACCCGGGTAGACCACCAGCGAGGTGGGCACGCCCTGCGCGCGCAGCGCGTGCCAGAACTCGAACGACTGCGGTGCCGGCGTTTCGGCGTCGCGTTCGCCCACGACGATCAGCGTGGGCGTCTTCACCTGCTTGATGAAGTTGATCGCGGAACTCTTTGCATAGACGCCGGGATCGTCGTACACCGAGGCGCCGAAGTAAGGCGTCATCCACTGGTCGATCAGGTTCTGCCCGTAGTAGCTCTGCCAGTTGGAGATACCGGCGCCGGCCACCGCCGCACGGAAGCGGTTGGTCTGGGTCACGCCGAACATCGTCATGAAGCCGCCGTAGCTCCAGCCGGTGAGGCCCAGGCGCTTGTCGTCCACCGGGTGGTCCTTCTCGATCGCATCGACCCCGGCAAGGATGTCGCGCAGGTCGCCGTAGCCGAAATCCTTACGGTTGGCCTGGACGAAGGCCTCGCCCTGGCCGTAGCTGCCGCGCGGGTTGGGCATGAAGACGAAATAGCCCAGGGCCGACAGCGGCGCGCCGCCGTAGCCTACGCCGGGCCAGCGCGGCATGACCGATGCGGCCGGGCCACCGTGCACCGCGACGATCATGCCGTAGCGTTTGGCCGGATCGTAATGCGCCGGATACAGCAGCCAGCCCTGCACGTCGTGGCCCTCGAAGGTCCAGGAGATCGACTCGGCCTTGCCCCAGGACGGCTTCAGCCCGGCGTTGAACGCCGTCACCGCCACCGGCGCCTGTCCGCCGGCCAGGTCGGCCACGTGCACTTCGTAGGGTTGCTCGAACGAGCTGGCAATGAAGGCCGCATGCGTGGCCGCCGCATCCAGCGACACGGACATCGACAGACGGCCATCGCCGATCGACATCGGCAGATCGAACAGACGGGTAGCCGATGCCGCGCCGGTAGCCGGCAGGGCATAGCGCGACAGTCGGGCCGACCCGGCGGCCACCTCGTCGACCAGCAGCTGGTCGTTCGCCGTCCAGGCATACCAGGCCGGGGTGGTATGGATATCCGGGGTGACGTCCAGCGGGGCGGCGCCGCCGGCGGACGGTACGGTCCAGATGTCGCCGCCGGTGGAGCCCTGATCGCTCATGAGGCCGCCGATGAAGGCAAGGCGCAAGCCGTCCGGCGAGAAGCGCGGCACGGCGATCTGCAAGCCCTTGAGCGCACCGGTGAGCTTCGTGGTGTCCACCACCACGTCGGCCTTGGCGCCCGCCCGGCTGGGCTGGACATACAGCTTCGCCACCCACCAGTTATTGTCGCCCGGCGGCTCGGCGGCGACATAGGCCACCCGGTCACCCGCTTCGGAGAACGCGAACTCGTAGACGTGCAGACCGGCGGGCGTCAGCACGTGGACCTCGCCTCCCGTGGCGTCCACGGTGGCCATCTGCTGGATCTCGATGCCCTCGACGCCGACTTCGCCCAGCTGCGGCTTGGCCGCGGCCGTGGCGCTGGCCTGGCGGGTGGCGTTGGGCACGTAGAGGAAGCCGAGCTGCTTGCCGTCCGGACGCCAGGTGAGGCTGTCCACATAGCCGGTGAGGTGGGTGAGCCGCTGTGGCGCGGCCTTGCGCGAGGTATCGACGACATAGATGTCGTTCTGCTTGCCCTCCCCCACGCCCGGGCCCTTGCCCGCGCAGTCGGAGAGGAAAGCCAGCCGACGCGAGTCGGCGGCCCAGGCCACGCCGACCTCGCTGCACCCCTTGGACGCGGTGATCCGGTGCGCGTGGTGGCCCTGGGCATCGGCGATCTCGATCACCGGCTTGCCGTCGGTCTTGACCGCCCAGGCCAGTTGCTTGCCATCGGGCGACAGCGCGACGGACTCGATGGTGCGGACCTTGCCCAGCGCGTCCAGGATGCTGGCGATCCGCGCATCGGTGGGCGACGCCGCCTTCTTGCCCGGCGCAGAGGCGGTATCGGCGGCGTCGGCGGAACCGGCATGGACGATGGCAAGGGCCAGGGCGGCGGCGATCCACTTCGTGCGCATGCGATTACCCGGTCTGTGAGTTAAACGTGAAAACTATCACGACACCCATCCACGGGGGTAGGCATGCCCCTACGTGACGCGCTCAACCTCGCAGCAGATGGGCGTACTCGGGATGACGTTTGAACCAGGTGTCGGCGTAAGAACAGGCGGGAACGATCTTCCAATGCCTGCCCTCGGCAAAGCGCACGGCGAACAGCGTCAACGCCGCCGCGATGCCGCGCCCGCCCACCGGCGAGGGAACGCCCGTATGGGTGATGGTCATGGCGTCGCCTTCCAGGCGGTATTCCACCTCGCAGGTGTGCCCGTCGACCACGGCGGTGAATACCTGGTTGGCGGCATCGTGGGTAATGGCCAGTGGCTGGGCGGTGTCGCTCATTGCATACTCCGGACGGAAAAAGGTGCCGACACTTTCGCACTCCGTGGATGGGCGTGGCGTTAAGGTCGCGCCCCACTGGCCAGGCCACAGGATCGACACGCGCGTGCTCATCATTCATGAACACGGCCGCAAGGCGGCCATCCACTGGACGACCGGCATGGACGTGCCCCGGGCGCCGCTGTGGATCGACCTGCTCGACCCCAGCGACGACGAACGCCGATGCGCCGGGGCGATCTCCGGACTGCGCGTGCCCGACCGCGGCGATGTGGATAACCTGGCCCTGTCCAGCCGCATCCGTACCGACGACGACGCCATGTACCTGTCCATCCCCTACTTCGCCGACGTGGATCACGCCGCGCGCGACGGTGGGGGACATCAGCCGTCGCCGCTCGGCATCGTGGTAACCGGTCGCCTGCTGATGACCCTGCGTTTCCACGATTCCCCCGCCTTCGACCTGGCCAGCCGCAGTTGCGACGAGCAGCGCTGGGAATCCAGCGGCGACGTGCTGGCCACGTTGATCGAAGCCATCGTGAACCTGGCGGCCAAGCGGATGGAAGACGTTTCGGCCGACCTGAAGAAACTCTCCGACCGCGTCTTCACCACCGAGCGGCTGGGCACCCCGGCCCTGCGCGACTGCATGCTGGAGGTGGGACGGCTGGAAGGCGAGCAGGCGCGCAATCGTTCCTCGATGCTGGGCGTGCAGCGCATCGTGTCGTTCGTGCGGGCCAAGCAGCCGGAATGGATGTCCGACCAGGTGGAAGTGCGGCTGCGCGTGGTCGACCACGACCTGCGCACGCTGGACGAATTCGACGACCAGCTGACCAACAAGCTGCAGTTCCTGCTGGACGCCAGCCTGGGTTTCATCAGCACCGACCAGAACCATGTGATGAAGGTGCTGACCGTGACCTCGGTGGCGACCATTCCGCCGGTGATCCTGGCCGGCGTGTGGGGCATGAATTTCAAGCACATGCCGGAACTGGACTGGACGTTCGGCTATCCCATGGCCATCGGGATCATCCTGCTCAGCATGCTGCTGCCCGTGCTGTTCTTCAAATGGCGCGGGTGGCTCGAGGGCGACTGAGCCCGACACACCCCGCCATTAACCCAGGCCGCTCTCCATGTGAAGACGTCAAGACGGACCCTCGTCACACTTTCACGCATCGGGCCTGTTTTTACTCTAAAGTTTGCGGCTTGGGTGCCGTTATCCCTCCCTGAGGATAAGCCCGGTATCAGCCGGTCGGACGACACGGGGCGCCGTCAGGCTGCCCGACTCGGGGGAGGATGTGCTCGGTGCCAGTCAGTAACCACCATCGCGGACACCACGTCGCGCCGCGGGATACCCCATGAGGACACCCTGGCACGCCCTCGCGGGCGGCTTTCCCGAGACGCGCCTGCTGGCTTCGGTGGCGGAGTTCACCCACCATCGCGACATCGACGCACTGGACCACAGCCTGGTGCTCTCCCTGGCCGAACTGGTGCCCGTCAACAGCGTGACGCTGTGCAAGCGCGGCGAAAGCCTGCAACAGCCGATCGAATCGATGGTGGTGTGCTCGCGGAAAACCGAAGGCGGTTTCGTCGTCGACGCCCTGGAGCCCCCGCGCGAGGGCGACCCTGTCGACAGCATCGTGTGCGCCATGGAAACGCTGGAAGTCGTCAGCGACATAACCGACACCGGCGACTGCCGCCTGGTGATTCCCATCCAGCGTGACTCCTCGGCCATCGGTGCGCTGATGCTGGAGGCGAACGATTCACTCGACGCCGTGCGCGTCATGATCGAAGGCTTCGCCCGTATCTACGGCAACTACATCGCCCTGCTCAACGAGAGCGAGCGCGACAAGCTCACCGGGTTATACAACCGCCGCAGCTTCGAACAGCGCCTGCGCCGCCTGCTCAAGCTCAGCCGCCAGCGAGCCCGGGCCGCGGTGGGTGGCGAGGACGAGCGTCGTGGCCGCGACGACGACAGCAAGATCTACCTCGCGATCCTGGACATCGACCATTTCAAGCGGATCAACGACACCTACGGCCATGTCTACGGTGACGAAGTCATCCTGATGCTGGCCCAGTTGATGCGCGCCAGCTTCCGCCAGAGCGACGTTCTGTTCCGCTTCGGCGGCGAGGAATTCGTGATGCTGATCGCCGCGGAAAACGAAAACGTGGCGCACTATGCGCTGGATCGTTTCCGCCAGTTCATCGCCGACCACGCGTTCCCGCAGGTCGGCCATGTGACCGTCAGCATCGGCTACGCGCGGATCACCGAGAACGACTACCCCGAGATCGTGCTCGACCGGGCCGACAAGGCGCTCTACTTCGCCAAGGAAAACGGCCGCAACGGCTTGCACGGCTACGAAAGCCTGGCCGAACGGGGCCAGCTGGCACCGCCGGCGGCGCTGGGCAGTATCGACCTGTTCTGACTAGGGCACCACACCGCAGGCGATACGCGCACCGCCACCGCCCAGCGCTTCCGGCTGGTCGGCGTAGTTGTCGCCGCCGGCGTGGATCATCAGGGCATGGCCCTTGAGCGTGGCCAGCGAGCTGAGGTGCGGCGCGGTGACCGGCGTGGTGTCGGTGCCATCGGCGCCCACGTCGATGCGCGGCAGGTCGCCCTCATGGCCCATGGCCTCCGGGCCCGCGTGCTTGCCGGTCTTCGCCGGATCGTAGTGGCCGCCGGCGGCCAGCGCGGCGCCCTTCTTGCCATCCTTCTCGCCCGGATCGCAGCTCGGCTTCTCGTGCAGGTGGAATCCGTGCTGACCCGGCGGCAGGCCCTTCAGGTTCGGCGTGAATACCAGGCCCTTCGCGCTTTCGGTCACGGTCACCGTACCGACCGACGCACCGGCACCCTGCGCCGTGACGGCGGTCAGCGGCACGACGAGGCTTTTGTCCGCGGCATGCGCGGCGGCGCACGCGACCAGGCCGGCAACAACGATGGCGATCTTCTTCATGGCGCACTCCTTGGGTTCGGGACCTTCCAAGGGATAGTGCACCCGGCGTGGAGAGAGCGTCCACGCCGGCACCGCGTGACCCCTAGGCCGCCACTCATTCGCCGAACATCCGCACCCGGTCCTGGTCGTCGAGCGCGCGCCACTCGCCCACCGGCAGGTCGTCGAGCGACAAGCCACCGAGCGTGGTCCGTTCCAGGGCCGCGACATGGTTGCCCACCGCCGCGAACATGCGGCGCACCTGGTGGTAACGGCCTTCCGTGAGCGTCAGGCGGGCCCGCCGCGGGCCGAGCACGTCCAGCGTCGCCGGCAGCAGGGGGTCGGTCTCACCCTCCAGCATCAGGATACCGGCCGCGAAGATCGCGGCTTCATCGCCACGCAGGTCCTCGGCCAGCGTGGCCTCGTAGACCTTCGCCAGCGAAGCCTTGGGCGAGATGATCCGGTGCAGCAACGGGCCGTCGTCGGTGAACAGCAGCAGCCCCGAGGTGTCGCGATCCAGTCGCCCCACCGTCGACAACACCGGGTTGCGCAGTGCGAAGCGCGGCGGCAGCAGGTCGTAGACCAGGCGTCCGACGTCCTTGCGCGAGCAGGTATAGCCGGTGGGCTTGTTGAGCATCAGCAGCAGGCCCTGCGGCGGATCCAGTGGCTGGCCCTCGAAACGGATCTGGCCGTGTTCCATCTTGTCGTCGGCGTACAGCACCTCGCCGTCGGCGTCGGTGACCGCGCCCTCACGGAACAGGGCGGCGACCTGCTTGCGACTGCCATAACCAAGATTCGCCAACAGGCGGACGAGTTTCATCGACGGGGCTCCTGTGCTTCGATGACTTTGAAGCCGTCGCTGTCGACGACCCTGTGGACGCGGGCAAACGCCGCGTCGAGTGCCGCCTCGTAGGCGAGGTGGCGATTGGCGACCATCCAGAACCGGCCGGTGGGCGCGAGGCCCCGCGCCGCGGCCGCGATGAACGCGCGGCCGAGTTCCGGCTGGTCCGCGCGTCCCTGGTGGAACGGCGGGTTGGACACGATCACGTCGTAACCGGGGGCGATGCCGTGGGTCACGTCGGCCCACTGCACGGACGTGGCGACGTCACGGCCCGCATGGCCCACGGCCGCGGCAAGGTTGGCGCTGGCCGGCGCAAGGGCCCGGCCTTCGGCTTCGTAGAGATCCGCGGCGACGATGCCCGGGCAGCGCTCGATGGCGGCGCACGCGAGATAGCCGAAACCGGCACCCAGATCGGCCAGCCGCCCCCGCAGGTCCACCGGCAAGGCCGCGGCCAGCAGCGACGAGGCGGCGTCGACGCGGTCCCACGCGAACAGCCCGCGCCGGCTGAGGAAACGCCCGCCCTCGATGGCCGTGGGTGCGTCCAGCGCCAGCCACGCTTCGTGCAGCACCGGGTCGGGCGTGCTGCCGGGCCGGGTCCAGAACACCCGGCACTTGTGCTTCGACAGCTGGCCATCGAGGCCGGCCAGGGCCGACAGGTCGCCTTCGGCCGTCTTCGCGCCTTCGCTGTTGGGCACGGCGGCCACCACGATGCCGTCGCTGCCGGCGCACGCCAGCGCCTGGGCGAACAACGCGCGGGTTTCCTCGCGTTGCCGGGTGGGCAGCACCATGACGACGCGGAAACGCCCTGCGGGCGGTTCGGCCACGACCTCGAAGCCGGAGCGCGCCAGCGCGTCGGCGGCCGGCTTGAACGACTGCTGCATGACCCACCCGGGACGGCGATGCTCACGCAGGGCGAAGCCGTCGCGGGCGCGCAGCATCAACAGACGCCCGTCGTCCGGCCAGCGCAACGCGCCCGTGGCGAACGGGACGAAAAGCGCCTCCAGGGCGGCTTCGGATGCGGTTCCGGCGGACAACGCCATGGACCTCGGCAGGGTGGATGACCGCCGATTCTAGCGCGAGCGGCCGCGCTCAGCTGCTGCAGGAGAGCATCGAGCAACCCACCCGGTCGCGGGCCCAGTCGGGACGACGAGCCGCAAAGTGCTCGCGCCCCGGCTGCTCGTCGTAGGGACGACGCAGCGTGTCGAGCAACGCGTGCACGCCGCTGTCGTCGCCTTGCTCCGCACGATCGATCGCCTCCTGGGCGAGGTAGTTGCGCAGCACGTAGCGCGGATTGCTTGCGTGCATCAGCGCCATGCGCTCGACCGGCGACGCGCCGTCGTCGCGCAGGCGGGCGGCATAGCGACGCAACCAAAGCAGCAGGGCCGGCTCGACGGCGGCGCAACGGGCGTCGTCGTAGAACGCCTCCGCCACCGTGTCGACGGACGGTGCTTCGAGGTCCAGCGCCGCCAGCGCGCGGTAGAAGATGGTCATGTCCATCTCACCTGCGGCCAGCAGGCCACGCAGGTCCGCGACCAGGCTGTCGTCATCCTCCCGCGCCTGCGCCAGACCGAGCTTGGCGCGCGAGAAGGCCGCATCGGTGGCCTCGAACACCTCCACATAGCGCGCCAGCCCGGCCTGCAAGGCGTCGGTGTCCGCGAACAGCGGCGCCAATGCCTGGGCCAGGCGTTGCAGGTTCCAGTACGCCACCTGCGGCTGCTGGCCGAACCGGTAGCGCCGATGCGCGCGATCGGTGGTGTTGGGCGTCCAGTCCGGATCGAAGTTGTCCACCCACCCGTACGGGCCGTAGTCGATGGTCAGGCCGAGGATGGACAGGTTGTCGGTATTCATCACGCCATGGACGAAGCCCACGCGCATCCAGTGCGCGACCAGCCGTGCGGTGCGCTCGCACACCTCGGCGAAGAACGCGCCATGGCGATCGGCCTCCGGCAACGCCGCGATCGCCGGGAAATGCGTGCGCACGGTGAAGTCCACCAGCTGGCGCAACAGGCCCGTGTCGTTGCGCGACGACGGCAGCTCGTACGAGCCGAAGCGCAGGAAGGACGGTGCCACGCGGCAGACGATGGCGCCCGGCTCCAGGGCCGGGTGGCCGTCGTACATGACATCGCGCAGCACTTGGTCACCGGTGCCCAGCAGGCACAGGGCCCGCGTCGTCGGCACGCCCAGGTGGTGCATGGCCTCGCTGCACAGGAACTCGCGGATGGACGAGCGCAGCACGGCTCGCCCGTCGGCGCCACGTGAATACGGCGTGCGGCCGGCCCCCTTGAGCTGCAGCTCCTGCCGGCCGTGATGCGCCGTCAGTACCTCGCCCAGCCCGATCGCCCGCCCGTCGCCCAGCTGGCCGGCCCAGTGGCCGAACTGGTGACCGCCGTAGGCCATGGCGTAGCCACGCATGCCCGGCCAGGTCGCGTTGCCGGAGAACACCTGGGCGAAGTCCGGCGCGGCGGGATCGATGCCGAGCATGGCAGCAACGTCGTCGGCGACCGCGACCACCCGGGGCGCCGCCACCGGGGTGGGGTCCACCCAGGAATACGCCGCACCTTCCACCTGGCGCGGCACGTTGTGGGTGTCCGGGTCGGCCGGCAGGTCGCGGACGAAGGCGTTGTCGAAACGGAGGGCTGTCATCGGCGAGGGGGGCTGACGCGTTGAAGGGTCACTTCAATATCCGGTCGGCAGGGCGCGTTACAAGGCGTAGGGTCCGCACAAGGTCCCGATGCCGCACGAGCCGACCGACTCGTGCACACTAGCGCCCCGCCCTCCCCGTCCTGGATTCCATGCGTCCGACCCGCGCCCTGGCCAGCCTGCTCGCCGCCTCCCTGGCCTCCGCCGCGTGGGCCGGGCCGTTGGCTGTGCCGCGCAGCGACAAGACGCTGGTGGAAATCGTGAATGCAACCATGGGCACGCTGCCGAACGCCGTGGATGCCCTGTCGCGCAAGCTGCCCGGCGGCCTGCACGCGACGGCGGACGCGCCGCCCCAGATCGTCCGCAGCCAGCCGTTCGTCACGCGCGACGGTTACCGGGTGAGTGCGTTCGAGGCCCGCGGATTCAACGAGGGCGGCGACGTGGCGATGGCCCGCTTCACCTCCATCCAGCTCGAACAGCGGCCGTGCTTTCCGCGCGCGGACCTGGCGGAGGCCTTCCACGCCACCGCCTCGGAAACCACCCTGCCGACGGCGCCGTCCATGCTGCCCAACCGTTACACGGTGCTGCAGATGCCCTGGGGGCGTCTGTCGTTCGGCAGTTCGCAGGAAAGCGGCGGCTGCGTCATCGCCATCGTCGGCGATGCCACCGGGGGCGTATCCGGCGCGCGCATGCCGCTGCCGTTGCCCCAGCCCACCAGCGTGCCCGGCATGCCCGACCTGCGCCGCACGTGGCCGATGCCCGCGGATGCCTATTCCCGCGAAAGCACCGCGGCGGGTGCCGGAAACGACTGCGCCATGTGCTCGATGCCGTCCTCGGGCACCGCCGCCGAGAACAGGTAACCCTGCAGTTCGTCACAGCCGGCTTCGCAAAGGAACGCGCGCTGCTGCTCGGTCTCGACGCCCTCGGCCACCACACACAGGCCCAACGCAGCGCCCAGGTTGGACACGGCACGCACGATCGCCGCGGAATCCTCCGCCGTCGGTGCCATCTGCACGAACGAACGGTCGATCTTGACCTTGTCCACATCGAGGTCTTTCAGCAGGGTGAGGCTGGAATAGCCGGTTCCGAAGTCGTCCAGCGACACGCGCACGCCCACGCCACGCAACTGCCGGAGCAGACCGACCGCGAGGCCGTCGGCGTGGACGATCGCACTCTCGGTGATTTCCAGCTCCAGGCGCTGCGCCGGCAACCCTGATTCGCGCAACACGCGCAGCACCATCGCGGCGAAGTTGTCGTCGCGCAATTGCACCGCGCTGACGTTCACGGCCACGAACAGATCCGGCAGACGGGCCACGCGCGCGCAGGCCGTGCGCAGCATCCACTCGCCCAGGCGATCGATCAGTCCGGTTTCTTCCGCCACGGGGATGAACTGCACCGGCGGGATCTCGCCCAGCCGTGGATGCTGCCACCGCGCCAGCGCTTCCAGGCCGATCAGCTTGCCGTCGCTGGCACGAACCATCGGCTGGTAATGGCAACTCAGGCCCTCGCCGCTGACCAGGGCATCGTCCAGCAGCCGTTCCACATCGCGACGGTGTTCCAGCGCGGCGTCCAGTTCGTCGTTGTAGAGCACGTAGCGGTTGCGTCGCTTCTTCGCCTCGTAGAGCGCACTGTCCGCCTTGCGTGCCAGCTCGCCGGCGGCCACCGCGTCCCGGTCGATGGTGATCACACCCACCGACGTGCCGACGAACGTGGTGGTGGAGAGCACCCCGAAGGGCTTGCCGGCAAGGGCGAGGAACGTAGCGGCCAGGGCCGCGGCGTCGAAGCCGTCGCGTTCCTCCACCAGCACCGCGAATTCGTCGCCGCCGATCCGCGCCACCGTATCGCTCGGGTCCACCGCGTCACGCAGGCGGACCGCGAACTGCATCAGCAATTCGTCGCCGGCCAGATGGCCCCAGGTGTCGTTGACCTTCTTGAAGCCGTCCAGGTCCAGGTAAAACAGGGCCGAACGCTCCCCGCCCGCGGCCGCCTTGGCGATGGCGGCCTCGATGCGGCCGAACAGCGCCGTGCGGTTGGACAACCCGGTCAGCGCGTCGTGGCAGGCCAGCCAGCGGACATAGGCTTCCGATTCGCGCAACTCGGTGATGTCGGTGATCGAGGCCAGCACATGCGGCTGGCCGTCCAGTTCGATGCAGGTCTTGCGGGTGATCAGCGTGCGCACGCGGCCCTGCGGATCGGTCATCGATTCCTCGGATTCCACCACCTCATGGCTGCGCAACACGGCTTCGTCCCCGGCGGCCATGCGCGCGGCCTGCTCCGGCGGGAACAGTTCGTCGTCGGTACGCCCGAGGACATCGTCCGGGCCGAGGCCGAAATACGCATAACCCATGCGATTGACCAGCACCCAGCGGTGCCGTGCGTCGCGCACGAACATCGCCGTGGGCATCAGTTCCAGCACGGTCGACCAGCCCTGCAGATCGTATTCCACCCGTTCCCCCTTCCCAGAACACGTCAGACGACGTTGGAACGCCCCGTGTGACGCGCGTGTGTGCGAAAAGCTACGGGTAGGCCGCGCCGGTGGACGGTGCGACCGACGGGTTGCGGGTCAGGGGCCGCAGCGATTCGAATTTGCGCTGGTATTCGTCGGTAACCTGCTTGGCCTCGTCGCCGTTGGTGATCACCCGCGGCGTGATCAGCACGATCAGCTCCGTGCGGGCGCGGCTGCGGTTGGTCGTTCCGAACAAACGGCCGAAAACGGGTATCCGGTTGAGCCCGGGAATACCGGTGTCGGTGGTGGTGTCGTTCTGCTTGATCAGGCCGCCCAGCAACACCGTCTGCCCGCTCTGCACGGCCACCTGGGTGGCCACCTCGCGCTGCTGGATCGGGAAGTTACCCGTGGCGGTGTCCTTCTGCCCGGCGGCGCTCACCACCTGGTTCACGTTGAGGTACACCAGGCCACCGGGATTCACGCGCGGACGCACGTTGAGGATCACGCCGGTGTCCTTGTATTCCAGCTGGCCGATGGTGTTGTCCGAATTGGCGTTGGTGTTGATGTAGGTCTGCGTGATGGGAATCTGGTCGCCGACCTGGATGTGCGCCTTCTGGTTGTTCAGCACCACCAGCGATGGCGCCGACAGCACCTTGGTATTGCCGTTCTGCTCCATCGCGTGCAGCGCGACCGAGATATGGTTGTTGACGAACGAATAGAAGAAGCTGTCGTTCGCCGAGTTGTACGTGGCGCCACCATTGCCCAGCGCGTACTGGTGCTTGTTGCCCGGCTGCGTCGGCTGGCCGTTGGTGGTGCCGGTCAATCCTTCGAGGTACCACTGCACGCCGAACTGGAATTCGCCGGTAAGGCTGACCTCGAGGATGCGTGTCTCGATCTGCACCTGCAGCGGCACCGCGTCCAGGCGTTTGATCGCCTGCTCGATCTCGGCCCATTGCGCGGGACGGCAGCGCACCATGATCTGGTTGTTGCTGTCCACCGAGGTGATCCGCACACCGTCGTCCGTGGTGGTGGCGGAATGGCTCTTGCCCGTGCCGCCACCGTCGCCCGACGACGCGTCACCCACGCCAGCACCGCCCAGGCCGCCGCTTGCAGTCGAACCGGTCGATCCGGTGCTGCCCGCCGTGCCCGACGCCAGCCCCCCCGTGGTCGAACCGCCGCCGGTGCTGCCAAAGGCACCCGTGGTGCTGCCGAGACCCGAACCGCCGCGATTGCCCAGGTCGCTGTCGCCACCGCCCAGCGTACCCGAGGTCAGGCCGGGGCCCACCTTGCCGCCGCGGTCGGTGGCGCCGCCTTTCGATCCGCTGCCGTAGATGTCGGAAAGATAATCGGCCATGTCCGAGGCCTGCACGTTACGCACGTCGTAGACGTACAGCTGCGGCTCGTTGCCGCCGCCGTGATCGATGCGGTCGATCCAGCCGCGTACCTCGTCCAGGTACGCCGGCTGCGGGCTGATCACCACCAGCGAGTTGGTCCGCTCGATCGGGATGAAACGCAGCACGCCGGCCATGGGCGTATTGCCCTTCTCGCCGAAGATCGCATCCAGCTGCGGTTGCAGGTCCTTCACCTGCGCACGCTGCAGGCTGAACACACCCACCGACATGCCACGCAGCCAGTCCACGTCGAACGTGGCCACGGTGCGCTGGTAGTTATCCAGCTCTGAAGGCGTACCGGCCATGACGATGACGTTGCGCGTGGAATCGGCCAGCAGCGTGGCGTCCGGCCGCGCGAACGGCTTGATCAGCTTCTGCATCTCGGTGGCCGAGATGTAGTGCAGCGGGAACAGCCGCGCCTGCAGGCCGCCGGCCGGCGCGTTGGCGCCCAGGCTGGGCACGAGGTTTCCCGCCACGGCATCCTTCGCGGGCACCACCACGTAACGGCCGTTGCTGTGCACCAGCGAGTTATCCGTCCACGACAACAGCGTCTCCAGGATCGGCAACGCCTGCTCCGCCGTCACCGGCTGCGAGGTGGAGAAGGAAATGTTGCCCTGCACGCCCGGGGTGATCGAGTAGTTCTCGTGCAGCAAGTCGCCCAGGATGGCCTTGACCACCGCCTCCACCGGCTGGTTCTCGAAATTGAAAGTGACCGTACCCGTGCCCGCGGCGACCGGCCGGGGTTTGGCCAGGCCCACCGGGCGGACGAACTGGCCCGTGCCGGTGGTGATCTGCGGCTGGGTGGTGGTCGGCGTGGAGGGATTGGTCGACGGCGCGATGCGCGGCCGCGGGGCGGGCAGTTCCGTACCGGCCATGGCTTCGCGCTGCAACGATCCATCGTCACGCGGTTGCGGCAGCGATTGGCATCCGGCAAGGGCAACCAAGATGGCGGTGGAAAGGGCGGGAAACAACTTCATGAACACAGGCACCCGAACGGTTGGAGACCGAGAGATAGCACGATGACGTGACACGAGGCTACCGATCCCACACGCGATGTACTCCATGACGGCCGGGAAGCACGGTGTAGAGCGCCTGTCGCAAGAAACCGCGAAGCGTGGCTGCATGCATGACCGAGGTCTGTCCCGAAGCCGAAGCTGTCGTCGCTCGCAGGGCGCGGCGATGAGGCGTCACACGGAGCGGCATCTCCAGCATGGCCCCGCCGCGCGATGTCGCCAACGCTTTGCTCTCCATCCCAACTTGCCTCTGTCGTCGCAGAGGTGCTGGGTGGTTACGCTCTGAGCGAGTTCGGCCGCTTGCGGCCGCTGCCCGAGTGCAGAGTGTGACCACCCAGTACCTCCTCGCCGTGCCCTACGAGCGACGGGCTCCGGCTTCGGCTTCGGCTTCGAACTCGCGGCATTACCCGCCCATGCGCGAAGAACAAGAAAAAGGGGCCCGAAGGCCCCTCGTTCGTCACCGGACATCCCTGTCCGCACGCAGAACCTTAGTTGACCACGCAGCCGTTGATCTTGGCCTGGGTCATGTCGGCGTTGGTCAGGAACGCCAGGCCCGTGCCGGCGCCCGCACCGATGGTGACGGTGTTGTTGCGCACCGTGGTGTTGTACGGCGAGAAGAGCACGCCTTGCACCGCCGACAGGTCGGCGCCGTTGCCGCTCGAGTTGCCGAGCAGGTAAGACACGGCGAGGATCGGATAGCCGCTGGCCGGCTTGGCGTAGTTGGCCGGATCGACCAGGGCGACGCACTGCGTGGTGAGCGGCAGCGCGGCGATCGTCGGACGACCGTTGCTGTCGACCGCACCGATCGCCTTGTCGTAGGTCACGGCGACGGCGAGCGGGCCACCGAAGTTCGACGGATTGATGAAGGTGGACGGCGCGGCGTCGTTCGACACGCTGGCGAAGCGAACGTTGCTGGACACGGCGTTGGCCGCTTCCGCGTAACCGATCGAACCTTCCGTGGCGGCAACCGTCGAGACGACGGCCGGGTTACCCGAGGCCGTGACCGAAGCGGCATAGGACGGGATGTAGGCCGCGGCGGCGGTCGCATAGGACTGGTCGGTCTTGAACGCCGTCGCCGTGTTGTTGCCGCCGATCGAGGTGGCACCGCACTTGGCCGACAGGTGGTTCGAGAACGCGAACGACGTGCCGCTACCGTCCGCGCGCGAAACGATTGTGATGTTGCCCGTGGTACCCGACGGGATGCCGGCACCGGCGAGGCCGGCGTCGTTCCAGGTCTTGATCTGGCCGGAGAAGATCTTGCAGACCTGCGTTTCCGTGAGCTTCAGCGAGGTCACGCCCGTCTTCTTGAACGCCACCGCGATGGCGCCGGCGACGGCCGGAATCTGCACCGGCTGGCCGCTGCTGTGGCCGGAGGTGTAGGCGGTGTAGTCAGACGAAGACAGCGGCGAGTCCGAGCCGATGAAGTGCGGCTGGGCAAGGCCGGTCGCGCCGAAACCGGTCGGCACGGCGGTGGCCGAGCAGGCGGCGTTGACGTTCGCGACCGACGGATCGTTACCGGCCAGGATCTTCTTGCCGGTGCCGCTGCCGGTCTGGCAGTAGGTGGTCGGCTTGTTACCGGAGATCTGCGAGTAAGCCCAGAGCATGGAACCGTTGGCCGGGACGACCTGACGGCTCGACACGTCGAGGCCATAACCGACGGCCGGCAGCGTGGCGCCACCGCCACGGATGGTGGCGCTCTGCGCGACGGCAAGCGACGCAACGCTCATCAGAACAGCGCCCGCGATCAACTTCATGCGGGTGTTTCCCATCGAGTTCTCGAAACGCATGGTGTATCCCCTTGCATAGAAGCCCCCCGATCGGGGGCGACGACAAAGGTGGCATCTTGCGGTGACGTGTTGATGGTGTTTCGGTGTCGCGGATTGTGATGCAACGATGACTTCGTTCACTCCACATAACGTGGCGATCACACCTCGTATCGAACGTACATATGCGTTGTCATCGCCCGCTGACTTTTTGCCTAAATAGCGCATGATTCTCCCGATATTTCCGCATCTGCAACCTTCTCACAGCTGTCGCAGCGCGCGTCGCTCATCCTCCGTCAGTCGCGCATCGCCTGCCGCCTGATGGCCCAGTACCTGGACCGGACTGCCCACGTCGTATCCGCGGGCAGGCGCGATGCTCGAGGTCGTGTCGCCGTCGCGCAGCACCTGCACCGATATCTCGGAAGGCAGCTTGTCGCGCGCGTCGGCCTGCTGTTTCCTGACGACATCTTCCGCCGCCTGCGTCGCCGCGGTCGCCGCCGCACTCGCCGCATTGAGCGCACCGATGTTCACCGATGCCGTGACCGGAACACCCACCGACTCACCGGTGACCTGGATGTTGTCGGCGTTGGCGACGCGTGCCGCGGCGATGACGAGGTTGCCGGCGACGCGGATGCCCGCATCTCCCGCATCCACCGTACCTCGCGGGGCGATGAGATAGGCGTTGCCGGCCGGCGCACCTTCCACGGTCTGCAAGGTGGCGATGCCCGCACCGGCCACCTGCCCGCGCGCATCGATACGACACCACGCATCGACGTCGCACACGTAGACCGGCGGCGGCACTTCCGCCGTGGTCTTGGCGCCCAGGCCGGCGTTGATGTCCCCGTTCGAGCTCCAGATCGTGACGTTGCCGCCTCGCTCGGTGAAGATGCGGCTCTGTGCCAGCAGCACGCTCTTGTCGGTGAACAGGTTGACGCTGCCCGTCTCGAGGGTGAGCACACCCATGGTGTTCGGGCCCGCAAGCACGCGACCGTTGATGTCGACGATTTGCGATGGCGCTCCCGTGCTGCCGATGAGTGCCTGGCCGCCGGGACCGAGGATGGTCACGTCACCACCCTGCTGCGTCTGGATCGTGGAGCTGCGTACGTCCAGGTTGCCGGTGTCCACCGGCTTCGTCGCCCCGTTGAGGCCACCCTGGCCGGTACCGTTGGCGGTATAGCCGTCACTGGCGGGGAACATGGCCTCCACGGCGGCATAGCCACGTGCGTACTGACTGAAGTACTTGCTTTCCGGGCTGTTGTAGTCGGCGCCGACCTGTGCCAACAGCTTGAACAGCGCTTTCTGCGCGAACAGCCGCTGCACATCGTCCGGCTGCCGGGCGAACAGCGACCGCGCCTGCGCCGCCGTCAACGTCACCGCGACCTCGTCGCCCACGTGGCCCGTGTCCGTCACCGTACCCGCGAGCCGCCGCTGCATGAAATCGACGAGGTCGGGCACGAGGCTCGGCAGGCCGTCGGCGCCATCGAGGTAATGGGCCAGGAAGCCCGCCGTGTCCATGCCCGGACCGACGCCGAAGTTCACCAGGATCTCGGCGCTTTCGTGCGGCAAATAGGGGTTGTACAGATTGCCCACCGCCTGGATGCCCGTCGGCTTGCTCACCTGACCGACCTGCGTCTCCGCCGCCACGTCCGTCTGGCTGGTGAATGGCCCGATGTCGCGACCGGCATCGACGAGGAACGCGCCCGGTCCTCCCAGCAGCAGCGAGGGCGCGAGATGATAGGCATTCGGAATGGGCCCGTAGAAGCTCACGTTGGCGAGGTAAGGCGTGTCGTAGATGTCACGTCCGGCCCGCACGCGCGTGATGTCGGCGCGGCGGGTGTGTTGCCCCACCAGCGACAGGTTCACGATATCCCTGCCCGCCTGGATGAAGGCCTGCTTGGCGGGGTAGATGACCAGCGACAGGTAGCTGAAGCCGTTGGGCGCGTCCAGGCCGTCGGTGATGTCACCACCCAGCGCATAGATCCGGACGGGCTGCACGTCGTCGCGATGCAGGCCGTCCGCATCGTGGTACACCGCATTCTGCGCGGTGCGATCGTCGACACCGAGGTAGATCGACTGGCTGGGCACCGGCGCGAGCGGGTTGGGCATGCCTGCCGGATCGCTGTCGATCAGGCCGAAGCCCGTGCCCAGCGAATCCAGGATCGTCTGCCGCGAGAACGCGATCCCGTCGCTGGCCAGCAGCGACAGGTTGCCGGATGCCGATGGGAACAGTTCCCCGTTGACCCGGATGTCGATATCGCCACCGAAGGCGTTCATGGCCAGGGAGGCCGGCAGGATGGGGCCAGCCACGCCGCCGGCACCGAAGACCAGCCCCGGTGCCGACAGGCTGCCGAAGACCAGGTCGCCGGCCAGGGCGCTCACCGTGAGCGCCGACCGCGCCGAGTAAGACTGGGCATCGGGGTGCGTCGCAGGCAACAGGGCCGTGAACACGCCGGTCGAGTTGTAGTACGACGGGTTGTACACGCCACCCAGGTCGACGCCTTGCCGGCCGCTTACGGTAGCCACCGTGTCCTGCATGCCGATCAGCGTCGACACGGGTGTGATGGTGTCGCCCAGCCCGGTGACGTTGCCGACGTTGACGGCCGACAACGCTTCCGAGGCGCCGATGCGACCGTCCGCGCGGATGTCCGCCTTGCCGCGCGCCACGAAATAGGCGCCGCTGAGGATATCGCCGCCCGCATGCACGGCGAGGTCGCCCCCGCCCACCGTCGTGATCGCATCGCGGGCATCGTTGGCGTACCACGTGGTGGGAAGCGATACGGACAACTCGCCGATGGTTCCGCCCGCCTGTACATCCACGTTGCCGCCCAGGCTCATGACGCCCTGGCGAAAGTTGGAGAAGTCGATCGACGAGCGACTGCCGTCGGCGGCGTTGCCCACCTGCATCCATTGCCACCAGTACTGCGAGATGGACGCCCCCGCCGTACCCTTGGTGAGGCTGCCATCGGTGTCGCTCACCGACTGGATGCCCTGGATATTGCCGGCGGCATGCAACGAGAGGTCGCCGGCGCGATCGGGATTCACCAGTCCGTTGACGACCATGTTCGGCTGCGTGTCCGCCGCTCCCGGCGCACGCTCGGATGGCCGCAGCACGCTGACGTCGGTACCGGCGGTGGTTCCTTCCGCCGGTTCACCCGCCGTGTAGATCGTCGCCGGTGCCGCGGTGTCCAGCCACGCGATATCGCCGGCCGAAGCGACGTCGATCGAACCGGTGCCGGTGCGTATCGTGGTGGGCATCAGCCAGGTCTTGCCGGCGTACGGACTGCGAGGCGTCACGACGGTGGCATCCGTGACCGTGTCCTGCACGGCGAAGTGACCGGCCAGGCGCACGTCGCCAGTACCCGTGGCCAACGTCGCCAGCGGATCGGTGGCGCCGGTGTCCGCCCCGGCGATGAGACGGTACGACGCGCTGGAACCACCCAGCAGGGTCGCCGACGCGAACGACGCGGGGTTACCCAGCGACGGCATGTTCGAAGGCGAATTGTTCGGAGCCGGCGGCGGCACGACGACGGGCGTCGTACTGCCACCACCACCACCACTGCCGCCACCACCACCATCGCCCGGCCCGGTGGCGACCGCGTCGGACTTCGGCGCAAAGGGGGCATAGAACAGCTGGCTGCCGGAGAGCCGGTTGCCGACGCGCCCGTTCACGTAGCGGAAGTAGGTGTCGTGACCGCCGATATAGGTGGTGTAGTTCGTCGACCAGGTCGCATAGTCGCCATCCACCGGCAGCAGGATCGGCGATGGGGTGACGCCGCGGTTGTCGACGTCGAAATGGCCTTCCAGCCAGGTCTCGTAGTCGGTCGCATAGTCGGCATAGTTCGCATACGAACCCGGCTGCGGCGCCGCCAGGGTGGTCGGGTTGTAGACCAGGAAACCGACCACGTTGTTCGCGCGCGTAAACGCCGCCGCCCAGGCCGGGTTGTCCCCGTCGCCCATCTCGGTCAGGTACTGCTGGTAGTTCGCATAGTAGGCGTCGGTCTGCGTCTTCAACGGTGCCTGCAAGGGCTGGTAGTACGGGTCCTTGCTGATATCGGCGGTACCGCCGCCGGGCGTCATCGCGTTATCGGGGTCCCCGTCGCGCAGGTTGATGCTGCCGTTCCAGATGCCGTTCTGGTCGAAGTAGCTCTGGATCGTCTGGTAGGACGCGACGGACTGGTCATACGCCGGGCTCGTCCCCGAGCCCGGATTCGCCCCCGACCCCGAGCCCGAACCCGAGCCCGAACCCGAGCCACCGCCGGCGCCGTCGGACTTCGGCGCGAAGGGCGCATAGAACAGCTGGCTACCGCTGAGCCGGTTGCCGACGCGCCCGTTCACGTAGCGGAAATACGTATCGTGCCCGCCGATATAGGCGGTGTAGTTCTGCGACCAGGCCGCGTACTCGCCATCCACCGGCAACAGGATCGGCGACGGGGTGACGCCACGGTTGTCGACGTCGAAATGGCCTTCCAGCCAGCTCTCGTAGTCGGTCGCGTAGTCGGCATAGTTCGTATACGAACCCGGCTGCGGCGCCGCCAGTGTGGTCGGGTTGTAGACCAGGAAGCCGACCACGTTGTTCGCGCGTGAGAACGCCGCCGCCCAGGCCGGGTTGTCGCCGTCGCCGTACTCGACAAGGTACTGCCGGTAATTCGTGTAGTAAGCCGTGCTCTGGCCCTGGAGCGGCGCCTGCAACGGCTGGTAGTACGGGTCCTTGCTGATATCGGCGGTGCCACCGCCGGGCGTCATCGCGTTATCGGGGTCACCGTCGCGCAGGTTGATGCTGCCGTTCCACAGGTTGCCGTTGTCGACGAGGTACTGGTCGGCGGTCTGGTACGCGGCCACGGAATCGGTATAGCCATTGTCCGGAGGCGTACCCGGATCGGTCGGATCGGTAGGGTTCGTCGGGTCCGTGGGGTTGGTGGGGTCCGTCGGGTTGGTCGGCGACGTGGCCTTGCCCGGGTTGTTGAAGGCAGCACCGTCGTTCTGCTGGTAGAAGCCATCCGTGATGCTGGCCCTGAGGTCGAGATGGCCGGCCGCGCGCACCGTCAGGATCGGCGCCTCGCTGCCATAGCGATAGGCGAGCTGGATCCTGCCGTCGCTACCGGTGACGCCCGCGCCCAGGTTCCAGTTGGTGAGCACGGCGATGTCGCCCTGCGACGGGCCGTCGGAAGGATTGCGCAGCTCGATGCCCGGTCGCACGTTCACGTTCCGGATGTCCGCGAAGCGCGAGCTGAAGCTGAAGCCCGGCTGCTGCACGAAGCCCATCAGCGTGCCCGGGCCGTTCGCGATGTCGCCACCCAGGTAACCGTAGAAACCGGCATGGTCGGCGTTCACGGCATCCGGGAAGAAGAAGTACTTCGACAGGTAGGTCGCGATCTCGTCGTCGCCGACCGGCGCGGCCAGGACCTTGCCGGATGCATCGGTCCACTTGCCCGCCACCATCGTGGCGCCGCCATTCGCGTACCAGCCGGCGGGATCGACGATGCCGTCGAAATGCTGCGCGCCCGTGGAGGTGTCCTTCGTGCTCCACACGGCATAGGGCTCGAGGGTGACGTCGCGCGCGCCCTTGATCGCCGAAGCGGCGTCGACGGTGATCGGCACGTCGCCGTCGGCAAGCAGCGGCGCGCGCATGCTGACGCGACCGCCGGAGAACGCATCGCCGGAACCGCCGGAGACGTCGATGCCCGCACTCGCGCCGATATGGATGTAACCGGCATCCTGGCGGTCCACCTGCTCGTAGCCGCGGGTCGGGTCCAGCTGGCCGTTGGGCGTGCCCGTGGTGCCCAGCGCCACGTCGCCACCGCGCTGGGCGGGAATGGACGTGTGCGCATCCAGCTGGCCTTCGATGTCCACGCCCTGGCGGCCCCACACCTCGATACGGCTGCCTGCCGGAGCACTCGCGTCGATGCGACCGTCCACGCGCGCCGTGCCACCGTTGGCGTACAGGTACACCTTCTGCGCCGTCAACGCATGGCCGGCGGACAGCGTGAGGTCGCCCTGCCCGCTGCTGATGTCGACGAGGCCCGTCGCACCTGCCGAGGCGGCGAGTGCCGAGAGGGCATCCAGGTCCAGCGTGCCACCCGAGCCGACCGTGAAGTAACCGCCACGGTTACCGGCGAGCGCATGGCCGTCGTAGCTGCCACCGAGCAGGAGATTGCCGCCGGCCACCGCATGGAACGTACCGGCGTCACCGCCCTGGGTCGTGCCCGCGAAACGCATCGCCGCGCCGTCGCCGATGACGATGTTCCCCTTGCCGGCGTCGAGCGTGACATTGCCGCCGGCGGAATACGCGGCGGTGTCGAAGAAGGTGCGGACCGCGCCGGAGGCGTCGAGCACCGTGCCGGGGGCGACCGTCAGGTCGCCGTCCGTCGCACGCAGCCGCAGCGTTCCCGAGGTAGCAGTGAGGTTCATGGCATCGTCGAGGGACGCCGCCTGCAGGGTCAGTGAACCGCCGAGCCCGTCGCGGGTCAGGGCACTCCCGGCGGCGCCACGCAGCGACATCGTTCCTGTCGTGCCGAGCGTCGTCGCACCACCGCCGTCGGCGACGAATACCGGCGCGCTGAGCGCCACGGCGGCGGCGCCGAAGTCGACCCCGCCCTGCCCCTGGGCGACAAAGCCTTGCGCGGCGGTGGTGTTGAAGGCATCGAATCCATGCAGGGCGAGCGTGCCGGCACCGAAATCCACCTCGCTGGCCTGGGCGTCGAACGTGCCGGACCCTGCCAGCGCCGCACCCGCGGCGGCGCCGAGCACGTTGGCGAATGTCAGCGTGCCCGCGCGCAGGCGCACGTCGCTGCCGTCGCCGACCAGCGCACCCGCGCTGAGTGTCAGCGCCCGATCGAACGCGATATCGAGCGGACCGACGAAGTCGATCTCGCCACGGCTTCGCAGCACCACGCTGTCCGCGCCACGCAGCTGGGCGGCGGTTCGCGAGCCGATGGAAAGGCCGTCATCCGCGCCGACCGCACCGTCCGCCACGAAGCTCACGCGGTTGGCGGTGGCATCGATCGCCTTGCCCGACAGCGAGGCGCTGTCGTCCACGCGCATGCGGCCGGTGGCGTCCAGGGTCAATGCGTTGCCGCCGTCCACACTGGCGCCGGCGCCGATGGTGAGGCGCCCCTGCGCCGTCCCGTCGACGGGCAGGCCCAGGCGGGTCACCGACGACGCGCCGTTCTGCGACACACGCAGCAGTGAGCCGTCGCCGCTGATCGCAGCGACCGGCGCACCGCTGGCGTCGATCGCTGCGTTCCGACCGAACACCAGGGCGTTGTTGCCACCCGTGTTCGCGTCGCCGCGCCCCTGGATGACGCTGCCATCGTCGAGCACCACGCCATCGCCATCCGCCGAACCCGCGGCCACCAGGAGGATTTCCTGGCCCGACAGCGGATGCGCCGCATCGTTCGACAGCAGGACGCTGCTCGCCTTCACGTCCACATGGTCGCCGTCGGCCGCCGCGCTGCGGGTGCCGCCGAGGAGCAGGCTTCCCGCACCCAGGGTGGTCAGGCCGTCGGCGGCGATGCCGAGGTAGCCGTCGCGTGCCACATCGCCGGCGCCGAGGATCTGGATGGCCTGCCCCGCGATGTCCACCTGCGAGGTACGCCCGCCCTTGCCCGGCGTGGTGGCCAGCGTGGCACCCAGGTCCAGCCGCTGGCCCGCGTCGATCATCAGGCGGCCGGCGTCCATCGGACGCTGCGCGGCGACCTGGCCCTTCTTGCTCGCCAGGCTGGTGAAGAAGGTATCCGCCTCGGTGAAGCGGTACTGCGAATACTGCTGCCACACCGGTGCCGACTGCACGAGGAAGCGGGTGTTGCGCGCATCGCGCGCACCACTGAGGGCATCGCCGAAGTAACCGGACACGGCATAGGTGCCGTCGGCCATGCGCGAGGAACGGCCCAGCACGCTGTCCTGCGCCGTGGTGTCCTGCACGATGCGGTAGGCGCCGCTGAGCTGCGCGTACTGCGCAGGCAACAAGGTATACATCCCTGCGGGCAAGCCAGGCATGCCGGAAAGGTAAGCGGACTGTCCCACGCGGGGCTGCGTACCGCCCGCACTGGAGAAAGCGCTGTCCTGCGCCGCGACCGGGCCGGTGAACCCGGGGAGGATCGCGTACACGGCCGCGCCTGTGCCCGTTGCCGACGACGCGAGCACGTCGCGCGTGCCACCCACGCCGGCGACGAACTCGGCCGCCTGCAGCTGGCCACCGCCGGCGAGATCGATCGATGCACCGCTGTCCAGCGCCAGCGCGGTTCCATGCAGTTCCACCTGCTTCGACGGCGGTGCCGTCAGCGCGGCCGAGGACACGTTGGCCGCACCGTTATAGCGCCAGTCCACGCCGTCGACGGTGCTGCCGTAGGGCACGGTCGCGCCACCCAGCGACACCGAGGTGATGCTTCCGGGGGCGAGGTGCACCGAGGTCGTGGCCACGAGCGGCGCGTAGGCGGCGCCCAGACCGAAGGCGGACGCGGCGGCCTGCGGATCGCTCACGCCGAGACTCAACGAGCCCGCCGGCGCGCGCAGCGTGCCCTGCTGCTCGATGTGATCCGCGCTGACCAGCAGCGCGCCGCCCGCGGACAAGGGTGCGGACGACGGTCCGCCGGGAAGGAAGGTGACCGTGGTTTCGCGGGCGTTGCCCTGCGCATCGGCGATCCCCGAGGCGTTCGCGTCGATGACGAACCGGTAGTCGGTGGCGGGATAAACCTGCGCGGCGCGGAAGGTGAGATCACCGGTGCTGAAGAGCATGCCCGGCACACGCGCACCCGCCGTCTCGTAGGCAAGCTGCGCGTCCTGGGCGAAGCGGAGATCGCCCGTGGCGTTGAACGACGCACCGCTCCAGCCCTGCAGGTTGAGGGCGCCGCCAAGGTCGATCGCGTTCGCCTGCACGAGCAGGGTGCCGTCGCCGGCCTCCGCTGCCGTCACGCTGGCCGCGCCGCCCGCCAGGTGAACGTAGGGCGCGCGAAGATGGACCTGGCCGTTAGCGCTGCGAAATCCGTTCACCGGCTCCGTGCCGGTCGCGTCGTTGCCGACGGCCCGATAGGCCAGCGCATACGCCGAGAACGACCGTGCGAGATCGAGATCGACGTCGCCGGCGAAGGTCACCGGTACGATCGTGTTCGCGACGCCGCCCGCAGGGTCGGCACCCAGCGACAGGCTCGCGATGCCCGATCCCTGCAGACGGTCCGCCCCGAAGGCGAGCACACCCTGCGCGGAGGCACCGGTATCGGTGACGGAGGAGGCGTAGCCAGGCGCGTCTTCCACCCGGGCGCGAACGAGCATCGTGACGGGCGCCCAGACGTCGCCGCCCACCTCGTCGCGCGGCACGATGGCCAGTGAACCGCCCTCGCCACGCGTGTCGCCGGCATGCGCGCTCAGTGCGGCGCCCAGGTACAGGCCCGAGACGGCGCCGATCGTGATAGTGCCGGCGTCGCTCCATACCGCGGTGGGGGCGTCGTCCACCGTCGTGCCGTTGAGCCGACGCGTGCCCGTCGGCAGGTCGTAGGTGTCGCTGGCGCCGGAGACATCGATGACCGACCCGTTCGCCGCGACCACGTAGCCTGTATAGGGCGAGTCGAGCGTGACACGGCCACCGTCGAGCACCGTGCCGGTACGTGGCGTGGCGCGCACCGGCGCACCCGTTCCCGCGCCAGCCAGGGTCGCCGGCGTGGCCTGCGTGTCGATCAGCGAGACGCCGCTGGCGTCCAGTACACCCGTGGTACCCAGCCAGACCCGCGAAGGCTGCACCTGTACCGTGTTGCCGGCCTTGCTGTTCGTCAGCGAGATGTTGCCGCCTGGCGCGCGCAACGTGCCGTCGACGACCACCGCACCCGGGGAAGCGAGCGCGATCGTGCCGCCGGCGTCCACCACCACCTGCGCACCCGCGCCGATGTCCGCCGATCCGCTGACGCCGGCATAGACCGGCGCGGCCGACTGCCCGCCCGCGGAACCGCGCGAGGGCCATCCGAGGTAATCGCCGGCGACCAGGGCGAAGCCCGGCCCCTGTCCGGTTCCGGTGCCACGGGTGGCCCAGCGCTGGTACGGATCGAGGTAACCGATGACCGACGCACCGTTGGACGCATCGATATCCGTGCCGCTGCCAAGGAAGCGCAAGGCATCCAGGTCGGCGACGCGATTGGCCCGCCGCACCTGGACCTGCGTGCCGGGCGCCACCGTCGCATCGGTGACCGCGTGCAGCACGTAGTTGTCGAAGCCCTGCCCCTCGAAGAACGACGGCGTGAGGTAGAGCCCGTTCGGCTGGGTCATGGCGGCGGGATCGCCACCCACCTGGACCTGCGCCGCGTGCAGGGCAAGTCTGCCGCCGCCGGCGAATCCGTACGCGTCGATCGCGCCATCCATGACGAGGTAGCCGCTGTCCAGCGCCGTCGGCGGCTTCTGGTCGCCGAACGCCAGGGTGGACGGCACGTCGTACAGCAGCAGCGACACGTTGCCGCCACGACCCAGGGGAACCCCGTTCGCGGTCGCCACGCGACCGTCGACGCCCACGTAACCCCCGCTGGAGACATCGATCGTGCTGCCGCGGGCCAAGCGGATGGAGCCGGTCTGGTCGACCTGCGCCTCGACATCGCCCTGGTAGCTCTGGCGGGTGGCGAGGGTGATGTTTCCGCCATCGACGAAGCGGCTTCCTGCCACGTCCGTGCCTGCGCGATTCGTATCGTTCACCCACAGGCCGCGCGTGCTGAGCAGCGCGCCGTCGGCCAGGGTGATGTCCGGCGCGGGATTCGCATGGTCGGCGAACTGCGCCAGCGTCTGCGTCGTTAGCGTTATGGCGCCGGACGGCGCGACGATGCTGCCATGGATGTCGATGCGGCCAGCGGCCATCGATACGCTGCCGCCGGGTGACACGGTGACCTGGGTGCCTGCCGTCTCTTCGATCGCCCCGTCGCGGTTGTTGATGGTGAGCGCGGAAAACCCGCCCTTGCCCAGCGTGTCCGCGGAAAGGAGCAACCACGTCTGGCCGTCGTCCGACGGCGCCTGCACATCGGCAAGGTCGTCGCCGCCGTTGAAGCCCGGCATCAGCGATTCCAGCGTCTGCGAGGACTGCTGCAGGCGTACGCCGGGAATGACCTGGCGCGGCGCGGTGGACACCGGGGTGGTATCGAAGACGAAGGTGCCGCCGTCCGGCGGCGTCCCGTTCGCGGCCTGCCGCGCACCGACCGTGGCCTGCGCCGTCATCTCGCCGTCCAGGGCCAGCCCGCTGCGCGCGTGCACCACCAGATCGCCCGCGTCGCTGCCGGAGACGAAGCCCTCGACCCAGCGACGCGAGCCGCCCAGCAGCGGCGAGTTGTAGGTTTGCGACACGCCCCAGCGGGCGTGCGTCGCGGTGTACTGCCCGGCGAAGCCGATGTACGCCACGTCCGGGTCGGCGGAGGAAATGTCGTAGATGCGGCCGTCGGCGCCCAGCAGGTTCGGCGTGGTGATCCAGCCCGCCTGGTAGGCGAGATAGCCCCCGTCGAGACGGAGGCTGGAACCCGAGCGGGTGATCACCTCGTTGCCGTCGAGCGTGATCGACCCGCCCCGGGTGAGCATCTGCGAAATATCGCGGGGCACGTTCTCCACGTAGCCCTTCACGTTCAAAATGGGGCTGCCGATCCAGTCGAGGCCGTCCGCACGCGTGCCGGACTGGCTGCTGTCGATCAGCACGTTCTTCTGCGTGTACAGGAAACCGTTGCGCAGCAGCGGGGAGTCGGCCAGTTCGTTCTGGCCGATGCGCGGCACGTTCACCAGCAGTGCGGACATCGGCAGATCGACATCGGCCAGGCCCGACACGTCGATCGTCGCGTTCGCATCCACGTAGACGCGGCCCGCGTTCGCCACCACCCCTTCGCCGGTGAGTGAGCTGTCACGGATCGCGGTGAGCGCCACCGTCGAGCCCGGCGCCTCGATGAGCGCCCCGGAAGCGAGGCTCACGTTGCCGCCCGCCACCGTGACCTTGCCGGGCGTGAACACCTTGTCGGCGGCGGCGGTCGAGGAGGTCGTGGCGCCGTCCTTCTCCGGCAGGATGGTCGTGACCGACTGGCCGCCGAAGGTCACCGGGCCCGAGCGGCTGCCACGTCCCGACTGACCGATGATGTTGATCGTTCCGGGTGCGGCGATGCTGGTGGAGGCCATGACGACCCCGTCCTGTGCCACCCCGTAACCGGTGAGGTCGATTTCACCGCGACGCGCCTGCACCAGGCCCCGGTTGCTGACCGTGCCGCGCCCTTCCGTATAGACGCCGCTGGATGTCTCCGACAACAGGATGCGCCCGGAGGTGCCCGCCAGCGATGCATCGAACACCGTGCCCGCGGCGAGGATCGCCTGGCCGTCGTCCGCGACCACCGCGCCGTCGTTGACGACGTTCGGCGCGGCGACGATCGCGAAACCCTGCGCGCCGGTGGTGATGCCGGCGCCCTTCCCGATCGTGACGTCGTGCCCCGCGCCCGGGGCGAAGGCGGACTGCAACACACTCATTTGCGGGCCGCCGGAGGCGGTCGAGGCGAAGCCTTCCGCCAGGAACCGCGCATTGCTGGTGGCCCGGTCGGGACTGTAGATATCCAGCGAGCTGGCGATCAGCGAATGCACGTTCACCTGCGAGCCGCTGCCGAAGATCATGCCGTTGCGGTTGAGCAGGTACACCGTGCCTTCGGCCTTGATCTGGCCGAGGATCGTGCTGGGTTTCGCGGTGGGATCGGTGATGCGGTTGAGCGCTACCCAGTCGTTCCCGCCCGAGGTGAGGTTGCCCGCGCTCTGGTTGAAATACAGCGTGGTGTCGCGGCCGACATTGAAGCTGTCCCAGGTCAGGATCGCCTTCTTCGCCGTCTGCTTCACTTCCACCGTATGCCTGGCGTTGGCTGCCACCGTGTCGGTGGGCTGGCGCGCGTTCTGCCACAGCGTGGGATCGGCGGCGAGGCCGGCCGCCGGCTTCAGGCCACCCTCGGCCAGGCCGTCGGGCACGCCGGACACACGCGGTGCGGTGGCCGCGGCGGTGGCCTGCTGCTGCATCTGCGTGGCAAGGGCCGCTGCGGCATGGTCGAGGTTCTGGATCGACTGCTGCACACGTTGCTGCTGCAGCGCGTTACCTGGGGTGAGGCTGGCAGGCCTGCCATCGGCGCGTGGCACGGCATCGGACGATGAGGGCGTCGCACCCGGCTGCCTGGCCGCCAGCCACGCCGCGCTGAACGGCGGAGGCGTCGTCGCCGCATGGGCGACACCGCCGCCGAACAGCGCTAGGGCGATCAGCCGGCACATCGCCTTGCGACGGAACGGCGGTCGCGACGCGGGCGGAAGCGGGCGGAAGGTGGCGGCAGGAGTCCGGATACGCGCGCTCATGAGAAATCACCAGTCATCGTTGCCACTTCATCGTTGAGTTCGGGCAGCGCGGCGAGCTCCCTGAGCTCCTCCCCGCTGAATTCGCGCAGTACGGCGCGGATCGCCAGGCGGCGACCGTCATGCAGCCAGGCGTTGAGCACGCTGGCGATCGCGCGCATGGTCGACAGCGCGGTTTCCTCCAGCGATGGCTTGCGGTGGCGCAGGTGCTCGACCACGGCATATCGCACGCGTGCGCCCAGGAAGGCGGACGACTCGTCCAGCAATCGCTGCAACCCGTCGAGCGAACAGCGCGCCAGCAAGACATCGGCGGCCTTGGCCTGTCCGGCCGAGTAAAGCTGACGCAGCATCTCGGCCAGGGCGTAAGGACAGCTCATGTCGCGGCTCCCCGCATCGGTCCGGGCACGCGACCACATCCGCGGGGCGCGCTCCGTCGGCGAGGCGACGTCATGATCCGGATACATGGGCTACCCCCCGCCTCACGGTGTCGCCGATGCCTGGCCGGCCCGGGGGTCGAACCGCTGTTCGTAGAGCCGGTCGCCGAACGACTGCGCAGCGGCTTCCAGCTTCACCCGTGACTTCGCGGCAAACGGCTGCCTCGACGACACGATGTCGCCCAGGTCGATGTTCTCGTAAGCCGCGATCACGTCCCTGCCCACCTGGTACATGCGGACATTACGCGCGGTGCAGGCATCGACCTGGCCACGAACGACATCCAGTTCCCTGGCCAGGCGCGCGCGCTCGGCTTCCGCCGTGCGCAGCGCCACCCCCGACGACTCCCTGTCGGCCTTGCCACGTTGCACGTCCGCCTCGGCCGCTTCGCGGCGGCGGCGCTCGTCGGCGAGGGCGCGGACGGCATCCGGTGACGGACCGGCCGGCCGCTGCGATGCCGCGTGCGCCACGTCGGCGCTATGCCTGGCCTCGTCGCGCTCTTTCTCCAGCGCCGCCTTCTGCACGGCCCACTGCGATTGCTGGACCTGCAGGTCTTGCAGTTGCGTCCGGGTGTCGCGCAGCTGGTCGCGCAACCGGCTTTCCAGGCTGGCGGTCTGCGCGAACGCCGTGGGGCACACGGCGAGCAGCGCGAGGACGATGAGGGTTCGTTTCATGTCGTCTCCTCAGAACCGGGCATTCATTTCGAGCTGGAAGACATCGATCGACAGCGGCGGCCCGAACACTTCCCGGGCATTGAAGTAATGCAGGGTCAGCCATGCGTAGGTGGACACGCCGTAGCTGCCGCCGAGGATGAAGCCCTTGGCGTTGGTGCCGCCCAGGTGGAAGTCGGTGTCGGTCAGGCCATCGAGCACGGCGTCCGGTTGCAGGTACTTGTAGGCCAGGCTGACGTTCCAGTCGCCTGCGGCATGCGGATTCACGTCGCCCAGGGTGGCGCGCAGCATCCAGCCCACCGGGCCGCTCTTGTACGTCGCTTCGCTGACGTCACCGGCACCGAAGTTGTTCACCAGCCGGTTGACGCCCACGTCCGGCCGGAACGCGTCGCGACGATGGTAGGCCAAGTTGCGCAGGTAATCCGCTTCCAGCCGCAGCGGCGTGTCCGCCACCTTGGTGTCGAACTGGGTGGTGGCGTTGGCGACGTGGTAGTCGTAGACCAGGCCGGCGAACTGCGGCTGCGCATAGCGCGACGGCGAGGCCGGGTCCGGGACGATGTTGCGGATCAGGAACAGCGAGTTGCCCTTCTGCATGAAGGCCGAACGGGTGTCGTCCGTATCGCAGTAGTTCACGCCCAGGTAGATCGAGCACGGTGACGACAACTCGCCGCGCATGTGATCGAAGCGGTAATAGGCCAGGCCGAGTTTCCAGCGCGTATCCTCGCTGAACGACCAGGTGCCGCCGATCTGCGCGCCGGTCATCCACTTGTCGCGGCTGGCGTCCTTGGCCGGTCCGTTGGAGGGAAAGTCGTCGGCCTGGTATTCGATGGGGAACATGCCGACCGTGGCGAACGTGGTGACGTCATCGCTCACGGGTACGTCGAACCGGCCGGCCACACCGTCGAAGTTCAGGTCGTTCGAATACAGCAGGTCGGTGCTCATGAAGGGGTTGGGCATGCGCCCGCCGATGAATTGCGCCCACGCGGTCGGCTTCCAGGCCAGCCAGGCCTGGTCGAGCCACAGGTCCTTCTTGGCCAGGCCGCCACCCAGCGTCTGCGTCGTGGATACCGGGTTGTTGTCGTTACCCGTGCCGATGCGGATACCCGCGGTGACGCCCTGCCCCAGGTCCACGTTCACGCCCAGGCGCGCGCGGATGCGCAGCGAGTTGGTGCGGTTCTGCAGGGTGTTGAGCAAGGGCGGCAGGTTGCCGCTGTTGAGGTCGTACGGCCCGGTGCGGTTGAGCTGCGCGAAGTCGACCATCGTGGGCACGTTGCCCTTGTCGTAGTAATGGAACTCGTCGCGCACGCGCATGTGGCCGGTCCACTGGATGCGGTCCAGCCACTCCGGCAGCTTGCCGGGCTCGGCCCAGTGTTCCTGTTTGGCCTGGGCGACCACTTCCTGGCGCAGCTCATCCTTGATCTGGTTGCGCACCACCTCCGGCACATAGGTGACCCGCACCTGGCCCGGCGTGGCCGGCGCGGCATTCGCGGTACCGGCCAGTTTCTGCGCCTGAGCTGCCTCGGCGGCGGCCTGGGCGACGAGTCCGTCGGCATCGGCCTGGGTCAGCACGCCGCGCTTCACCAGCAGGTGAACCAGGTTGATCGTGGCGTTGTCCGAGGGTGCGTTTTGCGCGTGCACCGAGCCTGCGAAGATCGCCAAGCCGATGGCGGCGGCCAGCATGGCGCGCGCGGGGCGATGGCGGGCCTTTCCGATGGTCATGCGAACTCTCCGGCTATCCAGGGTCGTGTCTTTCGAAGGGAAACAGGTGGCGTGGCTCATGCGGGGCGCTTCCCGCGAATGGCCACGCGCAGGGGAAAATGCAGCGACGACGGCGGCGCGACGTCGATGTGGGGCATCGTGCGCAGCGCGTCGAGCAACGCCTGGTCGGTGTCCGGGTTGCCGCTGGAGCCGACCAGTTCGGCGCGGGTGAGCTTGCCGTCGGCATCCAGCCAGATATCCGCGCGCACGTCGAAGGCCAGGCGGTTGACCCGGCCGTCGCGCTGCACGGCCTGCTGGATGGCGTAACCCAGGTACTGGTCGTAACTGCCCGTGCCGCTGCCGGTGCCGCCACCGGAACCGACCATGCCGCCGCCGTCGCCCGCGCCGATGTTGAACGCGTCGGACCCGGCCTGTGCGTCGGCATTCATGGTGACGTTGCGGGCCACGTCGTTGCTCGGCTTGGGCGCGTCCACCGGCTTCTGCGGAACGTCCTGCGGCTTGTCGACCGGCTTGATGTCTTCTTCCACCTTCTTCGGCTCCGGCGGTTTTTCCTTCGGCGGCGGAGGCGGTGGCGGCAGCGGCGTGATGGTGGCGATGCGCGGCGCTTCCCGGCGCACGCCCACCGTGCTGCCGGCGAAATACCAGATCAGCACGCCCAGCAGTGCGACCGCGATGGCACCGATCGCCGGACCGAGCCAGCGTCGTTGCCTGCGACGGGGGATGTCGTGTGGGCTCACGCGATCAACCCTTCGGTGCCTTGCCGGTGACCAGGCCGACCTGCGGCAGGTCCACGCGGCGCAGCAGGTCCAGGATGTCCATCACCTTCTGGTACTGGACCGTCGAGTCACCCTTGACCACCACCGGGAAATCCGGATTCAGCGCCTTGAGCGAGCGCAGGCGCTGCTCCAGTTCGGCGATCGTCACCGGATAGGCGTCGAGGAAGATCTGCCCGGTGTCGGAGATGGTGATCGCCTTGGTCTGCGGCTTGGCCATGCTCACCGCGGAGCTCGCCTTGGGCAGGTTGACCTTGATGCCCTGCACCGACGCGGTGGTCATGATGATGAAGATCACCAGCAGCACGTACGCCAGGTCCAGCATCGGCGTGATGTTGATGTCGTCGTACGGTTTGTCGTCGTCTTGGGCGCGCATGTCCGCTCCTCAGGCCGCGACGGCGGTCGGGTGGGTGCTGCGCTGCTGTTCCGCCAGGCGCGTCACGAACTCGTCGACGAACACCTGCATGTTCGCGGTGACGTTCTTGTTGCGGATCAGCAGGTAGTTGTAGCCGAACAGCGCCGGGATGGCGACGAACAGGCCGGCCACCGTGGCCAGCAGGGCCGCCGCGATGCCGGGGGCGATGGCGTTGACGTTGACGTCGCCTGCCGCGGCGATGGCGGCGAAGGTGATCATCACGCCGACCACCGTACCGAGCAGCCCGAGGAAGGGGCCGCCGGAAATGGCGATGGTCAGCAGCACCATCGATTTGGCGAGGCGCTGGTTCTCGCGCACCAGCACCGAATCCATCGTGGCGCGGATGGCCTCGATGGATTCCGGCGCGATGTGGTCGCGGCCGTCAGCGTCACGGCGTCCCCACACTTCGCCGGCGCCCACCTTGTACAGGCGATACAGCGACGAGGCCTCCAGCCGGTCAGCGGCCGGATCGCGCGACAGCGCGAGGATGTTGCGCCCCTGCTGGCGGAACGCGTCGAGGAAATCCTCGTTGGCGCGGCTGACCCGGTTCACGTAGGTGGCGCGCTGCCACATCACCACCCAGGACAGGACGGCCATGATCATCAGGATGCCGATGATGGACCAGGCATCCGCCGTCACCGACTTGACGATGATGCCGAAGTAGCCGAAGCCGACGCCCGCCTGCTTCTCGTCCGGGCCATAGGCCAGCAGCTTCGACTCCGCGCCCTGGGTCTGCGCGTCCACGGCGATCAGCGCGGCCGGACGGGCGATGCGCGAGATACGCACCTCGTCCATCATGCCGACGAACGGCACCAGTGTATCGGCCTGGCCGGCGACGTCGCCGCCCAACGTAGCCGGGCCGCTCATCGCGGGCAGCCGGGCATCCAGCTTCGCGTACGGCTTGCCATCGACATACAGGGCGATGTCGTTGCCCGCGGCGGTCACCGCGACATGGGTCCAGGCACCGGCCTTGAGCGGCTCGCCGGCGGGGCTCACCGCGTCGCCCACCTGCACGAAGGGCACGCCCTTATCGAGGCCCACGAAGAACGTCTGCGCGCCCTGGCGGCGGGCGTAGAGCAGCGAACGACCCGCGGCCACGGCATCGACCTTGACCCAGGCGCTGACGGTGAAGGTGCCGCCGTCGGCGACGTTCATCGACACGCTGCCCGGCAACGTCACGACCTTGCTGCCGTCGAAGCGCGCGGCCTTGCCGATCACGCCGTCGACGGTGGGGATGTCGTTACCGGTGGCGTTGTTGGCGTATGCGGTGGCATCGCGCGGCGGCGTGCCGGCGGGTTCCTCGAAGTGATACACGGCCGCGTAATCGGCGTCGAACACGGCACCGGCCTTCTCGCCGCCCTGCGCCTTCGGGTTGCCGTAGTACATCCAGATCGGCTGCTGGGCGTCGGCCGCCAGCTGCGGCACGTCCACCCAGACCAGGGCCACGCCGAGCACCGGATCGAAGCTTTCGACCTGGTAGTTCAGCGGGGTCTTGTCGTCCGCGGCGACGAAACGCACGTCGGCACCGCTTTCGGAGACACCGTCGAACGTGAAGTTGCCCGAGTGCAGCCGGACCAGCAGGGGCACGCGGCCGACCGCCGTGGTGAGGTTGCCGCCCTTGGCCGTGCTGTCGATGGTGATGGCCTTGCGGAAGGCGAAATCCTGGTTCCACCAGGAGGTGTCGGCATGCGCGGCCGGCACCAGCGTCAGCAACAGCAGGCCGGTCAGGATGAGAAGTCGTTTCACGGTGATGTCCCCTGGATGCGTGGACCCGACCCGAAGGTCAGAGGTCCGCCTTGAGCGAGAAATGGATACGGGTGTCGTGGGCGCGCGTGGCCTGACCGTCGTTGAACGGATAGGCCACCTCGAACGCACCGGTGGCGATGTTGAATATCTGGAAGCGCGTGCCCAGGCCCACGCTGGAAAGGTCGTAACTCTTCACCGTCTTGCTGCCGGCCTCGGGGCGGGACGGATCGACCAGCGACGGCAAGGCGTTCATCAGGGCCAGGTGCGCGCCGTCGAGGAAGGCATGGAAGCGCCAGTCGTTCACCCATGCGCCCAGGTGTGCGGCGATCGACGGTGAGCGGAACTCGATGGCGCCGATGGCGCCGCGGTCCGCGGTTTGTTCGGCTTCCAGGTAACCGCGCACGGTGCTCTCGCCACCGGCGGCGTATTGCTCGCTGGAAATCAGCGACGAAGTCGACACCTGCGCGCCGAGGCGGCCAAACAGGCTGAACCCGTTGTCGAGGACGTACGTACGGCTGGTGTCGGCCTTCACGTAGAAGAAGTTCTGCCGCGCGCGGTAGCGCTGGTAGTCGAACTCGGCCGAACTGCTGCTGCCGGCGCGAAAGCCCGCCGTGGCGCTCAGCGAGATCGTCTGCACCGTCTTCTCGTCCACCGACTGGCCCTGGTAACCGGCGGTCAACGGGATATAGGTGATCGGTGCCTTCGAGGTGGCACCGCCCAGGGTGATGTTCTGGTCGAAGTGCTTGCGATTGACCGCCAGCGACAGCGACTGGCTGTACGACCCGTGGGCCGGCAAGCTACGCAGGAGCGTGAAGCCGAAAGCGTTGCCCTTGCCGAGCACGGTGGTGCCACCGACGGCATTGGCGTTGCTGTTGGACTTGTAACCGGAGGCCAGCACGCTCCAGTCGCTGTCCAGCGGGATCAGGTAGGAACCGGCCCAGACTTCCGCCGCGTTGCGATGCTGCGGGGCGACGATATAGGTGAGCGAGGCCGCATGGCCTGCCTGGAACAGGTTGTCGTCGCGGACGCTGGCAACGGTGCGCAGTTCCGGCGTGTTGACGCTGTGGTCGTTGTTGACCTCGAGGCTGGCGTGCAGCGGCGAGGCATCGGTGACCTTCAGCGTCACGTCCATCGTCTGCGGCAGCTTGCCGGGCGTCAGTACGGGCACCACCTGCGCGCCACTGCGCCGGTTCACGTCCGTGAGCTGCTGCTGGGCCCGGGTAAAGTCGGGTACGTCCCCTTCATGCAGCGCCGGCACCGCGTCGCGGATGTCCTTCGGCGAGCGATACGTCGCGCCTTCCACGCGCACGCGGCCTATCGTGTTCTCGGTGACCTGGAAGCGGATGATTCCGCCTTTGACCTGCTGCGGCGGCAGGTCCACCACGACCGACTGGTAGCCGTGCGCCTGGTAGGCCTTCTGCAAGGCATCGCGGGCCGCGCTCACGTCGCTCATCGATTTGCCGGGACCGAGAAACGGATAGACCGCCGTCTCGATATCCAGCGCAGGCAAGGTCGTGTTGCCGTCGACCACATACTCGTTGACGTCGAACGCGGTCGGCGCATCCTGGGCCGACGCGTTCACGGCGAGGCCGAGCGCAAGCGCCAACGCAAGCGCGTGGCGTGACGTCGTGGCACGACTCATGCGTTCACCCGTATTACTCGTGTAGCCACGCGGACTGTCCCCTGTCGTTCCGTTTGTCCCCTAGACGCGGAAACACGGGTGGCACTGAACCGCTGTCACGAAAGATTCATGGTGCGGGCGGTCGCCGCGGGCGGGCGTGCTCAGCTGAGCAGCACCCATCCCCCCGGAAGATGCGTGGCGTGGGCGCCATACGCGTCCTGGATCAGGGTCGTCACGTCGGCCATCTGGGCGAGGGTGAAACGCGCATGCACGCGGCGCTCGGCGAGGGCACGATCGGTAATCACGATGCGACCGGGGCGGTAGCGGTTGATGTCGGCCACGACGTCGGCCAGCCGCTGGTTGTCGTAGATGAGCACACGACGGCGCCACGCCAGCGCGGTATCGGCGTTCACCGCAACCGGAGCGGACAGGCCGTTCGCATCCACGTCCACCTGCTGCGACGGCTTGACCCGCGTCGTCGTCGATGCCCAGGTCAGTTCGGTCTGCCCGTCCAGGCAGGTGACGCTGGTCGCCGCCTCGTGGCAGCGTAAGGCGAATGCGCTGCCCGGTGCCGAGGCCAGCGTGGCATCGGCCACCTGCACCACGAACGGCGCGCGGCGGCTCGGGTCGATGTGCACCACCGCCTCGCCCGCACGCAGCCGCATGCCGGTGACCCGGCGGCCCTCGGTAAGCAGGTGGATATCGCTGGCCGTGTTCATTTCCACCAGGACGCCTGGCGCCACGTCGACCCGGCGCTGCTCGCCCACGGCGGTGTGCAAGGTGGAGGCATCGGCGGCGGCGATCAGGTCGAGTCCCTGACGTCCGATGAGGACGGCGGCCACCGACGCGGCGACGGCCGCAGTGAGGAAACGCCTTCGGTCCATGCGCAGGCCGTGGCGCGGGGCGACCCGATCCCCGCGTGACGCGCCCGTGCGGTGTTCGGCGATCGCCGGCCCCAGGTGCTCCCACAGGCGCCGCGTGCGTGCGAAGGCCTCCGCATGCCGTTCGTCGGCCATGCACCAGCGCCGGAATGCCTCACCGTCCTCGCGGGTCGCCGTGCCCGAGGTGAGGTGGAGCAGCCAGGCGTGTGCCTCGCGGTCGCTGCGTTGCAGGAGAAGGGTGTCCATATCGGTCAAGACGATTCGCCCGCACCGGGACCGAACCGCTGGAACGATTTTCGTCCCACTTTTGTGGCGCAGGTCTCAAGCGCCTTCTTCAGTTCCTTGCCTACCATGCGCACGGATATGCCATGCCGCGCGGCGATGTCCGCCTGGGGTTGTTCGTCGACACGGGCCGCGATGAGGATGTCGCGCTGGCGACGGGTCAACGTGTCCAGGGCCTCGGACAGCGCCAGCACCTCCTGCCGCGACGACAGCACCGCGGAGGGGTCCAGGCCATCGTGGACGCCGTTGATCAGGTCGTCCACCTCGTCACCCGTGAGCAGGCGCCCCGACGCACGATGATGATCGGCCGCCATGTTGAGGGCCATGCGGAACAGGTAGCCGGTGGGATGCCGGGCACGTTCCTCGCTCGGGTCGAGCCGGCGCACGCGCAGGTAGGTCTCCTGCAGCACGTCGTCGACCAGGTCGTCCGAGCGCAGTCGGCGACGCAGGCGACGGCGGAAGTCCTCGTAATTGTCGAGGAACAGGCCGAGCATCGACGTATCCACGGTCAATCCTCCCCCGCGCGGACGCCGCGGCAGGGATCGTTCGACGCGGGGGAAGGCACGAGCAGCACGGTCACCGGGCTCATGCCGGACAACCGGGGCGGTAGACGCACCGAGCGCACCGCGGCCAGTACCCGGCGATCTCGCGCGGGATCGTCGGAAGGCGCGAGCGCGGATGCCCGTTCCACGGTCCCGGAGCCGTCGATCCACAGCTGCAAGGCGAGGCGGAAGCCACCCGGGCGGGTGTCCTGCCTTGCGCACAAGGCCTGGGCGATGCTCGCCTGGATCAGGAAGGCATCGCCCTGGCCGAGCGAGGGCGAGCCGTCCCGTGCCATCGCGGGCGCATCGGGCACCCCAGGCGTCGGGGCTGTCGCGTCGGCGGTCACGGTGAAGGCATTCGTCGATGAGAAACGTGCACCCAGGCCGGTGCCCAGCAGGAGGATACGTAACGCATCGTGCGGGCTCGCCGTCCCGTGCACACCCCGACTGAGGCGGCCCGCGACCAGCGCGTCGTCGAACAGCACGGCAATGCCGCTCTGTTCGCCGAAGGCGCGCAGGGCACTGGCGAGGGACTGTTCGTCGATGTCGAAGCGCGCTGACGCATGCGTTTCTGCCGTCCCCTGGGGTGATTCGGACGGCCTGCCCACCTGCGCGACCGCACCGGACGACGCGAGCAGGACCATGCACGCGACGAGCGCGAAAACGCTGCGTGCCAAGGTCATTCCTCGCGCTCTGGCGGACGGGACGGAAGCTCGTCTTCGGGCCGAAGGCTAGGCGCGCGAAATGACAGTCAGGCTCTGTTTCGATGACAGGCGCGATGACACGACCATGACAGCGAGGGAATGACGTTTACCCGCGAGAACTTGCGTGTTATCCATCACCGGATATCGCGGGGAAGAGGACGATGCATATTCGGCAAGGTGGACTGAAAGGCGTCGCAGCGAACGCCCCGAAGCGATGTGTTGTTGCCATCGCGTTGTGCATCGCTGCGCTGGACGGCCGCTGGTGCAGCACACAGACCGTGGCCGACCACGGGGCGGTCGTCACGTTGCCCGGCGTCAATGCGTCAGCCGATGCTCCGGGTTGCGCCGAGGCCAACGGCGCGGGCATCGCGGCGCTTTCGTTCGAGTGCCTGAACCGCGCCGTCGCCCCCACGAACACGCCCGCCCTACCGGTGCAGCAAGGTACCGACGTCGGCCATCGCGCCACCAACCAGCTGGGCCTCTACAACGCCGCCGCCCTGGGACACCGCATGGGACCGAACCTCGGAACCTCGGTGCAACCCTACCGGCCGCGGCTTGCCTACCCTACCCCGCTGGTGCCCGCGCACTAGCGCAGCGCGGGACTATCCATGGTGCCTCTACGGATGCAGAGGCACGGTCACCGTCGGCTCGCCGTTACCGGTCCGGGTCGTTCCCGACGTGGGCGTATCACCCCGATACGGGCGCAGCGATTCGAACTTGCGCTGGTATTCGTCCGTCACCTGCTTGGCTTCGTCGCCATTGGTGATGACGCGCGGCGTGATCAGCACGATCAGCTCGGTGCGGTTGCGGCTGCGCGTGGTGGAGCCAAACAGACGGCCGAAGACGGGAATGCGATTCAGGCCGGGAATGCCGGTGTCGGTCACGCCCTCGTCCTGCTTGATCAGGCCACCCAGCAACACCGTCTGCCCGCTCTGTACGGCCACCTGGGTGGCCACCTCGCGCTGCTGGATCGGGAAGTTGCCCGTGGCGGTGTCCTTCTGGCCGGGCGCGCTCACCACCTGGTTGATGTTGAGGTACACCAGGCCACCGGGATTCACGCGCGGACGCACGTTGAGGATCACGCCGGTGTCCTTGTATTCCAGCTGGCCGATGGTGTTGTCCGAATTGGCGTTGGTGTTGATGTAGGTCTGCGTGATGGGAATCTGGTCGCCGACCTGGATATGCGCCTTCTGGTTGTTCAGCACCACCAGCGACGGCGCGGACAACGTCTTGGTGTTGCCGCTGGTTTCCATCGCACGAAGTGCCACGGAGATATTGTTGTTGACGAAGGAGTAGAAGAAACTCTCGCCGCCGTAGCTGGCGCCACCGTTGCCCAGCGCCCACTGCTGCTTGTTGCCCGGCTGCGTGGGCTGGCCGTTGGTCGACCCGACCAGGCCTTCCAGGTACCACTGCACGCCGAACTGGAACTCGCCGGTCAGCGCCACTTCGAGGATGCGCGTCTCGATCTGCACCTGCAGCGGCACGGCGTCCAGGCGCTTGATCGCCTGCTCGATCTCGGCCCACTGGGCCGGACGGCAACGGACCATCAGCTGGTTGTTCGAATCCACCGAGGTGATCCGCACGCCGTCATCCGTGGTGATCGGCCCGTTACGCTGGCGGCGCGACGAGGTGTTGTCGTCGTCGCCGAGGCCGCTGCCGCCGCCCGAACCCATCGAACTGCCGCCGCCGAAGCTGGAGCCGCCATTCGATCCATACGAGCCGCCGCCCAGTCCGCCGGTGGTGTTGATCAGGCCCGACGAGCCCGACGACGAACCCGAGCTGTTGCCGAACGAGCCGGTGTTGCTGCCCAGGCCCGAGCCGCCGCGGTTGCCCAGGTCGTTATCTCCCCCGCCCAGCGAGCCGGAGGTCAGGCCGGGGCCCACCTTGCCGCCGCGGTCGCTCGAACCGCCCCCACCGGAGCCGCCGCCGTAGATGTCGGAAAGGTAATCGGCCAGATCGGAGGCCTGCACGTTGCGCACGTCGTAGACATACAGCTGCGGCTCGTTGCCGCCGCCGTGGTCGATGCGGTCGATCCAGCTGCGGACTTCCTCGAGGTACGCCGGCTGCGGGCTGATCACCACCAGCGAGTTGGTCCGCTCGATCGGGATGAAGCGCAGCAGGCCGGCCATGGGCGTGTTGCCCTTGTCGCCGAACAGCTTGTCGAGCATGGGCGTGAGGTCCTTGACCTCCGCGCGTTGCAGGCTGAACACGCCCACCGACATGCCGCGCAGCCAGTCCACGTCGAACGTGGCCACGGTGCGCTGGTAGTTGTCCAACTCGGAAGGCGTGCCGGCCATGACGATGACATTGCGCGTCGGATCGGCCAGCAACGTGGCGTCCGGCCGCGCGAACGGCTTGATCAGCTTCTGCATCTCGGTAGCCGAGATGTAGTGCAGCGGGAACAGCCGCGCCTGCAGGCCGCCGGCCGGCGCGTTGGCGCCCAGGCTGGGCACGAGATTGCCGGCCACGGCGTCCTTCGCGGGCACCACCACGTAACGGCCGTTGCTGTGCACCAGCGCGTTGTTGGTCCAGGACAGCAGCGTTTCCAGGATCGGCAGCGCCTGCTCGGCCGTCACCGGCTGCGAGGTGGAGAAGGACACGTTGCCCTGCACGCCCGGGGTGATCGAGTAGTTCTCGTGCAGCAGGTCGCCCAGGATGGCCTTGACCACCGCCTCCACCGGCTGGTTCTCGAAATTGAAAGTGACCGTACCCGTGCCCGCGGCGACCGGCCGGGGTTTGGCCAGGCCCACCGGGCGGACGAACTGGCCCGTGCCGGTGGTGATCTGCGGCTGGGTGCTGGCCGGCGAGGAAGGATTGTTCGACGGCGCGATGCGCGGCCGCGGGGCAGGCAGTTCCGTACCGGCCATGGCTTCGCGCTGCAACGATCCATCATCACGCGGTTGCGGCAGCGACTGGCATCCGGCAAGTGCGACCGCGAGCGCCGTGGCGCCGATCAGGGGACTTTTGAGCATGGAACAACGTACTCCCTCGTTGGACGCGGCACGATACACCGACCCCTGGTGTTCGCCTATTTCGCTAACTCTAAAGGGAGCCTCACACAAAGCGCCAGCCTTGCGCACCGGTGCGGCATCCCCAGGCGGCCCTCGGCTATGATGGCCGGCGAACCGGCGGCGGGTCCGACCGGATGGACTGGACACGCATGAACCAGGTGAAGTCGCCTTCCCGCGACAAACGCGTCGCCACCGCCGACGAGGCGCTGGCCGGCCTCGTGGCCGATGGACAGATCATCGCCGTGGGTGGCTTCGGCCTCTGTGGCATCCCCGAGCTGCTGATCCAGGCGCTGCGCGATTCCGGCGTCAAGGGCCTCACCGCCGTATCCAACAACGCGGGCATCGACGGCGTCGGCCTGGGCCTTCTGCTGGAAACCCGCCAGATCCGCAAGATGGTCTCGTCCTACGTGGGCGAGAACAAGGAATTCGAGCGCCAGTACCTCGCCGGCGAGCTGGAAGTCGATTTCACGCCGCAGGGCACGCTGGCCGAGAAGCTGCGCGCCGGTGGCGCGGGCATCCCCGCCTTCTTCACCCGCACCGGTTACGGCACGCAGGTGGCCGAGGGCAAAGAAACCCGCGAGTTCGACGGCCACATGTACGTGATGGAACGCTCCATCGTGGCCGACGTGGCCCTGGTCAAGGCGTGGAAGGCCGACCCCTCGGGCAACCTGGTCTATCGCAAGACCGCGCGCAACTTCAACCCGATGGCCGCCACGGCGGGCAAGGTGTGCGTCGCCGAGGTCGAGATCATGGTCGAGGTGGGCGAGCTGGACCCGGACCAGATCCACACGCCCGGCATCTACGTCGATCGCATCGTGCACAATCCCGCGCCGTCCAAGCGCATCGAACAGCGCACCGTGCGCGCCTGAGGAGAACACCATGGCCTGGACCCGTGAACAGATGGCGCAACGCGCCGCCCTGGAGCTCTCCGACGGCGACTACGTCAACCTAGGCATCGGCTTGCCCACGCTCGTGGCCAACCACCTGCCCGACGGCGTGGACGTGTGGCTGCAGTCCGAAAACGGCCTGCTCGGCATCGGCCCCTTCCCCACCGAGGACGAAGTGGACGCCGACCTCATCAACGCTGGCAAGCAGACCGTTACCGCCCGCCAGGGCGCGTCGTTCTTCTCCAGCGCCGACTCCTTCGCCATGATCCGCGGCGGCCACGTGGACATTTCCATCCTCGGCGCCATGCAGGTCACCGCCAGCGGAGACATCGCCAACTGGATGGTGCCCGGCAAGATGGTCAAGGGCATGGGCGGTGCGATGGACCTGGTGGCCGGCGTCAAGCGCGTGGTGGTGGTCATGGAGCACACCGCGAAGGACGGCTCGCCGAAGATCCTCACCGAATGCAGCCTTCCGCTGACCGGCAAGGGCGTGGTCGACCGCATCATCACCGACCTGGCCGTGTTCGACGTCACGCCCCAGGGCCTGGTGCTGATCGAGATGGCCCCGGACGTGGACGAAGCACACCTGCGCGCCAGCACCGCCTGCGATTTTGCACGGGCCGGCTGACGGGCCGTGAGGCGTGATGGGCGGTGAGGGGGATCGCGCACGTGCGTGCGCTCCTACACATCAGGTTGTCACATCATCGCGATCCCGTAGGAGCGCACGATGTGCGCGATTCTGCGGTGCGCGATTCTGCCGTGCGCGATTCCACCGTGCACACAATGACCGGACACGGGAAATAAAGTCGCCCCGGAGCAAACGCCTCGGTATGGGCCTCGGGGGGGGAGGTAGGCCAGATACCGGTAATTAGCGTCGCTGCGGGGCGAGGGACCTGCCGACCCAGGGGGAGGGTTGGTGGCAGGTCGAGTCGAAGCATAGATTTCCTAGGAAATTCTCGCCAATATATCTTTCAGCGATCACTTATACGAAATACGACTATGTTTGATCTTCGGCAATTGCGCTACTTCGTCGAAGTGGCGGAAACCCTGAGCTTCACCCAGGCCGCGCAACGACTGCATATTTCGCAGCCGCCGCTGTCGCAGCAGATCCAGTCCCTGGAGTCGGACCTGGGCGTCCGACTGCTCGACCGGAACCGTCGTCGCGTGGCGCTGACCGAGCCGGGGCGCCTGTTCCTCATCGAGGCCAAGGCGATCCTGGCCCGTGCCGAAAGCGCGCGTACCGTGGTCAGCGAGGCGGCCGCGGGGTTCACGGGGCAGCTGAAGCTGGCCTATGCCGTTTCCGTGTCCTTCCACCGCGCCCTGCCCGAAACGCTGCTGCGCTTCTCCCACGAAGCGCCCAACGTCAGCCTGCACCTGGGCGAGATGCTGACCGGCGCGCAATACGATGCGCTGCTCAGCGGACAGATCGACGTCGGCCTGCTTCGCGCCCATCCCGAAGGCGTGGCCAACGCGCGCCAACTGAACGTCGAGACGATCGACCACGAGCCCTTGGTCATTGCCCTGCCCGTCGATCATCGTCTCGCCCGGCGGGACGCGGTACGCATGGAAGAACTGGCGATGGAGCGGTGGGTGGCCCCGCCGAGGGCGCACGCCGCAACCCTGATCGACCGGCTCAGCCTGCTGGCCGACAAGGCACGCTTCCGTCCCAATATCCGCCAGGAGGCCCAGCAGATCCCGTCCCTGCTGCCGTTGGTGGCCGCGGGCCTGGGCCTCGCGCTGGTGCCCGCGTCGCTGCGGGCGGTGCACCTGGATGGCGTCGCCTTCGTCCGCGTGGACGATCCGGAAGCCTACCTGTTGCTCGCGGTGGCCTCGCGCGTGGACAATACCTCGCCGGTGCTGGACAGTTTCCTGCGTACCGTCCGCCAGGCGCGCGTCAAGCTCGGTCTCGCCTGAAAAGCGAATCTTTCCCAGCGCTTGCGTAACGGGAGGCGGATGGCTACAATTCCGTTTTTCCTTGTCCTTAAAGTTTCAGGAGCTGGCCGTGAAGGTGCTTTCCTCTTTGAAGTCCGCGAAGTCGCGTCACCGTGACTGCAAAGTCGTACGCCGTCGCGGCAAAGTGTTCGTGATCTGCAAGAGCAACCCCCGTTTCAAGGCTCGTCAGCGCTAATCGGCTGCGACGGGTTCAGAAAAAAGACCGCGAAAGCGGTCTTTTTTTTGTTTGGGTGGGCATTCTGGATTCGCGCACGTGCGTGCGCTCCTACGCACCTGCCTGAATCGCGGTACCCCTGTAGGAGCCCACGATGTGGGCGATTTACGCCCCCTATTCCGACCTACGCCCCCTATTCCGACCTACGCCCCAGATTCCGACCTACGCCCCAGACTCGGTAAGGTACGGCGAATCCGGAATGTCACCGGTGTCACCCATGAAGACGCCGTTGCGGCCGGCGCGCTTGGCACGATAGAGCGCGGCGTCGGCCACCACCAGCAGGCGGTGCAGTTCGTAGCCGCACTGCAGCGTGGAGCCCACACCGAAGCTGGCGGTGACCTGCAGTTCCGGATGCGATGGCGTGGCCGAGGTGGCGGCGATGGACAGGCGCAACTGCTCGGCGCGGGCGCGGGCCTGCGCGGGACTGCAGTCCGGCAGCAGCACGGCGAACTCCTCGCCGCCCAGCCGACCGAACACGTCGCACGCGTGCAATGATCGACGGCACACGTTCACCGCGCGCTTGAGCACCTCGTCGCCCACCGCGTGGCCGAAGGTGTCGTTGACGTTCTTGAAGTGGTCCAGGTCGAACAGGATCAGGCACAGCCCGCGATCGGATCGCGCCCCATAAGCCAGCACGCGCTCGGCCTGCTCGACGAAGTGCTCGCGATTGCAGATGCCGGTGAGCCCGTCGCGACGCGCCAGCTTCATGAAGCGCAGCTGCGAACGCCGCAGCCACAGCACCAACCAGACGATGGCCACCAGGGCCAGCCCGAGGATGAAGATGTACAGGCGGCCGGTCTCGACCTGCTGGCGGTCCAGTGCGCCGCTCAGGCGAAGGATCTCGTTCTGCTTGTTCAGTGCGTCGACGTCCGCCTTGCGTGCCAGCAACTGCTGGTCGACGATCTGGAAGGCCAGGCTGCGTGCGCCGATGTCGTCCAGATACGCCTTGTCCGCCGCCATGTACTGCTCGTGGTACGCCAGCGCCTGCGGCGCGTGCCCCAGTCGTTCCTCGACCTGGTACAGCACCAGGTAACCCGTGCGCCGCGGATCGGTGAACTCGTCGCGGATGGCGCCGGCAACCGCCAGCAGACCGAAACGTCGCGCATTGGCCAGATCGCCCAGGGCAAGATAGGCGCGGGCCAGGTACGCATCGAACTCGCTCAGCAACTGCGGGTAATCCAGCGCCCGCAAGTTATCGCGATGCGCGACCAGCAGCGCCACGGCATCGGCGGCGCGGCCATGGTCGAGATAGAACGCCGCGATATCCGCGCGCATGCTCTCGGCGAAGACGTCCTCGTGCCGGGCGGTGCAGGTGCCGATGGCCTGCTCGAACACCGGCTCGATCGACGACAGCCGATTGGCTTCGCGCCGCGCCCGCAACAGGTGCTGGGCACCCTTGCAGATCGTCTCGCCCGGTGGCGGCTGCGCCATCATCTCGCGGGCATACGCCTCGGCCTGGTCGAACTGGCCCGCCGTGCTGAGCAGCTGAGACGCCTCGCCCAGTGCCTGGAAACGCGCCTTGCGATCGCGCACGGAAGGCAGCAGCTCCTGCAATTCGGCCAGCCGTTGAAAGGCTTCCTGGTAGCGGTGCCCGACGCCGAGAAGATTGATCAGGGTGGCGAGGGCCCGCACGCGCAGCACCGAATTCACCGACGGATCGATGACTTTTTCCAGCTCGCCGCGGCCGGCTTCGTAATCGCCCAGCCAGGTCGCGCGCCAACCGCGCAGGAAATGCAGCATCCCGCGCTGGTCGTTATCCAGCCGCGGCTCCATCGGCGTCATGGCATCGACCAGCCGCGAATAGCGGGCGAAGTCGGTGATCTTCAGCGCGTCGGCTTCGCGCAGCGTATCGTCGATGGCGCCCGGCGACAGGGCCTCGCCCGAACCGGACACGGCGGCGTTGGCATCAATGCCGGCACCCGCCGCGGAAGCCACTGTACACACCCCGGCCATCGTCATGCCGAGCACGAACAGGGCCGCGATCCAGCGCTGGCCGAATGCGCCCATCAGATCAGGACAACGGGTCGGGACGGATCAGCGGGGAACGGCGAGGCTTGCCTTCGCCCTCGTCGCCATCATCGTCGTCCTCGTCATCGAGCGGCTGGTCGTTCTCGTGATCGGGGTGCACCGGCATCTGGCTGGAAAACCAGATGCCCTGCCCGCCCATGGCCGCGCGCAGGGAGTCCGCGTCACGTGCCGCCAGGGGCTCGCGAACGGCGTTCTCGACATCGATGTCCCCCATGGCCTTCGCCAGCGACTCCGCCGACGCATACCTCAGCGACGCGTCGCCCCCGACGCGCGCCAGCCAGTCCACTACAGTGCCCATCTTCGTCCCTTGGGCGCAGAGGCCGTACCCCTGGCCGATGTCGCGCCTCCCCTCGAGGCGCCGTGGGCGGATCATATCCGTAAGGGCTTTCAGGTTGAAGTAGGCCAACTGGCCGGGTGATCGCCACCCGGCCCTGCCTCAGAGCAAGGCAGCGGCTTTCTGCAAGGCGATCCAAACGCCGATCAGGAACGGGATGCCGACCGCCAGCCAGGCGAGCACGCCGGTGGTACCAAAAGCGCCACGCGCGGCGGCCGTCGCGCTCGCGTCGGTGGTCCGGAGCTCGTGCTGCAAGGCCCGCTCGCGTTGCAGCTCGGCCTCACTCATGTGCAGGCGGGGATCGACCGGGCGTACCAGCAGGTTGCAGACCAGCCCCACCAGCAGCAGGCCCGCCAGGAGGTACAGGGTGCGGTCGTACACCAGGTTCTTCGCGACGCCCGCGCCCAGCTGGGCTTCGCGGATGCCGGCGATCAGCACCGGACCGGCGACGCCCGCCACCGACCACGCCGTCAACAGTCGCCCGTGGATGGCGCCGACCATCTGCGTGCCGAAGATGTCCGCCAGGTACGCCGGCACCGTGGCGAACCCGCCGCCGTACATCGACAGGATCACGCACACGGTCAGCACGAACAGCGCGGCCAGCCCCCTGTGCCCGAGCATCGGCAGCAGGCAGTAAAGAACGATGCCGAGGATGAAGAACACGCAGTAGGTGGTCTTGCGGCCAAGCACATCGGAGGCCGATGCCCACCCCAGGCGACCCAGCGAATTGAACAGGCTGATGAGGCCGACCAGCCCCGCCGCGGCGGCGGCCAGCGAGGCCTTCTGCGCCGCACTGAGCGCCGTACCCGGATCGACACCGAGCAGACGTCCGCCGAACACGTCCTGCAGCATGGGGCTGGCCATGGAGATGACGCCGATGCCGGCGGTGACGTTCATGCACAGCACACCCCAGATCAGCCAGAACTGCGGCGTCTTCCACGCGCGGTCGAGATGGACATGCCCCTGGCTGATCATCGGCGCCTTCGCCACCACCGGTGGATAACCGGCGGGTTTCCAGCCACTGGGCGCGACACGGAAACCGAAGGCTCCCAGGCTCATCACCACGAAATACAGCACCCCCATGGCGATAAGCGTGTTCGCCACGCCGGCCACGTCGCCGACCTTCAACACATCCATCAGCTTCACCGCGATCGGCGCGCCGATCATCGCGCCGCCGCCGTAGCCCATGATGGCGAAGCCGGTGGCCAGTCCGCGGCGGTCCGGAAACCACTTGATCAACGTCGATACCGGCGTGATGTAGCCGAGCCCCTGCCCGATACCGCCCAGCAGGCCACAGCCGAGGTAGACCAGCCACAGCTGGTGGATGGCGACGCCGATGCCGCCCAGCACCAGGCCACCGCCCCAGCAGCATGCGGCGATGAAGCCCGCCTTGCGCGGTCCGGCATGTTCCAGCCAGCCGCCCCAGATCGCCGCCGCCAGGCCGAGCATGGCGATGAAGGTCTCGAAGATGTGGTTGACCGAGGGCACCGTCCAATTGCAGGTGGTCGTGGTCAGCTGGTCGAAGAAACCCTGGCTCGCGCACAGGACGGCATCGGCGCCGGGTACCAGCTTCGTCATCGGCAGCCAGAACACGGAAAACCCGTAGGCCATGCCGATGCACAGGTGAATGGCCAGTGCCGCGGGGGGCACCAGCCAGCGATTGAATCCCGGACCCGCGATCGTGCGTTCCCGTGCCAGCAAGCCTGCCGCCATGTGATGTCCCCTGCCTGAGAAAGGGTCGTGCCCCGGATCGCATCTTAGGCAGATTGACGGGCAATGCCACCCTACGTTGGTATGACGGCGCGCGTTGACGTATCGATGTGCGGTCGCAATAATCTGCGATTCATCCGGGCCAGCCAGATCGCCACGCCCTCCCCTCTCGTGAGGACCTCTGGTGCCCCTTCCTTCCCGGCTGCTCGCTGCCGCCCCGCTTCTTTTCCCGTCGCTCGCCTGGGCCGACGATTCCCGCCCGCCGCAGACGCTCGACAAGGTGGTGGTCACCGCCTCGCGCACCGACCAGGACGCGCATACGGCACCGCAGACGGTCGTGGTGATCGGCCGCGAAGCCATCGAGCAACAATTGCGGCTCAGCAGCAACACCTCCGATGTGCTGTCGAACCTGATTCCTTCGTACACCCCGAGCCGCGGCAAGATGAACGGCAGTGGCGAGACCCTGCGAGGGCGCACGCCGTTGATCCTCGTCGACGGCATTCCGCAGTCCAACCCGCTGCGCCCCACCGGTCGCGAAGCGCACACCATCGATTACGCGATGGTGGAGCGCATCGAGGTGATCCAGGGTGCGAACGCCATGAACGGCCTGGGTGCCACGGGCGGCACGATCAACCTGATCACACGTCGTCCGGAACCCGGCGCCGTGAACCAGCACCTGGGCGTGCAGACGACCATCCCGACAAGCAGCGCCAACAGCGAAACGGCCGGTTACCGCGCGGATTACCGCATCAGCGGCAACCGCGGCCGCTGGGATTACCTGCTGGGTGCCGGGTACGAAGACCAGGGCTTGTGGCGCGACGGCAACGGCAAAGCCATCGGTACCGACGTGACGCAGGGCGACCTCATGGCCACGCGCGCGTACGACCTGCACGCGAAGCTCGGTTACTGGATCGACGACAGCCAGGAACTGCAATTCAGCACCAACCGCTACCGCATCACGTCCAAGGCCGAGTACGTCACGGTGCCGGGCGATCGCGACGCCGGCGTTCCCACGACGTCCGCGCGCGGCACACCGCCGGGCACGCCACCGTGGAACGACGTCTGGACGACCGGACTCAGCTACACCCATCACGACCTGGCCGGCATGGAACTGAAGGCCATGGTCTTCAACCAGCGATTCGAAGGCCTGTTCGGCGCCGACAACTCGTCGACCTTCCAGGATCCACGTATCGCGCCGATAGGCACGCTGTACGACCAGTCGCGCTCCGTGGCGTCGAAATGGGGATCGAAGACCAGCCTGGGTCGGGGCGACCTGTTCGACGACCACCTGAAGCTGACCGCCGGCATCGACACGCTGTGGGACAGCGGCAAGCAGGACCTGTACGGCACGGGGCGCACGTATGTACCGGAATCCTCGTTCCGCAGCCTGGCGGGATTCGTCCAGGCCGACGTCAAGCTGCTTCCGGCACTCACCCTGCAGGGCGGGTGGCGCCATGAGGATTCGCGGCTGCGCATCGACAGCTACCGGACCCTCTACCGCTACAACCGCGTGAACGTGCAGGGCGGCTCGCTGTCGTTCAAGCAGAACCTGTTCAACGCGGGCCTGGTCTACGCACCGAGCGACACGTTCAACGTGTACACAAGCTACGCCGAGGGCTTCGGCATGCCCGATGTGGGCCGCGTGCTGCGCTCGATCAACACCGTCGGCACGTCGGTGGCCGACCTGCGCGCGCTGCAACCGGTGCTCACCCGCAACACCGAGCTCGGTGCGCGCCTGCGCACGCACGACTGGGAAGCCGATGTCAGCGTGTTCCAGTCACGTTCGGCCTACGGCACACGCGTGATCGCCGTGGACGGCGCCTTCCAGATGGCGCGCGAGAAGACCGCTATCGAGGGCCTCGATGCCGCGCTGCGCTATCGCGTCGACGACACGCATCGTCTGGGCGTGTCGTATGCCTGGACGCGTGGCCGGTACGACAGCGATGGCGACGGACGCCTGGACGCACGCCTGGATGGCCTCAACATCGCACCCAACCGGGTCATCGCCACCTGGTCGGCACAGTGGACGCCCCAGTTGTCGACCTTCGTCCAGGGCCAGTACGCGTTCGACCGGCACTTCGACGAAGCCGCCAAGGATTTCAGCGGCTACGCGCTGTTCGACCTGGGCGTGGACTATGCCCTGCCCCGCGGCCGCCTGAACCTCGGCGTGGCCAACCTGTTCGACCGCCAATACATCACTTATTACTCCCAGAGTGCCCTGGTCGAACCGGCCCGCTACTTCGCGGGACGGGGCCGCACCCTCACCGTCGGTTACAGCCTGGATTTCTGACCGATGCTGAAAAACGTGCTCTTCCAGCTCCACTGGTTCCTGGGCATCACCGCCGGCAGCGTGCTCGCGATCATGGGCATCACCGGTGCGACGCTGGCCTTCCAGGACGAGATCCTGCGGAGCATGAATCCGTCGCTCGAGCACGTCGTCCATCGGCACGAAGCCGGCGAGCACGCGCTGCCCCTCACCGAGATCGTGGCGCGCGTCGGTGAAGGCGAGACACGAGCGTTGCAACGCGTGCGCATGGACGCCACGGGCATACGCCCCTCCGTCGCCCGTTACGAAGGCGGCCGGACGCACTGGCGCTACTTCGATCCGTACACCGGACAGCGGCTGGCGGAACTGAAGGGCGAGCCGTTTTTCGAGTTCGTGGAGAACCTGCACCGGCGACTGGCCGCGGGCGACACCGGCCGCGCGGTCACCGGCGCATGCGCGATCACGCTGGTGTTCTTCTGTCTCTCGGGACTTTACCTGCGCTGGCCACGGCGCTGGCGCAGCCTGCACACCTGGTTCGCCATAGCTTGGCGTCGCGACGGACGCAGCTTCCTGTGGAGCCTGCATTCGGTCGTCGGCACCTGGGTGATGGTGGTCTATCTCGTGATCGCCCTGACCGGCCTCTGGTGGTCGTACAGCTGGTACCGCACCGCCGTGACCGCCCTGCTGGGCGGCACCGCCGAGCGAGTGGCAGGCGCACCGAAGCAGCGCTTCGGCACCCTCGATCTCGCACGCCTGCAGGCCGGCCTGGCGCAGACCGTACCCGGGCTCGACGGCGGCTACCTCGACCTGCGCTTGCCGGGGAAGCCGGGCCAGTCGGCGAGTGCACGCGTACAGGTGGGCGACGGCCAACACGACCGCGCCTACGACAGCCTCGAACTGGACCCGGCCACGGGCGCCGTGCTCTCGCACGAGACGTACGCGGACATGCCCGCTGGCCGCAAGGTGCTGGCCAGCCTCTTCGCGCTGCACTCGGGCAGCTTCTTCGGGCTGCCCGGCCGCGTGATCGTCATGATCTCGGCGGGCGGCATGTCGCTGTTCTTCGTGACCGGCTGGATGCTTTACCTCGACCGCCGGCGGAAGAAACGGGAGGCGCGTGCGTCGCGCCTGCAACTCGAACCTGTCGCCCATCCCGAACTGCACGATGGACGTCCATGGTTGATCGCCTTCGCCAGCCAGAGCGGCTTCGCCGAACAGCTGGCCTGGCGCACCGCCGGGCAACTGCAGGCCGCGGGCCTGCCGGTGCAGGTGCACCCGGTGGCGCGCGTGGACAGCGGCATGCTCGCGGAGGCGCGCCAGGCCTTGTTCGTCCTCAGCACTTTCGGCGAGGGCGAGGCACCGGACGCGGCGCGTGCCTTCGAGCGTAAGACGCTCACCCGCGCCAACCACCTACCCGACCTGGCCTATGCGGTGCTCGCGCTCGGCGATCGGCAGTACGCGCAGTTCTGCGGCTTTGCGCGTCGCGTGGAAAGCTGGCTCGAGGGCATCGGCGCGACCGCGCTTTTTCCCACGGTGGACGTGGACCGTGCCGATCCGCAGGCCCTGGCTACCTGGCAACACCATCTCGCCAGCGTCACCGGCAACCCCATCGGCGCGCCACGGGTGGAAACGCCCGCCATGCAGGACTGGGTACTCGGCGGTCGGACACGGCTCAATCCCGGATCGGCCGCCGGCGAGGTGTGGAAGGTGAGCCTCCTGCCGCCCGCCGGCGCACACTGGCGGGCCGGCGATATCCTCGAGGTTCATCCGCCAGCCCATGAGCCGCCACCGATCCGCGACTATTCCATCGCGTCGATCGCCGCCGATGGCGCCGTCGAGCTTGTCGTCCGCCTGACCACCGCGCCGGAAGGCGGCTACGGCCTCGGCTCCGGGTGGCTGTGCGTACACGCCCCACCCGGCCTGCCCATCAAGGCCCGCGTGCGCAACAACGACAACTTCCACCGCCACGCACCCACGGCGCCGATGATCCTGATAGGCAACGGCACGGGCATCGCCGGCCTGCGCAGCCTGTTGCGTGAAGCGAAGGCGGAAGGCTCGCACGGTCACTGGCTGATCTACGGCGAACGTACGCGCCGGCACGACCACCTGTTCGCGGACGAGCTGGACGCATGGAAAGCGGAGGGGCACCTGGCCCGGATCGACCTCGCGTTCTCGCGCGACCAAGCCGAACGCGTGTATGTCCAGCACAAGCTGCTGGCCGCCAGCGACGAGCTCATCGCATGGATGGCGAGCGGCGCGACCCTCTACGTGTGCGGCTCCGTCGTCGGCATGGCATCCGGCGTCGATGCGGCGCTGCGCGGCATCCTGGGTGGGGAGGCCGTGGATGACCTGGTGGCCGGGGGGCGGTATCGGCGGGATGTCTATTGAGCCGCTGCGCGGTCGGCCCCTATCGCGCACATCGTGCGCTCCTACAACGCAACCAAACCCGCGTAGGAGCGCACGATGTGCGCGATCAAGATCACCTCACACCCCGGTAGGAGCGCACGATGTGCGCGATACAGGCAATGCGATAGGCGCGATGGACGTGCGCCCACACACCCCATCGCCCACATCGTGGGCTCCTACCGGTAGCGGACGCCTTTGATCTCGTAGGTCTTGGTGCCGTTGGGTGCGACGAAATCGAACTCGTCGCCCTCGTTCTTGCCGATAAGGGCGCGAGCGATCGGCGAGGACACCGCGATGAGACCCTTCTTGATGTCGGCCTCGATATCGCCAACGATCTGGTAGGTCACTTCCGCGTCGTTGTCCAGGTCGATCAACTCGACGATGGCGCCGAACACGATGCGCTTGCCGACGGTCAGGCGCTCGGTGTCGATCACTTCCGAGTTCGACAGCGCCGCTTCCAGCTCGTTGATGCGCCCTTCGTTGAAGCCGTGCATCTCGCGCGCCGCGTGGTATTCGGCGTTTTCCTTCAGGTCGCCATGCGCACGGGCTTCCGCCACGGCCGCGACGATCTCGGGGCGCTTCACGCGTTTGAGGTAGTCCAGCTCGTCACGAAGACGGTCGGCACCGATGGCGGTCATGGGAGGACGGGTGGCGCTCATGCGTTCAGCTCCTTGTGCAGGTCCTGCAGGCTGTTCACTTCACCATTGGCGTGGAAATCCAGCGAATGCACGAGGGCACGCGCGCCGGCCACGGTGGTGGAGTACGTGACGCGCTGCTGCAGCGCCTCGCGACGGATGGAGAACGAATCCGAAATAGCCTGCTTGCCTTCCGTCGTGTTGACGATGTAGACCACTTCGCCGTTCTTGATGAGGTCGACGATGTGCGGGCGACCTTCGAGCACTTTGTTGATGCGCTCGCACTTCACACCGTGGCTTTCCAGGAACGCAGCCGTGCCGGTGGTGGCGACCACGACGTAGCCGCGGGCCGTGACATCCTGCGCGATCGGCAGCAGGCGATCCTTGTCGGCATCGCGCACCGACATGAACACCTTGCCCTTGGGCGGCGCGTGGATGCCCGCAGCCTCGTGACCACGCGCGAAGGCGGCGCCGAACGTGCGGCCCACGCCCATCACTTCACCAGTGGAGCGCATTTCCGGCCCGAGGATCGGGTCGACGTTCTGGAACTTCAGGAACGGGAAGATCGCTTCCTTGACCGAGTAGTACGAGGGGATGATCTCCTTCGTGGCGCCCTGGTCGGCCAGCGAGCGGCCGGCCATGGCCCGCGCGGCGATCTTCGCCAGCGACATACCGGTAGCCTTGCAGACGAAGGGCACCGTACGCGAGGCACGCGGGTTCACCTCGAGGATGAACACCTCGTCGCCCTGGATCGCGAACTGCGTGTTCATCAGGCCGATGACCTTGAGCTCGCGCGCCAGTTCGGTGACCTGCCGGCGCATCTCGTCCTGCACTTCCTGCGACAGCGAATACGGCGGCAGCGAGCACGAGGAATCGCCCGAGTGCACGCCCGCTTCCTCGATGTGCTCCATGATGCCGCCGATCAGCACGTTGCCCTCCGCGTCGGCCACGATGTCCACGTCCACTTCCACGGCGTGGTCGAGGAAGCGGTCGAGCAGCACCGGCGACTCGTTCGACACCTGCACGGCCTCACGGATGTAGCGCGAGAGGTCGGCGTCGGCGTAGACGATTTCCATGGCGCGGCCACCGAGCACGTAGCTCGGGCGCACGACCAACGGGTAGCCGATCTCGCGGGCCAGGGCCAGCGCCTCGTCGGCGTTGCGCGCGGTGCGGTTCGGCGGCTGCTTGAGCTTGAGCTTCTCGATCAGCTTCTGGAAACGCTCGCGATCCTCGGCGATGTCGATCGATTCGGCATTGGTACCGATCACCGGCACGCCGGCGGCTTCGAGCGCACGCGCCAGCTTCAGCGGGGTCTGCCCGCCGTACTGCACGATCACGCCCTTCGGCTTCTCGAGGTCGACGATCTCCAGCACGTCTTCCAGCGTCAGCGGCTCGAAGTACAGGCGGTCGGAGGTGTCGTAGTCGGTGGAGACGGTTTCCGGATTGCAGTTGACCATGATGGTCTCGAACCCGTCCTCGCGCAGCGCCAGCGCCGCGTGTACGCAGCAGTAATCGAACTCGATGCCCTGGCCGATGCGGTTGGGACCGCCGCCGAGCACGATGATCTTCTCGCGGTCGGTCGGGTTGGCCTCGCACTCTTCCTCGTACGTGGAGTACATGTACGCGGTGGTGGTGGCGAACTCGGCGGCGCAGGAGTCCACGCGCTTGTACACCGGGCGCACGCCCAGCGTGCGGCGCACGTGGCGCACGGCGGCTTCGTTGGTGTCGACCAGCTCGGCCAGGCGTGCATCGGAGAAGCCCATGCGCTTGAGCTCGCGCATGCGCGGCTCGTCCAGCGCGGTCAGGCCCTGGCGCTGTACCTCGCCCTCGGTCATCACGATGTCTTCGAACGCGGCAAGGAACCACGGGTCGATGCGGGTCAGCGCGTGCACTTCTTCCAGCGACAGGCCGGCGCGGAAGGCATCGGCGACGTGGAACACGCGGTCCGGGCGCGGCTCGCGCAGCTCGCGCTTGAGCGTCAGGAAGCCTTCCTCGCTGCCGATGTCCAGGCCGGTCGGGTTGAGGCCGGTCTTGCCGATCTCCAGGCCACGCAAGGCCTTTTGCATCGATTCGGTAAAGGTGCGACCCATCGCCATCACCTCGCCCACCGACTTCATCTGGGTGGTCAGGCGCGCATCCGCGGCCGGGAACTTCTCGAAGGCGAAGCGCGGGATCTTGGTGACCACGTAGTCGATGGACGGCTCGAACGAGGCCGGCGTGAGACCGCCGGTGATGTCGTTCTTGAGTTCGTCCAGCGTGTAGCCGACGGCCAGCTTGGCGGCCACCTTGGCGATCGGAAAGCCGGTGGCCTTGGAGGCCAACGCCGAGGAACGCGACACGCGCGGATTCATCTCGATGACGACCACGCGGCCGTCCTCGGCGTTGATGCCGAACTGCACGTTGGAGCCGCCGGTGTCCACGCCGATCTTGCGCAGCACCGCGATGGAGGCGTTGCGCAGGCGCTGGTATTCCTTGTCCGTGAGGGTCTGCGCCGGCGCGACGGTGATCGAATCGCCGGTGTGCACGCCCATCGGGTCGAAGTTCTCGATCGAGCACACGATGATGCAGTTGTCCGCCTTGTCGCGGACCACTTCCATCTCGAATTCCTTCCAGCCCAGCACCGATTCCTCGACCAGCACCTCGTGCACGGGCGAGAGTTCGAGACCGCGACCGATGATCTCGACGAACTCTTCCTTGTTGTAGGCGATGCCGCCACCCGAACCGCCGAGCGTGAAGCTGGGCCGGATGATGGTCGGGAAGCCGACGGTGGCCTGGATTTCCAGCGCCTGCTCCATCGAGCGGGCCACTTCGGCCTTCGGGCATTCCAGGCCGATCTCGGCCATGGCGATGCGGAACAGGTTGCGGTCTTCCGCCATGCGGATGGCTTCGCGCGACGCGCCGATCAGCTCGACGTTGTATTTCTCGAGCACGCCGTGGTCCGCGAGGTCGAGCGCGCAGTTGAGGCCGGTCTGGCCACCCATCGTCGGCAGGATGGCGTCGGGACGCTCCTTGGCGATGATGCGCTCCACCGTCTGCCAGTTGATCGGCTCGATGTAGACCGCATGGGCCGTATCGGGGTCGGTCATGATCGTGGCGGGGTTGGAGTTGACCAGGACGACGCGGTAGCCCTCTTCCTTCAGCGCCTTGCAGGCCTGGGCACCGGAGTAGTCGAACTCGCAGGCCTGGCCGATGACGATCGGGCCGGCGCCGATGACGAGGATGGTCTTGATGTCTGTGCGCTTGGGCATGGTATCTCTCGCAAACGAAGCGGATGGATGAGGGGATCGGGGACAGCGCGGCGCGTGGTTACGCGCGCTTGGCCCGGTGCTCTTCCATCGAGGCGATGAACGTGTCGAACAGGTAGCCGACGTCTTCGGGGCCCGGGCTGGCTTCCGGATGACCCTGGAAGCAGAAGGCCGGCCGGTCGGTGAGCGCGAAGCCCTGCAGCGACCCGTCGAACAGCGAGGTGTGCGTGATCCGCACGTTGGCCGGCAGCGTGGCGGGGTCCACCGCGAAGCCGTGGTTCTGCGAGCTGATCAGCACGCGGCCGGTGTCGTGGTCCTTTACCGGGTGGTTGGCGCCGTGGTGGCCGAACTTCATCTTCAGCGTCTTCGCGCCCACCGCCAGGGCCAGGATCTGGTGGCCCAGGCAGATGCCGAACAGCGGGATCTTCGTGTCGAGGATCTGCCGTGTCGCTTCGATCGCGTAGTCGCAGGCGGCCGGATCGCCCGGGCCGTTGGCCAGGAACACACCGTCCGGATTCATCGCCAGCACGTCCGACGCGGGCGTCTGCGCCGGCACCACTGTGATCTCCACGCCGCGACCGGCGAGCAGGCGCAGGATGTTCTGCTTCACGCCGAAGTCGTAGGCCACGACCTTGAACGTCTTGGGCACGTTGTGGAACGCCTGCTTGTCGAGGTCGTAGACGCCCTCGGACCACTGGTAGGTCGCGGTGGTACTGACCACCTTGGCCAGGTCCATGCCGTTCAGGCCTTCGAAGCCACGTGCCTTGGCCACCGCCGCATCGGCGTCGATCGCGTCGCCGGCGACGATGCAGCCGCCCAGCGCGCCCTTCTCGCGGAGGATGCGGGTGAGGCGACGTGTGTCGATACCGGCGATGGCGACGATGCCGTGGCGCGCAAGATACTGCGGCAGGGGCTCGACGCTGCGCCAGTTGCTGGCCAGGCGCGGCACGTCGCGCACGATCAGGCCGGCGGCGTGGACGCGGTCGGACTCGACGTCCACCTCGTTGGTGCCGGTGTTGCCGATGTGCGGATAGGTGAGCGTGACGATCTGGCGGGAGTACGAGGGGTCGGTCAGGATTTCCTGATAACCGGTCATGGCGGTGTTGAACACCACCTCACCAATCGTCTCACCGCGAGCACCGACCGCATGGCCGTGAAAAATGCTGCCGTCTTCGAGAGCAAGCAGAGCAGGTGTACGCATGGGATGGCCGCCTTCGGGTGCAGCAAAGCCCGCAAGCCTGCATTGAGCGGCTCGTGGGCCTTGGGGATAAGGGATCGCTGGGCGGGTAAGAATGATAGGTGTGAAGGCCGCTTTTGTCCACCCGGGATGCATGAACGGCGGTGCGGCGGAATATCGCTGGGACGCCGGTCCGACGCGATACAATGGCGGCGAGCCAGACCACCCGAGAACCGTCGCATGCTGCTCGATCCCGCCCGCCTGGAACGTCCGGACACCGACATCCGGCACGAGCCCTTTTCGTTCATGATCGCCCACGGCCAGCTGCCGGACGACTGCCGGTCGGAACTGGAGCGTGATTTCCCGCAATACACCAGCGCGGGGTTCTTCCCGTACGACGCCAGCGATTGCGGCCCGTCGGTGAACGAACTGGTCGAACAGATGACGTCGCGCGCCTTCTCGGCCGCCATCGGCCGCCACCTGGGCATTCCCGGGCTCGAGACCTACCCCACGCTGGTCACGCTATGCCGCCTGCTCAACCGCCGGCACGGCACCATCCACACTGACAGCAAGTCCAAGATCGCCACCGCGCTGATCTACCTGAATCCGATGTGGCCCGACACCAGCGACGGCTGCCTGCGCTTCCTGCGATCGATCAACGACATCGACGATATCGTGGCGCCCGAGCTGAAGCCGCTCTACGGCGAGTTCGCGGTGTTCCGCCGGGCTGAGAATTCCTTCCACGGCCACCTCCCCTACGAGGGCGAGCGCCGGGTGATCCAGGTCGCCTGGCTCACCTCGGAAGAAGAGAAGGCCCGCAAGACCAAGCGTGGCAAGTTCTCGCGGGTGTTCAAGAAGATCTTCGGCAAGCTGGACCGCAAGATGGGCGCGGACCGGGATCGCAACGCTTCGCACCCGGACTAGCGCACCCCGAACCACCAGCCGACGAAGATGGCGAACACGCCGTAGAGCGCGCCGATCGGCATCAGCCAGCGCGCCTCCACGGAGCCGCGCCGGAACATCGCCCACAGCGCCACCACCGCGACCATGGTGATCGCACCGGCCACGATCAGCGGCGTATCGAACAGCCACGGCGTGGCGAACAGCGCGAGTGAACTGGGAATGGTCGCCTGGATCATCATGGCGCCGGAGATGTTGGCCAGGGCCAGCCGCTCCTTGCCCTGGCGTACCCAGATCAGCGCGTTGACAGTCTCGGGCAGCTCGGTGGCCACCGGGCTGAGCACCAGCGCCACGATATGCGGCGATAGCTGGAAGAAGTCACCGAAGGCCTCAAGCTGCCAGACGAAGGTGCGCGAGGCGATGGCGATGACGAGCAGGGCCAGGCCCGTCTGCAACGCCACCCAGCCCATCGACGGATTGGCGTCGCGCGGACGGAAGGTCAGCGGTTCCAGCGCCTCCTCTTCCGGTGCCGTAGTGTCGTCGCGCATCTCACGCCACACGTAGGCCACGTAGGCCAGCAGGAACAGCACACCCAGCCAGGGCTTCCAGGCGAAGGCCACGAGGCCCAGGCCCACCTTGACGATGAAGATGGCCAGGAACCAGGACTGGTCGCGCGCCAAGCGCTGGTTGTCGACGCGTACCCGCAGGTCCGGTCGGTTCAACCGCTTGCGACCCGCATACAGCGCGAAGCCGACGACCGCATAGGCGATCGTGGCCAGGACCAGGGGGCCGCCGAGCGCGGCGCCCACGCCGATATCCTTCGCTTCGGGTGTCTTGCCGAACATCACGGCGACGAAGGTGACCGCGCTTTCGGGAAGTGCCGTGCCGAAGGCGGCAAGCACCGTGCCGGTGGCGGTGGCGCCGAGGTTGAGCTTGCGCCCGAACCACTCGACGCCGTTGACGAAGTATTCGCACGCGAAATAGATGGCCCCGGCGGAAACCAGGAACAGGAAGCATGTCAGCAGCATGGATAATCTAAGGCCGAGCGAGCGAGAACATACCGATGGCTCAACGACACCGCTCGCCCGGCCCGGGTAAGCATGTCGCTGGCCAAAGGTCTCGCCGGACGGGCAGCGTACTCTCCTACGCTGCTGCCGTTCGCGCCATGGGGCCGAGGCCACCAAGTGTGTTGACGCGAACTCTCCTGGGTACGGAGATGGCTACTCCCCAATGACTTCGGGCGGAATCCTACCACGCCCCGCAGCCACCCCCAACCCCACCGCCGTAGGAGCCCACGATGTGGGCGAAAAAACCAGATCGCCTCACCCCTCCCCCATCAGACCCGCGTCCCGATCACATCCTCGATCGTCCACCCACCCGGCGCACGCCCCGCCATCCACGCAGCGGCTTCCAGCGCCCCGCGTGCGAAGATCGATCGATCCGTCGCCCGATGCGCAAGCTCGATCCGCTCGCCCTGCCCCATCAGCAACGCCTGGTGTTCGCCGACGATGTCACCGCCACGCACCACCGCGAACCCGATCGTGCCGGCCTGACGCGCACCCGGACGCCCCTCCCGCGTATAGACGGCCAATTCATCCAGCGTGGCGCCGCGACCGGCGGCCGCGGCGTGGCCGAGCGCCAGCGCCGTACCGGACGGTGCGTCTTCCTTGCGGTTGTGGTGCGCCTCGACGATGTCCAGGTCCCAGCCGGGCAAGGCGGCGGCGGCTTCGCGCAGCAGGCGAGTCAGCACCGCGACGCCCAGGCTGAAGTTGGCCGCATGCAGCACGGCGATGCGCTCGGTGGCACGGATCAGGCGCTCGCTGAGGGCGGGCCCGAGGCCGGTGCTGCCGGTGACCAGCGAGGCGCCGCTCGCCTCGCAGTAGTCCAGCGCAGCGGCCAGGCCTTCCGGGCCGCTGAAATCCACCACCACGTCGATGTCGGCGGCGCCGGCCCAGTCGCTGAAACGCAGGGCGGAGACGTCGCCGTAGGTGGCCTTGCCCAGGCGCGGCGAGGCCGACGACACCACCGCCCGCACCGCGTCGAAACGCGCATCCTCGCGCACCAGGCCGAGCAAGGCGGAGCCCATACGGCCGGAGGCGCCGCTGATGGCGAGACGGACGGGACGGGTCATGGGGCGGAACCTCGGCGATGAACGGACGGCCATGCTAGTGGATGGCCGTCCGGCTTACGAGGTGACCTTCGACCAGAAGTCCTTGACGCCGTCGATAAACGTGGTGGAACGCGGCGTGTGCTTGGCGGCTTCCTCGCCGACGAACGTGGCCTCGAGCTGCGTGAGCAGTTCGCGCTGTTCCTTGGTCAGGCGCACCGGGGTCTCCACCACGACGGTGCAGACCAGGTCACCCGTGCGCCCGCCGCGAACCGACTTCACGCCGCGGCCGCGCATGCGGAACTGGTGCCCAGTCTGGGTCTCGGGTGGCACGCTGACCGCGACCTCGCCCTCCAGCGTCGGCACCATCAGCTCCGTGCCCAGCGCGGCCTGCGCGAAGCGGATCGGCACCTCGCAGTAAAGGTCGCTGCCGTCGCGCTGGAAGATGGCGTGCTCGCGCACCCGCACTTCCACGTACAGGTCGCCGGCCGGCGAACCGGCGGGACCGGCTTCGCCCTGGCCCGTCAGTCGGATGCGGTCGCCGTTGTCGACGCCCGCCGGAATCTGCACGGACAGCGCGCGCTGTTCCTCCAGCCGCCCTTCGCCGTGGCACTTCTTGCAGGGCTTGTCGATCTTCTGTCCGGTACCGTGGCAGGTGGGGCAGGCCTGCTGGATGGAGAAGATGCCGTTCTGCATGCGCACGCGGCCATGGCCGGCGCAGGTACCGCACTTGGATACCTTGCCGTCTTCCGAGCCGCTGCCGTTGCAGTGGTGGCAATTGACCTGGGTGGGGATCTCGATCTTCTTCTCGACGCCGAACACAGCCTCTTCGAGATCCAGGTCCATCATGTAGCGCAGGTCGGCACCGCGGCGCGCGCGCTGGCGGCCACCGCCACCACCGAAGATGTCGCCGAAGATGTCGCCGAAGATGTCGCCGACGTCGCCGAAGCCGCCACCGCCGCCGCCACGACCGAAGCCGCCGCCCTCGAAGGCGGCATGGCCGTACTGATCGTACGCGGCGCGCTTCTGCGCATCCGACAGCACGTCGTAGGCTTCCTTGGCTTCCTTGAATTTGTCGATCGCCGCCGGGTCGTCCGGATTGCGGTCGGGATGGTACTTCATCGCGACGCGACGAAAGGTCGTCTTGAGTTCGCCGTCAGTGACGGTGCGTTCGACACCGAGGATTTCGTAGTAGTCGCGCTTGCTGCTCATGGCACGCTTGCTTTCCCTGGACGGACGAACGCGCCGAGAGGTTGCCCTTCGACGCGATCGTGCCGGTTAACCGATAGCGTGCCGCAGGTATGGAACCCGCGGCACGCCGTTGCCTTGTGGGGACGAATTACTTCTTCTCGTCCTTGACCTCGGTGAACTCGGCGTCCACCACGTCGTCCGGCTGGGCCGAACCGCCGCCCGGTGCCGACTGCTGCGCGGTGTCCTGCGTGCCACCCGACGACTGCGCCGCGGCGGCCAGGGCCTGCGCGACCTGCTCGAGGTTGGCGATCTTCGACTCGATGGCGTCCTTGTCCTCACCCGACAGCGCCTTCTCCAGCTCGGAGACCGCACCGTCGATGCTGGCCAGCTGCTCGGCCGGGATCTTGCCGCCGTGCTCCTTCAGCTGGCTGCGCGTGGCGTGGACGAGCTGGTCGCCCTTGTTGCGCACCTGCACCAGGTCGTGGAACTTGCGGTCCTCTTCGCGGTTGGCTTCCGCGTCGGCGACCATGCGTGCCACTTCCTCGTCGGACAGGCCCGAACCGGCCTTGATCTCGATCTTCTGTTCCTTGCCGGTGTCCTTGTCCTTGGCGGACACATGCAGGATGCCGTTGGCGTCGATGTCGAAGGTCACTTCGATCTGCGGGGTGCCGCGCGGCGCCGAGCGGATGCCGGAAAGATCGAACTTGCCCAGCGACTTGTTCGCGTTGGCCCGCTCGCGCTCGCCCTGCAGCACGTGCACGGTCACGGCGTTCTGGTTGTCCTCGGCGGTGGAGAAGGTCTGCGAGGCCTTGGTCGGCACCGTGGTGTTCTTCTCGATCAGCTTGGTCATCACGCCACCCATCGTCTCGATACCGAGCGACAGCGGGGTGACGTCGAGCAGCAGCACGTCCTTGACGGTACCGCCCAGCACGCCGCCCTGGATGGCGGCGCCGACGGCGACAGCCTCATCCGGATTGACGTCCTTGCGCGCTTCCTTGCCGAAGAAGTCCTTCACGGCTTCCTGGACCTTGGGCATGCGGGTCTGGCCGCCGACGAGGATCACTTCGTCGATGTCGGAGATCTTCAGGCCGGCATCGTTCAGCGCGGTGCGGCACGGGTCGATGGTGCCCTTGACCAGGTCTTCCACCAGCGACTCCAGCTTGGCACGGGTCAGCTTGATGTTCAGGTGCTTCGGGCCGGTAGCATCGGCGGTGACGTACGGCAGGTTCACGTCGGTCTGGTGAGCCGAGGACAGTTCGATCTTGGCACGCTCGGCGGCGTCCTTCAGACGCTGCAGGGCCAGCTGGTCCTGGCGCAGGTCGATGCCCTGCTCCTTCTTGAACTCTTCCACCAGGTAGTCGATGACGCGGTTGTCGAAGTCTTCGCCGCCCAGGAACGTGTTGCCGTTGGTCGAGAGCACTTCGAACTGCTTCTCGCCGTCGACGTTGGCGATCTCGATGATCGAGACGTCGAATGTACCGCCGCCCAGGTCGTACACGGCGATCTTGCGATCCTTCGCGGACGTCTTGTCCAGGCCATAGGCCAGCGCGGCCGCGGTCGGCTCGTTGATGATGCGCTTGACCTCGAGGCCCGCGATCTTGCCCGCGTCCTTGGTGGCCTGACGCTGGCTGTCGTTGAAGTAGGCCGGCACGGTGATGACGGCCTCGGTGACGGCCTCGCCCAGGAAGTCCTCGGCGGTCTTCTTCATCTTCATCAGGACCTTCGCGGACACTTCCTGCGGGGCCATCTTCTTGCCGTCGGCGGTCTGCACCCAGGCGTCGCCGTTGTCATGCGCGACGATGCCGTAGGGGACCAGCTTGAGGTCCTTCTGCACTTCCGCGTCGGTGAACTTGCGGCCGATGAGGCGCTTCACCGCGTAGAAGGTGTTCTTGGGATTGGTGACGCTCTGACGCTTGGCCGGCGCACCCACCAGGACTTCGTTGTCCTTGGTGAAGGCGACGATGGACGGCGTGGTGCGATCGCCCTCGGCGTTCTCGATGACACGCGCGGTCGACCCTTCCATCACTGCCACGCAGGAGTTGGTCGTACCGAGGTCGATGCCGATGATCTTGGCCATTGAAGTTGCTCCGTTTATATCTAAGCGGCCCCCGCGGCCGCGACTGGTGTGGAAAATGGGGGTAACCCCCATCGATTCAATATCTTCGGTATCAGTTATCGCGAACCACGGCGACCAGCGCCGGGCGCAGCAGGCGATCGTTCAGCACGAACCCCTTCTGCACCACCGCCACCACCGTGTTGGGCGCGTGCTCGTTCGACTCGACCGAGCTGATCGCCTGATGGTGCTCCGGGTTGAACGGCTGGTGCAGTGGATCGACCACCGACAGGCCGTTGGCCTGGGTCACCTTTTCCAGCTGCTTGAGTGACATTTCCAGTCCCTCGCGCAGTGTCTTCGCATCGGCTGACTGGTTGGCCAGGCCGAGCGCGATGCCGTCGTAGACCGGCAGCAGGTCGCCCAGCAGCTTCTCGTTGGCGAAGCGACGCGCCTGGTCGAGGTCGCGCTGCATGCGCCGGCGCTGGTTCTCGATCTCCGCCTTTTCGCGCAGGACCGTCTCGCGGGCTTGTGCCAGCTCGACTTCCATCGCGGAAAGCTGGGCGTTCAGCGCATCGAGCTCGGCCTGTGCGCCGTTCTCGGCGACACCGCCGTCCTGCGCCGGATCGGGCGCGTGGGGATCGTTGTTTTGCATGATTACTCCAAATGTCAACTCACCGGCCCCGCGGTGACGCGGGGCCGAACATTCGCGGGAATTACCAAACCCGCCTCCCGTGCCGGTTTATGAGGTCGCCGCGGCGCGATTCAAGGCGTCACTGAGCAGCGCGGCCGTGGCCTGTACCACGGGGATCACCCGCTCGTAGGCCATGCGGGTCGGTCCGATGACGCCGATCGCGCCCAGCATGCGGCCGGGGGTGCCGTAGGTGGCGGTGACGATGCTGCAGCCGTCCAGGGCCGCGAAGCCCGATTCCTCGCCGATGAAAAGGCGCACGCCGGGGGCCTGGACGCACATTTCCATCAGCTGGAGCAGGTCGCGCTTCTGCTGAAAGGCGTCGAAGAGGTCGCGGAGCCGTTCGATGTCGGCCAGTTCCGAGTAGCCCATGAGGTTGGTCTGACCGCTGACCAGCACGTCGTCGGCGTCGTCCACGGGCGTAAACGAGGCGGTGGCCAATTCCACCACACCGGACAGCAGGCGATTCAGTTCACCCCCGGCCTCGCGCAGCTCGGTGGCGAGGTGGGCACGTATGTCCGCCAGGCGAAAGCCGGCGAACTGCGTATTGAGGTAGTTGGCCGCCTGTTCCAGCTCGGTGGCATCCAGCGGCTTGGCCAGCTGGACCACCCGGTTTTGCACCTGGTTGTCCGAGAAGACCAGGATCACGAGGACGCGCGCGTCGGGCAGGCTGACGAAATCGATGTGGCGCAGCGGGAAGTCGCCCTGCCGCGGCACCGTGACCACGCCGGCGAACCGGGTCATCGCGGAAAGCAGGTGGGACACGTTGCCCAGCAGGTCGCGCGTGGTGGTCTGGTGCGGCGGCAGGCCGCCCTGCAGGCGGGCCATCTCGTCGCGCGGCAGCGGTTTCAGCTCCAGCAGGCTGTCAACGAACAGGCGCAGGCCGCGCGGCGTCGGAATACGCCCTGCCGAGGTGTGGGGCGAGGCCACCAGCCCGGCATCTTCCAGGTCGGCCATGATGTTGCGGATGGTGGCTGGGCTGACTTCCAGGCCGGACGAACGCGCCAGCGTGCGTGAGCCGACCGGCTCCCCATCGGACAGGTATTGCGAGATGAGGGTCCGCAGCAGCCGGCGCGCGCGAGCATCGATGTCGTGACCGGAGAACGGATTCATGCGCCTGACTGGTGTGGAAAAGGGGTGGAACGTGGCGCTATCAATAAGGTCTCGCCGCTCTGCTTGCAAGTCTCGGCTTCTGCGACGCGCCTGCCGCTACAATCGGCGCGATTCCCTTCGCCGCACGGTCGCCATGCTCACCTCGCTCTACGTCCGCCAGTTCGCCGTCGTCGAAGAAGCCGAGATCGCCTTCGGTCCCGGCCTCACCGTGGTCAGCGGCGAAACCGGCGCGGGCAAGTCCCTGCTGGTCGACGCACTGATGCTACTGGCCGGCGCCCGCGCTGACAGCGGCATGGTCCGGGCCGGCAGCGACCGCGCCGAACTAGCCGCCGAATTCGACCTGGCCGGCCTGCCCGAAGCCACCGAGTGGCTGCGCCAGGAGGAACTGGACGACGGCGAGACCTGCCGGCTGCGCCGCGTGATCCGCACCGAGGGCAGCTCGCGCGGCTGGATCAACGGTCGCCCGGCCAGCCTGGCGCAGATGTCCGCACTGGCCTCGCGGATCGTGGAGATCCACGGCCAACACGAGCACCAGGCGCTGCTCTCGCGCCAGCACCAGATGGCCCTGCTGGATGCCTACGCGGGCAACGAGGCCCGCCTGGCGAGCGTGCGCGACACCGCGAAAGCCTGGCGCGACGCCGTGGCCCGCATCCGCACCCTGTCCGGCGGCGACGACCGCGAACGCCAGATCGAACTGCTGGCCCACGAGCTGGAAGAACTGGACCGCTGGGCCCTGGCGCCGGCCGCCCTGGACGACCTGGAAGCCCAGCACCGCCGCCTCGCCAACGCCGGCCGGCTGGCCGAGGGCGCCAACGGCGTGGTCGAGATCCTCGATGGCGAAAGCGAGTTCGCGGTCGGGCGCGCCCTGCTCCGCGCCCATGCCGAGGTTTCCCGGCTTGCGGAACTGGATGCCTCGCTGGTGCCCACGCTCGAATTGCTCGACAGCGCGCAGATCCAGGTCGGCGAAGCCGTCGACGGCCTCGGCCGCTACGCCCAGGATGTGGAGCTCGACCCGGAGCGCCTGGCCGAGGTGGATACCCACCTCACCCACCTACACGACCTGGCCCGCCGCTACCGGCTGCCGATCGAGGAACTGACGGCCAAGGCCGAGGAGATCCGGGAGCGCCTGGCCGAACTGGAAGGCGCCGGCGACGCGCTGGACCGCCTGGCCCACGAGCGCGACCGCCTGCGCACCGCCTGGGACAGCGCCGCCAGGGCCTTGTCCGACGCCCGCGGCGAAGCCGCCGGCCGGCTGAGCGCCACGGTCGCCACGCTGATGGGTGAACTGGGCATGGGTGGCGGCCGCCTGGTGGTGTCGCTGGAGCCGGCCGAGGGCGACGATCCCGATCCGCAGGGCCGCGAGCGCTGCGAGCTGCTGGTCAGCGCCAATCCCGGCCAGCCGCCCCGCCCGCTGCGCAAGGTGGCCTCCGGCGGCGAACTGGCGCGCATCAGCCTGGCCATCGAGGTTGCCACCCTGGGCAACGACAACATCGGCTGCATGATCTTCGACGAAGTGGACACCGGCATCGGCGGTGCAGTGGCCGAGGTGGTCGGGCAGAAGCTGCGCGCCCTGGGCGAAAACGTCCAGGTGCTGTGCGTGACCCATCTGCCCCAGGTGGCCGCACAGGGCCACGCCCACCTGCGCGTGGCGAAGGAAAGCGACGGCGATTCCACCCGCACACGCATCCACGCCCTGGATGCCGGCGGCCGCCGCGACGAGCTCTCGCGCATGCTGGGCGGGGTGGAAATCACCAAGGAAACCCGCGCCGCCGCGAAGAAGATGCTGGACCGCGCCCAGGGTTAACCCTGGTACGCCGGTCAGGGCTCAGGCGCTCAGGCGCGGCGGGCTCACGCGCGGATCAGGCCGCGCTCCTGCGCCATGCGGTAGAGATCGAGCTCCGAGCCGGCGTTGAGCTTGTTCATCACCGCCGCGCGGTGGATATAGATCGTCTTCTGCCCGATACCCAGCTCCGCCGCCACCTGCTTCGGCGCGCGTCCGGCTGCCAGCAAGAGGAAGACTTCGCGCTCACGGGCGGTCAGCCTACTGAACGGGTCGAGATCGGCCGAGGGCCGGCCCGACCGGCGCTGACGCAGGTCCGAGCTGAGGTATTGCTCGCCGCTCAAAACCGAACGCACCGCGGCGACCAGTTCCTCCGGGGCCACGCCCTTGGTCACGTAGCCGCGCGCGCCACGGCGCAGCGCCTCGGACACGTAGGGCTCGCCGTCGTGCATGCTCAGCACCACGATCTTCATCGTGGGCGCGATGCTGGCCAGGTGCTCGATCAGGGGCAGGCCACTGCCGTCGGGCAGGGACAGGTCCACCGCCACCAGGTCGGGGCGATGCTGGGTCACGGCATCCACGGCCTCGTCGGCGTTGCGGGCTTCGGCAACGACATCCAGATCGGGTTCGAGCTCGATGAGCCGCTTGAAACCTTCACGAACGATGGCGTGGTCATCTACAAGAGCGATTCTTGGCATGGGCAGAATGTAACAGGCAAACCCGACGCGTGCGTATGGGCGACGCCGGGCGTCGGGCAGCCGCATCCGCCGTGTAACATTCGGCCATGCGATTACACGCACCCTCCCGATTCATCGGTCCCCTGATCGCGCTCGCCTACGCGGCCGCGTGGATCATGCTCTGGCCGACCGAACAGCCCTACTGGGTGCTGCCCTTCGGCCTCCGCTTCGGCGCGCTGCTGCTCACCCGCACCCGCAACTGGTTCTGGATACTCCCCGCGGAGATCGCCGGCAGCAGCTTTTGCGAGTGGCGCAGCGGCCTGCCGATCGGTGGCGCCGGCTTCATCATCGGCGACGCGCCCGAGCCGCTGATGGTCGCCGCCTGCCTGTGGCTGCTGCGTCGCGCCCACCTGCACGCCAGCCTGGGCACCCCGGAAGATGTCGCCCGCCTGCTGCTCTCCGCCATGGTCACCGCCACGGTGGCCACCGCCGGCAACGCCGCCATGATGGCCTCCCTGCATCCGGCCGCGCCGGTCGAGATGCTCGGCACCACCTTCGGCAGCGACCTGCTCGGCAACTACCTGGGCGTGCTGCTGGTCGTCCCGGTCATGATCCTCATCTTCCGGGAGCGCCCCACGCAGGCCTCCATGGCGGAGCTGATGCTGGATGGCCTGCTGGTCATGCTGCCGTCGCTGGCCATCCTCATCACGCTGGCCGAGTACTCGCCGCAGCCGCAGTTCGCCCGGGTCCTGTCACTGGCGCCCGTGCTGTTCTTCGCGTTCCGGCACGGCTGGCGCGGCGCCGGCCTGGCCATGCTGATCACCAGCGTGGGCCTCAACGTCACCGAGGACATGATCGGCCGCGGCGCGCCCACGGCGGCAGCCCACCTGTTCCTGGCCGTGGCCGGCACGGGCACGCTCATGCTCGGCGCCGCCACCGATGCCCTGCGCCGCAGCAGCGAGCGCGTGGCCCAGCAGAACACCCACCTGGCCGCGGCCAACCAGCGCCTGGACCAGCTGGCCCGCCAGTTGCGCGACGCGGCGCGCGGCAACCTGCAGGCGGAAGAAAACCTACGCCGTCACATGGCCGCGGAGCTGCACGACGAACTGGGGCAGAACCTCACCGCCATCCAGACCCACCTCAAGCTGGCCCAGGCCCGGCTGGGCAATGCGGGCATGGAAGACATCGGGCGCTCGATCAACGGCATCCTCGGCCACATGCGCAAGGCGCTGCACAAGATGCTGGACAGCCTGCGACCCTCGGTGCTGGACGAATTCGGCCTGCTGCGCGCGCTGGACGAAGGCCCCATCCGCGACATGCTCACCGCCGCCGGCATCCACTACGTGACCGACCTGCGTGGCGAGCCGCGGCTGCTCGACGAAGACACCCTCACCGCGATCTACCGCGTGGTGCAGGAAAGCGCCACCAATGTCGTGCGTCACTCCGGCGCCAGCCGCCTGGCCCTTCGGCTGCGCATCGGGCTGCGCGACCACGGCCCCGTCGCCATCCTCGATATCCGCGACGACGGCACCGGATTGCCCGCCACGCCCCAGCCGGCACGCACGGACGGCGGCGGGCGCGGCCTGCAAGGTATGAGCGACCGCATCACTGCGCTCGGTGGCCTGTTTCGTATCCGTCCCGAACCGGTCGGATTGCATCTGCGCGTGCTGCTCCGCAGCACAAGTATCGGAATGGACATAGGAAATTTTCCGATATCACGTCAGTGAACACTTCGTTACGATCTCCTCATCGATGTGGGGGAGCTGCCGTCGAGAGACGGTAAGCCCAGGTCGGTCGTGGGGACGATCGACCTGAAGAGGCGACAGGATGTCAGCCTCGCCGGTTCGAAGTGGATAAGCGCCAACCCAGCGAGCAACTCGCGGTTAGCGTGCTACGACGAAGCGGATCAAGCCGCCGGTGGACAGGAGTCCTCCGGCGGCGTTTTTATGGGCGCTTGTTTTTCGCCATGCCCTCGCCCTTCGTGGCACACCCTGCCCGACACTGCGCGACTCGCTCGGTAGGAGCGGACGATGTCCGCGAAACCAGCCCAGGCCATACCGAACCACCCAATGCCCCACAAACGCAATCACCCCCGTGGCTTGCGCGACGGGGGTGACCGGGAGGGGGTAACGCAAGCGGGCTCAGCGCTTCTTCTTGGGCCTGACGTACAGCACCAGGCTATGGTCCTCGATGACGTAGCCGTGCCGCTCGGCGATCTCGTGCTGGAGGCGCTCGATCTCCTCGCTGATGAACTCGATCACTTTTCCGCTGTCAACGTCGATCATGTGGTCATGATGCTTGCCGCGGTCCAGTTCGTAGACGGCCTGCCCACCCTCGAAGTTGTGCTTCATGACGATGCCGGCCGCTTCGAACTGGGTGAGCACCCGATACACCGTGGCAAGCCCGATGTCCTCCTGGTGCGCAAGCAGACGCTTGTAGATGTCTTCGGCCGTGAGGTGGCGCTCGTCCGCCTCTTCGAAGATCTGCAGTATCCGCATGCGCGGATGTGTGACTTTGAGACCCGCCTTGCGGAGCTCCCTGGTTTCCTGGTCCATAAAGACCCCCTCGCGGTGCCGTCAGGCGCTTAGTGTATCATCGCAGGCTTCACGATCCGGACGTTACTACGCATGCATAAGCTCATTCGCACGCTGGGTTTGGCCATGATGGCAGTCGCCATCGCGGGCTGTGGCCTCGTCTATACCCCCGACGTGCAGCAGGGCAACCTGCTCGACAAGAAAAACGTCGATCAGCTGCAGCCCGGCATGACCAAGCGTCAGGTCCTGGTGCTGCTGGGCACCCCCTCGGTCACCTCGCCGTTCGACCAGGATCGCTGGGATTACGTGTCCACCTTCTCGCATCGCGGCAAGAAGATGACCACCCGTACCCTCACCCTGACCTTCAACAACGACACGCTGGTCCGCACCGAAGGCGATTTCTTCGCCCAGGATGCCCAGCAGCTGCTGAAGGACTCGGAGAAGTACAAGGCCAACCCCGTGGGCGGCGCCCAGGGCGACAAGAACACCAGCGCCGACGACAGCAAGAAGGACGACGGTGGCGTGTTCGGCGGCGGCTCGTCGGGCGACGGCAAGAAGTAAGCCCTGGCTGCACCCTGCCGGCCGGATCAGGCGCCGCGTTTCGCGCGGCGCCGTCGGGCCTCCATCGGGTCCAGGATCAACGGCCGGTAGATTTCCACGCGGTCGCCCGCTTCCAGCGGCCGTTCGGGCGCTACCTTCTTCGCAAAGATGCCCAGGCGCGCCGGATCCGGCACCAGCCCCACGGGTAGCCGTGGCAGGGCCATCGTCACCGCTTTCCAGGCCGATGTGCCAGCCGGCACGATAAGGGCCACGACGCCCTGCCCCTCCGGCCCGGCGTAGGCCACTTCCACGGCAAGCTCAGCCATATTGGCGACGGGCCTCGTCGCAGAAATCGTCCACCATGCGGTTGGCCAGCTGCTGGAAGCCCATCTTCAGGACCGAGCCGCCCAGGCCCGCGTAGTCGAAGTCCAGCGCCAGCGCGATCTTGCAACCCACCTCGCCCAGCGCCTGGAAGGTGAACAGGCCATCGAGCGAGCGGAACGGGCCTTCCACGAATTTCATGGTGAGGCTTTCCGGACGCACCATGGTGTTACGGGTGGTGAAGCTCTGCCTGAGGCCGGCCAGCTTGAGATCCAGGCGGGCCACCAGCACATCGGGCTCGCGCTCGATCACGGTGGCGGCGTCACACCACCCGAAGCGCTTTGGGTATGCTTCCACATCGTTGACCAGGTCGAACATCTGCCCCGGTGTGAAAGGAACGATCGCACTGCGGCGGATTTCAATCATTAGCTGACCTCGTCTTATGTGCCGGCAAACGGACCCGCCGGCCTTGTATCAGGGACCCGATAGACCGATTTTAGCGGACATGGCAAAAGCGAAACCGAAGGACACGGAAAAAGAAGGCGGCGGTACGATCGCGCTGAACAAGCGCGCGCGCCACGAATATCACATCGACCAGCGCTTCGAGTGCGGCATGGCCCTGGAAGGCTGGGAGCTGAAATCGCTGCGCGCCGGCCGGATCAACTTCGGTGAAGGCTGCTACGCGATCATCCAGCACGGCGAGGTGTTCCTCGTCGGCGCCCAGATCCCGCCGCTGATCAGCGCCTCCACCCACGTGATCGCCAACGACCGGCGCACGCGCAAACTGCTGCTACACCGCGAGGAGATCGACCGCCTGATCGGCGCCGTCGAGCGCAAGGGCTACACCCTGGTGCCCACCGCGATGTACTGGAAGCACAACAAGGTGAAGTGCGAGATCGGCCTGGCCAAGGGCAAGCAGGAGCACGACAAGCGCAACACCGACAAGGAACGCGAATGGGCGATCGACAAGCAGCGCGTCATGCGCTCGCACAATCGCATGGGCTGACCTGAACGGTCGGGCGGCGCCCATTGTGGGTGCCCCTCCCCGCCCATATACTGTGGGATGTAGTCACACAACGTTTTTCCCCGGGGGTGTTCTGGTTTCGACGGGGGTAGTGCGATCTACTGGTGCATGCCGAGGGGGCAGCTTTCCTCGTTAAACCAGCCGCAAAACATATAGTTGCCAATGACAACTACTACGGTGACAACTCGGTGGCTCTCGCCGCCTAAGCTGTCCGGCCCCTAAAAAAGGCCAAACCCCCGACCCGATCTTGTGCTCATGCTCGTCGGTGTAGGGTCACTATCATGAGACCGCCGAAAGACCCTCCATCTGTGGGTCTGACGCTAGATCAATCAGATATGTCCGCCGGTGCGCTTAGCACGCCGTGCTGTCGGTGGACGAGATCTAACGGTGAGCTAAGCATGTAGATCTGGAGATTAAACGCCTTCGGACGCGGGTTCGACTCCCGCCACCTCCACCAGTTATGGCCCCTAAGTGATTGATTCACTTAGGGGCTTTTTTATTGGCTTGGTCTGGACTGGTCTGTTTTGGGCTGGGTTTGGTCAACTTTTGGTCAATCGTCCAGAAGCGTTCACCGCCGCGATCGCCGCTTCTTTGCACGCCCTGGAACGTGGCCCCCCCCCCCTAAACTTACTCCAGACATAAGCCGAGGTCTCCGGGCAAAATATCCCCAAAGAGACTCACGATGCGCAAAAGCAAATTCACCGAGAGCCAGATCGTTGCGACGCTGAAGCAGGTCGAAGGCGGCAGGCAGGTCAAGGACATGTGCCGGGAGCTAGGCGTTTCCGAGGCGACCGACCACGCTTGGAAATCAAAGTACGGCGGCATGGAGGCGTCGGACATCCATCGTCTGCGCGATCTGGAAGCGGAGCACAACAAGCTCAAGCGCATGTACGCGGATCTGGCGATGGAGAACCACGGGCTGAAGGATCTCATCGCAAAAAAGCTGTAGACCCGGCGCATAAGCGCCCGCTCATCGCCTGGTTGGTCGATCACCATGGATGGAGCGAGCGCCGGGCATGTCAGGCACTTGGCTTTTCGCGATCTACACTGCGCTACAAGGCTCGCCCTGATCGCGACGAGCTCGTCATCGCGCTACTAGCTGAGTTGGCTGAGCGGTTCCTTGAGCGATCTCGAGGCAAAAGTCGACAAACTTCTCCACCTTCAGTGGAGTGAATCGTCGCGATGGGCGAATGATGTAAAGCGGAAATGTCTCGCCTGGCCAATCAGGGAAAAGGTCAACGAGAAGGCCGCTTCGTAACTCATCACCAACGCTCAATGCCAAGACCTGTGCGATGCCACTGCCGGCGACGCACGCGCCTACCAGGGTGCCGGCGTCAGACAAGGTGAGATTACCGGCGGTACTCACTGAAATCGTCTCCCCGGCCCGTTGAAACTCCCACTCGAACGGTCGGCCGTTCTGCGGATCCAGAAACTGGAGGCAATTGTGACCTGCCAAGTCCGACGGGTGACTCGGCCGCCCATGAGCCGCGAGATAGCGCGGTGAGGCTACGGTCAACACCCGCGTCTCGAGCAGCCGCCGAGAGATCATGCTCGATGAAGGTTGGTCACCAAACCGTACAGCGACATCAAGCCCATCCGCATTGAGGTCTCCCGCATCCGAGTGCTGGCTGATATGCAGTTCGATAGCGGGAAAGCGCTGAGCGAACTCTGGAAGCTTTGCGGTCAAAATTTGGCGTGAGAAGGCGACGGCCACACTCGCGCGCAGCAATCCAGCAACCTCTGCAGCGTCGCGAGACGCCGCAGTTGCCGCCTCTTCGATGGCGGCGAGGTGTGGCGCAGCCAATTCATACAGGCGGCTACCCTCGGCGGTTAAGCGCAATGCACGGGTCGACCGAGCAATGAGGCGTACCGCCATCCGGGTTTCAAGCCGCGAAATGGCCCGACTGACGCCAGAAGGGGAAAGCCCCAGAAGTGCGGCCGCCCGGGTAAAGCTGCCCTGCTCGACCACGGTGGCAAGAACGGTTACCCCCGAAAGCAGGCGTGCGTCGATGGACATGGGGTCCTTTTGTGAAAAAACGCAAAGCAAGATTGACTGAATTGCATCTAATCACAAATAGCCTGTGGCGCCTACAGTTGAACGCTCGGCTCGCCCTGAGGCGGCATCCCATTGGCACCGGTATCCCGATGTCATCAACCTCGTAGGAAAGCTTCCCATGTTTGCAATTACAGCAATTACCGGCCGCGTTGGCGGCGAAGTGGCCAATACCTTGCTTGGCGAAGGGCACAAGGTCCGCGCCATCGTGCGAAACGAGGACCGGGGTGCCCCGTGGGCGGCAAAAGGGTGCGAAATTGCCGTAGCCAGCCTCGAAGACGCAGAGGGTCTTACGAAGGCGCTGACCGGCGTCGAGGGCGCGTTCATTCTATTTCCGCCGCTTTATGACACTGATCTTTCTTTCTCGGCGCTGCAACCGCGCATCGATGCGGTTCGTCGGGCGCTTGTCCAAGCGCAGCCGCGGAAGGTGGTGGTCCTCTCAACAATCGGCGCCGACGCGGAACAGCCGAACCTGTTGAACGCACTGGGGAAGGTAGAAACCGCCCTCGCTGAGGTTGCCCTGCCGATCACGTACTTGCGTGCAGCGTGGTTCATCGAAAACGCCGAGTGGGATGTGGCGGCAGCCCGGGATGAGGGAGTCCTGTATTCGTATCTGCAGCCCTTGGACCGTGCCATCCCCATGATTTCCACAGCAGACGTTGGCCGCACCGCAGCCGAGCTTCTCTTGGAAGATTGGAATGGACAGCGGGTAGTTGAACTTGAAGCGTCGTCCCGCGTGACACCCGTTCAGATGGCTAAGGCATTGAGCCACGCACTCGGACGAAGCGTAACCGCCGTTGCCGTGCCGCGCGATCAGTGGGAATCCATCTTCCGTGAGCGAGGGATGCATAACCCCCTGCCCCGAAGCCCGGGGGCTGCATCAACGACGACGCAAGGACCTCTTCGCGATGTCCTGCCCGCTCGGGCGACGTGGACCGGCGCCGTCAAAAAGCAGAACAGCGCGGACTCGAATCCATTCGATTCGTGGGACTCCGCGCTGGTCGAAATGACACGATCTTGGTTTCGGCGAACTGATCGATCAGCGCGTGGCGCAAGAACGCGATCACCCGATCGCCCTGCCCGGCAAAAAGCAATTCGCATGCCGTCATTCCTCCAGCGGTGATCAGGGGCGTGCTCATGAACCATTGCCACGCAGCAGTCGGATCGGGCTCGATGAGGCTGGCCAGCGCAAGGATACGGCGACTGACCGCGGTCATCATGCCTCCTCCTGATGGTTAGAAGGATCGCCGAGCCGATTACTCATGTGTCCTTCCTCCAGCGTTGCACGGCACGGCACTCACGTTGCCGTAACGCTCAAGGTCGGCGATGCGATCCGCTATACGGTTGGCCATCTGCGCAACGACCTGCTGCCCGGCGTGAACCAGGCCGGGATAGGTATCGGTTGCGGCGGTCTCGAATTGCCCGCTGCACATGACCGAATCGCTGTGGCCGTCCCGAACGTACGTCAGCGCCCAGTCCGCCTGCAGCAGAACGCGTGATCCCAGCCAGGCCTCAAACCGCCGCAACTGAATGCTCACCCTGACGCCGGGCTTGCCGTCGGCGGCCGCCAACCCGTGCAGGTCGGGCGCCCCGAGCCGGTTGGATATCTGCGCCGACACCGCGCTTCGCACTTCCTCGCCAAGGGGGCTCGCCCACTGCTCGCTGTCCAGCACATCCACCCGCGTTGCACTCTGGCGAACGACCATCGCTTGCTGGTCCATATCCGAAGGCACGCCCACCGGGCCGACGTTCACCCAGAGGTTGCTTGCCATGGGCGAGTGCGCCGGGGGAGCGCTTCCGAGCAAGGTGTAGTAACGGACCGGTGCGGAAGCGCACGCGCCGAGCATCAGCCCCAGTGCGCCGACGCAGGTCAGTCGTCCGATCCGAATCATGGCACCGTCCTCGAGATCTGCGATGGATGAGTGTCGTCGGTCGGAGCGGCGACCGACGGCGCGGACGACTTCGGCAGCCCCCTCAATAGGGATTCCGGATGGCGCTTGAGCATGTCGAGGAACTCACGGATGGAGCGTGCTGCCCGCTGGACCTGCTCCAGGGTCTGACCGATGTTCTGCTGCAACGGCGCTTGCGGATCCACCAGCCCCTGGGCGGCGCCCAGGGCCGAACGAACCTGCTTCAGGCTTTGAGTCGCTTCAGGCAGCACCTGACCATGGAGCTGGCGAAGCACCTCATCAAGATCCTTCAAGCTCGCATCAACGTGTTGACCGATGGACTCCAAGGGTAGTTTGTCCAGCTTACCCACGATGGACGCGATCTGCTCCTGGATTTGGTCCAAGTCGCCGTTCACGGTGGGCAGTACGAGCGGCCGGGCGTCGACATCAAAGTTCGCCGGCGGTGACCGGGGCAGGAAGTCGAGCGAGATGTACAACTGGCCGGTCAGCAGATTGCCCGAGCGGGCTTGGGCGCGAAGGCCATGGGCCACCATGCCGGCCAGAAACTGCGCCGTGCGCCGCTCGGTATCTCCGGCGGACTTTGGAAGCTTCTCCAACACACTTCCCAATCGACTCGGGTAGACGTTGATGCCGACCGCGGTGACGAATTTCTGCTTGTCTGGCGCGTAGTCCAACCGGACCGAAGCCACTTCACCGATCGACTGGCCGAAGAATTCCACCGGCGCCCCCACCACCAGCCCCCGCAACGAATGCGCAAAGACCAACTGGAAGAACTGGGCGGGTCCATCGGTCGACGCCATGGCCTCCTTTTCATCCTTTGCCAGGTCGTAGACCGCCCCCGACACCGCCCGAACCTCGGCGCCACCGTGCACCAACGTCGCGAAGGCGATGCCACCGGCCATCACGGTGGCGAGCGACTGCGTATTGAGCTTGAGGCCGTCCGCGCCCAATGACACGTCCACCCCGCTCGCGTTCCAGAACCTCGTCGCCGACGTGACGAATCGATCGTATGGCGCATTGATGAAGACCTGCAGGTCAACCTGCCGGCCGTCCTCAGCGAGCCGGTACGACGCAACCTGACCGACTTGGATCCGGCGAAAGTAGACGGGAGAACCGATGTCGATCGACCCAAGGTCCCTGGCCCGAAGAACGAAGCTGCGTCCTTGCGAGCCGTGCGTCACGGTAGGCGGCGTCTCCAGCCCGAGGAAGCGCTTACCCGAGGCATTAGCATTGCCCTTGTCCACAGCGATGTACGCCCCCGACAACAGCGTGTCGATGCCAGAGACCCCGCCGAGGCCAATGCGCGGCCGAACCACCCAGAATCGGGAATCCACCCGGTCAAGGCTAGCCGCGCTCTGATCCAATTGCACGGTCGCCACGACGCGAGAGCCATCCGGGCTCAAGTCAATAGCAGACACCATGCCCACCGTCACGTCCTTATACTTGACGGGCGTTTTTCCAGCCTCCAGGCCGGCCGCGGTCATGAAATCTATCGTGATCACCGGACCGGACGAAAGCCACGCGTGCATCAACATCGACAGGCCGATGACGGCGGCCACGGTCGGCACCAGCCAAACCAGCGACGGCCGGCGACGCCGAGTGGAAACGACGGGCGTTCCAGGCTCACTAGGAAAAGATGGGTTCATGAATCTTCCCCGCTCCAGTTGAGACGCGGGTCGAATTGCATCGCGGACAGCATCGTCAAAATCACCACAGCACCAAAGAAGAGAATCCCCACGCGAGGCTCGACATCGCCCAACGCCCGGAACTTGACCAAAGCGGCGACCACCGCCACCACGAGCACGTCGAGCATCGACCAGTAGCCAACCACTTCAATCAACCGGTACAGGACAGCGCGCTCCCGACGCTTCCACGGCGTCTTGCGTTGCGCACTGACGAGAAGCAGACCCAAGGTCACAAACTTCGTACACGGCACGACCACGCTGGCGATGAAAATGACCAAGGCAATACCGTATGAGCCGCTGCGCCAGAATTCAGCGACGCCCTGAAGGATGGTGCTTTCGCTACCGTTGCCGAGCAGTTGCGTGTACATCACCGGCATGACGTTGGCCGGTATGTAGCAGATCAGTGCGGCCAGCAGGAGCGCCCAAGAGGCTCCGATGCGGTCCGCTCGCACGCCATGCAGAGGTGCTCTGCATCTCCCACACCGTAGATCGCCGATGCCTGGGCGATCATTCACGCATGTCATGCCACAGATATGGCAACGCGTCAGCCCCATATGACTGGCTTGCGGAGGAAGCATCACGAAGGCACCGATTCCTCGCACTGCCTCGGGTCAAGCGTTTCCCACAACGCGCGCAGGTCACGCCCGGCGATGAGCGGTAGAAGCACCATTAGCCCTCCGATCGCCCACATGCCCTCGCCTGGACTCACGTGCGCCAAGCTCCAGAGCTTGATGATGGACACCAGGATGCCCACGACGCAGACTTCGATCATGCTCCACGGGCGCAGCAGGGCTAGCAAACGCATGATGCCTGCGCCCGCGGGCGCAGACCTGCCTGCCGTGGCATATGCGGACATCCATGCAAGCAACGCGATCTGCAGCCCGGGCACGATGATCACGCAAAGCGCTACAGGGACCGCGATGGGAGCGGCCTCACCCGACGCCATCGCTATCACGGCCTGCCACAAAGTGGCCCCGTTGACCATGCCCTGGAGGCTGATCTCGACCAGGGGATAGACATTAGCGATCACAAAGACGATGCCGGACGCAATCGAGAGCGCCAGGATCGTTTCGGGGCGCACGCGCGAATGCCGGTAAAGCGGAGCACCGCAAAGAGCGCAACGGGCGCGTTGGCCCCGAACGAGACGCGTGCGGTGGTAGACGCTATCGCAATGCTCGCAGATCACTAACGCAGGCAGCGTTTGGGCGGTCACACAGGCGAACTCCGAAGTGACGACCGAGCGGGACTTACCCGCCCATCGTCTGGCGACGGTGCAGCCAGTGCATTGCAAACGTGCGATCGATTTCCGGCTCGCGCCATGACTCACCATCCCTCTTCTGCATTTCGATCGGCCAAAAGCCATATCGGCTAGCCTGCTGCCCCCGTAAGGGGCACCAAACTGAAAGTCATGAACTCGACTAGAGACATTTAACTAGATAGTTTGCTCTAGTTATGAATTCTAGACAAACCGAAGCCGGTCTGCAACAGTTGCGCCTTCTGCCGTCGGCATTACTGGATACTCGAGGGCAAGCACTGAATTACGAGTGGCCAGCTTGATGACGAGAAAATTCCACGACGACCGGGTAAGCCGGGCTCCGCAGCAAGAGCGGGGACGCAAGCGACAGGAGGCGATCATCGATGCGACCGCCGCGCTGATCGCAGAGGGAGGCGTGGACAGTGTGACCATGCAAGCGGTCGCACAACGGGCCAGTTCATCAGTGGGTTCGATGTACCACTTTTTCCGGAATAGGGAGCAATTGCTCGACGAATTGGCGCAGCGTCACGCGGATGCCCTTGAAGACATATTCAAGCAGTGCGATGGCATCAGCAAAGAGCGGTGGCGATCGATGCCGGCGGAAGAAATGATCCAGGCGCTTTTCGGTCAGCCGCTTCACTACTTCGCCCGCCATCCCGACGCTCTGATCACCCTTCGGTTTCATGATCAGGAAGGGCCCGATCGATTCCAATTGCTTCTCGCAGACGTGATGGGAGCAAGGATCGGAAGCGTGAGGGGGAAAAGGGTTGCTGAAGTCCTCTATGCACTGGCCTCAGGCACCCTTCTCTTTGCAAAGGATCGCAAGCATCTCAACGCTCAATACATCCTCAAGACGATTCCATCCGCTCTTTTGGCTTACGTTGAGAGCATCGAGACGCAGACGTCAGGTTAACGGTCCATAGGAATGCTCGCGATGGCGAACCCAGAGTGACCGGACGAAATGGCGCCGAGCAATGCTGCCGGGAGCCGCGCGATTGATCTGGCAAATCCGATGCAAAAAGCGGTTAGATGTAGCCGATGCACACACTGCTCGGTCAGTATCGAATGCCCCCCCTAGGGATGACCGGCCAATAAGTCTTTGCTCAGGAATACACGCGCTGTGCCCTCAGGGTCACATGGCACCTCTCCGAAGACGGTCCAGCCATGACGCACATAAAACGCCGGCGCTTGGAAGGTGATCGTATAGAGCACAGCAGAACGACAGCCGCGTCGGCGTCCCTCCTCCTCTATCGCTTGGAGCATCTGGCTTCCGAGACCGCTTCCCCGCAACTCGTCGGGTAAAAAAAAGAGATCGATAAAGAGCATGCCAAGCGAGGTCCTCCCGATCACACCGCCTTTCACCTCGTCCGTAGCGAGATCAACGGCGAGCACTGCTACCGGTGCCCGGTCCGCGATACCCGTTGCCACCGTATTGAACTGATCCAAGGCGTCCGAGATCCTCTGAATAGCTGCGGCGCTTGGGGAATCGGTGAGGATGACGGCAACATCAGATGGCATGACTTCGTGCTCCCAGGTGGCAGTGACAATGCCGCGATTATTCTAGTCGAGAGCCCGGAAGGCCGCAGCCTATGTCATCAAGACTACTGACACCTGTGCCAGGCGAACCATCCATGACCATGCAAAGACAGCCTGCGCATGCAAAAGCCGCGTTGCGATGTTGCTCGTCGCCGATTCACCGACCACGACTTATAATGGCGCCCTCACCTCTGGAAACACTGTGATGCACAAGACCTTGCTGTTGGCGTTATTGGCGTTGTTGGCGTTTCCTGCCGCGGCGTATGCCACTTCAGACGAGGACACGGCGATGTGCCGCAACGGGGGCTTCCCTATGAGCACGGCAGGGTTCTCGCTTGCCAAAGTCGCGGTACCGCGCCTCTTTTTCCTCAACGACGACGACGGCTGCCCGGCCAAGGGCGAGGCTGCATGCCGGCAGCGCGGCTATGTGCTCAAGGACGATGTGGTCCTGCTGGCACAGCGCCAGGGCACCTATGTATGTGCGTTCTACCCCAATAAGGTAGGCGGCAGCGCTGGCTGGGTGGCGGCATCCAGCGTGCAACCCCTGCCGACCGTTGCAGACCCGAAACCACAGGCCTGGAATGGCCAGTGGCATGACGGCGACAACCAGCTGCAGTTGCTCGCCAACGGCGATGGCAGCGTGACCGTCAACGGCAACGCTTACTGGCCAAGTGCCGATCCGGACCCGCAGCAGAGCCCCGGCGGCCCGCACCTTGGCGCGGTCACCGCACGCGGCTATCCCGAAGGCCAAAAGATACAGGTCAAGGAAGACACCTGCCAGGTTAGCCTGCACCTGCTCGGTGAACTGCTGGTGGTATCGGACAACCAGGAGTGCGGCGGCGCCAACGTCACGTTCAACGGCGTGTACCGTCGCGCGGCGACCAAGCGTTGAGGCTCAACATCCGTGCGCCTCGCAGCGTGTCGTCGACTGCACTCGGTCTCAGCCACCTCTGCGCTCGGATGGTGAATACCTAACAAGGCACCCCTTATGACACCACCCAGGCTCGAGCGCGTCGTTCCGAATGAAACCTGGCAATTGGTCATCGCGTTTGCTGGCGCCGAACACAGACTGTTCGACGTCGGTATGGCGCGCGAAAGCATGAACTGGCCGGCACTAGCCTATCCCAACAGACTCAAGAACCTGTGCTATACGGCGCATGCCGTCAGCTGGGCCGGGATCGGTGAGTTGTCTGCCAGCTACCTTCACCGCAACTCAACGCCTCTTACGCAGGAAGGCCTGGATCGCCAGGTGCTTCGTTTGAGTTACAAGAACCAGGCACCCACGCCGACCCATCCGACGCATCACGTCTACTGCGTCTTCCTCTTTCCGTTCAGTGACACGCTATTCGATGTCGGCGAGTCGATTGGCGGCGGACACGGTGAAAGGGGTGGATCGAGGCGCATGAGAACCGATGAGCTCCTGATGTTGTCCGACTGGAGGCAGCACTTCCGCCTTGCGGGTTGTGATTGGGCAGTTCCGATGGTCGAAGCCCATGGCGACCAGCCGGCTGAGCTGTCCGATCTCCTGGTGCGGGAAATTTGCCGACGCGAAGGTGAGCTGCCAACCCCTGGCTGATACCTTCTATGGCCGCCATGGCCAGAGCCATTAACGTCATCGAAGACAGCGATCGTCGCAGTGGCCTGGGCGACGCACGGCAAAAATGTGCCCGCGAAGCGCGCGCCTAGGTGGGTCGATAGAACTCGAGATCACCTTCGTGCCCGACGGCCGGCGGATGACTTTTGATCAGCCACTCGGCCACGGTTGGGTAGCCAGCACAGCCACGCGATCGTCCGATATGCCATGACAAAGTCCAGACCCAGAACAGCCGAGAGCGGCAGGTAGAGGCGTAGCGTAACCGCAGACAGGGCCAAGGCGAACGAACGAATCATCCATTGCCGATGCCCGGCCAACTGTCCTGTCAGCACCTTGCGCAAAGCGATCGCGGTTGTAGCCATCCAGGCGCTGCCTAGCGCGGCCCATGGACTATCTGACACGGTGGCGCATGACACTGGCGTCGCATCGTCGGGTGACGTCCACCCTGTCCGTTGGGGCTATCGGCATGTCTGTCGGCTACGCGTCCGAAAGTGCATTCGCAGTTGCGTTCAAACGGACTTACGATGCTTCGCCCGGCCAATACCGCGCGCAATCGGCAGCCGCCAAGCCATGACCTTGTCGACGTTACGAGGCGTCCGCGACTGTGACGACTGAAGCGATGCGATCCCGATATCCACACATCGCGCCATCGCGCCACGCGATGAAAGCGCTCGCTATGCCCCCCTCGCTCGTATACCAGACAACACCTCATCCCGAATGATCGAAAGCTGCCCCTCGGTAGCCCCATCGCGCGCCTGAACCGCGATGCCCTGCTGAACTGCCAGCAGATAGGCGGCCAGTCGGTCAGCCTCCTCCCGGTCCAGCCAGCGGCTCAGGCCTTCGGCCATTCGGCTGCGCAGGCCGCGACGACGTTCGGCAAGCTCCTGGGTCAGCTCCCGGTGCTCGTCGGCCCCTTCGACCAGCCCCGTCGAGATCATGCAACCGCGCTCGTTCGTCGTCACCGCCCTGATGGCCGCCTCCAGCAGGCCGGCCACGGCGTGTTCCAGCGTCTCGGCGCCGGTCATCCCGTCGAGCGCACCGGGAAGCGCCGCATATCGGTCGAGTGCCTCGCGGTACAGGCCAGCCTTGTTGCCGAACGCAGCGTAGAGACTGGGCGGCGCGATGCCGATGGCGCGGGTGAGATCGGTGATGGAAACCCCTTCGTAGCCGTGACGGCGAAACAGTCGCATTGCTATCTCAACGGCCTGATCGCGGTCGAAGGTGCGGGGTCCGGATGAGCGGCGGCGTCGGGGCGTTTCCATAGCGATCACTAAACACGGGTTGACGCGACTTCGCAACCGTATATAGTCTTTATCGATCACTACAGATAAGGAACTTGCTCGATGGCCCTCCTGCCCTTCCCGCGCATCGACGGCTTCGGCTCCGTGCACGGCGTTCCCACGCTCCCCCATGGTTTCGCCGAGGTTTTCGAGAGCTACCGCATCCCCACCGGCGAGGTAGAGCTCCACGTCGTCGTGGGTGGCGAGGGTCCGCCGCTGTTGCTTCTGGGCGGCTGGCCGCAGAACTGGTACCTATGGCGCGATGTGATGCTGCCGCTGGCCAGGAGTTTCACGCTGGTCGTCCCCGATCCCCGCGGCCTCGGCATCTCCGACAAGCCCGATCGGGGCTATGACAAGGGAACGATCGGTCGCGACCTCTTCGGCTTGATGACAGCACTGGGGTGGGAACGGTTCGCCATGGTCGGGCACGACTGCGGCATGTGGGTCGGCTACGCCATGGCCGCGGACCAGCCCGAACGAATCGCGCGCATCGCGTTGGGGGAGGCCATCATACCTGGCGTTGCCGTCTCGCCGCCGCTCATCCCCGACGAGCGCCCGCTCAACGATTTTCTGTGGCACAACAACTTCTGTCGCGTGCGCGCCGTGACGGAAGAGCTCGTGGTGGGGCGCGAGGACATCTTCTTCGATTACCAGTTCACCAAGATCACGGTGCCGAACCCCATTCCGGCGGAGATCCGCGCCTTCTATATCGACCTCATCAAGCGGGACCGCAACACCCTGCGCGCCAGCTTCGACTACTACCGTGCCATCGACGAGGATATTCCCGCCAACCGAGCCCGCATGAAAACGCCACTGACGATGCCTGTGCTTGGCTTCGCCGGCGAACTGGCGTGTGCCGGGATCGTAGAAGAGCAACTGCGCAGCGTAGCCAGCGATGTGTCGTGCACGGTCATTGACGGTTGCGGCCATTTCGTACCCGAGGAAGTGCCAGACAAGCTCGTCGCGCTGCTGACCGCGTTCCTGGAACCGTATCGGGACGCTGCGGCCTGACGAATTCCTGCTTCGTTGTCGATGACACCCGATCGACGGCAACAGTCTTCGCACACGGCACCCCTGATGGGCGATCACTTCTTGAGATAAAGCGTCCGTTTCCGGAAATCCACTACGCTGCCCGCCGCAAGATCGCAGTGCCCTTCGTAGTCGTTCCTATCGCGCCCTCGCCTTGGCCGGCTCACGTGGTGCGTGGCCGGAGGTGAGGAACTGGCGAACTCCCACGTTCTTGTTCGGCCGCAACGGCCACCTGGTCCAGTAAGTTACCGGTTGGCCGCACGAGGGCAACGATCGCCACCGGGCCAAACCGTGGAAACGATGCCGATACCTCATTTCCGCACGCCCGTTGTTGTCCGCCGGTCCGGCTTCAAATGTCCCTGCGATACCGATGGCCATGTGCCCCCCCCTCCCACCAGGCCAGCCACCGCCTCGGGAATCAGCTTGGCGTCCCAAGGCAGCCACGTGGCTTGACACCTGCAATATGCGATCATCCACACGCATAATCGGCAAACCTCTTCCATCGGCGAACTGCCACGATCCAATGTTTACCTGAACTCATGGCATCCTTGATCGAATCAGTGAAGCGGACATGGACCACGGCAGACAGACCTAGGGAATGGGTGTGAAGGGAAGCGCAGACGAACCACCCGATGACCCGCGGACGTTTTGGTTGAAGGGCGGCCAACACCTCGCCATCGCCGCAGCCTACGCCGCCGTGTATGAGGTCGTCCGGCACGTCACGTTTCCGCACTGGTCCCCCACCACGGGCCTGCGTCTGGCCTGCCTGTTCCTGCTCCCCCTTCGCTACTGGCCGGCGCTCGCACTGGGAGAGGCCCTGCCCACCATTGAGAACGCATGGCTCGCTGCCGACGACCTCGGCATTCCGTGGGCTGTGTCGGCTTCGGTGCCGATGATCGTGCCGTTCATGGCCGTCATGAAGCCGTTCCGCCTACGCTGGCGCCTTTACGACGATCGACGCCAGTTGCGGATGCCGCTGCTGTTGGGCGCGACTCTGGCATGTGCGCTCATCAGCGCCACCCTCTCCTGCACGACGTTGGCGACCACGATGCTCCGGACCCCGGATGCCTGGCCGCACCTGTCGCTCACGAACATGTTCTGGGCCTACACCCTCGGCCATTTTCTCGGCGGACTCACGCTGACCCCGGTCATCCTTGCGCTGACGGAACGCGCACGGCAACTTCCCCATGTCACCTGGGCGACGATCTGGCAGAGCCCCTTGCTGCGGGATGTGCTGCTGTGGGTTCCCGTGCTGGCGGCCCTCGTGGTCCTGGCCATCACCACCGGCGACGACACGGTGCGGCAGGTCGCTCGGCTCGGGCTCATCTGGCCGGCCATCGCCCTGGCGTGGCGCCACGGCTGGCACGGGACTGCCTTTGGCGGCTTCGCAGCCAGCGTGGCCCTGGCCATGACAGGCACGGCCTTCGTGGATCCGGTCATGCTGCGCGCCCAGGTCATCCTGGCACTGGTGCTGTCCGGCTTGTTGACCATCGGTGCCAAGGTGTCGCGGCCACTACCGACCGCGAACCTCGTCAAGCACTGAAGGCAAGGCACCGCAACGAACGCCCTACGCGTCTCACTGTCCCTTATTGCTGCAGTTCTCAGGATGCGCCTGGCATTCGGACGGCGTCAGCATCAGCTGTATCGTGCCGTCCGGCTGCGGGGCCGCGTGGATCGTCATGCCATCGTCCTGGTAAACGGTTACGCCCGACGCAGCCGATGGTGGCGCTGCTGAGACGCTCCACCGGCTGGCGTCGGTGCCGATCGGCAACTCCAGTGTCTGACCGGCGATGTAGGCCACCGCACCTCGCACCGTGCCGTTGCCGTCATTGATCTGGACGTAGCGTACCCCTTGCTTATCGAACCGATACGCATGAAAACCAGGGCTGACGCTGACGTCGGGCGCATTCGGCCAAGCTTGGCCTAGCCCCGTAACAGGAGGCGGCGTTGTAGCGGCGGCAGCCCCCGCCATAAGGGTAGAAACGAAGGTCACCAGGGCATGTCGATGGAACAAGCGCATACAAACTCCTTTGCGGTGCGGTTGGGGAGAAGAAAACGCATCCGGGCGATACGGGAACTCAAAAGCGCGTTGGAAACGTTGTCTGTCGCGCTGGATCAAGCGCATGAGTGATGTGCGACTCTCGCGGCGGAGGCTTTGTATACAAACCCTTGGTCGAGGCACCGATCACCATGCTTGGGGGAAAAACCGGTCGCGAGATTGCACCGATGGATGAGGGCAGTGATCGCCAAGGGAATGATGGGTTTCATAGGGGTTTGCGTCGACGAAGGCGGGGAACTCAGTAAACCGCCGGTCCGTCTCACTTCTCGCGACTGGTGCTCGATATTGACCAGACCGCATCGGGGTCAGATGGCCTGCCTATCTTTGTCCGCGTACAGACTACGGACGGACCGCGGACAGATGGCCGGCTTCTCGCATCAGGAAACGACGCCTCTCAACATGGCATGGAGCTTGCTGAACCGATGAGGCTCCCGGAGCGCAGCGCGCCGGGTATCGCCCAGGAATCAGCAGATGGAAATGACGTTTCAGCCTCAACGCACGCCATCGCGGCAACCTTTCAGAGACAAACCGCTGTTGAACATGGACTACAGCAAGATGGCGGATATCACCGTGGCTAAGCACATCGCCACACCCCCTTCCATCATGCGTTTCCCAACACGTTCGCCAGACGAGAAAGGGACATTTGTCTCGGAGCGCTATTCCAGCGCGAAACGCTTGATTCTGTCTTTATGCCTGTGCCTTTCACTCCCAGCGCATGCGCAATCTGTCGCACCCGGCAACGGCTTGGATACCTTTCTCAAGGACAAGATGCGCCAGGAAAACATCCCGGCCCTTCAAGTCGCTGTTGTCCGCCATGGCAAGATCGTCAAGACGGCCGCCTACGGAATCGCGAATGTCGAGAACAGCGTAGCCGCCTCGGAAGAAAGCATCTTCTCGATCAACTCGTGTACCAAGGCGTTTACAGGTGTCGCGATCATGCAACTGGTGGAGGCCGGAAAACTCAAGCTGGATGATCCGATATCGAAATACCTTGAAGACTTGCCGCCTGCCTGGAGCGCAATCACCGTCAGGCAGGTCCTCGCGCACGTTTCGGGGTTGCCGAACATCATCGACGACAAGGAAGAATTGATCGGTGACGGTAGCGAGGCTTCTGCATGGGCTACCGTGAAGACGCTTCCCATGGAGTTCAAAACCGGCGAACACTTCCGCTATCATCGACAAGCTGAGTGGCGAACCCTTCACCAGGTTCATCGAGGACGGTCAGTTCAAACCGGCCGGCATGGTCCATACCCGCTTTGGAGATTCGTCCGACGTTATTCCACATTCGGCTGGCGGTTATTCCTACCTTCAAAACGTCAACGGCTTATGGAAGAAGAGCGACCGTCTCTCGGCGATCTACGTCTCGTTCGCTCCCTACTTCAGGACAGCAGCGGGAATCTTGTCCACATCGACCGATATTGCGAAGTGGTTGGTCGCACTTCAATCAGGCAAGCTACTTAAGGACAAATCGAGCCTCGATGCGCTATGGACCTCCGTGGTTCTCAACGATGGCACCACCGGCGGAATGAGTGCATTGCTAAACGGATCGGGCCTGGGTTGGCCGGTGACGATGCGGGCTGAGCATCCCGCGGCAGGACCCATTGGCGGCATGCGCTCGACCTTCTTCGTCTATCCCAGGGACGACCTCTCGGTGGTGATCCTGACCAATCTACAAGGCGCCGATCCCGAGAACTTCGTCGATGAAGTGGCCGCCTACTACATTCCGGACATGCATGTGTCCAACGGTTTCGGCCTGTCGCCGACCCTCAAGACGTCGCGCGCGGCCTTGCTGGAACGGGGCTTCGAGCATGCGCCACAAGTCGTGGCCGATCTTAAGGCAAAAGATCCTTCGTTCGTGCCGAAAGAAGACGAGCTGAATATTTGGGGTTACAAGCTCCTGGAGCAAAAGCAGCCCGTGCAGTCCGTCGCGATCCTTCGGCTGAATACCGTGCTTTTCGCCGACAGCTGGAACGCTTACGACAGTCTGGCTGAGATTCTCGAGGAAACCGGAGATCGAGCCGGGGCTATTAAAAACTATAGCCGTTCGTTGCAGTTGAATCCCGGAAACCGCAATGCAGCCGAGCATCTTCGTAAACTGGGTGGCGACTGAAAGCCGCAAGGGTGTCCCCGGCGGCGAGTGCATGGACGGTATTCGGCCAGGAGGGCGTAGCAACACGCACGCGCAGCTTCCTGACTCGTGCAGGCTGGTTCGCCACGCTGTACGGGTGAGACGTGCCGGCAGCAACGTGTGGCGTGCATCACACTGGACCGCCGATCGAGCCGGATCGAAACGATGAATTATCGGACGTTGAGCAGCACCAGCAAGCCGATGCCCGCCGCGGTACTAATGCCTGACGTCACCAAGATCCACGTGCCATCGGGATCTCCCTCGCTACGCAGCCGCTTCATCATGGCCCACGCAGACGTGTCGGGAAGTTGCTCACGGACGCGCCGATAGTAGATCCGCCAACTGGCAAGACCCGATATAGCGAGGACCAGGGTCAATACCAAGTGGATCACATGGTAAGTAGCCGGATTCATAAAAGCGTGTTCGTCCGTGTCAGCGAGGTGCCATGCATTAATCGGCATGTCGCTTTCACCGGCCTTTCCATCCCATTGGCGCTTTTTTGTCACCTCTGCCACTGGGACAATTTGTCTCAATGTATGGAAGGTTTTTTTAAGTAGTATGGGTTTGTAGCGTGCCGTCTCTTTTTTTGCATGGTAGCGCCCGAGGCGTTCTTCCAAGGAAGAATTCCTCACCTTGGATAGCGAAAAGCAACAGCCTGGAAACACACGAAAATCATGGACTGGGTTCCCATACTCTTCATCACGTTCAAGGTGCTGGTTTTCGGCACGGGCATGTTCCTGGCCATCAAGTGGCATTACGAACAAGGAAAGAAGGGGCGGCACGCCGAGAGGCGCGCGGTGCTGCTCAAGGTCGGCGCAGTGGCCGTCGTCTTCGTGGTGTTGCTGGCGGGCCTGCTGTTCGCCACCTTCGCCGTGGCCAGGAAACTCGGCTTGACCTGACCATGGCCTGGTGAAGCACGTCCCGGCTCTCCATCGAATCTCCATGAAACGTCCAACGAATCCGGACAATCCCGGCTTAGCATGGACCTTTCGCGCCATGTAGTCCGTGGCGCAATCGACTCCTGGAGCGTTGCTATCCGTACCGTGTCTTCCAGCGATCGTCGATGGTCCTTTAACCCCGCGTCGCTGCTGGCCTCGCCAGGGGGACCATGGCGGCTATTCCGCAAACCCTACAGATCAATACAGCGCGTCATCGTCGGCGTCTGGGCCTTACGACGCCCCGTCGCCACCTTGCTGGTCAGCTGCGCCTCGTTGCTCGCCATCTCGGTTCTTTCTGTCATGGTAAACCCCGCCCTAGATGGCCCCGGTTCCATCACACCCTTGCTCAGGCTGACCAGCCTGGCGGCAGGAGCCATGCTGGGAGGACCCATCGCATGGTGCCTCGCCCCTGCCACGGTGCGACGCGAGCTGGTGCCGCTGGGGTACCTGATCGCAGGCTGTGCATGTTTCGGTCTCTACCTGTCCGAGCGACCTGCCTCCTGGCTGGTACTCCCAGGCATGGCCGGCGTGGCCTTAGGGGCGACTGTCGTCGGTGCCGCACGGCGTTTGATGGTCGCAACGCGTGCCATGGCAAGAACCGCCCGTCTTCGCATCGGCCTCTGCGCGGCAACGGCCGGAGCGGCAGCCGGCATCCTGGGCACGCTTGCGATCATCGCGCTGCGCTATGCCAGTCTCATGGAGACCCTTGCTGTCGACTGCGTCCTCCTGGCACTGGCCGGGACCATCGCCTCGCTCTTCCCACCCGCGACCCGGACCTGAGCGCCTACGCCACGGCAGCCAGGCGATACCCGACGCCACGCACGCTCGAGAGCATGCCCTGGATGCCGGCGTCCTCGAGTTTCTTCCGCAGCTTGCTCAGGTGACTGTCGACGGTTCGTTCCAGAGCGTCGCCTTCGGGAAGGCAAGCCACGCGCAACTCCGAACGTGAGAAAACGCGGCTCGGTGAGCGGGCCATCCGCGCCAGGAGGCGGAACTCGGTCGCGGTGGTGACGATGGCATGCCTTGCTCCGGCAGGACAGGCATAAACCACATGCTGGTCTTCATCGATTTCGACATCGCCCACCCGAATGATCGCGCCCTGCCCCACGGCAGGAAGCGCGCGACGCAGGACCGCTCCCACGCGTGCGACCACCTCGGATGGGTTGAACGGTTTGGTGACGTAATCGTCCGCGCCAATGCGCAACGCCGATATCTTGTCCGTGTCCTCGTCACGCGCGGTCACCATGATCACCGGGGTATCGCCACGCCGACGCACCTTGGCGAGTTCCTCTCGAACGCATGCCGCAGGACGACCTCGTCAAGATTCTGGTGCAGGAGCTGGGTTACTGACACGCCGCAGCACGATCGGCGATACCATGCACGTCGGCATCGAGGAGACGGACGTGGAACGCATACTGGTGGTGGCCTACCGACCCAACCCTGGCAAGCGGGAACAACTTCTGGCATTTCTGGCGGCACAGCATCGCAGAGGCCGGGAGCTGGGCCTGCTGGACGAAAGTCGCCCACTGTTGGGTGAGGGCACGCATGGCGAAATCGTCTACATCGTGACCATGAAATCCGGTACCGATGTCGACCGACTGTGGGAAGACCCGGTCTTTCAGGATATCGACGCGAGCTTGTCCATGATTGCCCGCATGGTTCCGTTGCAGACGCTCGACGAAGCAGCCGCATCGTACGTGGATATGGCATCCCTGCCCGTTCACGGCGGCACGGATACACCCCGCTAGACGAACGGATGGATTGACTCGTCAACCCTGGAAGCCACGCAGTCCCCAGGAAACGATACGCAAATTCCGTCACTACGCGGGAATTTGACAACTACTTCGCAATCGCCATGTCAACTATGAGTCGTCGAAACGGGGAAGACGAGACATGGACCAGATGGTGGGCGACTGGATACTTGAAACGACCGAAATGGCCGAAGGCGCCCTCGCCATGAACCGTGCCCTGCTGGATGCCGACCTCCAGGAGGCGCGCTTCCGGGCCAAGCTACTCCAGTTCCAGGCCGTGGCCAGTGGGGACGAGACACTGCAGACCGCCACGGGCCTGGTCGTCAGGTTGCTCGGGCCGCCGGGTTCCGCACCGGGCTGGGGCTGCGGCGCCGCCATGCTAGCCGTGAGCACCCGCCTGGGCGACCGACTGGCAGAACACGTGGCCTGATGCTATCCGGTGCCATCGCGCATCGCGGTCCCGGATACGCCGTTATTCCCGGTGTTTGTCGAGCCATTCGACAATACGTGACACGACGTCCTGCTCGATACCGTAGTAACCATGCGGCGTCAGCGAACCGCACGCCTTGCCGGATTTAGCCGTCCCACCGGCCACATTAAGCACGCGAACGTCGGGGCTGGCGGACATGGCCGCAGCAATCCGCGGGGCAGCATCGGGCGGCGCCACGTCGCAACGATCGTCACGGTTGGCGACCACGAGGGCGGGAACCCGTACATCCTTCGGATCGGCGCTGAACACCGTTTCGCCACTGCCGCCCATCACGGACACGGACTCGGTCAGCACGACACCTGACACGCTGCCGCGCTTCGCATGGGCCGCCCCGTTCATGGCGGCGATCGAACCCTGGCTGGTGCCCAGGAGAAACACCGGCCCACCCAGGTTCTTCTGCGCAAAGGCAACAAGGTCGGCGACCAGACCGGCGTATTCGAGCGAACTGCGCATGCCGCGCAAGTTGGCGCGATCCACGGTATCCGGAATGACCACCGAGTAGCCACGACTCGTCCACAGCGCGCGCGTGCGGACGACGAAGTTGTGGTCGTGACGTATGTCGCCGTCCCGTTCCAGGCCCACGTCACCCTCGCCACCGGGGAACATGACGATCGTTCCCTGGAAATGTTCGGCTGTAGCGGTCAGCACGCGCTGTGTCTGACCGGTGGACAGCCGCAGGTCAACCACCTTGTCGTCGGCCCGCGCGGGGCCGGACAAGGAGCCGACGACAATACAGGCCATGACCGACAGCCATCCCGTGCGAGCCTTGGCGTTCGTCATGTCATGGGAGCGCTCACGCGTCGCGCTGGCGACGAGGCTGCCACTACCGTTGGCACGGCAGCGCATACGCCCACAACCAGCGCGGCGGTTCCGGCGCAAGTTTTCGCGCCACGTCCGCATAGCGCGCATCGAGCAAACTTGCCGACCAGTAGAGCGCACGCGCGTTGCCCGCATCCCATGCCCCGGAGAAACCCGGAAGCCCCGCCTTGGCGCGCGCGGCATCGAACGTCACCGACGAATGCACGAACTCTTCGTGGCTGCGCTTCCCTTCCGCATACGGCAGCAGCCAGTCGAGTCCGGCCGCGAGCGTCTGTCCATCGTGGCCAGGCAATCGCAACCAGTCCTCACCGCGCGTTCGCGCGGCCACCGCCGCCAGGGTCAACGGCTCCAGGTCATAGGTGACGTAATGCAGCGCATCGCGCTCGGCGAAATCGATGACTTCCCCACCCGGTTTCATGTTGATCGACAGTTGCCGGACGAAGGCCGCCCGCGCTCGCGCGAAAAGCGCATCGTCGTTCACCGCCACGGCCGCCAGCACGGCCAGCTTCACGCGATGGCTCTGCCAGTTGTTGCTCCAGATGCCGTGCGGATCGCCCACGTGCGTATCCATCTGGTCCAGGTAACCGCTGCCGAGGCGACGAATGAAATCACGGGTTTGCCGCGACACGTCGGCCGGAAGATCGGCCGAGGTCAACTGGTAGGCAGCGATGACATGGCCCAAGCCGGTCTCGTCGATCGGATCGAACGAGGGCTTGTACACACGTGTCCATGCGTCGAGATACGTCGCCAGCCGATCAAGTGCGGCACGATCCCGTGTATTACGCCACGCCAAGGCAAGATCGAGCATGTAGCCGAAGTCGCGCACGGCGGCGGCGGAGGCGTCGTGAATGCCGGTGTGCGGCAGCGTGCCCTCGGTATGGATCAGCGGCATGGCCTGCGGCCTGTCCGCCGGCGCGGCGGCAACCGCGTGTGCCAGGGATGCTGCGGATGGCGGCGTTGCGGCAAGGCACGACGAAGGGCTGGACGTGGCAGCGGCGGCAAACAACAAGACAGCGATCATGGCCGGAAACCTTACATGTCATCGATACGGGACGCGGAAGATGCAAGGAGTACCGGCCGGCCCCTTTCATCCCCCTTACGTCAGCACCATGCTCGGCACGCAAAAAGCCGCAGGCGCGTCGAGTAGACGCGCCTGCGGCTTCATGCAAGAACGGAACGGACCCGTTGCCTCAGAACTCGCGCCACTGCCCGGAAGCAAGCGCGGGCTGGGCGACCGCTACCAGCGCGGCTTCCCGGGCGGTGCTTGCCACGGGTGCCTTGACCGGCCGGGCCGTCGTCACCGCCGCGGGGGCGGTGCTCTGAACCGTAGCGGCATCCGCCAGCTTGAAGAAGGACACCTGGCGCGTCAATTCCTGCGCCAGTTCCAGCGCCTGCCGGCTGGCGGCACTGGCTTCCTCGACCAGGGCGGCATTCTGCTGGGTCACGTCGTCGAGGGAAGCCACGGCGACATTGACCTGTTCCACGCCGGCCGACTGCTCCTGCGAGGCGGAGGATATCTCGTTGATGATGTCGGCGACCTTGGTCGCGCTGCTGCCGATCTCCACCAGCGCCTTGCCGGTACGATTCACCAGGTCGGAGCCCGTGCTCACACGCTCCACCGTGGTGCCGATCAAGGTCTTGATGTCCTTGGCGGCCGACGCGCTGCGCTGGGCAAGGTTGCGCACTTCCGCGGCCACGACCGCGAAGCCGCGCCCCTGTTCGCCGGCACGCGCCGCTTCCACGGCCGCGTTCAGCGCCAGGAGGTTGGTCTGGAAGGCGATTTCGTCGATCAGCACCGCGATCTCGCCGATGTTCCGGCTGGCCTCGGTGATCTGCTTCATCGCTTCCACGGCTTCCTCGGCCACCGCGCCGCCGCTCTTGGCTTCGCTGCGCAGGCCCTGGGAAATCTGCCGGGCGAGCGCGGCGCCCTCCGCGTTCTGCTTCACCGTGGAGGACATCTCCTCCATCGACGCGGCCGTTTCCTCGAGCGAGGACGCCTGCTCCTGGGTGCGGTTGGACAGGTCGTCGTTGCCGGCCGAGATGTCACGCGCCGCGTGTTCGACCTGCAGGGCATTCTCACGCACGGAACCCACGATGCGCGCCAGGTTCTCGTCCATGGTGTGCAAGGCGTTGAGCATGCGGCCCAGGTCGTCGCTGCGGGTGACTGCGAAGGACTCGCCCAGGTGGCCTTCCGCGATGCGCGTCGTGACCGAGGAAGCGCTTTCCAGCGGGGTAAGAATGCTACGCACCAGTACGGTGGCGACACCGATGATGGCCAGGATGGCGAGCAGGCCGCCGCCCAGCAGGATCACGTTGGTACGCGCACGCGTCGCCGTCGCTTCCGCCGAACGCTGTTCCAGGAGCGCCGTCTCGGCACCCACGAACTTGCCCAGCAAGTCGCGCATCTCGTCCATGTGCGCCTTGCCCTTGCCCTGACGCTCGAAGGCGAGCGCTTCCGGGCTGGACCCGCCCGACGCGGCCTGCTGCTTCTGCAGGGCGATCACCGGGTCGATGGCGCCCGAAATCCACGCGCGATAGCCCGTGTCCAGGTCGGTGAGACGGCGCTGCTGCTCCGCATTGTCGACGGTAAGGCTGCGAAGCTGGCCGAACGCGTCCGCGTAGGCCGCCTGGCCGTTTCGCAGCGGCTCCAGTGAAGCATCCTTGCCGGTGACGAGGAAACCCCGTTCGCCGGTCTCGATGTTGACCAGTGCGTTGAGCAGCGAGCCCTCGACACGCAGCACCTGGTTGGTGTGCAGGTCCATGCGTGTGCTCTGGGCCATGGCCTGGAGCGCGCCGTAGACGATACCGACAAGCACGATCACCACGAGGGCGATCGATGCAAAGCCGCCAAAGATCAGCTTGTTTCGTGATGCGAGTTTGATGAGTTGCATGGTGCCCCCCTGGGCAGACTGAGCGCGGGCCATGGAACTGGCCGAAATGCCGACAAGCGTGGACTTGCGTGAGCTGAATCGTGCCCGGCCTTTTCAGACGCCCACCGGCCGTATGAACCTTATCGGCAAAATTCACCGAACCTTGACGCTAAATACGCATAACCGGCAAAAAAGCCATTTGCGGTTGCCGAATAAGTCGGCTCAGCCAAGCGCATTAAATTGCGCCTGCGACACTTGCCAAGGGTGGGTTGCGGTTGCCGCCCGGCCTGGCCGGGATCGCCCATCGCCTTGTCGACGATTTGGCGACCTGGGTACCATGCGGGATGCCTGCCTCCACCGACCTTGCCCCGACGACGCATGCATCGGGCACACCGGCCGACACACGCCCGCGCAGCCTCGTGGCGGCCTGTCTCGCGCACGCGCTGCACGACGGCTACACCGATGGCCTCTATGCGTTTCTCCCCGTCTGGCAGGCCCAGTTCGGACTGTCGTATGCCGCCCTGGCCCTCCTCCGTGCGCTTTACTACGCCACCATGGGTGGCCTGCAGATGCCGGCCGACCGCCTTCTGCGGACGGTTTCCCCACGGGCGGCGCTGGTGCTGGCCACGGTACTTGCCGCCATCGGGATGGCGGTGATGGCGTCGCCGACGGGCTTCGCCGGGCTTTGTCTCGGGCTGGTCATCGCCGGCATCGGCTCCAGCATCCAGCACCCACGGGCGTCCACGCTGATCACTGACGCCTATGGCGCGGGATCGCGCAGGCCGCTGGGGATCTACAACTTCTCCGGCGACCTGGGCAAGGCCATCCTGCCAGCCATCGTCGCGCTGCTGATTCCCCTGCTGGCGTGGCGCCCCGTGCTCGTCCTGATGGCGATCCTCGGCGCAGGCGTCTCGATGGCGTTGTTTGCGTTGGCCCCTTCCATGCGAGCGGGCGGGGACAGCACATCCGCCGCGCGGCACGGCGAACGTCGTAACGGCTTTGGCGTGCTGATGGCGATCGGCGTCTTGGATACCGCGACCCGCATGGGCTACCTGCTCTTCCTGCCGTTCCTCGTCCACGGGAAAGGCGGCGATTCCCCGATGGTCGGCCTGTGTCTCGCGCTGGTTTTCATCGGTGGTGCGCTCGGCAAGGCCACGTGCGGCTGGCTGGGCGACCGCGTGGGCGTGGTCGGCACGGTCATGCTGACGGAAGCGGCGACCGCCGGTTTCATCGTGGCGACGCTGGTTACGCCGCTGTGGGCCACCCTCGTGCTGCTGCCGTTGCTCGGCATCGTGCTGAACGGCACCTCTTCCGTGCTCTACGGCACGGTGCCGGAGCTATCCGACGGCGATACCGGTCGGGCCTTCGCCCTCTTCTACACCGGCGTCATCGGCTCGGGCGGCATCGCGCCCATCCTCTACGGCCTCATCGCCGACCACAGCAGCCGCGTCGTCGGCATGATCGCCGCGGCAGGCACCGCCTTGGTCATCCTGCCGCTGGTACGGCGGTTGCGCCCCCACCTCGTGACGCCGATCGGCCGCGCCTGACGCTACAGGCCGATCGTGTCCCAGAACGCGCAACCCACCCGCGGCACGCCCTCGTCCACCGGGGTTCGCCACGGCCCGTAGAGCACGTTGGCCGGCGCGCCCTCCGGCGTGCCGGCCAGGCGGCCGGTGCGCGCGAAGGTGGCCCAGTCCCTCTGCATGCGGTCGGACAACGCCTGCTGCGCCGGGCTGAAGCGGGCGGGGTCCGCCAGCGCCCAGCGTGTCTGGAACAGGTACACGATCTCGGACGCGTGGTACGCGCCCAGGTCGGCCTTGCGCGAGAGCGCGAACGGCGCCTGCGGGTCCGTGAACGCGTAACGCCAGGTCGGCGTGGCGCGGGCCAGCATGGTCGACAGCGACAGCGTCGGGCAGGCGAAGACACCGTCGGTCACCGCCGCCGCATACGCGTCACGCAACGAAGGATACCGCGCGGCCGGATAGGCCCCGGCCACCGCGTCGGCGTGAGCGCCGAACGTGCTGGCCATGCGTGCGTCGTAATCGCGCCGGTCGTCGAGCTGGCCCAGCTTGCCGAGCAGGAAACCGAAGAGCCGCCCCTCGTCGGCGTTGTTGCCGATGAGCACCGGCACGTGGGCGAAGTGGCCGCGGGCGAACGCCTCGCGCGGCGCCTCCGGAAGCACGCTGTCGCCGGCGATGAAGTTCCATGCATGCGGTCCCAGCACGCCGCGCGAGGGGGCCAGCGCGGCATTTACGCCGCGCGGTGACAGGCGCCGCAGGCAGGCCACCACATCTGCTCCCGTGCAGCCGAGGGCGGCCGCGTAGCGAACGCCGCCCGCGTCGGCGTCGGCCACCGGCACGGTCGACTCGTTCAGCGTGCAGGGGCCGCTTTGCACGATCGCACGCTGGAACAGGCCCCGTGCACCCGGTGCCACCAGCTGCGCGCAGACGCTCCACGCCCCGGCGGATTCGCCGAACAGGGTGACGTTGCCGGGATCGCCGCCGAACCGGGCGATGTTGTCGCGCACCCAGCGCAACGCGGCCTGCTGATCGAGCAACCCGAGATTGGCCGCGCCGCCGGCTTCGGCACGCAACGCCGGATGGGCCAGGAAGCCCAGGGACGCCAGGCGGTAGTTCACCGCCACGGTGACGACATCCTGCCGGCGTGCCAGCACGCTGGGATCGTATTGACGGTTGGCACCCAGCACGAGCGCACCGCCATAGATCCACACCATCACCGGCTTGCGATCGCCGGGCTTCGCGGTCGGCGGCGTATAGACATTGAGGTTGAGGCAATCCTCGTCGCCGATCACCAGCCAGTGGCTCGGTTTGCCGGTCTGTGCCCCGGGACTGAGATTCTGTACGCACTGGTGGCCAAGCGCCGCGGCATCGCGCGGCGCGTGCCACGGCACCGCAGGCAACGGCTCACGCCAACGCAGGGCCCCGACGGGCGCACGCGCATAGGGGATGCCGAGATAGGCCTGCCCCTCTGCCGAGGTCACGCCAATCACGGGCCCGCTCGCCGTCATCACCGTCGCTGCGGCATGCCGGTCCGCACGGGTGATATGCGTTGCCGCACCCGGCGGCGCACGGCAGCCGGCAACGGCGAACATCACCAACAGCGGAAGAAGCCATGAACCGGGACGTGGCATCGCGGTACGTTCCTGGAAAACGAAGGGCGCGAAGCTATACGCGACGGCCCGGCGACGCGATGTGAACGATCTTCACCCCATCCACGCCGAGCAAGCCGGCGAGCGGCACCTTCGCCGTGGTCTGCCGAGGGCTCACGCCCAGCCCGTTGTTGCGCAGCATGTCGAGCAACCGCTCCGCCAGCGGCATCACCATGTGCCGTCCCCAGCAGCGCTCCGAGGCATGCCCGAACGGCAGGTAGCCCGGATGGTTGTCGGGGTCGAGGTCGTTCCACCGCTCGGGACGGAAAACGTCCGGATCGTCCCAGAGGGCGGGATCGCGATGGCTCACCAGCGGCAACACCAGCACGTCGTCCTTCTCGCCGATGCGTGCATCCAGTGCTGCGTACTCCGGTGAAGCGTTGCGCAGGATGTTCCACGACGGCGGGAGCAATCGCACGGACTCGTGGATAATATTCACGTTCGAATCGCCATCGTCGAACGGCGCGCCGAGCCACATCGCATTGGCGACCAGCGTCGAGATGGTGAAGCAGACCGGCGCGACGGTGCGCCGGTAAAGCCCCATGGCATAGCGCCGGTCGTCATACGTAGACGCCTGCGCGGTCAGCGCGGCGATCGCGGAGGCATCGGGGCCCAGCTTGAGCGACGACAGCGCACCCGTGACGATGACCGCCCACGTCAGCTTCGGCGTGAGCTCCAGCACGCGGTCCATGAGGAAGCGCAAGCGAAGCGGATCGTGACCCAGCAGCATGTCGCGCAGGTAGACATGGCCGACGCCCGGCCACTCGCCGGTGAAGTCCACGCCGGTCGGTACGGGCTCTTTCAGGGCCAGGCGGACGTCGCGACCCACGGCCTGCATCAGCCTGGCCGCGTCGGTGCGGGGGATGGAGCGGCCGTGCAACGGCTTGAAGGTGGGTCGCTCGAACTCGGTGGCATAGCGCGCGGCGAGCACGCGGTCCATCATCTCGGGGCCGGCGACGCCGACGGTGGTCGCGTCCAGCCGGAACACATCGCTGCCGCCATGCTCCCGCAACAAGGCTTGCAGCCTCGGTGCGAAGACGGTCGTCCTGGCATGCTTGCCGATAGCGTGCATACGTCTCCCTACGTCTGGCAAGGAGGGACCGCACCGTTTGCCCATGAAACCCCGGCGCCTGGTGCGGTCCCGATCGTCGGCTGCGTTCCGCTAGCGGAACGTGGAGGGGACGGTCAGTACCAGATGTACCAGGCGTACGACTTCAGGCTTTTGTTCGGCGTAAGCATGTTCTTGAGCGCGAAAAGAGCTTTCATGGGTATCACCTCCGGTCGTTCGGGACCCGTGTGGTGCCATCGAAGGCATGCGGGATCGACCGACCCCGCAACACCGTCCCGTTTCCATACTAGCCTTGCCGTCCGCTGAGTGCGGGCGGCAAAGTGTATGGACGTCCGAAGTGTGACCCGGTTCGCAGAAGCGTCAGCTGTGCCGCAAACCGGGTTCGTGTGTTCTTACGGAAGGATCTCGCCTTCGTCTTCCCCGTTCCACCACGTGATGCGGATAGCATGCACCTTCAACAGCACGATGCCCGGCGTGTCCACGCCCTGCTCGAACCAGCGTTCCAGCTTGTCCTGCCAGTGCTGCTGGAGCACCGACTTCTCACGGATCACCTGTGCCCTGCCCTCGACCGCGACGAACAGCGGCGGCTTGCCGAGCAGCGACTTGGATCCGGTGAACGACAGCGCGACATGGTCATTGGCCTCGATCTCGCGAACCACATGGGTGTCTTCATAGGCGAAGAACCAGCTGTCACCGTCGTACTCCACGTCACCGTTGTTGCTCATGGGACGGCCGGCGATCTCGCCGGATGAGGTGAAGGTCTGCAACATCGCAAAGTCGATGTCGGCCATCTTCTTGGCAAGCTCGGGAAGCGTCATCGTCGTCATGGTCGGTCTCCTGGTGAGGCTGGCAGACTGCGTCACCCCACCGGAGGGGAACGTGAAGGATGTGCGGTTTACGGCTCGACCAACGCGGTCGATCCGTAGGCCCGGTTCATGGCCTCCTGGAACGCGTTCATCTGCTCGTTCACTTCCTTGGACAGTGATCCCTTCTGCATGATTTCGACGGATGCATGGGAGTACGCCATGCTCAGCTTGAAGTTCTCCTTCTGCAGGGCTTCCTGCTCGGAGACGTCCTTGGCCTTCAGGTACTTCGCGTAGTTCTCGCGCAGCGGCAGGCTGAGCTGCTGCACTTCCGCGTTGTCGATCGGCGGCAACGTGGCCGGCAGGATCGTCACCTTGCGCACCACCGGCGGGGCATCCTTCTGACGGTTCGCCTCGAAGTCCTTTTTGGCATCGGGGTTCTTCCCGAGGAAGGCGACAATGAAATCCTTGGCGCGAAAAATCTTGTTGTGCACCGTGTTGTTCGAGCCGTTCTCATGTTCCACGACGCTGTCCGGCAGTTCCTCGTCCACGCCGTAGGTCCAGTCCTTGTCGATGAACAGATCGCTGGACTGCCTCATCGTGCCTTCGAACGTCACGCCTTCCAGGACCACCTGGTCCAGCTTGCCCGTGTAACCGGGCGAGGTCGAACCCACCTTCTCGAAGCTCTGGCGATAGATCACGTAATCGCTGAGCGTGGGATTGATGATGCCGCCACGGCCGCGGTAGTACGAGATGAACTTGATGTCGCCCACGACATCACCCTTCATCGTGTGCTCGCCGGCGTCCAGCGAGAGTTCCTTGTCCTCGTGCGGCGCCACCTCGTAGGTCTTGCCGTCGATGGTGAGCGACAACGGCTTGTCGGTCGGGTTGTCGATGGCGTAGTCGGCGCTGCGGCCGCTGCAGCCGGCAAGCAGGGCGATGAGGGCCAGGGGCAGGTAGCGTTTTTTCATGAGGCGGACTCGCTCGTTACAGGGGAATGGGAAGAAGGCATCGCACGGCTCGCGTGTCGCAAGGCTTCGTGCAGTTCGTCGGTCAGCGCCCGGGTCAATGCCTGCCAGGGCAGGATGCCGTGGCACGTCTGGGGGGCGACCGAGGACGGCGATCGCCCGGCCGACGCCTGCCGCACGGCAGCGTCGAGGGACACGCCGAGTGCATCGAGTCGCTCGGGAAGCGCCGGGTGCGCATCGAACGGATGGGCCATGCGCTCATCGCCCAGGTCGGTCAGCGGCGTGTCCTGGATGCTGAGGCGAAGCTGCTCGACGATGTCCTCGCCCGCCTGGCCGGAGGGCTCGATCGCGGCCAGCAACGCATGCAAGCGCGTTTCCAGCAGGATCGCGCGCGTGAGGCCGACGGCAAAGGCCGGCGCGCCGACCAGCGCCGCACCGGCCTTGTCCGCCTCGTGCTCCCTCACGCGGCTCCAGTGACGCTCGACGGCGCGGAACCGATACAGCGCATACATGGCCACCATGCGTCCGGGCCTGAGGAACACCTTGCCGATCCAGTTATCGTGCTCGTACTCGGCCAACGACATTATTCGTCGCTCGAACCCGTGGTAGATCGGTGCGAAGCGCTCGCTGTAGGCCAGGTCCTGGCCGCTGAAGTGCGCCATCTCGTGGGCGACGATGCCGCGCAGTTCGTCGGCAGCCAGCCAAGGCAGATGAGCCGCGCACAGATAGAGCGTGTGCCCGTGCAACTCGCCCGCGTGCGTGGCGCGGATGGTTCCCGAGGTTACGAAGAAGCCATCCAGCAATCCGACGGCGATGTGATCCAGGCGGGAAGCGCCCAGCGTGGCGGCCACGTCGTCGGTCATGGCCCAGAGCGCGGGCGCATCCTCACGCGTGAGGCTGCGAGCGAGCAGGTGCATGGGCTGCGGCGCGAAGGGCAGCGCTTCCGCGCGGGCACTGGACACCGCGACCCAGATCATGAGGGCGGTGAACACGGAGAACATCGTCATGATGACGCCGAAGCGGATGTCGTGGCTGACGAATCCCCAGATCAGCATCGAACAGCTTCCCGCGGCGAATCCCGAGCCCACCGCCAGCAGCTGCCAGGTCAGCAACCGGGGAAGGCGCGCGTGCCACTGGGCGAACGCATGCACCAGGATGTCGCGGGACTGCATGCCCTTCGTCGCCAGGCGGTGGGTCATGACGATACCCACCGTGCCCAGCACCGCACCGAGGAACGACAGCGCCATGCACGCCAGCGAGGCCACACCCGCCGGCGGGAAACGCAGCAGCAGCCCATATTGGGCAAGCCCGGCAAGGCACAACAGGAGGGGAACGCCCACCACGGCATGCCAGGGCGCGCGCAGCACCGGATGCGACATCGTCAGTGCGCCATGAGGCCCTGGTAAGCAGGGGTGCGTCGATCGATCAGCTCCGCCAGCGCGGCCAGGAACAGGTCGGCACTGAACAGGCACAGGTAATCGAAGGCGTGGACCAGCTTGCCCTGCTCGTCGAGGAGCCTGATCGTGCCGTCGGAACCGGCGCCCTCGATGCGATGGATACGCGCGAGGGGAATGGTGGTGCCTTGCACGTCGATACGGGTGGCGCCGAGATCCACCGCGTGGGCATCGACTTTCAGCATCCCGCCGATCAGGCGTTTGGTCAGCCGGGTGCTCCGATCGATCGCGTGGAACCGCACGGCCTCGCCCGCATCGATGGCGGCCAGCGCCACCGGCAGACGCGCGACGACCTGGCCTTCGACGATCGCCGCGCGCAAGGCGAACGAATTGCGACGGTTGTCCAGCACGTCGACCCAGGGGTCCTGCGGCGAGCGCCGGAAAGCCAGGGCGTTGATGATACCGCCCGCATAGCCGCCCGTGCGGAACAGGTAAACGTCGGCCATGTCGACGAACGGCACGGATTCGACCAGCGCCGTGCCGCGTCGGTAGACGGCCACGCCGTGCTCGTGCAGGGCCAGTTCCGTCTTCAGCGCCGTCAGCTTCCAGCCCAGCACCATCAGCAACCCGACGACCACCATGCCGACGGACACGCCGATCAGCAACGGCAGCTTCGTCGGATCGACACGCGCGCCGCTCATCAGCGCCAAGGGAATGACCGCGCTGCAAAGCAGGAAGACGATGGCGGCAATCAGCGGAACGATGGCGGTCCGCGATCGGCCATGATGGCTGACCAGCGGTCCGAGGGTCTGCGTGGCCTGTTCGTTTTGTGGCGTCATCTGGCGTCCTTTCCTCGGTACGGCAATCGATCGAGGCGGCACGCTAGCACGGATCGCAAGTTCTTATGCCGGGCCTGTTGCCAAAAACTCATGTAACGCGCGTTACATGACGCATCACGCCGCCTCGTTTTCCAGCACGAAATACGCGACCTCGCGGCGAAGGATGTCCGCACTCTCGCGCATGGCATGACTGGCGGACGTGGCGTGCTCGACCAGGACGGCATTATCGCGTGTGGTCTGTTCGATACCGCGTATGGCGCCGTCGATGCGTGCGATGCCCTCGCTCTGTCCACGCGTCACGTCCATGACGGAGGCGACCAGGCCACTGAGCAACGCCACGCGCTCCGCGATGCCGTGCAGCACCTCGCCCGCGCGATCCACGGAGGCCACGCCCGCCTGCACGGCGTCGTCGCTCGCGGCGATCAGGCCACGGATATCGCCGGCCGCCGATGCGCATCGCTGCGCCAGGGCACGCACCTCTGCGGCGACCACCCCGAAACCGCGCCCGTGCTCGCCAGCCCGCGCAGCCTCCACGGCGGCGTTGAGCGCCAGCATGTTGGTCTGGAACGCGATCTGGTCGACAAGGTCCAGCATCTCGCCCATGCGTTCGCCGGCGCGCTGGATGTCACGCATGTTGCCCACCGCGGCCAGCGCCACGCGATGGCCCTCGTCGGTCATGCTGCGCGCGTCCACCACGGCGCGGCTGGCCGCCGTGGCGTGCTCGATGCCCTGGGTCACCGCTTGCGCCATGTCGGACATGGACGCCGTGGTCAGGTCCACATGGGCCGACTGCGCACGCGTCTGCGCGTTGAGTGCCTCGTTGCCGTCGGCGATACCGGAGGCAGCCTGCGCGACATGGCCGGCGCGATCGCGTACCTGGGTCACCACGTTGCCGAGCTGGGCGTCCATGGCCGCGAGCGAGCTCAACAAGGCACCAATCTCGTCGTCCCGGCCCACGTCGATGGGTGTGCCGAGGGTGCCGCCGGCGATCGATGCGGCGACCTCGGCGGCCTGGCCGAGTCGGCGACCCAGCGCGCGGATGATCGCGATATCCATCGCGCTGGCGATCAGTAGCGAGAGGCCCAACAACATCGCCGAGAACACACCACCGCGCGCTATATCCGCGTGCTGGGCGGCCGCCGCCGTCTTGCCATTGTCCAGGGCCAGCGCGAAGAGATTCGAGAAGTCGCTTTTCAGGGGGCCGACGGCCGACTGCACATCGTTGGACAACTGCAACTGGGCCAGGTCGAACTGCTCGGCCTTCAGCAGCGCCACCACATCGTCGATCGCCTTGTCGGCCGCCTTGCGATGTTCCGCTGCGAGGGCCACCAGCTTCGCCTGGCTCTTGCCCAGCCCGCTGGCGGTCAGCGACGCCCACTGCCGGTCGATGTCATGGCGGTTGCTGCCGATGGCGGTCATGGCATCGTCGACCGCCGAGGGCAGCCGCATCAGCGTGGCATGCACCACGGCGTCGAGCAGGTCGTTGTAGTCGTTCTGGATATGGCCGACGTCCGCCACGGGAGCCAGGGTATCGCCGACGACGGACTGCAGGCGCGCATCGGCCGTGCGCAACTGCACGCCGCCGACGATCCAGAGGGCAAGCAGAAGGAGGATGGTGCCGGCCAGGCGCAGCAACAGACGCGCGCGCAGGGTGAGCGTAGGCAAGCGAAAAGCGGCGGAAGACATGATGCGCTCGACGAATGGGGGGGTGCCTGCCTATCGGCACCGAACCCCTTCCCTTGAGCGATTTATCGCATATTAATCTTATATTTCAATGACATATAAGTTTCATGACAGGCCATCGGACGGCGCATTCCCGCCTTCCGCCAGGATGCGTCCCACGGTCTGGCTGAAGACGTCGACGTTGAACGGCTTGGCGATCATCGTCATGCCGGCCTCGAGGAACTCCGAGCGCACGGCCGCGCCTTCGGCGTAGCCGGTCATGAACAGGATCGGCAGCGCGGGCCGTGTCTGCCGCACGATTTCCGCCAGCTGGCGGCCGTTGAGCCCGGGCAGGCCGACGTCGGTGACCAGCAGGTCAACCGGCTCCAGCGAGGCGAGGATGCCGAGCGCGCCATCCGCCGTCTCGGCCGCGTCCACGTGGTAGCCCAGTTCCGTCAGCAGTTCCGAGGTGAGCACGCGGACCTGGGCATCGTCCTCGACCAGCACGATGCGCTGGCCGTGACCGCCGACCACGACACCATCGGCCTCCGCCAGGGGTGCGCCCTGGCCCTCCGCCGCCAGGGGCAGGTAGAGCTCGACCGTGGTGCCCTGCCCCGGCGTCGAGTCGATGCGGATGTGACCCTCGGACTGCTGGATGAAGCCGTAGATCATCGACATGCCCAGCCCGGTGCCCTGCCCCAGCGGCTTGGTGGTGTAGAACGGTTCGAACACGCGTGACAACACATCGCCATCCATGCCGACGCCCGTATCGCCGACTGACAGGCGGACATACGGACCGCTCGATGCGGCCGCGCCGGACGGTTCCCCCACCAGGTGCGCCAGAGCGGTGTTGATGCAAAGCTCGCCGCCGTCGGGCATGGCGTCCCGGGCGTTGATCGCGAGGTTGAGCAACGCGCTTTCCAGCTGGTTGGTATCGACCAGGGCCGATGGCAGGCCCTCGTGGAGGTCGGTACGCAGGCGAACACGCTCGCCCAGCGTCCGCGTCAGCAGGTCTTCCACCGAGCGGACCATGGCGTTGACCTCCACGGCCCGCGGGTCGAGCGACTGGCGCCGCGAGAACGCGAGCAACCGTTGGGTCAGCCCCGCGGCACGCTGGGCCGAGGTGGTGGCCACGCTCATGAATCGGTCGAGGTTGTCGAAGCGCCCCTCGTCGATACGCATGCGCATGAGGTCCATCGCGGCGAGGATACCGGTGAGCATGTTGTTGAAGTCGTGGGCGATGCCCCCGGTCAACTGCCCCACCGCCTCCATCTTCTGTGCCTGGCGCAGTGCCGCCTCGCTGCTTTCGCGGGCGACCATTTGTTGTTCCAGTTCGGCGGTGCGTTCGGCCACGCGTGCCTCGAGCACGGCCGCCTGCTGCTGGGTCGCCTCCAGAGCTACCTTGCGCACGGTCACATCGGTGGCGAAGACGTGGAAACCGTCGACCGTGCCGTCCGCCGCGAAACGCGGCAGGTAACGAATTTCAGCGTCACGCCGCCGGCCGTCCCGGTGGGGCCAGCTCAACTCCATGCGCACGGGTCGTCCGGACAGGGCCACGCCCATCGCTTCAACGCGTTCGTGCCAGGCCTGTGGCCCCATCACCTCACCGACCTTGCGTCCGATGATGTGGGCGATGGGCATGCCGAACCAGTCTTCGTAGGCCAGGTTGGCGAAGCGATACACCAGCGCGGTGTCGATGAAGGCGATCAGCACCGGCAGCGCGTCGGCGATCAGTCGCAACTCGGCTTCGCTGGCGGCCAGGGCCGCCTGGCTCACTTCCAGGCGGAGCACCTGGTCGCGGATGACGAACTGCTTCTGCCGCGAGCGCTGGCCGGCGGTGACGGCACTGGCCAGCACGGACGCGCTGAGTGGCCGCTCCAGTTCAATAACGTTGAGCACCTCCTCCGGCAACGCGGTGCGCCCGCCCAGGCCGGGCGACCGGGGCGCGCGCAACAGCACGAACGGGATATCCGACCAGGGTTCCTGCCGACGCAGTGCATCGGCCAGCAGGCCACCCGTCGCCCCGATGGCTTCCTCGGTCAGGACGACGACGCCCGTGGTGTCGTCCAGGCGGGCGGCCAGCGCCGCCATCGACCTGAATATCTCGGCGCGGTAACCCAGTTCCTGCACGATGGCGGCGAGGCTGTCCGCATCCCTGCCGTAGGGGGCCAGCAGCAGGACGTTCTTACTGTCCTGCACCGGACTCTTCCAGCAACGGCCCGTTGTTGCCGACAAACTCCGGGGTGCCGGTCAGCACGCCCCTGAATTCATCCAGCGGTGCGCTGAGCCGCAGGCCCGAGCGATCGATGCGCAGCTCGCGAATGGTGTCTTCGTGCGCGCCGCTGCGATTCTTGATCACCGACAGCGCCTTGCGTATCCGGCCCTGCGCCTCGAAGAAACGGAACAGGATCACGGTGTCGGCCATGTAGCTGACGTTGAGGTTACCGGTGGACATCGTGCCGACCAGGCCGTGCTGCGGATTGACCAGGAAGGTGGTGACGCCGCTCTGGTTGAGGAACGACAGCAGCTCATGCATCTGTAACATCAGCTGTTTTTCCTGCGGCATGGACGACAGGTAGCCGTTGAGGCTGTCGATCACCAGCATGCGGCAGTTGTCTTCTTCCACGGCCCTGCGCACCGTCCACGCGAACTCGCCGGGCGAGATCTCCGCCGGGTCCATCTGGCGCAGGTCCAGCAGGCCGCTGGCGATGTGTGGGCGCAGGTCGAAGCCGAGTGCGTCGGCGCGCGTCAGCAACGTACCCGTGCGCTCGTCGAATTCGAAGACGCAACAGTGCTCGCCACGCTGGCACGCGGCGGAGACGTATTGCAGCGCCACGTTGGTCTTGCCGCTGCCGGCGGGTCCGGTCAGCAGCGTGCTGGTGCCACGCAGCGGGCCGCCGCCGAGCAGTTCGTCCAGGCCGGCGACACCGCTGGGCACGGGCTCACCGACGAACGGCGCGTTGTGCTCGGACGCGACCAGGCGCGGATAGATCTCCATGCCGCCGGTGCAGATGGCCAGATCGTGGTAGCCGGCGATGAAATTGACTCCGCGCAGCTTCTGCACCTGCATGCGCCGACGCGCGGCGCCGAAGTCGAGGGTCAGCCGTTCCAGCGATATCACGCCGTGGCAGAGGCTGTGCAGGTGCGCATCCCGTTCACCGCCCTCCCCCGTAAGGTCGTCGACCAGGAACACCGTGATGTTGCGTGGCGCGAAGAACTGCTTGAGGGCCAGCACCTGCCGCCGGTAACGAAGCGGATCCTGGGCCAGAAGGCGCAGTTCGGAAAGCGAATCGAAGACGATGCGGGTGGGCTTGACGCGTTCCACCTCGGCCTGGATCAACCGCACCGTGCCATCGAGCTCCATCTCCCAGGGGTGCAAAATGGATTGCTGACGTCCGTCACCCAGCACCGCCTCGGCGGAGGCAAGCTCGAACAGGTAAAGGGAGTCCAGCGACCAGCCGTGCGACTCGGCCACCTCGTGGAGTTCGTCCGCCGTTTCGGACAGCGTGACGTAAAGGCAGCTCTCGCCCTCGGCCGCGCCCTCGAGCAGGTACTTCAGCGACAGGGTGGTCTTGCCGGAGCCGGGCTGCCCTTCGAGCAGATAGAGGCGATTGGCGGGCAGGCCACCCTTGAGGATGGTGTCCAGGCCGGTCGTACCCGTGGAAATGCGTGTCAGCGCCATGCACAAGAGTCGTATGAGAGTAAGGGCCCGAAAGCGCCCTCAATCCGGCACTCGAAGGTTGCGGCAGCCGCGTGCCAGGCACCGGGCGGGTCGCCGGGGGCAGGACCGGCACCTGGCGCAGCGCACACGGTAACCGAATTCCACCCCTTACCGTGTCAACGCGACCTGTGCGTATGCGGCATCGGCAAAGGCCCCCGGCGAGAGCGGCGTGGCGTAGAAGTAACCCTGGGCCCGTGTGCAGCCGAGGGCGAGCAGTCCGGCGTGTTCTTCGTTCGTCTCCACCCCTTCCGCCACGACATCCAGATCCAGCTGGCCGCACAACCGCACGATGCCGCGCAACATGGCCAGCTGCCGGGGGTTGTGCAGGAACCCGCGAATCAGCGACTGATCGAGCTTCAGCGTGTCGAACGGAAGGGTGAAGAGATAGGAGAAATTGCTGTACCCGACGCCGAAGTCATCGATGGCGATGCGGACACCGGAGGTGCGCAGCACGGCCAGTTGATTGCAGACGGCCTGACTTCCCTCGAGCCATTCGCCCTCGGTGATCTCGACTTCGAGACGGGACGGTGCCACGCCATGCCGCATGCAGCAGGCGAGGATACGCTCCGGCAGGCCGCCATCCACGAAGTCGGCCGCCGTGACGTTGACCGACAGCGTCAGGTCCAGCCCCGACACCAGCCACGCGGCGAGTTGTCGGCAGGCATGCTCGATCACCCAGTCGGTCAGGGCGCGCATGGTGGAGGTACGGGCCATGATCGGGATGAACTCGCCGGGCGATACGTCACCCAGCTCGGGGTGCTGCCAGCGTACGAGCGCCTCGCCGCCGTAGCATCGCCCGGTGTCCATCTGGACCCGCGGCTGGTAGACGAGGTGGAACTCGCCTCGCTCCAGGCCGGTGGAGGCATCCGCGGCCAGGCGATACTGTCGGCGCATGCGCACGTCCTTCGCCAGATCGTAGGTGCACCAGGTCGAACGGCCGGCGATGGCATCCTGCGTGGCGGCCAGGGCACGGCGCAGGGCATCCGGGGCGCCGGCTTCGTCGAACGTCACCAGTCCACCGTGACATATCGGCTGCAACGGTACGCCTTCCGCACTCACGGGGCGGGCCACGTCGGACGACACCGCGTCCAGAAGCGCGGCCACGCCCGCGGCGTCGAGCGGGGGCACCAGGAAGGCGAAACGTGACACGGCGACGTGATAGAACTCCGCATGGGGCCGGACGATGTCGCCCAGACGCAACGCAACCTGGCGGATGACGGCCTCGACCGGGCCCAGGCCGACGGCTTGCGCCAGTTGGTGCGCCAGCGGCAGGTCCATGACGTCCACCATCGCCAGCTGGCGATGGCCTTCAAAGCCACGCGCGGTAATGGCGGCCATGTCCACATAGAACTGCTGGCGATTCAGCAGCCCGGTGACGGGATCGCGCCGCCCCACCATCTGGCGCAGTGCGATCTGGTCGAGCACCAGGGCGGCGAACGAGGCCAGGCGCTGGCGTGCGGCCGCATCGAAATGACGCGGCACCACGTCGAGGGCGCACAGGGTACCCACCGCATGGCCCGAGGAGGTGACCAGGGGCACACCCGCATAGAAACGGAACCCCGGATGGTCGCAGACCAGGCGGTTGTGCATGAACCGCGCATCCTGGCTCAGGTCTTCGACGACGAACACCTCGCGCTGTTCGATCGCCACCGAGCAGATGGAGGCCTCCCGCTCGGTGCCGCCGACATCGATGCCGACCGACGAGACGAAGCGCTGCGCCTCGCGGCCCACGAACGACACCAGCACCGTCGGCATGGCGAAGGCTTCCGCCACCAGGGCCGTGATGCGATCGAGTTCCGGGGTGCTCGGAGCATCCCAGATATTGAGGCTGCGCAAGGCTTCCAGCCGGGCGACTTCATGCGCATCGCCATCGGGCAGGGCCAAGCCGCAGGTCCCGTATGCGGGCCTGCTGGCGAAGACGTCCGAGTGGGATGACATGCTCAGTTCCTTCTTTCCATCGTCATCGAGCATGGCTCATAACGCCATGACAGTGCCCGATTCACGGGGCTCGCTGCCATGGTGTGCTCCAGGGAGGGGGTCTTTCCGTATCGGCCGATCCGGGCCGAACTGAAGCAGCCGGGGCACTATCGGCCTACCGCTGTTCAGGAACGGCCAGGGTCGCGGGCAAGCTTCTTGATCGGCGCCCGCAAGTTCATGCGACCCCGTATGCATGACTCGAAACGACATGTGTCACACACCGCTTCCACACCGCCTCCCCCAAGGTCGAGCCTTCCTACGGCGGACCTGACATCATGCGAAACGATCTATCGGACCGCACCACCTGCCTGCTCGTCGAAGATGACGACTCAGTGGCGGCGGCATACAAGATGGTGCTCGAAGACGCCGGGATGCTGGTCTGCCGGGCGGTCGGATCGGAACCGGAGGCGCTCGACGCCATCCTCGCCGCCCGCCCGGATGTCGCGCTGCTCGACATCGATATCCAAGGCGGAGATTCGCTCGGCGTCGCCACCACGTTGATCGCCAAAGACGTCGCCGTGGCGTTCGTCTCGGGCCACGTCCACGCCGATGTACCCCGGCCTTTTTCGTCGCTGCCGTTCCTGCAGAAGCCGGTGTCGCGTCGGGCGCTGTTGGATCTGGTGGAAACGCTGCGGCAGACTCCGACGTAGGAGACGCATCGTCGCCACACCGTGCGAGCGCCACGGCGCCTGCATCGGCTTCGAACAAAAAAGGCTCGCCCATAACGGCGAGCCTTTCCAGTCATCCCTGATCGGGCAGCCTACACGCCGCCCTGACCATCAAGCCAACATGCGCACCTTCGCTTCACGGGCAAAGAAGCGACCCTTGGCACCCTCGACGAAGCCCGCTGCATCACTGGCAGCCATCACACCTTCATCCGGCTTCAAGCCAGCCGCCTTGAACAGGATGCGTCCGCCCTCGTCCAGCGCGATGGCCTTGAGGTGTCCAAACGCATCGCGCACGAAGTCCACGGCGGCGGCCTCGTTCACCAGCTGGGCAGCGCCTTCCGCGCTGAGCACGATAGCCACCGCATCGAAGTTGATCGAAGGCGTACCCGCCAGCTGACCATCGGCGGCGAGTTTCTTGCCGTCGGACAACTTAGCGCCACCGACTTTCGGTGCAACCACCTTGACCGTCGCGCCGGCCTTCTCGGCCGCCTTCGTCACGGCGGCCACGACCTTCGTGTCGGAACCATCGTTGACCAGGACGCCTACCACGCGGCCTTCCAGCGTTTTCTTCATCTTGCCGATGATCTGCAGAGCCGGCGAAGCGGGCATCTCGACGACGCCGACCCGAGCCGGCGGTGCTGGCGGCAGCTTGTCCAGCGCAAGCCCGTCGGCCACACGCTTGGCCAGCGATTCGTCGATGTGGCGAAGATGGCCCACCATCGCGTCGCGGATGTGCAGCGTCTCGACCTTGGACAGTTCGAACACGAGGGCCGAAGCGATATGCGCCTGCTCGTACGCCGTCTGGCTGATGTAGAACAGGCGGGCCTGGCTGTAGTGGTCGGCAAAGGTCTCGGCCCTGATCCGGCCGCGGACGCCCGATTCCTCGATGGCCGCCGAACGGAAGCCGCGCGCCGGGTCTTCCTGCGGCGTGTCGCCCTGCAGCGAGCTGGGGCCATAGGCGACGCGGCCCTTGGGCACCTGGTGCTGCATGTGACCGTCGCGCTGGTGGTTGGCGAACGGGCACTTGGGTGCGTTGATCGGCAGCTGGTGGAAATTGGGCGAGCCCAGACGCGACAGCTGCGTATCCAGGTACGAGAACAGGCGACCCTGCAACAGCGGATCGTTGCTGAAATCGATGCCGGGCACCAGGTGCGACGGGCAGAAGGCCACCTGCTCGGTCTCGGCGAAGAAATTGTCGGGCCAGCGATCGAGCACCATCCGGCCGATGATCTTCAGCGGCACGGTTTCCTCGGGAATCAGCTTGGTCGCGTCGAGGTGGTCGAATGGGAAGGCATCGGCCTCTTCCTCGGTGAACAGCTGTACGCCCAGTTCCCACTCCGGGAAGTTGCCGGCCTGGATCGCCTCGAACAGGTCGCGCCGATGGAAATCGGGATCGGCGCCCGCCAGCTTCACAGCTTCATCCCACACTGTGGACTGCAAGCCCAGCTTCGGTCGCCAATGGAACTTCACGAAGGTGCTCTTGCCTTCGGCGTTGACCAGGCGGAACGAATGGATGCCGAAGCCCTCGATCATGCGCAGCGACCGCGGGATCGTCCGATCCGACATCGCCCACATGATCATGTGCAGCGACTCCGGGGTGAGCGAGATGAAGTCCCAGAACGTATCGTGGGCGCTGGCCGCCTGGGGGAAACCGCGGTCCGGTTCCATCTTCACCGCATGGATCAGGTCGGGGAACTTGATCGCGTCCTGAATGAAGAACACTGGGATGTTGTTGCCCACCAGGTCCCAGTTGCCTTCCTTCGTGTACAGCTTCACGGCGAAACCGCGTACGTCACGCGGCGTATCGACCGAGCCAGCACCACCGGCCACGGTCGAGAACCGGGTAAACAGGGGCGTTTTCTCCCCCACTTCGGTGAGCACGCGTGCGGTAGTGTACTCCGCCAGCGATGCGGTGAGTTCGAAGAAGCCGTGGGCGCCCGAGCCACGCGCGTGCACGATGCGCTCGGGAATGCGCTCGTGGTCGAAATGGGTGATCTTCTCGCGGAGGATGAAATCCTCCAGCAGCACGGGACCGCGCTGCCCGACCTTCAACGAGTTCTGGTCGTCGCCGACCGTCAGACCCTGGTTAGTGGTCAGGGGCGGATGCGAACCGCCGGCATGTTGGTGGAGCTCGTCCCCGTTACCCCGTGCGTCTTGCGACGACGTGGGCGAAGGATTCTTCTTGCTGACCATGGCTTACCTCTGCTTGGTTGACCTACCGAACATGACCCGATCCATGTAGACATCGGGTGGTCGGATCGCAACGACATCTTCGTCACCGCTATGCATCTAATGTGATGGAATGGACCTTGCCGCATCGATCGTGGACCTGCTCTCGCAACGCTCGCCTGAGGCGTCGATCTGCCCCTCCGACGTGGCCCGAGCGATGGCCGACGAGGAATCGACCTGGCGAGCCCTGATGCCGTCGGTGCGCGATGTCGCCGCCGAACTCGCACGCCACGGCGTCATCATCGTCACCCAAGGCGAGAGCACACTCGATCCTGCCGATATCGGGCATGGCCCAATACGCCTGCGCCGAGGCGCACGGTTTCCCCACACCTAGCCATGGGCGCCCGGGCTCTCCTGGGCGCCCTACCCTCGTGCACGATCAGTCGCGCAGCACACGGGCCGTGCGGTCACGCAGGGCAATGACGTTGGATGCCTTGTAGAACGCGCGGTCCACGGCGGCATGGGCAAACGCTGCGCTTTGCGTCATGTCCTGGATCGCGGTCTGCGCCACGCCCTCCCATTTGTTAGGCCGCAGCCACACCTTCATGCCCGTACCGCCGATGGCGAAACCGCAGCGCGTGGCGAGCACGTCGACGACGGTCGCCAGGGCTCTCTTGACCTCGGCCGTGGGCGTCTGCCTGTACGTTTTCCAGGCAGCCAACGCCTCGCCCGCCGCTTTCTCCAACGCAGCCAGCGCATCCGCCGACGGAACGGGAGCGGATGGCGCAGCCAGGAAGACATTGCCCGGTCGTGCCACCACCGTGCTGCATTCGTTGAGCAGGTCGGTCGCGATCTCGACGAAGAACGGATCGGGCACCACCACGTCCCGGCCGCCATTGAGCCGCATGCCGTAGAGGTGGCGGCTGAATTTGCTGGCCCCGGCGGTGCCGTCGGCGAACACTGCGTCACCGGCAAACGACCAGCGCGCGACCGGCGGCATACCGTTGTCGCCATCGCCTTCCAGCGGCAGGCCGAGCAAACCCCACAGCAGCAGGCTGACGTAGCCCTCGCGCGTAAGCAGCTTGCGTTTCACGTCGCCCTGGAAAGCGAGATCCACCTCGGGCTCGATCTTCAAGGGGTCGGCATTGACACGGGTCAGGAAGCCCTGCGCCAGCGTGGGATACAGCGACGACGACCCCGGGTCCCTGATCGCGCCTTTGAGCTTGCACTCGCGCATGGACGTCAGCACCCAGTAGTCCTCCATGTTGCAGCCGGTGACGCCGACCTTGGCGAAGGCCTGTTTCTGCGCCAGCGAAATGAACCACGGCGAGGTGCCGCTGACTTCTGGCTTGACCGCGCTGCCGACCGCGTAGTTGGTCACCAGGGTCGCGATCACCGATTTCAGGGTCTGCCCCACGGCGATACCGGCTTCCTCCTTGCGGGTGTACGCCCGCTCCACCTCGACCGCGCTGACCTTCAGGTTTTCGCATTCTGCAATGAAGTAGTCGTTGAGGGACGCGCCTTCGACCAGTCCCGGCAAGCCGAAGCGATAGATCCCGCCTTGGCTGCACAAGGCAACAGAGGGAACCCGCGCGCCGGTGGCGTAGTCGTAGCCGACGTAGAGGCTGGCACACAACGGCGACAGCGAACCGGGGTTGTTCGCGGCGGTGGCACCGCCCTGAGCGCCGAAGCAGCTGATCCTCACCGGCCAGTCACTTTTCGCACCCGGATCGGCGATGCGTGCCAGCTGGCTGGAAAGGGTGCCGATCATCATGAGGATGAATTCGATGTACGGCGACATCAGGTTCGGCTGCAGGCCCATTTCCGGCGAGCGGACGACGACGATGGGCGGCTGGTTGTTCTTCTCCTCACCCACGTCGAAGCGCACGACGGACAGGCACGGCCCTCGCCCGGCGAGCGGCACCTTCAACTTCGCCGGGCTGGTCATGGTCGCCAGCGCATGCACGTCGATCCGCCGCAACACGTCGATGTTGCTCGCCCTCAGCCGCGCGTCTCCCGCGTCGTCGCGCTCCAGGAACACGGACATGGCGCGCGCCAGGATGCTTTCCACGCGCGCGTCCTCGCCCGTCACGCTTTCGGCCTGCAGCGCTTCCGCATGCGCATACGCGATATGGCGCACGCGGGCGGCGTAACGACTCAACGGCCATTCGAGGATCGGACCGTCGGGACTGACCTCACCACGTTCGACCAGGACCACGGGGCGCCGTGTCGCGGCGTCGGCCTTCTTCACCTCGCGATCGAGCAACCCGTTGAGTACCGTATTGACCTCTTCGTCCATGAAACCCAGGTAGACGTCTATCAGCTTGTCGGACATGTCTTTCGCCTCGCTTGTCCCGGCACATGCCGGCAAGCCATGGTCGATACCCCCGGTGCGGTCGACCATCGGCGAAACGCTGATTTTCGGGCGTGCGTGGGCTGGCGCACTGGTGCCAAAAACTGTCACCAGGGGCCGCTAAGTTAGCCGTCACCTCACCCATGACACGCGTGCGATCCCATGCAAAGAATCCAATACGACAGCTACGGCGGCCCGGAGAACATGTACCTTTCCGCGTTCGACCTGCCTCCACCCGGCCCGGGCGAGGTCGCGGTGAACGTGGCTTTCGCGACGATCAATCCGATCGACTGGAAGCAGCGCAACGGTGAAGTGAAGGGTGTCGTCGCGATGGAATAATCATGGCCAGAAGCCATCGCCTGTTCGACCTGATGCAGGTGCTGCGTCGCCATCGCATGGCGGTGTCCGGCGAAGTGCTGGCGAATGAAATGGGTGTGTGGTGTGGCCGATCATGCTGGCCTTCATCGACGGCAAGCGCTATATCGCCGCCTGGTGTGAACTCGACAGCGTATACCGCGTGATCTCACTGCATGACATGGCCGACGCCAACGTGCTCACCGAGCGTTATCCGCGCAACAGCCGACAACTCGTGCGCGAGTGGCGTTCTCTGCGCCTGCTTCCATGCAACGCCAACGGCGAGGCGTGCTGACCGCCCCTGAAAAAGCCCACATAATTGCCGCGACCGCACGTCACTGAGCCACGTGCGGTAGCGGCACCGGATGGCCGCAACGTCCGGCGTTGAGTCGGTGTCAGTGACCCACCACCGGCAGCTCGATATACGTGCCGTCCGCACCGCCCAACGATACGGTCTGCGTGGCCGTGCGGTAATCCGCCGGCTGCGCGAACAGGATGTTCGGCACGAAGGTCTGCGGATTGCGGTCGTACAGCGGGAACCAGCTGGACTGCACCTGCACCATGATGCGGTGGCCGGGCAGGAACGCATGGTTGGCATTGGGCAGGCTGAAATCGTAGGCCAGCGGCACGTTCGGCGTGATCGCCTTGCCGACGGTGAAGCCTTCGCGGTAGCGGCCGCGGAAGATATCCATGGCGATGCCCAGCTGGTAACCACCCATCTCCGGCTGCGCCGCCACCTGGTCCGGATACACGTCGATCAGCTTCACCACCCAGTCGCTGTCGGTGCCGGTGGTGCTGGCCACCAGGTGCACCTTCGGCTCGCCGCTGATGCGCACGGGCGACGTGAGCACAGGTGTGGTGAAGGTCAGCACATCGGGGCGCGACGATGCGTTGCGCTGGTCGCTGGTCAGCCAGTGCTGCCAGCCTGTGCCGGACATCGTGCCGACGGGCCGCGGACGGTACGGCACCGGGTGCGCCGGATCGGAGACGTACTGTGCCGTGCCGGCGGGTTCGCCCGCACTGCCGCCGAGCATCAGCGAACCATTGACGCCGGGACGCAGGCGGGTGGACGTCGCGGCGCCCTTGCCGTCCATCGGCCACGACGGCCCGGTTTCCCAGCGGTTGTCGCCGGAGACATAGGCGTTGACCGGCGCGGTGCTGGCGGGGCCGTCCTTCAGGTACTGCGCGAGGAACGGCCGCAGGATCTTCTGGCGGAAATACAGACCTGTGTCGGAGCCGAAGCGCACGGCACCCAGGCTCGAGCCGTCACCCACCTCCTGCCCGTGGAACCACGGCCCGGCGACGAGGAACAGCTTGTGCGCGTCGTCGTGCGGCTTCATCGCCTTGTACACGGCGAACGCGCCGTAGATGTCTTCCTGGTCCCACAGGCTGGCGACCAGCATGGTCGGCACGGCCACGGGCTCGCGGGCCAGCGCCTTGTCTACCGCCTGCCCGGACCAGAACGTATCGTACGCAGGATGGGCGGCCAGCTTGTTCCAGAAACCGAGCTGCTCCATGCCGTATTGCTTCGCGATCGCGCCGGCGGAGACGCCCTCCAGGAAGAACTGATAATCGTCGGCGTAGTTGGACCACCACTTGTGTGCGTTCTTGCGCGATGCGGTCTGCTCGTAGATGTATTCGAGATTCTGCTGGCGGAAGGCGCCGTGGTGGAACCAGTCGTCGCCCATCCAGCCGTCCACCATCGGGTTCATCGGCACCGCGGCCTTGAGCGCGGGATGCGGATGCACGAGGGCCATCAACGGCTCGAACCCGTCGTAGGAGATACCCAGGATGGCGACGCGCCCGTTGCTTTCCGGCACATGCTTCACCAGCCAGTCGATGGTGTCGTAGGCATCGGTGGAGTCGTCCACCGGCGTGGGATTGAGCGGACCGCGCAGGGGGCGGTTCATCACGTAATCGCCTTCGGAGCCGTACTTGCCGCGGATATCCTGCACGACGCGGATATAGCCGTCCTGCACCAGCACATCGCTGGCGTCGTCATCGTGGCTGACCGCCACGCCCAGGTGTCCGCTCTCCACCGCACTGGTCATCTCGGTCGCGTCGTAGGGCGTGCGCGTGAACAGGATGCCCGCATGCGTGGCGCCCCGCGGCACCAGGATCACGGTGTGCAGCTTCACGCCGTCGCGCATGGGTATCATCACGTCGCGCGAGTCGTAATCGAAGGCGTCATGCACCGGCTTGAACGAGGCCGGTGTTTCGCTCGGCAGCGCCGCGTACGTGCCCTTGGCCGGCGGTATATCGCCGGCGATGGCGGGAGCGGCAAGCGCGATCGACAAGGCCACGGCCAGCAGGGAGTAGCGGAGCGTCGGGAGAGCTTTCAAGAAGGTGGGTCCTGGTTGGTGGGGAACTACTGGCACGTGGCGGGCATGCGGCCCACCGCATCGCGGATCTGTACGGCGGCGACCTCCGCCTCGCCGGCCTTCGCGCACAGCGAACGCACGCGCTCGCGGCCCTGGGCACGCAGGCCCGTGCATTGCCATGCGCGCGGCGCATCCAGCGGCAGGACGGCGTAGGCCACCTTGCCACATTCGTCGCGCGCGCGGTCGGCCAGGGGACGGTTCGTGAATTCCTGCGGTGTCACGTCCATCGACGGATCGAAATAGCTGTCAGGAAAGGCGGCGGCATAGCGCTCCATATCCAGCCGCTGGGTAAAGTCGCCGATGGTCAGGTCGAACGGCCCGCTGCACGGCGCACGACCGGACACGTCACGCACCGCCGCCAGCAGGTGGGTGCGCCCTGTCGGCTGCGTGCCGATCGCTTCCGTGACGCCCGCGAGCATCGGCAACCGCGCCTGGGCCGCCATGGCGGCCAGCTCGTGCGCATGCGCAGGCTGGCACCGTGAGCGCAACGAGGCGACGACGAGGAAGATCGTGTCGTTGGCGAACGCCGCGTTCGCCTGCAGCAGTGGCCCCAGCTGTTCCGTCCCCGTGCCGCGGGCGATGATCGCGGGCGGAGGCATCGGCGGATCGGGCGGTGCCGGGATCGCGGACGACTGTTCGACCGTCGTGGCCGGTGGTGTCCGCTCGCCCGTCCCCCGCTCGTCCGCCTGCCAGGACAGCAGCATGGCCAGCGCCGTGGCCATGATGCCCGCCACCAGCATCCACACGCGACCGCGGCGAAGCGACGTCATTCGAACGCGCGTCGCAGGCGCTCGTCGTCATCGTTGCGGTACGGCTCGAGGGTGGCGTCCTCCATCGTGTACGCGGACGAGGCCATGGCGTTCTGCGTCACCTGCGTGCGCATGACCCCCTTTAGGGTGACCGGGTCGTACAGGCTGGGCGTGTCGATGCCCTTGCTCAGGCGCACGTGCACCAGCATGTTCGGCGGCGGGGGCGGCACGTGGATGCACGCGCCATAGAACGGCACGAAGAAGAACTCGACCATCTTGCCGTCGTCGTCCGACTCCAGCGGCACCACGTAGCCGGGCAGGCGGATCTTCTTGCCTTCCAGCGCCGCCACGGTATGCAGCGTGCCCACCTGCTTCATCCGCTGGTTGCCGACGTGCAGCACGGGTGGCGCGTCTTCCAGCGCCTTGAAATCCTCCGGAGGCACCATCTTGCTCCAGTCGAGGTCGGCGAAGCCGTTTTCGTCGACAGGACCGAGCAGGCCCGCGCCGGGCGGTGCGCTCACCTTCGCCACACCATGGGCGGTGGCGTAGGCATTGGCGGCGGCGACACCTTCGGCGCCCGCTTTCGCGCGTTCCCGACGGCCCTGGTCCGCGGCGGCCTGTGCCTGGGCCAGGGCCGAGGTGGCTGCACCGGCCGGCGTCGATGCGGCGTCATCGGCACCGCGCGAGCACGCCGCGGTCAGCAACAGCACGGCGATCGCCAGGCCGCACGCGCGCGCGATCACAGGCGCACCTGCAGGCCATCGGCCAGCGAACGGCGGTAAGCGATCCACCCGGGTATACAGCCGGACAGCGAGCCGAGCACCAGCACGCCCAGCAGCAACCATCCCTCCTGCGGCGCGGGCGTGGCGTCCAGCACCAGGCCGGCGTTGGCCAGCACGTAGTCGTGCGCCAGGCCCGTGGCGACGAACAGCAGCAGGCAACCGGCCAGCATGCCGGCCAGGGTCAGCAGCGTGCTTTCGGCCACCAGCAGCGCGAAGACGGTGCGAGTGGAGGCACCGACCGCGCGCAGCACGGCCATCTCGCGGCGACGTTCGTTGAGCATGCCGAGTAACGCCGTGAGCATGCCGCACATGCCGACCAGCACCACCATGGCGCTGACCAGGCGCAGCGCGTTTTCCGCCGTGCCCAACAGGTGCCACAGTTCACCCAGCGCCACGCCGGGCAACACCGCCAGCAGGGCTTCGTCGGGGTACTCGTTCAGGGCACGCTGCACGGCGAAGGCGGACAGCCGAGAGTGCAGCCCCACCAGGCAGGCGGTGATCGCACGCGGGGTAAGATCCATGTGGCGGGCCTGCTCGGCGCTGGAGGCCATGCCAGGCAGGCGCACGCCAGAGCGCCAGTCCACATGGATCGCCTCGATGGCTTCCAGGCTGACCGCGATGGTCGCGTCCACGGGCGTGCCGGTGGGTGCGAGCACGCCGGCGATACGGAACGGCTTATCGGAGTGCATCGCGGTGGCGGGGCCGCCCAAGCCGTGCGCCAGCACGATCGAGTCGCCGACCGCGTAATGCAGACGGCGGGCCACTTCCGCACCGATCACCGCGTCGTACAGGTCATTGAACGGATGGCCGGATGCGAACACCAGCGGTTTGCGCGCGCCATAGCGGTAGTGCACGAAGAAATCGGTAGTGGTGCCGGTCACCCGGTAGCCACGGTGCGAATCGCCCAGCGACAGCGGCACCGTCCAGGCCACCTCGGGCATGGCGCGGATGTCCTGGTACGTTTTCCAGGTGATGTTGTTGGTGGCTTCGCCGACATGGAACACGGCGTACAGCAACAGGTTGACCGGACCCGACCGCGCGCCCACCAGCAGGTCGGTACCGGACACGGTGCTGGCGAATCCCTGCCGTGCATCGGTACGTACCCGCTCCACACCCAGTAGCAGGAACACACTCAGCGCGATGGTGAGCACCGTGAGCGCCACGCCGGCGCGACGCTGGCGCAGGCTTTTCAACGTAAGGCGAAGGATGTTCATCAGGCGACCATCTGGTGGGAAGGGGCGTTGCCGAGGGCAAGCGCGCGATCGAAATGCGTGGCCAGCGCCATGTCGTGGCTGACGAACACCACGCCTGTGCCGTGCCGCGTGCACTCGCTCAGCAGCAGCTCCAGGAACGTGTCGCGGGCCTGGGTATCCAGTGCCGAGGTCGGCTCGTCCGCCACCACCAGTTCAGGGCCGCCGATCAACGCACGCGCCGCCGCCACACGCTGCTGCTGCCCGACGCTCAGTTCGCCGGTTTTGCGTCGCGAGAGCGCGCGCTGGTCCAGGCCCAGCGCGCCCAGCAGGCGTGCCGCCTCGAAGCGCACCGCGCCGGCCTTTGCCGTGCGGGTGCGCGACCACGCGCAGCCGAGCAGCACGTTCTCGATCGGGTCCAGGAACGGCAGCAGGTTGAACTGCTGGAAGATGTAACCGAGGTGGTCGGCCCGGAAGCGGTCGCGTGCCGACGAGCCGAGTGACGACAGCGGCGTGCCCAGCACCTCGACCTCCCCCGCGTTGGGCGTGAGGACACCGGCGATCAGGCCGAGCAGCGTGCTCTTGCCGCTTCCGCTGGGCCCGCACAGGAACAACCGCTCCCCGCGCGCCACCTCGAAATCCTCCAGCATCAGCACCGTATCCGACGACGGCCACGCGAAACGGAGCCCGCGGCAACGCAATACACCATCCCACTGCCGCTCACTCATGACGCCATCTCAAACTGTTATGTTATAACATAAGTTACATGACCTGCCTTGCACCGCGCCAGCCCTCCCGCGCATTCGATCGCTTCGCATCCTTCTGGGCCATCGGCTGCGCCATCCACTGCCTGGCCCTGCCCCTGATCCTGTTCGCGGTGCCATCGCTCTATCTGGCGCTGTATTCCTTCCATGCGCCGCACCGGGCACTGGCCATGGCGCTGCTGAGGCTGATCAGCCTCGAGCCGTGGTTCGTGGGCACGGGTGCGCTCATTAGCGCGCTCGCGATGGCGCGTGGCGCCTGGCACCATCGACGCGTCGGCCCGGCCGTACTGGCGGCCGTCGGCATCCTGGCCTTGTTCGGCTCGTGGTACTTCGCGGGCCTAGGTGCCGGTTGGATGCATCCCGTGGGCGTGGCCTGCGGCGCAAGCGCCCTCGTGGTGGCACACGCCTGGAACCTCAGGCATTTGCGGCCGTTCGCTGCGCGGAAACGGCAAGCGTTGAAAAACTGACGGCGCACGATGTGTTCGTACAGCATTTCACACGCACAATCGCCCGCACAGGTCGCGGCAACGGCGACCCACGGGGGCGAGGCTCGCAGGCCGACGCCATGGGCGAACCATGTAAGGAGACGAACATGCAGGATGCGGAACCGAAACGGATCTCGACGGGCGCACTGATCGCCATCGCAGCGGCGTATGCCGCCTGTTACGAACTGACGCAGCATGTCTCGTTTTCCCACTGGAACCTCTCGTCCGGCCTTCGGCTGTCCGCGTTGCTGCTGGTGCCGCGCCGCTACTGGCCCGCGCTGCTGCTCGGCGAGACGCTGCCGGTCATCGAGCATGCCGTGCTGTTCGCCCCGCGCTTCGGCATGAACTGGGCCATGATCACGGGCATCCCCGTCATCGCGCTATGCATGCCGGTGGTCGCACTGGTGCGCCGGAAGCTGGCCCTGCATCGCCCGGACGGCTCGCTCAACATCGGCCTGATCCTGGCCACCACATTGGTGTGTGCGGTGCTCAATGCCAGCCTGAACGACCTCGCCCTGCGCGCCGCGCTGGCGGCCGCCCCCGGCGCCTGGCCGGAGCTGGACGCAAGCACCTACTTCTTCGCTTACCTCTTGGGCTCGTACCTGGGCGCCCTGACGCTCACGCCGTCGTTCCTGGCACTGAAGATGGCCGTCGATGCGCCGGCATCCCAGAAATGGCTGCAAGGTAGCCTGCGAGCGCCGACGGTCGCCCTGGTCGTCGCGGCGGCGTCGCTGATGCTGGCGGTCGGCCTCCTGGCCGGCCATGCACAGGGCGGCATGTTGATGGCGCTGCGCCTGGGCGTGGCACTGCCCGTGCTGGCCCTCACGCTGCGCTTCGGCTGGCAAGGCGGTGCGCTGGCGGGGCTGGTGGCCAGCGTGGTCCTGGCCACCACCTCGACGACCCTGCTCGACCCGCCGATGATCAATGCGCAGATCGTGCTCGCCTTCGTGCTCTCCGGCGCCTTGCTGATCAGTATCCCCATTGCCCGGGTCAAGATGGCCCGGCTCGGGATGGCCCGGCTCGGACAGGCGAGGGCTTTCGGCAACCCGGGTCGTGGGACGGCGGTCTCGGACTGATGCCCGCCGCCCCGCTTCCGGTTCCGGTTTACTGGAAGGTGCTTGAGCACTCCGCCGGATTCTTGCAGTCGGAAGGCACGGCCTGCAGGTACATGATGCCGCCCGGGGTGGTCACGACGGTGATCGTGATCGTGTCGTCGCGATACACGACGGTGCGCGTACCGGTGGGACGCATCGCCGACCGCTCGCTGGGTGTTGCCACGCGGGTGGCGTCCAGGCCGATCGGCAAGCCCATGATCTCCTTCCCGCCATAGGCGAAGGCGCCGTGCACGTTGCCTTGCAGATCGTTGACCTGGACGTAGCGCGTGCCGAGCCGCTCGAAGACAAAGACATGGTAGGCGGAACTGGCACTGACATCCGACGCATTGGGCCACGCCTGGCCCAGGCCGGTGGAAGCGGGCCCCTGGGCGAATACCGGTGCGGCAACGACCGACAATGCGGCGGCAAAACACAGCGGAAGCAAACGAAAAGCTGAGCGCATGGCAGTCTCTGGGCGGTGGAGGTGGGATTAGCCTAGCCCAGCGAAAAATCCCGATTGCGCGAATACGGCAGATCGTTTCCCACGCCGCCTTACACCCAACTAACAATCGAAGGCGCATGGTGCAGTTACCGTCCGGCGCGCCGGGCGGCACCCCTCGCGCGTGATTTCGCCTGGGCGACCCACCGCCGCTTCTGGACCGTCATGCCTCCTGTGAAACCCGACAACCGCTTCCCCAAGGGAGCACCGGCCGACCGCTCGTCCGCTGCCTTCGTCTCCTACGTGTATTCGCACTCCCGCCGCGCGCCACTGCCCGAGGTTCCACGCGAGCCGGCCAAGCCGCGCAAGGGCAAGACGGCCGGCCAGGCCTAGTTTACCCACGCTAGAATCCCACCTCATACGCTGATGCATGAGGTGGGATACGTGACCGAACCGACGCTCCAGGAACTGGCCGCCGAAGAAGCGCGGCTGCAGTTCGACACACTGACCCTCGCGCAGGCCTGGGATATCGGTTGCGCGCTGCGCGAAGAGGCGCTGCGACGCTCCGGCAAGGTGGCCATCGAGATCGCCCTGCGCGATCGCACGCTGTTCCACGCCGCCCTGCCCGGCACCGACGTCGCCAACGGGCAATGGGTGCGTCGCAAGCGAAACACCGTGCTCGCCCTGGGCACCAGCACGCTGGCCGTGGGCATGAAGCTGGCAAAGGCCAACCAGTCCCTGGAAGCACGCTACGGCCTGTCCGCCGCCGACCACGCCCACGACGGCGGCGGTTTCCCGCTGCGCCTGCGCGGTCTCGGCGTCATCGGCGCGATCACCGCCTCCGGCCTGCCTTCGCTGGAGGATCACCGTCTGGTCACCGAGGTGCTGGCGAGGTTTATCTGACCCTCTCGGTATCCAACGCTCGCCGTATCTATCCCTCGGGTATCTACCCCTCACGGTATGGGTCCCTCGGATGTAGGAGCCCACGCACGTGCGCGAACGTGTTGCGTGCGGTTATCGGTGGCATTGTCGCGGGGGGCGTGTTTTGTCAGACTCGATGAACCGTCCCTGAAAAAAGATGTCGCCTGATGCTGACCACGCGCCCTGCCCTTCATCCCCTTATGACCGGCTCGTCGGTCGTGCTGGCGGCTTGTTGCCTTGCCCTCGTGGCCGGTCCCGTCGCCGCGCAGCAGGTACTGACGCCGGAACAGAAGGCGACGATCGCCAAGCGCGAGGATATCGAGCGACAACTCGAGGCCGTGGCCGTGGTGGATCGCAAGGTGATGGTGAAGATGCGTGACGGCAAGCGCATGGCGGCAGACGTCTATCGACCGAAGAACGCCACGGGCAAGGTGCCGACGATCTTCGTGCGCACGCCCTACAACTTCAATTTCTGGGACGTGAAGCTCGGTGCGCCCAGCGACATGAGCCGGCAGCTGACGGCGGTGAAGCACGGTTACGCGTACGTCGACATGAACGAGCGCGGCCACTACTTCTCCGAGGGCAACTACGAAATCCTCGGCGCACCCGTGAGCGACGGTGTGGACGCCGTGCGCTGGATGACCTCACAGCCATGGTCCAACGGCAAGGTGGGCACCACCGGGTGCTCGTCCACGGCGGAATGGCAGATGGCCGTCGTCGCGCAAAACGAGCCCGGCCTGGCCGCCTTCAACGTGCAGGGCTTCGGTGCCGGCGTCGGCCGGGTCGGCCCGTTCTACGAGCAGGGCAACTGGTTCCGCGGCGGCGCGGTGCAGATGCTGTTCCAGGCATGGATCTACGGCGAACAGAACCAGGTGCGGCCGATGTTTCCCGCCAACACTTCGCAGGCGGACCTGATCCGCGCGTCCAAGGCGTTCGACCTGGACCCGCAGATGCCGCCGGTGGACTGGGACAAGGCGTTCTGGCACCTGCCCGAGAAAGACATCCTCAAGGCGGTCGACGGGCCCAAGGGCATCTTCGCCGACGCCATGGACGTGCCGACCGGCGGCAACATGATCGCGCGCACGCCCAACAGCCCCGCCTGGTACAAGGGCGGCCTGTGGCACGAGAACATGAAGATCGACCGGCCCGGCCTGTGGTTCATGAGCTGGTTCGACGTGTCCGTGTCGCCCAACCTGGCCGCGTACAACCGCGTGCGTGCCACGGCCTCGAAGGAGGTCGCCGATCAGCAGTACGCGATCATCGCGCCTTCGCTGCACTGCGGGTTCACCCGCGCCACCGAGCATACGATGATCGGCGACCTCGACGTGGGCGATGCGCGCTTCGACTACGAGTCGCTGGTGTTCGGCTGGTTCGACAAGTTCCTCAAGGGCGTGGACAGCCCCGTCGTCGATAAGCAGCCCAAGGTGATGTACTACGTCATGGGCGAGAACAAGTGGCACGACTCGGCCACGTGGCCACCGGCCAACGCGACCCCGCGCGACCTCTTCCTCACCAGCGGCGGCAAGGCCAACACGCTTTACGGCGATGGCAAGCTGGTGGCCGCGGCCGGCGGCACGGACCAGCCGGACCGCTTCGTCTACGACCCGATGAACCCGGTGACCACGCTCGGCGGGGGCGGTTGCTGCCAGGGCACCGCGGTGAAGTTCGGCTCGTTCGACCAGAACCCGCAGCTGGCCCGCAACGACATCCTGGTGTACGACTCCGAGCCGTTCAAGGAGGCCACGGAAGTCAGCGGCCCGATCACGGTCACGCTGTATGTCTCCTCCGACGCGAAGGACACCGACTTCACCTTCAAGGTGATGGACGTGGGCACCGACGGCAAGGCCTTCAACCTCACCGAGAACATCCAGCGCATGCGTTACCGCGAGGGCTACGACAAGCCGCCGGTGTGGATGAAGGACGGCGAGGTGTACAAGGTGACCTTCCAGCCGATCGACACCAGTAACCTGTTCTATCCGGGACACAAACTGCGCGTGGCGATTTCCAGCAGCAACTTCCCGCGTTTCGACCGCAACCTCAACACCGGCGGCAACAACTACGACGAGGCCAGCGGGGTCATCGCGCACAACGCCGTGCACCACGATGCCACGCATCCGTCGAAGATCACCTTCACCGTGGTGCCGCGTAGCACGCCCTAGTCGATAGTCGGCCGATCAGGCCGGCTTGCAGCCGGGCGTCACGGCGCCCGGCTGCCGCGTGACGCACACGGAAAATCCGCCGGGCAAACGATCCACCAGCCGTTCCTCGCGCACGGCGAGGGTAAACGTACGCACCGCGTTCGCACCGTCGAAGACGGTGTAGTGGCACTGCCCCGTGTCGCTGGCCGCGCAGGCGAAACGCGCCCGCCCCATGCGCACGTCCGTGCGGCTGTCGAGCGTCACGTGGCCGTTGTCGCTGGCCGTCATCACCAGACTGCGGTTCTGCGCGTCCGTGCAGCCGGCCAGGTTCATGAAGCAATAGACGATGGCGAGTAACAGTCGCATGGCGATACTCCTTGGGTCACATGGCCCGGAAGATGGCCATGAACGGCTGGCTGACGCTCAGGGTTTCCGGTCGCCCGCGTAGGCGAAGGCAGCCCTTGCCGCTGTCGTCGCGTTCCACGGAAGCCACCTGGCGCAGGTTGACGATGGTGGACCGGTGGATCTGCCGGAACGTGCGCGAGTCCAGTTGGCGCAGCAGGTCGCGGATGGGACGCGACACCAGCGCGTCGCCCTCGGCCGTGGCCAGCAGCGTGTACTTGTTGTCGGCGCGGAAATAGATCACGTCGTCCACCAGGATCAGGCGCGTGGCCTTGCCCGCGCCGGCGGTGATCCAGGTCAACGGTTCGGCCGCGGGTTCGTCGAAGCGCGCGATCAGGTCGCGGGCCACATCGCCGGTACGGCGGGCGTGTTTTTCCGCATCGCCCGTCAGCCGGCTGCGCAGCCGGGCCACGGTCTGCGCCAGTCGCTGGCCGACCACCGGCTTGAGCAGGTAGTCCACCGCGCCACGTTCGAACGCATCCACGGCGTACTGGTCGTAGGCCGTGACGAACACCACCAGTGTCGCGGGGCTGGCATCGGCGGCCGCCGCGGCTACCTCCATGCCGGTCAGGCCGGGCATGCGGATATCGAGGAAGGCCACGTCCGGGCGATGCGTCGCGATGGCCTCCAGGGCCTCGCCGCCGTCCTCGCACACCGCTACCACCTCCAGCTCCGGCCAGGCCGCGGCCAGCTCACGCTGCAACGCTGTGGCAAGCAGTTTCTCGTCCTCGGCAACGATGCACTTAGGCATGATCGAACGCTCCTTTCACCGGCAGCGTGAGGGTCGCTGCCACACCGTTGGGAAAATTGTTGCCGATGGCGAAGCTGGCGGCGGCGCCATAGGTCAGGCGCAGGCGTTCGCGCAGGTTACGCAGACCGATGCCGGTGCCCGCCCCTTCGCTGCGGAAACCCAGGCCGTCGTCGGCCACCGTGAGCGCCAGCGACGCACCATCGATGCCGGCACGAATCCAGACGCCGCCGCCGCCGGGTTTCGGTTCCAGGCCATGCTTGATCGCGTTCTCGACCAGGGTCTGCAACATCATCGACGGCATCGGCGTATCGCGCAGGTCGTCCGGCACGTCCACGTGCACGAGGAGGCGCTCGCCCATGCGCAGTTTCATGATCTCCAGCCACGCGGTAGACCGCTCCAGTTCCTGGCCTACCGTCGACAGCGAGCCGTCGGTGCGTGGCAGCGAGCGGCGCAGGTAATCGATGAGGTGACCAAGCATGCGGTCGGCACGGGCCGGATCGGTGCGCACCAGCTCCTGTGCGCTGGCCAGCGTGTTGTAGAGGAAATGTGGCTCCACCTGTGCCTGCAGCAGCCCGAGCTGCGCCGCGGTCAGCTCCTTCTCCATGGTCGTCTGGCGCACGTCGGCCCGCTCGCGGTTGCGTCGTTCCGCCAGCCGCTGGGTGGTGGAACGTACCAGGGTTTCCGCGTATTCCAGCGACGCGCCGCCGTCGGGATTGAACCAGTCCGTCCAGGCACCCGCATCCGGCTCGCACACGAACATGACGCTGCACGAGCCATCGACCGGTGTCACGGTGGCGGTGATTCGGGTGTTCAGGTCGAACGGAAGCCGCGGAAGCCGGCGGCCACGGAAGCGCGGCCGCTCGTGATCGGGCTCGCGAATGATCGCCCGTACCCTCAGCCCGGCACGTGTGGCCGACACATCGTGGACATGCAGCAGATCGCGCACCACGCTTTCGACGATCTCGTAAGCTTCATCGGCTGCGTAAGGCACTTCGACACGGCGTCGCTGGCGATTGGACAGGGTCTCGGTATCCAGCCGTCCGGCGATGGTACGCACACGGTACAGATGCGTGACGCCGCGCCCCAGGGCGATCAACAAGCCGACGAACCACGCGAGGGAGAACAGCAACGGCAGGTCGTCGTGCCAGCCCACGTTGCTCCACACCACCTCCAGCACGCAAAGCGCAGCGATCCACGCCATCACGATGCGACCGAGAAACCGGATGCTCATGCGCTTTCCCATCGTGCGTACCCCGTCCTGAAAGTGGGGCGAGCATACGACGCGCACGCCACGTGCCGAAGGCGAATCCGACGAAACGGCCGCTGGGCCGACGAAACGCCCCTCCTGCGCCGCAGCATGACCTGCGCGTGGGAATGGGCCATGCTCGGGAAACGGCCTGGCGATGGGGATCGCCGGCCACGACAAAGACAAAGGGGTTACTGCATGGCCTTGTTGCTCGTCGTTTTCGCTGTCGCCGTTCTCGCGATCTTCCTCGGCATCAACATGCTGCCGAAACACCACCCCGCCAACTGGCTGCTCGGCATCGTCGGCGGTGCCTGCCTGGTGCTTGCCTGGTATGCCATCTTCCGCCCGATGCTGATCGCTTCCGGCGGCGGCGATCCATCACTGGTCGCGGTGGGCCTCACGGCTGCCGGCATCGTGTCCTGCGTACTGGGACTGGTCTGCCTGGGCGTGTGCGTGTGGCGCGACCCCACGCGGTTCTGGATGCTGTCCGTCGTCTTCATCGGCGTGATCGGCGCCACCCAGGTCACCGCGTTGTCCTAGGCCTCGCCTTCCCGCGTATCTTCGCCCGCGTAGCGGTAATCGCGGGCGGAGAGCGTGGCTTCACCGTCGACGACACGCAGTTCGGCGTTCGCGCCGAAGGGCAAGGTGACCTTGTCCGGCCCATGGCCGAACCGGAGCCCGCGCACCAGCGGTGCCTCGGACACGGCGGCGAAGCGATCCAGCGCATGTTCCATGTCGTAGCCGTTGTCGTATTCGCTTACCCGGTGGCCGCCGAGGCTGCCGATCAGGATGGCCGACTGGCGATCGATGACGCCGGCCAGCTTCAGCTCGTAGAGCATCCTCTCGATGCGATAGGCCTGCTCGCCGCTTTCCTCGATGTAGAGGATGCCGCCGTCGATATCGGGCAGGTAGCCGGTGCCGGTGAGGCTGCACAGCGACGACAGATTGCCGCCCCAGAGCACGCCGCTGGCCCGCAGGTCGGTCTGGCTGTCCGGGCAGCTCCAGGTGAAATCTGCCCGCGGCGCCAGCACGGTCTGCCAGAACTCGCGCCAGGTGCTTTCGCGCAGGTAAGGCGCACCGAAATCTTGCAGCAGCATTGGCCCGTGGAACGAGCCGATCCCGCTGCGCGCCAGCAGGGCGCATTGCATGACGGTGAAATCGCCGTGGCCCACCAGCGCGCAGGAGGCATCGGCGAAGCGCGCGGCCAGTCCCGCGTAGTCGAGCCGGTCCAGTAGCGCGATGGCCCCGTAGCCCCCGCAGGTGGCCATGACGATGTCCGGCAGCGGACGGCCGGGCTCGGCAAGGCGGTTGATTTCATCGGCGCGCGCAGTGTCGCTGCCGGCGAAGCGCAGGCAGACCCGGTCGAGCACGTCGATGCCCAGAATGGTGTGGCCGGCGGCCTGGAGACGTTCGATTCCGCGCTGGCCGGCAGCGCGGTCTTCCGCATATCCCGAGGGAGCGATGAGTCGTATATCGAGTCGTTTCGGCATGGGAGGCAAGGTAAGGACGCCCTTACCAATACCTCTACGCCGTCAGGAAGGCAACCCGAAATGGGCGGGAAGCCTTCCCGAGACCCGCGGCGACCCTACCAGCCGTCGTATTCCTCGGCCGCGGTGAGCTCTTCGGCGGGCGCGCTGCGGGTCAGCGTTTCCCGCGGTTGCTCGCCGAAGACGCTGCGGTACTTTTCCGCAAACCGTGAGAGATCCCACATGCCGCAGCTGAGCGCCACCGACTTGACCGAACGACGTCCGGCTTCGGCCGTGACCAGGCTGCGATGCGCGGTGCACAGGCGCAGCATGGCCAGGTAACGGTTGGGCGGAATGCCCAGCAGGTCGTCGAAGGCGTAGCGCAGGCCACGCTCGCTCGCGCCGGCGGCCTGGCACAGCTCCTGCGAGTAGATATCGCGGCGCAGGTTCGCTCGCATGAAGCGTTCCGCGCGGCGCATCACCTGGTAGTGCGCACGGCGACCGCGCGAGGCCACCGGTCGGTCTTCCGAGGACGAGCCCAGGGCCACACGGATGTGCTCGTCGAGCAGGTCTTCCACGGGGCCGAAAGCCGTATCGACCGGCTCGCGCACGCGTTCCGCGATCTGCCGGTAGGCCCGCTTCAGGTGATCCGAGGTAACTGAGAAAAGCCTCAAGCGCTGGGCGGCCATGTCCACGTCGGCATGGTCGGACGCCAGGAACCGGGAGCGGAAGCGGGCATACGGCGCCACCACCAGGGTGAACCGGGTACCGCGCTCGAACATGAAATCGGTGGGTGTGCCGCGCAGCAGCGTCACCGCCATCTCCGACTCCACGCTGATGCCCTGGCACCAGCTGCGCTCGCCAGCCTCGTGCAGGTACACCAGCATGCAGGCGTCTTCGGGCACGGTCAGTGCCCCGCGCACATCGAAATCGATGTGCGCGGTGACATAGGTGACCCCGTCGTGGGTCTTCGTCGACAGCGCGGCGCGAGGGCGCGCCGGGCTCAACGTCAGCAGGTCGACATCGCACACTCCCAGCGCGGCGCCGAGCGTGACGAGGTCGTAATCTTCAAGCCCCTGTGCATCCGTGAGACGACTCATGTCGGCTCTCCCGGGTGATTTTTCTTAGTCATCTGTTCAACCCCCACGTTCCAGGGGCAGGCACTTTGCCCACCCGCCGAATCCCCCTCGACCCGTGCTCACCCATATCGGGGATGACGATGTCAGGACATATAACTACTCATGTAGGGCAAAAAAGGCCAGCGAAGTGTGAATTTGCCGAATCGGCATAACGACCGCTCAAGCTTTTGATGAAATTGGCAAAAGTGCCGCTTGAGCCAGGCCCGCGACTACGCCGAGCGATGGATCGCCATGCACGACGGGCACCCCCGGGAAGCTCGCGCCAACCCGCGCGCGCACCTGCGGCGAGCGCGACGTGCCACCGGTGAGAAAGACGCTCGCGGGGGCCTCGTCCAGATCGGCGCCGGCGTCGCGTAGCAGTCGCCCCATGCGGTCGAGGAAATCTTCCGACGCAGCGTCGAAATCCGCCGAAACGGCATGAATCTGCAGACCTGCCTCGATAAAATCCAGCGCGGCGGTGGTCGCGTCCTGCATCGACAGACCGATCTTGACCCGCTCGGCGGACTGGTTCAGTCGCGTGGTCGAACCGGTTCCCTGCAACGCCTGGAGGCGCGACCGGAACGGCTCGTCCACAAAGCGGTAGTCCTGCTTGCGGAACTCGCGCTGCTTCGGCAGGTTGTGGACGCTGGCGGCCTCCACGAAATGGTGCACGGGTACGCCCGTGATGTCCTTGCCGAACAGGGGCATGAAGCTGTGCAGGCTAACGCCCACGTCCAGATCCGTGCCGCCCCGGGGCAGGCCCCAGCTGCGGTGCATGATCGGTGTCCGCCCTGCCCCGAGCTCCGCGTAGGCGACGTCCGTGGTGCCACCGCCGATATCGACGATGATCGCGCGCTGCCGCTCGCCCAGGGAGAGGTGGTAATGCATGGCCGCCGCGGCCGGTTCCTCCAGGAAATCGACTGCGTCGAAACCGGCGATGCCGGCCGCCTCGCGCAGGATCGACAGGGCCTGCTCGCCGCCGGCGGGGCCCATCGAGCTGCGAAACTCCACAGGCCGGCCGATCACCGCCTCGCGCACCGGCGTGCCGAACTGACGGGTCGCCACCAGCCGCACGTGCTCCAGGATGTGCGCCGCGATGCTGACGATCGTCTTGCGCACGCGCGGGTCCAGCTTGTAGCCGAACATCGACTTGGGCGACTCGATCAGGTTGCCGGAGCCTTCTTCCAGGTAGGCCTCCACCGCTTCCTCGCCGAACAGCGCGTCTTGGAAGCTGGCCACGGACGCGGACGCCTCGCGCGTACGCTCTTCCATCCACTGCCGGCGCACGACGCGGATCGCATCGCGGCGCAGGTCGCGATCCGAACGCGGCGTGCGGCCGGCCTGACGCTCGTCCGCCCGGGTGGCGCGCACGAAAGCGTCCACCTGCGCTTCCAGCAGCGGGGTCAGCACGAAGTCGTCGACGTTCGGCACCACCTCGGGAAAGAACACCGCCGTGCGGAACTGTTGGGCGTCGCCGAAACGGACCAGCTCGAGCTGGCCGTCGACCACCGCGGCGGCGGCGGAATAACTGGTACCGAAATCGATGCCGATGCGCATGAGGAGGTTTCCGTGACGGCAAACGTTCCATTATGACCACGTAGGCGCCGGGACGACAGGCCCGGGGATGCCGCTACACTCAGGGGCCACTTCCGCTACCGGGACTGCCCGACGATGCGTCGACTCGCTCTCGCCTGCCTGACCGCCCTCACCCTGGCCGCCTGCCACTCCCACGACGAGGACAAGGCCGCCGCGACGCCCCCGGCGTCCCCGGCCCGCGCCACCACGTCGCCGCCGCCCCCGCTGCCGGCGGTGGCCAACGAACACCATGAGTTCAGCCCCGAAATCACGGGGGGCGATTTCGCCTCCCACCTGCGGACGCTGTCCTCGGACGAGTACGACGGGCGCAAGCCGGGGACGCTGGGCGAGCGGCTGACCACCAACTACATCGTCAGCCAGTTCAAGCGGATGGGCCTGGAACCGGGTAACAAGGGCGACTGGCTGCAAACCGTGCCGGCCGTCTCCACCACCCTGAACCACCAGGATACCCTGACCCTCGACGTCGCCGAGGGTGGCGGCAAGGAAGCCTTCGCCTTCGGCAAAGACATGGTCGCCGGCACCCTGCAAGCCAAATCCGACGTGGACCTCAAGGACTCCGACATCGTCTTCGTCGGCTACGGCGTGGACGCTCCCGAGGCCCAGTGGAACGATTTCGACGGCGTGGACGTCAAGGGCAAGACCGTCATCATCCTGGTCAACGACCCGGGCTGGAACGCGAACGACCCGAAGCTGTTCAAGGGTCGCGAGATGACCTACTACGGCCGCTGGACTTACAAGTTCGAGGAAGCCGCCCGCCAGGGTGCGGCCGCGGCGTTCATCGTCCACCAGACCGAGCCGGCCGCGTACGGCTGGAACGTGGTGCAGAGCAGCTGGACCATGCCGCGCCTGGATCTGCCCGAGGACGAATCCCCGGCCCCGCGCCTGCCGGTCGCTGGCTGGCTGACCCACGAGGCGGCGCAGCGCCTGTTCGCCAAGGCCGGAAAGAACTTCGACGACCTCACCCGACAGGCCGATGTACGCGGCTTCAAGGCCGTGGCGCTGGAGGCCAAGGCGTCGATCCACCTGGACAGCACCATCGCGCACTCGCTGAGTAACAACGTGATCGGCATGGTCAAGGGCACCGACTCCCCCGACGAGGCGATCGTCTACACCGCGCACTGGGACCACCTGGGCCACGACCCGGCACTGCCCGGACACGCCATCTACAACGGCGCGATCGACAACGGCACGGGGGTGGCCGCGCTGCTGGAGATCGCGGGCAAGTTCGCCCAGGACAAACCGAAACGCAGCGTGGTGTTCGCCGCGGTGACCATGGAGGAATCCGGCCTGCTCGGCTCGCAGTACTACGTCGCGCACCCACCGTTCCCGCTGGCGAAGACGGTGGCCGACATCAACATGGATGCGCTGCCGATCACCGGGCCCACGAAGGATATGGAAGTGACGGGCCTGGGCCAGGGGACGCTGGAAGACCTGTTCGCCGACGTACTCAAGGCCGACGGTCGCGTGATCAGCGGCGACGACACGCCGGAGAAGGGTCACTACTTCCGGTCCGACCACTTCAACTTCGCCAAGGCCGGCGTGCCGGCACTGGCCGCCGGCGGAGGCATCGACCTGGTTGAGGGCGGCAAGGCCGCCGGCAAGGCGGCCGCGGAGGACTACAACGCTCACCGCTACCACCAGCCCACCGATGTCTACGACATGCGCTGGAACTTCGACGGCGTGATCCAGAACGTCAAGGCGTTCTACGCGCTGGGTGAGAAGCTGGCGGACAGCGACCTGTGGCCGGAATGGAAGGACGGGAGCGAATTCAAGGCGGCGCGGGAGCGTTCGCGGGGGAAGAAATGAGGAATTGCCCGCGGTAGAAATCGCCCACATCGTGGGCTCCTACACCCGCACGCCACCGCAGATCATTTGTAGGAGCCCACGATGTGGGCGATCACCAAGCCCAAGGATCACGTAGGAGCCCACGATGCGGGCGATCCCACGTCCCTACCGCCTAATAATTCACCTGCAACTGCACCCGCAACAACTGCCCGTCGATGCGTGGATACGGGGCTGCCGTGACATCGGTGCGGCGCATGTTGGCCCAGGCCACGGCCAGTTCCACGGCGCTGGACGGCTGCCACTCGATGCCGGCTTCCGTCTCGTCCACCGACATCCTGGGTGCGTTGGTGTCGAACTTGGCCGCGCCACGGTAGGTCTGCCACTTCACGTACGGAATCAGCGAGCCATACGCGTCGCCGTCGAACTTGTACATCACTTGCGCGTAGCCGCCACGCAGCGACTTCGTGCGCACGGTGCGCCGCGCGACATCCAGTTCCGGCCCCTTGCCCACCGTCCATTCCGCCTGGAAGCCGAACGGCTGCGGGTAGTACACGACGTGCGCGGCGACACGACGATCGACTGAGCCCGCCACGGGTGCATCCACCGACGGCGTGAAGGTACGGCCGTCGATCGTCGCCGCGGCGGTGCTGACCTTGTAGCGGCCGGTGTAGGCATCCGCGCCCACTTCGAGGAACTGGCCGTTGGCGAACTTGAACGGGTAGGACACGTGGATGACCGAGTGCAGCTGGTCGTTGCGGTCGGGTCGGTTGGCGCCCTGCCCGTTGTACACGCCGACGCCGAACACGCCGTAGTCACCCGAGCCCTTGAGGCCGGATTTCACGAGGTAGGCGTAGCGTTCCTTGATCTCTTTCGGTGTCCAGTAGAAGAACACGCCCAGGTCGCGCTCGTCGCGCACGCCGGAGTTGAGCGCATCGGCGCGATCCAGGGCGAGGCGGTTCTGGCTCGACTGGAGGTCTTCCCAGCCGTAGGGGATCTTCGACTGGCCCGCACGGATGCGGAAGGTCTTGTCCTTGTCGAGCCACAGGTCCGCGTAGGCATCACGCAGCTGGGCGAAATTGCCGGTGCTCGAACCCGACGGCGTACTGGCCAGGTCGGGCTGGATGTAGATCGACATCCGGTCGGTGACGTCGCCGCTGATGACCACGCGAGCACGACGGATGCCGAAGCCCTGCTCACGCCCGATGTAGCGGTCGCCGGGTGACTTCAGGTCCTTCGCGTCGTCGCCGAGCTCCTGGTTGTAGCGCATCTGCACGTAGCCGCGAATGCCGATGCGGTCGTACCAGGCCTTCGCGGATGAGGGGGCCTTGGCGTGCCCCGTGGTCGGTTCCATACCCGTGGAGCCGCCTGCCGATGCCACCTGCGATGCAGACGTCGACGACCCGCCGGGGCCGTTAGCCGCGACGGCACCGGCCGTCATCCCGCTCGTGGTCGTGGCCGTTGACGCCGCCTCCTGCACCTGGGCGAACTTGCCCAGTCGCGTCCGCCCGGGACCCGGTTCGGCAAAAATCTGCCGCGTCGCGGTGTCCACGTACAACTCGATGGCCGCCTCGGGCACGCCGTCGGCAGCTGCGGTACCGCACAGGGTCCAGAAGGCCGCTGCCAGGGGAAGTCTCTTCATGCCACCGCTCCGAAAATCTTGAGAAAATGCTCAAACGTCGCCGATATAGACGCTTCATGCTGCCAACGTCGTTTTCACGCTCGACGAGCGGCAAGGTATCGTTGGCAGGTTTCACTTCCGTGACACGGCGCGATTTCTTGCGACATGACGCATTTCCGCACTGCAACACTTTCGTCATGCGGACGTAACAAGGGATAATTCGCCACGACGCGCCCTCGCCAGGGGATCGGCTCGACGGATTCGGCGAGGCACTTCCATCCCAGCTCCACCCAGGCGGAACCCAAACCATGTCCTTCGCAAGCACGCGCCCGTCGCGACGTCTCGTCATTGCCCTGTCCATCGCCGCCGCCCTCGGCGCCGGCCCGGCCTTCGCCCAGGACGCCACGCCCGCGGCACCGCCTGCCGGTACGCCGGGCAAGACCGCCACGCTGCAGACAATCAGCGTCACCGCGGAGAAGCGCACGGAAGACCTGCAGAAGGTGCCCATCTCGATGACGGTGGTGACCGCCGAGAAGCTGGAGGCCTTCGGCCAGGCCGGCGACGGCGTGCTGCAACTCGCCTCGCGCGCGCCCAGCGTGTATGCCGAGACGTCCTACGGCCGCGAGTTCCCCCGCTTCTACATCCGTGGCCTGGGCAACAGCGATTTCGACCTCAACGCCTCGCAGCCCGTGTCGATGGTCTACGACGACATCGTGCAGGAGAACCCCATCCTGAAGGGCTTCCCGCTGTTCGACCTGGAGCAGGTGGAAGTGCTGCGCGGTCCGCAGGGCACGTTGTTCGGCCGTAACTCGCCGGCCGGCGTGATCAAGTTCGAATCGCGCAAGCCGACGCAGGAAACCGAGGGTTATGCGCGCGTCTCGTACGGCTCCTACGGCACCGCCAACGCCGAGGCCGCGCTGGGCGGCAAGCTGAGCTCCAGCTGGTCCGGGCGCGTGTCCGCCGTGGCCCAGCACCGCGACGGCTGGATAGACAACGACTACACCGGCAAGAAGGACGACCTGGGCGGCTACAACGACCGCGCCATCCGCCTGCAGGCCCTGTACAAGGCCACGGAGGACTTCGACGCCCTCATCAACGTGCACGGCCGCTGGCTGGACGGCAGCGCGATGGTCAACCGCGCCAACGCCATCACCCTGGGCAGCAACCAGTTCGTGCCGGGCTTCGATCGCGATTCGGTGTCGCAGGATGGCGACAACAAGCAGCACCTGTTCACCTGGGGCAGCAACCTGCACCTGAACTGGCACTTCGGCGACCTCAACTTCGCCTCGATCACGGGCCTTGAGCGCGCCACGACCTACAGCCTGGGCGATGTCGACGGCGGCTACGACGCGTCCGGCACCCCGGCACGCGCCAGCGCCACCAACCGCGTCACGCCGTTCCCCTCCGAAACCGCCGACGCGCTGCCGAAGGATCGCCAGATCACCCAGGAATTCCGCCTGTCCAACGACACGTCGGACCGGCTGAAGTGGCAGGTCGGCACGTATTACTTCGACGAAGACATCGCGATCAGCAATTTCTCCTACGACACGCTGAACAACCACGTGCTCAACGGCTGGGTGGACCAGAGCCAGCGCACGAAGGCATGGGCGGTGTTCGGCTCGGCCGATTACAACGTGACCGACAGCTTCGACGTGCGTGCCGGCGCGCGCTGGTCGCACGACAAGCGCGAGTTCAGTGCCGAGCGTTTCCTGGGCTTCACCGGCCCGGTCGGTCCGCTCACCTCCGACCCCACCGACTCGCGCTGGAGCGGCGACCTGACCGGCACCTGGCAGCTGACCAAGAACGCCAACGTCTATGCACGCGTGGCCAACGGTTTCCGCGCGCCCAGCGTGCAGGGTCGGATCAACTTCGCCAACAGCATCTCCACCGCGAAGCCGGAGACGATCACCTCGTACGAAGTGGGCTTCAAGTCGACCACGGACGACCAGAAGCTGCGCTTCAACGCGGACATCTACAAGTACAACATGCACAACCAGCAGCTGACCGCCGTGGGGGGCGCCACCAACGTCACGCAGCTGATCAACGCGAAGAAGACCGAAGGCTACGGCGCCGAGTTCGACCTGGAGGCCTACCTCACCCCGCAGTTCTACATGACCGCCGGCGGCAGCTATAACCACACCGAGCTGAAGGACCGCAACCTGGCCATCGCCCCGTGCGGCGGCGGCTGCACCGTGCTCGATCCGCTGAACCTCGCCGGCAACGCGCTGATCGACGGCAACACGCTGCCCAACGCGCCGAAGTGGATCGGCACCTGGACCGCGCGTTACGGCATCCCCTATGGCGAAAGCGGCGAGTTCTTCGTCTACACCGACTGGAACTACCGCAGCGAGGTGAACTTCTTCCTGTACGACTCGGCGGAGTTCAAGAGCAAGCCCTTCCTCGAAGGCGGCATCCGCGTCGGCTACAACTGGGACTTCGGCAAGCGCGAGGTCGCGCTCTACGGCCGCAACATCACCAACAAGAAGGTGATCACCGGCGGCATCGACTTCAACAACCGCACCGCCTTCGTCAACGATCCGCGCGTCGTCGGCATCGAGTTCCGCGCCGAACTCTAAGCAACCCCGCGCCCCACAGGGCGCCCCGCACACCGATCGCCACCGCGGCCGGCCCAACCAGGGCCGGCCGCTTCCTTTTCCGGCCCCGTCCGCCGGTGCGCCGGTGCGCCGGTGCGCCATTGCGCCATTGCGCCGTCGCCGCGTAGGAGCGCACGCACGTGCGCGAAATCCCCGCGACACCCTCCCGATCGCCCAAACACCACCCTGCCTTAAACCCTCTCCCCCCAACCCGCATCAGACCGTGTGCCCGCCGCCCACCTCACCAGCACAGCGCGGCACGGCCTAGGCCACAAGTCATAGAAGAATCCCGACGATTCCGCTTGACGGCTAAAAATATGGTGTTATGGTTCACTACAACACCGGTCACCCACATCACCGCAGGAGCAACACCATGAAAACCCCGAACCTCGTCGCCGTCGCCGCTTCCGTCGCCCTCGCCGTCGCCAGCCTGGCCGTCTTCAGCAGCACCTCCACCTCGGCCGCCCCGATCGCCGTCATCAACGGCAGCAAGGTCACCAACCTGGCCCCGATCGTCGTCTACGCCGACGCCGCCCCCGTCGTCGCTTCCCTCTAACCACACCAACACCTGCACGGCGCCCCGCCGGCAGCACGTCCTCGGAGTCGTCCTATGAAAGCGCCGAACCTCATCGCACTGACCGTCTCTGTTCTCATCGCCGGAACCAGCGTGTTCGCCCTGCGCTCCTTCGATGACCGTGTTGCCGCCCTGGCCAGCGTGCCCGCCTTCGTCAACGGCGTACGCGTCGTCGACCTGGCTGCCCTGGAAGTCCGCCCCACCGCCGCCGATGTGCGCGAGGCGGCCCTGGGCAGCGAAGCCAGCCTCGACTCGGCAGCTGCCACCCTTCGTCGCAGCGCGGAGGATCGTGCCGCCGCATTGATCGGCGCACAGATGACCATGCCCTACTATTCGTTTGGAAATGCATTGCGCCGCACGGCGAAGGAATGAATTACATGTCCATCACCTGGAACGACAGCATCCCGATCTACCGCCAGCTCCGCGAACGCGTGGTGGCGATGATCCTGGATGGCGCCTTGAACGAAGGCGATCCGCTGCCGTCGGTACGCCAGGTCGCGGGGGATTTTCAGATCAACCCGCTGACCGTGTCCAAGGCGTACCAGGAGCTGGTCGACGAACAACTGGTTGAGAAACGGAGGGGTCTTGGCATGTTCGTGATCGATGGGGCGCGCGACGCGCTGCTGAAAAGTGAAAGGGAGCGCTTCCTGCGCGAGGAATGGCCGGCCTTGTTCGCCCGCCTCCAGCGCATGGGCCTCGACATTAAAACCCTGATGCGTGAAGCCCACGGCTCCACGGAGGATCCATCATGACCGCGGTCGTTACCGCCACCGGCCTCACCAAGCGCTTCAAGTCGTCGCTGGCCCTGGACGGCGCCTCGTTCCAGATCGGTCCGGGGCGCATCGTCGGCCTCATCGGTCCTAACGGCGCCGGCAAGACCACCGCGCTGAAAGCCATCCTCGGTCTCACCACCTTCGAAGGGCAGCTGGACGTCCTGGGCATGGATCCCCGCCGCGAGCGCGGCAAGCTGATGGAACAGGTGTGCTTTATCGCGGATGTGGCGGTGCTGCCACGCTGGCTGAAGGTGCGCGACGCCATCGGCTTCGTGGCCAACACGCACCCCCGCTTCGATCGCGCCAAATGCGACGCCTTCCTCGCCCGCACCAAGCTGCAGCCGGGACAGAAGGTCAAGCAGATGTCCAAGGGCATGATCGTGCAGCTGCACCTCGCCCTGGTCATGTCGATCGACGCGAAGCTGCTGATCCTGGACGAGCCCACGCTGGGCCTGGACATCCTCTACCGCAAGCAGTTCTACCAGACCCTGCTGGAAGACTATTTCGACGAGCAGAAAACCATCGTGGTGACCACCCACCAGGTGGAGGAGATCGAACACATCCTCACCGACCTGATGTTCATCCGCGACGGCAAGATCGTGCTGGACACCGACATGGACAGCCTGGGCGAGCGCTTCGCCGAGGTGCTGGTCGGCGCGGAGCACGCGCAGGCCGCCCGGGAACTGGGGCCGCTGGACGAACGCCAGGTGTTCGGCAAGAGCATCTTCCTCTTCGACAACGTGGATCGAGCGCGGCTGGAACAGCTGGGTGAGGTACGACGTCCGTCGATCGGCGACCTTTTCGTCGCCACCATGAAGGGCACCTACGTATGAAAACCTTCTATTGGCTGGTCAAGCGCGAGTTCTGGGAACACAAGGGCGGGTTCTTCTGGGCCCCGGTGATCTCCGGCATCGTCTTCCTCGCGATCAACCTCATGGGCATCGCGGTCGGCGAGATGTTCGGCAACAACGGCCGCATGGGTGGCTTCCACTTCGACGACATGCACCTGCAGGGCGGCATGAGCCTCGAGGATCTGCGCAACGCCGGCGCCGCCATCGACATCATGCTCTACGCCGTTGCCGGCATCATCCTGGCGGTGGCCGCCATCGTCATCTTCTTCTACTGCCTGGGTGCGCTGTACGACGATCGTCGCGATCGCAGCATCCTGTTCTGGAAGTCGCTGCCGGTGTCGGACACCTCCACCGTGCTGTCCAAGGTAGCCAGTGCCGCGGTGCTCGCCCCGGTGATAGCGATCGTGGTCGGTGTCATCGTCGGCTTGTGCCTCGCCCTGGTGGTGGCCATCGTCGGCCAGGTGCACGGCCTGAGCGTCTGGCGGCTGCTGATGGAAGCGCATCCGGTGGGCGTGGTGCTGAAGATGGTGCTGCTGATCCCGCTCTACGCCATCTGGGCCCTGCCCACCATCGGCTGGCTGCTGCTCTGCTCCGCCTGGGCCCGCAGCAAACCGTTCCTCTGGGCGATCGCCCTGCCCCTCGGCGCCGGCGTCATCGTGTCGTGGTTCAACCTGATGGGTGCCGCCGGCATGGAAAGCGGCTGGTTCTGGAAGAACATCGTGGGACGCCTGCTGGGCAGCCTGGCCCCGGGTGGCTGGGTCACCAAGTCCTCTACGCTGGTGGTCACCGGCCACGACAACCCGGCGGCCCTGCTCAACAGCATGGACCTGGCCTACCACTACAGCGCCCTGGCCAACCCGTCCGCCTGGATCGGTGCGATCGCCGGTGTAGTGATGATCGCCGGCGCCATCTGGTTCCGCCGCTGGCGCGACGACAGCTGAGCACGAACGACAACGGCCCCCACGGGGGCCGTTCATTGCACAACGACAACGGCCCGCAAGGGCCGTTTTTTTTGTATGGTGTAGGAGCCCACGATGTGGGCGAACCCTCAACGTAGCTACGACGAAAGACGCCGCCCGCATGCACAAGCGAGCGTCTTTAGACTCCCCTAACACGGCTTTCAAAGCGATTCAAACGTTCTTCGCGCATGACCGACGCCTGCCCCGAAGGCGAAGCCAAGGCCAAAGCCAAAGCCAAAGCCACGGTAGTTCGCACGCCGCAGCGACGAGGCACCGGGTGGTCACACTCTGCGCTCGAGCAGCGGCCGCAAGCGGCCGAACTCGCTCAGAGCGTAACCACCCGATACCTCTACGAAAACAGAGGCAATCTTGGTGGAGAGCAAAGCGTTGGCAACCTCGGGCGGTAAGCCCCGCGGTAAGCTGCGGATACGCGCGTCGCGCGAGGCCGCGCGCGTTGCTTTCCCGACCTGCACCCTCAGTCGTCAGGGAGGTGTCGGGTGGTCATCCTCTGAGCGAGTTCGGCCGCTTGCGGCCGCTGCCCGAGCGCAGAGGATGACCACCCGACGCCTCCTTCCCGGTAACGCGTGCAGTGCATGGCTTCATTCGCTGGGCGTTAGCCTGAGGGTTCGCCCACATCGTGGGCTCCTACACAAAGACCATGCGTGCACGAAGACCATGGGTCGGTGCACGAAGACCATGCGTGGGTGCAGGAAGAGCATGGGTGGGTGCACGAAGGCCATGGTCGGATGCGCCCGATCCATGTGCGGTTACACGAAGAGCATCGTCGGTGGGGGGTGCATCAGGAAATGCTGGTGCGAGATGTTCCAGGCGTATGCGCCGGCCAGCGTGAATACCAGCCAGTCACCGGGGGCCAGCGACGCGAGGCGCTGGTCGCGGGCCAGCACGTCCTTGGGCGTGCACAGCTGGCCGACAAGGGTGACTTCCTCGTCGGCAACCACGGGCGCACCGCCGCGTCGCACCGTCACGAACGGATGGTCGTGTCCCTGCGCCGCGGGCGTGCGGAAGTGATGCGTGCCGCCGCGTGCGATGGCGAACCAGCGGCCGTGGTTGCGCTTGATATCCAGCACTTCCATCGCGTAGAACCCACATGCCACGCTGACATAGCGCCCCGGCTCGAACCGCAGTGTCATCGCCGGATACCGCGCAAGACGCTCGTCCAGGCCGGCGCAGAAGCGGGCCCAGTCGAACGAATGCGACGGTTCCGCATAGTCCACGCCGAAGCCGCCGCCGACGTTGACCACCGTCGTTTCCACGCCGTAGGCCTGTCTCCATCGCGCCACCGCGGCGAGGCAGGCATCCACCAGGGCGAGATGCGTCCCGACATCGGGCTGGTGGGACATCAGGTGGAAGTGGAAGCCCTGCAACGCCAGCCACGGCGATGCCCGCAGGCACGCCAACGCATCGGGCAATGCGTCCTCGTCCAGCCCGAACGGCGACGGCCGGCCGCCCATCATCAAACGCGTGCTGCCCAGCGCGGGCAATGCGATATTCATGCGCAGGAAGACCGGCACGCGGCGCCCCGCCCGCTCGGCGATCGCCGCGAGCCGTGTCAGCTCGCCCACACTCTCCACGTGGATGGCGCAGTCGGGCAGCGAGACGGCCAGCGCCAGTTCGTCGTCCAGCTTGCCCGGTCCGCCGAACAGCAAACGACTGCCGGGCTCGTGCTCGTGCAGCCAGCGCAGTTCGCCGCCGGAGGCTGCCTCGAAGCCATGGACGATGGGGCGCAACGTCCGCAACACCGGCGGCTCAGCATTGGCCTTCGCGGCGTAGAACACTTCGCAACGCGCCGGCAACAGCGACACCATCCATTCGGCATGCCGACGCAACGCATCCAGGTCGTACACGTAGGCACACACCGGCTGGTCCGTGCCCGCACGCCAGCGATGCAGGGCCTCAATGGCACGGGTGGCATCGGGCCCCAGGCTCATGCCGCAGCCCGCGGGATCGCCCGGTCGACGAGCGGGCTGGGCAGCGCGGTGTAGTCCGACTCGCGATCCGCGCGGCGGAACAGGCGGGTACGCAGGTTGTTCTTGCTCGGCAGATCGGCACCGTCGACCAGCGCGTCCAGCAACGACTCCGCGCCGAAACGCTGCCCCCAGCGTCGGGCGATACCGCCGACCACCTGCCACAGGCGTTGCTCCAGTTGATCGAACGCGGCACCGGCACCCGCGCCGGACGCAATATGGAAGATAGCCTCGCCGAGGTTGTTGATGAGCGCGCAATAGGCCACGCGCTTCCAACCCAGGTCACGCGGATAGAGCAGCGAATCGCGGGCACGCGGCGACATGTCCGCCAGGCGCGGCCCGGCCCAGGCATCGTCGCTGAGCTTGGTGCCTTCCAGGTCACGCACCCAGACGCGCGTGGGCAGGCCATTCTCGAAACCGAGCACCGTGTTCTGCAGGTGGGGTTCGAGCACCACGCCGTGTTCGAAGAACGCCAGCCACACACCATCCAGCAGCAGCGCGGCATAGCTGTCGAACCAGCGCTCGGCGGCCGCGGTGTAGTGCAGGCCAGCGCGTTCGGCATGCTCGCGCACCATGGCTTCGCACGGCCGTTCTCCGTGACGGTCGGTGGCGAACAGCGCACCCGCCACGGCCGGGCGATACCGCGTGCGCGTGGCGCCGTCCAGCGTGTCGCGGTAGAGCATGCCGAAGCTCTCGGTGAGTTCACGCACGGCGTCGGCATCCTCGCTGGCCGTACCGAAATCCAGCGTCGTGGCGGCGGGTTCGGTGAGGACATCGAAACCGCGCACGCGTCGGCGCACATCCGCCCATACCGGCGCCAGCAGCCGCGTCAGCGCCACCGCGCTCTCCAGCTCGTACCACGCGTTCTTGCGCACGCAGTTGGTCAGGCGGACATGGATGGACAGCTTGAGGAAGTAGTCGAGGTCCGCGTGGTACATCGTGCGCACCGACGAAGTCGGGCCCAACGCCAGACCACGCTCGCCCACCGGCTCGATCAGCCCCTGCGCGCGTGCGGCCTGGAACGCCGGGTTGGCGAGCACCCGCTCCACCTCCCAGGGATGGCAGGGATACAGCGCCTCGCCGCCCGCGGCGCGAAGCAGCGTCGCATCCACGTCCATTCCGTAGCGCTTGCGCAGGCCCGCATCGACACGGAACCAGTACAACGGAAACCGCGTGCCTGCCTCGGGCGAACAGGCCAGCACGTCCTCGACGGGTACGCCTTCGCGGCTTTTCGGGGTCGGGTGCATGGCATGGCCCCAGATCATGGCCTGCTCGGCATCCAGCAGGCTGTCGCCGCTGGCCACCTTGTCCAGCCCGCGGGCCAGCAGGCGCCGCGTGATGTCTACGCTGTTGACGCTCTGCGCCAGCAGTTCGGCGTTGAAGCCGACCGCGGGTGCCACGCGCTCGAGCAGGAAGTGCACCAGGCCGGTGGCATCCGCGCAGCGCCAGGGCTCACCGGGACGCTTGAGGTACGGGGCGGAGATGTAGTCGCAACGACCGAGCCGGCTCATGCGACCCGTACGCACGGCGATGGCGTAACCGGCTTCGGGAAAGCGGATGCGCAGGCCTGTGCCACCGGCGTGGCCGAGCGCCACGGGATCGTCTGCATGGGACGTATCGATATCCACCTCGCCGGCGGGCAAGGCGAACTCACGCAGGTAGCAATTGAGCCAGCACGCGATGGCCTGGGACTGGGCCAGCGCGTCGTACCACTGATCACGCATGACGTGGGGGGACATGGACGTTTCTCCGTGTGGCGGGAAGATAGACGGCGACGGCGAGCAAACAGGCCATGCCGGCGGTGATCGCGGCGGCCACGAAGGGCATCGCCAGGCCGTAGCGCGCCACCAGCGAGCCGGCGACCACGCCACCCAACGCACCGGCCCACTTGCCGGTGGCGTCGAAGCGGCCGAACAACGTGCCCGCGCCCCGCTCGTGCGACTGCGCCGCCATGGCACGGTTCAACCCGACGAAGGAAAGCAGCATGCCGGCGCCGTAGGCCAGGCGCATGACCGGCAGCCAGGTGTCCACGGTGAGCACGGCATGCCCGACGCACGCCAGCGCGAGCACGGCCAGCCCCGCCAGCAGGGTCAACGGCGAGGTGCCCATCCGCCGCAGCCAGGGCATGGCGACCAGGTAGACCAGGTGCGGCAGGCTGTAGAACCAGCCCGCCACGCCATCGTCGCGTACGCCGAGGTGCTCGCTGTACGGCAGGAAATACGGGAACGTGACCACCATCGCGAAGCAGAACAGGAACTGGATGGCGAGCAGGCCCGCGAGGACCGATGTGGGCGACACGTCCCCGGCGTGATGCATCGGAGTGCTGGCTGGCACGGGCGACGTAGACGAAGCGGCCTTCGTGGATGCCACCACGCGTGGCACATCGCGCGGCAGGCGCGAAGTGACCAGCAGCGCGAGGCACGGCAGCACGGCCAGGTAACCGTACAGCTCGTGGGTCAGCCCCGTGCGCGTGGCCAGGCCGAGCAGGATCGGCGCGGTTACCATCGCCAGCCGCGCGGAATACTGCGTCCAGTCCAGCGCGCGCGATAGCGCGCCGGCTTTCGACTGCGTGGCCAGATAGGCGTTGGCCGCGGCCAGCGAGCCACCGAAGGTGCCCTGGATAATCAGCGCCGCGACGAACACCGGAAGGTTGGGCGCGAAGCCGGCGATGAGGAAACCGACGGCCAGGCCCGCCTGCGCGCGCAGCAGGGACAGCCGGCGGCCATGCCGGTCCGCCCAACGCCCCCACGCCGTGGCAGTCAGCGCGGTGCAGACCGTGGGCAGGACATACAGCGTGCCCACCAGCCAGGTCGGCGCCCCGGGGGCCAGCACACCCAGCACCCGCGGCATGAACAACGGCATGCCCAGCGCCGTGAAGGCCGCGAGATAGTGCGCGAACAGCACCGGCCCGAGGATGCGCATCAACCCGCTCCCTGCGCGACGAACGCACCGGCAGGCCTGTCGTCACGCGTATCCCGCATGAAGTTGGGCCCGCTCTCGCCGTAGAACTTGTTGATGTCCGCCGCACCGCTGGCCGCCTTGCTGAGCAGGCTGCCCGCGCTGAGCAGGTACTTCACCGGCAGGCGCGGCGCATCGAGCAGGCGGCGGGCCGGCGCGCTGTCGACGCCCTCGGCCGAGAGCAGGCCCAGCGTGTGCTCCAGTGCGTCGCGCAGCACCGCATACATCGCATCGCGAAGATCGGCGCGCTGTTCCGCCAGCCCTTCGATCACCGCGACCAGACACAGTTGCAACGTAATCGTGCAGAACATCCGTGCGAGCGCCGCATCGTCGTCCACGGCAATGCGGGCATCGCGCAGATGTCCATACGGCTCCAGATCACCCAGCGTGCCGCGCAGGCGGGGCAGCAGGACGCGCGCGGCATCGTTGTCCTTCATCAGCAGGCGCAGCGGATGGCCCGCTTCGTGGATCAGCACGGCGTTTTGCTGGTTGGACTCCAGCGCGATGCCGTGCACCAGCCACAGGCGCAGGTGCACGTCGCAGAGCAAGCCGGCGTACGCCGTCCACCAGGCCAGGACATCACCGCCGTACCAGCGGTCCGCCACGTGCATCGCCATGGCGCGACCATCGGGCAGCGTGGCGCACAGCGCCGCGACGGGGACGAGGGTGGCGTCGTCCAGGCTGGGGTAACGGCGCACCAGCCAGGACAGATGACGCGCTTCGTCCACATGGCCGCCGTGCGATTCGTCCACGTGCACGTAGCGGTCGCGCAGCGCGCCATCCAGCTCGGCCACGCGGCGCAGCACCCGCGCGAACCAGTGCCCGTCGTACAACGTGGACGGCTTGATGAGACGCAGGTTGAGCGCCCCCAGCGTCCGCATCAGCAAGGGCAGTTTGAGGTGCTCGCGCGGATGATCGACTGGCACCACGGTGCGTACGGACAGTGTCGGCCGCACGGTCAACCACGCGTGCGGTGCGCGATGAGACCCTTGCGGCAAGGCCAGTCCCTCGGCCTCGCCGCCCTCGCCCATACGCGACCAGGTGAGCGGATGGACCGGCAGCAGTGCGTGTGTGGCGTCCAGCGAGGAAGGCAGGCCCACGTCCGCCATGGACGGCCAGAAAGCCGGCGGGGGCGTGGTCATCGTCACGCATGGGGCCGGCACGGCCAGCCAGCGCAGGGCGAACGACGGATCGTATTCCGGCGCGTAACGGCGCAGGTCGTCACCGCCGAAGCCGGACTTGGCCCGGGCGGTGGGATAGAACGGATGATCGCGGAAGCTAGCCAGGCGATCGCAGGCCAGCAGGCGCTGGTCCCACGTCGGGTGGTCCAGTGCGTGGGCCAGCATCGCGGCATCGCGATCGAACGCCTCGCGCGCCAGGCCGCGATGGGCGATGGCACAGGCCGCCTCGTCGGCATACGCACGGTGCAGCGCCACGGTTTGGTCGTCCAGCCCGTCGGACAGATGGGCTAGCCAGCAGGCCGCCCCACCCTCTTCCACCACGCCCGTGCCGTCCTCGCGCAACCAGCGCGACGCCTCGGCGCGCACATCCTGCATCGCGTCGCACGGTGCCGCCGGCAACCAGATCACGCCGGCCGGCAGATGCTCGATCCGCCACCACCCCTGGGGCGGCGTGCCGCTCCAGTGCGAGCGGACGACTGCGGATGGTTGCGCAAACGCGCCGCGACCGGCGATGCCGCGCACGTCCTCGCGCAGGCAGGTATCGATGATCCGGCGCACGATGTACGCCTCGTCCGTCATGTCCGCAAGGCCGCTCATCCGTACGACTCCACCGGAGCGATGTGCCAGCGCAAGCCGGACTCGATACGCGACAAGGCGCGGGCCAGGTCGTCGTCGTTGTCGGCCACCAGGCTCAGCGCGCCCAGGTAATCCTTGTTGGAACGGGTGAGGCGGATCTCGTCGCCGGTCTTGCGCAGGGCGCGGAATACCCCGTGCGCACCGTCGCCGGCTTCCTCGCGATCGGTCGGCGAGGCGGACAGCGTGCCTTCCTCCGTGGCCACGTAATAGCGCACCATCGCGCGGCGCTCGCTGGGCACGGCATCTTCCAGCGGATGACCCAGGTGCAGGCGCAGTATCCGCTCGAACCAGCCGTCCGGCTGCAACGCATCGAGCATGAATTCCCGGCCGTCACCGATGCTGCGGTAGTTGATCTCGATCAGCACGGGACCGTCCGGCGTGGCGACGAACTCGCTGTGGCACACCCCGAAGCCGACGCCGAAGGCGATCACCTGGGCCAGCGCCTGCTCGCGGCAGGCCACGCCATGCGGCCCGTTCCAGTGCGCCTCGCGCTCGATGAAATCCGGCGGCGGCGACAACGTGACGTCGAAGCCACCGATGGCCTGCACGCGATGCCCGTCGCCCAGGGTCTCCAGCGTGAACAGCGGGCCCTCGATGAAGGCTTCCAGCAACACCGCACGCTCCGGCCCCTGGCGGCGGAACGCCTCCAGGTATGCCAGCAAATCCTCGGCAGAGGCACACAGGCGGACGTCCAGGCTGGCCACCCCTTCGCGTGGCTTCGCGATCACCGGATACGGCGTGTCCGCCGGTGGCTGTTCGCCCGGCGCCAGCATGTGGAACCAGGGACACGGTAGGACGCGCTCGCGCAACCGTTCGCGCATGGCGGCCTTGTTCTTCGCCGCGTAGCACACGCGCCAGTCCTTGCACGGCACGCCGAACTCCGCCGCCACCAGCGCGGTGGCGGTCTGCAGGTGATCGCTGTTGGAGAACACCGCCGCCGGGCGGATACCTTCATTGCGCAACGCGTCGATCACGGCCAGCGGATTGAAGACGTCGCAGGCGACGACGTCCACGGGCGTGTCGGTGGCGCTCAGGCGCTCGAGATGGTCCAGCCGCCGGTCCGTGGCGATGACGACGCGCAGGCCGAGGCGATGCGCGGCGGGGAGGAAGCCGTCGAGGACGGCGGGATGCGCGATGTGCGCGAGGATGACGAGGGGGGAGGACACCATGGGGGAGTTCCTTGCAACGTGGAGCGTTAGAAAGCCAGCTCCAGTCCGAGGGTCACACTGCGACCCGGGGCCGGCTGGCGACCCCACGGACTGGTATCGATTCCCCTGTACCAGTACTGCCTGTCGAAAAGATTGTTCAGCGCCAGCGACCCGGTGAGCACCGACGTGCCCTGCGTAAGGAGGGTCTGCGTCCATTGCGCGTTCCACACCGCGTAGGCCGGCAAACGACCCACCGAGGCGATGGCGTTCTCGGCCCGCGTGTTGGCGGTATCCGTGAAGGCGCTGCTGAAGTAGTAACCCGACAACGCGACGGTGGTATGACCGCGCGTGTACGACGCGCCCACATTCACCTGGTTGCGCGAGGTGTACGGCACGCGCAGGCCCTCGAAGGCGCCCGAGCGCTGCTCGGCGTCCAGGTAGGCGTAGCCGGCGGTCAGCTTCAGCCCATCCAGCGCTTCAGGCGACCACGCGACGTCGGCCTCCAGGCCCTGGTGGATGGTCTTGCCGATGTTGCCGTAGGTGCGCGTGGTGTTGTCGAGCTGGATCTGCTTGTCGAAGTCGATGCGATACAGATCGGCGTGGATGGCCGTCCGCGCGGTGGGCTGGAAACGCGCGCCCAGCTCGTAGTTCCAGGCCAGTTCCGAATCCAGGTTGTCGCCGAACACGATCTGCGTGACCTGCGGCGCGCGCAGCGAGCGCTGCGCATCCGCGTACACGTACCACGTGTCCGAGGCCTTGAAGCCCACGGTCAGGCCCGGCAATGCATTGCGCACGTTGTTTTCGAAGCTCACGCCGTTGGCGAGGTTGCGATAGGTAGCGTCCAGGTGCTCGTAGCGCACGCCGGGGGTCACGGTCAGTCGGTCGTCGGCAAAGCCGATCGCATCGCTGACGTACGCCGCCCAGGCACGGTCGCGGAACTGCCAGTCACGCACCAGCGTGTACACGCCGTTGTCGAGGCCGGTGTTGCCGACCAGGAAATCGATGTCCTCGTGCACCGCACGCGCGCCCACCGTCCATTGCTGGGTCACCGGTCCATCGATATGCAGGCTGAACTGCGGTTGCGTGCCGTACACCTTGAAGCCACGCGGCGCGCTCTGCAGCAGCTGCGGCGGCAGGTCGGAACGCCAGGTCTGCGCGGAGGAACGGCGCATGCCCACGATGAAGTTGCGCTCGCTGTCGGAACTGAAGTTGCTCCAGCTGAACTTGGAGGTGTCGAACAGCCACCATGCGCCCAGGTCCTGCTCGTAAGTCAGCGATGCGCGCGTGGTGCTGCCGTGGAAACGATCCAGCGGCCGCGTGGCCTGGCGGGGGTCGTCCTCGTAGTCGGCGACCGATAAGGCTCCCGCCATGTCCATGCGCGCGACGTAGCGCTGCACGTCCGCCTTGAGCAGTTTGTCGTCGCTGATCCACCACTCGGTGCGCAGGCGGACGTTCTTGACGTTCGTGCCGCTGTGTCCGCGGAAGTATTCGCCCTTGAGGTAATCGGCATCCAGCTGCATGCCGAAGTTCGGCGTGAGGTAGCCGCCGGTGGACACGGAAGTGTCGCGCAGCATCTGGCCGCGGCCATACGCAGTGATGCGCTCGCCGACCGTGGTGCGCCACGTGTCGGGAATGGGCTTGCTGACGAAATTGATGACGCCGCCCACGTTGTTCGGGCCGTACTGCACGGCGGCACCGCCGCGCACGATGTCGATGCGGTCGATCTGGTTCAGCGTCACCGGGAACAGCGACAGGCTGGTCTGCCCGTACGGCGCCAGCGACAGCGGAATGCCATCCAGCAGCGCCTGCACGCGTCCGCTGCGGCTTTCATACAGCCCGCGCAACGCAATCTGCGGCAGCACGCCGGTGCCCGTCTCGTCGAAGACCTTCACGCCGGGCACGCGCTGCAAGGCATCGTCCAGCGAGCGGTTGGCACCCGTGGCCAGCGCCTCGCGATCGATCACCTGACGGCTGCCCGCATACGTCTTCACGTCCTCCGCCCGCGATGCGCCCAGCACGCTGCCGGTGACCGTCACGGCATCGAGCTTGCGCGCCTTGTCCTGCGGCGTGGCCGTGGTGGAGGCGATCGTGGCGTCCTGTGCCGACACGGCTTGCGCGAGCACGGCAAGGCCCAGCGCGATAACGATGTGCCGCTGGCGGAGGCGGTGCTTCATGGAACGTTTCCTTGACATGAATTAAGAGGGATTACGGTTCACGCAGTTCGCCGGCCCGTGCGCGCAACGCGCCCTGCAACAGGCCACGGTCTTCACCGGCAAGCAGCCACGCCCCGCCGTGCGCGAGCCAGTAGGCACGCTGCTCGGCCGTGCGGGGGTTGGCGCAGAAAGGGATGTCGTGCGCGGCGCAACGCGCCGCCAGGTGCAACAGGGCGTCCCATACGTCAGCGTGCAACGGCTGGGGGCCCAGGCCCATATCCAGCGACAGATCGAGCGCGCCTTCCATGACCAGCGATACGCCGGGCACGGCAAGGATCTCGTCGATGGCCTCCACGCCCGCCCTGCTCTCGATCATGGGCACGATGCGGATATCGCGGTTGGCACGCTCGATATAGGCATCGAGCGGTTCCCGGCCGAAGCCAGTGACGCGGCCGCCGGTGATGCCGCGACGCCCCAGCAGCGGAAAACGTGCCGCCGCTACGGCATCGCGTGCCTGTGCGGCGGTTTCCAGGCGAGGTATCACCACGGCCCGCGCACCGGCATCCAGCACGCGTCCAATCAGCTTCGCATCGACTTCGGGTACGCGGACCCACGGCTCACAACCCACCACCTCGCACGCGCGGATGGCGTGCATCAGCTGATCGGGTGAGACCAGCTGATGCTCGAGGTCCAGCACGACGAAGTCGTAACCGGCCCTGCCGATCATCTCGCAGAGCAACGGCGAGTGGAGCGAATTGAGAATGCCGATCTGGCGTTGCATAACGTCCTGTCGAGCCGGGGAAGGGATCGACGCGGACGATAATGCGAATAGTTCTCAATAACAAGCCTAACCGATCACACTCCGCTTACAAAAAATTGCGAATCAGCCGACGCCGCCCGATCCGCCGCCGTGGATACCGCCCTTGGTGAGCGCCGCGGGATCGAGCAATTTAGCCAGCTCCGTCTTCGACAAGCCGGTGGTTTCCAGGGCCACGTCCATGATCGGTCGCTTTTCCTTGTACGCCTGCTTGGCGGTCGCGGCGCCCTTCTCGTAACCGATGACGGGATTGAGCGCGGTAACCAGGATCGGGTTCTTGTCCAGCGCTTCGCGGATGTGTTCCTCGTTCACCTTGAAGCCCGCGATGGCCTTGTCCGCCAGCAGCACGGTGACATTGGCCAGGATCTCGATCGACTGCAGCAGGTTGTATGCGATCACCGGCAGCATGACGTTGAGCTGGAAATTGCCCGACTGCCCCGCGATGGCGATGGTGGCGTCGTTGCCGATCACCTGGGCCGCCACCATGGCCGCAGCCTCGGGAATCACCGGATTGACCTTGCCCGGCATGATCGACGACCCCGGCTGCAACGCGGGCAGTTCGATCTCGCCCAGGCCGGCCAGCGGCCCGGAGTTCATCCAGCGCAGGTCGTTGGCGATCTTCATCACCGCCACGGCCAGCGTGCGCAACTGGCCGGACAACTCCACCGGCGCATCCTGCGCCGCCATGCCGGCGAAGTAGTTGGCCGCGGACTCGAACTTCACGCCGGTCAGCTTCGACAGCTCCGCCGCCACCGCCGGGCCGAACTTCGGGTCGGCATTGATGCCGGTGCCCACCGCACTGCCACCCTGCGGCAGGCGCCGGGTGCGTTTCAGGGTGTCGCCGATCCGCTCGATCGCGTCGTCGATCTGCGCCGACCAGCCGGACAACTCCTGGCCGAAGGTGATCGGCATGGCATCCATCAGGTGGGTGCGCCCCGTCTTCACCACCTTCTTCAGCTCCTTTGCCCGGCCGTCGATGGTCTTGCGCAGGTGCTTCAGGGCGGGCAGCAGCGTTTCGCTGGTGGCCAGCGTGGCGCTGACCAGGATCGCGGTGGGAATGACGTCGTTGGAGCTCTGGCCCGCATTGACGTGATCATTGGGATGCACCGTGCTGCCCGCCGCATCGGCCAGGTGCGCGATCACCTCGTTGGCATTCATGTTGGAACTGGTGCCCGAGCCGGTCTGGAAGACATCGATGGGGAAATGCTCGTCCACCTCGCCCGCGGCCACGCGCTCCGCCGCCGCGCGGATGGCCTTGGCCGACGCCTTGTCCAGGTGGCCCAGCTTGACGTTGGCCTCCGCGGCGGCCGACTTGATCAGCCCCAGCGCACGGATGAACTCGCGCGGCAGGGTCAGGCCCGAGATGGGGAAATTGTCCACGGCGCGCTGGGTCTGGGCGCCATAAAGGGCCTTGGCGGGCACCTTCAGCTCACCCATGCTGTCGCGTTCAGTACGGTACCGGGTCATAAGAAAACCTCCAATCAAGCCATGTAGGAGCGCACGCCGTGCGCGAATGCTTTACCCGAACGGTATACTAAAGAACTGACCGAAACGCCCCAGGAACACCTCCATGTCCCACGCCACGCTCACCGCCCTTTCGCCGCTGGACGGCCGTTACGCCGCCAAGGTGGAGCCGCTGCGCCCCATTTTCAGCGAATTCGGCCTGATGCATCGTCGCGTGCACGTGGAGATCCACTGGCTGCTGGCCCTGGCCGCCCACCCGGGCATCGTCGAGCTGCCGGCCTTCCCCGCCGAGGCCGTGACCCGCCTGCTGGCCATCACCGACGGCTTCTCTATCGAAGACGGCGAGCGGATCAAGGCGATCGAGGCCACCACCAACCACGACGTCAAGGCGGTGGAATACCTCATCAAGGAAAAGATCGGCAACGATCCCGCCCTGGCCCAGGCCAAGGAATTCGTGCATTTCGCCTGCACCAGCGAAGACATCAACAACCTCGCCTACTCGCTGATGCTGCGCGACGCCCGCGAGTCCGTGCTGCTGCCCGCGCTTGACCAGGTGATCGCCCGCCTGCGCGCTCTCGCCCACGAACATGCCGGCCTGTCGCTGCTGTCGCGCACGCACGGCCAGACCGCCTCGCCCAGCACCATAGGCAAGGAGATCGCCAACGTCGTGGCGCGCCTGGAGCGCCAGCGCAAGCAGCTGGTCGCCATCGAGATCCCCGGCAAGATCAACGGCGCCGTGGGCAACTACAACGCCCACGTCATCGCCTATCCCGACGTGGACTGGCCGTCGCTCGCCGCGCACTTCGTCGACGGCCTGGGCCTCAGCTTCAACCCGTACACCACGCAGATCGAACCGCACGACGGCATCGCCGAGTTCGCGGATGTGCTGCGCCGGATCAACATCATCCTGATCGACCTGGCGCGGGACGTGTGGGGCTACATCTCGTTGGGCTACTTCCGCCAGGCGTTGAAGGCCGGCGAAGTGGGTTCCTCGACCATGCCGCACAAGGTCAACCCGATCGACTTCGAGAACGCCGAAGGCAACTTCGGCCTGGCCAACGCCCTGCTCGGACACTTCGCCGAGAAGCTGCCGATCAGCCGCTGGCAGCGCGACCTCACCGACTCCACCGTGCTGCGTGCCCTCGGCACCGCGTACGGCCACTCGCTGGTCGCGATCGAGTCGCTGCTCAAGGGCCTGGGCAAGCTCAACGTCAACGCCGAGCGCGTCGCCGCCGACCTCGACGCCAGCTGGGAAGTGCTGGCCGAAGCCGTGCAGACGGTGATGCGTCGCTTCGGCCTGCCGGAGCCGTACGAACAGCTCAAGGCGCTGACCCGCGGCCAGGGCATCACGAAGGATTCGATGCGCGCCTTCATCGACGGGCTGGACCTGCCGGCCGAGGCGAAGCGTGCGCTGGCGGAACTGACGCCTGCTTCGTATATAGGCCTGGCGGACAAGCTGGCTCGCGAGATCTGAATTTCTGTGGGTTACGTGGCCATGAAAACCCGGCTCGGGTGAGTCGGGTTTTTTTTGTAGGATCTTCTTGCATTGCCCGACCTTGTCTCGAAGCCGGTAAGCCGAAGCCGCGGTTGCTCGCATGGTGCGGCGACGAGGCGCTGGGTGGTCACACTCTGCGCTCGAGCAGCGGCCACAAGTGGCCGAACTCGCTCAGAGCGTAACCACCTAGCACCTCTGCGAAAACAGAGGTAAACGGGATGGATGAGCATGTTATAGCTTGTCCCACTCCATCTTCTTCTGTGCGTGCGCCACGCATTGCACGCTCATCGACACCAGTGTTCCTACCGCACCCAGCGCCAGCATCGTGCGTTGGCGGTGCAGAATGTCGTCGTCTTCGAGTGATTCGACCAGCAAGCCAGTGACGCCGCCCGCATAGCGCAGCCACGCATGCGCGTCATTGAGCAGCGTGTTGACGCTGGCGTCGGCAGCGATCGCCATGCTGCCCTCACCGGTGTCTCCGTATTCGTCCATGGTGTTCTCCGTGATGCCGCCGTGTTGCCGAGTCGTGGCACGCCATGGGTAAGCACGTGCCACCATCGCTCGCACGATGAGTCTCATCGGCCTGCCCGTGACCGGGCGCCGGGCGGCGTGATTGCAGAAGTGGATGCAGCGTCAGCCGTCGAGTGCCGGACACGCGGCAATGCGCCGTGTGTGCTCGGCACGAATCGTCTCAGGACAACGGCAGGCGCCGCGGTTCTTCAACCGTGTCTGCGGATGCGGCAGACAGCCCGGTAACCGTTGAGGGAAGCGCCACCGGGAAGCGGCGCGCGTGAGAATGCCTTAAGCTTTGGCGTAGCCATGGTCAACCTTTCTCGTTGATTAGGGTCAGCGGACCTTGTGGTGCTGTCACACCCTTGGTCCGCGCTTCTCACCGCTTTCGAGCGATGGTTGCCTGCGGGGTGAATAGTGGTCCGCAGGCAACGGGGACAACCTAGCAAAAAGGTTGGGGGTTGTCTTGAGAATGTGGTGAGTCGCGGCCTAGTACTTGAAATGACAGTCACCGGACGTCCGGTAGAACGACGACTCTTTGCATCATTTGTCGTGTAGGGCTTTTCCTACAGACAAGAAGCCCAAGGCGGCCTAATCTCGTCTCAACAGGGCGCTACATCTATCAGGGAAAATAGCTGAAAGCGGCAACGCTGTACTTCCGTATGGGCCGATAGAGACACGAGAATTCTGAGACACGGGGAAACGTTCTACTACGCCACCATTAAGCGGTTGAATCCGACTCAGAACCTCACTCACGTCACCACATAGGCCAACCGGTTCGTGGTGCTATAAAGACCATAAATATCAAAAGAAACACCTGAAGACAAAGAGCAGTGGTGCCGGGTGGCATCACGTCCATTAATAGCGCGAAATGACAAGGTGATCCGATAGCGCTTGTGAATCGGACGCTCCCAAGCTGGTTCACAAAGCCGCGATTCCTCACGGGTTGATAAAGTAAAATATGACGCACCTTGATGAAGCTGGACGCGCTCTCCTCGCATACCTCGTCACATGCTTACCCCTAGCCAGGCCGGAAAACCCCTCCACGTTCGTAGGTTATAAACAAGTGCACGAAGATCTGCACCTCTCTTTGCTCGGACCTTCCTACGGCGTGAGCCTTCAGAAGCAGGGGCTTAATTCACTCGCAGCGTGGACTATTGAGCGAGGGTTTCCGGCCATTACCGGATTGATTGTAGATCTTAAGTCGCGTGAGCCTGGCGAGGGATACTTCAAGCTCTTCAGTCCGACAGTGAACCCATACGCTCAGTGGAAAAAAGAGATCGCACGAGCAAAAGAATTCGACTGGGCACCTCATCTTCAGAATGAGCTGGTGAAAAAAATGCCAGTGATTTCAGCAGAACCTGACCCGACGTCAATGAGCCCAAGCGTCTGGCGCCTCATCGCCCACCACAAGCACCCGGTAGACGCTCTTGAATGGATGAAAGGTCACAATTTGATTGCCGTAGGTTGGTCAGACGTCGGTGACCTCAGGAATCAGGAAATTCAGGCACCTGAAGACATTGGCCGTCACATTCGCAACAAGTACCCGGAGTCCAAAAACTCGGCACAGGGAGGCCCTAGCCTATGGAATCTCTATAAAGAAGTTCAAGTAGGCGACTCAGTGATAGTCACGGCGGGGGCGGTCAAATGCGTATTTGAGATTGTCAGTGATTATTTTTTCAGTGAAAGAAACACAGATACTCTTGGCTATCAACACCAACGCGCGGCCATACCCACAACTCTTGACGCTGAAAAACTTTGGAACGATGCAGGTCGCACCGTAGAAAACGGACAAAACATACGCTGGACATTAGCACGGTGCACTCCAAGCATAGACACCCAACGCGCAATCTATGCTGAGGGTGCGCGATTCGGCGTGCACTCTACTGCAATAGAACGTAACCGACAGGCTCGCATTGCTTGCATAAATCATTATGGATGTATGTGCCACGCATGCGGGTTCGACTTCGAGAAAGTGTACGGCGCACTCGGAAAAAATTTTATTCACGTACATCATAGGAACGACATTGCGTCCTCCAATGGGACGTACTTCATCGACCCTGTGAAGCATTTGATTCCGCTATGTCCGAACTGCCACGCAATGGTTCATAAAGAGAGGCCAGCAATGAGCGTCGACGCACTGAGGGATGTAGTACAAGCACGGCAATTTCAAATTTAGTCGATTGTGAACGCGTGTTTTTTTGCCACGCTTCCTCACATTGACGGATGCGGCGCATCACGACCGCGTTCATCGACTGAGGCGAACAATGTTTTCACCGCAACCACAGCCAGCCCACGGATGACGCCTAAACACCGAATTTTTCTCACGCTTGCTTCCTGCTAACCGTGACCCTTCCCAACGCCGTCCTGATGCAAACCTCGCCCGCACTTTCGGGCGCAACCAATCAGGTACCAAGGCAAGTACCAACCAAAGACGCCCTTCTCCAACGACTCACCGCAAGAGCCGAATCCCTCTCCGCGCAAATCACCGCCGCAGAAAAATCCGGCCACCTCTCCTAACCCGAGAGCAACGCCCTGTCGACCAAAATCACCCATGTCGTCAAAAAAGCCCGCGCCGACCACGCCAACCAAGGCTTCCTGAGCGCCGGCGAAAGCGCCTCCTACATGCGCGAACTCGACCAGATCCAGTCCACGCTCGGCACGCCAAAAAGCACCCAGCCCAAGACCTCTTAAACGCAGCGACGCCCCAAGCTCTTCCCCCGAGCACCGACACCGTACGCAGGCGCGGCCGGGGCGGATCTTGGGGCCGCCTGAGCTGAGGGCCGCGCACCCTGATTCGAGCAAAAGCGTAGCTACGGCCCGCCCCGAAGGGCAGCGCCGAAGGCCCCAAGGTCCGACCCGGCCGCGCCCTCCGCCGCGCGCCGGCCGCGTCCTCGCCGCACGCCCCCGCCACACGCCACGCTACAATCCCGCCCCATGGCCATCCCAACCCCCTCCCGCAAAGCCCTCCCCATCGAAGTCCGCGGCACGTACACCCATCCCCTGGGTATGACCCCCGCACACTTCCTCCGCGACTACTGGCAAAAGCGCCCGTTGCTCATCCGCAACGCCTTCGAGAACTTCCAGCCGCCCATCGAGCCCAACGACCTCGCCGGTCTGGCCTGCGAAGAAGGCGTGCTGGCCCGCCTCATCGTCCACGACGAGAAGCGTGACCGCTGGACGGTCAAGTCCGGCCCCTTCGAAGAAGCCGAATTCAGCAAGACGCCCAAGCGCGACTGGACGCTCCTCGTCCAGGACGTCGACAAGTGGGATGCAGACGTCTCCGCCCTGCTCGACCACTTCGCCTTCCTGCCCAGCTGGCGCGTGGACGACGTGATGGTGTCCTACGCCGAGGACGGGGGTGGCGTCGGTGCGCACGTGGACCAGTACGACGTATTCCTGATCCAGGGCATCGGCCAGCGCCATTGGGCCATCAGCGACGACCCGGAGGCCCCGCTCGACTTCCGCACCGACGTGGAGCTGAAGCAGCTGAAGGACTTCCTGCCCACCCACGAATGGCTGCTCGAGCCCGGCGACATGCTTTACCTGCCGCCCGGCGTCCCGCACGACGGCGTGGCCCTCGGCGACTGCATGACCCTCTCGGTCGGCATGCGCGCGCCCTCGCAGGCGGAGCTCACCGGCGATCTGGCCGACTTCCTCGCCGAGCGCATGCCCGACGAACTGCGTTACACCGATGCCGACCTCGCCCCGGTCAGGCGCATCGGCGAGATCGACACGGCCGCGCTCAACCGGCTGCGTCAGACGCTGCCCTTCGCCGGGGCGCTGGACCGCGACCTGCTGGCCGACTGGTTCGGGCGCTTCATCACCCGCTACCGCAACGCCCAGTCGCCTGCCGCCCCGCCCAAGGCGACCACCGCCGCGGTGTTGGACAAGGCGCTGGCCGCAGGCGCCGGTCTGGTTCGCCATCCGTACGCCCGGCTGGCCTGGGTCGGCGGCAAAAAGGCCGCCACGCTGTTCGTCAGTGGTAACGCCTATGCCTGCCCGGCCGAACTGGCCGAGCGGCTGGCCACCGAGCGCGACGTCCGGCTCAACCGCGCGCCCTCGCCGGCCGAACGCGAACTGCTACTGGCCCTGGTCAACGAGGGCGCCCTCGCCGTCCGCAAGGGTCGCCGCCGGTGAACGGACCGGCGGACACGGTGCTGGCCGCGGACGATCGCGCCAGCCTCGAGCTCGCCAAGATGCGCCTGCTGAGCCAGGCGCGCTACCGTGCCGCGCTGTACCTGCCGAGGATGGCCGTGGGCGAGCTGGACAGTGAGGCGATTCTCACCGAACTGCGCCGACTCGCCACCAGCGGCCGACAGGCCCAGGTCCGTATCCTTACCCACGATGCGGAGCAGGCCCACCGCGACGGTCATCGGCTGGTCGCCCTCGCCCAGCGCCTGCCTACGGCGGTGTCGATCCGCGTCCCGCTCGACGAGGTGCACCTCGCCTACGCATCGGCGTTCATCTGCGATACGAAAAGTGGCTACCTGTTCCGGCCGGTGGCCGGGCGCTTCGAAGCCCGTGGCGACCTCGACGCACCCGGTGAGACCTCTCGTCTCATGGACTATTTCGACGAGGTCTGGGAGCGGGCCGAGCCCGCCTGGCAGATAAGACCACTCGGAATCTGAAAGGCATCCCCTACGTGAATTCGGGTTGGCGCCGTGTAGCGCCACGGGGCTATACTTAACGGATTCTTATGCCGCGGCGCGCCCCCTTGCGCCCAGCGGCAACCCGTCTTTTTCGTGTGTGCCGGTGGTGACGTGAGCGCAAACCTGATCCGCGAGTTTTCCGAATCCTCCCAGCTCGCCGGCGGTAACGCCGACTACGTAGAGCAGATCTACGAGGCCTGGCTGGCCGATGCCGGTTCCGTACCGGCCGAGTGGGATGGCTATTTCAAGGCGTTGAAGGGCCGCGAGGCCGGCGATGTCGCCCACTCCGCCGTCATCGCCCGCATCGAGGCCGCGCAGAAACAGCGCCGTGGCGCGGTCGCGGCGCCCGCTGCGGGCTCGGCCGACAACGCGTATGCCCAGAAGCAGGCCGGCGTCCTGCGCCTGCTGACGGCCTATCGCTCGCGCGGCCATATCGCCGCCCAGCTCGATCCGCTCGGCCTCACCGTCCCGGATATCGACACCCCGGACCTCGGCCTGGCCTTCCACGGCCTGTCCGACGCCGACCTGGACACCGAGTTCGACGCGGGCACCTTCGCCGGTGGCGGCCAGCGCATGAAGCTGCGCGACCTGCTGGCGAAGCTCAAGCACATCTATACCGGCACCGTCGGCGCCGAGTTCATGTACATCTCCGACTACGAGCAGCGCTCGTGGATCTACTCGCGGCTGGAGAAAGCCGCCGGTTCGCCGGGCCTGGAAAAGGCCGAGAAGGTCCGTGTCCTGGAGGCGCTCACCGCCGCCGAGGGGCTGGAGCGCTACCTACACACCAAGTATGTCGGCCAGAAGCGCTTCTCGCTGGAAGGTGGCGACAGCCTGATCCCGATGGTCGACGACGTGGTCCGCGCCGCCGGCGACAACGGGGTCAAGGAAGTCATCATCGGCATGGCCCACCGCGGCCGCCTGAACGTCCTGGTCAACATCCTCGGCAAGGCGCCCTCGCAGCTCTTCAACGAGTTCGAAGGCAAGTTCGAGCACGACGACAGCGCCATCCACACGGGTGACGTGAAGTACCACATGGGCTTCTCCACCGACGTCAAGACGCCCAACGGCGGCGTGCATGTCGCCCTGGCGTTCAACCCGTCGCACCTGGAAATCGTCAACCCGGTGGTCGCCGGCTCCGTGCACGCGCGTCAGTCGCGCCGTCGCGACACCGCGCGCGACAAGTCGCTGGCCGTGCTGATCCACGGCGACGCCGCCTTTGCCGGCCAGGGCGTCAACATGGAGCTCCTGCAGATGTCGCAGGCCCGTGGCTTCGCCATCGGCGGCACGCTGCACATGGTGGTCAACAACCAGGTGGGCTTCACCACGTCCAAGCGCGAAGACGCCCGCTCCACGCTGTACTGCACCGACCTGGCCAAGATGGTCAACGCGCCGGTGTTCCACGTGAACGGCGACGACCCGGAAGCCGTGATCCAGGTCACCCGCCTGGCCTACCAGTTCCGCAAGCAGTTCAAGAAGGACGTGGTGATCGACCTCGTCTGCTACCGCCGTCACGGCCACAACGAAGCCGACGAGCCGGCTGCCACCCAGCCGCTGATGTACCAGGTCATCCGCAAGCGGCCGACCACGCGCGATCTCTACGCGCAGTCGCTGGTCGCCGCCTCCACCATCGGCGCGGACGACGGCCAGAAGATGCTCGACGATTACCGCGCGCGCCTGGAAAAGGGCGAGCCGCTGATCGCGATCAATCCGAACCCCACCCGGGATATCCCGGTGGACTGGAGCCGTTTCCAGAACAACAAGCTGTCGATGTCCGTGGACACCGGCGTGCCGCGCGAGCAGCTGGGCAAGGTGCTCGACGTGCTGCTGGACATCCCCTCCGATGTCACGCTGCACCCGCGTGTCGCCAAGATCTACGACGACCGCCGCAAGATGGCCGCCGGTGAGATCCCGGGCGACTGGGGCTTTGCCGAGAACCTGGCCTACGGCACGCTGATCGCCGAAGGCAACGACCTGCGCGTGGTCGGCCAGGACGCCGGTCGCGGCACGTTCTTCCACCGCCACGCAGTGCTGCACGACCAGAAGAGCGACGACGTCTACCTGCCGCTGTCCAAGATCCGCGCCGACGCCCGCGTCGACGTCATCGATTCGCTGCTCTCCGAAGAAGCCGTCATGGCCTTCGAATACGGCGAAGCCACCACCTCGCCCGACCAGCTCACCATCTGGGAAGGCCAGTTCGGCGACTTCGCCAACGGCGCCCAGGTCGTCATCGACCAGTTCATCAGCTCCGGCGAAGCCAAGTGGGATCGCTTCTGCGGCCTGTCGCTGTTCCTGCCGCACGGCTACGAGGGCCAGGGTCCGGAGCATTCCTCCGCGCGCCTGGAGCGTTTCCTCCAGCTGTGCGCCCTGGACAACATGCAGGTGTGCGTGCCCACCACGCCGGCGCAGGCGTTCCACATGATCCGTCGCCAGCAGGTGCGCCCCGTGCGCAAGCCGCTGATCGTGATGACGCCCAAGTCGCTGCTGCGCCACAAGCTGGCCGTGTCCTCGCTGGACGAACTGGCCCGCGGCCAGTTCCAGCTGGTGATCGGCGAGCACCGCGAACTGCCGGCCAAGAAAGTCCAGCGCATGGTGCTGTGCTCGGGCAAGGTCTACTACGACCTGCTCGAGGACGCCCAGAAGCGTGAACTGACCGACGTGGCCATCGTCCGCGTCGAACAGCTTTATCCGTTCCCGCGCCCGGAAGTCACGGCCGAACTGGAAAAATACCCCTCCGTGAAGGAAGTGGTGTGGTGCCAGGAAGAACCGATGAACCAGGGTGCCTGGTTCCAGATCCGCCACCACCTGCAAGCCTGCATCGGGCCGAAGCAGAGCCTGTCCTACGCCGGACGCTCGCGCTCGCCCTCGCCGGCCGCCGGCCACCTCAATACCCATATCGCCGAACAGACGGCGCTTGTCGAGCAGGCGCTCGTGGCGCCCGTCGGCACCGATCACGCAGCGGAGTAAGGCAAGCATGTCCATCGAAGTCAAAGTCCCGGTCCTGCCGGAATCGGTCTCCGACGCGCTCATCGCCACCTGGCACAAGAAGGCCGGTGACGCGGTCAAGCGCGACGAGAACCTGCTGGATCTCGAAACCGACAAGGTCGTGCTCGAAGTGCCCTCGCCCGTCGACGGCGTGCTGAAGGAGATCAAGTTCGAGGAAGGCTCGACGGTCACCAGCAGCCAGGTCATCGCCGTGATCGAGGAAGGCGCCGCCGCTGCCGCGCCCGCCCCGGCGCCGGCCGCTGCCGCCGCTGAAGCGCCCAAGGCCGAGAAGGCCGAGTCCAAGGAAGCCCCGAAGGGCGTCGACGAACTCTCCCCCGCCGGCCGCCGTGTCGCCGTGGAAGACAACATCGATCCCTCCAAGGTCGCCGGCACCGGCCGCGACGGCCGCGTGACCAAGGAAGACCTGGTCAACGCCGGCAAGGGTGGCGCCACCGCGCCGGCCGCTGCCGCCGCGCCCGCCGCCAAGCCCACCCCGGGTTCGCGTCCGGAAGAGCGCGTGGCCATGACCCGCATCCGCACGCGCATCGCCGAGCGCCTGATGCAGTCGAAGAACTCCATCGCCATGCTCACCTCGTTCAACGAAGTGAACCTGGCCGAGGTGGTCAAGCTGCGCAAGGCCCTGGGCGAGCAGTTCGAGAAGGCCAACGGAGTGAAGCTGGGCTTCATGAGCTTCTTCGTCAAGGCCGCCACGGAAGCCCTCAAGCGCTACCCGGTGATCAACGCCTCGGTGGACGGTTCGGACATCATCTACCACGGCTACCAGGACATCTCGATCGCCGTGTCCACCGAGAAGGGCCTGGTCACGCCGGTGCTGCGCGACGTGCAGGACATGTCCTTCGCGGACGTCGAGAAGGGCATCATCGGTTACGCCAAGAAGGCGCGTGACGGCAAGCTGGGCCTGGACGACCTCCAGGGCGGCACGTTCACGATCACCAACGGCGGCACCTTCGGTTCGCTGCTGTCCACCCCGATCGTCAACCCGCCGCAGAGCGCCATCCTGGGCATGCACACCATCAAGGAGCGCCCGATCGTCGAGAACGGCCAGGTGGTCGCCGCCCCGATGATGTACATCGCCCTGTCGTACGACCACCGCATCATCGACGGCCGCGATGCCGTGCTGTTCCTCGTGGACATCAAGAACCAGCTGGAAAACCCGCAGCGGATGCTGCTCGGCCTCTGATGGTCGGTTGATTCAGTCACGTGAAAACGGGAGTCGAAAGACTCCCGTTTTCACGTTCCGACCCCATATATGGCGGCAGTCCCTTCCGCCGTTTCATCCGGAGCAAAGCAATGAGCGACAAGTTCGACGTCATCGTCATCGGTGCGGGCCCCGCGGGTTACGTGGCCGCGATCCGCGCCGCGCAGCTGGGCCTGAAGACCGCCGTGGTCGACGCGTTCGTCGGCAAGGACGGCAAGGCGGCCCTGGGCGGCACCTGCCTCAACGTGGGCTGCATCCCGTCCAAGGCGCTGCTGGATTCGTCCAAGCAGTTCCACAACCTGACGCACAACTTCAAGGATCACGGCATCAGCGCCGAGAACCCGAAGATCGACATCGGCACGTTCATCGGCCGCAAGGACAAGATCGTCAAGCAGTTCACCGGCGGCGTGACCATGCTGTTCAAGGCGAACAAGGTCACCTCGTTCTTCGGCAAGGGCAAGCTGCTGAAGGGTAACGAAGTGGAAGTCACCGGCAACGACGGCACGGTGTCGACCATCTCGGCCACCAACGTCATCCTCGCCTCGGGCTCGGTGCCCATCGAGCTGCCGTTCGCCAAGTTCGACGGCAAGCACATCATCGACAACGCCGGCGCGCTCGACCTCACCGAGGTGCCCAAGCGCATGGGTGTGATCGGTGCCGGCGTGATCGGCCTGGAGCTGGGCAGCGTGTGGAAGCGCCTGGGCGCCGAGGTCACGGTGCTGGAAGCCCTGCCGAAGTTCCTCGCCGTGGCCGACCAGGACATCGCCAAGATGGCCGCCCGCGAGTTCGCCAAGCAGGGCCTGGACATCAAGGTCAATGCGAAGGTCACCTCCGCCGAGGTCAAGGGTGACGAAGTGCACCTGGGCTACACCGACAAGGACGGCGCCGCGCAGACGCTGGTCGTCGACAAGCTGCTGGTCGCCGTCGGCCGTCGCGCCTACACCGCCGGCCTGCTGGCCGACGACACCGGCGTCAAGCTGGACGAGCGCGGTCGCATCGTGGTCGACGAGCACAACCACACCGGCGTCGATGGCGTCTGGGCCATCGGCGATGCCGTGCGCGGCCCGATGCTCGCGCACAAGGGTTCCGAGGAAGGCGTCATGGTGGCCGAGCTGATCGCCGGCAAGCCGGGCCACATCAACCTCGACACCGTGCCCTGGGTCATCTATACCGAGCCGGAAATCGCCTGGGTCGGCAAGACCGAAGAGCAGCTCAAAGAAGAAGGCATCCCCTACAAGACGGGCGCCTTCCCCTTCGCCGCCAACGGCCGCGCCGTGGCGATGAACGAGGGCATCGGCCAGGTCAAGATGATCGCCCACGCCGAAACCGATCGCATCCTCGGCGTGCACATGGTCGGCCCCGCGGTCTCCGAACTGATCCACGAGTGCGTGGTGGCGATGGAGTTCAAGGGCTCGTCGGAAGACCTGGCCCGCATCGTCCACGCCCACCCCGCCCTGTCGGAAGTCGTGCACGAAGCCGCCCTCTCGGTCGACAAGCGCGCCATCCACAAGGGCAACTGACCTAGCCCGCGCCACCGAAGCCCGCCCCTGCCCCAAGCAAGGGCGGGCTTCGTCGTTTCAGGCAGGCCTTGTCCTCGCAGGCAGGTGTTTTTGTAGGAGCGCACGCTGTGCGCGACATCTTTTCGCGAAATGTCGCAAGGCTTGCCGCTCTCTCGCCTGGCCGGTTCGCGCACATCGTGCGCTCCTACGCGCCAGACCGGTTCGCGCACAACGTGCGCTCCTACAAATACATCGGAGACTTCAACCATGCGTGAGATCAGATCCCTCTGCGTCTACTGCGGATCCAACAGCGGCTCGCATCCGGCGTATGTCGAAGCGGCCACGGCCTTCGGGCAGCGGATGGCCCGCGAGGGCATCGCTCTGGTCTACGGCGGGGGCAAGGTCGGCCTCATGGGCACCGTGGCCGACGCCGTGCTCGCTGCGGGTGGCCGCGTCATCGGGGTCATTCCGCGCCAGCTGGTGGAAAAGGAAGTCGCCCACACCGGGCTGTCCGAATTGCAGGTGGTCGAGACGATGCACCAGCGCAAGACGCGCATGTACGAGCTGTCCGACGCCTTCGTCGCGCTGCCGGGCGGCTTCGGCACCATGGACGAGATGTTCGAGATGCTGACCTGGGCCCAACTGGGCCTGCACAGCTACCCCTGCGCCTTCCTGGACGTTCGGGGTTTCTACCAGGGACTGGCGGCGAGCATGGATCACATGGTGGCCGAGGGCTTCGTCAAGCCGACCCAGCGCGACCAGGTGTGGTTCGGCGACGACATCGACGCCCTGTTCGACTGGATGAAGCATTACGAATCCAGCTATACGCCCAAATGGATCACCACCACATCGGTCGATACGGGCGATTGAGGGCGGCACCGGCCCTGTTAAGTCACTGTCGAGGCAGGTTTAACCCGCCCGGCCATTGATACGGGCGCATCGGTCGGTAGAATGGCCTATCGCCAGAGGCGCAACGCGTGACGGATTACCGTCACGCGTGGTTATCGAAGACGCCCGCCCGGATCGCGGGGGTCACCAAGGAAACACATCGGGCTTTGCCCGGGGGAAAGTGAATGGCTCGCATCCTGATCGTCGACGATTCGCCGTCGCAGCTGCTGGGAATCAAGCGCATCGTCGAGAAGCTGGGCCACGAGGCCATCACCGCCGAGGACGGTGCCCAGGGTGTCGAAGTCGCCAAGCGCGAGATCCCCGACCTCATCCTGATGGACGTCGTCATGCCCAACCTCAACGGGTTCCAGGCCACGCGCACCATCAGCAAAGAAGAGGCGACCAAGCACATCCCGATCATCCTAGTCACCACCAAGGACCAGGACACCGACAAGGTATGGGGTCTGCGCCAGGGCGCCAGGGCGTACGTCGTCAAGCCCATCAAGGAAGACGAGCTGATCGCCGCCCTGAAGGAACACCTGCCGGCCTGACCGCCGGATCGGACAACGTCCGGTCGCACGGACGATGCCTGTAGGAGCGCACGATGTGCGCGAAAAGCCGAAAAAGCGGTGATGAGGCAAGCCACAAAGGTTCGGCAAGCCCCATCGCGCACATCGTGCGCTCCTACACACACCCCGCGACGAGTTAGCGGCGGGGGTCGAAGCCGCTGAAGGCGTCCTTGAACTCCGCGTAGGCCGCTTGCTCTTCGTGCGTTTCCGGCACGGGGACGCGAATCTCCAGCACCACGATCTGGTCGCCGGGCTCCGAGCCCGGCAGGCCACGCCCCTTGAGGCGCAGCTTGCGACCTGACTGCGAGCCCGCGGGGATGCGCAGGTCCACGTGGCCGCCCAGGGTCGGCACGGGCACCGTGGCACCCAGCGCGGCTTCCCACGGGGTGATGGGCAGCGTGTGCGTGACGGTACGGCCGTCGAGGCGGAAACGCGCATCGTCGCGGATGCCGATCTCGAGCAGCAGATCGCCCGAGGGGCCACCACCGGCGCCCGGGTGGCCCTGTCCGGCCAGACGGATCGTCTGCCCCGACGCGATGCCCGCAGGGATCTTCACTTCCAGCGTGCGCTCGCCGCCGTTCGAGTCGTTCAGCACCACGCGCGTCTTGCCGCCGGTGAAGGCGGTCTGCAGGTCGGTCTCGATCCTGGCTTGGATATCCCGGCCGCGACGCGCCTGGGCCTGCTGCTGCGGCCCCCTGCCCCGCCCGGCACCGCCGAACAGGCTTTCGAAGAAGTCGCTGAAGTCGCCGCCACCGCGGCCACCCATGTCACCGAAGTCGAAGCCACCACCGCCCTGGCCGAAGCCCGGGGGCGGACGGAACTGCTCGCCCTGGCGATAACCGCCGGCGCGGATCTGGTCGTACTGGCGGCGCTTTTCGGGATCTTTCAGGGCCTCGTTGGCCTCATTGATCGCCTTGAACTTTTCCTCGGCTCCCGGCTCCTTGTTCTTGTCGGGATGGTATTTACGGGCAAGCTTGCGGTACGCCGCCTTGATCTCGGCGTCGGTCGCATCGGGCTTGACCCCTAAGGCTTCGTAGTAATCCTTGAACTCCACAGGCTCTCCCGGGCTTGTGTCGACAACCAAAAAAAGGAAATGCCCGCGGCGGAACGTGTCCACCGCGGGCCAGGCTTCCCAGCTTAGAGCGAATCAGCCCGCGGCGTTAACCATAATGCAACGATACGTGACAAAGCTGGCTCATCTCTCTGACTCCCAAGAAGTTTTTCGGCCGCCTGGCCGATGGGATGAAAGATATGACCGCCGCGGCGCGATTCAAGAGCACGCGGGCGACGGTTGCCGTCGCTTCAGCAAAAGCGCCTTCCCGTACACTCGGCACTTCCATCACCCCAAGGACCTTGCCATGACCATTGCCGTCGGCGATCGCATTCCCGAAGCCACGCTAGCCGTCTTCCAGGACGGCATCCAGACCGTCTCCAGCACCGACGTCCTCGGTAAAGGCAAGGTCGTGCTGTTCGCGGTACCCGGTGCCTTCACCCCGACCTGCTCCAACAAGCACCTGCCCGGCTACATCCAGCACCTGGAGGATTTCAAGGCACGCGGGGTCACGGTGGCCTGCCTGTCCGTGAACGATGCCTTCGTGATGCACGCCTGGGGCGAATCGCAAGGGGTGCCCGACGGACTGCTGATGCTCGGCGATGGCAATGCCACGTTTGCCAAGGCCATGGGCCTGGAACTGGACGGCACCAAGAACGGCATGGGTATTCGCGCGAAGCGTTTCGCCCTCTACGCGGAAGATGGCGTGGTCAAGGTGCTGAACGTCGAGGCGCCCGGCGAGTTCCGCGTGTCGACGGCGGAGACGATGTTGCAGGCGATCGACGGCTGAAAAAAAAACCCCGCGTATACCGCGGGGGTTTCTCGTGACGCGTCGATCGGTTTACGCGTCGATCGGTTTACGCGTCGCTCGGTTCGGTGCCTTCGTCGTCCACCGGACCGCTTTCGACCGGCGGCATGTCCGCCGCGGCGTCGCCATCGATGGCAGCAAGGTCGCCGGCAAGCTCGCCGTCGATCTCCAGCTCCTCTTCCGCTTCCAGGCGCACGATGCCGATCAGCGTCTCGTCCTTGGGCAGCTTGATCAGGGTGACGCCCTGCGTGTTGCGGCTGAGCTGCGAGACTTCCGACACACGCGTGCGCACCAGCGTGCCCTGGTCGGAGATCAGCATCAGCTGCTGCGTCTCGGTGACCTGGGTGGCGGCGACGAGCTGGCCGTTACGATCCGAGCACTGGATGGCGATGACGCCCTGCGTGCCGCGACCCTTCTTCGGGAACTCATGCAGCTCGGTGCGCTTGCCATAGCCGCGCGCCGTGGCGGTGAGGATGTCACCCTCGCCCTTGGCCACGATCAGCGAGACCACCTCGGAACCGTCGGCGAGGCGCATGCCGCGCACACCGGTGGCCGTACGACCCATGGAGCGGACGGTGCCTTCGTCGAAGCGCACCGACTTGCCGTTGGAGGCGAACAGCAGGACGTCGCTTTCGCCGTTGGTCATGGCGACGTCGACCAGCGCATCGCCCTCGTCGAGGTTGATGGCGGCCTTGCCCTTCTGCAGCTGGAACGCGAACTCCGTCAGCGGCGTTTTCTTCACCGTGCCGTGGCGGGTGGCGAAGAAGACGAAGCAGGTCGGGTCGTAGTCGCGCACCGGCAGCAGTGCCTGCACCTTCTCGCCCTCGCCCAGCGGCAGGAGGTTGACGATGGGCTTGCCGCGCGCACCCGGGCCGGCTTCCGGCATCTGGTACACCTTGAGCCAGTAGACGCGGCCGGTGCTGGTGAAGGTGAGCAGCGTGTCGTGCGTGTTCACCACCCACAGCTGCTGCACCACGTCTTCGTTCTTCAGCGCCGACGCCGAACGGCCCTTGCCGCCGCGCTTCTGCGCACGGTAGAGGCTGGCCGGCTGCCGCTTGATGTAGCCGGTGTGCGACAGCGTGACCACGACATCCTCGGGCGCGATGAGGTCGAGGACGTTGAGGTCTTCCTGCGAATGCTGGATCTCGGTGCGACGGGCGTCGCCGTAGTCCGTGCGGATCTGTTCCAGTTCCTCGCGGATGACTTCGAGCAAGCGCGCCGGGTTTTCCAGGATGTCGATGAGCCCACGGATGGCCTCGAGGATTTCCTTGTACTCGTCGGAGAGTTTTTCCTGCTCCAGGCCGGTGAGGCGATGCAGGCGCATCTGCAGGATCTCGGTGGCCTGGGCTTCGGACAGCTGGTAGCCGTCGTCACGCAGGCCGTCGCGCGGGTCCATGTCTTCCGGACGCGAGGACGATGCGCCGGTGGCGGCGAGCAGCGCCTTGACCAGGCCCGGCTCCCAGCGACGCGCGACCATGCGCTCGCGGGCTTCCTGCGAGGAGGCCGACGTGCGGATCAGTTCGATCATTTCGTCGATGTTGGCCAGGGCCACCGTCAGGCCTTCGAGGATGTGCGCGCGCTGGCGTGCCTTGCGCAGGTCGAAGATGGTGCGACGGGTGACGACTTCGCGGCGATGGCGGATGAACGCCTCGAGGATGTCCTTGAGGTTCATCAGCTTCGGCTGGCCGTCGAGCAGCGCGACCATGTTGATGCCGAAGGTGACCTGCAACTGCGTCTGCTGGAACAGGTTGTTCAGCACCACGTCGCCCATGGCGTCGCGGCGGATCTCGATGACCACGCGCATGCCGTCCTTGTCGGACTCGTCGCGCAGCTCGCTGATGCCTTCGAGCTTCTTTTCCTTGACCAGCTCGGCGATCTTCTCGATCAGCCGCGCCTTGTTGACCTGGTAGGGAAGCTCGTGGATGAGGATGGTTTCGCGACCGTTGGCCTCGGTTTCGATCTCGGTGCGCGCGCGCACCAGGATGCGGCCACGGCCCGTGCGATAGGCCTCGACGATGCCGGAGGAGCCGTTGATGATGCCGGCGGTCGGGAAATCCGGACCGGGGATATGCGTCATCAGCTCGTCGACGCCGAGCGAGGGTTCCTCGATCAGCGCCAGCGTGGCGTTGATCACCTCGGTCATGTTGTGCGGCGGGATGTTGGTCGCCATACCCACGGCGATACCCGCGGAACCGTTGACCAGCAGGTTGGGAACGCGCGCCGGCAGAACCAGCGGCTCGCTTTCGCTTTCGTCGTAGTTCGGCCCGAAGTCGACGGTTTCCTTGTCGATATCGGCGAGCAGTTCGTGCGTGAGGCGCGACATGCGCACCTCGGTGTATCGCATGGCGGCGGCGTTGTCGCCGTCTACCGAACCGAAGTTACCTTGGCCGTCGACCAGCATGTAGCGCAGCGAGAACGGCTGGGCCATGCGGACGATCGCGTCGTAGACCGACGAATCGCCATGCGGGTGGTATTTACCGATGACGTCACCGACCACGCGGGCCGATTTCTTGTAGGCACGGTTCCAGCCGTTGCCCAGCTCGTTCATGGCGAACAGAACGCGTCGATGTACCGGCTTGAGGCCGTCGCGCACATCGGGCAGTGCACGCCCGACGATGACGCTCATCGCGTAGTCGAGATAGCTCTGGCGCATCTCGTCTTCGATATTGACGCGAATGATTTCTTTGGCGAGTTCTGCCATCAAACGGCTTCCTGGATGTCCATCAAAATGCCCCCGTCACCCGCATGTGTCGCGGTATCGCGACGCGGCCGACCCAACCTGTCGATGGTATCACAACGGGTGTGGAAAAGACAGCTAAAAAGAGCGTAAAAACAATTACTTACGCGGCTGTTTTCCGACTGCGGAAAAGCAGGGTCCTGGCGAACAGGAAATTGGCCGTGGCGCCGACCGCGGAGCCCGCCGCCACGGCCACCGCGGGCCAGGGACGCATCGCGGGAAACACCTCGAGCACGACGAGGTAGACGCCGTTGTTGACCACCGCGCCGGCGGCCATCAGACCCATCCAGTGGAGCCATTCCGCGCGCGCGCTGCGCCCGGACTGGCGGTGCGCGAAGGTGTGCCGACGGTTCCACCACCAGGTGACCGTGGCCGCCGACAGGAACGACACGATACGCGCGGTGTAGATGTTCCAGCCGGCGAAGCTGACCAGCGACTGGGCGATGCCGGCGTCGACCAGCAGGCCCAGCACGCCCCCCACCGCGAACAACAGCAGTTCGCGGCGGACATGGCTCACGGGAACAGTGTCCGCATCTGCGTTTCGTCGGGCTTGAGGATCACGCCGCGCTCGGTGACGATGGCATCGATCAACGCCGCGGGGGTCACGTCGAACACCGGATTCCATGCGTCCGCGCCTTCGATCACGGTGCGGGTGCCGGACATCGACAACAGTTCCGCCGCGTCGCGCAGTTCGATCTCGATGTCGTCGCCGTGGGCGGTGGCCATGTCCACCGTGGTCGACGGGGCCACCACCATGAATTTGACCCCATGGTGCCGCGCCGCGATGGCGAGCTGGTAGGTACCGATCTTGTTGGCGGTGTCGCCGTTGGCGGCGATGCGGTCCGCACCTACGATCACCCACTTCACCTTGCCGTCCTTGAGCAGGTGCGATGCGGCGGAGTCGGCGATCAGGCGCGCGGGGATGCCGTCGCGCACCAGCTCCCACATGGTCAGGCGGGCGCCCTGCTGCCAGGGCCGTGTTTCGCCGGCGTAGACCTGTTCGATGTGCCCGGAAGCGACGCCCGCGCGGATGACACCGAGCGCGGTGCCGTAACCGGCCGTGGCCAGCGAGCCGGTGTTGCAGTGGGTGAGCACGTGCGAGCCAGGCTCGATCAGGGCGGCACCCAGTTCGCCCATGTGGCGGTTGGCGGCGAGGTCCTCGTCCTGGATGGCCTGGGCCTCGCGCGTCAGTGCGTCGGTGTCGGCACCCTCGGCGATGCGGCGGTTCATGCGATCCAGCGCCCACATCAGGTTGACCGCCGTGGGCCGCGCTGCGCGCAGCGTGGCCAAGGCGGCCGGCAGGTCCTGCCCTGCCCGCGCCGCCAGCACCACGCCCCAGGCGGCGGCGATGCCGATCGCGGGTGCGCCGCGCACGGCCAGGTCACGGATAGCGGTGGCGACGTGCTCGGCCGAGGTGCTGTCGAACCAGACTTCCTCGGCGGGAAGCCGCCGCTGGTCGAGCAGGCGCAGGCGATCGCCGTGCCATTGCACGGCACGAATGGAATCGTGGGAGGCGTGGGTGTTCATCGGCGCATTATCGCATTGGCGGCGGGGGTGGCGCATCGCAGTCGGGTGGCGCATCGCGAGGGGTTTCGCGCCCATCGCGCGCTCCTACCGGGCGGCCAGCCACGCGTGGATGGCGGGGGGAACCTGCTTTTGCGCGCGGCCGGAGACGTAGATGCCGATGTGGCCACCCTGGAAGGCCAGGGCCGTGTAGTCGTCGCTGCCGATGGCCTCGCCCATGGGTGTCGAGGCGGCGGGCGGCACCAGGTGATCCTGCTCGGCATAAACGTTGAGCACGGGCTGCGTGATGTGCTTCAGGTCGATCCGGCGGGTGCCGATCATCGCCTCGCCCTTGATCAACAGGTTTTTCTGGAAGAAATCGCGCGCGAACTCGCGGAACGCCTCGCCCGCCTGGTCCGGCGAATCGAATATCCACTTTTCCATGCGCAGGAAGTTTTCCACTTCCTGCGGGTTGTCCAGGATGTCGACCAGGCTGACGTACTTCTGCTGGTTGAGCCGCACCGGCTTCAACGTGAGGTAGGTGAAGTTCATCAGGTCGGCGGGGATGTTGCCCATCGTGTCGACGAACAGGTCGATGTCGATGTTGCGCGCCCAGTGCGACAGCATGTTGTCCGGCGTATGGAAGTCCACCGGCGTGACCATGGTGACGAGGTTGCGCACCTTTTTCGGATGCAGCGCGGCATAGCACAGCGAGAACACCCCGCCCTGGCAGATGCCGAGCAGGTTCAACGCTTCGTCGCCATGACGCGCACGTACGACATCGACACAACGATCGAGATAACCGTCGATGTAATCCTCGAGCGTGAGCCAGCGGTCGGCGCCGTCGGGGTAGCCCCAGTCGATCAGGTAGACGTCTTCACCCTGCTCGAGCAGGTTGCGTACCATCGAGCGATCTTCCTGCAAGTCGACCATCCACGGCGTGTTGACCAGCGCGTAGCAGATCAGCAGCGGTGTCTTCGCCGTCGGCCCCTTGCTGCCCTTGAAGTGCCAGAGGGTGAGCTTGTCTTCCGTATAGACGGCTTCGCGCGGCGTCGTGCCGAGTTCGATCGGGCCGACGTGTTTCAGCGTTTCCATACCGGCTTCGAGCTTGCGCCGGAAGGCTTCCACTTCGGCCTGTGCACGGGCCGGGTCGAACGAGAACGGTTGGTCGCTCATCGCTTCTTGCCCCTGGCGGCCGGACGCGTCGGTGTAGCCTTCTTCACGGCAGCCTTCTTTACCGGGGCCGTCTTCGCAGCGGTCTTCGTCGCACCGACCTTCTTCGCCGAAGCAGGCGTTACCGCAGGCCGTGAGGCCACCCTCGAACCGCGCAGCGCGGCGATTTCGGCCTTCAGCGCATCGACCTCGGAGGCCACGCACTGCAGCTTGCGCAACTCGCGACGCACCGATTGCAGGCGCTCGCCCAGACTGTCGATCTCGGTCCGGGTGGGCATGCCGACCTGGACGGCGAAACGTTCGATCTGTTTCTGCTGCAGCAGCTTCAGCCGCATCTGCGCGTTGACCAGGGCGGCGTAGACATCCTTGAATTCTTCCGACAGCGCGGCCTCGCCATAGCTCTCTTCGGCGAGGTTGACCCAACGGTCGTATACCGAGCGCATGGAATCGGCATCGGTGGGCGGAGCCTGCTGGCGCAACGCCGCCGTTGCGCGATCCTGCACGCCTTGCAGCAGCGCCTGGTAGCGCTGGTAGTGCTCTGCGTAGTCGATCCAGGCACGCAGCAGTGCCTGCTGTTCTTCCTGCTGCTCGCGGGTCAGGCCGAACGCCGGCATCGACAACGCTTCGCGCGCCACGCGGGCCCAGTCGTCGAAGGGCTGCGTGCCCGGGGAGGCTGCCGCGCCAGGCGGCGCCCCGTAACCGAACGGCCCCGTGCCAGGCGAGCCCGCCATGAACGGCGGCATGCCCGGCCCCCCGGGCCCGAACGGCATCGGACCGATACCCGCCCCGCCGAACGGCGGCGTGCCGCCCATGGCAAAGGGCGCCGCGAGCGGCTCACCAGAGGTGAACGAGCGCATCCAGTCGCCGTAGCCGCCGAGGCCGGCGAACATGCGGGACATGATGTCGGCGGGACCGACCTCGCCCGCCGCCTCGGCCTTGGGATCGAACTGGCGCGACCAGGCCTCGAGGCCGTCGCGGACCAGGGCCTGGTACTGATCGATGAAATCGTGGGGTTTGTCAGCCATGCCGCTATGGTACGGCACTCACGGCGTCACCTCGAATACAGCTTCCTGGTCGGCCGTGGAACGGCCGCCGACCCACACCGTGTAGCGCGTCGGCTCGACCACTTGGACGCTTCGGCGGTTCCAGAACGAGAGTTCGGCAAAGCCGAGCGGGAACGTGACCTGCTTCGACTCGCCGGGTTGCAGGCTTACCCGCTGGAAGCCCTGGAGGCTACGCACCGGCTGTTCGAGGCTGGCACCGAGGTTGCGCACGTAAAGCTGGACGACTTCCGTGCCCGCGCGCGAGCCGGTGTTCTTCACCGTGGCGGACACCGTGACGATATCCTTCGCACCCGGTCGGTTCGCCTCCGCGAGTGGCAGGCTTGCACGCGAGACCCGTACGTCCGAATAGCCGAACGTGGTGTACGACAGGCCGTGACCGAACGGATAGAGGGCTGCGTTGGGCGTGTCGATATAACGCGACACGAAGGTCGTGTCGTGCGACGGAGGCTGCCGCGTATCGGCGTCACCCGCAGGGCGTCCCGTCGGGAACGCGTTGTAGTACAGCGGCTCCTGCCCTTCCGTATACGGGAAGCTCATGGTCAGCTTGCCACTGGGCGCCACGTCGCCGAACACCACGTCGGCCACCGCGTTGCCCGCCTCGACACCCGGGAACCACACGGCCATGATCGCCGGCACGTGCCGGTCGGCCCAGTCGAGCACGAGCGGACGACCCGAGAACACGAGCAGTACGACCGGCTTGCCGCTTGCCACGACCTGTTCGAGCAGCGTCTGCTGGTTGCCCGGCAACCCCAGGTGCGCGCGTGCGCCCGCTTCGCCACTCATGTGCGCGGCCTCGCCCAGCGCCATGACGACCACGTCCGCGCGTGCCGCTGCCTTCAGCGCGTCGGCGAAGCCGGCCTCCGAATCGCCATCGATCACCGTGCCCTGCGCATAGATCAACTCACCGCCGTTCGCTTTCAGCCGGTCGCCAAGTCCCTTGCGCAAGGTGGTGAAATCGTCGAACGTGCGCGCGCCACCCCACGGGCCCTGCATCTCCTTCGCCGCATCCGCCAGCGGACCGATCAAGGCAACGTGTCGTACATGGGCGTCGAGCGGCAGCAATGGCGTGGCTCCGACCATGCCGTTCTTCAGCAGCACGAACGACTCCTCCGCCGCGCGGCGTACCAGCGCACGGTTCGCGGCCGACGGCCCGGCGGGCTCGACGCCACGCGCGTACGGGTGCTCGAAGAGGCCGAGGGCGAATTTCACCCGCAGGACACGGCGTACGGCTTCGTCCACCGTGGTCATCGACAGCTGGCCCTGGGCCAGCAGCGCGGGAATCTGCGTGTCGTAGTAATGGCTCATCATGTCCATTTCCACGCCCGCTTGCAGCGCCTTGCGCGTAGCGGTGGCCGCATCCGGCGCGATGCCGTGATGGGTCAGCTCCATGATCGCCGTGTAGTCGCTGACGACGAAGCCGTTGAAGCCCCACTCCTTCCGCAGCACGTCGGTCATGAGGTAGGGATCGGCCGTGGCCGGCACGCCGTTGAGCGCGTTGAACGCACTCATCATCGTCGCCGCGCCCTCCTCCACCGCCGCGCGATACGGCGGCAGGTAGACCTGGCGCAGACGCACGTCCGACATGTCGGTGGTGTTGTATTCCCTGCCCGCTTCGGCGGCGCCGTAGGCAGCAAAATGCTTGACCGACGCCGCCACGTTTTCAGGGTCGGCCAGGTCGTTGCCCTGGTAGCCACGGATGTACGCGCGCGCGATGGCCGAGCCCAGGTACGCATCCTCGCCGGCGCCTTCCGCCGAACGGCCCCAGCGTGCGTCACGCGAAACATCGACCATCGGCGAGAACACCCACTTTACGCCGCCACCCGTCGCTTCGAGCGCGGCCATGCGCGACAGGTCCTGCACCAGCTGCGGATCCCACGTCGCCGACAGCGCCAGGGGAATCGGATAGATGGTGCGATAGCCGTGGATGATGTCCGCGCCGAACAGCAACGGGATGCCGAGGCGACTCTTCAGCGCGGCCTCCTGAAAGGGCCGCGTCTTGGCTGCGCCGACCAGGTTGAGCACGGAGCCCAGTTCACCCTTGCGGACGAGCGCCATCGTGTCGACCTTCGTGCGTGTTTCCGGGTTGGGCGCGAACGCATCGGCGTCCTTCGCCATCGATCCGCCCTGGGCGGCGTACTGCGAAAGCTGACCGACCTTCTCCTGCAGCGTCATGCGCGCCAGCAGCGCATCGACTTTCCTCTCGATGTCGGGCGATGCGATCTGCGCGTTCGAAGGTGCGGCGGCCGTGTCGGTGGCGTGCGCGGCGCGGACCACGACGGCCCCCGCGGCGAGGCCGAGCGCGATGCAAAAGCCAAGGCGGAGGGGGTGCGGCATGGACGGCTCCGAGGGCGCGATAACCCGCCGAGACTGCCAGCGAAACGTTTACATCGCCATGGGTATCGGTCACGGATGGACGCGCTCAGCGCGTGCCGATGCCATCCAGGAAAACGCCCACCAGGTGATCCACGCGCGATGTCGTCGTGGCATCCTGTTCGACCGACAGGCAGATGGCCATCACGACGCAGACCAGATCACCCACGGTCACGTCGCCACGGATCACGCCCGCCGCCTGTGCGCGCCCGAGCAGACGCTGCGCTTCTTCGCTGCTGGCCTGACAACCCGCAGCGCCGCTCTTGAGCACGGCGCCCAGCGACGCAGCCAGCCCGCGGTAATGGGTGGTGTGGCCGACCAGCTCACGGACGAAGCTGCGCACCGATGCATCCGCGCCGAGGGCATCGCGCGTCCGGCTGGCCTCGGCGAGCTCGAGCAGGCGCGTGTCGCTCAGCGCCGCAAGCAGCTCGTCCCTTGTAGCGAAACGACGATAAAGCGTGCCGATGCCGACCCCGGCGCGCTTGGCGACCTCCTCGAGCGAGGCGTCGGCTCCGCGCTCGACGAACACCGCCTCCGCCGCCTCGAGAATCCGCTCACGGTTACGCGCAGCATCCGCGCGAAGCGGCGCATCGTCAGTGGTCAGCTTTCGGTTCATGAACTCCCTCGATTGCGAAGTGGATGATGCCTCCATATACTAAGTGGAGCAATCCTCCACTTCATAAGGAATCTGGTATGGCACAGCGATTCGAGAACAAGGTGGTCGTCATCACCGGCGGCAGCGAAGGTATCGGGCTGGCGACAGCCAAGGCCTTCGTCGCCGAGAGAGCCACGGTCTACATCACCGGCCGCCGGCAGGACCGGCTCGATGCAGCGGTGCGCGAGATCGGCACCGGCGCCATCGGCGTCCAGGGCGACGCCTCGCGTCTGGACGATCTGGACCGCCTGTACGACATCGTCAAGCGCGACCACGGCAAGATCGACGTGGTTTTCGGCAATGCCGGTATCGCTGAATCCGACGCACGCCCCCTGGGTGAGATCGATGAAGCCGCCTTCGAACACATCTTCGGCCTCAACGTGCGCGGCCTGATCTTCACTGTGCAAAAAGCGCTTCCGCTGATGGCCAAGGGCGGCGCCGTGGTGCTCAACGGTTCGGTGGCCGGCAGCAAGGGCTTCCCGGGTCAGTCGCTGTATAACGCGAGCAAGGCGGCCGTGCGCTCGTTCGCCCGCAGTTGGACGTCCGATCTGAAAGACCGCGGCATCCGCGTCAACGTGGTATCGCCCAGCGGCACCGAAACGAAGCTGATGCGCGGCTACCTGGACACGCGGCCAGGCGTGGAAGACATGTTCAACCAGGTGGTGCCCCTCGGCCGCCTGGGGCAGCCGGATGAAATGGCCCGCGCCGTGCTGTTCCTGGCGTCGGACGAGAGCAGCTACATCGCCGGTACCGAACTCTTCGTGGATGGCGGTCTGCTGGCTGTGTAAGAAGGGCCATCGCGGATTGCCGTGGAGGGCTCGCCTGCGGCATCGCGTTGGGCCTCGAGCCTTGGCGTCTGGGAGCAAGAGCCGGCGGGTGCCACCCTCGGGGCCACGCCTGCGACGACCCGTCAATGAAGGGCCGCGTGCGCGGCCGTTTATTGATTGCCCTTCGGGCCGGGTCGGGCTTCGAACGGGGGTTTCCGATTCGCCCTCCGTGGCTCAGCGGAAACGGCCGGCCGTCCTGGCCGGCCCCCTTCAGGCCTTGTCCGTTCGAACCCCTTGCCTGCGGCTACCGGCCCCGAAGGTGGCACCCGCCGGCTCTTTCGACGACTGAGGTTGCGTGTGGGAAAGGCTAAGAGCTGGGTTTCGCTTCGTTGCTGGGAACGCTCGCCTGCCTGTTGCGCACGGCATCGGTCGCCTTAGATACGTCGAGGGTTCGCGCACGTGCGTGCGCTCCTACCCATGCGGCGGATCAGGCGTTGGATATGCCACAACCTGTCCTGCCCCTGGGGTAGGAGCCCACGATGTGGGCGAAAAGCCAACAAAGCGACGACGCCATACCCCGCACCTCTGCGGCCGCTCGCGTCACAACCCACCTCAGTCTTGGAAAGAGCCGGCGGGTAGCTGTCGTGGTCAAGTATTTCTGGACACCCGATAGGGCGTTATTTCCGGGCCGCCATCATCTCGTAAATGGCTGGCGGCACCTGCCCGTTGGCCGCATGTAGGCGCCGGTAGTTGTAGTACGACGTC